>JAEEGK010000007.1_pt1 | contig 473409 bp, 632 predicted proteins | sample 8958771 | NCBI WGS metagenome assembly JAEEGK01 (sample SAMN16246547, study PRJNA631951) | gut metagenome | biome: gut microbiome; feature: rumen; material: SC-attached | host: Bos | place: Iran: Karaj | collected 2018-10 | reverse complement strand
TCTCAGCTTCTTCCCCATCTTCCATCTCCACACCCAGCATTTCAGCGTTCTTGTCAAGCAATGCTTGGAACTCTTCTACGGTTGGCACATAGTCCAACTTGAGAACCATAGGCTGGATGGTTCCGTCGTCGAGTTCGAACTCGTCCTTTGTGACTCGCACAACTTTCATTCGTTTCATTTCCTCGGTTTCCTTTATTAGGTTTATAAGAAATATAACAAAATTATTGTGCAAAAGTGTGGAAAATGGTTAAAAAGTGTGTAAAATTTATTTAACAGCAGTCAACCCTTGGGAATATATTGTCCAAAAATATAGTAAGCGTGTTAAACGGATGCTAGATGCCAACCAACCTCCATTGTTCGTCCACGAATGGGAACATCTCGACTACAACGAGACCGCATTTCAGAAGTTGCTCGATACCAATTTGAAATACAAGGTCGTCGCCATCACCAGCAACCGAAAACTGAAAGATGCCAAGAAAGAGAACCTACTCGTCATCTACGATCCGTCCGGGAAAGGTCCTGGTCCCGGAAACCACATGCCAGGGTGGTTTGCAAATACTTACAAGGATGTAATCAAGAATTTCTTGGTCGGTTAATCTTCAGCTATCGCGTTGCCAGCGACCGCTTAGAATACTGAAAATGGCTATAAACTACACTGTATGGACAATAACGAAGTATGTCAGACCCTGTTTGATGCCGATACCCCAGCTAATTTACGCACGGCAGTGAATGCGGCATTCAGTGCCATATTTGAGTCCGCATGGAATTTCGACCGCCACCAGGATCTGTATGCCGACCGCCACTTGGTAAGCGGGCTGGATGGCCTCCAAAAAGGCGATGCACTCAAACGGGCCTTTTGCAACGGAGCCCATGTCGATAACCTCGACGACCCGGCCATGCAGGCCATGTTCAACCGCATCATGGAATTACTCGCTTCCTGCACCGACAGCACCCCGCTGACGGTTTACCGTGGCGTATGGGTCCCGCTTGACTGTTGGGACGATTTCATTAAAAAGGCAGCCCCGTCCACCGGCTTGCCCATAGATTCGCCCGAACTGGTTGCCGCGCTGTTCTCCAACACGATGAAGGATTTCAATTCATTCAGCACTAGCCGCTACATAGCGAAAATGTACATGGATGGCGGGGACGACAGCGACCAATACGCGGTGAAATTCCTTTTTAGCGGGAAGGCCTACCCGGAAGACATCGACTACCCGCGGACGGTCGCCAACAACGCGAAGGACATCGTTGCAGGAACATCTTCCACGGCACACGAAATAGTGGTTACATCGGCAAGGCGTCTGGAAGACTTCAAGATAGAATATACCAACCTGGACAGCATCCCGGCATACCACACAAACAAGGACATCAAGGACTGTTACCAGCTGGCCGGCGGAAACTACATCAGAACCGTATTAAACAGGGAAACCGGTCTATACCGGCTGGAAATGCTCGATAAGGGGCGTACCAACAGGAACTTAATCGCCATGCCCGATGCAGCCGCAAAGCCCATAAGCGGCTGGTACAGAAGCCTCACCCGCATAGGCGACGGCCTATACATGATCGACGAATACGACGACGATGGCTGTTCCATAATAAAGGCGGGTCATGACGGAGTGAAAAAACTCCTCACCGGTGGCATCAGGGTCGATACAGACGGGGAATATCCCGACAAATATCTGCTAGTTTATTACTGTAATAGAAATGACGCAAGGGAAAACCTGATGGTAAAGGATGGGCCGGATGCAGGCAAGCTCATATTTAACCCATGGCGGAAACTGCATGAAATAGAAACCATGGATTTCGACGATAACGATAATCCGGTCGTTGTTTCAAGATCCTAGTCCAGGTTACGGGTAATCATGCTAAATAGCGCCACCTCTTCCGTTACTGCCGTCTCCGGGGGCTTCGGCGCTCATCGACCAGTTTCACCGTGAAGCCGCTACCGGGTCCTGGATCGGCAATGTCCTCCATCATCTGTGCCCGCAACGCGTTGAGCGCTTTCTCGCTCGTATTGCCGTCGGCATCTATCTCTACAATACGGGTATATTTTGCCCGGTATTTCATTTGCGTTTCCTTGCTTCGAAGTTGTTGTATGCGAAGGCAATCCCGATTGCCACATTTACGGGCGGCGAGCCGACAGCCCATGCCAGCTTTATGATGCCCGCGTCCTTCTTGCCGATCTGGGCCATGCGTTCCGGCGACAGTTTCCACCTGTCACGCAGCGCACCGAGGACGGCAGCCTTGTAGAGGTCGAAGTGGGACCATGTCGGGTCGATCCACCTCATTCGCCGTCCTCCAACGGCTCGTAGTGGCTGATGTGGATCTGCACCTTGGTCATGGTCGGGCGGTTCTCGATATAGTAGCCGCTCTCGTTCATCTTCTTCTGGATGAAGTCCGGGAGCGCAAGCTGGTTGTAGATTACCGACGGGAGATAGACATATACCATCCGAATCGCGTCCTTGCGGGGCTCGCCGAGCATGTTGTACCGGGCGAGCGTCTTGTCGACCTTCCGCTTGACTTCTGCCCAGAGCTTCTCCGCCCTGGACTCGGGACTGATGGGTGTTTCGACGCTGCTTATCATTTCTTGGTCTCCTCGACGGTTGCGAGCTTGGGGCGCGGGCATGCTTCCATGGCGTCGAGCATGTTAATAATGTGCCAACTGACCGCCACGCCGTCCCATTGTTGCCGATCTTTCTGGCTCGAAAAGGTCATGCCGCGGTGATTCCGAACATACTGTTCGGGACTCATCATGCCACCCTTTTGCTGCGCCAGGCGGTTCAGTTCATCCCGCAGAGGGTTATACGGGCCATAGACAGGGGACGGTGCCTTTCCATACTCGACGATGAAATTGTGGTACGACAGAATAACCGATTGGACGGCATCCTCCAGGTTCGATGTGACCCAGATTATCGTTCCATGGCCTGTCATGTCCGATACATATATGTCATGGTCTTTTATCGAATCGGTCGTCATCTTTACAATATGCGGGAAGTCACTCCGGGCAGCGTCAACATTGCCATCCTTTTCTGCCTCCCGTAGGCGATGGCAAATGACATAGGCGCTCAGGTCGCCCGTCGTCATGTTCGTAGCGTCGACGACGCGGTCAAGCAGCGTCATGACGCCGGCGTTGTAGTTGCACACATCGCGGTCTTCGTCGTTAAACCGCGGGTCCCATGCCAGGTCCTGCGACAGCTCTGCCAGTCCGGGCACCTTGTCCGGGCAGAGCGCCTTGAGGGATGTGTATAGCGCGTCAGTAGGTATTACATTCTCGGGCTTCATCGTCCAATCTCCTTAGTCATGCTGCCCCTAGCCGGCGCCCATCGCCGATGCGTATGCAAGCGAGTCTTCCTTGTCCTTGATCCTGGCTTCATACCAGTCGCACAGGGCAAGCACATCCTGCTTCCAAACGATGTCAGAGTTCTTGTATTTTTCTTCAAATTCCTTTCTGTTCATTTGGAATCTCCTTTGATGTTACCAGTCGCATTCGGCGGCACTGTCCGCCTTTTCGAGCATCCAGTCGAGGATCTCCTCCGCGTCAGCCTGCGACATGTCCGGGACGCGGTCGAACGGGACATCCCCCGTGCAGTCCAGCGGCAGGATGGCTAGGCCGGCGTCCCAGAGGGTGATGAACTCGTACCGGTAATTGGGTATTTCGGTGTGCTTCGCGTGGCGGGACAGCTCCTGGAAGTTGACGACGGGACACGAGTGCCAGTTGCCGAACGCGAAGGAACGCGGGGTCTCGTTCCTCTCGCTCTTCTCCTTGATTTGGCGGATCTTTTCCAGCTGCCGGTCGGACCAGCGCCACCCGATGGTGAAGCGGCGGTAGCCGTTCAGGATGTCCGGGTGGAAGCGTTCGAGGTAGTATTCGAGGTCCGGCGCCACCCTGTCGTATGACAGCTTCAGCTTATTCGCCTCACTCACAATCCGTTTTAGCTCGGTCGGGAGGGCGGAGATAGTTACCGCCTGCATCTTGCCCCTGGTCCCGAGCCCGTGCTTGCCCCAGCCGAGGGCGGAAGCGACGAAGACGGTGCTGCCGTAGAACTCGACCACCCTGGCGCCGTCAAGGAACGCGAAACCGCCGTCGTGCGTGGTGGACACGAACATGCCTGCCGCGCGGCAGTGACGGGCGATGTATTCCTGTTCCGTCTCGACCGGGGAGTATGCCAGGCACAGCACTGTTTCCAGCTGGTCGATTTCCACCCTGTCATACTGTCCCCACTTCGAGCTGCCCGAGCAGGCCCAGGCGGCTACGAACGGGATGCCGGCATAGAACTGGACGATGACCAGGTGGCCCTTGTACGCCTTCCCGCATGTTCCCGTGTGCTCTACGCGGAGTCCTGCCTTCTGGCATATCTCGACGATACGCCTGGTATCGTCCATCATCCGGGCCCGCCGTTCGGGAGTTACCGGCACGCGGGCCGGCGGCTTGTACTGAACATACTTGCTGTATGCCACGATGAACGCGGTGACGGTGGAGAGCAGTTCTTCCCTGGGCATCCTCGGGGCGAGCCTGTTGATGTCGATTTGTTCCCCCGAGACGGTCACGGTAACGCCCGATAGGAACAGTTTGATCTCGACATCCTTGGGCAGGTCACCGCCGAACTTCTCTTTAAGGCTCTCTTCGAGCCATGTGAAGAACTCAATACTCCATGCGGGAGCGTCCTTGCACGCTACCGGTCCTGGCATGTCACCTCCACTGTGGTTACGCCAACCACGATGTCACGGTCGAGGATCAGCATGGCGCCATCGCCGTTGCGGATCGCGTTGCGGGCGTTGTGGTTGTCGAAGATGTAGCCGACGAACGAGGTGAAGTCCTTGTCCGTCCGCATCACGCGCCCGCCCGGGATGCTGTCGAAATAGTCGGCCTCGCGCTCCACCTTGGTTCCGAGCGCGGGGACCTTGTCCTTATGGCAGTAGATGGCGGACATGTGTTCCTTGGAGACCGAGCCGAGTGCCTCGAACATGCCATAGACCTGCCTCATTGTCGATGCCAGCCAGTCGGCGGGCACGAGGCCGTTGGCCTGGGAGCCGTCCACCTCGATGATGTTGGTATCCAGGAGCTCGTCGAGAAACTTCGATGCGACCTTGTATCTGAGCTGTTGCATTATCCTACTACCTCCACGGTGATATGCCCCACCACGCGCCCGTCATCGAGAATGATGACGGCGCCGTTGCCGGCAAGCATCTCGTCACTGGCCTCGGCGTTCCTGAAGAAGCTGTCGGCGAAGCAGAGGGTGTCCTGGTTGTGGGTGAGCAGGCACCCGCCCGGGATGGAACCGACATAGTCCTGCACATGGCTCACGAGCGTACCGAGTTTCGAAACCTTGCCCTTGTGGCAGTAGATTGCCGTCTGTTTGCCGGAGAAGTCGTCCCGGTATTCGCCGAACACGAAGCGCAGGGCGGAGCCCATGCCCATTGCAAGGGCGACGGATTCGGACGCGACCGCCTCGAATGTCTTGGACCACCCGTAACCGCACTCCATTGATACGCGGCCTTCCTTGAAGGAAGTCTTGATCTTGTATTTGATGTCACTCGCCATAGATTGTTCCTGCCGCTACTTGGTGTTGCTCGACGCGGCAGCCTCCGCTTCCGCGCGTTCCTTCATGTAGTCCAAGGCACCCTTGTAGTCCTTCGGGAGCGTTTCGGATGTCTTCAGGCGGTCGGTAATGAACTGGTGCGTCTGGACGATGGACATGCCGGCATACGGGTTCGGGTGGTACTCGCTGTGTGCGATGGCCCCGTTGACGATGTCGGCAACCAGCTTCATGGCGCCATGGACCGCGAAATAGAAGAACGGGAGGCCGAGCACACCCCAGAACGCATATTTCACGGGTGCGGCATCCTGCATGAGGGAGTATTCAAGTTCGATTACGCTGCCGATGGCGATTGCCAGGTCAAGCGCGATGTTGGCACAGCGGAATTTGGAGATTGTCTGTTTCATTTGATGTTTTTCTTCCGTGTTAAGAAATGTTTACTTGCCTTCGAGCTTTTCGAGTTCCTTCCAGAAGCCGGAAAGGTACTTGTTGGCGCTCGCGCAGTCCTTTTCTTCGCGTTCCTTCCCCTCGGTGTGGAGCTGGATTTCGCGCTCGGCAAGCTCGATGCGGTCCTTCTTGTACTGTTCGACGGTCATTCCTTCGAACAACTTGACGAGTTCCATGTAATACTTGGATGCGGTCGGTTCCTTGGGCATGGTCTCGTCGATCTGCGAGAGCGCGAAATCCTTCACGCTCTTGTATTCCTCGTCGCAGTCCCACTTCGCGATGGCATCCCTGACCGGCGTCAGGGCTTCGATTGCCGCGATACGCTCCTTCTCGCTTTCCTCGGCCTCGGCCTTGGCCTTGGCGATGTCCTTCGCGAGCCGGTCGGCCCATTCAGCGTCGGTGAGCTTGCGGAGTTCATCGAGCTTCGCCACGGCCTTCCCGAGCTCATTCGTGTGATACATGTCCTTCGGGATTTCCTTCGGGATGTCGGGGGTGAGCTTTTCGTCCCTGAAACGGTACATGATGCAGAAGTTCCTGAGGCAGAGCTTGAGGAAGTCTGTTGCTGTCTTCACCCTGCCGTCAAGGAGCTGGCAGGTAAATCCGGTCTGCGGAATACTCATTGTTATTTTCCTTTGCTGGTGATGAATTTTTATCGTGTTCGAAATATAGCAAAAATACGGGACGACTGGACATTTGCTATATTTTACGCAGAGGTCAATATGGAAAGAAATGACAACAGTTTGCAAGTGAAGGACGAATGCAGCCTCCCGGGCAAAAAGAACATCAATGAGCTGCCTGCATCGCAGCGGCTCTCGGTCGCGTGGCGACGCGGCGACAACAATATGGTGGTCTCGATGGCCAGCATCCCGCCCCTGGAAATCCCCGAGAAACTCATCATGAAGGTCCTCCCGGAACAGTTCGGCAGGTTCGCGAAACTCGACAAGGAACTCGTCGAGCTCGCGCAGAAGGAACATGCCGTAATCTCCCAGATACATGAGATCGTGCTCTCGCTCGCGCAGGACCTCCCCGTCGTGTGGTGCGCCACCCAGGAACTGTTCGATATCGCGTCCAAAGTCAGCAATGTGGTCAAGGAAATCACCCTGGAACTCCGCAAGAAGGGCGTCAATGCCCAGTCCTACCATGGCATGTGGCCTAGCCGCATCTTATGGGTCGTGAATGGCAGCTCCCTCTTCACCGTCGCCCTCTCCGAGGAAGGCAGGAAGACCCTGGATGCCCTCGGATGCACCGTTGATGAACTGTTGGAAGACCTGGTGGAGGCGTAGATGGCGAGACCGGAAATAACTGCACTGAAACGGCAGGCCGGGACCGCGGTCAATGTCGCCAACAGCCACATCGCCTGCTCGACCAGGCGCAAGACCGTACTGGGCGCGGACACGCACTGGTCGAACGGAGCTACGATCAACAGGTTCGGCAAGAACGGGAAGGACACGCTGACGCTGGAATACGCCGTCGTAGACGCCGACCTGCATATTTTCAAAATCAGCATACTGGACACGAAACCGAGCAAGGTATATGTGTCGTTCGTGGTCCCGCAGGCGAAATTCAACGACGCCCTGCTGATGTCCCAGGCGTGTGTCGAGTTCGGGACCCGCAAGCCGGGGTTCGTCGGACGCATCGTCGGAATTTACGAGCAAAACCCAGGTAAGGAGACACAATGTCGGAAATAACAGTCCAGCCGAAAAATCCGCACCGCCTATACGCTGGCGATACAATCTACGCCCTCTACAAGGTATATCCGAAGGGCTCCCGGTGGTTCATCGGGCACTTCCGTTCCAAATTCGACTACGAGGCGGAAGTCCGCTGGCTCGACCAGCATGAACCCGACCCCGTACCATGCCGGTATGTTGCCGAGGAAACCGGCGACTGGGGCATCACGGGCATCTGCGATTCCGCCAAGTTCATCGCCGAGTGCGAAGCCAAGGCCAAGGCCAACTTCGAACGCATGCAGCAGACCGAACGCGAATACGAGGAATACCAAGCCGACCTGAAACGCCGCGGAATCAAGGAAACCGACCTCCCGCTTTCGCAGCGCAGGTGGCCGATGCTTTTCGGTCCATCGCATGTCACCCTGGCCGACTGCTACAGGTGGATATATTACGACATGGACACCAACTGGGCAGCCGAGGACGAAATCATCACCCGCCGCATCAAGGAAGTCGCATGACGAAATCTACTACACCGGCAGAAGTAAGCCGCTACATCAACCAAATGGTCCAGGACAACAACCTCGACCCCCTGGTCTCGCTCAAAGAGAAGCTGGATAGCGCAATCGGCCTGATTAACGAAAACCGGCGAAAAGCGGACGAGGAACGCCGGACCAAGAAACTCGACGCGATTGCAGCAAACTGCATGCCGCTGGCCAAGGAAGTAAGCTCTTTCGAGCCCGCAACTCTCTTCGCGGTAAACACTGCAGTCCGGTATGCGGCCCAGGAGTTCTTTTACGGGAATGACGACGACCTGGTCCCGTTCATGTGCAGGAAGTATTCCGACTTGGAACCGGTTGTGGACAAGGATGCCTGCATGACCTACGCGATCGAGCTGGCCAGGCGGTGCGTCCTCACCGCCCAGGACAATTTCTATAAATTCTGGATGAACTGCGTGGATTCCGACGACACCAGCGACACCGGCCTCGCACGAACGATGTATAACGCATTGTACGGGCTCGTACAGAACGGGTACAGCATGTACCGAAAGCGCACAGCCAAGGGCAGGCAATCAACGATAAACCTCGGTTTTGCTACATTTCATACATAGAATTGCCATAACAGTCCTGGGCACGCCCGCTGAACGCGCGTGCTCAAATGAACGGATGCGTAAGGGCAGGTGGCGGCCCAAAGCCTTGAAACCCTATCGACAAGCTGAAAATGACGGTGGTGAATGCGCACACCGACGCCGTGAAGCAGGACTGGCTTTTTAACACTAAAGGAACCACAACATGAACTTTGACGAGTGCAAGGCAAAAACCGAGCAGGGAATCCCGTGCCAGATGAAGCTCCCCAACGGGAAATGGGTCAACTTCGACCCGTCCCTCGTTATAACCGAGTTCAAGGAGGCCCCGCTCCTCGGGCCGACTGACGGGGCCCGCGTGCTCCTTTTCGTGCTGCACGGCATCGAGAAAATTCTCGAAGACAGGTTTTCCTTGTCGGGCCTCCAGGTCAAGCTCCCGGAACACGGCCCCAAGAAAGACTGGAGCATCACCGAACGCGTGAGCGTCAGCCTCGGCGCGACCTGCATAACCCCCAGCCATACCCGTTACAGGGACATCTTCAAGAGCTATTTCCGCGTGGTCAAGCGCAGCGCCAACGACCCCACCGTGTACCACGGCCGTATCTGCAACCCGGTCCCGGGCACGCCGATCTATGTCGTGGAGCGCCGGAACCTCTATGAACACGACGGATGGACCCCCGTGTTCCACCTGAAATACATGCCGTTCAAGCCGGATGAAAAATTCAGGCCACTAAATGAAGTGAACGCCGGCGACACCTGCGACTGGTGGATCCACTGCGACGCGCACAGTTTTGTCGGCGCCACCACAAAGCCGACCAGCGATTTCGACCGACTGAAAAAGGTCCCGGGTGCATCCGAATGGGCGGACGACGCGGTCACATTCCAGCGCATCCAGACGCTTGATCCGGTTCACAACCCGGGCGGTGACGCAATCTTCAACATTGCCGCCTTCATGGCGCATTACCTGATGATCATCTCCGACCTCGACAGCCGTGCCGGGGAAATCGCCAATGTCATCGAGAACCATGTCGGTTCCAATCCGGGGATTTCTTACCGGATCGGCGAAAAGCTCGAAAACGGACGCAGCCCGGTATACTACCGTCTCGGAACCGCGTTCCGCGCATACTGCAACGCGGCATACCCCAGGGACGAACATGTCTGCTGGTCGCGTTCCGAAAACCAGATGAAGGCAATCCTGCTCCGCTACTTCAACGACCTGTACAGAAACATCCAGGATATTCACTTCGAAGGAGACAAGTGATGACCCGCCACGCCCACGCGCTCCCAACCAGAATACCCGTGCCCATCCAGGGCATGCCGGAAGCCCTCGAATATGTGTCCGAGCTGCAGCAGAAGGAGTTCGAGGAAAGCCTGATGGACCGCCCGGTCACCAGCTTCCCCATAGCCATGATCATCTCGTGGCTTACGGCAAAGCACTGGGGATACGGGTGCTACATAGAAGGCCACGGTTTCGTGCGCTATTGCAAGGAAATGACCGACGAGCTGCTTATCGCCGCGCACCTCCACACCGGATTGACATACGAGCCGGGCCTCTGGTGCGAGCACTGCGGCATCCTGGCCATCGACTGGGAGCACAGCTGGGTGGAAATGGGGCCGTCAAAGGTCGTATCGTTCGCCGACATGACACTCGCCGAGTTCGACAGGTTCATCGACGAGGAGGTCCAGTTCTACTACATCCCGGGCACCGACCAGATGAACGGCCACGGCGTATCCTGGGAACACTGGTACCCCATGTCGAAACACTGCGACACGATCGGACATGAGTTCTTCTTCAACCCGGACGATTTTGACGAGATGGACACGGACAAGCCATGGTACCTGCTCCCGTCCGAGTATGCCAAGCTGAAACGGCTCCGGGCAGAACTCAAGAAGCGGGGCGCCAGCGAACCCCCGGAAAAGACCATGCGGCGCATGAAGGGGATGTTCTACTTTTCCGAGTTCCACCGGAGCGGTTCCGGCCCGTGGTATGAGCTGAAAAGGGTCGACAGCGTGAAGCTGGTCGACAGCAAGGCCGCGTGGAAGGACATCGTCAACCCGAACAGCAACGCAATCGGCCACAATCTCGCCAGCAAGTCCGCCATGGAGAGGTTCAACAGGCAATACCCGTTCGGGAACCGTCCCGACTTCATCACGCCGGAACCCAAGGAACGGTGCAAGGACAAGAAGCTGGTCCGCGTCGATACCAGCTCGGTGTCGATGACCTCGACCAGCGCCGAGGCCAGGAAGTCCCATTTCTACCTGCGTCTCAAGGACTGGATCCCGTATGACCGCCCCGATGTCACCCGCAAGGCGTCCCTGCCGAGGGAATGCCATGACCACAGCGTCCCGTTCTTCTCCGTGGACCGCAAGCTGGTCGAAGCCTTTGCCCGGGACATGCGCAAGTCGGACCCCGTCAAGGCCATCCGGGACACATACGCCGACATGCTCGCCAAGCTGGGCAAGCTGCCCACGCTGACACCCGCGAAAATCCACGAGTCGGAATACGCAGACGAACTCCACTGGGAACTCGTCCGTTCGAGCCGCAACGACCGCGGCGACACGGGGCCGCGTTTCATCGTGAACCAGTATGACGGCAACGCTATATCGCGCAAAACCACGGGCGGCCGCATCCAGCGGGTAACCATATACAAGAAGGCCGAGGTGGACAAGGTCATCGCCCACTTCAAGAAGGCAATCCAGGGCAAGTGGATATGGTGGCGCGACTGCCCGGTGCTCGTTGACCATGTGTTCGCCGTGGAGGGCGAGGACACCCGCGGCGTCGAGGCGACGCTCGGCAAGGACTACATTGAGCCGTTTCTTTATGTCATCGGGCGCTACCCCAGTTCGGGCGACGGTCGTGTCAAGCATTTGGGCGACCTCTCCGAAAACGAGGGGACATTCCGCTCACGGATCCTGCGGGACGATGCCGAGCGGTCCATAAAGGACCTCAAAGAGGTCATCAAGCCGACCACGCTGCCCCAGATTATCAGGACAGCCAAGAAGAGCTGCAAGACGGTCACGGAGGGCAACAAGAAAGCCTACAACGCCTTCATCGACGGCATCCGGCAGCTGCTTGACGGCAAGTCGCCGGAGTTCGATTATCCAATCGAGGAACCGGCCGCGAACTGCGAATAGTCGGACAAAATCCTTGGTTTGCAATAACTAAAAAGATATATTTTGTCCGAACGCGGGCGGCCCTGCCGAACGGCGGGAGCCGCCTTTTGCTATATTTCATACGGAGCAGCATGAACATCAAGAAACTCGCCATTGTCCTGTTGACTGTCACCGCCCTTTCCGGCTCCGTGCCGGCATGGGAGCACGATTCATCGCCCAGCGTTTCCTCGTCAGGCTACGCTGAACCGGCGGTGGAACTGCGGCACGAAATCCACCACGCCGTCCCGGCAATCGAGCGAAACGCGACCGCCGCGGACACCCGCCTACAGATGTCGGCAATCGCCGAGGAAAACCGGGCAGCGGAGTGCGTGTGGAAGCGGTTCAGGTTCTCCGGGAAGACCGCCGACCGCCCGCATCAGAGGGCCCGCGCTTCCCATAAGTCAAATCTTCCTCCGTAGGAGTATAGCAAGATATGGGTACAAAAGAAAGAACAGAAGCACAACAGTTCCTACACGATGCCCGGCACATGCCCGATGACCAGACATACTACTATCAGGACTTGCGCGGCGACATCACGCTAGAAACAATCAAGCGCTACCTGCATGGGTGCTGCAAGGTACCCGGCGGTCTCTACAACACACTCCTTGCATTCAACCGCCTATACAATCCGAAAATGGCCGGTGGCGGATATAGCGAGGAAGTGCTCGCCCAAGGCATCATCGACCACATCGACGAAATTTCCAGCATCCTCAGCACCCGCCAACTCCGTCGGGACCAATCCGCTCGGGCCCTTGAACAGCTTTCGCACGAACCCCTGTGGAACATTACGGCCGACATCGCCACCCCGATGAAAAGATACAAGGACATCCTCATGGGGCTCCACAACCGCACCAGATACAAGAAAATCCTGGAACTGATGCGCGGCATTGGTGGTTCGGAAGCCGACTTCATCCGGGTAGAAGCCAAGAAGATCGATGTCCGTCTCGGCATGCTCCCGAAGGAAGACATCGAAATCGCCCCGGTGTTCAAGGAACTGGCCGACAGTGTCGCCAAGGACCTTGTCGGCAAGATGATTACATTTACCGGCGCCGACGGCAAGAGCATATACAAGGTGTCCAAGATCAAGCTCACCCAGAATGGCAACCTGGCCATCTCCGGCAAGCGCATCGGCGTCAACCACATCACATCCGACCAGCTCGCCGTATTCCCGATGGTCGAGCTGATACTCATCGTGACGCCCCAGGAGTTCGACACAAAGCTCGAGACTATCCACATCGTAACCCCGGAGCGCCTCCTGGAAGTGATGAACACCGAGGCACCCTGGTTCGCGCCGGAAGCCGAACGCTTCATCAAGCTCTAACTGCATTTCCAACAGGAGCCCCAAATGGAAAAAACCAATATCGACATCTACGACATCGTCGAAGAGGCAAGAACCCCGTCAATCAAGTTCCGTCGCAAGGTGAACGACGATGAGCTCGACAAGCTGTACAAGGAACGATCCCGCATCAACCAGGAAATCGAGGCAGCCCGTGGAAAAGGCCACCAGATTGACGCGGCGCTGGTCCGTACCGTCATCAAGCGGGCGACCAATATCCTTGTCGGCAAGTGGATCGTGCTACAAAGCGAGCACTACTTCGCCAGGGTAAAGAATGTCACGCTCGGAGAGGATGCGTACAAGGTCGTGGACGGCGCGGTGAAGCTCGAATTTGATTTTGCCTGTCACGACATCGACCTCAACAAGAATCGCGAGGTAGATCGCGACAAGAACGACTTGGAACTGGAAATCTCCATCGTGGACGATTCCCCCAAGTATTGGATCCGTCTCGCCACGCCGGAGGAAGCCAAGGAACTCCAGGAATACATGGACAAGGAGAATGCAAAACATGGATAAACTGTTGACAAAACTGTCCCGCAAGCTGTTCAAGCTCAGGAAGAAAATGAAGACCCGCGAATGGGAAAGCCGCAACAAACACCGCCCGGTACGGCAGTGGTTCTACGGGAAGCTCCAGCGCGGCATCAAGCGCTTCATGAACGGTCTCTACGCGCACACCAGCTCGCACAACCAGGCAGTCATGCGTTGCGTGCGCGACGAAGAAAACCCATTCTTGACGAGCATTTAGTCTATGATCGGCTGTCTGTTCGTCCCGTCGATTTCCGGGTTTCTCGCTGCCGCCCGCGCAAACGAGCGCGAGTCCGAGGAGCTGGAAGAGTACGACCGCCTGAAAACGAAGTTCGGATCAATCGACCCGGACGAATATGACCGTTACCGGGAGCTGAAACAGCAGTTCGACCCGGATCGGCCCAAGGACATCCCGAAACCGACGCCCTACCCGGAAGGCCCCTGGCATCCACGGACAGCACAGCTTACACACTCGCTGCTGGCCCGCATGCGGAAACTGGGTCTCCCCGCCGACAGCTTCGACAGCCTGCTGGCTTTCTGCAGGACAGGTCTGCCCGACTTCGTGAAAAACTTCCATGACGAGGATCAGATGGCGTTCTGGGCAATCGCCCTATATTTCAAACGAACACAACAATCGGAGAACCCCCATGGGTGAACAGAGAATTTTCAATAGACCGGATAAAGATTTCCGCGCCATGTACGCAAACACCTTCATTGCCGACCTGAAAGAATACGCGGGAAAGCATAACCTGGACATATTCGTCAAGGAGTATGAAGTCAATAACGAGTGGGAACACTGTGGCGACCTCTATCGCAACAAAGAGTTCCATGTAGCAGCAATCATGTTCAGCGGAATCGTCTCGAAGATAAACAACCTCGAATATATCTTCCAGTATGATAGCACCCGCAGCAGGGTCGAGTTCCTGATGATGAGCCCGAAATTCCGAGAAAACTGTCAGACCGGCGACACGGACACCATCCGTTATCCCAGCCTTACCGGTGTTGACCATGACCTGCTGTTCGGAAAGGAGTTCAGGCCGCTACACAACGAAATCAACGACAACGACGAACTTTGTCGACTTAAACATCTGGACTCGAACGCCAAGCATATCTCGGGACTGGCGATCGACATGTTCTTCGAAGGCATCCACAAGACAGAAGCCAAACACGAACGCTGTCTGGAAAATCACAAGTCGCTAGAAAAGAAAAAGATCCGGCTTAAAACGGCCGAAGATAACATGTTGGACATAACGAAGGATTTCAACAGGAAGTTCACCACCAGGTCCATCATGCCGGTCATGCCCGAAGCGGTAAAAGTCCGTTCGGAAATTAACGCCAGCAAGAAATACCCGATGTCCGCCACGCTGCGAATACCGACATCGAATGAGCGCTCCAGGATCGAGGTGGCACTGAACTACAAGCCGAACCGGTGCGAATATAACGCTACGGTAAGCGTATATGAGGTGGTTGGCGAAGGGACCCCGGTTGAAGACAGTGTCCTTAGAATCACTGATACGCACTGGGACATCATCTCGTTCTGCGGTGAACGGTTCAACTGGGTCGTCACCGGCGGGATTGAAAAGGTGGTAGATGCGGTATGTTACGCTATCAAGGCACTCGATGAATATGAGAAGACGACGGAGCGCATGCGCGACCTCCGGCAGCAGTTCGGCATCCCGGCCCCCGAATCAAGGTATGACGCCGAACTGCGCGAATTTTACAGTAAACGCCACTAGAACAGCTTCGGGAAACCACTTCGGACCAGCGGAAGCGGGATGCAAGGTGGATATTTCGCCTCGATTTCCTTTTCCACCGCCTTCGGGAAGTCGCTGAATTTTCCCTCACAAAGCCAGGAATGGAATACCTCTACAATTTCATAAGAAATAGGGCATGCTTCCTTCTCGTGCTTTTCGAGGTAGCATACTTCACCTTCCGCATTGCCCAAGTCGCTATACAATCCGACGAACCACTTCGTCGTCGGATAATTCTTGTATAGCCGGAAACCGGTAAATGCCTGACGCTTCAACTCGGACGCCATCAGCTTGTATTCGACGCCCGGTAGCCGGTCCTTCGGCCCCTTGTAGTTCCATGGCAATGAAATCTTCATGTCATTCATTACCCGCACCGATTTCAACAGTTCCCGCATTATACCCCCCTGTATGGTTCCGGCCTGGGTGCCCAGGCAACTATTCCTTTAATTTCATATTCGCCCGCCTCATCAGTCCAGCAGGCACTCCCGTCGTCGTAACGATGGAACGCGGCGATTGATGTCTCTCGTTTGGATTCCGGGTCTTCCGCATTCAGGCGAATTGTAACCAGGACCGGCGTGCTCGTTTCCGGGCACCTGTCTCTTACCGGAACCCAATCCGCCACATTGCCTGCCCGGTTGGCGCCTTCGCCCCACACGCTGGTATATATCGTACCTTCATAATACTTGCGGAAACAGGCCTCGCCGATCTTCATCCGTTTGTCCTTCGCCCATTCCTCAGTAAGCCGCGGATCGTCCTTCCACAAGTGGGTAGAATCGTGGAACGGGATGTCACAGTTGTTCCAGAACATGAGTTGCGCCGGCGAGCACCTGCCGAACCGGTATGCCTCGCCGAGAATCAGGTGCCTCTTCGCGGACGACTTGTAACACGGGAACACTCCCTGCACGAAGCCGGCGAGCGCATTGTCGGTAATCCATCCGAAATCGTCAAGGAACAGGTAGTCCCACCCGATACCGCCTACATTGTCGGCATGTTCCGGCCTGGCATGGAACTCGCTGCCGTTGCTGAACACGATGCGCCGGTTGGACCATTCCTTGACGCCTACCTGCATCCAGGCCGGGAGCATGATATATCCCATCCTGACAATCGACCGGAAATAGCCCTGGGCGCCCTTGTTCTTCGGATCCATGTAAAGACATGCCGTTCCGGGATAGAATATGCAGCGCCACAGCATGAAGGCCAATACCAGGGTAGTGAAGCCGGCCTGCCGATACCAGTCCCCCTTTATGAACCGGTGTTCCTGCAATGCGGCAAGCTCTTCGACCTGCCTGGGGCGGGGCTGGAACAGATGGTAGCCGGCCTCTCGCGTGCTGATGTAGAAGTAGTGGCGCAGGAAATACTCGACATCCTTCCGGCACTTTTCGATTTCCTCGCGGTTTTGTGGCATGTTGGTCAGGTCGACCTGTTCGCCGTCGGCCACCAAGTTTTCAATTCTTCTATATGACATAAGGGACCTAGTCTTGCTTTTGACAAAACTAGGTCCTGAATTTGAAAAATTGCATCAATTTCTTGAAAACTGAATGTAATTTATTGTTTACAATCTTCGCGGCGCTGCCCGAAACGGTCGTGCATCCGTTTGCGCAGTGCATCCATCGCATCTGGGGGGAACCGCGTTTCAATCTGTTCATCGGTTACGCTACCGGCGGCCATCTTGATTTCCTTGGCCATGTAGCCGTCGCCCGGACGATACCACTCGTCCGTGCGCATTTCTTCGAGCATTTCCAATCCCATTCCCACAGGACACCCCTGCAAGCCCATTCCCACAGTACACCTCCGCAAGCTCTTTCCCACAGGACACCTCCGCTACTCGAACTTTACGCGTTCGGACAGCGTCACTACCAGGCCGATCGTCTCGCACACCCGTTCCAGTGTCCCGATGGCGGGATTGGCCTTCCCGAGCTCGATCGCCTCGACGGTCCTGGCGGAAACACCCGACATCTCGGCTAGATCGCGTTGTGATATGCCGTAATGTTTGCGCCGTTCGACAATCTGCTTGCAGAGTTCACTGTTCATTCTGCATCTCCGCGAGCCGCTTCTTGTGGCGGTCAAGTAGCTCCTGAGGAATTTCTCCAGGGTCGAAGTTGTTCTCGGCATTGGGCATCGGATCGCCGCACATGGGGCAGCAGAGGGCCTTGAAACCGGTCCATTCGCCACCCTTGGAAAACACGGAAATGAGGTTGTCCTCGTCGATGTAGGCTTCCTCGCTACCGCCGGCAGCGTTGTCGATGGGGAACCGCTTCGCTTCCTCGTTGGTTTCGTGATTGCAGAACGGGCAACTCATCAGGGCCTCCTAGAACGCCATTATATCGACGATGATTGCCAAGGTGCCAACGGCAGCGATCATCCTGGCAAATTCGCTCACCACCACGCCGGACTTAGGGGAAAGGCCGGTATTGTCAAGGACGGACTGCTCCTTGCTGATGATGCCGATGCCGTTCACGGCCCAGTTGGAGAGAACCTCGCACTCCTTGCCGGAACCGTCACGGGTTTCCATGTCGATGTTGCCGGTGCCATACGGCGCGGGGACCAGGGAGCCTTTGTCCAGTCCGTCGCAGATGAACTTCCTGACTTCGTTCCCGTCGTCGATGATGTCGATGTCGGCCATCAGCTTGTGGTCCTGGATGAACATCTTGGCAAAGCCCTGGATTTCGGTGAGTTCGCACTCGGCGAACCTCGGCCATTCTTCCCTCGGGAAGTTGAGACGGACGGCGATGCCGTTCTCCTTTGCCTGCTGCGGAAGGTTGTCGAGCATCTTCTGCGCGACTTCCTCGCTAATGAAACGGTTGTTGCGGTTCACCTGGTTGAGTGGGAGAACCGTCTGCATCTTGAATGACTTCATCTGGAAATCCATCATTCCTCCACGCATTCGACGGTTTCCGGGTAGGGATAACCGTTCATGTTCTTTGCGTTCGAATTGCCCGTGATGGCGTTCGTGTAGCTGAAATTGTTCCCGATCTTGCATTTCAGCTTGCGGGCGGGGACCTGTACCTCGATACAGTTGCCGGCGAAGGTGTTGCGACCGTTCACGCGTTCAGTCTCAGCCTGCACCAGGGCCTTTGCCGCCTCGCACTGCTGCATCGTAGTGAACTGAGGTCCGGTTGTTATGCCGCCATGGTAGACAGACATGACCAACACGAAAAATACCTTAATCATTTTTCATCTCCTTTGCGGCTTTCAGCCACAATTTCTTGAATCGTTTTTTCTCGACTGCGCGGAGCGCGTTGACCCGGCCGCCCACGCAGATGTAAATCCAGCCCGTCATCTCGATCCGTTCGTAACGCTGGGCCTGCTTGCCGTCCATTTCCACGGGCTCGCCGTAGCTCTCGATACGGGTAATGCTGTTGGTCTTAAGAACCTGGATGGCTTCCTCGGGCGAGAGTTTGAGCTTGCGGACCATCTGGAGCGATGCCATGATTTCCTTGACACTGGTCATGCGTTCCGGGTTCGGCCAGATGGTGGCCCACATCGAGCCGTCCTTTTCGATAAGGAACTCGCACTTCTCGGCGTATTCGACCCGGTCTTCCCAGACGATGTTTCCGTCGCCGTAGTCGGCGCCTTCCGTGTAGATTACAGGGTATCTTTTCATTTCGAGCATGAATGATCTCCGTGTGGTGGATATTTGTCGGCAAGCCGATGACGCTTGCCAGGATACGGACCCGCCAGCAGGCCTTCAAGAAGTTTTCTGAACTCGTCGGCGGTCAGTGCGTCATGGGATGTCTGTCGGCCTTCGAGAACCCGTTTTCTGGTGTCTCGGATAATTATGCGGTCTACCCAATCATTGCTATGCCTGTCATTGCCGGGGTAGAACCGTTTAGTCGTCACATACACTCGACAGCCGTCAATGGTCAACGACATCTCCGTGCGTTCGGACATCTTCCATCTAGGCTCAGGTATCTCGCACTTGAGTTCGGGATGTGCTGCAGCGAACGCGTCTGCAACCTCCCCGAAAACTCCCGGAGGAAGACGACGACCGGCATACCACGGCTTTTCATTGTCTGTTTTATCCATCGGAAATCTCCTTACCAGCCATACGGGACTGGATCGGTGTGCAGCCTGTACTGCCACGGGTCCCGTTTGTAGATTTTAAGCGGGACCTCGCGCCAGGCCTTGAACCGGTCGGTCATGAAATGCGCCGGAAGTTCGGACGCGAAATCCCATTCGCAACCGTTGGAATCGACGAACTTCCCGTTGAACGACACGATGACGCGCCGAACGGGAACAGTCCATCCCTTTTCGTCCCAGACGATCATCCAGCGGAACTCCTTGTGGGGAGGTCTGCTGGAATCAAAGCCGGGGAGCGCATACCCGTTGTATGTCTTCTGCATACGAACCTTAGACCGGGTTGTCGATGTCGATGAACTTCGCGGTAACTCCCTCGAAACGGATGTCCCTGGGGATGTCGGAGAACTGGCCCTTGCCGGAAATGTAGTCGGCGAGCATCTGGACACAGAACACTTCGGAACGGTGGTGGCCGGCATAGATTACCGCCATGTCGTTCTCCTCGGCGAAGATTGTAGTGCTTTCGTGGATTTCGCCGGTAATGAACACATCGACACCGAGCATCTTTGCCTCTTCGAGACCCGATGTGCCACTGCCGGAACATACAGCGAAATGCTTGTCAACGGACGGGTCAAGGAGACGCTTGATGGCATCCTTGCTGCCGACGACATTGTAGCCGTACTTGAACACGGACGCGAGGGTCTCCTCGGTCGGGCATCCGGTGAAGCGGACACCGATGCCGTCCATGAAAGTAACGAACCGGAGACGCTGCTTCGGATCGTGCATCTGGATGAGACGGCCAATCGTGTAGTTGTTGCCGACGAGGAAGTGGCGGTCGAGATGGAGATGGTAGCCGTAAAGGCAGATGCCGTGCTGCATGAGCAGGCGGACATACTCGCCATGCGTGCCGATGAGGCGCTTGTCCTTCTCGGACTTCCACCACCCGTTCGGATGATGGACGATGATGGCGTCAGCCTTTTCCTTGATGGCGCGGAGGATAAGTTCCTTGCGGAGACTTACGCCGGTGACTACGGTCTTGATTTCTGCATCCGGGTCGCCCTTGGCGTCAACCAGGAGGCCGGTCTGACAGTAATCTTCGATGGGACGGTGTTCGTTGTCGCCTTCGAGGACGACAAACCGATCTAGCAATTTGGTAAAATCAATGAACTTCATGCAAGAAATATAGCAAAAAGTTCGCGCCTGCTGACGGGCTCGAACCGCCGACCCCCCGATTACGAAACGGGCGCTCTACCAACTGAGCTAAACAGGCATAAGCCGTCGGCAGGGCTCGAACCTGCGACCAGCGCATTACAGGTGCGCTGCTCTACCAACTGAGCTACGACGGCATATCGGGCTGAGTGGATTCGAACCACCGACAACTCGCTCCCAGGGCGAGCGCTCTACCAGGCTGAGCTACAACCCGTCGTGTGTATCTGCGTAACTGGATTTGAACCAGCAACCTCGCGCTCCCGAAGCGTGCGCTCTACCAAGTTGAGCTATACGCAGTTGATTTCGTGTATCTGCGTAGCTGGATTTGAACCAGCAACCTCGCGCTCCCGAAGCGTGCGCTCTACCAAGTTGAGCTATACGCAGTTAATTTCGTGCACCCGCGAGGAGTCGAACCTCGGACCCCCTCGTTCGTAGCGAGGTGCTCTATTCCACTGAGCTACGGGTGCATTTGTCTCGTGACGCCTGCTGGACTCGGACCAGCGACCCGCCGTTTAGAAGACGGCTGCTCTGTCCATCTGAGCTAAGGCGCCATACTTAGCGGGACCGACGGGGCTCGAACCCGCGATCTCCGGCGTGACAAGCCGGTGTTCTAGGCCAACTGAACTACGGTCCCAATTCAAAAATTCTTGTTACTTCATTTATTCCTCGTTAGTGTGGGTGGCGGGATTCGAACCCGCAACTCCCGCATTAAAAGTGCGGTACTCTTTATTGACCAGCTTGAGTTACACCCACATAATCAAAAAGGTGCAACCTCCCGGTTACACCTCCTAGTCGCGTTTTATGCCTTTCACGACAAGTGTGTAACCGCCTCCGCACTGGGTTCGGGGGTCTGGCGTTGTGCAGTCTTTCACATCGACGGTCAGGTGTCCGTCGGTGTAGGAGAAGCCCGTCCCGCAGTCAACGACGCGGGTCTCGACGGCATGTCCGCCGACAAGGACGGTAGCCTCGAAGGCGCCCGTCGGGGCGTCCCCGGACGCGCTGCCGGAACCGATGGACGCGCCATACTTGCGCAGCCACTCGACGGCGGCATCGTAGTCGCCGGCCGTCTCCTCGAGGGCCTTCTTGCAGAGCATCATGCCTACGCCGGTCCTCTGCCGCAGTTCGTTCACCATCGACGCTGTGATCGTCATTTCAGTTTCTCCGTTTGCCGGTAACGCCACCGGCGGGCTGTTCGTTGGGGCGACAGGACTTGAACCTGTAACCTTCGCCGTATCAGAGCGACGCTCTAACCAAATTGGGCTACACCCCAGAATGTTCGTCCCGGTGACTGGCCTCGAACCAGTGACCTGCTCCGTATGAAGGAGCCGCTCTGCCAACTGAGCTACGCCGGAATATGCCCCACCAAGGACTCGAACCTTGAACTCATCGCTTAAGAGGCGATTACTCTAACCAGTTGAGTTAGTGAGGCGTAGAGCGTCTATCCGGGCTCGAACCGGAGACATCTGCTTGGAGGGCAGAGGTGTTACCGCTACACCATAGACGCGTGTGTTTCGAGCATCTGGCCGGCTTCGATCCGGTGACCTCATCCATGGCAAGGATGCGCTCTACCAACTGAGCTACAGACGCATGGTTTTCGAGCACCCGGCCGGTTCCGATCCGGCGACCTCATCCTTGGCAAGGATGCGCTCTGCCACTGAGCTACGGACGCATTTTTAGCAGCCCCCTAACGACTCGAACGCTAACCTACTGGGTTGGAGCCAGGGATGCTACCAATTACACCAGAGGGCTGTAAAGGCTTGGGACGGGTGCTGACCGTCCCGGCGCCGGGAGAGGCGGATGACCTTACTCGAGTTGTCCACCCGACGGCTCCCGGCGCGGCAGAATGCAGAAAGGGTCCCGGTTTGTTCCACCGGGACCCTTTTCTTTCTGCAAGAAAATCTGGTACTTGGACTACCGGTGAACACACAGAATTATTCCGCCAATACGATCGTTACCTCGACCGGGCTTTTTCCAGTCGATTGGCTTCATCGTGATTGTGGTAATTCTCTGGTTCATAGTAATATCCTTGTGCCTATAAGTTTAGCAATTTTATTTCCGGGCGTCAACGATTTTTGGCCCCATTTTGAAGAAATAACAATTAAATAAGGTTTCTGTAAGTAGAATGTAATAAAACGGCCAAAAAATGTGGCAACTGTAAGCATTTTGTAAGCGGATTTGTCAAAAACGGGTCAAATTTGACAGCATCACAATCTTGTCAAATTCTTCCGTTTTTTGGCAAAAATTGTTATATTTCATGTGTGCCCGAAACACTCGCGGGCCGCATGGAAACTGGATGTATACCGGATATTTTGACAACTGCACGAAGTACAAGGAGCTCGGCCTGGTGCCGGTCTCAATCGCGATCCGCACGCCGCCCTACATACTCGACCTGCGATACCCGAAACTCGCCCCGACGCCGGAGCTGTTCTTCGAATGGAAATACGGGAACCACCGCGGCGATAACGCATACTACACGAAACGGTTCGCCGAGGAAGTCCTCGGGAAGTTCAAGGAGCCGGCAGAAGCGCTGAACGAGCTATGCCAGATGGCCGGCACTTCCCACGACCGGATCATCCTCCTGTGCTACGAGAAGCCAGGGCAGTTCTGCCACCGTCACCTCGTAGCGAACTGGATAGGGAAATCATTTTGTGAAGAAATCAACCTGGAGAAATACAATGGACGAACAAACAAAGCGCCGCTGGCTAGACTTTGTAAATAAACATAAACCAACGGACTTGGACATCGACCCGGAAGTGACCGCGCAGCTCCTGGCCAACCAGGAAAATTTTTCAAAGAAATTGCTCGAAGCCAACCTAGTGGCCCCGGTTGTCCCGAGGCCCAAGACATTCTACCAGCTGGTCCGGTCGCACTTCGGCAAGCCGATAAAGCGGAAGAAACGGAAATAAGTATCGGCCGGCGTATTGCCGGCCGTTCTTGCAATCGAGCGAACGAGGATTACCTCTGGCGAGAGATCGAGGCAATCCCCCACAAAAGTGCGTGCGCCGCCTTTTTCAATTCCTTCTGAACACTGCCCGCGTCGTTCAGCCATCCGGCGCCACCGCCAGAATAAATAACCGACCCGTTATTCTCGTTGGTAATCACGAAGGAATCCGGGCCATATTCATACTTGCACGGAATGCCATTTTCCCTGCTCTTGAATGAGCCGGAAGTAGAACCGGGTTTGATGCGCGTCTGAAGTGCATCCACAATCCGATTAGTCAATTTGGCTTGCATGTTCTGAATCTGATTGCCGCGGGAAAACGGGTTTACCGATTCGCACATAGCCGTATACTTGTCAAACCCGCCCTGGATAAGCGTCACTGCTTCCTTGGGGAGATTGTACCGCTTACCGACGCTTTCAACGAAATTGTCGAATACTTCTTTCAACTTGTCCATTTAGAACTCCATGCGCCATTCAGCAGAACGCGCCGATTAGTGTTTACTATGGACAGTTTATAGAAACGGTTAGAATACCAGGGGCCTGCTGTCCCACGGAACCAGGGGCTGCCGTTAAATCATTTGCCCGTCTCCGGGTCTTCATAGTATTCACCGCGCTTCCCGCCATTCTTTTCCTGCGCCATCGCCGCGAGCATGAACTTCTGTGCGTCGGCATACAGCGGGAAGAACACCGGGTCCTGGTCAAGCTGATATGTCACGACAAGGTTCCCCATGTTCGTCTCAATCGAGTATGACTTGTATGTGTGCCAGAAGAACAGGCCCTTCCATTGGGGATATGCGTTCATGAGCAGCTTGTTGCTCACGATACGGTGTTTCTTCCCGAACATGTTGACGATACGGCCGCGGTACCGGCGTTCGACCTTGGCCTCGTTAGGACTTCTTTTCATCGGCAGCCTCCTTCTTCGGGGCGCTGAGGCTCCTGATCAGCACGGCGGCGTTGATGTGGGCCGCGGAAAGGTCGGCAAGGTTTGCCGCAATCCTGAAATCTTCCGCATATTCCTTCAATGCACTAAACCCGTAAATCGTCCCGTATGCGTTGTAGAAGTCGAGATGATCCTGGTTGTAGTGGAACCCGGTGACATCGCGAACGCTGAATTGATACTTGGTCAGGAAGTCCGCATCTTCCGGGTGCCATTCATAACGGGGCGCCTTCGCATCGCCTTCACCGACAAGTCCCCGGTTGCAGGCCTTCTCGAAGTGCCTGATATACATCGAGCAGAACAGCCCACCGCGCAGGCACTGCGGCCATGTAGGACCGAAAATAAAGCGGAACTCGCTCTTGTTGGCGGAAGAAAAGTGGATGTCGAGTTCAGCGAACGCCTTGTTCATGAAGGTAACGAAGTCCTGCGCATAGCGCTGGTATTCCCTGATGGACTCCTCTGCGATTTCGGACATCTTGGTTGCCATAAAAAGTCTCCTTTATAGGGTAAAACTAGGTTTTACTCGTCGATTTCCATGGTCTCGCCGAGGCCCTTGCCTTCGTAGGCTTCCTTGAACCACTTGGACCGGGAAATACGGCGGTATCGGGCGCGGATTGACCGGCGACGCCTGACCAGCTTGATAACAAGGGCCGTCCATGCGACGATCCATCCAATGTTCACGGCGATCGCGGCCAGGTACAGCCACCAGGGATAGCCTTCGTGGTGGTATAGCCAGCTTCCGACGATATACGGCCAGAAAATGATGCAACCGCAGGTGAGCGCCGCTATGGACATCAGGAACACCGAATAGGCGAAGTCAGCCACCGGGCCCACTATGTCCAGCACCTTACCGATGAGCTTCAACATCCGGCAACTCCAATCCGCGTTCCTTGAGGAACCAGTAGCGGGCCTTGTAGTATTCTTCGGTATATCCGTCTTCGAGACCGTTGCGCTGGCCGCAGCTGTCGAATGTGCCGTGCTTGCCGAAGTAGTCAATCTCGAACTCGCGGAGCGCCTCCTTCAAGCGGTCGTCCGTTTCGGTCGTGGAACCGTCATTCCGGTCAAGCCAGTCGCGGCACTTCTCGTCCTGCCAGTCGACCCGGCCGTTCCTCACTTCATCACGCTCCCCCATGTTCGGCCTCCTTTGCGAGCTGAAGCTGGTCGATGAACAGCTTGTATGATTTCAGGGCCATTACGGCACAGTCGGCAGCCATCACAAGCCGGGGATCGGCACCCGTGATGTGCACGATGGTCGAGAGGATCGTGACCGCCTGCTCGATGTCCGCACGCCTCCCGGATGTCTCCCAGGACATCGCCTTGGAGACCGCGCTTTCGATGCGGCTGCGGAGGATTTTCGGGTCCGGGCAGTTCTCGTTGAGGAACTCGCACATTGCGGAGGCTTCGTCCGTGGTCCGGTAAAAGCGGTGGTCGTATGTATGTTCGAGCCAGTTCTTGGCGCACTTCAATGTCGGTTCGTCCCGTTTCATTTCGTAAGCCTTGAACTTGAAGAGGCCATCGGCGCTTACATAGATGTAGTACACGGTTTTGGGATAGTGCTTTTCGGTGGCGTTCTCGGCGGCTTTCGCAAGATAGACGAACGGGTCAATCGGTCCAAACTCGCGGCATGCAGCCTTGAACTTCACCGGATCAATTTTGGGAAGCGCGGCAAGACGGGCCTTGAGGTCGGTAATTCTGGGTGTTTCAGACATTGGACTTCTCCTTCGGGAGGGATGCGAGATATTCGCTCTGTGCCTTGACACGGGAATACTCGGTGGTCTGGAAGGCGAGCCACGGCGCCGGACCGCCATTCGCGTCGATTGCGCGTTCGAGAAACCTTTTTGCCTGCATAATGAGATGGTGCCTGGTCTGCATCATCCGTTCGGATGACTGGCGGCAGTCGATTATGAACTGTTGCCCGCGGACCCGGCTTTCCACCAAGGTCTTCCCGGTGCATTCGTCATACTGCTTCCCGTCCTTCAACTGATAATTGTACAACGCGCACCGCATTGCCGTCATCTTCGCTATACTGCACATGTGAGCAGCAGCCTGTTCCCATGATCTAGCGCGTTCATTTGCGACGAGCGCCATGAGATACAGTTCCCTGGCAGAGAACCCGTGATGTTTCTTCCTCATTTCTTTCTCCTGATGAAAACTCTGTAATAGATGCACCGCGGCATGCCGTCCTTGCCGAGGAGGTAGCTGTTCTGGACACGCCAGTTACGGTAGAACTTCTTGAAGGCCTCCTGGCGCTCCTTGGGTGGAGGTGTGAAGAAATCGCACTCGTTGAAGGCCCAGTCCGTATCGCCGCTGCGCCCGAGGACCTCGAACTGGTCCGGGTCGAAGTGGTCGAAGAATGTAATCGGGACGCCCATGATCCCGTCGTAGTCCTTCGGGATGTCGGCGACGCGGTCCACATTGATTGCCGCATAGTTGTCGTAGGTAGGGTAGCTGGCCGGGTCATATACCCGGGTCAGTTCCAGCGACGGGTGCTCGCGCCCGTTCTGCATGTTGGTGTACCACCTGCACAGGCCGGCCACCCGGGCGCTCTCGCCGTCCGGCGTGCCGAACACTTCCGGCGATGTGTAGCCGAGACGGACCCTGCCGTCGCGCAGCATGTGGAACATGCCGTTGTAGTTCACGCAGTTCTTGTTTCCGATGATGTAGAACTTGTTTCCGGCGCCATCTGCCCAGTCCACGAACTCGCGGAAGCAGTTGCCGCACCATGTAGCGATGCCGTTCCTGCGGACGAGCATGGTATGGTTGCGGTCAAGTTCCAGGCAGTGGACCGTTCCGTCATAGGGGACCAGGTCCGGCTCAGGGTAGCTGGACCTTTGCTTGGTCCCATCGACCGACCACATGGCCTCCCAGTAGGGATTGCCGTTGGTCTTCCGAAAACAGAACTGGATCAGGGTACCGGTAACTTTCAGGATGAGCTCCTGCATGGCCTCGCACAGCCTCGGGGACACGCTGCCAATCACATGGCTGGCATAACCGCCCGCGTGGCTGAAATGGGAGTCGCCGCGCATGTAGCCGTCAAACAGGCGTTTCAGGTATGCCGGTTCCATTTCGAGGTATTCCCTCGGGATCCATTTCTCGGTAGCCTTCCCGAACTGCGACAGGTGGGTCCACAGCTGCTTGCTGTAAACGGTGAAGTTGAAGTTCTTTGACGACTTGGACTTCTCGACCTTGCAGGGAAACCCGATCTTCTCGTATAGGCCGATGACATAGTCGGAGTTGGCCTCGTTCTGCTTGATGCTTACCGTATATCGCGGGTTCCCCTGGGTGTTCTTGCCGAAGCGGCAGCACCCGTCGGCGAGCCAGAACCCGAAGAACTCAAGCCAGTCCCCCATCGGTATCTTGTGGGCCGGGACCTGGATTTCCTTGCGGGTATAGCGCTCGCGCTGGACTACGCCCGGGAGGGTAAAGAACTCCTCGTGCAGCCCGCTCCATTCATAGTTGAACCCGCGCGTCGGGACCGAATGATAGTTTGGCGCCACCTGGTCGGCACGGCAGAACAGCTCCTTGCGTTCGAGGCAGACCATGCGGTGATTGTCCGTCACCATCAGGTCCATGTCGCGCCTGCGGAATCGGTAGAGCTTGCCGCGGTATGGCGTATTGTATGCACGGACGATGAACGCGTATTCCATCTTCTTCGTGGCCGGGTCCATGCTGAGGATCAGGTCGTCCGGCTTGACCTGCGTGAACCGTTTCCACCCGCCGTCGGTAAGGACTTCGGTGTCTGCAGAGTAGCAACTGAAGGGTGGATTGGTCACCACCATGTCGGAGTTCCGCATGAGCTCCGTGACTTCCGGCGACCGAAAATCCCCGTCACCTTTCAGGTCCCAGCGTAGGTTCCGGGTGCTCGACACGGTCCGTGCCACGCCGTTCCCGCCGCGATTGAACGACGAGCAGGTGAGGCGTTCCAGGCCAAAGCGGTCGAAATGGTTCATGAAGTAATCGACGAAGGCGCTATGCTCGGGGTCGTCGCAGGGGCAGAGGATACGCTTCCCGCGGAAGAAATCCGGGTCCTTTTCCAGGACACGGTCAAATTCCCGGCAGATGTCCTCGTACCGGGTATAAAATTCATCGTTCTTGACGCTTTTGGCCTCTCGCAGGTTCCTATTCTTTGCCATATCGTATATTTCCTGGGCTTTCTGCCCGGTTGAAATATAGCAAATTTCCGTTTTGCTATATTTCAGGCAAAGGAGGTCCGCATGGACATAGGAAGCAAGAACTCATGGCCGTCGAGCTCGTTAAGCAATTTCGCGCCGCACCCGTTCGAAATCGACGGAGTGCAGTGCAACTCGATGGAGGGATTTCTCCAGTCGCTGAAATTCGCCAACCCGGACATGCAGGCGCATGTCTGCACGCTGGTCGGCATAAAGGCCAAGATGAAGGGGAAGCGCAAGAACTGGTATACGACCCAGACGCTATACTGGCGCGGCATCCCCATGAAGCGCGATTCCGAGGCATACCAGATCCTACTGAACCGCGCATACAACCAGCTGAACCAGAACGGCGGTTTCAGGAGCGCACTGCTGGCGACAGGAAAGGCAGTGTTCACCCATTCTATCGGCAAGAACGACGAAACGCACACCGTCCTGACGGTAAAGGAGTTCTGCTCGCGACTGATGCACCTGCGCGATGTGGGCGACCTGCCGGAAACCCCGAAGAAAGATCCCGGCACCAGCAAGCCGAAAATGCTCTAAACACCGGCCGTCCGCTTTGAGCGGGCGGCCAATTTTTATATATTTTGGGAAAACAGCGCCACCCTATCCAAGGAGATACAATGAACGACGCAGAACGACTTGCCCAGATCGCCCAACAGTCACCGCTCGACCGGTCCTACAACCAGCTGGTAAAACAGCTGGAGGAAGTCGCATCCATCAGCGGTGCACGGAAATACCCGGTCAACATCCTCAAGCACAAGTTCTTCGAAGAACAGGTAGCCGCGCAGGGCACGAAGGCCGACGACATCATGGCGGACGACATGTACAAGACCCAGCACGACCTCATCAACAAGTTGAAGGAAAACGGGTTCAAGGTTACGGAAGAAAAGCCGTCCAACATCATCACGCTCGACAAGATGTCCGCCGATCCGCGCGAACGCCGTCAGCAGGAGTTCGACAAGCTCTACCTCGAAACCACATTCTGGGTAGAATGGTAGCCATTTAGTTGCCATAATGAAAAAGGCGTCGCGGATAACCGCGGCGCCTTCTCTGTATCTCCGATTGCTGCTATAACTTTCCGCCGAAATGCGCCGCATTCGGTTTCACATCATGTGCAATCTTATTGTAGTCAATCAGCGGGTTGATGTCTGGATTATCGTTAAATTCAGCAAGCTGAACCGTCACGAGCCTGCGTGCACGCCCTTCATGTTTCGACCTGCCACATGAATGACACCGATCACAATCGGCAAGCAGGACATGTATGCCGATGTCGTGGTGTTTGGACTTGATTACCGGTGTGCTAGTTGCCAGGCTTGCCTTTTCCTCGTCATCCAGCCGGGCGAACACCAAGTATTCGCATAGCGGAACCTCACAACTGATGGCGAAGTCGGCCGCATTGTTTTCTGCAAGAAATGCCGCGACCTTATGTTTATCCCAGTCAATGATCGGGAAGGTAAAATCGGGCCGTCTTGTCGTCATCGAATCACTTGTCACCGATCGGTCATGATTTTCGCCATACAGATGGGAAAGCGCAAACGCACCCTCATACAGCTTTTTCATATCTTCGGTGTAAGTTTCCGACTGGTCGCCCTTGATGATTCCCATCTGAACTTCGTCCAGCAGGATAGAAATTTCCGGGGCGATGTATGCCAGGGACAGCGAGTTCATCGGCTGCTGGATGAAACCCTCGAACATGCAGCGCTGCGTAATGTCAGGCGGTATGTGCATTCCCGGAACCAGCGGGCACAGCCAGCTCGTGTCAACCTTTTCCTTAACTCTGACCTTAAGACAGCTATAAGCCGTCATGACCAGAATACGAAACGATTCGGTTCCATGGTTCATCCAGTTGTATATCGGGACGACAATCTTGCCCTCTTTCAGGTTCTTGATGACCAGGGCCGTGCTGTCCATGCCACCCGTAAACAGGACGCCAACAACTCCGGTTGGACCGTGCCCATCCCAGTTCGGGTTGCGCTGATAGATGTAATGCTTGATGTAGTCAACTTCAGTAGCGATGTTATTTGCGGCAAGCCGGTCAAACATGTATTCACTTAGGCGATACAGCGGCATGTGCTCTTTCGGTCTTTGGCACTCATACGAATCAGCATCCCCACGGTATATGGCGGTAAACCCGCGTTCCTCCATTTCGGCAATTACAGCTTCCTTGGGGCAATTTTTCCTAAATGCCCACCCCGGCAATGTAGATTCGAACCCATGCGCGGAAAACATCACCTTGCGGTTAATGGGGAACCTCTCAATATCGAGCGATTGCATAACCGCCTCGACATGTTCTAGCGGAAATCCCACCGAATTGCAGGGCATAGTATCTTGCTTACGGTCAAGAACACTGGTCAGGTATTCCAGTTTTTTTCGGGCTTTTTTCGTTTCCATCAGTTTCTCCAAATGTTGCGATATTACTGGGGCTGAACGCGTAATCAGGCTTCCCGATCTTGCTCAGACGGGCAAATGCCGTGGAAAAGTATTCTTGGTCAATCTCGATGCCGATGAATACGCGTTTTTCTTTGAGCGCGGCGACACCGGTGCTGCCGCATCCCATGCAGTTGTCGAGGACCACATCGCCCTCGTTGGTATATGTCCTGATAAGCCACGACAGGAGGTCAACCGGCTTTTCTGTCCGGTGTTCGGACTTGGACGGATGCGGCTTCGGGATGTCGATAATCGACACCGGGTATTTCTGGGTACTGCCCTTGCGCACATCGTCCGTGGCCTTGAACTTGCCGTAGTTGTTGTTCACCATGTCCTTGGCCATGTAGGACTTTCCGCGGCCGTGGAGGGGTTTCCCTTCGTGGAACTGCGGATTGTATGTAGGCATGTTCTTGTAGAACACGGCAAGCTGTTCATGCGAGCGGAGCGGCATGCGTTTTGCGTTGAGGAACCCGGTAACGAGCTTCTTGTTCCAGACCAGGTCATAGCGGAAGAGCTTGCGGTTCGACTGGACCAGGTCAACATAGAAGATGCCCTGGGCGAACAGGACGATTGCCCCGTTATCCTTGATAACCCGTTCATACTGTTCCCAGAGAGGCTTGAACGGTATGCGCTTGTCGTGCGGGTTATGCGTCACCCCGTAGGGAAGGTCGCATAGAATCAGGTTTACCGACTTGTCGGGGATTTTCTTCATTTCCTCCAGACAGTCACCGAAAATAAGGGAATACGACATATCTTTGTCCAAAAGAAAAACGCGGGGCAACATTACCCCGCGTTCGGGTTTCTGGGATTACTGGTGGTCGTTCCTTGCACGGGTGCGCGTGGAATCAACCTTGGCGAACTCTGGCGGGACAGGGATTTCCTGCTGCTTGCCGGCGTTTGCCAGCTTTGCAGCGGCTGCGCCACCGAAGATGCCGCTCATGATGCTCGGAAGGCTGAGGCCGAGGGACTGTTCGATACCGTCGGATGCCTGCTTGAACATCGTGGTGATGCTTTCCGTGATCTTCGCGGCGTTGCCGGTTCCGAACATCGTAATCTTGTCGATCTTTTCCATCGGCTTCGTGAAGGAGCCCATGATGGCCGGGAGCTGGCCGATGTATTCCTTTGCCGTGTCGAGCTTGATCTGGGTGACGGCGTTTTCGTTGACCCGGTTCATCGCGTCAATCTTGTTCAGGAGTGCGGATGCCTCTGCCTTACCCTTGGCTTCGATTGCATCGGCTTCGGCGAGGCCGGCATACTTCTGTGCGTCGGCGATTGCCTTGGCGCCGGCAGCTTCCTGTTCCTGTTCGATACGCTTCGCTTCTGCTTCCTGTTTGCGGGTGTAGAGGTTGGCTTCGGATTCTTCCTGCTTTGCGATACGGTCGGCCTTTGCCTTCTTTTCGATGTCGGCCTGGTATTCGCGTTCCTTGATGGAAACCTTTACTTCCTGGATTTCCGCGTTCTTCTTTTCGGTAACGATCCTGGCGTCACCGTCAGCAAGGTTGATTGCCTTCTGGCGTTCCTTGTTGGTGATTTCGTAGGCGGTGTCGGCTTCGGCCTTCTTGCGTTCTTCCACCGCGCGGAGTTCTTCCTTGGTAACATTGAGCTCGTTGTTGCGCTTGGCAATGGCAAGACCGTTTTCGACTTCGATGTCGTTTGCACGCTTGTCGGCTTCGGCCTGTGCGATACGGATGTCCGCATCCGCAGCTGCCCTTGCGTTGGCCGCTGTCTTGAGAATAGCCGTGGCGCGTTCAGTACCGAGTTCCTTGATCATGCTGTGCTTGACGCCTTCGCCGTCGATGTATTCATCGTCGAACTTCTGGATGTTGAAGGTGTCGAGACGGATGCCGAGCTTTTTGAGGTCCTTGGTTGCGCTTTCGTTCACGAGGCGGGTGATTTCATCGCGCTTGCTGACGAGGTCCTCAATCTTGATCTGGCCGATAACTTCACGCAACGAACCGTCCAAGATATTGTCAATCATGCTCGCGATGCTGTTATTGGTCTTCTTGGACGAGAAATCGGACTTGTCGCTAATCTTGCTCGAATCGCCGGATGACATGTTAAGGAAGTTCTGTGCAGCGATTGCAATCTGTTCCGCGGTAGAATCGACCTTTGCCGTAGCGACCGCGTCAACCTTGACGAACATGCAGTCGATGGTCGGAACCGGATCGGTCTTGTTGATGAGGATAGTCATGATCTTCAAGTCAACGATGTCAAGTCGTTCGATGAACGGGATGCGGAAGCCGGCACGGCCCACGAGGACCTTCGGCTTTTCACGCCAGCCGGAAATGATGTATGCCTTGTCAGGCGGTGCCTTGACATATCCCGTTACGAGAATGATTGCGAGCAGGACTGCTGCGATGATGATTCCGATTGCCACTGGAGACATTGTTATTTAACCTCTTGGGTTGATTGTGATATTATACCCACCGGCACGATGGAAAGGTCCGACGGTTTGAGACCGCGCCGTTTCACGACACGGTCGATGCACATTGCCGCTTCTTCCGTGGTACGCGGGGCAACGGTATGCCCGAGACAGAACTTCCCGAAGGTGCACATGCTGCTATCCATCAGGTATAGCCCATCCGAGTTACGCTTGATAAGATAAAACAGCAGGTTTTTGGGTTCCATGACCGAAATATAGCAAAATCCGCTATGACCGCGCCGTCATAATTGCTATATTTAAGTCTAGGAGATTTAAGCATGCCAAACGCACGACAAGCCTACCTGATATCGCTCAAGGAAACCTACTCGCTCAACATCGCATACACCAAGGACCGGTTGGTAACACTGCTCGACATACCGGAGAACAAGTCATTCCGGGCCTTCTACCAGGCACGCCTGGACCGCCTCAGCAAGCGTTACAAGGAGCTGGAAGCCGAGGCTGAGACGAACGGGTCGAAGGTAGGAACAATCCCCCTCGGCGCGGCGGACTGCGGGACCAAGCACATCGAAATACCGAGCACGATGCGCCCAAGGTATATGGCGGAACTGGAAAGCCGCATGCAGTATCTGGCCGGATTCAGATACCAGCAGGACACCCCGAAAACCAGGCACGACATGATGATGGCAAGCGAAGCCGTAAGAAACTATGTGCAGAACGAGCTGTCCCGCATGGGGAGAGACTACGGCGTCACGGTTGGGGCCATGCCAATAGGCACATTCGGCGAAAATCCATGGGCGGCCAACGAAAACTTCTCCGGGTTCTCCGGGGCCTGTGGCGTGTCGGTGGAACCAGGCCTCACATACGAAGAACAGCGACGAATGGCGATGGCCAAATCTATGTCAGAGGAAAACCGGGCATGGCTGGGGATGCCGAATCCCGGAGTGGTGGTGCACCTGGACCCGCGCAGCAGACGCAAAAACGGGCACGCGTCTAACGCGTCCCCGCTGGGTAGTCTAGGCCTTTCGATTGATGAATCTAACTGGTGATCAGTGCAAGAACCCATCCTTCTTGTAAAGGATGCGCTGGTTGGAACTTCCGCGGAACCTCAATGTGAGGTCCCGCTTTTCCTTTATGAAAGGACCGTCGACGATAACATCGGCGAGACCCAGGATGCAGTTCGTCACCCCCAGGACCCACTTGCGCCCGCCTTCGATGATGTCCCTGCCCACGACATAGCCGGTATAGACCCAGATATTCTTTTCGGGCAGCGCGGCATGGAACTTGCGCATGAGGTCGAGCACGGCGACCTGGTTCTCCTCCTCGAACGGTTCCCCGCCGAGAATGGTAAGGCCGGCCATATACGGCTTGTTGCAGGCCGTGATAATCTCGTTCACCTCGATGTCGGTAAATTCCTTGCCGTAGGCAAAGTCCCATGTTGCCTCGTTGAAGCACCCGGGGCAATGGTTCCGGCAGCCTGACACGAACAGCGTCACGCGGCAGCCTTCTCCGTCCACGATGGACATCGGATCAATCTTTGAAAAGTTCATGAAAACCTCGAAAAAAGAAGGCCACCCTTCCGGGTGGCCTCACTGGTTATGGCCACCGGCTAGATGTTGTGCCGGTCGATGAGCTCCTTCTTCTTTCCATCGCACCAAGCGTCCAGAATACTCTTCCTCGGGGAACCGGTCAAATATCCGGTAATTCGCCTGACGCGGACGAAATAGCGTTCATCCTTGCAGCCGCACTTCGGGCATACATTGTCGATGATGCCATGGTAGCCGCACTTGAGACAGTCGTCCGAATCCATCGTGACGGTGAAGTACCCAAGGTTGCCTTCATACATGGCGTCGATGGCAGCCTTCACAGCCGGGATATTCTTCGTCAAGTCTCCGTTCAACTTGTAGTAGAAGATATGCCCGGCGTTGGTGAGGGCATGGAACGGGGCTTCCACCTTGATCTTCTCGTCGAGGGAGACATCGAGGGAGAAGTCCATCATGTGGGAATTGGTGTAGTAGCCCTTACCAAAGATGCGTTCAAGGTTCACATCGGCAAGTTTCTTGTTGTCGGCGAACTTGTTGGCGTCGATGGTGGCGAAGCGGCCAGCGACAGCTTCTGCCGGGGTGGCGAAGCAGGACCAGTTCATGTGGGTCTTCTTCTGGGTAGCGTCGCAGAAGTCACGGATGTGCTTCACGATGGCCACCGCAAGTCCATCCACCTCATGATCGACACCGTAAATCTTGCCGGTAAGGAGGTTGATCGTCTCGGCGATACCGATATAGCCGATGGAAAGCGTGGACTGCTTCATCACCTCGGCGATGGTATCGGACAGTTCATGCTTCTTGTCATCGGAAGTGAGGTACAGACCTTCCTGCATCGTGAACGGATAGCGCTCGTAGGTCTTCTGGCACACGAGGTTGAAGCGTTCGACAAGGCTTTCCTTGGCGTCGTCGAGCAACGCGTCGAGCTTCTCGTAGAAGCGTGCGATGCGTTCGTCGGTGCTATCCTTCTCGATGTGGGATTCGATGGCAAGGCGCGGGAGGTTCATCGTATGGAAGGCGAAGTTACCGCGGCCGGTAGTCTGTTCCGGGCCGTTGCAGTTGCCGATCACACGGGTGCGGCATCCCATCGTCGCAATGGTGGTGTTCTCGATCAGCTTGCGGAGGGAGAGCTTCTTTTCATCGTATTCGACGATTTCCCAGTATTCGCCCGGTTCCACCTCGTATTCGTATTCCGGGCAGTCGGAGCGTTCGATAATTCCGTGATACTCTTCGAAACCATCGTCCTTTCCGCGAATCTTGATGTTGCGCAACCCATCGGTGAGTTCGATTTCCTTGGTCCGGTACTTCACATAAGGCTTGTTGAAGGTGCTGTCCACCGACACGAAGTTCGGGTAGAAACGGCGGGCCAGACATTCGACTGCCTGTTCGTAAAGGTCGTAGTTCGGGTCGGTCGGGTTCTTGGTATAACCCTTCATGAGCTTGAAGATGAGGATCGGGAAGATGGCAGTCAGGCCGTCACCCATGCCCTCATACTGGGCACGCATGAGGTTCTTGCTCACCATACGGCCGCAGTTGGAAGTGTCGAGGCCGAAGTTGAGGGAACTGAACGGCACCTGGTTGCCGGAACGGGACTGGAGGGAGTTCAGGTTGTGGACGAGCGCTTCCATGGCCTGATGCGTATCGGCATCGGTGTAGAGCCATGCGCGGTCGACGCACTTCTTCGGGAAACTGCAATAGAGCTTCTTTCTCGGTTGGTTCATGGACACATTGGCCTTGCTGAGCACCTTCGCGATACGCTTGACAGTCTTCTCGATGTCGTCGGACTCTTCGGGAAGCGTGCGATATTCGGCATATTGTTCATCCTCTTCCCGATATTCGGCCATCGCGTTCAGTTCGATGGCAAGGTTCCTGCGGAAGGAACGGTCCACGAACGGGGCGAGCTCGAAGTCGAAGTTGTCGCAGGCGATGCCGCCGTATTGCTGGTTGGACTGCAACTGAAGGATCACTGCGGTAAGCGCGGCAGCACTCTGGATGGTCTGTGCCGGACGCTGGAAGCCGGTACCGGAATCGAAGCCCGTCCTCAACTTCTTGCCTACCGGGGCGAAGAGACAGTTGAAGGTCAGGTCATACATGTTGAGGTCGTGAATGTGGAGGTAGCCGTTGGTGTGCTCTTCCGCATACTTCCTGCTCACATTGTCGAGCAGGTTATACATCTTGTTGGTTTCGCCGGCGATCTTGCCGAACATGCCGGCCGGGGTGCCGCCAGCCTCGTTCGCGTTGTCGCGGAGGGTATTGGAGCTCTGCAACTCGGCATGCTTGATTTCGCGGACGGTCTTGATAAGGGGGGACTGGAGGGTGCGTTCGCGGTCGCGGTTGTTGCGGAAGATGACATAGGCATCATAGGCGGGCATGCTGACTTCGCGTAAAACTTTCTTTACAGCGATGGCAACCGATTCATTGCTCACGCACTTCTGCTTCAAGTCATACAGCAAATCAACCACATCACCGGTCATTTCCTCGATTTTTTCCTGGGGGAGCGTGCACTTCGCGTCATTGAGTGCTCGGGTGATACAGCGTTCGATTTTAAGGGGATCAAACTTCTGCCGGGGACCATCCTTCTTCTTGACCTGCTTCAAGAACGAGCGCTCCGACATTTTCGTGTCCTGTAATTCTTCCATGTAGGAATCCTTTAGGTTGAAGTTGAACCGGCGGACCGGAAGCCCGGTTTCGCCGGCGGGTAAGTATTGTTTATAGTCTAAATTCACCCCGGAATAGTGCACAAATGTGCACAAATATCCGGATTCCGGCTATCCCCGGGAAGGACCGGAGGGGGCGGTCGGGTGGACTGTTTGTGCAGTGCACAAACGGCCATCACTTCCGGCGACGAGCATGCTGTTCTCGCGGCTCTTCAACGCGCTATCCACGACAGCGCGGAAGTTTTCGAGCGTGCACTCGCCCTCATACAGCGTGGTGAGGTCGGAAATGATGCCGGCGAGGTATGCCTGGGTAATTCCCTTGCTGGCAAGCTCCGTGCAGATTTCCTCGAACCCGGGATTGTCGAGCGTAGCCCATTCAGGGAGCTCGGCCTTCTCGACTATGAAGCGCTGTTTGATTACATCGAAAATTTCGAGTGCGTTCTGGGGCGCCGTCACGACGATAACCTCGTCAATGCGGCCCGGACGCATGCGGAGCGTGTTGTGGAGTTTCTGCGGCTCGTTCACGATGATGATTACGATATGGCCGCTGGGCTCTTCGCGGAGCTCGTCAAGGTAAGTAATGAAGTCGGAGGAATATACATCCTTCTCGCCCTTGAACACGCCCTCGATGTCGTCAAACACCACGATGGCATGGTCGATCCGGGAAATCGTCTCGAAAGTCTGGTCGATGCACTCCTGGCCGATAGCTTCGAGCGGGACCCAGAAGACCGGGTATTCGGGGAGCCCTTCGAGAACCTTCTCGATGGATTCCGTCTTGCCCACGCCGGGTTCGCCCTCGACGAGGAACCCGCGGCTCTTGTTGTGCTTCAAGGTGCGGTCGATAACGCGACGCATACGCTCGATGTCGATATTGCGCGGCTCGTAGCCAATCTGGGTGCGCTTGAACTTGGTAAAGAACACATTGTCCATGTCGAACATGTACTTGGACAGGTCAACCTGGCTGATGTAGGCCGAGTAGATGGCATGGATGGCCTCGTCCATCTGGTCGGGGTCATAGTTTTCGTTGAGTGTTGCGATACGGATGTCGGTGTAACTGCCTTGGAGGTAGTCCTCGTGGTCTGCCCCGAGGTCCGCCTTGCGGGCGGCGTAGTTTTCGAGCAGCAGGACATATTCGGTGTCGCCGTGGGTGAATGTGACGGCGGAACGCATCTTGTAGCCGCCATCGTCATTGTCATCCGATTTGAGGAGGTTCTTGCACTTCTTCACACGAAGGTCGTGCTTCTCCTGGATTTCGCTGGACATGTTGAGCAAGAACCGGCACATGTCGCCGGAAGTCTTCAATTCGCCCATGGTAATCTCGCAGTCGCTCTCGGCGCCGAGTTCACGGGCCATTTCGTCGAAACGGCCGCGATATTCGTATTGTTCGGCGACAAAGGCGTTGCGGCATACAAAGTTGATACGGGCGAGGTCGAACGCGGTCTCGGCCGCGGTAATGTAGGACTGGGCAGTCCTGGAGCCGGCAGCGTTGTGGAGGGTGCGGAAGAGGGCGTCAATCAGCTTGGAGCCGCAGTCCGCGAGATCGATCTTGTCGTCGGACTTCATTTTCTTCTTGATATAGGCGACCTTCTCCTTGAAGGTCTTGCCCACCCACTTGTCGGTGTCGATGTTGAAGCGTTTCAGCATCGACTTGAGGTCAAAAATTACATCGGTCCTGGAATCCTGGCTGGCCATCGGCTAGACCTCCTTGCCTTCTTCTTTGCTGCTGCTGCGGACTTCGCCATTGTCACCGTTGCTTACATTGACAACCGTGGTGGTTCCGCCGTTAATCCAGATCTGACGGACAATACGGGCCGTGCTGATTAGGAACAAGAGGAACATGGTGATGTAGAGTGCGCGGATAACCCTACCGTGGTTGATTGATTGGCGCAATCCCGCGAGACAGATTGTCTGCTGCGTTTCCAATAGCATGAGCAACTTCGCTGACCTTGGCAATGTCGGCATTTCCAAACTCCTTTTCACTGTAAACATTTGCGGCCCCGGAACGCCTGCGGTATTCCGCAAGCGAATGGAGCCAGCCTCGACCGCAGTGGCCGAGGTGGATTATGGCCGGGGCGCTCAGGTAGAGCGTTTCCAGGACCCTCGCCGGCATGTTCTGGCGCCTGAATACGACCTCGGCGCCCTCGTTGACGAGGAACGCCTCAAGGTCGGCAAACACCTTGGCAGTGCCGGCAAAAACGGTGTGGCACACAAGCGCCACTTTCTTGAACTTACCGCCATCAAATACCGAACGCAGTACATTCAGCGAGTTTTCCCGCAATGCACCGCCGATGACGACATCGTAGTCGGTAGCGGTCGGCAGGTTGGCGATCCGGGCGGTATCGAGCGGGAAGGACGAAATTTCGTGGCCCTTCGCGCCGAAGTCCGGGTGGTCGAACCCGCCTATACAGAATACTTCCTTTGCAATGAGGGTGAGCAGCCGGTATTTCGGGTTCCAGTCATGGAGGACCGCAATTTTCGGACCATGCCATGTTTTCGGTATCGTCTGCACTTCGCCGTCAAAACACTGGATTATGACGGGCTCGTTGCAGTTCTCGTCGAAATACCGGACATCGTGCCGGTATGCCGCAACGGCAGTCGCGAGTATGTTCGCCTTCGAACATTCCTGGCCGATTATCTGCCGGGCAAACTGCATCAGCCTTCCCCCTTGCCTTCCTTGGCCTGCTTGACCAGGTTCTCGCGGATTCCGCGGAGCTCGTCGAGCTGTTCCTGGGACAGCGGGTGCAATGCCAGGAGCACATTGTCGAGGAACTGCACGGCCACTTCGGGGCCGTCCTCCTTGCAGACCTCGGCCATGAGCTTCGTGAAGGTAATGCCTTCCTGCTTCACATCATAGATCGTCGTATCGACAGTAAGGTACATCCCCGGGACACACGGCCACTGGAACGATGTCTTCAGAACGCCATTCGCGTCATACCAGGTAAGGAACTCGTTGAGCGAGGTAACGCCCCTAATCATCCGATCGAAATCGTCGTCGGACATGCGGCGGATGCAGGCACAGAGCTTGCGGTTGCGGATATAGTCGGCGGACCTGGTATATTCCTCGGTATTCACCTTCGGGTGGAACAGGTGGAGGACTGTGCCGTTCCCTGTCGAATTACGGATTACCTGGCGGCCGATGCGCTTCACCTTGAAACAGAACGCGTCGTCCTCGGCACCCCAGTTGACAAACTCCTCGTCGAACTTGTTGACAGCGAGGTAGAGCTTTTTCGAGAATATATTGCAAAGGCCCGTCTGGCGGCTGATTACGACGCCGTGGTTCTTGATGCCCGGACGGAGGGGACGGCCGGCAACGGCTTCCCTGGTGTCGCTTTCGTCAAGGTACAGAACGCTCGCATAGGGGAATACCAGGTTTTCCTCGTCCTTGTGCTCACGGATGAACTCGAAACAGCCGAGGTCAAGGAACGCGTCGGCATCGGCGAGGATATAGAACTTATAGTCCCCGTACTGGGAAATCGCCTCGTTGAGGATGAGGGTCTTGTGAAATTCGGGATAGTCGAGTTCGACAACGACATGCTTCACCTGGTCGGGAAGCTCGAACTTTGCCATATAGTCGGCCCATCGAGTATCGCACGCCTCGCGCTCGCCGGACAGGATCTGTTCGGTCACGACGATGTCTGCCTCGGGGAAATTCCTGAGCCAGTTATTTACGACTTCGATAAGGTTGCGCCGGCGGAAATACGCGCCGGCCTTGGGTTCCTTATACGCTACGAGTGCACAGTAATCTTTCATACCCAAAATATACAAAAATATCACTAACCGTTGCAGTTTTTGCTGCGCAAAATGAGTTCGAGCGTGTTCGAGCTCTTGCTCTTCTTCGCGGCCTTGTACACATGCGGCACCTCGATGGTGTCATACTTGCCGCTGGCCTGGAGCGTCTCGATGAGACGGGTAGTCTTGCCGTCCTTGCTGCAGCTGGAAAGGACATACTTGTAGTCCGGGTGGGAAAGCATGAACGCGGAGAGCTTGTCATCGTCGTTCACGGTCCATGTGGAGTTGTAGCCCGCCTCGGTATTGGAATACGGGGGATCGAGGTAGACTACCGTCCCTTCGGAGGGGACACGCTGGGCCATGCTGTCGAGGACGCGGTCGAACGGCCCATAGCCGAACATGACGCCCTTCCCGGCGTCCGAACGGAGGCGTTCACACCATGCGCGGATTTCCTTCTCCTTCGGGGCGGTAAGCTGGCGCTTTCCGCATGTCTGGTTGAACCCGCCCTTCAAGTTGAAGCGCATGAGATTGTTCGTGCAGGAGAGGATATGGCCGTAAAGACGATAGCCCCGTTCAGGATCGTGCTTTTCGAGCCCGTTGTAGGCGTTCCTGAGTTCCGCATACTTCTCCGGTTCCTTCGAGGACAGCTCGCGCAATTTCTCGATGATGGCGTCAGGTTCGTCAGACTGGAACGCGCGGTGCATCATCACGAGGTCGCGAAGGATGTCGGTCACGCACACATACTTGAAACGGTAAGAAAGGTTCACGCCAACGGCGCCGGAACCACCGAACACATCGAACAGGCGTTCGCCTTGCGGGATTGCGCGGTCGAGATGTTCAAGCAGGTCATACTTGCAGCCTGCATACGGGAAGGGAGAATTTATGTATTCCATGACCGAAATATAGCAAAATCAGAGTATTTCATGCTCTATCGCATGCACCACCCCGTATTTAAGCGCTTCCCCCGCATCCATATAGACATCGGAAATCCTGGACTTCTCTATCAGGTTGGCCGGGACGCCGGTATTGGCCATTATGGCGAAGAACTTGTCGTCATAGACCTTCAACTCGTTATAGAGGTCCATCAGCTTCGCCCCGGTCACATCGTAGTCCTGCAACTCGGGAAAGCGGCTCGCATGGAACATGAGACGCCCGTTGGGGTATATCGTCCGGTAGTCGCCCATGCAGAACAGTATCGCGGCCATCGAGTATGCCTTGCCCGTTGCGATGGTGTGGATCCTGAACCCCTTGTTCTTGAGCATCTGGAAGGCGTCCAGTATGCGCATGGAATCCTCCGGGTCGCCACCCTCGCTGTGTATCACGACGGTCAGCCCGCCCTCGACACCGGTAAGCGAAGTCTCGCGGAGTTCCGAGAGGAAGTTTTCCGATGCCTCCTCGTCGATATGCCCGACAAGGCGGATTATCTTAGAAGAATCAAAATTCGGCGTGTCCATGCCTATAGTTTATGGCCGGACCGGGGGTGCCGGAACTGCCATGCGAGACCGCGGAAATCTATAAACTAGAGGCGGAATGTTTCCGGGCCCCCTATACACCGGAAACGCGAAAGGCTCCCGGTTACCCGGGAGCCTTATATGATTCAAGAAGTAAATTCTTCTTAGACGGCCTTCTTGCAACGCTTGGCGTGTTCGACCATGTCCACGCCGGCGCGGAAGCTGATACGCTTGGTGGACTTGATCTTGATGGTAGAGCCGTCCTGCGGGTTACGGCCTAAACGGGCGGCGCGGTTACGGACACGGAAAGTGCCGAAACCGTACATCTGCACCACACCGGTTTCCTTCAAGCCTGCGTAGATGGAATCAAACACCGCGTCCACAGTGCGAGCTGCCTGTGCGCGAGATGTGAGACCGAGCTGCTTGTTTGCGAAAACCTTACCGATAATTTCCTGCTTGTTCATTACTGAACTCCTTGGCTGTTGTTCTAGTTGTTGTCTGTGTCTCTAATATATAAATTAAAGACAACATTTCAAACCATTATCGCCAAGAAAATCATACTTTTTGCTTGCGGTGTTGAGCATGAAGAAAACTCAACTATATTTCGGCAATAATCAGGAAAATTGCCACCTGTCCATAGTTGTTCCTAGTGATTGCAGCCGGCGTCAATGCCGAACTTCCGGTGGGTCCACTCCGTCAGGCGGCGTGCTGCCGTGGCGGAATCCAGACGGTATTCCACATACTCGGGAAGGCAGGTGTCGGGTATGCTATCGACCGGCAGGCGGTGCCCGTCCCGCAACATGCAAGGAGGGATGGCCTTAGTGAACTTGGCGACACTGTTATGGTACAGGACGCCGATCGGGGGCGAAAGCGCGAGCACGAGCAGGACATACACAGTCCCGGCAATACATATTGCCGCGCCCCACTGCTGCCGGCAGCCGCGAATACATGCGACGATGATACCGGCGAATATAACCCCAACGCCAAGTAGCATCAGCATCCTGTACAGCTCGAATGTCATAGAAACTCCGGGAAATGCCGCCGAGCTGTTTGGCGTGAGAATGGGCCGGTGTTTCCGGTTTTACTCGCCCGACGGCATTTCTTGATACGAAATATAGCAAAAATTGCTATATTTCTGTCATGGAAAAAAATGTCAGAGACCAGAAATTCGATGAAACCATTGCCTACCTGAAGGACAAAGGTTTCACCACGGAGAGTGACCATTACGAGTTCAAGGAATACGACCTCGATCTCGACGGCGCCACGCTCGAAATCCACATGCACATGCTGAAAAACGGACGAGGCTTCAAGGATTGCTGTCCCAGGGTACGCTTTCCGTGGATATACCCGAGAACCCAGCATGGTAAGATCCATGAGTTCATCGACATCGGCAAGCCGACAAAGGAACCGTTACCGGAATACATCGACGATGTGATAGCCGTGGCGAAGGGTCTCCGGGATTCCGTCGTCATTCCCGCAATCAATGCCGCGGCATTCGTCGAGACCGCCATCAAGTCCAGCAAGACAATCAAATGAAAGGAGACACTATGAGGCAGAAAACCAACGACCGCCCGGAAGTATTGCGGCGACTTTTTGAACACATGGACGGCAAGGTGTCCGGGGCGGATGCCCTTACCTGGCTCGCCGATAACGGATTCCTCAACATGAAGGCAGTCCATCGTAGCTTCGATGAGCCGCTGTTTGATACCCGCGCCAAGTCATCCGGCAGCATCCCGGTGGACGATACGCTCATCATCCGTTGGTCCGAGCATGTCACCCGTTCCGTAGAGAATGATCCGCTCTCGCCGAAGGCGCTCGTGACCAGCGTGACGCTCGAAGGCAAGATTGACGGGGTTACGGGCGACGCGGACAAGGACCAGTTCGCCTCGACCACGGTGTTGCTCGATCCGGCCGACCAGCCTAACCGCCAGTATGCAATCGCAGTGGGCATCATGAAGATTGTACACGCCATCCACCTCATGGCCGGCAAGGAAAACGGCAGGAAGCTGCTCGACCGGATCCGCGACGGCAAGTGCTGGCGTTCCCGTGCAGTGGGTATGCTGAAGGACGGCTTTGGCATCTACAACCGGTTCTTTGGGCAAGATGTCAACATCCGCGCAGTCGGGGGCAAGGTGGTCACCGCGCTCATGATCGACGGACTGCAGAAGGAAATTTCCGCCGAGGTGGAGAAATCCAAATAACCGGGACATTCCGGTTCCATGGGGTCCGCGAGTAGCCACGCGGCCTTTTTTGCGTAAAAACCTAGTTTTCGTATGTATCAACCGCCTCCCGGATATGGCAAACACCATCACCTGCTGGCTTGGGATGAGCGAAAACGGTAAGTTCACCCCGCACAGCATTTTCGACTATACGGACTGTCTTCGCCAGCAACAGGTCGTTGACCTGATTGACTGGTCATTCAGTATCGCTACGAAGGAAACTGCCAGCCGCGGGTGGTCATTCATGGCCAAGTGGAACAAGCGGGTATGCTCGTCGGACGACCCGCTGGTCCTGGCGGAAATCCTGCGACAATCGCCGGAATACGACCTCGGGAGCGTAACGGTCTTTGCCGACACCCCGCTGTTCAACGAAATTATCGCTTCCGGCCTATACTACCGCCTAAAAATCATATCCCCGTTCGATACGGTGAGGCTCGCCCTGTATAAGACGACGCTCGTTGAGCCGATCGGGGACGGCAAGTTCCTGCACCACATGGAGCCCATGTCGCTGCCCGATACCGATGAAAAAATGGTCGAGGCCGCAGTCGCAATCGAGGAACGGCAGATGAACCGTCCGAAGCTCACTACGCGATCCCAGAAGTCGGTGGAAGACGACCTCCGGCAGATGGAAGAGTTCAACCAGGCGGAGGGCAGCAGCGGTGACAGTTTCTCGGGCGATGGGGCTGAAACCATGACCAAGGACATCGACAGGTCGATACTGCGCATGTCCGACATCCTGGATGATGTGTGCGACAATATGGGAAAGCACGAGCAGGTCATGACCAAGACCAATGAGACGGTCGAGGTGCTCAAGAAACGCGTCGCTGCGGCAATTACATTGGCAAACGGGGCTGCCCAGACGGTCCGGGAACTCAACCCGGCCACACAGGAATCGGTGGACAGCCTGGCAGCATCCATCGGAACCATCGTGTCGGAGAATGAAGGATTTGCCGAAAAAACCCTGAAGAGCATTTCCAATATGAAAAAGGCGGTCGCCATATTGGCAACCGTCTTATTATGCACCATGTTCGCGCTTATCGTTGTCGCTGTGCGTTGAACTCATTCTTCCATTTTGGAACAAGGTCCGGCTTCCCGCCAAAATTCAACAGCACCTCGATACTCTTCATTCGCGACGCCCAGAACTTCTGGACAGTATTGATCAGGTATAGGCGCACATCGGGGCCGATGTCCTTGGCATTGATTACCCGTGTCGCGTCGTCATAGAACTTGCGGCACATCATCCACCCCTTCTTGATGTCCTCGATGTTTCCGAGGACATTGTTGTAGATCGCGGCCTGTTCTTCCGTGAACGAACGGATTATGTCATCGCGGTTCGGCATGTCCGACCTCCCACTTTTTCAGCTTGACATAGGCATGTGCCATGTAGAAACCTTCCGGGCACTCGGTCTCCGGGGTGATCCCGAGAGCAATGGCGCCCTTGCTGTTCGACGGGACGAGTTCTTCGAGCTTGTCCTCGACGGCGTGGGTGATTGCCGAGTCGACGATGTCGTCGTCGCCCATCCTGTCAACCTTCGTCTCCTTGCCGAACACCTTCTGGAGCTGTTTCCTGAGCCCCTGGACAAAGAACGGGTTGGCACCGTAGGCAGGGCTCTCGTTGGAACCCTCCTCCCTGGCCTTGAGATACTTCTCGACATAGTCCCGGAGTTCCTCGTCAATGTCGATGTCAAATTCCTTGGGGACGCAGGTGACCGGCCGGAACATCGGCATGTCGGTCTCCTTGGACTTCAGCATTACCTGGACATTGAAATACGCGGTTACTTGCATAATACCTTCTCTATGGTGGACCACTTCACCTTGCCGTATTTCAGGACCCCGGCGAACGAGTAGAACATGTTCCTCACGCGTTCAAGGTTAGCGGGATGTGTCCACATGCCGTCGTAATTCTCGCGCTTGCCACTGCTGAACTGTAACGAGATCATCTGTGCAATCATCGCAACCGCGCCCGTCTCGCCGGCACCGCTGGACTGGAGGACGGAACAGGCGAAAGTGTCGGCGCTGCGCTCGTCGTTTCTGCAAGTCCCGTGCGGATCCGTGCCCTGGCCGCGCCATGCGTGCCCGAGACAGATATGCCCGCACTCGTGGGCCATCATCCCGGCTACCATCATGCTGAACATCCTGATGACGAGGTCCACGAAGTAGCCATCCGTAGGCAAGCCGAACTGCGCTATCATCTCGTTCATCACGGCCCCGGGACTGCGCATGATGTCGTCGATATGGGCGGCCTGGTACTCGAGCATCTTGCGGAGCTTGGACGGTCCCTTCCCGGTGAACAGCATGGCGCCGAACAGTGCGGACACCTGAAACCAGCACAAGATGCCGCGCTTAATTATCATAACGGGCTCGTACCCATTGCCATCCTGCGTCCGGCGAAGGCCGCCATAGGCATTGATTTCGTTGTCATCGTCCTTGTAGTCGAGGTTTATCTCGTCAAAGCGCGAATATACGGAGTTGGCCTGGATATACGGGCTGCCGACTACATAGTGGTAGATGTCGTACAGAACTCGCGGGAAGGCCTTCTCAACCGACTCTGGGTCGAATATCTCTTCAACTAGGCAGGACATGCTTCAATCCCCTGTTCCGTAAGGAACTTGACGATGTGCGCCTGGAGCTCGGACGAGGGCTTGTGCTCACGGATGAACTTGGTGATTTCGCGCGAAATCGCGCCCTTGGACACGGAAAGCCATGTCTTCCATTCGTCATCGGTCATTGACCCGCGGTCAACCTTGAAGTAGCCGTCGTAGTTACCGGACCAGCGGGGCACCACAATTCGCATCCCCCGTTCCTTGATTGCAGTGATAGTGTTTACCATTTTAATACACCTTGTACCTATAGTTTATGGGTTCTGACACGACCCTTTCCTAAAATATAGCAAAAAAGACCCGCGAGCTTATAAACTATGGAAAAAGTTTCCACGGAGTAATGATGGACTGGCAAGTTTACAATACCATCGAGGGCATGAAGGAGGGGGCCGACCTCCGCAAGATGGTCATCCTGGAATCCATCCAGGAAGCCATGCTGGTGTCCAGCCGCAGCCGGGACGAGATACCCCAGGCCCAATTCGAGGGCGCCATGGACAAGCTCAACACGCTCAAGGCACTCGCGGGCAACGGCGCCAAGGCGGTCGGCAAATACATGAAGACCCTCCTCGCGGCAGGCCTGCTCGGCGCCTCGCTGACGGCATGCGCCGGTGGCCAGGTCCCGCAGGTTGACCCGATGCGGACCGCGGAGTTCTCCGTCCAGAAGGACGCGAGCATGACCGACGAGCAGATTACCGAACTCGGGCAGGAGTGCCTGCTCCTCATCACCGAGGAACTCGACCGCGACCAGCTCGGCAACCCGAACCCGATCAACACCGAGGGCTGGCGCAAGGCGGCCACCCTCTACGGGATGATCGCCAAGGGCGAGCTCCGTAGCCCCGCAACGGATAAGGCGCAGAAGGACCTCGCGGCAGCCAAGGACACCAACGACACCGACGCCCTTGCGAAGGCACAGGAAGAGCTCAAACAGGCGACCCAGCGCTCCATCGGCGCACTCGTCGCCCCGATCAACAAATTGTATCACCAGAAACTGGGCATGGCCCCGGACTTCCAGACTTGGTTCGAGACCGTTTCCAACGGCGGGTAACATGAACGACGCCCTTTACGACTACGACAGTGCCATCAAGCTGGCCGACGCGTGCGATGCAGCCACCGAGCAGTCGGTGAAAAAGCAGAGCCAGCTCGACCCGGAGCGCTTCACCGCATACGCGAAGACCCCGGACCAGATACCGGAAGACAAGATTCAGCAGCTTGTCGACATCATCGACGGCAAGTATTCCGCGAATCCGAAGCCGGCCGAGGTAACCAGCCGCCCGATACCGGCGACGCTCGACCGTCTCCTCAATTCCGACACGGTGGTGTACATCTGCGACGGGGAAACCCCAGTCGCCGTCGCCACCCTCGTCGATCCCACGCAGAAGTCCTACCAGGGTTTCCGGCCGTCCGAGATGTATTCCCTGCTCTCGGGCAAGAACCTCGACGGCATGCTCCAGCAGGAGTTCTTCGCTGTTGACGAGGGCTACCGCGGGATGGGGCTCGGCACGGAGCTCCGTGCGCAGATCGCCAAACTCGGGGTGACCTCGTTCACGGTGGTGGATGCGGACGACAGAGACACGATGGTGGGAATGATCAACAACGGTTACGAGATGGTCTCGTGCATCCCCGACGACGGTTCGGGACACGCAGTCCAGCTCTGGGTGGGATAGATGAAGAGACCCCCTTGCCGCTGCAACCCCGTCCCGAACCCGTATCAGGACATCATGAGCCCGGCAGCCATGCCGCCGGTCCCTCCGGGCGCATACGAGGAGGAGCTCAGCTACGGGGTCAAGAAGTTTGTCGAGGTCCACGAGACCCCCGACCGTGCATACGAGGCCGTCAGGCTCGCCGACGGCACCACCCGCCTCGTCCCGCACGCCCACTGCCCGGGAGGGCATGCCGGCGACCACAACGGGCCGATGTTCATGCCGGGCAACGACGCATACGGCGAAGTATCAAGCAGCGAAGGCATGGACGCGCCGAACTTCTGGTTCAACAATTCCGACTGCGGTCAAAACTTTTAATTGCGAAAATAAGCCAAATGTTTGGTTTTTTGAACTAAAAAACCTATTTTTAGATTCAAGAGTCGCCGGTAGATTACCGGCTTACAACCATTTTACGGAGTTTGCACAGCTTAATGCGTTCACGCGACGAAATCAAGGCTTTCCTGAAACGAATGAACCGTTTCGACGGGTCGATGGTACAGAAGGCTTGCGAGTTTGCGACCTTCGCACACGAGGGCCAGCTAGACAAGAGCGGTCAGGAATATGTCCAGCACCCGACACGGGTGGCCAACGCCCTCGACAAGCAGTATAACGACGCCATCATTACGACCATAGCGTTCATGCACGATGTAATCGAGGAAGGGAACATGACGACTTCCGACCTCATGCTGTATTTCCCCGAGGTCGTGTGGAAGTGCGTTGACATCCTTACGCGCCGCAACAGCCTGGGCCGCGACGACTACATCAAGAAGATAGGCGAGAACTTCATCACCACCAAGATCAAGCTCGCCGACCTGGAAGACAACATGTCCATCGTGGGCAACAACCTGAAAAGCGACAAGGACTACGAGCGTTACGACCGCTACCAGAAGGAGTTCAACTACCTCAGCAGCCGCCTCGCGGAGTTCAGGACGACCCTCGCGGAGTGCGAACAGGACACCGAAACTTACGCAAATTACTTCATGTAGGGCGGAGTTTCTTACAAAACGCTTACGGAAACCTTATTTAATCATTATTTTTCAAAAATACCCCTAAAAAGGGTTGCCAGGCGGAAACAAAATTGCTAAACTTAATGGCAGAAAGGATAAAACCATGAAACAACTATTTGCAGCATATCTCTCGAATGAACATTTGGCATCATCCAATGCCAATAGTGAATTCGCATATTGTGCCGCAAGTGGCCTGTCCGGGTGATAATCCTCTCTTAGCCTTACTCGAAGAGAAACCCGGTGCAGGAATACTGAACCGGGTTTCTTGCGTTATAGGGCACAACGAATGGGGGCGTAGCTCAGCTGGAAGAGCGCCTGCATGGCATGCAGGAGGTCACGGGTTCGAATCCCGTCGCGTTCCACTAAAACATTTGGGGGCGTAGCTCAGCTGGAAGAGCGCCCGCTTCGCAAGCGGGAGGTCACGGGTCCGAATCCCGTCGCGTTCCACTAAAACATTTGGGGGCGTAGCTCAGTTGGAAGAGCGCCTGATTTGCACTCAGGAGGTCACGGGTTCGAATCCCGTCGCGTTCCACTAAAACATTTGGCCCTGTCGTCTAGCGGATCAGGACATCTGGTTTTCAACCAGGGAACATCGGTTCGAAACCGGTCGGGGCTATTACTTATGGGGCTGTAGCTCAGTTGGTAGAGCGGAGGATTGAAGATCCTCGCGTCGGTGGTTCAACTCCACCCGGCCCCACTATAATTAAGCATTGAATAACACATAATAACGAGACGGTAGAGCATTGAACTAAATTATAAACTTAATAATAGTTAATACTTGTGGGCATGATATGTCAGAAACTGAACAGACGCGTAAATTAAAGACCGCAAAAGGAAACTGGGAATGTTCTATATGCAAACTCATGTTCAGAACCCGGTCCGAGATGTTTACGCACAAACATCAAGAACACCAAATACCGTCTAATAAGTGGGAGATATGTAATGGAAAACGAAAATTGGTTTCCGGCCATATATGGAATAAAGGCTTAAATGTAACAGACGAACGCGTGCAGAAAATAGTCGAAACAACACGAAGCCGCGGCGGCTATACATTATGGAAACTCGGAAAACACCTATCGGAAGAACATAAAAACGCAATATCACAAGGAATGAAGCAAGCGCATAAAGAAAACCGTGCGCATAATATAGGCGCCAGTCGATGGAATAACAAGCATAGTTGGCCCGAAGAGTGGTTCATAACAATGTTGCATGCCGAGCTTAATATGGTTGAGCATGACGATTATAAAACAGAATTACCATTTGGGAAGTATTCATTAGACTTTGCTTGGCCAGAAACAAAACGATGTATAGAAATTGATGGTGAGCAGCATGAACGGTTTGATGACTATAAAAAGAGGGATGCGGAGAAGGACAGATTGTTACATGATGCTGGATGGCAAGTGCTTCGAATAAAATGGAAAGACTGCTTCCATAATCCGCAGCAATACATCGAGCAAGTCAAGAAATTTATTCTGGGGTAACCGGACTACTTATCGGTTCCTCACTACATACTGGGTTGTCGGCAAGTGGTATGCCAGCACACTGTTAATGTGCCAGTTTCCGGGGGTTCGAATCCCTCCTTCCCAGCTAAAAATTGGAGGTGCACGAGACTGGCGACTCAAGCGGTCTTGAAAACCGTGGACCCCGAAAGGGGCTTGGGGGTTCGACTCCCTCCGCCTCCGCGAAACATTTTGGGCAGGTATGCAAGTGGTTAAAGCAGGCTGGCCGTAACCCAGCTCGCCTTGGCGTTCGGGAGTTCGAATCTCTCCCTGCCCACTACAATTTTGGAGATGTGGGTGAGTGGCTGAAACCGCGTCGGTGCTAACGACGAGGGGCCTCGCGGCCCCCGCAGGTTCGAATCCTGCCATCTCCTCTATACTTTTTAACTAACCGGAGTATCAACTATGGTGCGCGACAACATTACTACTGGCACTCAGCTTACCACGCTCGACACGCTCGTGCTTGGCTTGCTATTGCATTGCCAATGTTGTCATCAATGCTTATGCACCGATACGCCGGTTGTCGTCCTGTAACTGGACAATCCTCCCTAAAACACAACCGGCCCTTATGGTGGCCGTAGCTCAACTGGTGGAGCCCGGGAATGTGAATCCCGAGGTTGCGGGTTCGAGGCCCGCCGGTCACCCTACACCTCGTCGTGGCGGAATTGGTAGACGCGCAGGTCTGAGGGGCCTGTGCCCGGAAAGGGCGTGTGGGTTCGAGTCCCACCGACGAGATATGAATAACGGATATTGGCGGAACTGGAAGACGCAGGGGCTTTAAACTCCCCGGCCGAAAGGCGTGCGGGTCCGAGTCCTGCATATCCGATACCGGCAAGTGGCGGAATGGTAGACGCGCCGCACTCAGGATGCGGTGCCCGGAAAGGGCGTGTGGGTTCGAGTCCCACCTTGCCGACTAGATTTTGGGCTGTGGTGTAATGGCAGCACTAGGGACTTTGATTCCCTCGGTAGCGGTTCGAACCCGTTCGGCCCAATACCCCTTCGTGGCGGAACTGGTAGACGCGCCGGATTCAAACCCCGGTGACGAAAGTCGTGGGAGTTCGAGTCTCCCCGGAGGGACTACACATTATGCACTCGTAGCCAAGCTGGTTAAGGCAGGGGACTGCAACTCCCCGACCGCCCGTTCGAACCGGGCCGAGTGCTCTAAGGTTTTCCGGCGAGCCACTTGCGGATCGTTTCCAGCTTGTCGTCACCGACCGCGAGAAGCGTCTGGAAGTCATCCGCGCTGCGGTAGATACCGAAGAACGACAGCGCATACACCGTATAGAGATTGGCGGCAGTCTGGCTGCTCACACCCACAGTGCGTTCGAGCGCCAGATACAGTTCGTTAAAGATGCGCTGACGCATGTAGGGGCTGATGGTTTGCCAGTTAGGCGAACCGAGGTTAGACCACACGAAACGCATGATCGTCTGTGCGGTCACGGCAGGCTGATTGTCTTCCTCGACAGTGTCCTGCGTAGCAATCTGGCCGTAACGCCTGTCATATCCCGTAATGTCCCAACTCATTTATTGCCTCCTTTGGCTTCGATAGTTTCACGCACCCGTTTCAGTGCGATAAATCTTGTTTCCTTTGCAATGCGTTCAAGCTGATCGACGGTAGCATGCCGGAGTTCCGGCATGTCGATAATCTTCTTCACGAGGTCACCGCCGACCAAGCCCTTCACCGTGGCAATTTCCGCCTTTGTCATGCCGGAACAGAACGAGAGGTCGTCCACCGCCCGGTTCACGAATAGGTATAGCGCCTGCGGAAGCTGAATGTATTCGCCCGGTCGGAACCCGTTCAGGATGCCGGCAATCGTAAGGCGCCCGGCCTTGCCCACGGACGCGCCTATGCACTGGTGGTCGTGCGGTGCGATGCGCCCATAGTCCTCGGTAATGGATGTCGCGAGGATATATGCGATGCCCGACTTGGCATACTTCGTGGCGAAACCGAAAAGCGACTTCTTGGCAAACTGGTCCTTGGGAGTGTGCGGGTCGGCCGTGGTCACGAGGGTGTTATATCCCTTGATGTTGCCGCCGAGAACCTTCCAAATCTTGTCAAAGTCCATGAGGTAATCATACTCCACCTGCGTGATGCGGCCCTCGTCAAGGGACTGCTTCAACTTCGCGGCGACCATTCCCGTGATGCACTGCTTGATACGGTCGTTGATGAACATGTGGCAGTTAAGCAGGCTCGCGTGGAGACCTTCATCGGAATAAGCCTTGGCCGGCTGTTCTTCTGCAGGCTTGGCCTCTTTCGCCTCGGTGCTCTGGATGGCGGAGAAAACGGCCGGAATGGCACAGCGCCACGCAATCCTGTTGAGCTCGTTCTGACCGGGCATCTTGCGTGCGGCTTCGTCCATGGCCAGCATGCTGGCCGCAATCTCGCTTGCAGCGAACGCAATCTTGTCACGGCGTTCGCCAGAAATCGCGTTCGTGCCGGGAATAATGTATTTGCTGAGCGCATACCGGACAACCGGATATACGAACTTGGAAACCGCCGGATCGATAGGGCAACCCTCGCCAGTGCTGGCCAGGATAGCGGCAACCTTATTGCCGGTGTCGTATAAGACCGGGTGTTCCAGGAGGTCGATCCAGTCCTGATACTGGCAGGTGATGATGTGCGCGATGGCAACACGCGTATAATACCGGTTGACGCACTCGCACACATCGTCCCACTCCGACACCTTGTATTTGCATTTCAGTTCGTTCAGCGACGCACGGAACAACCGCAAGGTCGCCTCCACGAGCATTGCGCGAGTTTCAGAATTGGCACCCGACACATAGGTCCTGGCCACGCCGTCAGTAATGGCGCTGATGCCCGCATTGTCCAGGTATTCGGCAATCTTGGCAACTACTGCGTCATTTTCCTCGGCGAGACCGAATTTCATTACCGCGCCATCCGGCAGGCGAATACCCGGGCCACGGGGCGACAGGTCAGCATTGGGGGCGGTAATCTCAAACCCCTTGCACAGTCCGGCAAGCGATGCCGTCCATGCGGGATATACCTTCTTCGCGATAGTGGGGGTAATGGTAAGTTCCGGGAGATCTGCTTTCGCCAGACGGGCGATTTCCTTCGCCACGCTGTCGGCAATCTCATGGGCATGACCGTTGAGCCAGCTGCGGAAACGGCCGCCCACGATCTTGGTCAGCTTCGCGCGGGCGGGCGCCACGCCATTGTGCTGCAGCGACGCAATCTGCTTCGGTGCGGTGATGCGCGTGAAAATGGAGCAAGTCGGTTTCCCCTTCCAGCGGTCATATACCTTGTGGGCAAACTGGTGGTCACGGATGCAGAGACGGACCAGGTTGTCTTCCCTGTCCGGGCCACCCTCGGCAATAGGGATGATATGGTGGAGCTGAGAATACAGCTCCTGCGTGGTATGTTCCTTTCTGTCTTTAATAAGAGCGTCGTATATTGCTTTCCAATTCATATCAGACCTTTAACAAGAATACCGGCATTTCGCCGGTATTTGAAATATAGCAAAATCTTGCTACATGGGGTTTCATTTGTGAAAATCGTTTATCTTGCGTTGACGGCTGCTTGTTTTTGGCGGTCGTCCATACTTGAACTTCGTCTTCTTCGGATTGATGCGAAGTGCCGGAACCAGCTTTTCGTCAACTGCTTCCGCGATGGCACGGAATTTCACATTGAACTCGGCAAACGCTTCCGGGGAGTCGATATACACTCGCTTACCGCGCACATACATGTCCGTCCCACGCAATGTCAAAAACTCGCGGTGGATGCCCAGTTGGTAGTTGACGATGCCCCTGATGGCACCGAGCATGTTAAATGCGTCGATAGTCAACGCGTCCAGCCGGATTTGGTCGCGCTCAACCGACACCCCAGTAATATAGCTGTGCGCTTCCCGTGCAGGTCGGCCCGTGTCAAGAACGCGGGTAAGCGTTCGTCCAACCAGATCATGCGCGACAAGAGAAAACGCGCGGAAATCACATCCGGTAAGCCTTCTATCCTCGTCCTCGCGGGCAGCAATGCTCACCCGGTTAGCCGCCTCGATGATTTCCTTGTTGTTTTTCGGGTCCAGTTTCTGGAGAGTCCTGAACTCGTTCAGGACATTCGGGGAGAGGCCGTCGTCTGGCACAGCCTTATTATTGCAGGTAGTCTTGGTTTTGTTCATGACCAAAATATAGCAAAGACCGGCAGCTGCCTGCCGGTCCCGGAGTAAGACGGTCGTCGTACCGTCGGATTAGTCTTGGCCTTCGTCGTCAATGGTGTTATAGACAATCGGGTTGCCATCGGCCTTCCAGAACTCGAACTTGAACGGCACGAGCAACTTCTTGCCGGTCTGCGGGTTGAGTTCCTTCCATTTGAGGTAGTGCCCGACACGACCATCCTCGTCATCCTCGTTCTTGATAACTTCGAGCGTGGCGTCGAGCGTGTCCTCAACACCATCACCAACATTCTTGACGGTGTGACGGAAGGTGACACTCTTGAGCCAGCACTTGAAGGAGGAAATCTGTTCGAGCTCCGTTCCGAAGTTCACATCGAGGAACACGCCGTAGTCTTCCAGAGGGATCTTGTTGGGCTTGAACTGGCACCGGCTGGTCACCATGGAATAGAGGTCCTCGACACCGAACTTCTGTTCAAGCACCTTGGCGAGCTCGCGAGAGTCGGCCGAACCGTTTACCTTGAAGGTGAACTTGGTGAGGGTGGTGTCCTTGATGGACACGCTGCTGCGGGTCATCACGGTGACCATCGCGTACATGAGGGATTTTTCTGTTTCGTTCATTGTGGATCCTTGTGTTAATAAAAAATTACTTCTGGCCGTCGCTGTCAATCTTCATCGCGTTCCTTGGCTCGAACGCGACATAGCAGAGGTGGTAATCCGGTATCACGCCGTTCTTGTCGGCGACCCCGTAGCCCACCGGATAAAAATACAGGCCACGGACGCCATGTGTGTTGAGGGCAGCCTGGAACCGCTTGCCGTACCGGTTGGTTCGGATTGCGAAAGTCACGAACAGGACTTCGCCTTCTAGGCGGCACGATACCGCGTCGGCCATGATGCGTTCCTTCCAGACCTCGACTTCGCTCTTGCCCGCGACCTTGCGGCCAATGGGGTCAAGCTCCTGCAGGGCCAGTTCCTTCCCGGTGCTGATTTCCCTTGCGATGGATTCGACGGTCTCCCGGGGAATTATGTTGCCGGATTCGCGGGGACGCCCGTTAAACAGGACGATCTCCACGGTCTCCTTCACCGTTTTCGCCTTCGTCATTATCCCTCCGACGCCTTGAAGTTGTAGATGGGCTTGATGCGCTCGACGATGGTCGCGGTCGGCTCGATGTTGGCCATGATTTCCTCGAACGGCTTGTAGGCCATCGGGCTCTCGTCGATGGTTCCGGTAGAAACGCAGGTCGTGTAGATACCCTCCATGGAAGCCTTGAAGTCCTCCATCCTGAGGGTCTCCTTGGCCTTGGACCTGGACATGAGGCGTCCGGCGCCGTGCGGGCCAGAATAGTTCCAGTCCGGGTTGCCCTTGCCCTCGACAATGAGCGAGCCGTCCCTCATGTTCATGGGGATGATGGCCCGTTCTCCCTTCAGGAGGGAAATCGAGCCCTTGCGGAGGATTTTCTGGTCCAAGTCAATGTAGTTATGGACCGTACAAAATTTCGCGAGGAGGTCTCGGGTCTTGATGCCAAGCCCGTCGAGGAGAACTTCCATCATCGCTTCGCGGTTGTTGATGGCGAACTCCTGGGCAATCTTCATGTCATGCAGGTAGTCAGTCATGATCGGGCCTTCGAGATAGGCCAGCTCGTTCGGGACAGACGGACGCTCCGCGTTCATCTTCTGGATAGTCTCCTCAATGTCACGCTCGCGCCCTTCGTGCTTCAGCTTCTTGATGGCGTCCTGGATTGCGGTCCGGTCGTTGCGGTGATACTTGATGGCGAGGTCCTGATAGTAGCGGCATACCTCGATGCCGAGGTGCCTGGACCCCGAATGTATGACTATATAATGGTTTCCGTCGGAATCGACATTGATTTCTACGAAGTGATTTCCACCGCCGAGCGTCCCGACCGAAAGTTTCAGCTTGTCGGCGTTGACCGGCGCATACATCTCGTCCAAGGCGACCCGGTCGGCATACTTGTGCTTGACATTGCGGTGGTTCATGCCGGACGGGATGTCCCGGTGCATAATCTTGTCTACCTGTTTCAGGTCGAGCGGAACATCCTTCCCAATCTTCGCCACGAGCATGCCGCAGCCGATATCCACCCCCACGAGGTTCGGGACCACCTTGTCGGTAATCTTGGCAGTCAGTCCGATGACACAGCCGACGCCCGCATGGCAGTCAGGCATGATGGCGCAATCGGAACCAGCAGCGAACGGCTGGTTCATGAGGTTCATTATCTGCTTGAATGCGGCTTCCTCGATATTGTCGGTATAGACCTTTGCGGTGCAATACTTTCCCGGTATCTCAATCATTTTTGGTATCTCCGATATTGCACGAAATATAGCAAAAAGTTACGGGACCAAGTTGTAAACTCTCTACGATAGAGGTGGAAAGGAACAGACTATGTGCGAACATTGCAGACCACATGCGCCAATGCGGGCCTACGGTGACCCGTTTTCCCCCATTACGCGTCCCTGTATTGCCTACTGGCACATGATCCCTAAGACCCCGCTGTTCATCCCGACGCAACCTCGCCCTACCGGGCCGTGCCACCCCCCTGAACCGCAAGCGGGACCATGGGAAGTCGTACCTTCCCACCTCTACCCTGATTTCTGGAACCACCGTCCCGGAGACCCCGTGCCGCACTGGTGGGGGCATCCATACTGGCCAGGGCCTACCCCGTGGCAGTTCCTGCCGCACTGGTGGCTCCCTAAAGGCTGGATGCCTTCCCCGGTATGCTGCTGCGTTCCGAGACAGGCCCCGGTCCCGCCGTGCCATTGCTGCAGACCGCCGCGTCCACCGAGACACTAGCAGGTGCGCCGGTAGCCCGGAACGCCTAGATAGGCGGCAATCATTTCATTCTTGGAAATTGACCTGGGTCCGACCGTATTGTCGTGGACCCATCTTATTTTGGAAAACCGCTGCTTCGCATTCGGATTAAGCCATTTTACGAAGTAGTGGCTCTGTTCGGATGCGTCAGGACTCCCGATGCGCCCGGATTGGCGGCCCACCCGCCGGATCGAGTTATCCGGGTTCTCAGACTTCTTTACGAACTTGAAATCCTCGGTCGTATATACCGTTGGCGGTTCGCGCAATCCGCTGTGCGTGTTAAACACAAAAAATGAACAGGGAATAATCCTGAAAGCGTCCCCGTCTATGAACATGTTGTCATCGAGGTCCGTGCTGAACTCCGGTACGACCTCCCTCGGCAACTTGGCGACCATGCTTTCCTTGTAAAAGGAATTGGGCAGAATGAACGCGATAGTGTCGGAGAATTTTGCGGCGTGCTTAATGAACTTGATGGCAAGCGAAGACTGCCGGCCGAACGGGGGATTGCCCACGGTAAGGATTTTGTGGTATTTCCCCGTGTCCGGCATATAGTCGAAGAAATCGCGCTTCTCTATACCCGGGCCTTGCGGGTCAATGTCCATGGCGACACATCCGGGTATCTGTGATGAGAACGCCCCGTTGCCGGCCGACGGTTCGACAATTAGATCGAACTCAGACAGGTTAAGCGTACCAAGACACCACTCCACATTGTCTGGAGTGGTGTAGAAACATTCGTTCCTTACCGGGCGTTTCTTCATCGCTGGATGCCCATGAGGTTCACTGAACCCTTGGAGACCACGCGAGTGCCGTCCGTGACGAACACGAAGCTCTCGGCCGGATAGCTGCTGTGCAGGTTGTGCACGGAGTATTCGCCCGGGCCGACAATGCTGGGGTTGAGATAAACCGGGGTGTTGGTGCCGGAGAGCGCCATTTCACCGCCGATGTGCCAGTGACCCATGATGACGGCATCAAAGTTCTGTTCCTCGCTGCCGGCGAACATGCCCTTGTCCTTGAAGTTGTCGCGGACGACGGTGCTGAACGGGGAGACGAACGCGCTACCGCCCTTGTAACGGTCGCCATGTTCCAGCTTCCAAATCTGCTTGCCGACCTTGGTGAACTGGACCGTGCTTTCGGTAAGGTTGACGGACACATTCTTCGGCGTAGTAGGCATGTCGTAGTAGGCCTTCATGAAGCCGTAGAGTATGTATTCGTAGCTGTCCTTGCCCTTGTTCTTGAACTGGTACTTGTCGGTATTGCGGGCGTGGTTGCCGACAACGCAAGAAATCGTAATCTTTTTGTAATACTTGGAGTATGCGTCGATAAGGCCGACAATGAAGGCATAGTAGTCAAGGACGCAGTCCGTGATAACCTTCTCGTTGGTTTCGCGCAGTTCACCATGGATATTACCCGAGAAGATGTCACCGAGCATGAATATATGGAGCTCATCGCACCCATATACGGAAGCGAACTCGTAATTCTTGCGGAACAGGAGTTCGTGACGCTTCTTGGCAATGGTCGTGTTGTAGTTGTTGATGCCGTTAATCGTGCGCCCGTTCACCACTTCACCGTAGTGGACATCGGAAATCGGCAGGATGTTGTAATACTTGCCCTTCACCTGAGCCGAACGATCCGGCTTTGCCACGGTGATATTGAACGAGTATGGCTTGACAGACTTGATGGACTGTGTCATCGCGTCGATAATCTGCTGGGCGATGAACTTCTCTGTCTTTACCTGGTCGAGCGCCTTTTGCTTCTTGACAAGGTCCTGGCGAAGAATTGCAATCTGACCCTCGGACGCGAACCTGACGCTGTCCAGAATATCCTCATCCGGCATCTCGGCAACCTGGCCCTCTTCCTTCATGCGGTTACGCTGCTTGCGGACATTGGATCGGAAGGCGTCCGGCTTGTCGGAAACCCACCCGAGTCTTTTGAGGACCTTGTAATAAGGATAGACCTTATTTGCGTTAAGCCCATAGTGTTTGAGGAGTTTTTCGACCGGAGGAAGATCGGTCTTATTGTATTGAGTGCCCGGGGTCGGTTTTCCGATAAGGTCCAAAAGCCTCTTATCGGACAGTGCGGTTTCTTGTTTGCTCAACTTTTTACCTGCTAATTTGTGGGTGAGATGCTAATAAAATATATTTTTCGTAATTTCAATCCAAGCATTTTGAAAAAATAGTCGAAATTTGTATATTATTTAACGATATAACTGAATGGTCGGATAATGAAAAACCCCATTCTGGGCGGCACGCCGAAGACAATCTTTGACGAACTTCGTTCCTGCAAGATACTTCCTGACGCCACCGAACGCGAGCTGTTCAAGATTTACCGGACAACCAAGAATCGCGCACATCGCGAGGCAATAAAGCTCCGCATCGTCAAGTCCCATCTCCGCTTCGTATTCCGCATGGCATGCGACTACGCATCCAACTACCAGCTGCCCGTCACCGACTTCTACTCGGCCGGCAAGCTCGGGATATTGACTGCGCTCAACGAGTACGACCCGACGAGCAGGACCAAGTTCGGCAGCTTCGCCGTATGGCATATCCGGTGGCAGATGCAGCAGTTCATCGACACCGCCGATCCAATCCACCTCCCGCCGAAAGTCCGCCAGCGCGTATTGAAGGCAAAGAAGGAAGGCAAGCCCGTCAGCAGCATCATGTTCGGCGAGGAAGCCGAGGCCGTCCTCTATCACACCGGTTCCACCAACGACCGCATCGCCGAGGACAGCAGCATAACCGTCGAGGACACGATCGCATCGCCCAAGGACGAAAACACGGCAGAGGAAAATGCTTTCCTCGACCCGGCAGTCCGCAAGATGCTCCTGGAGGCAATCGAGGAGACCCTGGACCCCCGGGAAATCAGCATCATCAAGGCATCATTCGGCATGGACGGGTTCGACATGTCATCCAAGGACATCGCGGCCTGCACGGGCGTGTCCAAGGCCCATGTGAGGACTCTCCGCCTAGCCGCCCTCGAAAAACTGCGCCAAAACTCCAAGTTGCAGGAGCTTTTCGAGGAATGTACCGGGATAGTGAAAACCTAGTTTCATACCGAACAAACCAATCAGTCATGGTAACGATGTGTCATTTTTGCAAAAAATCGCGCATTTCTTCGGTTTCGGCAACTCGCCGGCTGACCATGATGCAACCAGGAGTGACGGAATGCCTACTATATCCCAGGACACGCTAGATGTTGAATCGCTTTCAGGCCCTCCTCTCGGTGGAGTGTCATACGGCGCCGACGGGAACGGCCCCCACATGTCGTGGCAGGACACCTTGCGCAACTCGAACATCAACAAAGATCTAGCCGACACTTTTGTCATTCCCGGACAGGTGAACGGTAGGAGACCGAACATGGCAAACATGTCGAACATGGGCTACCCGCCAGGTGGCTATCCACAAAACCAGGGCTATCCGCAAAACCAGGGTTACCCGCAAAACCAAGGCTATCCACAAAACCAGGGCTACCCACAGGCAAACATGGGCTACCCGCAGGCCGCCATGCCGCCCAACCAGTTCCAGTATGCCCAGCCGCGTCCGCAGCTGACCCCGCAGCAGATGCAGATGTTGCAGATGCAACAGCAGCAACGATTACAGCAACAGCAGATTGCGCAGCAGCAACGCTTGCAGCAACAGCAGATTATGCAGCAAGGCCAGGGCCAGGGTCAGCCCCAGGCCCCGCAGGCTCAGCCCCAGGCACAGGAACAGGCCCAGGCGCAGCATGTCCAGGTGACGAGCGGCGAACCATTCTACGAAATGATCCTCGCCAACAACACCTACCATTTCTATGTTGACCTCCCGGGCGTTGACAAGAACTCCGTCGATGTCCAATACTTCAACGGTGCGGTGCGGATTACCGGCGTGCGCGAACTCCAATCGAACCTCATCAAAAAGACGCTCAAGGGCGAAAAGGGCAAGCGCCCGGTTCTCGAAACCAAGGTGTCGATCCCGGAATACCTCACCGGAAAGTTCGAGTTCAGCTTCGACTTCCCGCTCCCCATTGACGAAGATTCCGTCAAGGGGTCATTCAAGGACGGCGTCCTCCATGTGACGATGGAGCTCAGGGCCAGCACGACGCGCGGCGTCAAGGTCGCCATCCAGTAAGTCCCATTCATCTTTCAAGGCGGCCTTCGCGGGCCGCCTTTTTAATGTAGGTCGTTATGGCAGAAAAGGAACCCGAATCGCCAATCAAGGAAGGACGGCAGCAGTTCGTTGACGACTGCACCCGTTTCGTAAAAGAAAACCTCCACGGGCGGACCCAGGAGGTTAAGATCAACAATAAGGAATTGCGCGGCTACAAGTTCTCGGACTTCGTAATCACCGTCAGTTCAACCAAGTTCAAGGACAGCTTCGAGGTGGTCAGGAACCGGACCGGGGCAGTAGTCCTGGCCGTGCATGACGGGGTCCTGAAATCGCTGGGGTGGGAATACATCTTCATCCAGGAGCACCTGCGGTCGCTTTTACCGAACCAGGGTTAGCGTCCGCTGGCCAAGGTCCAGCACATTGTCGCCGTAACGCGTGATGAACTTCCTGTACTCGTCATACAGCCTTGCGTTCACCCTCGTAAGCGGGATTTCGGTGATGCCGGAACCGTAGAGGGTAGTGACAAGCTCGGTCTCGTATTTGTAGCACTGGTCCCCGTCGATCATGAGCGCCCAGTATTCATGCAGCGGGGTGTAGTAGATGCCATCCTTCGCTATCGCGAGAAGAGACGGGCAGAGGGTCTTCTTGCATGTCATCTTGACGCGGTCGAACTGCCCGCACACATAGTCGAAATACTGGTCCACGCGGTTGTCCATGACATATACGCGCCGGAGCGGGTCCTTCGACTTGATGAAGGCGCCGGCATCGGACGGTTTCATCTCCTTGACCTCGATATGGCACCGTTCGAGCATCCGTGATGCGATGGTGGCGAACGAGACCATGGGGCGTGCATACAGCTCATCGTACTTCTCCCCGAAGTGCTCCAACGGCATCTCGTAGAGATAACCATACATGGTAAGGGACGAAAGGGGTATTCCCCGCCATCGCGTGAGCTGCATCGGCCGGATGAATGTCTCGACGAACTCGGCGGGCATGCGCTTCCGCATTGCCGATATGAGCATCGAGGGGGTTCCCGACTTGTCGTTGTATGCCTTCTGGATGTCATCGTGACTCATCGCTTCCGCAAACTTTTCACCCTCGTCGCCGACGAAAGTGTTCTGCGAGAACGGGAGCTGGAACACGCCATTGTTCCTGTTGGTGACACTCACCTTGGAATACGGGAGATACATGTGCTTCGGGTTCTTGAAGAACTTGCACTTCATCCCCGGGAGAAACCGTTCGAGGACCGCGGCATAGTTGGCCGTCACCATGTCATGGAACGCGTCCATGGGCTCGGCAAGGGTGCCCGTGTTCAGGAAGGTTACATCGTTTCCCTCGACCGCGAGGATGCAGGCCGCAATTACCGCGTCAAGGGAATAGCCGATTACAAAGTTCTTTCTTTCCATCAGAATATACTCACATCGGATTGATAATATGGCAGGATGTGCTCTTCCAGCCACCGGGTTGACGGGAAGTCAAACCTGATGTCCATGATGCGCCCGGTCCCGTCGCAATAGAGGAATAGGGGGAGTTTAGTGATGCCGAGGTCCGGGAACATGAGGTTGTGGCTGGGATCGTCTTCCAACACGATGCGGACGGCCCGCGCAGGGTCGTCGAACATGTTGTACTTGGTGAACCACTCGATCATCCCGGAAAAGTCGGACTTGCACTTGGGGCACATGTTCTTGCCATCAAAGAACGCGAACACATACAGGATGACACGCTGCTCGGTTTTGAGCCCGGCGTATGCCTCCTTGCCATTTTCAAGAAGCCGGGTACACAGCATGTCTGTCCCGGCCCTGATTATGGCCTTTCCGCAGCAGAAGTCCTTTCCGGCCATTACTTACCCTTCTTGGACACCTTCTTTGCAGCAGTGGTCGTCTTCGCGGTCTTGGCCTTGGCCTTCGTGGTCTTGGCCTTCTTGGTCTCCGCCACGCCAGTCTTGGCTGCCGGCTTGACCACGCGCTTAGCCTTCTTGCCGTCGGTCTTGGGCTTGCTGGCCTTGGCCGGCTTTTTTGCCTTGGTATCGACGGTTTCCTTCTTTACGCGCTTGCGGGTCGCCTTCTTTTCGACGGGCGCCACGGGGGCAGTATTTTCGGCAGTATTTTCCTCGTTACCCACCTGCACGGTGGCCACAGGTTCAGGAACTTCCCCGGCAATCTGTGGCTCATGGGCGGCTATCCGCTCCTCATGGGCGACTTCAAGGAAACTAGGATTCATGGTTTCATTAAGCTGGCCAAGGTGTTCCATTGTGTTCGAAGCCTCGACCGGACGGACATCGGCGTTCAAAGCCTCGACCGGGCTAACATCGGCGTTATAGGGTTTCGGATCCTCGGGCAGAATGATGGTAGTCGGTTTGTCGCCAGCATCACCGGCATCCGGCAATACGCCGATGGCCTCGTTGATGGATTCCGTCTCGGACGGTGCGATGTCAATCGGGAAACCGGAACCGCGGACGGTGCGCTTCTTTACAAAGCTCCATACGGTAATGATCACGAGAATTGCAATCACGCCGACGATAAGGCCGATATGGCCGGAAGTGAGATTTTCTAAGTAACCCATTGGGTGTCCCCTTGATTAAAGTTATACTACGCAAAAACTAGGTTTTGGTGCACAAAGAGGCCGTCCGCGGTTATAAACTATGGGTAAACCCCAACCAGGATTTCCAATGTCAGAAAACAAACAAGTATTTATCGAAGCCGCGTCCAGATTGTGTCTCAACCTGACCCAGGAGAACCTGGAACAGCTCGGCAACCTCGCCGTGGGCATTTTCGAGGGCGTATCTGGCGAACCCGAAACCGAAACCATCGTGAACGGGCCGGAAGAAGCTCCCGCACAGGACCCGAAGGAAGAGCTCCGGGGCAAGAGCATCTCGTCCGGTTCCCTCCTCGCGTCCGACATCCTCCCGAAATTCATCGGCACGCTGAAGAAGTACAACCCCGAGGAAGCGAAGGTTTACGAACAGATTGACTTCAACAGCATCCCGGACGACAAGCTCGGCGACCTTACCGAAGAAATCTTCAAGTCGATGGACACCATCGCACCCGAGGGATGCTATTTCGGCGCCCATGAAGGCGACGGTGCCGATTTCGGCTTCTGGCCCGCCGACTAACGGAGCATAGCCCATTAAACAAGCAAACCGCAGGTTCACCTGCGGTTTTGTCGTTGTATTACAATGTATTACTTGGTGGGGCGGCGTATATACGGAGTTGCCCGGTAGCGTGATGTCGAAGGCTTTCGCGACCCCTCCGGCATACGGGGCATCCGAATAATCTCGGGGTAGATGTCGTGGATGTAATGGTTGCCGCCGAGCTTGAAATACACATCGCATAGACTGATGGCGTTTTCCCGGTTCTTGTCGGTGATTCCGCCATCATCCTTCGCCTTGTAATAGATCTCCGTGATGTCGTTGCGTAGCGAGGCGATAAGCGCGGCCTTTATATTCTCCTGCGCAATATCCCGCTCGACAATCTTCTGGGTTGCCTGTGACAGCCCATCCTTCAGCACCTTCAAGTCACCCATGATCGTGTTGATGTTCGCCCGTTCGGTGAAGCTATCTTTTATTTTTCTTACAACCCACGCACGCACTGGTGCGATGAAGCTGCCGATAGCCACCATCACTGTCGTAACCGCAGCGATGGCCTTAGCGAACTGCTCACAAAACTCGATAACTGCATTAAGTTCTTCCATACCTCGTCTCGGGTAGCAATACCCTTAGTTTAGACAAGGCCTCCGGCCTCGCGCACTGCCTGACCGCCGTTCGCATACACTTTGCGCCACTTGTCTGTCTTAGTGAACTGCGACCATGTGTAGATGCCGTGCTTCTTGATAAAGTCACCAATCACCTGCATCACATGGCGCATGCTCGTCAACGCGCTATCGCCGATGACATCGTCAAGCTGCGAGTGCACATGAGCTCCCGCGACAGCCTCTTCGTATATGTTGTCCGAAGAATGTGCACGCTCGATGTCCTCGGAGAAGGTCGGGTCGATGGTGATGCTGATGTCAACAAGTTCCGGGTTGCGGGAATCCGCATCGGCAAGCTCGATGGTCACGGTGTCTTCCGCGAAGTTGAACCCGAGTAGTGCCTTCTTGAACCTGGACGGATCGAACTTGACATGGGTCCACCCGGCACCATACTTGACCGTCTCGAACTTGATGTGCTGGAACATGTATTTGAGGTCGTCAATTTTCTGGTTCATCTCATCGGAAACCGACCCGCCATTCCACGCACCGCGGTCTTCCCACGGAATCAGCTTGTTGGGTATGGTCAATTTGAGGTGGCCGGTGTAGCGCGAGTTTTCGCCGTTCGACCAGTCATATCCAGACGCCTTGCCGTCGAACGCGAAGTCAAGTTCCACGATGAACGAATCGGCTTCCGGGCTATAAACGGCGTTTACTGCGGTCGGCTCGGTGTCCGCAATCGTCACATCATAACCGGCGCCCGGGCCTTCAAACAGGGGAAATGCCGCGCGGGTATTTGCCTCGATGAAAATCTTCCCTGCCTCCGTAGCCGTCCGGCGGTCAGTCAACCTGGAAGCGCTTTCCAAGAGGGCGGCAAACTGCTGCCCGACAGCGATTGCCTCGACCATCGGGTTCGGCCTGATGTTGTCAAGATGCTGCCCGATAGCGCATGCCTGCCGGAACTGGGGTTCCGCGGCGACAATGTTGAACAGCCGGCTGCCGTATGTCCACACGAGCTCGGTCAGCTGTTCAAGGGCCTGCATATACGGTTCAAGGTCGTTGTCGAGCGTAGCTTCGTCAACCTGGATGCGCCGTTGGTCATCCGGTCCCATGGTGTCGGCCGGGAGCTTGGCCGGGTCCGCCATCATGAAGTCCCTGCCGCGCTCGAGGGCACTGCCTACCTTCTTCACGCCGGCATGGACCTTATCGGTCAGCCAGTTCTCGATAAGCGCATAGCCTTGGTCAACGGCCTCGATAAACACGGCGTTCTTTTCATTCTTTATGCCGGCAAGTTGCGCGGAAAGCGACGATTTCATGATATGAACCTAAGCTCTTACAGTCAGTAGTTTATATCCGGGCAGCATTTTGCTATATTTCGGTGCATGAGCAAAGTTATCACGAAGAAAGACCTGAACGACGACCAGACCGCCGCGCTGGAGTTCATGGAGGCTTTCATCAAGGGGCCAAACCACCAGATGCTGCTGACCGGGCCGGCAGGAACCGGCAAGACAGCCCTCCTGAATGTGTTGCTGTCCGAATACAAAGGCAATAAGAATTTTCCGATCGTCTGCACCGCCCCGACCAACAAGGCGGTCTCCGTAATATCGGCATCAACGGGCAAGACATACAACAAGACAATTTGCGCACTCCTCGGCCTGGTCCTCGTCGACACCGGCCACGGGAAACCAATCCTCAAACAGCAGGGCGAGTGCTCCATCCAGCAGTATAGCCTCGTCGTAATCGACGAAGCGTCCATGCTCGACGAGAAGATGATTGATAAAATCCAGCAGTCGCTCGCCGCCCACCCCAAGACAAAAATTATCTATGTGGGCGACCGCTGCCAGCTTCCGCCAGTATCTGACCAGATCCGCGGCATCCCGGAATCCTACATCTTCCAGCTCCCGTTGCAGGTAAACCTTACGAAGGTAATGCGCGTTGCGGACGCAAACCCCATTCTCGAAGTCGTTACCAAAATCAGGGAAGACCAGTATTCCCCGGTCGATCTCTTCGAACACAAGACTGTCCTCACCGAAGATGGCCGCGGAATCGAGTTCGTGAATAACGGGAACGAGTTCCTCGAAAAGATACTTGCCGCTTTCGACTCCGACGAATACAAGGAAAACAGTTCCTACGCTGCCGTACTTGCCTATACGAACGAGATGGTTCGCGTAGTAAACACCGAAGTCCGCAAACACATCTACGGCGAGGACGCGGAAGCCTACATGAAAGGCGAGGAACTGCGTATCGCCAGTCCGTATTTCGTCGAAAACCCCAACGGGAAAGGGAACCGCGCCGTCTATAACACGGAAGACCGTGTGAAGGTCGATTCCGCCACCCCGATGCTCGACCCGATTTTTGGCCTCCCCTGCTACAAGGTCCGCGTCCATGCGACCGAACTTGCATGCCGAACCCAGAGCGCGATTACCGGCTACATCCTGAAGCCGGACACCGAGACGATTGTCCAGTACAACGCCCTGCTCGAAGCAAAGCGCATGGAAGCCATCGCCAAGGAAAAGGAAACCCGGTTCGGCGGTGCGGTATACTCCAAGAAGGAAGCCTGGGCCGACTACTTCAAGCTCAAGGATTTCTTCATCAATGTTGGATATGTGTATGCGCAGACCATCCACACCGCACAAGGTAGCACTATCACCAATGTTTTCTGTGTCGAGAGCGACATCAACCGCATCAGGCAGGACCACCTGCAGCGGAACAAATTGAAATACACCGCGTTCACCCGTGCGGCCGAAAAACTGACGGTATTAGTATGAGAACCCTGCTTTACATCCCGGCACATGGCCAGAACATCTTCTTCAAGAAGATGCTTGAACGCCTTTCCGCACTTACGGAAAGGCCCGCCGAGTGTATATACACCATCGACCGCCCCCAGCCGGGCGAGTTCGAGGAAGCACAGTCGATTTATGGCGAAGTGGCAAAGGTGCGCGACATCAGCTTCGTCTCGCTCCAACGGAGTGACGACTGCCCGGAACGCGTGGGCCACCCGCAGATGAACGCCGGTTCCGAATACTTCCTCACCGGCTACCTACGCAACAAGGCAACCCAGTATGCGTTGGATAACGGTTTTGACGCTGTCGTATTCATCGACGGCGACTGCGTTCCCGAGCCGGACCTGGTCGCAGCGCACAACGCAATCCTGAACAGCGACACGCCGGTCTCGACCATAGGCCGGCGCCGCGAAATCATCTGGAACATGGAAGACCAGCGCATGGCCAGTCCCGATTCCATTTGCCACTTCTTTGCCGACACCCCGACTCTGATCGAGAACGAGTTCTGGTTCGTTGATAGCGGTGTCGTATGGACCTGCAACTTCGGGCTCAACATTGCTGCAATAAAGGCCCTTAGGCAGCTCAACAGCACACTTTACGGGCTCGATGAGGTGTTCAGCACCGAGTTCCTGGGAACCTGGGGAGGAGAGGACGGCTTCGTTGGCATGGAGTGTTACTACAGCGGCATCCCGACCTACGCACTCCCGAACGGGGAAAACGGCATCATACACCAGCCGCATACCCGCCCGCTAAACAAGTATGATCACCCGACATTCATTCCATACCTGGAAGCGATGCGGGAAGACCTGCTGACGCGCATGCACCTAAACAAGATTGACACCCACGCGTATATCCCGCGAATCCAGATGAAACACTAGGAGATGCCATGCAAAGAGAACTGACTGCACTCGAACACCGCCTTTACAAATTCCTCGACGATGTGGATAGCATCACGGAAGGCGAGCTCACCGCATCGAAATGGGAAAAGATCAGGAGCTACATGCGCGGCTGCAAGGAAGATTGCAAGACCAGCTACGGCGTCGTAAACAACGGCTATTCGCTGCATATCGAACTCCCGTTCGATGTTGAAAAGGCAATGCGTGAGATGCCCGCAAATCAGGCGACAGGCATCTTCGTCGGCAAGGATATTCGCAATGAACCGCGATGAAAAGTACAAATACGAGAAGAAACTCTGGCATTTCCTGCGGGAATGGCGCCGCAAGGTCGGGTTAGCTATCGTTACCTCGGCCTCGGTCCTCGATGCCCTGAAAAAGAAATACGGGTTTACGGAAGACGACTGGCACAAAGCAATCAGGCGGCAGCAACATACCGGAACGCATAACCTGTACGCGAATGGGATCGGGTATAAAAAATCCACCCAGATGGATAAGGACAGGGACTTGGTGCGGTCAGACAGGAACGACGATGCTGCTTCAACGGACGAAGCCCCATGACACCACGAGAAAAATTGGCAAAGCGGATCAAAGATGAGCTAGGATTCGACATCGATCCGACGACATGGAGAACTACCCATGCCGGATGGCGACTGCGCAGCGCAGGTGCCTGTTCCAGTTCCGTCCGACGCAAGACAGGTCTCGGTGATATATTGTTTTTCGACCCAGTGAAGGAATACCTACGGAAGGACATCTTTCTGGACATCATGCCCGAGGGCATAGACCTCCATATCTATGCTGAAAAGAAGAAATAATGCAAAAAGCCGCGTCGCGGCTTTTTAGTTACCAGAGGCATGCCCTGTCGTGCCTATACCAGGCGGTAAATGTCTCGAAAGTATTCATCTCGAACATGAAGCGTTCTTCATCTGCCTTCAGCATGGCCTCGCGCTCTTCCCACCATGACGGCCCTTCCTCGGCTTTCACAAAATCAAGGTAATTATCTACGGTGAGTTCGATTCCGCGGGCCACCATCTTTTCCAGTGTCCCGGTAAAGTTGATGGGCAGTTCTGATGGAGCTGCCATCGACATTACTTGCTCCATGCCGTCGAGGCTTCGCCGTATAATGTGCCGTCCGACTGGACACTCAGGCCGGAAATGTCGATGTCATCATCAACTGCCAGTGTCTGGAGATTGGACGCGACGATTGTTTGGTTGCGATTGCTTATTTGGCGACGATCCAGGGCATCACGCAATATCTGGTTCTCTTGTCTCGCCCGAGCCAGGTCGGTCTCCATCTGCTCGATGTCGGCCCTCGCCTGTGCAGTCTTATGTGCACCCGGCTTGATATTGGCCGGAGTCGACCTGTCAAACAGGCTACGGATTTCCGGTTTTGCCGGGTACATCTGGTTGAAGTAGTTATTCGGGTCATCAAACAGCTGCGAAATGAAGTTCGTGTAAGCCATGTTGATGTATTCCTGCGGACACATACTCATCAAGGTGTAGTAATTCTCCGCAATGACAGAAATCTGCTTCTTCTTTGAGAACAGCCGGTGGGAATACATTTTCAGATAGGAGTGGATTTCGGTCACGATGTCGATGGCCCTCGACGGGTCTTCCTTAATGGCCCGGGCAAACTCTGCCAGCATCTTCTCACGATCTTCCTGCGTAATGCCGTCTCCGGTAAGAAGCGCAGGAACCTTTATAAAGCCAGCCATGCGCCTATCGAGATAATAACTGACAAAGCTACCGGCAAGAACGGGCCCGATATATCCAGCGCCTCGAATTTCCACCGTTCGGCGTTCGGGGACAGTGTCGCCGAGACGGCGTTCCATGTTGTTGAGCGTCTTGGAGTATGCCTCCCATGAACGGGGCGTGGAAAGAACATTTCGATAATACTTGGCCCCGGTCGCCGTGGCAACCGCAGACGAATTAGACAACTGATGAAGATAATCCGGGTATTTCGTGATAAAGTCAATCACGGCCTGGTTGTACTTGCCCGGAATTGCGACATTCTTTAACCAGTAGTCGGTGTCGCACTTCAGTTCGGCGACGAAGAAACGGTTGGACTGGGCGAGGTCAAACGGGATCACATCGTAATATGTCCCCTCCTCCGGGTTAGCGGCACAGATGACGCGGGAACCCTCCGGGAGCTTCAAGTCTGCGATGGACTGGGTAAGCACCAGGCCCATGCAACCGCGCAATATGGAATTTTGACCGCAACGGTTAATTTCGTCCATACAGAGGATGGTCTTCTCCGTGGCGGAATACCATGGCGGGGGATTGTTTACTGTCACCCCCTCCACGACGCTATTGCGGCCGAGAAGGTCGCCGATGTCGAGCATTTCAGCACAGTTCTTGTAGTAAAAGCGGGTGTTCTGCTTACGCGCCCACGAATGGATAAACGCGGACTTGCCTATACCGGCAGGCCCGAGCAATAGAACTGTAACCTCTGGCGGTATGTCCAAAAGGACATCATCCAGTTCGGAAAATGTGATCTGCTCAATCATAGGCAGAAATATAGCAAAATTTTATTGGAGACAGTCTTCCTCAATCGGCCCATCGACGATGATTACATCCTCCCCGGCCGAAGACGCGAACGGGCTCGTCCCGGCACTGAGGGTTCCCCCGTGGGCAACGATCGACACTTCCGCGTTGAGCGTGGCGTCAATCACGACGGAAATCTTGTCGAATACCACATCAATCGGCTTGATGACGCGGATAATATCCTTCAAGTATTCCACTGAGTTGATACCGACGATGCTACGCCCAGTAGCCGTCTCGGCCTTTATTTCAAGGTCGATATGCGGTGTCGGAACCCATACGGAGCCGACCTCGCCTTCCGTGGCGATACGCTCGGAAACTTCCTCGTCCGTCAGGAGCTCGCCATACGGGTTGCTCGTCTCGGTCCACTTGGTAAGGATGCGCCCGACCACGCCAAACAGCGACATGACCATGGACATGCCAGCGGCCGTGCCGGAGTGCGCATAGATGTCCGGGAGGTTCTCGACGACCGAGCGGACGGCAAGCCGACGCATTTCCTCGGTGTTGTAGAGGGGGTTCTCGTTGATGTTGTCATCCATGCCCGAGATGTCAAATCCCATAAAGCGGGCCAGGTAGCCAATGAGGTCATAGTCAATGACGCTCATGTCCCTCAGGTAGGCGATACGCTCGATCTTTTCGGCGAGCGGGTAGCCCATGTCCGGGATGCCATCAAAGGAGCTGTCCATGCCCTTGCGAGACGCAATCGTGCCGTAGTCATACTTGGATGAGTATTGCAGCATGCCGTTGTTCGCCGTGTCGAGGTTCTCCAACGCCTTGTTGTCGAAGTTGAACTGCCGGGCGAAGTTGCGGGGGACCACATAGACATTGTCCTCGGTCTCTGCAGCCGACATCACGCTCACATGGTCATGCGGGATATACTTGTATTCCGCGATGCCGGAATCCGTCTCGGCCTCGTTATATTCCGCGTTCTTCATCATATCGACGGAGACATCACGGATCTTCATGACGCGTTTAGTCCGAACAGGCGTCCATGCGGAATCGGCGCTTACACGCCACCCGATGCGTTCTGCAGGACGGGTCTGGGCAAGGGCAACCACGACATCGCCATCACGGAGACGGATGACGCTATTGCCGTATGAGGCCGACTCGACCGCGTATGCACCGTTAAGCGCACGGAGATTGTCCTCGCTCCTATCCAAAACATAGCCACGGTATGCGGTGCTGGTTCCGGCCGTAATTACGCCGGTGCAATCGCCATAAATCGCGAATGTATTGTCGTCAATGACCTTGGTCACGACTGCCCGGACGAGTCGAACGGCGCCAGCGGGTTCCATCTCGGCCACACCATTTCCGGCACAGTCAACGATTATGTAATCGTTCGCAGAGAGCCTATGGGGCAGTCTGGTCATGATGTAGGTCCACGCGGCATTTTCGCCGTTTGCCGTAACTCCGCAGTGTGCTTCCGTGACAAGGTTCTGCATCGAGTAGGTGACACAGTGGGAAATCTTGTCCCATTCGAGTTCGGCCACGGTATATTTATACCAGGTTCCCGGGCGAAGCTCCATCTGGCGGTTGTCCACTGGGGACCCGTCCAGGAGAGGTTTCCCGTTCGCGTTGTCGTTCACCCGGATGACAATGAAACTACCACCCTTGACTTCGGTTACGGTATGCCACCCGTTATACTCGGTCGGATAGACATTGGAGATATAGACCTCCATCCGATCGTTGATGAAACGGGCGTTTTCCTTGCTCAGATACGGGATCGACTTGGACAGTTCGACGAGCGCCTTCCCGTCGCCCATATTACGGATAGACCGGACGCCCACGACATCGCCGAGCGAACTGGCCGGGTTGGTTTCCGATGTATCGAACAGGTTCTGCTGGGCATAAATCGTGCACGGCACAATAATGGATTTCGGATCAAGTTCCTGCCATGCGCCCGGCGTAACCCGATAGAGCTTGTCGTCGGCAACTACGATGTCATCCTCGGCGGGCGGCACGCAGATATACGCATTGGCGGAAACCGGGGCACCCTGACGGCCAGCAAGCGACGCATCGGGGAACGCATAAGCAATACAGATATATTTGTCGGTGTCGGAACTTCCCGCATCCGGGTCAGCAATGACCTCATGCTCACCGGTCAGGACAACCGGGTTCGTGATACCGGCAAACTGGATTGCGCAATCACGGAACACTAATTTCCTGCCGACATGGATGGCACCCTCGCCATTCACTGCCTCAATACGGAGAAGGAAAGTAAACCCGGAAAGCGTCGATTCGGAAACGCGGACACCCGCGACCCTGTACCGGTAAGAACAGTCATAGAGCATTATGCCGTGGTTCCCGAGAACATCATACACCGTCTTGGCGAATGTGCGATCGGTTTCGACCGTGTAGCTGACCACATCGTTATCGACAACCGACACGGTGATGCCGCGAAGGTTGAACAAATACTGGTCGGCATCCGCGTCACCCGAGTCAATACCGGAAATATCGACCATGCACCCGTCAACCAGGCCATGCGATGCGGAATTGACCGTCACCGTCCATGTCCCGTCGTTGTTGTTCACGGCCATGATGGAATCTATCTCGTTCTTGATTTCCAGCGAAATGCCGGACTTCACGATAGGATAGTCGATTACGGCATCCTTGAACCTGCTCAAATCGCTGTTCACGATGTCGGAATCCAGGCTAGACGACAGGAACTCGACAAAGCCATTGCGATGTTCGCCGGCAACATTGAGCTCGTCCCCGTGATAAAGCCATTCACGGTCTTGCCAGCCGTATTTCAGGCCGGTGGTGTTCACCTTGCGGATGTAAGTAAGCGATGTGAGGACATCGTGCGGAAGGGAGTAGTCCGGCTCCTCGCCAAGTTCCAGCGTGTCATACTGCCCGTAGAACGGGATGAACTGGTTGGGAACCTTGACATAGGAAAATGCCCGGCGGGCAAGTTTGTCGGCAAACAGCGTCCCGTGCCGAAGTTCGTTGATCTGGTCATCCGCACGGACATACACGAGGTCGCCCTCGGTAAGAATATCGGTCTCTTTCTTCACCCCGGTGGACATCGCAAGCAGGGCAACCGCGCCGCTCTCGCTGTCGGTAGCGAGGAGCCACTTGGCGGTAACAATGTCCAGGCCGGTCACATAGTCCAGAACGGCAGTGACATCGGTGTCGTCATACGCATAGCGCTTCACGCCGCTCGCGAACACCCCGCCATCGCGGATAAGCCGGGTAACGAAATAGGTCTCGCCGATAGACAATGTACTGCACTCGAAGGTAACTGTCCGAACCCTGGCCGTGGAAACCTGCATGAAATGCCGGTCAGTCGGGTCCTTCACCGATGTAAGCAGGAGATAATCGCCATCTTCCGGGAGAGAATCGCCCGCATACACACCTTCGGAACGCCCGTCGGAACTGGCCTTGATAATGCCCCCGCGAACGCGGACAATGTCCACGGTCTTGCCGAAAGATGACCGGAGGATGTGGGTTCCCTCGGAAAGGAAATACTGGGTATATTCGATACCGCCAATGGTCACGCCCGTCTTCTTGTCGCGGATTAGGACAACGCCTTCCCACATGGCATCGCCGGAATACACCGGGTCGCCGATTTCAAGGTTCCCGTTTTCGAGGTAGAACCAGTCGCCGCTGCACAACTTGGCCGACGGGATGTAGCCCTTTGCGACCGTGTCATTGGCGATTTCAGCCTCGTTATACTGGCGGAAGGAAACCCGCTGCGAGCTGACCGTCACGCTACCGCAAAGCGGCAGCTGCTCGTTCCACTTGACCGCGATGCTCGGGTGCTCGTAGTCAAGCGTCCAGTAACTCTCGAAAAGCGGGTGCTGGATAAAATCATACTGGCTGATGTTCGCGACGATACTAGCGACATCGCATGCCTTGGTAGGCACGAAATTCAGCTTGACCATGCCGTCGATCACGAGGGTGCTCGCCGGGTCCGGCACATTCATCTTGAACTCATAGAACACCGTCGGAGCCTTGCGGAGAACGAGGTAAGCTATGGCGCCATCCGCGATTGTCGGAAGCTGCTTAAATGTCAGGGTGAGGACACCGGATGCGTATTCCGCCGTCTCGATACTGCACTTTTCGGTAACATCCGTAAGGGCCGGGTCCTTCGCCATGACCCCGTTCTCGTCGGACAGGTTCACGATGTTGGCCGAACTCATGTCGCGCATGTAGAACATGCCGGTCGGGAACCCGTTCTTCCAGGAATAGCCCGAGCCGTTCGTTGAAACCAGCGAGGTGCGCTGGTTGTCGCCGGAGTTCACCAGGTAGTTCATGTAGTCAACTACCAGCTCCCCGTTGGCGCCGGTCACCGGTACCCTGTCAACTGACGAGACATGGAACCGGAAGAACACCTCGTAATAGTTGATGTTGTTGATCGTTTTCAGGTATCTGGAATAGACATTGGCGACATCGTCCACGACGATAGAGACGACCGTATCCGTCGTGTTCACCGAGCCGTCAAACGGGTCCTGGGAAGTCCCCATCGGATCCACGATGAGCGTGTCAGCTGACCTGTCGTAGTAATACGGGTATTTGCTGCCGTCAACGAACTCCACATAGACGACCTGACCGTCGGCCACATTCTTGCCGAGGCCGCGGAGGGAAGCGTTCTTGACGGTGTCCTCCTTCTCCGTCTGGAGACGGATTTCCACCGGGTATTCCGCGTTGGTGTTCCCGAGGGCCAGGTTGCTCCGGGCATTGTTGCGCGGCGCAGAGAGGAGCAAGATGGGCGAAGACCTGTGCATCGCATGCTCGAACATGTCCTTCACCGTAGTAAGGGTTCGCTTCATGCGGTACACATCAGTTTCCGAGCACACCCGGACTATCTCGAACTCCGTCGTGGTCCGAAGACTGCGGTATGCGTTGTTGATATAGTCGCCCAGGACCTGGACGAACTCAACCACATCGGGTTCCGTCTTGAGGAAGTCCGGCAGGTATGCAACGAAGTCGCTATGCCGGAACTGGCCACCATCGTTGTACGGTATCGCTCTCATTAGTTATCCGCTGAAATCTTGAGTGAGGTGTTGTAGTCAACCGTCAGCTCGATACCCTCGGTAGGTATGACAATCTGGACGATTTCGTTACGGTTGCTGTAATTCGTGATGTTCCCGTTCTCGTCGATGAGGGAAGCGCAGACATAGTATTCGAGGATGTTGCGGACGAGCTTGATATACTCCATGCCGTAGCGCATGTAGCTATACAGGCCAGTCCCGTTAATCTCGACCATGCTCTTCACCTTGTCGGTGTCCTTGAACGCCAGGTTGGCCGCCTGCATGTCCCAGCCCTTGATCGTGTTGAGGACATCATACAGGCGCCCGGCCTTCACGATGTCGCCGCGGGCCGTCGCATCGTCCATCTCGGCAACAATCGGGGTGTAAATTTCCTGCATCACCTGTTCCCAGATGTATGCCACAAACGAATCAATCGCCTTGTCGGTCAACTTGTTTCCCGCGACGAGTGGGGCAACATTGGCATCGTAGAACGACTTTACGCGGGACTGCATGGATGCGGTGCCGTCATCGGCCGAACCGGTCTGGCGGTTCATCTTGAAACTTTCCTCGTAAAGCGTGGCGCTCGTATTCCCGGCATAGCGATATTGCAGGGTGAACTGGTTCCCCTCGTCATCGACCGAGTCCGGGGTGATATACTCATAGGTAAGCTCGCCCAGCCACGGCAGCTTTTCGAGGTCGAGGTTCCTGAACCCGTCGTCGATGGGCTCGAACCTGACATCCACGCCGGCAACCTCGACCATCTGGTGCACCAGCGCCTCGATGCGGGAGCGGTAAATCGGCGTAGAGAACTCGGTGTTGTCCTTCAAGTAGGCATATACCACATTCTTGATCCGGTCACGGATGTCCGTGAATTTGTTACCCTTGAACAGGGTGACATCCATGAGGAGCTGCATCGTGTGGACGGACGGATAGACATAGGAATGGAACCCGCCACCTACCGTGAGCATGCCGCGCCGGTTAAGCGCCACCAGGATAGAGTGCAGTTCGGAGCCCTGCTCCACGAAGTCCATCGGGGAGAGGTTGGCGTTGAAGACCTTGTAATCCAGCTTGTATTCCGGGATGAGCGGGGTGAGGTAGTTCGCGATGATGCCGTCAACAAATGTCTCCGGGTCGTTCATGTAGAAAGTCCTGCCACCGAGCGTATGGGAATTGAGGTCGGCAACCATCTTGGACCTGATGCCCTCGATGATGTTGCGGCGCTCGGTAAACCACGCGTTCCCGGTATTGTCAACATCCTGGTAGTCATACTCCCAGGTGTACATCAGCCCGTTGACCTTCGCACCGGAAAGGAAATACTCGTCAGAAGTCGTCGGGTAGTAAGTGCCCGAGCGTTCCCGATAGAGGTCCTTCAATGCGCTGAACCGGACCTGGTTCATGTACTTGACATTGATGCCACCGTTCTTCAACTTGGTGTTGAGGATGTCCTCGCCAAACGCGATGGCATACTTGATGTCGGCATAGCGACGGAGGAACACCTTGTAGCTGGTGCCGTTCACGAGATGGTCAAGCGTATTGTAAATCTCGGGCGCGTTGTTCTTGATGGATTCGGCGCTCTCGATATTCTGCCCGCCGCTAATGTCAGTGGTGAGCGCGATATTGAGGTCGTTAATGGTAATGTCTGATTCGGATCCGTCCGCCTGCGTAATGGTGATGTTCGAGGCGGAAGTCGAAAGGACGGAACCCGATACATTGGTCAGGTTGCCGTTCTCGCCGTTGGTCGAGAAGTATGTCACCGAGATAACGCCATACGGGATTGCAGACTTCAAGCCGTCGCTGAACTTCATCTGCACATTGCCGTCGTTGGCCGTATTCAGGACCACCGTGTAATTGGTGGTATAGCTGCCGGAACCGGGCACGAAGTTGGAGAGGTTGTTCGCCGAGGAATCCTTGGCCGGATCGATGAACCCGCGGCGGGAGATACGCCAGTAGAGACGGTCGCTGAGGACGGATTCCATATCCACGCCATCGACGAGCGTCGCATCGGATGTTACCGTGGTAAAGCTCGCCGCGCGGTGGGAGACATTGCCGTCATCCGCGTAGTTCGGGTCATTCTCGCCGAAGTAGTCAGAGAATGTAGTGTCATTGATAATGAATGTCTGGTTCTGCTTGCCGGTCGATACGAAGTTCACCGTCTTGGCCATACCCTCGGCAAGGACGGCATAGCCGCTGACGAGGCTCATCAGGCCGGTATGGTTCACATCGGTATTGCGATCGTAGGCGAACTCCATGTCGGACATCGCGGTGAGGGTAAGGCCTCCCAGCGCAAACTCGGTCCCCTTGGGGATGAACACCCGGATAGTGTCATACTGGCCCGTGGTGGTCGTCTGGATGCCGACACCCGCCTTTGCCGGGACGGGGCGCCTCGGGCTGTAGCCGAGCATGCGGCCACCGGCATAGATGGACGGGAGGTTCGTCGCGGTTTCGAGGAACGCGTTCTGGAAGGACGATTCGGCATAGTAGGCCATAAGGTCCGCAGAACCCGCAAAGAGGTCGAGGAGGATGCGCCCGTAGGAACTGTCGGACAGGTCAGCGAGCGGGCCGCCCTTGGCCTTCAAAATGGTCATCAGTTCGGACTGGATTTCCTCGAACTGGATTTTCGTGTATTTCCTGGCAGCCATCAGCTAATTCCAAAACTTACCCCTAGTTTATAGTTGCCGGGGGGCGGGGAGACAGTTCCGGGAGGCCCGCACTATAAACTGAAGGCATGCCCGAACTCATTCTTGACATAAAGGCGAGCGTCCGCCGCACATCGCGGCTCGTCCCGAATTTTAGCGTACTGGCCAATGTCTCCATGCCATACTGGAACAAGCGTGCCCAGGGTTTCGTCGAGCGCCCCGAGAAAATCCAGGCGAACCAGCCCGAGTTCGAACACACCGAAGACAAGGGCTTCACCTACCATTTCCGCCAGCACAACTCGTTCCGCGACCAGAACCGCTACGATGTCATGATCAAGGCGGTGCTGAAACGCCAGGCCGGCACCAAGTTCGCATACTACACCACGACCTTCGATGTAAGCTCCGATCCGCTGCACAAGGAAGACAACAACAGGATCATTGACCGGTATTTCGAAGTCCCGGCCTTCGTCGGGTTTAATCCGCAAAACGAGCTTTACAAGCGCTTCGGCCTGCAATACACCGCGAAGCAGGAAATCTACCTCCACATGCCGCTATTCCTGGAACGCAACTACGCGAGCCTCCGCAGGGAAGGGGTTCCCCCCAAATGCGACCCGAAGGAGCATAACCCGATATGGTGGCAGCGCGGCTACGAGGCTTTCCGCTACTATGGGTATACCGCCGACCAGATATTCCCGAAAGCCGGCGACAAGCTGAAAGCGATATTCGACAACAAGCTATACAATGTGAACAGCGTCACCGACGACATTCCCGAGTTCGAGTACAAGTGGCGCAAGTATTTTTGGAAACTCTACCTCGATGTCGCCCTCGACAACGGCATGCAGGTTTCCGACAGCGTGAAGAACGACCCGGAACAGAGACACTTCATCGACAACCTCCTCGGCCTGAATACCATTTCCGGGGACAACACCGGCAGCGGCAACAGCGGGGACAGCTCCCCGGGCTACGCCTTCGATGTCTCGGACATCGTGGACGAGGTCAAGAAGGATGTCCTGTTCCACCCGCCGGAAGTCCGAAAATGCGTCAAGAATGTCACCCAGGACCCGGACTGGTATGCTTGCAGCAACAAGTTCGGAATGTGGTAACAGAAAAACCCACCGGAACCGGTGGGTTTCTTGTTGATATTGTTGATAACCTGGCCGTTATTCTGTAGTTTCCGGCGCAGGCCCGTCTTCGAGCTCCCCGGTTATCAGGTTCCGATGGCGAATCCGAAGCGGGAGGTTGCCAAACGGGTTCTGCCCCATGGGTTGCTGGAAACCCTCTGGAAAACCCGCAGGCATCGACGGGAAACCCGGTATGCCGTTCTTCTCGTCAAGGAACGACTTGTTGGTGAGCTCGTTACGCTCGTCCAGCATGCGGAATGTATCGAACAGCATCTCCGGCGTATATACACCATCAAAATTGCCATCAATGGCGACATGCGAGAAGATGTTGTAGATGTCGGCCGCGGGCAAGTGCTTGTCAAGGAGCGCCTGCTTGAACGCGGCAAATTCCGGTGCCGAGAAGTCGGTCTTGCCTTCCCCGTTAATTGCGGCATCGTAGGTCGTAAGGAGATAGTCAATCTGGCCCATCGTCAGATTGCCGATAGCGGGCGGCACCTCGTCAATACGGCCACTGCGGCGGACAATGGTGCTGTTCACCACGCTAGGGTCATTCATCGTGCAGCAGAACAGGTAAGATACACCGTCGGTCGCGTGCATCTCGTTCAGGCGATCGAAGAAGTCAATCCACCGGGAAATGTTCTTATCCTTGTCCTTCTTGATCCACCCGTCAAGGTCGTCACACAGGATGACTGCATTGCGCATCACCTTGACAAAATTGTACATGTTGGTCATCGCAAGGTCATTTTCGAGCATTTCCGGCCGCATCTGGATGGTCATGTATTCAGGGAGCCGGTCAGAAATCTGGCGCATCAGGGTGCTCTTTCCGCAGCCCGGACACCCGACGAAGCACACCCCGCGGTGCAGCCGCTTGTCAAACATCTTCCTGAACGACTCGATCATATTGTCGAAGTTTTCCGGGAGAGGGCGGTAATTTGTCACGGGACGGCGACGGATGACAAACGACGAGTCCTGGTTGAACGAGAACACGCTGTTCTTGGTATCAATATACTTCCGCGTAATGGCCGTCATGATTGCCAGAGACAGATTGCCCTTGAACTTCTCCTCACCGAGGTTGACCGTCAGGCAGGTAATTGCCTTGGGGCCGGTGCTGATGGTTGCCTGGGCCCACGCGCCAGGGACCGTCACATTGGCGGTATAGGCAGCAGCATCGGCAGATGCCCAAGATCCGTTGAAGCCGGGTGCCACCTGGGGGACATCGAGATTGAATACGAACACGACGAAAGTATCGTTCACCCGAACACAGATATACGGGAACATCTTGGCCGTCGGATCCGTCGGCTTGCCCATAATACGGATGCTATCCGGGCCGACCATGTCGAACGAGTCGATATTGGTGGAAACCGGAACCGCTTCCAACTCCTTTCCGTCGAGCTCAAACTTGACCGACGCCCCATCGGACAGGAACTTGAAGATGAACTGCTTCTCGCGGGCGCTTGCCGCCACGATTGGGTTCGACAACAGCTCGGTTGCGTTCAGGTTGATCTTTTCGTATTTGGTATTTACGAGGTCGTTCTTCTGGACCCTGAACCAGATGAGTTCCTTATACGAGTTCTGGTATGCGAACACATTGTCCACGCAACGAAGAACACTGTAAACGGCCGTCACATTGCGTAGCATCGCCGCATAGGAACTCGCGATACGGTTCCCGCTGCGGGCCGTGAGCGTACAGGCAATCTGTGAAAGAACCATCAATGAACTGCAACTTGTCCCGCCCATTATGCCCGGCGTATTACCGGGAACGATGAGATGCTTCAACGCCCGCTTCATGTTGTCCTTGAAGCTCAGGCGCCGGTCAAACTTCGGCAGGTTCATTGCCGAGGAGAGTTTCTCCAAGTCAAAGAGAAGGTTCGTGGTAATGCCTTCAAGCCCTCCAAAAATCGGGGTCATAAGGCCTCCCCGCGCATCCTGCGCCGCAAGTTGTAGATGAACTGAAACACAAGCACGGCAATGATACCGGCTTGTGCATACTTGATAAATTTCGTGTGTTTTTCGTAAGACATAGTCTTTCCTTTAAAAAGACATGCCGCTTCGGTGCCCACGGACCTTTTAACCAACAGGACACCGCTTTTGGAACCCGGAACAGTTGGACCTACACAGTCATCAATATACAGTGAATCTTGTGAAAGATACGAACTTTACGAACTTATCCGATCACCCTCGGGAACTTTTGCGCTGCCACCCCGTACCCAGACCGCACGGAATTAGCCGGCGTAGTCAGCATGCACATCCCTCGTAGTGTTTTATGCGCGTTAGCGCATTGCGTCGTCAGCGACCGTATAGTTCGGAGCTATTGCCGGGACCGTTGCGACACGCTAAAATCCGAGAAGCTCCTTGATGTCGGTATCGACAGGGAACTGCACCATGGTGTCCGCATTGTGCTTCGCGAGAGAATCTTCGAGGGTGCTCTTTGTCTTGTTGCCTTCGGCAATGCGGCTCTTGAGGAACTCCATATCCGGGCCAGTACGGACCAGGTTGGTCACGATATAGGTACCGTGCACCGAGTCGAGCGTGCGTTCGTAGTTCTTGGTGCTCTTGAGCTTGTTCAGCATGTTGGTTTCGATGCGGATAGCCGAATCAACCCGGTTGATGTCGGCAAGGATCGACTGGCCAATCTGGTTCTTGTCCTCGATGGCCTTGATCAAATCCGCCTTGATCTTGAGGAGCCGGTCGTAGAAAGCAAACTCCTCCTCGATATTAGGCTGGGTAAGAGCAGACATGGCACTCTCGACGCCTTCCTGGTAAGTAAACACAGGAAACTTGTTAAGAATGTCTTCTTCCTTTCGGATAAGGTCGGACACCTTCTTGCGGATGATGAACGCCTTTGCGAGGGAGACCTGGATTAGTTCTGTGGTACCATTTTGCATAATTTTACCTCGTTTGGAGGAAATATAGCAAAAATATACTAGCGTGAGTTCAATTTGTAGTATAAAAGTATCGAAAGCAGCGTAGTTGCGATTCCGTAGTTGAAATACAGGGGCAAATGAAGGGTCCCGTTCACGATGTCGCCGTAGGCAACATATTCGGCAGTCGCCAGATTGCCGAGATAGGACAGGAATATGAACCCCCAAGATAACTGGCTCGCATCCTTCGTCCGGTAGCAGGCGATCACCTGGGGAAGAAGACACACCGCGAAGGCAATCGAGCCGCAAATGCCAAAGAAGTTGGAGATGAGTTCTATCATGGTTCCAAATATAGAAATTAAAAACACGAAAGCCACCCGTTCGGGTGGCTAAATTTAAGAAAGTTCCGGCATCATCATCGCGCCAGGGGCCTGCTCCATCATCAAGTCAAAATACTTGTTGAATTGCGCTTCGCCCTTGTCGTAAATCCACTTGCCGTCGATTTTCACATTGCCAGGCATCGTGAAGTCGTCCTTACCGATGATTTCACCGAGCTGCATCTTGGCCTTGCCGACGCACATCTCTCGGAAATACGGGTTGAGGAAGATTTCGGACATCTTTGCCTTGACGAACACCTTCGCGATAGCCTTGCGACATGCCCTCGGTGTAGGATAAACACGAAGGATGTGTTCCCCCGGGTAAAGATGGACCTCGTATTGCGTTCCCACCATCTTCTTAGTGTCTTGCAGATAGCGGAGCGCACCGGCATAGGTAGGCAGGTCGAACTGGCCAATGCCCATTCCACCAAGCCCGCCGAGACCGATACCGCTAACACCCATCAGCGATTCGCCGGGGCCGACATCGACCGCCATCATCGGGCTGAATGTATTACCGTAGGAAGGAGCGACATCGACAACCTGCATCACATTATCCGGGACACGGTATTCCATGACACCCGGTTGGAGGTGAACGACGAGGATATCCTGGTAAGACGACTCGTCAACACTGCTCTTCCAGTACATGTCGAGACAGTCCTGAATTGCCATGTGGATATGCCCGAGGCCATTCGCTTCCTCGACCACCATTTCAATGTCGGTGAGCGGAGCTCCGAGGCGGTGCTTCACCCACACGGCCATATCATCACGAGTCATTATTCTTCCGATCATACCCAATTACCCATTAAAGCGCTTGCACTTGTAAATGAGGACGCCGAGCTTCTCATCGAAGTCAGCGAAAATGTTCCCGATACCGCCGAACTTGGCAAGTCCCGGGCTCTCCGCGTAGGCCTTGTTCATGCCAGAGAGGATGCTTTCCATGCGTTCCAGGACCCGTTCCTTCCCGGCGTTCCAGTCCTTCTGGTCGGACCCGAAGTCGCCTTCCGGCACAAAGCCCTCGACATCGGAGAGGGAGAGGTAGCGCTCGGCCAGGCGGTCCGATGTGTCCCGCATCAAGTCGTATGCCTCGCCCAGGAGTTCGTGGATGAAGTTGTTCTTCGCGTTCCAGTGATACACATGGAACTCGTTCGCGTATGTGAGAAGATCACATGCGGCAGCCTTCAATATGTCAAGGTCGGAGGCGTTATCCTTTCCGGCATCCGCGCTTTCGACCATAGGCTTCCTGTGCGCAAGTCGCGCAAGACCCAAGTCAAGTTTGTCAATGTTGCCTGTGCTCATTTTCGTATTTTTCCCTGAAAATTTTTGCGTAACGGTTAATCCAGTCCTGGACAGCCGCCTCGCCGAGGTCATGTCCCGCTTTCTCGGATTCAATCCACTTGTGCCGTTCGATTTCAACCCGTTGGGCATCGAGAAATTCTTTCATCCGTTTGCGGTCCATACCGACCCCCGTGAGCTAGTTCATCTGGCTATTCCACGCTTTCGGCAAGGCCGGCGATAGGATTGGTCAAGGTTTCCTGTGCGGTAGCAGCGGCCTTGGTGCGGGACTTCCGCTTCGTCGGCTTCGGCGCTTCTTCGGCAGGGGCGGCTTCAGGTTCCACCGGAGTCTCGGCTACCGGTTCGGGTTCCGCCTGAGTTTCTGCTGCCGGTTCGGGTTCGGCTGCCGGTGCCGTTTCGGTGGCGCCGTAGCTTACCTGCGCGGTGCCGTGGGCGCTGCCGGAAAAGTTCACCGGCCCGAGATCGATACCAAAGGCCTTCAATGCGTCGGCATCGCCACTTTCAAGCGCGGACATGAACTGGTTGAAATCGTCATTGAACGCGCCTTCGTTGAACTGGCGACCTGCCGTATTCTTGCCGACGGCAGTCTGGTGAGCAAGCATGCGTTCGACAGCCTCGCGATTGCTTTCCTGACCGGCCGGTGGAAGCGCCCTTGCTACCGGGAGCTCGTTCCGCTTGACGCTGATCTGCGCGGCGAGCATGCGAGCCATTGCGTCCTGCGACGGCTTACGGCGAATTACCGGAGAGACCGTAGTGCGGCCGCGATTGACCTGTTGTGCCTGGATGGCAAGAAGTTGTTCAATTCCCATGTGAAAATCCTGGTAAATGGTTAAACGGTTTGTATCTCTAGTTTATAGCTACGCCATGACCGACCGGACAATGCCGTCAGCCCTTTCGTTTGCCGTCTTGTATAGCCCAAGCGGATCGCTATCGCCATCGGCAGTGACGCCCCCGCAGAAATACTCGTCCGGCTGCTCCTTCATGAGCTGTGCGCGGATAAAGTCCGGGTCGAATGTGGAAGGACCGGTAAATTGCCCGGCGGGCGCGGCGTTCTGGTTCCGGGCAGCGGCAAGGGCCGCCTCGAATATGTTCTCCGGCTCGGCAGGCTTCCTCGTGTCCGGCGTCTCAATGCGCTCGTTCTCGTATTGTCGGTCCTCGACAAATGCGGTCATCATCTCGTCAAGTGTCGGTTTCTTCGGCATCACGAAACCGCCGGACACCGGCTTCACCTGTGCAGCCATTTCGTCCGCCTTCTTATGCTGTTCAAGAAGGGCCTGCTGGTGGGCCATCATACGCGCTACTTCCGGGCTCATTCGTCAATCTCCTCGGTATTGATTGCGACCATCGTATCGGAGAAATTGGTCTTTACACCGAACGCCCCGTTCTCGCCGTGATTATACAGGACGAAGTAGAAGGAGTAGATGGTCTCCGTGTCAAAGTCAAACTCGTCGGACCGGAAGGTCTTGTGCATGGACGAGGTGTGGAAGGTGAAGTAGAGGCGATTATCCATGATGCCCCAGTCGAACCACACGGTTCCCTTCGGGATTACCGTCCCGTCGGACAGCGTGACATCTTCCGGGTTGTAAAGATACTGGAACACCGTATCACCAAGCTCGGTAAACTGCAATGTCGCCTTGAATGTATAAGACGATTCGATGATACCGCCCGCATTGTCGCCGAACCAGTTAAGGATCTGCGACCAGTCGCTGACGGACGAATACCCACCCGGGGCGTATGAACCGTTTCCTGGCGGCACCGCCGGCTTGAACTCGCGGTTCGCCGGATCGACTGCCTGGAAGTCCCGACCAAGGCCGCTGAAATCCTCGGCAATGTCAGAATCCTCGTCGAAGGTCAGGTGGAGCAGGTCGAACTCGGGAACCTCGGTAGGACGGGCCACATCGTCAACCGTGACCTCTTCCCAGTTGTAAATCGGTATCTTGTTTCCGTCGGCATCCAGCTTGAATGTCCCGTCCTCGTTCGCCTCGTAACCGACGACAATCGGGTTGTAGCCGCGTTCCGGGTTGCCGTCGTCGTCATATCCGAGAACTTCCGGCGCAGTAAGGAAGATGCGCTTGAGGGTCGCGTCCTTCCAATACTCCTCGTTGTCGTCAGCATACTGCTTGACGAGCGTCCGGGTAAATGTCTTCAGGAGGGAATACCCCTCGCGTCGGGACGGCTCCACTGTCTCCCACAGGTGCTTCTTTTGCTTGGCGATGTCATCCGGGTAAACAAACACTTGCAGGCTGTCGATGATGCGCTCGTCGATGTTGAAGTCCATCTGGGCATAGCGGATCATCTCGGGAAGCTCGTAGGGCCGGTGCATGACGCCGTGGGCCTCGATGTTATACTTCGCATGGTAGAACTGGTATTCGTTACTGGTCAGTTCCTTCTCGTCATCAATCTGGTCGGCCGGCGTCCCGATGGTGAACGGTATCTGCCGTTCCAGTTCCGGGGCGAAGTCGAACTCCCTGATACGGAGAGTCCGGTAAGTGTTGAAATACGGCTCGATGTTTTCCTTAATCTGGCGGAAGTCCGTATTGTTGTCACAGAGAATTTCCAGTTCGAACTTGAACACGAACGGGGTGGGCTGAATGTCCTGGATCCACTGGTGTGCCGGTTCGTAGTATATCCGGCGGACATAGGTAGGCTGAACCCGGCGGGCGTCGTCGGGAGCGTTCCCGACATAGCGGAGCCCGGCAACCGGGACCGGCTGCGGTACCTTCTTGGCACGGACCGTGCTTACCCAGTTGGCAAAGTCGTCGTTGGTGTGGGTGACTATCGGAATGCGGACGGTGCGATCGACGACGGTCTTCTTCTCGTCCTTATACTTGTTCACGCGGAGGTTGTTGAACACATCCAGCAGTGCAATCTCGATCTTGTCGATTTCCCTTACATAGTAAAATGGCGTCATGCCTACCCCCGGTGATTACTCCTTGGCCGGGAGAACGCTTTCGACATAGCTTTCGAGCCCGCGGAGAGCTACCTCGCGCTGCGGGCCGGCCTTCTCGACAATATCAGCGAGCTGGCCGATAAACGCCTTCTTGTCGGGTCCGCTAACGGATTCGAGGTAGGCAATGGCTTCGGCACGCTTGCGGTCGGCATCCTCGCAGACCACGAAGGCATCGGCGACGCCTTCGAGGAGCGCGTCATTGGTGCCGTCCTTCATCTGATCGAGGCCGGTGACAAAATTCTGCATCTGTTCATTACTCATGGTCATTGCCGATATTCCTTTCCGTCTAGTTTATAACAGCCGGGGCTGTTTCATAACGAAACAAGGCCGGTAGCAAACCTGCTACCGGCCCCTAACCATAACGAAACTGGACTAGCCAATCGTCAACTTGCGCGGTTCGTTGACCGTCTTGACCTTCTTGGGGACGCTGATTGTGAGCAAGCCGTCCTTGTAGGAGACGATTTTCGCCTTGTCGCCATCGAACTCAGGACTGATGCTGAGGTCGAGCTTGTAGCTGATTTTCTCGTCAAAAACCTCGCGAGTGGCTGCAAGGGAGAAATTCCCCTTGTCAATGGTGCAGGAAATGTCTTCCTTCGGCACACCGACGAGTTCGACCATAATGTTGAGGTCATCGCCGATGACCCGATGGTAGTATTTCGGGGCGATTATGCCAGTAGCCTTGCCTTCGACGCCCGGTTCCCCATCGAGCAAGTTGAACACGGAGTTTACGAAGTTTGCCACGCTGTCGGTAAAGATGAACGGTTTGATAGCTGTGTTAGCCATGATTGATATTCCTCTTGGTTGAATTGTTTTCTGAACCCTGTCTAGCAAAAACCGTGCCAAAACAAAAACCCGCACCTTGCGGTGCGGGCCAAAGGCAGGCGGACAAGCCAAAGGAGATCAGAAAAACTAACCGCCTACCTAAGTTTGATTTGGTCCTTGTAATCTTCCTGCGTGATCGGGGCCGTGCCGTATGCGGTAGCCGTGGTGCAGATGGTGTAACCATTCTTCTTGAAGTATTCGAGCATGTCGTCCTTCTTGATTTCGGTCTTCGCCTCGGCTTCCTTGCGGTCATTCTCGGCGGACTTCCCGTTGGGGTTGTCCTTGATGTCGTATTCCATGCGGCGAAGGTTATGAGGTTCGCTACCCGGGGTGTTCTCCCAGTAGTTGTCCTCGATGAACTTCTCCTGCTCCTTCGACAAAAGCCCGTTGGTATGGAACTTCTGCTGCTTGTAGGCACGGTTCAGGAATTTCTCCGCTTTGCCGCTCTTGATGTCTCCGACCGTAGGGAACAGGTCCTGGCACTGCACGAAGATGTCGTGCTTCCAGCTGGGCTGCTGGCTGAAGTTGTAGCCGATCATGTTCAGGGCATTACCCTGGTTGATATTGAGCGCCATGTTAGGAAATCCGTTCTATTCTAGGAACAGTTTATAACATTGGCCCAACTCAGTCGGTAGCTCCCGGGATAGTCCTGTGGACCTTGCCGAACTCAGGGCTCTCGATGTTGTTCGGGTCGTGCTTCTTGTCCGGGTAGGCAGCTTCGAGCACCTCGACCGCATCCCCAAGATCGTCCATGGAACCGACCTGTGCGGCAGCCGCACTCTTCTTCTTGTCGGATTCCTCCTTCACCACGCCGGCATACTGGTCGAGCGTCGTGCAGGTCGCGAGGAGGTTGTCGTTGAGGCTGGTGAACTTCATGCGAGCGGCCTGCTTCTTCTTGTTCTTGCGGACTGCCACGAAGGCCCATGTCGCCGCATTGGCGAGGTAGTAGTACGGGTCATTCTTGCCGTTCTTGGACTCTGCAGCCAGCTTGGCCGGGTCATAGTTGTGGCAATAGAGGAGCATGTTTTCGATGGCGTAAGCCTCCATGTCCTCCTTCCAGTCGGGGGTATATGAGTGCCAGTATTCGTTGCAGATGGTCTTCGTGACGACAATCTGGATAATTTCACCAAGATGATGCTTGACGGGGGCATTACGGAGCGCAGTCTTCCTGGCATCCTGTTCCGATTCGCCGGCCGCGAGAGCCGCCTGGTATGCTGCCTGGTATTCGGCCTTGTGTTCAAGGAGAAGCCGGTTCAGGTACGCCGGGTCAATGCGCCCGTAGATCATGGACTGCCTGGTCTGGTGTCCGAACTCGTCGAACTCCGGCTCCATCTCAACGCGAGGTGCTTTATCAATCTTCTTGGCCATAATAAGTGGTCCGTGTTGCTGAAAGAAAACTAGGTTTTATACCTAGCGGCAAGCGTAACCGTTGTAGAGTTTCGCAAAATCGGCCGCGGACATGACCGTCCGGTAGTAGCGGAACCCCCATACCCCGCGCATGCCGATAACGCCATCGCTGGACCGGTTGCAGAGGAACTGCGTATCGTCGGTGATGCGCCACATGTCGTAGAGGTTGTCAGGACCGAGGTCCTGGATGTACTCCATCGGTATCTTCTCGCCATACCCGTCACGGGCAGCAAACGACCAGTTAGGATCGACCAGCCCAAACCCGTCAGCAAGGACATGCTCGACGAGATACGACATCTTGGCATTGTGACGGTTCTTGCGTGCGCGGGTGGCCTCATCATCGCCGTCCTGGATTTCCTGGAACTCGACATGGGGGACAAACCACGCGTCATGCGTGCGCTTCTCGACATCGTTGCCGAACTCATCCCGCTCGAACATGGTAAGCTCGCGGTTGAAATCGACCTCATCGGCAGTAATCACTCCGGCCGATTTGGCGTGCATCACATAATACTCGATGCCCGTGCGGTAGTTGCCGGATGCGACATAGGCATACAGGTGCCACCCGTCGTCCCGACGCTGCCAGAACACGATCGAGAAACCGTTGCTGTCGGAGCTGGTAGTATAACCATCAGTCATCTTGACTGTGTAATGCCGTTCGCAGTCGCAGTATGGCCGACAGTCCGGTGAAGTGTTACCCTCATCGTATGAACAGTCAGTGCGGTGCTCGCGGGTCTCCATCGAGAACTTCCGCTCGAAATTCTCATCAACGAGGACACAATCATCAAGCACGGGGTCTCCGGGCGTCCCGGACATCGCGGCAACGAGTTCCTTGTTCGCGCCATCGGCAATCTGGTAGTCAGTAATCACAACCTGGCGCTTGCCATTCGGGACAATGGATGACCCGCCGCACATCACCTTTACGGTCCTGCGGGCATGGTTCAGGTAACATGCCGTATTCAAGTAATAGTAGTCAATGTGGAAAATTCCGCCACACTTACAGAAGTCAATATCATTCTGGACGATCACTGAACGGCCAAGGTCAACCGTGTTCCCGGAACGCTCATATTCAGCGCCCAGGTATTCCCACTCACCACAAAGGACACGCCACAGGCCGTTGTAACCGTCGGACTGGTTTTCGAGAACAACGATGTCGCCCGGCACGACAGAAACCCCGCATATCGTCTGCGGGCCATTCCGGTCAGTCACATCGTCAGCGCACACTGCCTTCACAGTTTCCGTAACGCGAATACCCGGGTCAACGAACACTCCGCAATCGACCGGTAACGGCGGATTGACGGCAAAACACGGGGAAGTTCCCCCTTCCGTATAATCCGGTGTCCCGAGACCCTGCCAGTCATCTTTCCTGACTTCCCACAGGCCGTCGGTCCCGTCAAACTGCGCGGCAAGCCACACGATGTCGCCCTCGCGCAATGACACCCCGTCTAATACCATCTCGCCGCGACGGCTGTCGAGACGATTGTTATAGACGAGGCGAACATAGTAATACTTGATGGCGTCGCACGGACAATCATAGCCGATGCCCTTGACATAGATGTCCTTGCCGAGGCCTTCGCCGGCACCCGTAGGAACATCTACAGCATCGGACCCGACAGTCGGCGTGACCAGCGATATTGGGCTCCTGAACCAGCAGTTGCCGTCACCGCTATATTCGCTGTTGCTAGTCGTCGGTTCAGATTCAGCATCGAACTTATAGCGGACCAATGCAAGGTTCCGCGTATCGCCCGAGTTTTCGAGCAATGTCTTGGTCGAGCACTTGTCGCCATATCCGAGATGGATTTCGTAAGTCCCGCACCCCTCGTCATCGCCACCGAACACGGTGGGCATCAGCGTAAAGCTGGCTGTCTGGTCGACCGTGGAACATTCTTCGGATCCATCACCACCGAAATCGTAGGAAATTTCCTCGGGAGGTATGCGTATGCAGATGTCGCCACCGTTCGCGATAAGGAACACCCCGAGACCGTCGATATTTTCTGCTGTCAAATTATGACAGTGAAGAACTACCCGTTCGGTGCTCCCGACTTTCGTCGCGAGGTTCTCGATATGGTGAATGGTGGGAAGGCATTGGGCATCGGTGCTGCCGAAGATACGGAACTTGGGGAGCGCGTTCGTGCGCTGCCCGTTTATCGCAATATACTCGATGTAGAGATGCAGGTCGAACGCGACATTCTGGCCAGGCAGGTCGCCACCGTCATACCGCAGTTCCCATGTATTGGTCTCACCATCGTGGACGAGCGAGAACATGTCCGTATCGTCGTCGATGTCCGCTTCAAGTATCTCCCTCACCTGGTCGCCGTCAAAGTAAAGAACGCCGACCGGGACCGGCTGTTCGCCATCTGTCTTGAAGATATTGCTGGTAAGGGAGAACTTTTCCATAGTTATTGTTCGTGGATAGGCGTTTTCTTATCCTGCATCAGGGTAAGTTTACTTGAATACTGTTCGAGCACCCCGGCAATCTTCTCGCCCGCGTTCTTGTAGCTGCCCATGTACTTGTCATTGGCATACTGCTTCGGGATCCAGATTTCGGGCTGGCGGAGGTTCATGATGACCTGCGCAATCATCCAGCGATACTTGTCGATAGTGTCAAGGACCGGCTTCGTGTCATTGAGGTCGATGTCCTTTTCCAGTTCGTCGACCATCTGGCGAAGTTGCTGCTTGTTCTTCAAGGCCTCTTCGGTCGTCATGTTGAACTTGGCGCAGTCGTTGGCCTCGTCGTACTGGGCCTTGAGGTTCGCCACATAGTCCTGGCTCATCTGGAACGCTTCCTGGGCGGACTGCGCCCCCCGGTTCGGGATAAGCTGGGCCTGCTGCTGTTGCTGAATGTATGCGGCGTAATACGGGTCCTCGGCAGCAAGCTGCGCATCAAAACCCGGAATGGCCTGGGGCTGCGGTTGCAGCTGCGGTTGAATCGGAGGTGCGACCGGCTGCGGTTGCTGTTGAACCGTAAATGTCTGTTGCTGGGTGAAGGCCTGCTGCTGTTGCGTGCGGCCTGTGGGGGCAAAGGCCCCCGGTCTGTGTGCAAATGCTTTCTGAGAAGCCATGAGATACCTCGTCTTACTGGGTAAAACTAGGTTATCCAGCGACTAGCGAAGGCCCATCGTCCCATAGTCACGCATTGCCGAAATTGCATCGGCGACATCGGGGTTGATGCCATGGGCATTGCCGACGGATTCTTCCATGCCGTATGAGACATTCGGCGTATGAAGGTCATACCGCATCGGGGATGCCTTCGCACCGTTTGCATAGCTGGGGGTCCCGCGCGGCATTGCCGGATTGTCGAGCTCGAACTCATGGTCGATTTCCTTGAGCGCGGCGGTTGCCTTGCTAAGGTCGAGGTCGCTGTCGGCTTCCGGGTCGATGTCAGCCATGATCGGTGCGGTCTTGCCATGGATGAAGTCGGAAATCGCCTCGGGCGTAATCTCACGGATGTCGAGATGGATAAAGTGGTTCATCACCGCATCAACGACCTCGGGCCTCATGCCCTGGACGGACTTGTAGATGAAGCACTTCTTTTCCTGGTCATTGAACATTTCCTTGGCATGCTCGTACTGGGCATAGGCCTTCTGGACATTGATCTTGCTGGCGTCAAGTTCAGCCTTCAAGCGCTTCATGTCCTCGCTGACAGGGATGCCCGCACTTTCAAGCAGACCCGCCATGTCGCGGATGAGCTTGGACATCTTGTCGTTCATGGCATTGCTGCGCATCGTGGAAATGTTCTCGGTGACGGCCTGTGCAATCTTGGCTTCGGCCTTCGCGCTGATGTTCTCCATGAGAACTTGGAGTTTCTTACCGGACTTCTTGCGCTCGCTCTCGATAAGAGCCTGCAACTCGCCGTTGAAAGCGGATTCCAGCTTAGCTCCGAGTCCTTCGGGGAGAGCTCCCAATTCTTCTTCTGTGAGGATCTTCTTCAATTCCATCGCGTGTTTACCACCTTAAATGCCACGGCTGAGGCTTTCAATCAGGATATTCTTGTCGAACGACCCGAAGCCGGTTCTGAGGATATAGTTCTTACGGAACTCACGACGAACACGGGTCGCGGATTCCATCAAAATCTGCTTGCCAACATCCCTGTTGATGGCTTCGATATACGAATCGAAGATTGCGGCGTCACCAAACGACGGGTTGCCGACAACATCAACCGTGATGAGCGTATAGTCGTCATTGACTTCGAGGTCGCCATCCTTCGGACCGTTCGGGTCGATGAGGTGGGCGGTACCCGTTCCACGGATGGAGTAGCCCGGACGGTAGCCGGTCCTGAGGAGCCCGGCAAGGCAGTCACCGGCAGGTGTCCCTTCCGCAACGACCATCTGGCACACGAGGTTATTGCCCTCGAAATGCAGGTCCTCGATGAGGGCGCAGGTCTTCCAGAGGTTCATCTCCATGATGGAGTAGTCAATCGGGATATTCTTCTGATCAAGACGCGGGTGGTTGAGTTCCGCAGCAAGACGCCCAAACGGGATTTTCGCACGGCGAAGATATTCGACTTCGCGCATCATAATCGGCCGCGGGTATTTGCGCCCATTGATGCCGACCGCGTCACAGACGAGGCAGACGCCGCGCAAGATAATGCGCTTCTTCGGCTTGCCGTCAAGACCGATACGGGACATCTCCTGCACCGTAACCGGGCGGTCAATCGCCTCAACAAAGTTGGTTGGCTTAATAATCGGGGTCATCTTCTCAACCATTTCAGGTATCATCACCTAGTTTAGATTTAACCTGTCCTAATTTTCTCCAAGGAACGCACAAAAATCGTCTATTGTTTCATCGGAGGGGTTGTCAATCACACCATCTTCGTCCGGTATGTCAACTGTCGTTTCATCCTCTAGCCCAAGCCCACCGGCAGGCGTTTCTTCAGTCCCCAGCAACGGGTCAGCTACGGGTTCGACGGGCCCAACGCCGTCAACTTGCAAATCAGGCTGGCGACCCGTCCTGAACGCATCCTCCGCGACCGCGTCGGCATGGCTCTTTCCAGGATCGACATTGGCCTCGCTCGCAACATCGTGAATGTTCACGGCAGGCTTCTTGAACGCATTCGTCCCGACCTGTTCATGGAGGCGCCTGACCGCCTCGGACGATGCGGATTCCAGCTGGACTTGCTGGGCATTGAGCAACAGCCCAACCAACTTAGGTGATTCGGATGCTGCCTCGACAAAGATGTCAAAACTGGTGCGTTCCATTTGGTCTTCCAAACTCTTGCAGCTAGTTTATAGTTTCCCCGCGCCAACTATAAACTGAAAGCATAAAACGGAGTGAAAACTATGGACGCAAAGATGCAGAAGCGGCTCCTCAGCAGCATCCTGAACGATGACGACAACGCAGTCCGGGAAATCATAGGCGAGCGCATGGAGACAGTATTCCAGGAAGCCGTCGAGAAGGAATCGGCAGCGTTCTTCGAAAGCCTGGGGACAAGGGCAGCGCAATCCGCCTAAAACGGCCGGAAAACGCCACCTCTGGTTCTAAACTATTCACACAAACACCCAAGTGGTTCACAAATGGCTATTAAAGATCTGCAAATTTACGGCCTTCCCACCGACAAGGAAGTGTTCGCCATGATGGAAGCTGCTGCCAAGAAGGAAAAGAGCCCATCCGACGACGAACACCTCGTCGACCCTTTCTGGTTCCCGGGCCAAAAGAAACTGGGCAACGGCCCTTACACAGTCAACAACATGCAGGGCGCGGTCAAGGTTCCCAAGGCCGACCTCCAAGGCAAGAACTACAATGTCTTCACCGAGGACATGCTGACTGACTGGCAAACCACCCTCCGCAAGCTGAAAGACAATGCGAAGACCACAAAGACGCCCGATGTTAAAACGGACCCGTTCGGGACCGTGACCGTCGAGATTGGCGGCAAGCAGGTCTCCGCAGCGAAGGTCGCCGAACAGTTGAAGGCCCTTCGCCAGACCAAGGTCACGGAACAGAACGGCAAGACTTCGACCACAACGGAAGAACTCGGCGTTCCTCTCAAGACCGACGGGAAGACGAACAAACTTCCCGACAAGTCCGGCGCAGTCACCGTCAAGGAACCTGGCAAGGAATGGGGCAACAACAAGGTTGACCTGTTCGACCAGAAGAGCGTGAAGACCTATACCAACGACGGAAAGGTCGTCACGGGAGAGTTCCCTGCCAACAAGCCGGTGAAGCTCCACGACAACAGCGGAGCGGTCAAAGTCCCGAAAGCAAAGCTCTAATCCGCAGGAGGAGCTATGGCGGCATCTGATACCCGCAGCAGGCCCCTTGCCAGAAACCCGATGCTCGTGCATCAGGGGTTTTGGCGAATTTTCATCGGCCCACTCCCCGTATCATACAAGGAGACCAGAAAGTCCCCGACGGACCCGTACACGGCACCGGCTGCCGAGTCGGTAAACGCCAACATCAGGAAGTTCGTCTGCCCCGGCCTATCCCTGCAATATGTCAAGGAACACCACTACCTGTTCAGCACGAGAATCCCTGTCTCGGAAAACAACCAGTTCAACAAGATTCTGACCGTGAACATGTTCTGCGACAACCGCTACGAGAACTACTACGCAATCGACCGCTACATGCGGACCGTCATGGGCGGTCAGATCGGGGGTTCCCCGATCCAGGATGTGAACCATAGGGTGTATAGTTTCGACAAGCGCTACCGCAACCGCCTCACCTGGATCCCCTTCGTGGAAATCCACGCGGGCGACGATGTTGCGCAGGAATACATGATTTGGCGTTTTGAGCGGTGCCGCATCACCGAGTTGAGCGACATGGACATCACGCCCGGCAACCTCGATGTTGCCGTCTTTACGATTTCGATGCAATACGAGAACCGCAGGCTTATCAGGCTGCCGGATCCGAACGACTTAATGACCGCGATTTGTGTCTCAAATGGAACTGACAGGTACACATAATGGCAGATAGAGGAGTAAATCCAGCGACTTCGCCGACCCCGCGGCAATCAACCGGCGGGCAGGCTGCATACGACGCAAGTGGCGCCGCGTCCGCCGCTGCGTCCGCTCGTCAGATGAACGACTATCGGCCGTTCCATGAATACATCTACGCAAAGTTCTACAAGTATGCCCGCGGGCATGTCCTTAACCGTTACAATGTGAGCCTTCAAGGACCGTATGTGGAGGAGGCCCTCCGCGTGATGGACCTCAACACGAACATCGACCGCAATACGAAGGCCAAGAAGCTCGCGCACGGGCTGTTCCCGTTCAAGCACGAGGCGTTCAAGGCATGGCTGGACCTGCACTACGATTCGCGAAACCACATTCTCAACATGTATTGGGTGAGCCAGGATGTGAAGATTGGCGCGGCAAAGGCCGAGGTCCAGGAAATCAACATCGACTCCATCAAGAATACAATGCCCTATCCGCTCCTTACAAAATACCAGGGCCCGGGCATCCTGTCGCTGCAAGTGATCGACGACCCGTATTTCATGTGGTGGCAGTTCTTCAACGCGCTGTTCAATGTCCAGTTTTCAACCCGCGTCCTCAAAGTGCGCAGCACCTTCCAGAAAATCCTCGTCTGTGTCGATGTATTCAGCGAGATGACTACTGCAATCGGCGATGCCGCAAACGAGTTCCAGCGCACATCGAAAGTCTATTTCACGACGGACGACCTCGCCCAGGCGTTCGAGTTCAACTCCTGTGTCCTGCCGGATGCCCCGGCCATGGGAACGCTCAAGAACCAGGAGAGCGGCGAGTTCTACCAGTTCGAGGTCCAGTTCAAATACCCGAACGCTTTCCAGGGAACATCGAAGTCCGAACTCCGTGGCCTCCGCGACAACACCATTGAGGGCAGCATCGTGACCGGCACCGCCGGTGTGGACGAGAATACGGGCGTGTTCAACCGTTCCTTCTTCGAGGAAAGTCGCCCGAACCGCAAGACCCATCTCAATACGAAGGACGAGACATCCTCGCTCAACGCAATCAGCCATACATACTACGACAAGTCGTTCAAGGACAGGCTGCTGCCTAAGTTCTCCGCGCTCCCGGATCAACTCAAAATGTACCCGGAAATCCCGCCGGCCGGCCAGCCAAAGAAGAACGGCAAGCCGCCTGACGACGCGAAGAGCACCAGCACCGACTGGCAGAAAAAAGCTGCGGACGCGTTCCCGCAGTGGACATACGAGGCATACCCGAACCAAAATCCGGGCAAGGCAAAGACTAGCGAGAACTCCGCATCCCAGTGGGCGGGGGTCCCGTTTAAATAATCGTGCTTTGTTTGAAAAGGTCGCCCATGTTGGCTTCCGTGGCAACCAGCCAGTTCACATTCTGTGAACGGCACCACAGCTTCGCGGCCTCCCACTTGGCATAGTTCACCAGGACATCCATGTTCTTGCGGTCGTAGGCTGCCATTTTCTTCCTGTATCTCTCCATCTTTTTCGGATCCGAAAGGCCGCTCTTTGGCGGTTTCGGGGGTTCAGGAATTGTGGAATAGCTTTCGGGCTTAATCTCGATAAGATACCGATCGGTTCTCCCGTCCTTATAGCAGCACTCCAGATAGATGTCAGGCTTGTAAAGGCACTGCTTCTGGTAAAGCGGGGAGTAGTAGGAAATCTCAAACGGTTCGTAGCCCCAGAGAGTTACGAACGGGTTTATGTCGCATACAACGAAAAACCGCTCCTCCCACGACGACTTGTATTCGGGCGGGGCAATGTTGGGCATATACTTTTGCGGGTTGCGCAAGGTATAGGTGCCCTTCTTGCAGTCGGTGTAGTAATTAACCTGCGAGGACACTATACCTCCTCGCGTAATGCGCCTGGCGCGTACCACGCTTTTCGGTATATCCGGCAAATGCCGTGGCCGAGCTCAACCTGGCGACGCGCTTCTCGTCATAGTCATCTTCGAGAGTGTATGACGCGACAGTCTCGGGGTCGTCGAAATCGACATCCGACCGCCCGGAGTCGAGCTGCATGTAGTCGCCAGTGTAACGGTAGGTCGTATCGACCGCCTCGATAGTCGAGAGCAGCTCGTTGGCCTTGTCGATGAACTTCGACGATGTAGAGTAGGAACCCATCAGCCTTATCAGCTGATAGAACTTCTCCACATAGTACGACTCGCCGGCAGCGTGCATGTTCTCCATCATCGCGACAATGGCGTTCTCCGCATTGATGTCGATAGCGTCATCGCCCTGGTTGGGGCTGTTTTCCGTATCAATCTTCCCGTCCAATGCAACAATGTTGGACAGCGGGTCCGGCGAGTTCGGCGGGAGCCTGCCATTGTGCTGCTTCTGGTAGGCCTCCATTTCCTCGACAGAGGCGACCGCATTATCCATCCCGGAAACCTCACCGTCGGCTTCCTTCTTGTTGTTCTTGGAGCTCTTGAACCAGCTGTTGATGAGGTCAATCGGGCTTTCGGGGTACATCGAACGCAGCATGCTGTCGCGAGGGCTAAGGCCTTCGAGCGGGGCATTGATGCACATCATGTAGATGTCGATGGCGTATGCACTGCGCCAATACTTGTCATCGAGACGCAAGTCCTTGTAAATTTCCTGGCTGCGCGTCTTCACCTTCTCGGAGAAGCTGGGGCACGCATGCTGGAAACACGGGATCCACTGGCGGTAGGTGTTTATCATGTCGATGATGGACATGCCATAGAACTTCTTGCCCTTCGTGTATTCCTCGGAATAGACAAGGAAGCACGAGAACGAACCGAGCGAATTGATGAACCCGGTCACATCCACCTTGTAAAGGAGCATCTCCGCATACTTCTTCATGAGGCAACGGAACGGCTTGATCATCTTGTCGTAAACATACGCAATCCAGGATTCGATGTAGCCGAAGGCCATCTCGATGTAGCGCTTGATGTAATCGTTATAGACGGCATCGACGGCAGTCGTGAGGTTCACCGGGGTGAGGAACGGGAACTTGTCCTGTATGCAAAGGACGATGGCTGCCGGATTGTTGCGGATGTTATTTCCCGCGTCGTCTTCCTGGCAACCGGTAAGGGCCGCAATGACACGGGCGACACACGGGCAGTCCTGCATGAGGCCGATGAGGGAACTCCAGTCAATGTTGATGCCGAGGTTAAGCGCTTTCTTCAAGTATGCAGCAAGGTCACGGAAGACATCGAGGATGCAGTTCTTCACCGCCTCGGTGAGGTTCATCAAGGTATTTTCGAGCCGTTCCAGCATCGCGTCAATACGCTTGAACACGACGAACGCAGCCTTTGTCGTAATCTCGACATATCCGTCGATTGTCCCGAAAATCTTTGCGAGCATGTCGCATATCTTCTGGACGAAATCCGACCCGGCCATGGTAGTGGAAAGGGAAATGCCGGTGCTGAGGCCGTTCATGAAGTTCACGCCCTTGTTCAGGAGGTTCACCGCCTGCTTGAAATAGGGCACATTATCAACCATGAACTGATAGACCACATCGCCACAGTCCACGCTGTTAATCTTATTCGTCGCGCCGTTGATGGCGTTTACCGGAGCACTGTTTTCTACCGCCGATGCAAACGAGTCAAGATACTCGTAGAGGTTCTTTCCCTGCTTCTCGCTTTTCGCGGTAGCGCTCTCGCCACCGCCCGTTGCGGAAGACACCGACGACTTCCCGCTGGAACCGTCAGAATTGGTGACATCGCGGGCACCCGCAGATACACCTACACCGGCAGCCGCGCCAACCTGGCCCGAACCGGATGCAGTCTTGCGTCCGCGGGCGGCACGGCCAGCAGCACCGGCCTTGCCGGTCCCGGAAGCCGCATTATCCTTCGGCAAACATCCTTCGTTCTTCGTTCCTGCCATATCTTTCCTTACATCATGTATTTGGCCATGGAGAGGCTCGGGCTGGGTATGCCGTCAAAGCCGTCCGGCGTAACCAACGGGAGACTGGAGTTTCCGCTGGCCTTTCTTACATGGTTTACAATATCCGCGACGATCTGTTTTTGGTAGTCAGTATAGCCATCCAGCGCACTTCCGACCACCTGGACAATGACCGCACCCTCATTGGCCTTTTCACCACCAATCTTGTAGCTGCTGAACATGCCAGCATCGTTCGAAATCTCGACGAGCTGAATGAAGCCATCAGTGCCGGAACCGTCATCGTCGATAGAAATCTGCCCTTCATTCTTGCCGACGACGAAATGGACACATGAGTTGGTCTTGACGGAATCGGTAACCGCCTTGCCAAGGCCCGCACCCTGCGTATGGCACAGGATGATGCGGGTATAAATCTTGTCGCTGCGCTTGATGTAGCGCTCAGTCGCATGGAACTCGACCTGGACCTCGCCATTCACGCCATCCAGCGTCCTCATGTCGGCTTCACTGCTCAACTTCTCCTCAGGAGGCTTCGGTTCCTGCGGGGCCTCAATCGTCCCGGTCCCGTTAAACGCATCCACGGTTACCTGGGAAATATGGGAGATGCCGAGATATTCGGAACCTTGGCCGATACCGGTATTTGCACGGTTGTTGCCGACCGGCATGCAGGTAAATATGTCGATAGTGGCCTCGGTCAACACCTGTTGCACATTGGCACCGGTTCCACCCTTCGCGCCCATGCCAGCCTGCGCGTATGCCATGTTGCAGTCAAGGGTGACCATGCCAGCGGCATCCCAGGTGACATTGGTGTCGTTCCCCGCGTTGCGGATTTCCGACACATGCGTATTGCGGTTATGGATGTAGAAATAGTTGTCCTCGCCGAGGTTGGCCACGGCAACATCCGGGTATTCCGCCACATAGTCAACCGGGAGGATGCTCGGGGTAGCCGACATGCCGTAATAGCGCCCGCAGTTGATGTCGCCCTTGTCAAACTTGACACGGAGGAAATAACCCTTCTGGGGAACCTGCTGCATGCCACCGGTAAGCGCCGGATATACATACGGCTGCTCAATGTCGTCCCATGCGTCAGTGATACCGCATATCTTGACGCGCACCGCACCGCGATGCAGCGAATCCTGGCTACCACCGACAACCTCGCAAATGTAATAGTCTTCTTCGAGCTTGCGCATATCACCCCTACATGATGTTGTCCGGGATCAGTTTCGCCTTCTTCAAGGACTTAATCAGCGTGCTGATGTCCTCGGGCACCGTCTTGTCGCCATCGGTATTGGATGCCAGCGTGAGCGTAGTGACCATCACGGGCGTCTCGTTCGGGTTCGCCGAACCGAGAATACCGCCGGCAGTAACCGTCCTGCGCTCCACCTGCTTACCGACGACGATGTATCGGTCGGTGTAGACGGGGTCCACTGCCGGGCCGTTCGCGCCAAGATCGGGGAGCATCGTAAGGACGCCCACGCACGACCCGACGACAGGCCCGATGTCATTGTAAATCTCGATACTCATCAGCTTGCCATATTCGGCAGCGATACGGCCACGCAGCATCTCCGCGACCGGATAATACTTGTGGGTGTTTGCCGGGAAATCCGACACCACGGTCAGGTTGCCATACACATCCAGGTTATCCCCGCTATCGTTGCTGGGAAGATTATACTCGGAACGAACTTCCTCAATGTCCTTTGCACCAACCTGCCCGGCCAGTTCATTGAAACAACCGGACTTACATGACGAGATTTCCGCCTTCCCGCCCGTGACAGAGGAAGTCACGATTTCTGGGAACATCGCTTCGCGCATGGTTCCCTGGACATTGCCCTTCGTCTCGTTGCCATAAAACCACAGCGTCTTGCCGGAACCGGAATCCGTAATGCAGTTGCCCCCAGTTGCCTGCTTGGCGTTATGGCTAAAAATGAAGTAATCCGAGCATGACTTTTCTGCAGAGGCGTAGCCGGACAGGAACACCTTGCCGGTGCGCTCGTTAAATCCCCAGATAGCATATTCGCCGGGGATGCAGGAATGGTTCACGATGTCGTTACCTATTTCCACGCTGTCCGCGTTGACGAAGCGCCATACCATCGAATCGACCGGGGAAACACCGGAAGTCCCGAGACGGTCCTCGATGCTGCCCACGCCAATAGTCTTGAAAGCGTCACGGAACGCGTCAACCGATGTGGAACTGGGAACCGCGAATGTATGCTTGCTCATCGTGGCCGGGGTTCCAACCACGAACCTACAGTCAAGCCGCATCGCATTGTCGTTCACCAGCGTCCGGTTCATCGTGGCGACATAGACCGGGATTGACGAGTTGTCAAAATAATCATGCCCGCTGTCGGGGAAGGCTATCGCACCGTATATGCCGCTTTTGAGTTCGGCCGTAAACGAGGTCGGGACAGTGATAGAGAACTCGCCATAGGGGAACCCGTTCACCGGGAATATCATCTTGAAATCGGAAACACCGTCAACCGACGAAAGGTTGCCGATCAGGATGCTGATGCCTATGCTGGTTCCGCCAAATGCGTCCATTAGGTAGTCTCTCCGTAATACTTGGTGTTGAAGTCAGTGGCCGACTGCATGTCCGGCATGCCAATCATCTTGGTGGATTCCACATCCGTAATCGCACCGCTGGACCCGGTGGCTTCGTAGCTCAACCAGTCCCCGGCACCGATGTCAACCCGGGACAGGATGTTGTTGAGCTCTCGCTCTATCTGGTCATCGGCAACGCCGCGCAGTTCAAGCTCGGTGCGGATAGCCTCTTCAATCGGCCGAATGGTCGGCCGGGCCACCATGACATTACGGATGCCGTTCGCCGCGGCAATCATCGCATACATGCCAGGGTCGCCGACAAGGTCATTGGCGACGAGGTCCATGCGCCCGGCGATGCCGTCGGGGATATTGCTGGAACCGGTAAACCCAAACTTGGTACTCCACAACTGAGGAAATTCGCGTGCCATTACTTCTTCTCCCAACTGCCGAACATTTCATGACCAAGGAACGAGAAATACTGCTGGTCGGGGCTCGGGATCAACCACGGCGTCAGCTTAATCTGCGCGGTAACTGTAACCGGAAGATGCGCACCGCAGATGGTAGACAGGAACTGTTCCGTCGATGTCGTAAAGTTGACATAGGTTATGACCATCGGCTGCACATCTATCGTATGGCCAATGCAGAGACGGACCGGGAGCGGAGCCGTCGTGTAGTGCGTTCCCCACAGGTTAGGATCCGACACCGTGTCAATAATGTCGGTAACCTTGTTGGCCGCTTCGCTGCTCACGGCTGAATTAGCCGCATTGGCAACCGTAGCAAGGCCGTTCTTGATGGTGCTGTCACTATTGCCACCCCCGAGCATGGTGGAAGCCTCGCTGGTGACATTCTTCATCAGATCCTGGACCGTCGAGCCGATGCCCTTTCCGGTGCCACGCAGGTAAGTCATCTTGATTAGGCGTTCAATGCCAATCATCGCGGGGATTTCCTGCTCCGGCATATACCACTGGACCTGGATGTCGTAGTCAAGCTCGACATTGGCGCTATTGAACGACTTCAATGTCGAAGTGCCCACCCCGTCCGACATAATGCCCGCCTGTGCGGCAAGGTTCAATGCGCTTGCCTTGACGGTCTCGACCTTGTCAACCACGCCACCGACCACACCATTGACCGCGGATGTAACCCCACCGAGGCCAACCGCATTGAGCGTATTGGTAAACGGGGATGCCGTCTGCCGAAGAAGCTGCAATGCCCCGGTGAACCCGCCGGCCTTGGTCTTTTCCCACTTGGCATCAATCTTGAACGACGGGTCCCCCGCACTCTTCATGATACCGAAGAACGGCAAATAGGTGTCCTTGCCGTGCATATTGGCCACGGCAGCGCGTGTGCGGTCAAATACTGAATAGAAGGAACCGAGATACTCCCTGCGGACGCTCGCCGGAAGAACCTCGATACGGACCACATTTGGCTTCGGGGTGCCCGAGGAAAGCGCACCCTTCTCGTAGTCGTTATCGGCGTTCTTGTCGGCGTTCTCTACATTGCGCCGGGCCTGGTAACGCTTTCCGCTGTCATACAAATCTTGAACATTCATACAATTAACCCGTCAACCTAGTGTTCAGCTGCTGTCCGATGATTGCCATGTCCGCACGCATCATCTCATGGTATCGAGGATCCATGAGCGTGGCGAACATGCCGTTGTAAATTGAAGTCTGCATGGCGCCCGGATCGAACGGGTTTGCATACTCGTGGTCGCGTTCCAGTTCCTCGCTCGCGCCTTCAACCGTCCCGGCACTGCCGTCGCTACTTGCCTTCGCGCTCTCGATTTCAGCGTTTTCCGCCTCGGCCTGAATCCTGGCCTGGGTCTCGAACACCCAGTCGTGCATCTTGTTCGGGTCGTAGGTGGACGCAAACTCGTCAAAGAGCGACAGCGTGGCATCCTGGGCAGCTTCGAGCTTCTTGTAGGCTTCCTCGGACGAATCTCCCCAGAGAAGGCTCTTGAACTGGCCGCCTACGCTGTTGGCATCGACATAGTTGTCGGAGGCCTCCTTGATCTGCTCGATAGAACCCTTCGCACGGTCGGTGCTAAGGAACTTGTCGAGGACCATGTTGGAATCGCCAAGGTCCGGGCGTTGCTTGGCAGCAATCTTGGCCCGACTTTCGAGACGCTTGCGGATGCTACTGTCGAGCATCTTCTCGGTGTTTTCCCGCTGGTCAGACAAGTTGTCGCGGTAGTCGAGATAGCCCGTGACAGCCTCGCCGATGGAGCTCGGGGAGCCCTCGTCGATTAGGCCCAGTTTCTTGCCGACCCAGGTTGTACCCGTAAACGCCAGGTCACCCGCGAGGACATGCGGAGAGAAGATGCTGGCTGCGGCAAGCGCGGTGTCGGTGCCCGCCCCAATCGCGGAGTTCTTCGCACCACGGACATCACCCGCCTGGTAGCGGTCATAGCTCTCTAACGCCCCGGCGCCTGCGGTAATTGCAACGCCTGCAGGTCCCATGACCTTACCCAGCTTCCCGAGGGCACGAACCGGGCCCGCGAGCTTGGACATGATCTTGCTCGTGGCCTTTGCCGAATTGGCCGTAGCTTCAACCGCGGCCCGTTCAGCCTTCGCCGCATCGTTTGCGCTCTTGATTGCGTTATCGAGCAGCTTTTCCGACTTGTTGAGGTCGGTGCCCTTATAGTTGGTGAACTTCGCATCCGCGGCATTTGCGCGGATTCTCGCCTTCTGTGCGGTTTGTGCCGCCTGGTTGGCCTTCCACTTGGTATCGCCGAAATGGCTGAGGCGGCTAAACGCCTTGCCCTCCAGGACACTCAGTTCATCACCGAACTTGCCGAAGACAAGGTGGTTCAGGCCTGCAAGGACCCCGGAGAACATGAGCATATCGGTTACCGAGACGCCGTCCTTCTTCTTTTCTTCGTCCTCGGCGCCCTTGCCACCGAACTTGACTTCCCCGGAATCCCATGATTTCAGGAACTTGAGAAGCAGTTCATCCTTGGGCTTCCTTATCTGGTTCTCGAAGGAAATGTTCTTGAACTGCTCGTTACGGAGCTCGCGGTCAAGTGTCTGGTCAGCGTCAGTCTTCACCGGATGGATTGCCGTCTGGCCGGCCGTTTCGCGGGCGACCGTATTCGGCTCCCGTGCGGCACCGTCGAGACTGAAAAGCTGCGCCATGCGGTTCGCCGACTGCATGATCTGCGCATCATGCCGCCGCATCGCCGCATAACCGTGATCCGTCTCACCCCGGGGGTCTTCGATGGTCGCGGTAATGTCGGTAATGCGCTGGGCTTGCGGGACCGTCCCTACGAAGGACGGTTCTACGGCCGGAATGGCCTCCATGCTCGCCAGATGTTCGCCTCCACGGCGCAACACAGGCGGTTGCCCATTTGTAGAAGTCTGTGCGGCCTGTGCCGGCTGCTGGTCCATGAGCGGCACCGGCTTGGGTGGCTCCATGAGCTTGGCCATGAACGAGTTCGGGGCCAGCGGCTGTGTCATCAAGGACATCAAGGCCAGCGTGTTCAGTGCATCCGAAGACGAGGTGCCATGGTTGGTAACGGGACCTACCTTGGGCTTGTCCTCGCTCTCGCCCTGGACGGCCTTGACATTCCGCTCATGCTGCTGCATGAACCTGTCATCAAATTCTTTCTCGGTATCGTGGGTATTCAGCGCGTCAAGGACATTAGTGAAGATGGTGTCGCCGATGTAAGGCAACACGAGATTGATTTCCTCAACGACCTGGTTGGGGTTCTTCGTCTCTGTCTTGGTCGCCGTAGTGGCTGTTTTAGTCGTAGTCGTGCTCATTCTTCACCGATACCGCGTAACCCTAGTTTATATCGGGAGTGGGCCCGGCGAAACAAAAAGGCCGCCCCGGAGGCGGCCTCAAAATACCAAAAACACGGGCCCTAGCCGTCGGAAAGCCGGCAATAGAGGCTTTCCTTGACATTCACAATCTTCCCGTTGCCGATGATACGACGGAAGGACGAACCACCGCTGTTGAGAAGGGTGCGGTGAGTATAGATGTCTTCCGGCACATGGACAGAATAATCCTCGCCATCGACCTCGCCGTCAAAACTCATGCAGTAGTCGCAGGGGATTCTCCTCAGATACCTATACAAGGCCTCGCAGTCGATTGCACCGTAGTACATGCCCTTCGTGTGCGCGTATGGGGGATCCAGATACATCAGGTCACCCGCCCCGGGCGTCACGCGGTTGTAGCTGCCGGACACAAAGCTGACATTATACTTGTTGAGAAGCCGCGACCATTCCATGATGATTTCGCGCATCCGTTCGGGGTTCATCCCGTTACGCGTCACATGGAATGAATTGTTGAAATCCCCGTTCCTGCTGTACCGCGGCATCCCATTGGTCGTGGTGCGCATGATAAAGAACAGGAGCCTCGGGTCATGATTCTCGTTGAAAATGGATCGGACCTGGGTAAAGTAAACCTTCTTCCGTTCAAGGTCGTTGTCGATGTTGAGCTGCCGCCATAACCTGCCATAGCATGTGGCCACATCCTCAGGATCACGCTTCACCATGTTATACAGGTAGATTAGCGGCTTGTTGAGGTCGTTGCACAGGTAGGCCTTGAACCTGTCCGGGCAGTTGTTCAGGATGTAGTAAAGAACCGAGCAACCTCCGCAGAACGGCTCGATATAGGTATCGTAGGATGAACGCTTACGGAACATCTCCTCGACGATTGCCTTCGCCTGGGACCTTTTGGACCCGGACCATTTTACCAACGGATCAAGCATCAGTATTCAAATTTCCTGCGTTCATTGGCGTATCTGTTACGCTCGCCCGCGAGCGCCTTCGCGTTGAACCCGCACATCTTACCGAAAGCACGGGCCTGCTTGGCCTGCTTGGACCAGCGGGCCTCCTTCTGTTCGGCAGTCTCGATAACTCTTTCCTTCTTGTCCTTCATAAATCCTCCGTCAGAGCGGCTGCATGTTGCGCTTGCGCATATAGAGCCGCTGGTATTCCTTTATCGCGTAGTCGCGAAGAATGAAGTATTCCGGCAGGAACATACGGTCACAGTCCTCGTTCCTGTTGGAAGTGATTTGCGAGATGAGGGCCTTATCCCTCGCCATGTCGTCCGGGCTATAAGTTGGAAATATACTCGTCAACACGAAAGGGATAAACGGTATCCACCTTTGCTCCGCACCTCGGGCATGTATGGATGACATGGTTGGTAGCGACGAGCGAGTGTTCGTTTATCGCCTGCGTAAGGTTCGCGTAGTCATCCCGTCCACGCAAATTACAGAGGTAATCGAATTTCGCGGCATGCGTCTCGCAGCCCTCGATTTCGAGGATTGCCGCAATCGACGCAATATGCAGGTATGCCGGCTTCGGGCGCACCTTGTTCACCCGGATAAATTCGTTCATCCATTGCTGGATAACGGCATCGTGCTTGCGTTTCCTGATCCAGACATTGCACTCTCTTCCATCACTGAAATTGAACGCATAGTAGCCGTTCGGCATGCTTTCCATGACCTTCACCGGGTCATTGTTCATGCGGAAATCCATATCCTTGAACGAAATCTGGTAGTCCGGCGCACTCTCGACATATCCGCACTCATCACAGGTGAACCCCTTGTGCGGAATACCCGTCTTCGGGAAAGACGAAATCCTGAGCCACTGGAAGATATAGGCCTCGTCACACCATGCGATGTTTCCCGGCTCGACGCCACGGATGCGGCGACCAAGAATTTCGTCATAGATGTCAACGGTGTCATACGGCGTGGCGCCTTCGAGCAAGAGCAAGTCGATCAGGCTAAGTGCCTGGCCATACAGCGGGGCCTTGTACACAACGCCCTTCGACGGTAACGCCGTCACCATCGAAAACGCATCGTACTTGCGCGGTTCGGCATGCAGATCAACCTGAGGGGCCTCGTCCACCTGCCGTATCATCGGCTGGCGCGGCGGAGCTTGATGGACCTGCGGCTGCGAAGCCCACTGGTTCACCGTCTCGGCCATCTGTTCCGGCGTCATCGCATAACTCGGCGCTTCCGGTTCCTGCTGGGCAGGCTGCTGGGGTTCCTGCACCGGGGCGGCCGGATGAGGCGGTTCATACCTCGGTTCCGGCGGTTCCACCCTTTCGGGGGCTATCGGAACACGCGGCTGCTCCATCACTGGAGGTTGCGGCACTTCCTGTTCCTGGATCGTGCGTTCCGCAACGCTCGGGAGAACCGGCTTGAACGCGGTCGTCTCGTCAACAGGTTCCTGGCGGACCATGGGACGCTTGCGGCGAGGTCTCGGCTTGGCCTTCTCAAGCGAAGCGTTCATCCTGGCCATCATCTGCGCCGGGGTTTCGTCCCCCTGGAAGTCGGAGTGCAACTCCGCGCTCACCTTGTTCGCCTTCTCGGCAAATTCCTGCAATTCCGCCGGGAGCTTCCCGATGACCTCTTCCCTGGTTGCCGTGCGCAGCCGGGACATGTCAATGGGCTTAACGCCCTTCTCGTTCGTCGGGCGCTGGAACAGAGTTCCCACCATCGGTTGTTCGTCCTGATTGACCATATCCTTCACTCCTCGCTCACGAGTTCATAATGAAATCTCGGACCGTCGTATTTTTTGCCGTTATTGAGTGTGCATTTCAACCGTTCGCCGGAAGCACATGCCTTGTTACCTTCTTCAACAACTTTAGCCGCCTCGTCCCTGGTATCATAGCCGTTACCCAAATAGACAGGAAACTTCCCGATGGGAAGTTTGTCTATCGGCTTGCCATCTCGGCCTAGCCTGATTTCCTTATGCTTGTCACGCTTGCGCTTGGCAAGCATGACAAGATCATATCTCGCGGCAAAGAATTTCACTTCTTTTCGGCCTCGGCAGCGAGCAACTTCGAGATTTCGTCGTTACGCTGCATGGAGACGAGCTTGCCGTTCATTGCGCCATAGAACCCACCCATGACGGCGTTGCTGCCGACCATGCGGGTGCTCAGGAGCTTGCGCTGCTTTTCATGGGCATTGTCCCAGCTTGCGCAGGAACGCCACTTTTCGAGAAGCGCCTTGAACTGTTCAACGCTGATGTCCGGGCCGAAAGTAAGGCCGGTTTCCTTGCAGATGTGCATGCCAGGGCCATAGCCGACCTGGTTGATTTCGGCAATGGCTACGGCGCCGCATGCGATTGCCGCAAGTGCGTCGTTATCCACATCGGCGACGGAGTAGATGCTTTCGTCCGGCTTGTCGGTCATCGTGAGGATGACGAAATCGAACGGGATGTCACGCTCGATGGCCACCTGGCGCTGCAAGGCACCGGTGCGGGCAAGTTTCGGGTCGTTGAGACGCGGATCGGACCAGTGGGTGATGTTCTTGATGTGGCCATCACAGAGCAACTTGTAAACGCGGTCGTCAAGCACACCACCGGTACAGATGGTGATGTCATACTTGTCATGGTCCTTTTCGTGGTTCCAGTAGATGAAGTCCTGGATAGCCTTCGGGATGACAAGACCCTTGATGAGGACCTTCGGGTTGCGGATGCTGGACACGCCACTGTTCGAGCGCTTGAAAATCTTGTAGGTCGGGTAGAAACGGTCGGAAAGGAAGGTGGGTGCGACGGCGATGTCCTTCTTGCCGATAAACTGGAACTCGGTAATCAGCTTGGCAAGCTGGGCGTTCGGCACAACGATGGCGTCGCATGCGGTCATGAGGTCTTCCGCAATCTTCACATAGTTGACCGTGTTCTGACGGCCACCCGGACCTTCCCAGATGAACTCGTCGAGAGCGTAAAGGAAGCGGACGGAAGACAATGCACGATATTCGGCAATATCGGCAAGATATTCATCGGCTTCACCGGCCTTCTTTTCAAGTTCTTCGACCTGGCCCTTTACGGAGTCCCAATACTTGTTGGCCGCGGCCTCGTCTTCGCCGAACTTTTCAATTTCGGCACTGATCTTGGCATTGAGTTCAGCAAGTTCAGCCCCATACTTGTCGCATTCCGCAGAAAGTTCCGCAAAGCCGTCGGACCAGTTCGGGAGGACTTCTTCCGTAATACGGTTGCGTTCGGAGTCGATGAACTTGACAAGTTCGCGGTTGGCGACATTGTCAATCCACACCGTAGTAAACTTGGACAAGTCCGGGCGGAGTTCACACACGCGCTTGCTGTCCATGGTAACCAGGGAGATGTCCGCGATTGCCGAATAGAACTGGCAGAAATCTTCCATGGCAGTGATGCCGCGAAGTGGATAAAGTCTGGAATCCCGGTCCGTGATGAAGAGGATGTTGAACTTGTCCCTCTGGGGCACGCGTTCAGCGACCTTCTGGGCAAGCATTTGCTTAATATCTTGCTGTTCTGACATGAGTTACCTCGTTAGTGCACAAAAACTAGGTTTTGTGTTCAATGAATTTTTCGGGATCGCCACCGGCAGCCGCAATTTTATCGGCATCCCGCTTGGCGACATCGAGTTCAAGTTTCTTTGCCTGCTCCTCGTCCGCCTGGTTCGACCAGATTTCGACCAGGTCGGCCATCTGTGTCGGGCTGTAATTGTATTCCTGTTCCCCACCATTCTCGGAAAGGTCGGGCTTGACATATTTCTCGTCGTAGTGCTCAGATTCCTGACGGAGGGCCTGGTTCACCTTCACCAGCTTGTCAAGCGACTGCTGGACGGAGTTCACCATCGCAGCCATCGCCGTGCACATTTGCGGGGGAGGCGAAACGGTAGCCATGAAAGTCTCCTTCATGGTCTCATAGAGTTCCTTCACGCTATCGTACAGCGAAAACGCCTCCGCACGGATGCGCTCACGGTCCTCGCGAAGAACTTCCGGGTCAATCTTGACCGTTCCCTGCTGGACCTGCTGTGTCTGCGCCACGACGGTGGTAGTCTTATTGACAATGTCCTGGGTAGCCGTCTTTACGCCGTTCACTGACTTGTTCAATGTTCTCAATGCGGCAAGGGCATCTTCCGTCGAACCCTCCGGGAGGTTCAGCTTCTCCTCGATGGAGGCAAACCTGTTCGGGCGTGTCGGGGGTTTCGGCGTCTGCGGTTCCCCGGCAAAGTCAATGACGCCACTGTCCTGCGGAACAGAATCGCCTTCGGAAGTGAAGTCGATCGAGTCAAAAAATTTAGCTGGCGATACCGGTTGCTGGCTCATTATTTCTTTTCCCTGTATTTCTGCCATTCATTCTCGGCCGGGATAATCTTGCCGATTTCCACACCGAACTGATATGCGGAAACTAGGTCTTTGGCGTTCCTCGGATAATACCGGATGAGTTCCTGGGCGGCTTTCAGGAAGTCGATATATTCCTGCTGGCGGTCCACCATTGACTTCAATTCGGTAGCCGAAACCTTGTCGTCGGAGTTGTCTTCCTTGTTGCCGTCAACATTGATTTCCGTATTGCCATCGACCAGCACCTGCACTTCCGACATGGACGGCGCCCATCCGAGGCGGGTGCTCCTGATCCGTTCGAGGACGCGGGCACGCTTATCCCGGTATCTGCGTTCCAAACTCTCCAGTTTAAGTTTTTCCTGCATGATGAGGCCGGCCATTTCGATTGCCGCGGCACCCATGTTGTAGGTCCCGTTATAGACAATCTTGTGGAGGTCCGGTTCCCCCATGTCATTGGTCGAGTCGAGGGTCTTCGACAGGAAATCCCTCACCACCATGATTTTCTGGTCGGTAAGCAGGTCGGCGAGCGGGACGCGCTTGGGCGATTTCGGCCTCTGTTTCTGCGGAGAGTTCTGAGGAGTAAACTGCGGATTTGCCGCAGGGTTCTGTGGAGTTGGCAACTGCTGTGCGGCAGTGAACCTGGCGGTCTCCTGCGCTAGAGACTGGCTAGATGCCTGCTGATATTGATGAAATGGATCCATAGTTACAAATATACCAATTTTGAACCGAAAAATGAACTGCGGTGCAATTCATAAATGAACCAAAGAGCAAGAAAGCCGGCCATCGCTGGCCGGCCTGGTGACTGTGAAACGCGTCCGGTTTATTACGGCTTGTCACCCACAACCACATATCCCTTCTTCGGGATGTAGATGTTCGGACGGTCATAGACGAACTCTGCCGTCCAAGTGGCAATATCCGCCTGCTCCTTGTACTCAGGTGTCTGGTCAATCTTGACCGATTTCGGCCAGCAGTTGACATAACAGATGGACATGATGCAGTTGAGGTAGTTCCAGTCGAACATCTCAGTGCGGATTGCCGCGTTGCGGAGCAGCCCGGAATACTCGTTACCGTAGTTCGCCTGCTGGCCGGTGCCAAGATACAGCTTGTTGCTGCCTTCGTTGGCGGTGCGGCTGGAATCAGAGTCGAGCATCGCGGTGGTCGGGGATTCGGAGAGCATACCGCAGTTGAAGATGGATTCCTTCCACGCGAGCAAGGTCTCGTAGGCCTTCAAGTCCTCGTGGAGATACCCGGTGATGGTGAAGGTACCCGACATCCCCTGCTGGCCCGTGGGGACTTCGTGGGGGAAGTTCGAGTAAATCATCTTGTTGTGGGTAATCTTCACATCGGGGACAGGCGGCATCTTGAGGATGCGGATAGCAAACTCATGCTCACCGCCGCTGTTGGCGAACGAGTCCCCGTTGGAGGGCTCGACGCCTACAAGGCCGAAGATGCTCGTCGGGATGACGAGGCGGGCACGGGTCGTGCGCCACGGATCCGTGAGATGGTCGATGGCACCACCCCAGAACGCGACCTTCTTCTGTTCTTCGCTGAGGGTATTGTAGATTCCTTCGCTTCTTGCCATGATTCATTCTCCTTAGATCATTGTGGTGGTGACTTCGTTGCCGGTTTCCGTCTTCACCAATTCGGTCTTGAGCTGGATCCAGCGGGCCGTCTTGGTCGGGCGGATACGGAGCCAAACATTCAGCTTGCCCGCGTCAATCACCGATTGAGGGTTGTTGGTTTCGTTACAGATACACTCGGCCATGTAGAAGCCGGACGGCCGGGCGTTCTTGATGCTGTCAAGCGAAGCCTGGATGGTGGCCTGGATGTCCGAACGGACTTCCGGGGTGTTCAGGTCGAAGACATAGTTGTCGAGGTAGTGGTAGTACATCTTGTGGATGCCCGCCACCAACATGGCAACATGGATCTGGTTGAATGCCGTGTCTTCCATCTGCAAGGTCCAGTCGCCCCAGAAGTAGTTGCCCGTCTTACCACCCTTGGTGATGCAGCGGGTCGGGTTGACATGGATGTTGATGAGCTTCGCGATGTCGGAAGAGGTGTCTTCCGGGTAGCTGTAACGGCGAGGATACTTCTCGGAAGTTCCCCATGCGCTCGGGACCCCACCCTTCTTCTTACCGGCAGGCGGGTACCAGAAGATGCTTCCGCTACGGTTTGCCGTAATGAGAGCCGCAATCTGGACGGACTTGTCGATGTCCACCACATTATGGGTGTAGATGGAGTCGAACACGCGGCCCTTGCCATCGTAGAGGGCGCCCCAGCGGCCGAGGGTCGTCGGGAAGGTAGTGGCGCCGTTATACTTCGTGAGCGCCTTGGCAATTTCGGCTTCGCCGATACCGCCGAAGAGCGCGAAGCAGTCCTTACGGGCTTCACAGACCGTCAGGATAGCGGTCATCACCTGCGTATTGAGGGTCTCGATGTTCTTCGCACCGAAGTTGTTGATGTTCGTGCCCGCAGCAACCAGGAAGGACACATCGGAACCGTCCTTGTCGAGGAAGAGGTTCCAGACCGTGGTGAGGGTGCTGGTGGACATGTTGTTGGTCGGTTCGTAGGTCCAGACCGCGTCGTTCACGATAGCCGGGTCATCCGGGTTGAACGAGATGCAAGTCGTGGAACCGTCAAGCACGCCGTTGTAGATCGTCTGCGAGAGGTCGTAGGAGTTGTTATCGAGGAACGCATCCAGAACGCCGCTTTCGTTGAGGAGGAACGACACACCGGTATCAGCAAGCTCGAAGCTCGCCGCGTATTCGATGGACAACTGGGTCTGACCGTTGAGCACATACGGAACCACGGTTCCTTCGAACTCGTAGAGGGTCCCGTTGAAGCGATACTGAACCGCGAGGAAGAGACGGGCAACATTTTCGCCGTCCGCAGTGAGCGCATACACCTGCTTCGGGTTGCCGTTGAACTCGACATCCTCGTACTTGGTGGTAGCGAGGCCGAGGCTCAGGAAGGTCTGGCCGATTTCGGTGCTTGCGAGGCACTTGCTGGACTTCTGGACAATGTACTGGTTCTTACCCATGCCCGGGCCGACGCGGAAGTGGTCGCCTTCACCGACCTTGATGAGTTCGTCATCGGCGGTCCTGATGAATACGCCATCTTCCTTGGCGAGGTAATCAGCGCCTTCGGAGGTAGTGAACTGCGCGGAGTTCTGGTTGGCGGTCGGGACATACATAGAGTATGCGCCCACGACGAAGAGCTGACCGAGGTCGGCGGTCTTCGTGAACGAGGTCACATAGACCGATTCGCTGTTGAGGAGATCGCCATTCGGGTCCTTCACGACCACATACTTGTAATCGCCAACCGTATCGACTTCGATAACGGTGAACTTCTGCGGATCCGGGTCGATGCCGGAACCTTCGCCATCGCTAATCGAGAGCACATCGCCAACGGCGAGGGAGTTCGCAAGTTCAGAATCAGCTGCGAGCCTGACCTTGGAAGACACGCCTTCAACTGCCTCTACCCACGCACCGGTATCTGCGGTAGAACTGGTGAGGACGGTAGAAACCGTGTGTGCACTTGCATACACATCCATTGCGGCGCCGGTGAGGTCGATGAGCTGGAAGAAGCTCGCGACTTCTTCGCCGGTAATGCCGTCCGGGATTGCGTTGAGCGTGATCTCACCGGTCATTCCGTTGATGTTCGTGATAGTTGCCGTGCCAATCACAGGATTTTCATACTTGTTGATGAACTCCTGCATCTTGGTCGAGTCTTCAACCTCGGTGTTCCCGGAGCCAAGCACGATAGCAACAGTGTTGCCGATGCCGTATTCCATGGATGCGCTCGGGTCGAGCTTGAGGGTTGCCTTGGCGACATCAATGGACACGATGTCGTTCACCACGGCGCTGTTGCGGTAACCGATAGCGCTGTTGCGGAAGGCCTTGGCAATAATCTTGGCAACATCGCCCCAGCTGGTCGCGTCGCTGATGTCCGCAACAACGGAGTCAACCTTGGAGCTGAACTCGCTGAAATAGACCGTGACCGGCGTAATCGTGGTGAGGTCGCCGATGTCGTCGTTCGGGATGACGGTGAACTTGGTTGCGTCCTGGACAGTAACGGTGGTCACGCCATACTGTTCGGAAGCGCCAGAACCCGGTTCCGCATACTTGACCGCGATAACATCGCCCGGGAACAAGGTCACGCCGTTATCGACGCCTTCCATGTAGAACACGCCGTCGGGGAGAGCCGTTCCGTCATCGAGGCTAGTCTTGAACTTGACCTGGGTGCCGATCTGGGCCTTGTAGCTGTTGAGGATGCGGATAGGAACCGCACCGTTGTTGGCATCGTTCACGAGGATGCAGGCGCCGCTCTGCACGGATGTTTCCGGCGTGTAGCGCTGGGCACCCGGGGTGGCCTGGTTTTCTTCGGCCTTGGCGAAGTTGGCAGCACCCATCACGGTGAATGTCTTGACGCCGCGACCGGCAACCGCGGTCTTCACGGTGAGGTAGTCGTAGCCGTCGGCGACTGCAGACGAATCGCTGCAATAGAACACCACGGTCGGGCGGTTCATGTTGGTGAGGTAGGTAGCGTCGGAAAGCGACACAGTCACTTCGTATTCGTCGATCTTGGTGACCACGCCTTCGCCGAACTCGCGGGCAGAACCGCTTTCGGAAACCGGGAAGAACAGGGTCTCACCGACAGCGAAGGACGGCTTGGAGCCGAGGGTAAGGGCCATCACGCCGCTCGTGACATTGGTGTCCACCTCAATCACATCGTAAGACTCGTAGGCGCGGTTGGCGCTGCTCGGGTCGCTGTTGATGATGGAGAAGAGGACCGTGTCGGTCGGGGTCTTGGTAGAAGAATACTTACGGCAAGCCTTACTGTCCGTGAACTCTTCACCCGCGGACACGAGGAAGTTCACATTCTTGCCGGTATTGACCGTTTCCGCGATGTTGTTGACCTTGCGGGTAACGCCGAACTCTGCGGCACCATCGGTCTTGAAACGGGTAGCCGCGAAGTGCTTCATCTGGAAAGAGTTCTTTGCCAGTGTCACCCCGTCATAGCGGAAGGCATTGCGGTCGTAGGTCACGACGAACGCGTCGGACTTCAAGTCGCGCTTGTAGGGGCTGGACTTGTCGATTTCTTCGCCGTATGGACGGACGAACTCGACAATACCACCATTGTCGATAACGGCGCGGGCGGCATACAACCCCTGGTTGTACTTGGAGTTATTGTAGCCGTAACCGAGAATTGCGTCCAGGCTGCCGGAGTTCGAGATGTCGATGATCTTGTTGAGCTCGCCCTTTGGAGAGTAGCCAACAATACCGCCGATGGCAGCCGGATTTACGATGGTGCCGTAGGCGGAGTTGTCTTCGATCGCAAGCAAAACTCCCGGAGCACACATCTGACCCATCTTTGTAGCCATGATTTCCTCACAGGTTTGTTGTTTTTACGCTTCTAGTTTAATAGGTGGGCACGGTTTTTTGTGGCATTAACCCACCTGGACTATAAACTAGGGACGAAACCCGCACATTCGAGGCACCATGAACGCACTGGATGTAAATGAAGAACTCAACAACCTGAAAGACAAATATCCCGGGGATGTGGCACTGGTCGAAAGTGTCCAGAACCTGTTCAACAAGGAATTTCAGGTGATTTCTGACCGTAGCCTGAAAGCGTTGAAGACTTTCCCGATGCAGTTCACCAAGCGCATCCCGACCACCGCGGGCGAATGGACTACCCAGCTGCATATCTGGGCGGACAACCAAGTCCCTGCCCTCCTCGACATCGACCCGATCATCCTCACGGCCAGGAACTCCGACGGGGAAACCGTCCTCATGAGCCTCCTGATGGCCGCAACCGGTCGTTTCACCCAGCAGGTGAACTACGCGCTCATCAAGAAAATCCTCGACACCGACATGCAGTTCGAGTATCTCACCGAGCCGATGGACGAAAACTCTGTGGAAACCGGAAATGTCTGGGATGAGGAGGACCTCGACCACAAGACCGCCCTCCAATACCTCGCGGACTTCGCCAAGGGGACCGGCCCGTTCCTGGGTGCGGGTGGCGACGATGCGGTAAGGAAGATGCTGGAAGACTTTGCCGACAGGCCGGAGCCCGACAACGGCCCGGGCGACGGTGAACCGCTCTCCGACCCGAATTTCGATGCAGAAAAGGCCCAGGAGCAGATTGAACAGGCGGAAGCCATGCGTGATGCAGGGAAAACCACGAGCGCAGCCGACATCGCGGCAGCCGAACAGGCAGCGCAGCCGCAACCCGTTCAGGGACAACCAGAGCAGGCTACCGCCCAACCAGCGACCCAACAGCCAGTTCCGCAGCCGATAACGGTACAGCTAGTCCAGCAGCCGGCACCGCAACCGGCAGAACCACCAAAGCAGGACGAAACGCCGACAAAGACCAACAGCACCGAGGCCCCACCCAATGTCGGAGCAAAGAAACTGCTCGAAGCCCTGGTTACGATCGGCAACAACACCATCCAGTTCGGGTAACATGAACCTCATATTTACTTCATTCCCGCTATTCAAAGACACACTCCCCTTGCTGGACAGCGAGGGGATGTCCCTTCTATACGCGATGATGGGCAAGAACGACTACACCGACAAGGCAGTCGCCTATCTAAAAGGAACAACGGCAGCAAACACGCTGTTCGCTGCCGTCATATTCTCCTCAAACGACCGGGAAGGGGCAATCCACACCCTTTGTGTCCGGGAGGACAGTCGCGGAAAGGGTCTGGGGACCCGACTGGTGGAGGCAGTCAAGGCCGGGTGTGACACCGTCCGTGTGAACGGGATCCGCACGGCACTGGGCTTCTATAAGAAACTAGGATTCACTCCCGTCGATAGTGAGGAGGGGCAAGTCATTCCCCTGATTTGGTGTCGCCAAACATGTCAGCAACCATGTCAGGGAACAACTGAATGAATATCGGGTGCTTCACCTCGACCTGATCTGCAACTTGTGCATCGGTCAAATCCGGGTGAGCATCCTTAAATTTCCTGACTTGGTCGTCTTCATATTCCTTGACTAGCTCGCGCATCCGATCCTTGGCGAGCTCCTCACTGCCTCCCTCGACCTGAGATTTAAGCAGTTCCACACAGCGGCCAGATTCATAGACGGGAACCGGTTCGCAATCGGAGTTCTCCGCCATTGCGACGATGCCCCCTTCCGGCAACCCAGGAACCTTCTCGACCAGCTCGTCCTTGATCTTGTCCTCCCGGTCACCATCATCGAACGCCTCGATAATTAAGGGTCCGATTTCGTGCAGGTGAGGAATTGTGCGGACAGTATTGTATTCGAACCATTCTATGGCGTCGGTCCGGGCCTCGTCTTCGTCTTGTCCCGGGTTATCCTTACCAAAATCCTCGGCGAGTTGGTCAATCGAACGGTTCCGTTCATATACGGCAACGGTAATCCCGTAATCGTTCACCATAGTTCCAACCATACCCTTTTCGAGGCCATGAAAAAGGACGATATTCTCGCCGTGGCCGCTGGTATCGCGCTCATTGGCAATTTCCAGCCGTTTCTTGACTTCTTCCGGTAAGCTATTGAGATACTCCTCATGCTCCCGCATAGCTTTTTTCTCTTCATTCGTCATAATGTATCTCCAGGTTTCTGTATTTTCTGAAAAGCGACAATGTCGTCGGCGATTGCCTTGGCATGGCCTTTCAACTCTTCCATCTTTTCTGTGGCATGGGTAGCCTCGTCAAAAATAAAATCGGCACCGCCCGTCGCGATAGACGGGTCGGCGCCGTTTTCGACCATGAACGCGGCCTGCTCGGCGGTAATCCCAAGAAGGGACGCCAGGGCCGCGGTCGAACTACTTTTCTTTTCTGAACTTTGGGAACTTGCTCTGGATGACATCGTATGCCTCCTCGACATACTTCCGGTCGATTACGCCGGCCCTGATGTTCGCCACTGCCGAATTGTGCGGCATGTTGAACACTACCATCACCTTGTTCACGAAAGCGTCGCGGGCCGCAATAGCCTCGTTCTTCGCGCGGCACCAACGATTGTCAACCTTCATCCCACCAAGGGCCTTGAACACCTTCGCCTGGACTTCGAGCGGCAGTTTCGTGAAGTCAGTATTGTTCAGCCCGGCAGCAATACGGAGCCACCGTCGGTCCATCGACAACGACTGGAGGACATTGAACGCCTTGAACTCGGCAATTTCCTCTTCCGTAATCGGAAACTTCTCGACCCGGTTATTGATGAAGGTAAACGCGTTGAACGACATTGTTTAACTCCTGCGCATGGGCCATAAGGTGATATTGTCGAGCGTAACCGAGCGAAGATCGGTAATCTTAGAAATCTTATCCGCAGCGTCGCGCAGGATGTCACCCAACGCAACCAGCTGCTCGGTCGTAAGAACCTTGTCCGCCATCGTAAGTTCGATTACTTCCTTCATTTCGCGGCTCCTGGTTGTGGTGCCGTAGGTGCAGTCGATGCCGGTGCGGGCGGGAGATCGTTCACTGTCATTGCAGGCGGTTTCGGCGGAGCCTGGATATGGCCAACCTGGGCTACGAGCATGGCAACGGAAGACAGATAGCCATAAAGCATGATTTCCGGGTCAACCTGTCCACGGGTGTCGGCCATGGCATCCGCAGAAATCTTGCCGAACGAGAACAACCCCTTGTCTGGGATGTGATCGACTGCAAACTTGCAGAACGGGACATAAACGCTCTTCGGGTCTTCCACATACTGCGACAGGTACATACGGAGACCGCGAGAGTTCTGGTTGACGATGAGCTGCCAGATGTCGTTAATAGTCTGTTCGCTCACGAACACGCTCGGACGACCGACCACATTACCCCCGTTTTTAAGGAAGGTGACATGGAGGCTGACTATCATCGAACGGATGTCCGGGTAGCACGCATTGAATGTATCGAGGATTGTCTGCCTGGAATAGCGACCGCCGACCGCACCAACCTCGTGTTGTACAATGTATTCAAGGCGGGTGAATATGGCACGCTTATATGCGTTCATTTCGTCAGGCTTGCAACCGGCCATTGAAAATTCAATGGGGATGCAGCGAGACTTGACAGCGTCCCTTACTTGATAGAGATCGTTACAGGTAAGGATGAACCTCAGCGTAGCCGTGGAAGATTCAATGACCGACTGCAATTCCTTGTAGAACTTTTCTTGGTTAAGCGCCTTGTCAACTTCGTCGATAATGACAAAGCGCGGCTTGCCATTGGAGGACTTCCAATACTTGTATTGCTCAATCTCGGTAATCACCTCGCTGGCCTTGCCATAGAGAAACAAACTTTCCGTCCCGAGCATGATGGGGATAGCCTTGGCCAAGCTCGTCTTACCGGTTCCAGGTGAGCCCGAATACAGGATGTAGTTGCCGAAACTGTTCAGCCGAAGGGCCGTCTCGACCATTGTTCGGATGGATGGCGGCAGGATAATATCATTGAGGGTAGTACCCCTATATTTTTCTTCCCACGGAAGCGGAACCTGGTCAGTGGTTAATTCGCCGGAGCCATCCTGAGGCACCTGCAATCCCTTTCCGGTAAGTAAGTTCGTTGACATATAATATCCATTGTAAATAGGTTCTCCGTGAAATATAGCAAAAACTAAACTACGGGTGTATGGACAAGTCTTTTCCGAAATTCCTAGAATCGATCCGGGACAAGGACCCCGAACTGGTCTCCAAGGTCAGCGCCTTCTACGAGTCCATCTGCACCGATGTGAACCCGGTCCAGTTCGTCCCGGAAATAGGGCGGTGTGCGAACCCGCCCGAGGAAAATCCCTATTTTGACGAAAAAACCACGATCCAGGGGGACCGTGGCGAGATTTCGAAGAACGCCAGACATAACCGGGGAGGGTCGAGGCGGCTTCCGCCGGCCGGCCGAATTTCGCTCGGCATGCCAGGGAACTGCCGTTACAACTAGGCCGTGGCCTTTTTCCGGCAAAGCAGGTTGCGGACGGCCTTGGATTCGTCGAACTCGAGTTCTGCGGGCCAGCCGACGGCCTTGAACAGACGGCCGAGAACCTGTGCCACGCTCACCTTCCAGTGGGCTTCCCAGTCAGGCGTGAAGATTTCAAGCAGGCGGGGCGGCAACTGGTCACCGGTGTAGCATATCACGGTGACACCATACAGCGTATCGGCCTTCTTGATGAACTTCATCTTGTCGCCGGCAGCGAGCGGTTCGTAAGGATATTGCGACAATACCGGGTCGGCCTCGATGAGATAGTTCCAGACGGACGCTGCCCTGCGGCGCCAGTCAATCTTGGCAAGCTGGTCTCTCGGCATCTTATACATATCAGCCAGCACGGGCGGCTCTTCCTTGACACCTGACGGGCACGAGATGTATGAATACTTTTCTTCCTTCAACGACTGGTAATACTCGCGCTTCATCGTGAGGAGCTTATCGCGCACCAAGTCCTTGTCCATGGTATTCAGCATGAGCTGCACCATGGCCATCATACGCTCCTTGGAGAACACCGTCGTCGAGCTTCGGACAATTTCGAGGCCGGTGATTGCGAACTCGGGCTTCACTTCGAGCGTGCCCTTGATCCACTTCCCGTTCTCCTTATGTCCCTTGTCAAGATAGACGATGTCTTCCATGCTCTCGACAAGGCAGATGTACTTCTTTTTCGCTGTGACGATGGCCTTGTGGATGCACTTTTCGCGCTTCAAGAACAGCTCGTTGACGAAGTAGTTCCATTGCTTTGCATAGGCGAGCATGAACTCGTCCAGCTTCTCTTCGAGGGCGACCGCGTCGAACATGCGGCAGAAGTCCGTCATGCGGTAACGGTTGTACAGGATTCGCACATCGCCATCCTGGACGATGCCGTCAGCGAACATAATCTGCAACTTCGTGAACCCGGTCTTTTCGTCCGGTTCGCGGTTGGCAGAATCGTCCCACACGCCCGGTGCAAACCGCTTGCATGCCGTAGCGAAATACTTCTTGGCCTCCAACTCGTCATTGACGCTGAACACCTTGGACAGGAACCGCTGGTGTCCGCGGAACGCGACAATCTCGATTTCCTTCCCGGTATGCGTCTCGAAGCCTTCCATGATGTCACCGAACTTCACAAAGAACGAGTCGGTATCACCATGCGACATGCGCTTTTGCTGGATAACGCCTTCGGAGTCAACTTCGGTTCCGACGAAATTCGGGTCGATCCGCGGCACATAGCCGAAAGTATCGTAGAAGCGCCTGTCCTCGACGAGCTCCTCGTTGATGTATTTCGCCATGCCGTTGATGGTATATTTGATAAGCTGCTGACCGTAGGCCGTAATGGATGCCGCGTTGTCCACATCGTAGAGCGGGAAGAACGGGGAACCGAGCAAGCCGTACAAGGAGTTGCCCAGCACCTTATAGACTTTTTGCATCATGTCGTAAACGCCGGTCATCTCGGCATCGCCGGCCTTCTTCGCGGCCTTCATCTTCTTTTTCAGGTTGGAACGGCCATCAAAGAGGAGACGGGTAACTTCCGGCACGACGCCAACATTGTCCTTGCGGAAGAACACCTGGTATTGCCCGTTGTGGGTCCACGGGGACCGGATGAGGTTTTTCAGCTCTTCCTCGGGAACCTTGTAGTCCATGGGATAGACCACCTTCATCTCCGGGGAGGTGTTGAAGGTCATCATGATGGACGGGTACAGGGAGCGGTAGTCGTATGAGACCAGCTTCTCCTTGTAGCCAGGGATTGCATACACGAAAGCGCCCGGGAACTCCTCCTTCTCCTGGGCCCGCAGCGGCGGGAACACGCGCCCCGTCTTGTGCAGGTGGTTCAGGACGAACCCCACTAGCATCTTTTTCGACTCGAAGACGAACGAGAACGGCACCCTCGCTTCCGCCGATGCGGACACGGCAAGCCGGAACATCTTTTCCTTGGCCTCAATCTTTACGAGCAGGCGCACATCCTGCATGTTATACAGGATGAAGATGTCCCAGTGGTTGCGCCAGGACAAATAGCCTTCGGGAAGGGGGTCCTTGTGTTCGCCGACGGTAATTTCGCCGATGTGGTCAAGTTTGTATGACGGTTCTTCGGAGAATGTGTATTTGCGGTAAAGGTCCATGAAGTCAATGACTTCCGTTCCCGCGATGCAAAGGTCGCCGGACCTCTTGTCCACCCATGCACGCTTTTCCGCGGCCGGGAGTCTGGACATGTATTTCAGCGGGATTTTCAGCTTCGCCGCACGGTTCACCATGTAGGTGGTATCGTAAGAGAAGTTCCAACCGGATAGGATAGACACATTGTTGTTGCCTATTTCCATGAACAGCTTGGTAAGCAGTTCACCTTCCGTCTTGCAGAGGACATACTTACCGTTGTCCTTCGCCATCGCATCCTTTACGGACTGGCTGACATCCTTGGCAACACCGTATGTAATGTAGTTGTTGGTTTTAGAAAAATAAATTGTGACGCAGTTGATCGGATATGCGGCCACGCTCGCGCGTGGGAATTTACCTGTAGTCTCCACCTCAATATCGAGGAAGCACAGGTTAATCTTGGACATGTCGGCTTTAAGCATGCCGGCTTTCGCATAATGTCTGGAAAGGAATCTAGCTCTGGGGTCAATGTCAATTTCGGCAAGATGGTTACGGGGGCCCGAGTATTCATATCGGATGTTTCTTTCGTCCATCGTATGTCGCTGGACCTCGAACATCTCGTTCCCGTAAATGTCAACCATGCCGCACGGCTTCGCGCCGAACTGTCCGCGGATATTCGTGTAGAATGTATTGATATTCTGGATGGTTTCCATCGTACCATCCATATACCAAAGGAACATTCTGTCCTTTTCCGGGTCATGGTAAATGGCCTCCCACATCGGGGGTATTTTTTGTTCCGCACTCGGGGCGGAATTTTGTATCTCTGACATATTGTCAGAAATATAGCAAAAAACGGACTAGCTATGCCAGTCCGTCCATGATATTGCCTTTAAGGCCTTTTTTACTTGCAGAGCTTGGACTTCTGTTCCTCAATCCGCTTGAGGATTGCGGCAACCTGGTCCTTGCTGGATGCCTTTTCGCCGAGCCGGGTCACGAACTTGCCGAGCGTGTCCCAGCGCTTCGGATCGGAAAGGACGCCCTTGGCGAACTTCTTGTTGCCCTTTGCGTCGGACTCCATGCCGGTAGCGGCAGCCTTTGCTTCCTTCTCGAAGTTGGGCTTCTTGGGAGGAGTGGTGGTCACGCACTCGACCTGGACACCCTTTGCGGCCTCGACTTCGGGCTTGGTTGTGGTTTCGGACTTGGTAACGACCTTGGCTCCGCCCGGACCGGAAGTCTTCGTCAGGTCAACAGTCTCGTTCTCAGTCTGTTGCTTGACATCCTTCTCGGGAGCGGTCTTGGCCTTGCCGACCTTGGAATTTTTTGAAAGGACGAGGGACTTTCCGCCACTGCACCACTTGTTGGTATCGAAGACATCGCCGTTGAACATCTTGATGCCCTCGCACATCGGCTTCGGGTTGTCAACTTCGTTGAACGGCTTGTCGATAATCGGCTGGTTGCAGATGCTTTCGAGGATGGCATTGGCCTTCTCGTCGCCGTAAATGTCGAATGTTGCTGCCATGTGGTTAAACTCCGGTATTTTGGACTTATGCTGTAAGTTTAGAATGTGGCACGATTTTTGTTCCTATGCGAAGCGTCCAAACCGGAAAGACGAGCAGAGGACAGCCATCGAGAGCTTCTTCGGACCCTTCTTACGGACTCTAAACCGCTTCTTGACCTGCTTGGTCGCAGGCTTTGTTTCGACTACCGGCTGGATGACGGGTGCCGGGGCAGGAACTTCCTGCTCGACAGGGGACACAGCCTCGGTAATCTCGTTTTCTTCTAGTTTTGTTTGTTTCTTTCGTGCCATAACCGATAGTTTATAGCACACGGAGCCAAAGATATAAACTGATAGCAGATTATTGACGGCTTTTATCATGGAAAACACCAGAATCCAGCTCTCGGAAGACGAAATCTACAAGCCAGGGACTTCCCCGGCCATCCAGGACCTTTCCCGGGAATCCGGCCTCCCGCAGAGCGAGGTGGCATCGATCCATGCCCAGTGCGAGCAGCAGGCGGAAGACGAAATCGCCAAGGACCCCAAGAAGCTCGTAATGGACATCTTCGGCAACTGCCGTCTAGGCGACAAGGTATGGGACATGACCCGCGCCAAGGTCCTCCATCCCGAAGAGACAACCGACGAGGAAAACTCGGAACTTGATGATGTCCTCGGATCCATGGAAACCATGTTCAGCCCGAACATGGAGACCCAGACCAGCGTAATCGACAACAACGCGCTCGGGTTCAGCGATGCCGACATGGCACTGACACAATCGGTGGCCGACAGCGCGGCAGCCGACTACGGTATCGGAGACAGCGGTCTCGATTTCGGGACGGACACCTTTACCGCGGTTGACAACAATATCGACGCAAACTCCGTGAACTCGACCCCGGACACCCCGGCGCCCGAAGGGGGAGACGAATCGGTCACCCCCGAGAATACCGAACAGGTCACGGAAGAAACCCCGACGGAACCCGCAGAAGATGTGAAACCGTAAAAACGCAAAAGCTCCCGGAAACCCGGGAGCTCATTTTGCAAATGACGCAGTTTCGGTTACTTCGCGAAAGTGCACTTCCTTGACATCATGCCGTTGTTGAAGAAGGCAATGAACTTGCTTTCCCCGTCTTCGGACACGGACCACTCGACATTGGCGCCGCTGCTCATGATGACCGTCCTGACAAAAATGTCGAACGGGAGCTTGATGGTCTTACCCGGGGTATGTACCTTGCAGTCGCGGATGGTAAAGTTGTAATCGACGCGGTCGGTCTTGGCAATGACCATCACGGTGTTTTCGTCCTGGGCATGCAGTTCGATGAACTTGGCCGGGAGGATTTTCCTCATGTGGGCGATTGACATGACGAGGCCGTTGCCGACCATGGATGCGAACGGGGTGAGGCCGACGCTGCTGAAAGTGCTCACCTCGGTATCGGCAAACGGGAACGAGATGTTCACACCGTCGTCCTCGTTGTGAAGACCGATGCGCTTCGCCTTGAAGTCGATTTCCATGTTCACCGCAATGTCAATCTTGATCTTGGAAAGAACATTGAAAATGACCGCAGGAATCCTGAGCGAGAAGTCGCGCGGCTTTTCGTCCTGGCTCGCCGCAACTTCGGCCTGGCTGTTGAACACGGTAGCAAGGCAGAAATGGTCATCACCGACGCGGAACGAGACCACGCCGTTCTTGCGGTGCATCTCGATGTAGGGGAACCCGTAGGTGCTGTCGCCGACCATCGCCATGTCCATCATGCCGATACTGACAATTTCGTCAAAGTCGGTTTCCGGGATTGCCTTGACGCTATCGTCGGGTTGCAGTTCGAGACCGCACTCAAAGTTGAACTCGTCGCTCTCCTGGTCGAGATAACCGAACACGAAGAGCTTGCCGTCAACCACGGCAACCGCGACGAGGATTGCATCGTCATCGTCAACGAGGCTAATGTCGCAAGCGGCACAGAACTCATTGGCAAACACGACCACATCCTGCGGAAGGAGGTCGGATCCCTTCGCAGTCTTCACCTTCGCGGTGACACCGTTTTCCGTCGTGAATGTCGCCTCGACACCGCCATCATAGACGCGGGTAGTAGAAATACGGACGCGGAGGCCCGGGTCGTAAGAAACACTTTCCTTGATGAGGCCAATCACTTCCTTGAAGTTGCCTTCCTTGGTGGGGAAGAGCGTAGCCTTCTCTACATTTATCTTTTGCATAAAAACCTCGTAGGCAAAAACTAGGTTTTGTCACAAACAAAAACGGAGCCCTTTCGGGCCCCGGCTGAACGAGGAACTTCCTGCGTTACGGTTGGACATTCTGGAAGATCTGGTCGTACCTGTCGGTGTCGTCCGGCGACTCGTCCGGCTGGAACTCCATGTTGCCCTGTGCGATGTCGCTCGCGAGGTCGCCATACACATCCTGGGTTCCTGCAGCAGGACCCGCCGGAGCAGGTTCGGCAACGGTGAACTCTTCGTTCGGTCCGATGCTGTTGGACATGCCAGTCTCGTCCGGGAGTTCGACATTGGTGAGGTCGGCTGCCGGGTTATGGGCATTGCCCTTGCTGTCGAACATGTCGGGGAGAATCTTGCCGATGCTTTCCTTGAAACGCTCGGGCGTGGTATAATCGTCTTCGAGCGCGGTGAACAGCTCTTCCCACTTGGCCCTGGGGAGACGGACATCGTTCGCCGTTTCCGGTGCCGGGCGTCCAGATGCGGTTTCCGGCCCATCGGAGATGAAGCCGAAGAGCTTTCCGAAAGCATTGATAATGTCCATGTCGGGCATATCCTTGATACCGGCAAAGCCGTTGAGCTGTTTGTCGCGGCCGAGAATGAGCGGGGTCTCGTCGGCGGAACTTGCGATGACCTCGGCCATGTGGTCAGTGATGCCACCCTTCAAGATTGTAGCATGGTTGACCGCAAAGTCGATATAGGACATCTCTTCATCCTGCGTTCCGCCAGCCTGTTCGTTGCCCGGGACCGGGTTGTTGAGCTGCTGGTCAGCCGCATTGGCATCCTGGATGTCCTGGGAAACATCGGTGGCACCCGCATCAGGCGTTGCGGCAAAATCGTCCTCAGTAAACTCGGCTTCCGTGAGAATCCTGCGGGTTTCCCGCATGTCTCGTCCGAGCTGCCAGCTGACCGCGTCGGTGAATCCCGGCTGCGGGAGAAGGCCTTCCTCGGCAGGCTGGTCATTCGCGGGAGAGTTCTGTTCGAGATCGTTATACATCATCTCGTCGTAGCTGCCCGGCGTATTGCGGTCGGTATCGAACGAGTCGATGGTTGTGAGGATGGAGTTGCCGAAATTGCGGATGTAATCCTCACTGTCGATGTCGGTGTCGAACTGTTTCAGGTTGTTGAACTGGTCCTTGACGATGACCGAAATGTCGCCATCCGCGTTGGGGTAATAGATGTCAACGATGTAGTCTTTGCCGCGACGGCTCACCGCCAGCTTGCAGTGCGCCTGCTCGGCGTCAATACTTTCGAGGTTGAGACGCATGCCACGATGCGCTGTCTGGGAGGCAGCCTCCTGCATGACATCCTTCACCGTCTTCCTGATTGCCGGGTCAAAAAGCGGAGCGTTTCCGCCATAGATACGGCGGTCCCAATCCTTAGACAACTGGTTCTTGATCGGTTCCATGACCCCCTTGGTCATAGCCTTGATGAGCTGTTCCTTGGCCGGCTTGATGGGACCACTTTCCGTGGTGACGACCTTGAAACCTCCCAGCTTCGTAATAAGTTCACTCTTATCGTATTTCGTGACGGCCATGTTACCTGTCCAATGCGGTTTTCACCATAGTTTAGAATTTGTGATACGAAAAACGGCACCGGTTGGCCGGTGCCGCATGAAAGATTATGCCTGGGTGGATGGCGGTTCGGGCGTTTCCGTGGCTTCCGCAGAAGAATCGACACCGCCGAGCGCGACCAAATGGTCGTATGACCCGTCAGTATCGTCGATGACCGGAGGTGCACTCTCGCCACCGTTCCCGACAAGCTCGTCAAGATGTTCGCTCGGGTCAAGCTGGCGAAGCCGCTCGGCGTGCAGGGCATAGGCCTCTGCCATCTCGTCCAGGTCAATGTCGAAGATGTCGTGGGGGAGCCATTCGTCATCAAGGATCTTCTTCGCGTGGTGGAAACGGTCGATGTCGTTCGCGGTCCATACCTTGAATACCTGGCCAATCGAATTGACATGGTAGCCAAGCGGCATGATTTCCGGTATTCCGCCAATCATGAGGACTTCACGGCCGATAAACTGCATGCTGTCGTCCCCGCGGACATAGCGGATTGCGGAAGACACGGCAGCATCTACCGCATACACGGAATACAGCGGGCCGCCCGCCACGAAAATGTTCCCGTGATAGACACTGTCGAGCTGGTCAAGGAACATGACCGCCTGCTCGGAGTTTATCTGCCCATCAGTGACCAGGCCGTTCGTCGTGTAGTAGTCCTTCGCATAGTTCAGGTAATCGGTGCCTTCCGGGACTATGCCGAGAGAACTGACCTTCGGTTGATTGCCAGTGAATAACCTGTTGACAAGATGTTCGCCGTCACTATCCTCGTGCACATTCGTGTGGTCTGCCCCCTCGAACGAAGGGAGCGACGACAGGATGAAAATTGTTCCGGCATCAACATACACGATGACCTGCTCGGTATGAAGCATGCCGAGAACGCCGCTGGCAATATAGAACTTGATCGGCTTATACCAGAGGCTCCGGTCCTCGCGTATCGCGGCGCACTCCTCCATGAACTGTTTCGACAGGTCAGACCCGTCGCTGTCGGTCATGAAGATGTTGAAACCGCAATCGGCTACGGTGAGGCCTATTCGCTGGGAAGGCAGGTCCATAGGTTATTCTTCGGCTTTCGTTTCCTGCGGTTGTTCAGCCTCGCCGGACTGTTCCTTTTCCTTTTCCTTTTCGTCATCAATTACCTTGGTGAGCGGAAGGAATACTTCGCGGATTTCCTTGGCGGACTCGGCCTTACCTTCGGTCTGTGTGATGATTTCCCAGAGGTAGTCCGCATAGTCGCGGACAGCATCGAGCACCGGCCCGAGTTCTTCCACAGCATAGCTGCGGACATAGGTCGTGTCGCTAGGGACAATCTTCCCGTCAACCGTGTCAACGCTGTAACCCTGTTCCTGTTCAGCATCGCTGAGGACCATCTTGTCGATGAAGCCGTCGATGGTGAGACGGACGGTGATTGTGCAAGGGATGCGGTAGATGTTCTTGATGATGTTGTACCGCTGTTCGAGAGTAAGATCGATATGTTTTGCCATGGTGTTATACCCTGTTTGCTCAAAACTAGGTTTTCTGTGTAGTGTGCATCGTGCGGAGATACTCGTATGCAGCCATCTCGGCAGAGGTCTTGCTGCCTATCAGCTTGCACTTGACCCGCATTTTCAGGCCGCTCGCGGCGAGAGTTTCTACATCGCTGCTCGGACTGTTCGGGGGGATATGGGTCCGCAACTTGGTGTCACCGAGCTGGAGGTCGATCCACTTCCCGAGGATAAGGTCCTCCGGGTAGATTTCCGGCCCCTCGACGACAAGGACATTCCCGTCAATGGAGCATCCTTCCGGCAGCGCCGGGTTGAAGCGGACAAGCAGGTTCCCGTTGCACCCGCCATACCGGCCGGAGTTCCCCTTGCCGGTCACCTTCGTCTCGGTCATGCCAGGAAGGTAAACCAGGTCGAGGTTCACCATGCGCCGGCGTTCACCGCCATTGCAGCACGGGCACTTTTCCAGGACATTGATGCCGGTCCCGCCACACTTGGGGCACTTGCGCAAGCGGTGCGTATTCGGGTCACGGGCCTTCCCGATACCGGCGCAGTTGCCGCACTTCACGGCACGCTTTGCTCCGGTCCCGTCGCACTCAAGACATATCGAAACACGCTCGAACTGGACGGGCATCGAAGGACATCCGTTGAGGTAAACGGACAGAGGGATATTTACTTTGAGATGGATGTCGGCGCCGTTCACCGCCGTCCTGGACACCGGCTTCTTGCCGAAATTCTGGGCAACCGTCGGCCGCCCCAGGACGGACGCATACAGATTGAACTCGTTCGACCATGAATGTTTCCGGTCAAAGTCCTTGCGCTTCTCGGGGTCGCTGAGAATTGCATAGGCCTCGTTGAGTTCGGCCATCATGTCTTCGGTTCCGCCCTTGTCCGGGTGGTTGTCCCGGCAAAGTTTGCGGAAAGCCTTCTTGATTTCCTCGGCGCTGGCGCTTGTCTTGACGCCGAGGACGGTGTATGGGTTCTTCGTCATATAGTCCGTCCGGTTACGGACAGAAACTAGGTTTTTTGGCGAAATTCCTCGTAATCAATGCCCGTGGCACGCTTGAACGCCCCGAGCGTGGCTTCGCACGCCGCAGCAAGACAGCTGACAGTGTCGCCGTTCGGATCGGCATCGGCGCCGTCACCGGACTGGTAGAACGGTTCCTGGAAGGAGGCCGGTTCCGCGCGGAGGCGGTCGAACAGGTTCTTGATTTCCTTCACGACATCGGAGTTGGGCTTTGCCTTCGCCATGCCGTCAACCGTGTTGGCTACAATCGTCAGTCCGGCAGGAACCTTACGATCGTCGGCTTCACCGCCACCGACAGCAACCCCGCCACCGTCGCCACCACCATCACCGGCGGTCATGGATGCCTGTGCGGCGCACATGGACGCCGCAGCGGCAGCACTGGCGGGAGTGCCGAGGTTACCTCCGGTAATTACGGAGGCCGGCCAGTAAGGGAGGTGCATGCGTTCGCCGGGAACGCTCGAAACAGCGTCATACGGCGTGATGCAGCCCTTCTTCTTGGTGTTCTTGCGTCTTGATTCAAGCATGTTCTCAATGCTGGACATTATGCACCCTCCTTGTTCATCTCGGCGCGAACTCTCTCGCGGGCCTGGTTGTAAAGCTGGTTCTTCAAGTAAGGTTTCTCCTCGAACGCATCAGGCTTCTTGGCAAGAAGTTCATCAACCAGCTGCTTGTTTAGTGCATCGACCCTCGCGTTGAACTCGGGGAGCTTCGCTGCATCGCGCTTGGCAGATTCCTGCTCCTTCTCGGTAAGGCGTTCAGCCTCGGAGATGAGCATCTCGTCAAGCGCCGGGTCGATTGGGCGATGGTCCTTGAACTTTTCCGGGCTCTTCGCCTCTGCCGCGGCAAGCAGCTTGTTGTACATGGCCCGTTCGTAGTCATTCTTGATTGCGCGTCCAGCCGGAAGCGGAACCGGAGTCACCTTCGGCATGGCCGGGGTTCCCGTGTCGGTAGCAGCGCCCTGGATGGCATTGATGACAGCCTTGCGGACAGCATCCTGCGTCGAGTTCGGGTTCTGCGCGGCGATACGGTAAATCTCCTTGATTGCGCTAGGCGGAACGACAGCCTCGAACGGGTTCTTCTTGTCGTAAATGGAAGCAACAACCTGCCCGTCCTTCGAGGACAGATTGACCCGATAGCCTTCCAGACGGCGGGTCAAGATTTCACCGAGAACCTGCTTCACTGCGGCGCGTGCAGACTTACGGTCGGAACTGCCACGGATTGCGGCATAGACTTTCGCCATGTCGTTCGCGTTGTTCACGAGGGTCTGCTCACCATCAATGGTCACTTCGGGTGCGTTCGGTGTTTCTTCGTTTCCAAGCTGGATGCCGAAATCATCGGCACGGTCAATGATGTTGCGACCCTCGACTGCGCCCATGTTGCCAAGTTCAACCTGGTGTTCGTTCGGTGAATACTCGGTTGAATTGACATCGATCTTAGAGCCATAGTATGCCTTGCATGCTACTTCTACCAACTTGCCGTAATTGTCATCAAACTTACGGCCAGCGTGGTTGTAGAGCACCCCGACCAAGGCAGCCATCTTCGGATCCGTGTCACGGAGAGACTTGAACATCGCGCTAGTCTTCGTCGCACGGTCCGGTACTTTCGCCGGGAGAACAAACGACAGCAATGTTTTCTTGACTTCTGCCGGTTTGCGATCGCCGAGTTCAGCAAACAACTGCTTGATATGCTTGGCAGCCACCTGGCGCTTTGCATTATCATCGCCAGGAATAGACTTACCGACAGCTTCGTTGAACCCGAAGTAGGTGTCGGCAATTTCGGCAATATCCTTGATTGCATTGTCCGGGTCAACTACTTCAAGTTCGGCGAGCTTGTTCAAAACAGCGTTCACCCGCGGGAACTTATGGCGAATTTCATCTCGTTCACTGTGGTCGGAATAGTAGCGGGACGCCATGCCAATGAAGTCGGCCTTGCTCATGCCGTTCGGCAGTTCCGACATCACCTTCATAATCTGGTCCACACGGGCCTTGCGAAGATCGGAACCGACCGCGGCGTTGGCCGTCTCGTTGGCTGACTTGATTGCATCGTTCCACAATTCCTGTCCAACAGAGAACTCCTCGACATCCGGGTGAAGGACGAAGATAAGGTCAGCCAGCGGAAGTTCACCGCTAGATACCAATGGCATCAGCTCTTTATTGATGAGCATCTTGATTTCATCGGCGCTCTTGGTACGGCGAGGAACCCAAGTTTTTGTGAACGAGTTGCTGTAAGGCGTATATCCGGTATCAACTGAAATGTTGATGTACTTCGCCGCAATGGTTTCCCTGAACTGCCTGATAAAGTCGGCAGCAACCGCATCAGTAACCTCGTCAGGTGTCGTGATGCCGTCAAACTGTTCATTCTGGAAACCACATGCACGGGCGACATCTCCGAGAGACATCGGGGTCGATGCGGCAGTCGGCTGCCCGGCGGCATCAAAGTTGGTAAGCACCGGAGTAGTGACCTTGGTTTCCTTGCCCGTAACTGGATCCGTCGTCACGGTAGTCTTGGTCTGCTTTACCTTGGTGTTGTAGAAACTACGGGAGTGCGTAGTCAAGTTACCATCGGCATCGCGATGCGGTTCGAGGGCCGTATTCTTGGAATACAGGTGCAACCCGCGGCCGGCAACAAGATTCTTCAAGTCAGTCTTCGTTGCCAGATAGTCCTTGGCACCTTCCTTGCGCTCGTCGTCAAAGATGTCATTCAAGAGTGCGCTGACAATTCCGTTGTCCGCCACATCCATGAACGCCTTGACGGTAGCTTCGCCGGTCTTGGAACGGTCCATCTTATTCGTGATCTTGTCCATCATCGCATTGGTGTCGCTGATGTCTTCGGGCACATACCCGAGGATGCGTCCAATCTGGGCAGCGAGCTCGCGAACACCGGCATCACTCTTAACACGATACTGCATTGCATTGTTGAACTGGCGGAGTGCCCTGTGGACGGCCTCGTCTGCGTTGGTCCCGATGGTTCCCTGCAACTTGCCCGGCATTTTGTCGTTGCGAAGCTGCGCGGCAGCGGATGCCTCATCCTTGAACCGACGATACGGGTTCATCGTCGCCGGGAGGGAGACCAGGCGGGCATACGAATCGACAATGTCATCATCTTCCGGGCTAGATGATGCGACTTCGGTAGTAGTTTCACCCTGGGCATCATCGAAATCGGGGTCGTCTGCCCCGTTAGCGGCGGTGATACTCTTCATTGCGCCCTTGCGGTTGGCGATGATAAACGCAGCCTTGACGCTCAAGTCCTCACCAGCAACGGAATTGACTATCTGGTCCACCGTGTTAATCAACTTGCATGCCGCGATCGATGCCTCGACAACGCTTCCCTTGCGAGACAGGTCAGCCAAAGTGTGGGTAATCACTTCGACAACACGGTCGGTTGCCGGGAAGTCGATTGCACGAGCAAGGTTCTCGATGTAATCCTGCGCAGACTGCATTGCAGAAACCACGGACTGGAACGGCTTACCATTCTGGACCTGGTCCACGGTGATGTCACCATGGGCAGCGCGATAACCGCCGGTAACACCGGCACGGATTATTCCACCGCCAATAATATCAATCAGCTTGTCGGCAATCAGGCCCTTGCTGGTAGAAATGATAATATCCGGCGACGAAATGTTCTTGGACGCATTGGCCAATGCGTCAACCTGTTCCATGTGGGCATGTGCATCATCGTACTTGCGGATTGCGGAAACGACCATGTCGGCATACTTGGCACCGGCCGGGTCATTCTTGGCACGATCAAGAACCACCTTCAACTCACCAACACCGGCAGCGTCGGCAAGGTCGGCACGGTCAGATTCCAATGAATCGCTCACCGTGCTGGTCGGCGTAGCGTTGTCGATAACGGCGTTAATCGCGGCTTCGCCATCTTCACCATTTTCTGCAATGTCCAGCGCACCAGGTTCAAACCCGGCACCGGCACCCGGATTCTTGCCACCGGCAAACGCGGCAGCCTTGGAACCGGTGTCCTTGTCGGCCGGAGCCACATTGACCGCCGTCGCGGCCATGTCAACTACCTTGGTAAAGGTATAGAGGTCGGACATGTCAGACAGCACACTAGCTACGCTGGTGGAATCGGCAGTATCGTTGGCGGGAGAGGCCTTCTCGGCGCCGTGCATGATGGCGGAATAGACGGTCTTCACGGCATCGCTACCGAGAATGTTGTCATAGCGGCTGTAAAGCGCATCGGCAACACCGTCATAGAACGAATCAAGCGCGTCAAGGGCCTTCTTATACGGAGCATCGTCACCCAGCTTGTCAAACTGCATCTCCATGCACCAGTCGTTGAACTGGTTACGGGCGGTAGCATATACCTCGTTGCAGTATTTGTCGTCATACCAGCCAGTCGAACCGCGAACGAGCTTTGCACATGCGGCATTGTCGCCTGCCGCGGCAGCTTCAAGAACATCGAGAAGGGCATCCGGGAAGGTATCGTCGCCGACAATGTCCAGGGTCTTGGAATAGCGGGTCAACAGAAGCCGGATCTGGTCGCGATACTTTTCAATACCGACTCCCTTGATGAAGTCTTCCTGGGAAATGCCGGAATTGGCTGCCGTTGCGGCATTGAGATACGCGCTCTCAATCTTACGGGCAATTCCAGTAGCACCATTCTTTCCATAAAGAAGCGCCGTCACATCGTAGAGCTTGTCATCCACTTCCTTGATGCCGCGGCGAACCACATCATATCCACCAGTGGTGGCCCATGTGGAAACGAGATCGGTCTTGGCATCCTGCAAGGACTTTTCACGGATGAGCATTTCATTGCTCTCGCCGCTTGCGCCGGTGAGCATGTCGATAATTGCGCCCTGCGGAATTGTCCTGATGACACGGCTCATCTTACCGGTCGTAATCACATGCGTGGAATCGCCGGAACGGGAGCCGGGCATAAAGGCTTCGGCAACATCATGACGGAACTGCTTGTATGTCCCGAGGAGCTGTCCGAGAACAGTAGATGCAACACCGAGGTTCCGCTTGAACCGCGCAGCAACATTCGGATCATCCGAACTCAACGCTTCCTTAATGCCATCTTTGAGTGCAGTGAGCTGGTCAACGGACGGCTTGAACATCGGATATGCCTTGGTCACGCTGCCGGCAGCCTTGGCGAACCGGCTATTACTATCCGCAGTCGAAATTGCTTGTTCGCGAGCATCACCCTCGGCAATTTCCGTTTTTGGGAGACGAGCGTCAAACTTCGGTGCGTTCGGGTCGTTCAGAGAAGCATCCTGTTCCAGCTGGCCTTCGCCAACTTCAAAGGTAAACGCAGCAAGGCCCTTGCAAATGAACCAGCCAACACGGGCATCGTTACATGCCATCGGGATGATGCGCTGGTATGTGTAGTCATCGAGCGTCTGCGTATCGTTGATGGAAATCGTTTCGTCGGTTCCAAAAATGTCAAGGTTGACCGCCGCTCCATTCTTGCCGCGGGTTACGCCGTTATTAAGAATTTTCTTGGAGTATTCAACACCCTTGGAGCGGACATAGCCCTTTTCCTGCTCGCCACGGCCAATAGCGCTGGCGCCAACCGTGCCGCTTTCGCCAATCGGCGACACCAATTCAAGAGTTCCCATCGGGGTTTCGACCGTCGCGTTGCCCGCGCTCTCCTTACCGTTCATGCCGGCAACAATAAGCGCGATAGTCTTGAACATCCGTTCGTCAAGGATGCTCAACGCATCAATCAGCTGTTCACGGGCTTCGACTGCAGTCGGGATGTCACTACACACATTGGCAATCGCGTGGTTGAGGATCGCCCTGACCTTGGTATCGCCCATGCGGTCGGCCTGGATGCGGCCGGTCGGTTTCCCCTGTGCGTTAAGTTCCGGCTGGAAAAAATCGGGGGAGATTGATTCAATGGCATTAGACAGGATGGCAGGACGCTCCTGATTGAGCGCCATGACCAGGTAGCTAAGTTGGTTGTCCTTCGAATCGGATCCGCTCAACTTGTCAACACAGCCGAACACACGGTAGAAATGCCGGAAAGTGAACCGGGTAAGACCGTTAATCTGGGAAGGTTCGACCTCGACAGTCGCCTCATAGGCCGGACTGTCATCGGTGTAACCAGTGCTAGGTGTCGGAAGGTTGGCGTAATGCGTCCCGGTCTCCTGGGCAAGCGCTTCGGAAGCACCCATTTCGCCGTTTGCTGCCGTCTCGAACGCATTGGCAATGGCGGACTGGCCAGCAAGCACCCAGGCAATGGAAGTATTTTGCTGGAACTTGCGTCCACCGAGCATGTCGTTCATATTGTCGAGAGTAGCCTGTGCCTCGGCGAGCTTTCCAGCATACCTGGCCCGCAGGAGGTCATACGCATCCGGGTTACCGGCGCCGGTCTGGTAAGAGTGGGCCGATGCGGTAGTCATCAGTGCCGCAGCAACCGTCTGGCCGAGCTTCTCGACCATAGTGAGCATGCTTCCGCGATCGCCACCGGTGGAACTGTCGGAAATCGCCTTGATAACAGCCTCGGCCAGGGCTTTCTTTGACTTTTCGGTGTTGCTCAAAAAGTAATACGGGTTATCGCCAAGCCCGGCCGCAATGGCCAGCTGCTTGTAGCCTTCAACCGCGTCGCGGAACAGCTTGTAGCCATTTCGGGAAGTTGCGCCATCAATCTCGTTGGGTTCCATCGAATCCTCACATGTTCATGCGTTTTGTGCCCATAGTTTATAAAATGGGACAGCATCCAGACGGAGGCCTCGCGGATTACCAAATTATAAACTATGGCAAAACAAGACCAGTTCAAACCATGATACAAGATGTTGTAAATCAGTTCTTGACTAAGGGCCAGGTGTCCGCGGATGATGCCACGGCAATCAACGAGATGCTCTCGGGCGGAGCCTTGGGTGCGCTTGACTGGTCAATCGGGCAAGTCGCCGGGAAAACGGCTGACAACGGCCTTGTTCGCGACACTGTGGTCAAAAACCTGATCCAAAACGCAATCAACAGCAAGGGTACGAGCACTACCCCGGAAAAGTTGAAGTCGTTCCTGGACTCCATGAAAACGCCCATGGGCACCGCAATCCGAAACAGCATGGTCACAAAGGCCCTGAACGAACTCGGCAAGACCCAGGAGCAGCCCGCTAACGGCTTTACTGATTTAACCAAGCTACCACAGTTCGGTGACGAAGGCGAACCCAAGAATGCTGCGCAAGGAGACACCGCAGCCGCTGCCGCAGTGTCTTCCGAAAGTGCCAGTAACGGGTCAAATACCATTCAACAAACTGAGGAAAGCAAAGAAACCGCACCCGCACAGGAAATCAAAACGCAGCAAGACAGTCCCGCTGTGCAGGAAACCGCCAAAGCTACCACTATTGGGCAGACGGATGCTCAGGCAGCTGCACAAAACACAGCGGCAACGCCCATAGTTACAGAAAAGGACCAGGCAGCAAAGGACGGAAAGGCGAACACTGCTGCAGCACCCGCACAAAAAGCCCGGCGCTCGTCAAACACCAGGGTAAAGAAACGCTCAACTCTCGGTAATGCAAATACCGGAGTAAAGCAGGCTGCCGGTTCAGCAGGTCAACCATCAGTAGCAAGTCCGACGACTGCCCAGTCAGGCCAGCCAACAGTAGCAAGCCCGACGACTGCCCAGTCAGGCCAACCAGCGGCAGCAAGTTCGTCTGCTGCCGGTGCACCAGGACAGCCAGCGGCAGCAGCAGCAAGTCCGACGGCTACCGGTTCAACAGGTCAACCATCAGTAGCAAGTCCGACGACTGCCCAGTCAGGCCAACCAGCGGCCGCAAGTTCGTCTGCTGCCGGTGCGCCAGGACAGCCAGCGCCAGCAAGGCCGACGGCTACCGGTTCACAAGGCCAACCAGCGGCAGCAAGTTCGTCTGCTGCCGGTGCACCAGGCCAACCAACATTAGTAAGGCCGACGGCTGCCGGTGCCCCAGGACAGCCAGCTGCAGCAGGTCCGACGGCCGCCCAGTCAGGCCAACCAACATTAGTAAGGCCAGCGGCTACCGGTGCCCCAGGCCAGCCAGCTGCAGCAGGTCCGACGGCCGCCCAGTCAGGCCAACCAACATTAGTAAGGCCAGCGGCTACCGGTGCCCCAGGCCAACCAGCAGCAGCAGCAGCAGCAGCAAGTCCGACGGCTGCCCAGTCAGGCCAGCAAACACCAGCCGCGCAAGCCGGATATACCAGACCTGCGCGAATGGGCGTAGACACCATGTCCGATGACGACTGGGATTCTGCCGTCGTAACCGCGTTCGGCTACCCGTTCATCAACTTCACCTGCCGCGACATCACGAACCTGCTCCGTGGTGACGACACTGCGCGTTCCCGCGCATACGCGAACATCAAGGATCAGCTCCGCAGACTTGCGAACTTGAAAACCCGCGGTATTCTTGGCGGTGCATGGGATGCGATCACCGGTTCGCCGATAAAGCTACTCAAGACTCTCAAAAACAGCCCATACAGCAAGTGCTACCTGAACCTGCTTGTCGCCGACGGCCATGCAGTCCGTGACACGCAGGATCATGAGATGCTTGCCGCACGCCCGGCAATTTACGGCGATGTGGATAACCGGCTCAACAAGGAAATGCAGGTGCCTATCGACTTCGTGAACAAGTTCTTTGTCGAGCTGAACCCGGAACGGCACATCAATACCTACCGGAAGTATTCCGGTACGCCGGACGGGACTACCGCCGCGGACTTCGTCGATGCCGACAATGTCCCGGTCATGTCCGTCCTCTCCCCGAACAAGGCCAAGCCGACCTCATTCATGCGCAGCGACCTGACTACGGGGTCCATGTTCTCCCGGCTTGCCGGGTTCCACAAGGCAAATTCGATGATCCGGTGCGTAATTGACGGTCATGTTGGCGGTTTCATCATCCCGGCAAGCGTCGCAGACCTGCTGTTTGCCTACTAGGAGAAAAAGATGAGAACCACGGTCCTCAAAGACAAGCTAGTGGCGATGCTCGAAGCCAACATGGGCGAACTGTCCATGGGGACTGACGAGAAGCGCATCGAGAGATCAAGGCATCTGGAACACTATTACCGCGGCCTCGGGAAGGACCGCGAGGGGAACGCCGTCATCCGATGGAAAATCCCGTCGCAAGACCCGAAGCGCCGTGCCGCAGGCGTTCTGTATGACTGCTACATCGCAATCGTGCCGTCCGGCGGGGCCTCCCTGTTCACGCTTGCAAGGGCAAACCGGGACATGAAGTCCAGAATTGCCGCAATCAGGAACGCGAATGTCAAGTGTTTCTGTTCTTGCCCGGATTTCAACTGGTCGGGCGCACGCTACAACATGAACAAGAACGGGACACTGGAACGCGGGTTCGAATCCGTGCCCGGGGTACCGGACGGTTCCAACATCAAGCCGAATATCCGCGACCCGGAAGGGAAGATGCTGGTATGCAAGCACCTCCTCTCTGCCTTCAAGGGCATGGCGACCAACGCATCCAGCATCATGAAAGATGCGGCAAACGCAAAATTCTCTCCCGATGACGATCCACGGGAAAAGGCAGAGTCGGCAACCGGCGAGTTCTTCAAGACCGAGAAGGAAGTCCGTGGCAAACCGGAAAAGGAACAGGTGAATGTCGCCCAGGAACTTATGGAGGAAGAACCGGTCAAGCTGGATGCTGCCGACGACGCTCTGAACAGCCTGGCGATGGCAACCGCGGAAACCGCAGCAGGGCAAGAACCGGACACCGCAGGGGAACAGGAACCCAAGGCGGACGAAAAGGCCCCGGATGCGCTCGAAACCGTCGGTCTCGGAGAGACACCGGAACCCCCGAAGGACAACAAGGAACAAAGCCTGAACGCGGTGGGCCTGGAAACGCCGGAAAAGAAGCCGGAACCCGCCCCCGGAACGCCCAAGGACATCGACGACATGTCCATGGACGAGTACATCGACAGCCTCCTTGGTGCCGAAGAACCGGAAGAATGGTGACATCTTTCTAAACTAACCGCAGAACTTATCCTCCAATGGAGAGAAAAATGGCCAACAATCTCAAAATTTACAGCAATGTGGTGAAGGCAGCTAACCGCTACTCCGCGGCTTCTGCATCTCCTCGCACTGCCATCCTCATGGAAGGCATCAAGAAGATGGCTCACGCCTGCCTCGTCGAAGCCACGATCGACCCGAACAAGCGCTGCCCCAAGTGCGGCGGTTCGGGTGAAATCAACGAACCCGGGGTCTTGCCTGACGGACGCAGGGTCCTTTTCCCGAAGGAATGCCCGGTCTGCCACGGCGCAGGCTACAAGGTAGACACCGGTTCCGGCGATAAGGGAGACATCGAGGCGGCAGTGACCTGGGGCAGCAAGGGAACCAAGGCCGCAGAAGACCTCAGCAGGGACACTGTCGACGCCACCTTCAACGGCTCGTTCGACAACGACGACCTCAACAGTTTCCTCGGTGACGACGCAGCCAACTACTTTGACTAACCGTCAGCCCTAATTAAACAGGCCCCGCAACTGCTTGCGGGGCCTTTTAGCTATACCCAGGTTTTCTTGCCGTGGAAGCACCACGCGTTGGCCTCTTTCTCGGTATAACCGGCCTTGACCATCTCGTCGGCCAGTTCCTGGCGATACATGTCCCGGATCTTCAACCGGTAGTCGCCGGGTATCATGGGGACATTGGCCTTCTTGCCCATCGCTATCTTCCGTTCGGCCATGAACCGGACCGGGTCGTCGCCGTCCGTTTTCAGGTAATCGAACGAACTTCCGATCAGCTCGACAATCTGGTCTGCCGTCTTCGGCAGCTTCTTCCTGACCATCTTCCGGTAGACGCGGTTCACCTCGGCAAGGATGGTGGACAGGCTGCTACAGTCCATCCAATCGACATGGGACATTGGCGGAAAACAGAATGTTGCCCCGTCACGGCCGGCCCCGAAACTACCCACGAACGGGTAATACGGGACGAGATCCTTGTCGCTCTCGTTCCGAATCTGCTCATTCTTGATAAACATGCGGACCTTGCGGCGGTATGCCTCGCCGCTCATGTTGCCGTCCGTATCCCCGTGCATGAACAGGAAGTCGTAAAAGTCGCTTTTTCCAGAAAATCTCGACATGCTAGAGCTCCCTTGCTTCGATTATGCTATGCTCCCCAAGGCATTTCTTGCAGAACGGCAGGATATACCCGTTGGTGACATACTTGGCCGGTCGGCCGCACCGGTTACAGGTATGCCCGGTATCGCTTTCCATGCTCCATATAAGGTCATCAACCATTTTCGCACATTCGGCGGAAGATATGCCGGAATGGTACATCCTGGCTTCGCCGTATTTCTCCTTCGCATCGTCAATGTGGAAGTTTTCCAGTTCCCCATAATCCTTCAACACCTTGGCGATTTTCTTGACATATCGGATGATGACCTTGCGCCATCCGTCTGGATAACTGTCGATAAAGGTATAGTCGTATTCATATCCCGGAATCCGGCCACCATCGACTGTCCTGGGTTCAAGGAAAGGGAACCGCCATACGAGGTACCGGTTGTGCAAGCGCCTCGCCACCTCGGCAAGACCTGACAATACTGGGACATTTTCTAGCATAAGGACTCCTCGAAACACGGTTCGACATCGGTTTCTTCCGTATCAAAACTATGTTTTCTGGGGTCAACCGTCCTTGCCGTCCTGCGACGGTCAAGCATGCGGTAATGGTCCTCGATAGCCGACCGTATCTTGTCGGCGTCAAGACGGAGGGTGGACGACGGGTTGAGGATGTCCATCTCGACAACGGTCATCGTCGGGATGCCGGTCCTGTCGAGCTCGGTGTCCATGATTTCCTTGACAGCATCGACATATTCGCGAGGGACGATGAGGGAGTCGTGAACAGTGCAGACCGGACAGCCGATAAAGAGGCGGACCAGCGGAATGACGCCGTTGAACACGAAGTCGCTTTCCGTTGACTGCATTTCATGGGCGAGCGCGGCATAGTTCTCGCGTTTCATCGCGTCGATGCAGCGCAGGAGCGTCGGGAAATGCTTTCGCCAGATGCAGCGGATCTTGTATCTGGTAAAGTGGCGTTCACGGTCAAAGATAATCGGGGCATAGAGGAAAGCGAGCCATTCCTTCTTCACCGCATTACGGTCAGCGATGCCTATCGCATTGGCAAAGAACTCGTATATGCGGCCCTTGTGCAGCAGGCCCTTGAACTGTTCCAGCTCCGCAGTAATCGCGGCGCCGACCTTGGGCGCTTCTTCCGGCGTCCAGAACGGGATGAGCTTGACAAACCGGGGCTCGCAGCCGAACAGCGGGTCGGTCGCGAGCTTCTGCCACATGCCGAACACGCTGCAAAGGAACGCAGCCTGGGAACTCCTGATGTCGACGCTGCCGACCGGCTTTCCGTCGCATGTCATGCAGTTCTCGCGGATTTCCTTCTTCATCGAGGTCACATTGGTGTGGACACGGCCATACCGGTCCTTCACCACATAGGCGGCAATCGGGTCATCCCCCATCCGGCCAAAACGGTCGACCTTGTCCATTTCGGTTTTGATGCGCTCTGCGGGAACCTTGTTTTCCGCGGCGAGTGTCTCCATCGTCTCGCGGGCCTTTTCCGCGTCAACCTTGAAGTGGGCGAGGTCGTCATACATCTCGGAAATGTCGGACTGCTTAAGCAGGAACTCCTTGCGGCGGACCGCGTCAAGATACAGGCGGCGCTTGGTAAAGATGCTTTCGAATGTATAGGAGCGGGTTGCCCCGATCGGGTGCGAACCGTTGCCGCACTTGGCCTTCCAGCCAGTCCACAGGTAGCGGAGGAAATACTCCGCATACGGTTCGCCGAGCCAGTAGGCCTTTGACACGCCCTTGCATTTCGTAGTAGACTTGCGATACGAGGATGTGTGGCATAGGAACCCATGCTCGACGAGCCACTTCACGCAGGCCGGGTAGCCCGTGCCCGCGCGATAACGGAACAGTGTGCTGTAGAGGTTGCAGAACCATGAGCGTTCGTGAGTACGAACACCCAGGATGCAGTCGTCACGGAACCTCTCGGTAAGACCACGGCAGACATCGAAAAGTATGACGAGCATGGACTCGTAGAGGCAAAGCCTCTGTCGGTCACCAAGGGCGCTGAAGGAGAGGTCGGCTGCAAAGGCCGACTTGAAGTCGTTGAAGAGAAGAACGGGAAGGAAACATGAAGGAGAGAAGTCGATCCACGACTGGTGGTCGTAGTCGATGTAGGTATAGTCGAGACTACCTCGCTTCATGTTACAAAACCTCCTAGTTACCCTACGGTAAGCGCCCCATTGGTCTATTCGTGAACTGGGCGTACAAGAATCTATAAAAAATGTTCATCGACTGGAAGTGGTTTAGAGCCGAAAACTACGAAAAAATGCCCCAAAGAGGCTGTGGACTATAAACTATCGACGAGTTTAACAATTATATGGAAGGTGGACGATGGCAGTCATACCGGAAGCGCTGGTCAACCCTGAGGCTGGCCTCAATCTCTTGAAACTTGGAGCTGATGGTAAAAATGCCGGAGGCGGTATCTTCATCGCAATGCTGTTCACTGTGCCCGAGTTTGCCAAGGCCCAGGGTACCATGGTGGACAAGTATAAGGCGTTTATCGGGAATACCGACGCGGTCAACTCGGTCTGCCGGTCAAGGTATGGTGCGTCGCTGGGCGAAGTTGAGCAGGCATGTAAAAATGTGTTTACATTTGATCCCAACACATTCAAGCTGACCGGCGGGAGTGCGTCGATCGGCCTCTGGGAGGTCAATGCCTATTGCCTGTACTTCGGCGGCGTGGTAACTAATCGGCTTGTCGGTGTGATTGATGATTCCACTCGACTGGAAATCGCCCGCACCTGCCGCGACATTATGGAAAACAAGTTCATGACACCGCCGCTGGTCAACATCTTGAAGGGCGATCCATCCGGGTTGGACGAGCTTAACCGCATGGGCAGGAAGGGAGTTGCCGAACAGTTTGGCCCCGTGCTTACCGGAGTTTTTGGTGAAGACGGCAGGGCAACCATGGACAGTGTCCGCAACTTCTACCTGGGGCTTCGCGAAATCGCCGCGAATATGTTTAAGGGCGGACACCCGGACATTGCGAAGGTCATTGACAAGGTTCGCCAGATTGTGACTGTGTCACCGGAAGTTGTGGGCAATGCCGCGTATGCCGAAATCGGCGAATACAAGACCCGCACCGCAAAGGTGAAGACACCCAACGAGTTCCGGGTCAACCAGCCGACGCTCCAGTTCTTCGTGTTTGAGGACGATATTGGTGCCGCGAGGGACTATCTTCGTTCAAACGGGGAACCGTGCAACCAGTTTGCCGCCATGGAACTTCTCGTGGACACCCGGAGATCGGGCGACCGCCGTTTCCCGCGGTGGGGCTTTGTCAACCCGGAAAAGTTCAAGATTGGCGGGACCAAGAATATGCTCCTCGGCGACATGGCCAGTGGCAACGATGGGACCTGGAAAAACCTGCTGAGCGAGTTCCTTCGCGCTGCGCCGGGTAAAAACTCGGATGGCCCGTTCAATGAGATTTTTGTGCAGCCGCTTGCCGCGAAAGCTGGCGAGGATAGCGCCGAAGTATATAAGAAGGCCGTCAAACTTTACCATAGCCTTCTTGACGACATCAAGAAGGCGGGTCCGGGTAAGTCAGAAACTTTCCAGGACAGCGAAGGTTTCCAGAAGTCCATCAGACCGCCGATGCAGATTGATATAAGCGGTGCCAACGAAGAAGTCAAGAAGCTCAAAATGAGCTTGATGATGCAGTTCCTTGGCAAGGTTGCTTCCGGCTACCGTACTTCCCAGAGCACCAAGTCCACGGAAGAGATGGGTGCCACCGGTAAGGAAGGCGACAGCTTGCAGGATTCTGTCGAAGCCAGCATGACGGACGCCGCAAAAAATGGCGCCATCCAGACAGAAAACGAATTGCGCAACATTATCAATACTCCGTCGATCAATTCCGCGTTCGGCGCGGTTGTCGCGTTGTTCAGCGAGTTCCCGGAATTGCGCGAGAGCGAAATCTTCAAGAACAACCGTGAACTGCTTGAACGGTTCCGCGAGGGTGTCTATGCACTTCGTTCAACTGGCATCAACAAGGATTTGCCGATGGACGAAAACGACATTACGCTTCTTGTGGCCGAGACGCTCCGCGTGCTCGTGTCGGGCCTCGGTGTGTATGGTGGCGGTTTCTTTGATCCCAGCAAGTTCAAGCTGGAAGAGCGTGACGGCCTTGTATATGTCTCCGACTGGGGCTATACCGAGAAGGCACAGCAATATGCCGAGCAGTATCGGGTTGCCCTTGCCGAGAAGGAAGGCGAACTGATGGGTGGCCAGCATGCGTCCGCGGTGATCCGCAACATGCTTCCCTACATTTTGCTGACCCGCCAGTATGGCGGACAGGACAGCAGGAAGGTCAGCGGTGCAATTCGCCAGCTCGTCGAGTTCGAGAGCGACCTTTCCAGCCATCTTGCGCGTGTTCCTAAACAGGCCCGCACCGATGACAGCCAGACGCTGGACGAGATTGAACGCAAGGTCAGTGTCAGCGCCGGAACGAAGGAAGCCAGGACTGCCGCGATGGCGGAAAAGGTAAAGGGGCTGCACGCCGAAATCAACCTCGCGAACCTCAATGGCATGTTCGCGTCGCACGATCCGAAGCTGGTGTCTGTTCCTAGCTTTGACGAACTGGTGACCAACATGTTCCTCCACAAATACCCGAAGTTCGAGGACCGCGCCGCGTTCTATATCGCGAAGGCATCCACGATTTCCAGTGAAAGTTTCGATGCCGCGGAGCATGAAGGTATTCTCGGTACGATTGGCGTTTCCGGCGACAAGCCGCTTGAAGATCTCTATTCGTTCATCGAGACAGATCACCCGGATTTGGAGGATGCTGTCAAGAATGTGAAGCCGCACCAGCGGAAGGAAATGCTGGCCATTCTCCTTGATTACGGCGTTCGCGAAAAGTCTATCCCGAATATCGGCCTTGCGCTTACCAGTGCCGACCCGAGCATTGCCCCGAGCATTGCCAAGCTCCCGCTTTCTGCATTGTTCGAAGCCCCGGCGATGAAGGACCCGTTCACTATCGGTGTCGAGAACATCGGTTCCGATGCCGACGGCGATACCGAGGATCGTGGCCCTATCGGTCCTATCCTTGACGAGTTCCTCGGCGAACTTTATGGACTGGGCGATGGCTTCGTCGAACATGTGGCGAAGATTTTTGCCAACGGCGATGCCGAGGGATTGGGTGAATTGGTGACCAGCATGTACCGTGTGGATGGTGACAATCCTGGTCAGGCCATCATTACGATTCCGTCTATCCGTCCGACGGCGAAGGCATTGCGCGGTGGCAAGCTCGATGCCGAACTGGTCCGCGACAACAAGTCCGCGCAGGTGGCCCGCAGAATCCGCAATCAGCACACTGCCGATGACGAGGCGCGTCTGAACAGCGACGAGGCTGACAGCGATGATGAGATTAGCGGTCGTTTCCGCCGTGCAAAGGTTGCCAAGGGCAAGATTGCGCCGGAACCGGAAGTTGCCGAGCCGCAGGCTGCCGAGCAGCCTAAGCCGGAAGAGAAGCCGGTCGCGCCCGCTGCCGAACCGCAGAATGTCGAGCCGGTTTCCGACGAGGACAGCTGGTATTCCGAGGACGATGACGACAACGGCGACTTTGACTTTAATTCCCTCGCGGATGAAGGGTAGTTGATGAACTACGAGAAGCTGAATGTTCTGGAAAGTGGCCCGCATGACAGCGACTACCGCGTCCGGTTAAAACTGGACGGGGCGTCTGCCACCGCGTCCTATCGAGCCAGGATGTTCTACAGGTATGGGGACCTTACCGGGTTCAGCGGGCCTAGCGGGTATGGGCTGTTTGTCCAGACCGCTGGCGGCAAGTTCCATTATGATGACTGGGATTGCGCGTTTCGCCCGCCCCGCGCCGACAATGTGTCGGATGGCGGACCGGATCACCGCTTCAATACTGAAATCGTGGCCGAGTTCAGCAACGCCGGTATTATTGACATCATGCTACACGGAGAAGGCCCCAGCGGGCACCGTGCGCTGTCTTCGGTTCTCGGCGGACATTCCGTCGGGACCGTCGCCTCGCAGTTTCTTGTCGAGAAGAAGGACAGCGAAGTGCATATCAGTTCGGTGTCCAGCGCCGGTGGCGTGGTTACTGTCGTAACCGACGGCCCGCACGGATTTTCTGACGGGGATGCGATTAGCATCTACGGGATTCCGACCGCGACTGACGACACCTCGGACCACACCATGGGACCTGATGGTGAGCGGTATATGGGAACTTTCCGTATCTCGGTTGACAGCAAGTCTCCCGAGACATTCACTTACACTACCGCGCACTATGCCGGGAGTGCTCGCGAATACCGGAAGCTGACCGAAGCTACCGCGAGCAAGTGGGTGGCGGTTGCCCAGAATGTGCCTGATTGCGTTGTCGGTGATGGTGGCGAAGACCTCCGCATCGACTGTCAGGGCATAGGCAGCGCCGTTCGCGAGGGCGATTATGTGATGCTGGTTCGCGATAATGGGAATCCCGTGCTTGATGTGTGCGCGAAGGTTCTTGACGCGGAAGCCGACAGCATCCATATCGAGTGTCCGCCCGATGCCGCACATGGTTCCGGGTTCGGGATTTGTTTCTGTGGGGCTTCGCCGTCCGGCGCGGTTCCTGTGAACTGGCCTGAATATGCGTTGACCTATATGGAAAACTCGCCGGTATATGACCACACGGTCAACACGGTAAAAATCGAACCGGCACGCGATGCTGCGTTCTCGTATAACGGAGGCACTGCGCAGGGAAAGACGACTGCGCTCGAAGTGTCCTCGGATTCCGTTGCCGTATTCAGTTTTACTCCGCCCCTTGCTATGGCTACCAACGATGGGGGCGCCGATCTCAACATCTATGTGACCGGAATGACTGACGGCACCGGTTCGATTGTCCTTTACCAGATGACATCCGCTGGTTGGGAATATGCGATGACGCTTGACGCGGTGCGCAGCATGGTGTCCGATGTTCCCATATCGTCCGCCGAATTGCAGAACCCGGACCTCTCGGGCGACATCGGTTACCAGTCGTTCCATATTCAGGGGAGCACTATCCGCCGGTGGATTACCGAGGGGAACCGCTACCCGATGAGCATCGCGGCCGTCTATGTGGGGACGGGCAAGGCCTACCTGCTTTCATCCGAGTCGGAGTTCCCGCCGTATATGGTGGTGACCGGTGGTGCGAAGGCGGTCGAGGATCCGGTGCAGTTTGCCCTGGTCGCACAGGTTGGCCATGCGGCGCCCGGTTCGCTTGTCCGGTTCAGCGTTCAGGACGGTTACGAGATTGACGATTCCGTGTTCTCCGACAGTTTTTGGTTCGTGGGCAGGCGGGACCAGAAGGAGACCGAGGCGTTCATCGTTTCCGGTTCCACGAAGTATGTCGATGTGATTATCCCGGATGACCTCAATGGCGACTATATCGTCGAGTTGCGCGGAAAGCGCCCCGATGGGACGGAAGTTGTCCTTACCGACGGCAGCTGCCAGTTCTATGTTGACGGGAACCCTCAGATGCGCGTAGTCAAGCTCGCATCCAAGGTACCTCCGGGAACCATGCCGTCCGGCAAGATTAGCTACCGCGGCATCTATACCCGGGACTTTGCGTTCGACGGGTTCGTTGACATTACCGACGGGAACTCCCTCATCCAGAATGTGTACAGTATTCTCCTCACCCGTCGTGGGGAGCGGCTGTTCATGCCGAATTTCGGCACTACGCTGGAAGACCGCATATTCGACCTCATGATGGAGGGCGATGACGACAATATCCTGACCGAGTGCGTCACCGAGCTCCGCGAGCATGAGCCGCGGGTCAATGTCTCGATGGCCGATTCGTATGTCGAGATTAACGAGGGCGGTAACGGGATGGTGATTACGCTGGCGCTGGAACTTCCTGCCGGCGTCAAGCAGGTTATCCGGCTTCCGTTCAAGAGCAGGGGGCTTAGGTGACGAGACTGGTCCAGAAGACACCCAACCTTTACCTCGTCTATGTTGACGATGTGGAGAACGACTGGATGTCGGTTGCGACTGAGTTCGGGATGGTCCGTGACGGCGAGCCGTTGCACTCGACGACCATCGAGCAGTCGTTCAAGTTCACTAACGAGTATGGCGTCGTGATGGATGGCGTCCGCATAACGGGGCGCACCGTGAACATGCTGGTGACCGCCGCGGCCGTCCATGGGCATGTCGGCAATAGCGCCGACCTGGTCGCCATGCTCAACCGGTTCCCCAACTGCACCCTCAAGCTGGGTGGTGCCTCGTTTTTTGGCAAGTTCAACCCGGGTTCCCCCGCTGTCCACATGGTCCGCGACAGGAAGGGCAATTCATTCCGGGTCGGTGTCGAGGGTTACCCGGACACTGATGCGGCGATGGGTCTCGCGATGCGCCTGAGCGAGGACAACGGGGACATGTTCCGCCCGGTTATTGCCCGGTTCGTCTATGCGGCCAGGGAACTCCCGCGGACAATGAAGGCGGTCGGGTATTTCGATTTGAAACATTACTTGCAGCTTATCCGTTCCGGGATGAGCGGGCTGTTCATTGACAGCACCAGGACTGATGCCGCACTTGCGCTGGCACTCCCGTCTACCGGGAACCTGGGCGTCAGGATTATTTCGTCGGTCGGCGGACAGGCCGACATAGAGATTTTCGGTCATACAGGGGTCATGGACACGAGCGGGGCCAAGAACTTCCGCCCGATGGTGATCCTGTCTCTCGAACCGTTGCGGATCCGGGAGATGAAGTTCCCTATCCAGAAGGTGGTTTTCGACAAGACGACGGTTTTTATGACGCCAATCATGTCCATGACGGGCGCCTGGGAGTCGTTGCAGGGCGGAATTGACCTTCTTGCACCCCCGGGTAAGCCGAAATAGGTCGTTGCCTACCTTGGATTCGCGAGTCCAAAAAGGTATTTTTAGTAAAAACAAGTGCCAATTTATGTTTCAGGAGATAAAAACTTATGGCAAAGGCAAAGAAAGCAGCTACGGTCGCTGACAATGACTTCTCGTTCTTCCAGAACATGAAGACCCATGACCGCTATGTTGACGCCCATGTCGATCATCCCGAGTTTGGGTTCCTCGATACGGGGTCTTACGCACTGAACGCGCTCATGTGCGGTGACATTTTCGGGGGTTATCCCAAGAACGCATTTATCATGGCTGCCGGTAAGAAGGGCACCGGTAAGTCAATCCTCGGCAAGAACACCTTTATCCGCCCGCTCATGTTGGAAGGTTACTACGCTTTCCACTATGACACTGAAAACGAAGGTGTCAACGAGAAGAAGCTCATCGCCGAGCATGGCTATCTTCCTGGCCAGTTCTCCCTTATCAAGGAAGCGACTACGGTTGAAGAACTTTTCATTTCCGTTGCCGGCCTCCTCGACCAGCTTGAAAAGGACCGTGGCGACGCGCTCGAATTGAAGCGCAAGTGCTGCATCATCATCGACTCCCAGGGTCAGCTTTCTACCAATAAGAGCCTCAGCAACGCAAGCAAGGAAAAACTTACCGCTGACCAGACCAAGGCAAAGAAGCTCAACGAAATGTACCGCGGCATCGTGAACCGCTGCGGTAACCTCGGCATCCCTGTTTATGTGACGAACCATGTGTATGAGAAGCTCGACCAGATGTTTGGTGACCCGACCACCATCGCCGGTGGTGAAGGTGGCCAGTATAGCCCGTCCATCATCATGCTCCTCCGCAAGACTTACGAAAAGGCTGAAAACGGTGTTATCCGCGGTGTCGTGTTCGTTGCCAAGATTATCAAGAGCCGCTTTGTCCGCGACAAGCTCGAAGTGCCTATCTACCTTGACTACAAGCACGGCCTTGACAAGTATTACGGCCTCCAGCGTTATGCCGAAGCTGCCGGTCTTCTCGTGGAATACTCCAAGAAGGCGTTCCCGGACCTTGAACCGGCCCGCAACCCGGACGGATCCGTTTACCGCAAGAAGTGCTATGTCATTAAGGACCCGAACAAGGACCCGAAGACCTGGCTCGTCGTTCCCGAGAACAAGCTGCGTCATGCCGACACTATCGGTACCATCCTCGAACCTATCAACGAATGGGTCAAGGAGAACTTCAAGTATTCTTCCCCGAGCCTCTGGACGGGCGAATATGTCGCGCCTGACGACGACATTCCGGCCGGAGCCGACCAGGTTTCCGACGAGAATGACCCGCTTTCAGTCTCCGCCCCGGCAGAACCTGCAGGCGAAGCTGGCGAGGAAGTCTAACTTTTTGCTATATTTCGTTTGAATAATTCGACTGGTGGTCCGTATGGGCCACCTGGTCGTTAGCTTACGAGATACAAAAATGGACGCATTTCAACCACAAGTCCTGGAATTTGGGCGAGAAGAGCTGATTTTGCAGACTTTCTTCTCACGCCCGACGGTCGCCAGGGCAATGTTACCGATTCTTGATACTGCGCTGTTCGACAATGTGGAGAACAAGTCGCTTGTCAAGCTAATCCGGTCCTTTATCCATAAGTACAATCATCTCCCGAACTCTCAGGAACTTTACACGGGTCTCGAGACTACCGGCATCGGCGGAACGGTCCGAAACAGGTTGCAGTTCATTTGCGCGAGCAAGTTGCAGCCGATGGACAACAAGTATTGCGCCGACCTGATCGAGGGGTTCTACCGCGAGAAGAAGTTCCATGAAATCCTTGTCAAGCAGGCGGAACACTGGCACAACCACGAGATGGATGCCGTCCGTGCGATGATACCGGAAGTCCAGCGGGTTCTTGCCTTCTCGCTGTCGACGAATATCGGCATGGAGTTCATTGCGGACGCTGCCGAGATGATGCGGCGCCTGAATAACCCGGAGGAAAGCATCCCGACGAGGATTGCGGCCCTCTCGCTCTACACCAACCAGAACCGCGACCCGAAGAAGTTCCATGGCGGATATTACCGTGCGGCAGTCTCCCTCATCTTCGCCCCGCCGAACAAGGGTAAGACGCTCTGCATGGTTTCCGATGCCGCATACGCGATTGAGGAGGGGTTCAATGTTCTCTATGTCACCCTCGAAATGGGTGAGGAGAAGATTTGGAGCCGTCTTGCCGCGAATGTTACCGGGAAGCCGATGTGGGAATTTTTCGGCCGTGACCCGGACGAGGTTGCCCAGGAACTCAATGACTATGCGACCGCGAAGTCGGCAAAGCTCGGCCGTCCATTCGGCATGTTCCGCATCCTCGAACTCCCGACAACGACTACGCCGGACGAGATTAACGGCCACATCGACGAAATCGAGGCGGCGACAGGGCGCAAGATTGACTTGCTCGTGGTTGACTATCTCGGCATCACGAAGCCGAACAAGGCCGGCCACAACAGCAACAACAACATGTATCAGGATGGCGTGGAGAAGTGCGAGCAGTTGCGCGACATCTCAAAGAAGCGCCGCATTGCGACACTTTCCGCAGTCCAGTTCAACAGAACAGGCTATCGCACGATCTTCGCGGGCATGGACGCGGTGGAAGGTTCCAGCGGTTACAACAATACTGCTGACCTTATCTTCTCCCATACCAACAACGATACGATGCGCGAGAGCTCGGTATTCATGAACATCATCTTGAAGAGCCGTTTCGGACCGGCGGGCAAGCAGTTCGGTACGAAGTGCGACTATGCGACGATGCGCTGGGAATCCCTTACCGAGGAAGAAATGGTTGCATGGCAGACCATGGTCGAGCAGGAACTCCGCGAGCAGAGCGCCCAGCGCCCGGCTGCCCCGAACAGGGCGCTTCCCGTGAACCCGCCGGTCTCCCAGATTTCTGGTTCCAGCGGATCGCTGCAACCCAGTGCTGCCAAGGGCATGCTCGGAAAGCCCGTGTCGTAGAACCTAGTTTTCGCATGAGGTAACTTATGCGGATAGCTGGAATTGACCCTTCGATGAAGGGAACCGGAATGGTGATAATGGACCTCGATGAAAAACTCGAGGTCTCTTCAATTTTGTTCAGGGCGTTCACTACGATAGAGATGTATGCCATTGAGTACGGCAATGTGAAGATTTACCATGTGGCTCCTGCGACAAAGTATCTCGCGATGTCAATGCCGCAGCGCATGTCGCTTGCCTTTCCGATTATCATGCGGGAGATGGAAGGCGTCGAGTATGTGGGCATGGAAGACTATGCCTACTCGAAGGCCAAGTCGGGTTCCAGCTCCATGATCCAGGTTGCCGAGTTCTGCGGTGGGGTCCGTTACGAACTCTACAAGGCCGGTATCGGCTACCTCAATTACGGGATTTGCCAGATTAAGCGTTTCGCCACCGGCAAGGGGTCCAATGACGACAACAAGATGCCGATGTGCCTGGCGTTCAAGGCAAGGTTCCCCCAGTATTATCCGGCGGAGGCCTTTTCCAAGTTGAAGGAGTTCGAGTCCCCGATGGCCGACATCTGCGATGCCTTCTGGATGTGCGAAATCCTCCACCAGCATCTCCGCTTCGAGAAATATGGGCCCGAAGGCCTGGATGACACCAACCGGATATTCCTTACCACATCCGCGACGAAGGACGGTGCGCCGCTGGTCGAATCTCCGATAATCAAGATGGGCGTCGAATACGAACGCAGGAAGCGCAAGGTAAAGCGCAAGAAGAAGGCTGACCCGGAACAGGTTAAAACCTAGTTTTGTGCCATGAAAGCACAGACGAGGCCTGTATGTTCAGGACACCTGACGGGAAGAAGATTGCCGATGCGACTTCTGAACAGATTTTTAGGGAAATCAACGATTTTTTGAAAGAACCGCGGTTCGCTGGTGATTCGTGCGTCGTCCTTACGATGCCTGCGGCAACCCTGGTGAAATCGGCCGAGAAGCTGAATACTGCGATTCTCGAAGCCTACCGGGAATTGGGTGACCCCAAGACCGGCATGACCCGCATCCTTGTCGCGATCGAGGACTATGTCGAGGTGGAACGCCTGGCCGTTATCCTCGATGACGACATCAAGATGACGCTCGCCAAGGAAAACAACATTTCTGCGGATGAGGAGGACATCGAGAAAGCGAAGCACAGCGCCGAGCGTGCCCTGGCCGCGGTCGAGAAGGCCGAGAACGATGACAACGAAACCGAGGAGGGTTCCGATGAGTAAGTGCGTTTTGCCGAATTTCAAGGTCCTTGTTGCAGAATACAAGCAGGATGCCGAGGTAAGGGCATCCAAGTGCGCGAAGGATCTCCTCCCGACTGTCGCCGGGATCATGAACCTCCCGGTCGCCCTCAACGGCGACCCGAACGACCTCCATGCAACCGGTACGCAGGTTGCCGTGGCGACGCCGGCATACTCGAAGTGGCTGGCATCCGTCCAGGAGCGCAACCCGCTCATTGGTCGCAAGCGGCTTGACAAGGATGGCAATGTAATCGGTTCCATGTTCGAGGGTGCGCCCGAGTTCGAGGAGGATTCCGAAGAGACCAAGACGCCGGAAGAAATGGCGCAGGAAGTCGTCGACACGATCGGCAAGTGGAGGAAGGATGCCGATGGCGTCAACCGTTACCACATCAATAAGGACTTCGAGCCGTATATGCCGACCGAGTTCGAGGAGAAGCTGGATGGCGACGCGGCAAAGCTCTCCGACCTCTATACTATCCAGAACTCCGTGGCCAAGCGCATCGGGTACGACTTCGAGGAAATCATGGAGGGCGTCGTTGCCGACTTGAAGGACTTCCACATGGACGACGAGGACTTCGCCTTGCCGGATAACCTCGATGACATGGTCAAGACGGCAATCGAGCACGAGGAGACCCGTCTCCGTCTCGCCTACGAGAAGAAGCAGGAACAGCAGAAGCCCAGCCAGCCGGCTGCCCAGCAGATTGCCATGCTCCCGCTATCCGGCTCCGTAGGTGGGGTGCGCGATGCCCAATAGCGCTGTCGAGCCCAAGTTCGGGACGCTTGCCCGGCTGCTCAAGGATTTTCCGTGGCTGGACGAGTGCTCGGTCACCGAGACGACCGACGGCAGACCGACGCGTGGTGCGATTGCGCTTTTCGAGGTGTCGAAGGACGGCAGGTTTGCTATCGTGTTTGCCGGCACGGACGGCAACTATTACTGGCCGAGTATTTTTGGCGGAAACGAAGCCCCGAAGAAATACCTACTGGAAGGCTAGGTAAAAATCTTTTTACATTTAACGCTCATTGTGCGGATGTTTTTTGCTATATTTCATCCGAACAATGGGCTTTTGCGTTCTAAACTGGTAATACAAAAGTTCAAATTCGTGGTCTATATGACCGAAGGTTGCACTATGCAGAACACATACCAAAATCCCGCCGCCCCCCAGGGCGACATCCTCTCCTGCGGTGGTCCCGCTGCCGCTCCCGCCATTGACGGCCAGAATGTCAATCCGAATATCTGGAAGCCGCGTGGCATCACTCCTCAGAACCCGATTTACAAGGCGCTTGTCCGCCAGCTTCCCCGCGGTCTTGAGGGTCTCAAGAAAAATCTTTATCCTTCCGTGCTTGTCAAGACGCACTTCTTGAAGGACCCTGAAACGGGCGTGAAGCGCACGATTTTGTGCCGCGAATCCTTGCCCGGCCAGAAGTGCCCGATTTGCAAGAAGATTGCCTTGCTTTACAAGCAGCTCGTGAAGGAACCGGGCGGAAAGGACGCTGCCGTCAAGCGTTGCAAGAATTACTGGGCCGACGAGCACTGGTACTGCAATGTGTTGATTAAGTCCGATCCGCAAAATGCCGATGTCGTGAATACTGTCAAGATGTGGGAACATACCCCGTTCGTCGAAAAGCGCCTTGACAGACCTTGCCGCGTGAACCCGAATGCAGCCGCAGCTCCCCAGCAGCAGCCGGCTACCGACATCTTCGCACAGCAGCTTGCACAGACTCAGGTCAAGGAAGAATACTTCATTCCTTACGATCCGCGCCACGGCCGTGACTTCTTCGTGATGCCGGTGTGGAACACCGAAACGCAGCGCGTTGACTATTCTCAGTGCAGCTGGGCACAGCAGGCATCCCCGCTTGCCCCGACTGACCAGGAAATGCTCGCCATCCTTAACGAACAGTGTCATGACCTCAACCAGCTTTACGCCGATATGCCGGACGAAGTCGCAGCGGAAGCCGCATGGAACGAGTTCTGGCAGGAAGTGAACGACACCCGTTCCACCATGGGCCAGCCCACGCTCGGCGGAGCTAACCCGAACCAGTTTGCCGGCGGTCCTAACGGCTTCATCCCCAATACCCAGGCTCCGTTCCAGATGCCGGGTGCTCCGATGAACACGGTAAGCGGCGCCGACTACTTTGGCGCAGCCGCACCGGCCGCATCTGCAGCTCCGGCAAATGACCCGTTGGCTATCGGTGGTACCCCGGTTCAGCAGGCAGCCCCGGCCGCACAGGCAGCCGACCCGTTCGCCGGCTACCAGGCTCCGGCCCAGCAGGCAGCTCCGGCTGCACAGACTGCTCCGGCAAATGACCCGTTCGCGGGTTATCAGGCTCCGCAGAAGGCTGCCCCGGCTCCGCAGACAGCTCCTGCAAATGACCCGTTCGCCGCTTATCAGGCCCCGGCCCAGCAGGCAGCTCCGGTTCAGCAGGCCGCTCCGACATACCGCCCGGCTCAGCAGGCGGCTCCCGCAGTCGCAGCCGATCCGTCCCAGCCGGTGAACGATATGCTCGCCATCGGTAGCTTTGCCCAGCCGCAGGCACAGGCTGGTGGTTTTGGCGCAGCTCAGCAGTTTGCCCCCCAGCAGACCCCTGCCGCACCGGCCGCTGCTGCACCGACCTTCGCACCGCCGATTCAGCCGCCTGCCGCTGCTGCACAGCCGGGGTTCGCTCAAGCTCCTGGCGCACCGATGAGCACGGAGCTTCCGGCAGCCGAAGACGACATTGACCTGCCCTTTTAATACGCTTGTAAAGGGCACTTAACTCCCCGCCCCGGTGGACTCCACTGGGGCGGCTTTTTAATCTTTTTGCTATATTTCATGCACAATGGGTCTTAGATTTGACAACATACCCGAATCGGCTTATGATGCCGTCATCAACAAGGTATTCGGGCACTTGAACTTGCAGAACAAGGGCAACCACTACGAGTGTGTCTGCCCGTTTTGTGGTGATATGTCGCGTCCGAACAAGCGCAAGGTGTGGATCTGGAAAGACACATGGAAAACCGTGTGCTATAAGGGATGCTTTGACCAGAACCTGTTGAAGTTCTTGAAGGAGAACTCCAAAGACGATTACGACAGCTTGCTGATCTATGCCATTGATGACAATGATGAGCCAACGAAGCCGTCGGAACGCGAACGCCCCCTGGTTCAGCCGAAAAATCCGACGCTGCCGTTCATGCCCGGTGAGATTGTTCCGATTACTGACCCGGACGATCCATGGGCCAAGGCTGCTATTGAGTATTGCAAGTCCAGGCTGATACGCCCGGAAGTGTATGAGATGTGGTATGCCTGCCGCGCGGGCGAACAGTTTTACCACAGGAACCCGGACGGCACAATCAAGTTCTATCCGGGAACCAAGCGTCCGGTGGGTAACGAATATCGCAACCGCATGATTATCCCATTCTACAAGTTTGGCGGTGTGTGGGGACAGTTCGATGCCCGTGATTTGAATCCGAACAGCGATTTTCGCTACATGAACTACGCGGGTGTGAAGCGTGAGGCGTTCAATGTCGATTTCGTTGATTTCACCAAGCGTTTCTACATTCTGGAAGGGACAATCGACTCGACTTTCATCAGGAACTCGATTGCGATAGGCGGCATTGACCATTTGTCCGAGGTAATCGTCGACAATCCGAAAATCCGTAAGTATAAGGACAACGCCGTAATCATCTGGGACAACGACACTGCCGGCCGTCAGGCGACGATCGATAACCTGTCTCGGGAGTTCAAGTGGTTCGACTGGAAGGGAATTGTTTCGAAGGACATTAACAAGGCCATCCTTGAAGGCGAGATACCGCGTGACAGCTCCGGGTATGCCGACATGTCGTTCATCGAGAGCCGTGTCCGTGACAAGGAGCTTGCCGACATCGTGATGACGATGCGGTTCGGCAACATTAGGAAGGAAATGTTCAAGGCGAAACAGGAAGCCCGCCGCAAGGCGATTGCCAACAACGGGTTTGCCAAGGCCAAGGACCGCCCGATTTCATTTTTCTGAGGACCCCTATGCCAGCAAAGCGCACTATTGAGAACATGAAGATGGGACCGACCAAGAAGACGGTAAAGTTTTCTGTCCAGTATGGCTCGTTTACCAGCGTAGAGAACCTGTCTGTTGTGGGTGACGACGAATACATTACTGCGCGTAAGATTGCCCGGATTTTCGGAGTATCGCAGGGGTTCATCAAGAAGCTCGGGATCCTTGACCAGATTGACTACATTGTCATGCAGAACCGGACCAGGGGTTACCTCTGGAAGCAGGTCGTCGCCGCGATGCACACCAAAGGGTTCACTGTCCCTGTCCCGTCGCACCCGATGGCCGAGGTCAGTATTGACATGATCATCGCGGACACCGGGGTGGACCGCAAGAACTTTTACAAGCAGATTGCGCTCGGGCGAATCACCCCGCACAGGAAGCCGGGCGAGCCGTGCCTCTATGTTTACATGGGGGAATACGATGCGTTTCTCCGTGGATATTTCCTCCCGGATAGTCTCCGGTGGATCGGGAGCCAGCCGCTGTATTCAGGCGAGGCTGCCGTGTTCTGCGGTTACATCGACACCGGGGCGTTCAACGCGGCAGTGAACCGCGGGATGATGCCGTCGCTTCGCATCCCGGGTATTAAGGGCGCCCGCCGCAAGTTCACGAAGGCGGCACTGGCATCGTGGCTGGACAACTGCCACAAGACATTCCGCCGGAACCCTCTCCCGGATGCACTCAATGCCAAGCTGGGCGCCATGTACATGCGCCGCAGTCTCTGGCAGTTCAGGCAGATAGCCAAGTATCTTACCCCGGTCGAAGGCAAGACGGGATATTACACCCGCGAGAGCATGGACAGGTGGTATATGAAGGAGTGGTGCATGGATGCTTACGGCGAGCACCAGTGCTATTACACTCCCGCGCAGATATGCGCGAAGTTCGGGCGGACTATGGCCTGGGTGAACGAGTATATCGTCGGCAAGTGCGATGTCTATACAACGCGCCGGTATGTGATGACCCAGGCCGAGTTCAGTAAGAAGTACCATGGAAAGCCCGACCGTTATCCGCTCATCTTCGGCTACAGCAAGCCCGCCGTGGAGGAAATCGTCAAGAACTCGCCGGAACTGCATGGCATCCCGGAAACCGTTCCCGGTGAACCTGGCGTCCACAGACATCCGAGGGGTGTCCTCCAGCTTACGCGGGAAAAGGAAGACAGCATCAAGTCGAAGATTTCCACCGCCAGGAGGAAGCAGGAAAAGCGCAAGGCCAGGGAGAAGGAAGAAGCGGCAGCAGCCGATACACTCAAGATAGACGAGAACAGCCTTGAACTGGCAATCAGGGCGGCCGTCCGCAGGAACAGCCTTGAACGGGATGCGAAGTATCGCGAGAGCCGTCAGAAAGTCCATGCGTTCGAGAAGGAACAGAACGCGATCAGGAACATGCTCGGCATAGCCAAGAAGAGCGTCCGCATTTCCCCGAAGGCGATGATACAGGTCTCGAAGGTTCCGATGAATGTGTACATGGTGCATACGGTTGGCTTCTCGTCGGGATTGTTTACCGAGCGCATGCCGGAACCCGGCGCGTTGGTGGTCAAGTCGCCGGATTTGCATCTTCCGGTGAAGTCCAAGAAGGAACGGTGCAACTCGTTCAGCGTGGTCTCCAACGAATATGACAAGGTCCAGGAACTGAAACCGGCTGCCGTCCCCTCATGGTATGTTCTTGTCGGGGGCAGCACGGTGATCAACGATATCCAGTTCCCCGAGAAGCTGGCTGCCGTGCCGGCGGATGTCGCCGCGGTTGGCGCCTTCGGCTACGAGCGGTTCATGCCGGATGGAAGCTGGCTGGAAAGCCCGTTCTCCTACGGCATATATTCGGCATTTGATGTCGATGTCCGCAATAGCGAGTGGGTGATGGGCAAGAAGGGCGTGAACGGTTCTCACCAGGTTGCTGTAATCGACGGCCCGTTTATCGCGGTCAGGGGTATATATGGCGACATACTTGCCGAGCTCAGGCAGTTCTCGCCGCTATGGCAGGGAGATACCGGCCAGAGGCTCATGGCTGCGGTAATTTCCCTTGTCCTTGGGAGGATGGGTCTGAAGCTGATGCAGCTCCCGGTCGATTGCTCGATGTGCAGGCAACAGCCGGTCATGCCCGGGTCGCTCGACTGGAACCGCATCGAGGACACCCTGATTAAGTTCTATAAGCACAAGTAGTAAGTTTTTTGCTATATTTCTACCGAAACACGCGGGCTCTAACCGGGCTCGCAATCACTGAATCGAGATAAAAAATGGCAAGTTTGACATTTTCGGAACAATTTTCTGCGGTCATGCAGAAGCTGGTGAAGGCCCTGCCGAAGTCCCCCGTCCTCATCTTCCGCGAGGATGGGCTTACCCGTATGTCCTATACGAAGAATGGGTTGCTTCTGCACCTCTCGGCTTCGCCGGAAGATTTCTCCTATGACGGGAAAATGGTCGGCCTTTCTACATTGTCCGAGTTCAACGACTGCGCGAAGGCGGTCGGTTACCCGAAGGTTGGTGAAATTTCCCTCGTGCGTGAAGTCGCCATGTCCGGCCACGCATACGAGTTCGTCAAGTTCACCGGAAATCACAAGAGATTGCGGTGCCGCCTTGTTGACCTCGCATTTTTCTCGGAAGATAGCCAGCAGGTTCCGTTCGACCGCGAAAGCAACCCGCTGAAACTTGTCGGCAAGCTGTCACTTTCGCAGACTGCAATCAAGGACATCTTCAACTCACGAAAGTTCGCTCCGGGATGTGACAATGTCACCATCACCTGCCAGGAAAGCAAGATCGTCATTACGCTCCGCGGAACGGTTGGTCAGCAGGTAGACCTTGATTATACCTACCCCTATGTCCAGATCGACCAGGAAGTCGCAGCCCAGGCATACGCAAACTCGATTCTGCGCATGTTCCCGCTCGAAATGTTCCACATGATGGATGCGGTCGGTCTCGATTACGAGATTGAGCTTCGTTATATGCCGGGTCCCAACGGTGGCCAGATGGCTCTGTGCTCATACGCGTCTTTCCCGGGCGTGAGCGGCAACCCGATTAGCGTATATATCGGTTCTGTCGAAGCGGAAGCCGCGACAATCGCAAATATCGACATCATCAGGTAGGGTTATGGGCCAGTCTCATTACATTGATGTTTACGGCTACCGTAACTTCGTCAAGGGCATGCACACACCGGACGCAATCGTCAAGGTGACACCCCGTCCGTATATTGCGGATGGGCGCCCGCAGTACGAAATTTCCATCGAGGCCGAGTTAAGCGGCGGAGAATCCGATTTTCTTCCGCCGGAAGTTCTCCGGGTGCTTGTCCAGGAGGCTGCCAAGGCCTGCGTGAACAAGTGCGTCGCCCAGATGATGCACATTCGGTTGGCCAAGGACGCGAAGCTCGGTATAGAGAACCTCTACTGGCTGACCGATGGCCGCATGCGCGTAGATAACCATTACAAGGCAGTCCTCATCGGTAGCGATGCCGGGAAGGAGAAGACTTACATGCTTGCTACTCCGGCGCTGATCCGGGAAAGTGCCGAAGGGTTGAGTGACGACGAACTGGCCGATTACCTGATTCAAAGTTTTGCTGGATGGGGAGTTCTCGGATGATTGGTCCTCTCACAGGCAAGGTCACGATTAAGTTCGTATATCACGATTCGATGAACGCCCGTATTGACTTTTACGGGTCGGTCCTTCGTGACCTGCAAACGGTTCATGGTGAAATATACATGAAGATGCGCTTCTGCGACGAGAACAAGTGGTATCAGTCGAAGAAGCTCGGTCTCAAGAAGAGCGACTGCATGGTCGAGTTCTATGACCGGAAGAACCGTTTGCTTCCCATCGGCCTTATCCCGCGCGTGACATACATGCTCCGGGACCAGTTTGGAAAGTCCATCGTAGTCGGGCTTGATGACCGGATCCGCGAGATGTTTGAACCTCCGCATGGACCGGTGGACGAACATGCCGTCAGGGCATTTGCAAGCACACTGAAAATCCATAACAGGGCGACTGGCGAGGTGCTGGTTCCGTATGACCACCAGATAAAGCTCGCGACACGGGCACTGAACGGCCGTCGTATCTCGCTCCTGGCATGTACCAGTGCCGGCAAGTCTTTGTCCATGATGATAATTGCCCGCTACCTGCTCGAACGCGAGAAGATGCGCAAGGTGCTGATCATCGTTCCGTCCACTAACTTGGTGGAACAGCTGTTCAGTGACTTCCATGACGACTACGGATGGGATGAGGCGCCGCTTTATTGCACTCTCCTGCACTCCACTTCGTCGGACAAGCTCTCCAAGTCGGAGCGCGAACGGCTCGCGGCATTGCACCTTGGCGAGGAAGCCAAGTTGAAGCCGATAACCATTTCGACATGGCAGACACTCCAGAACAAGAAACCCCAGTTCTTCGAGGTGTTTGACGGTGTCATCGTGGACGAGGCCCATTCGACCAGGGGCGAGAAGCTGCGCGAAATTCTTGCAATGTGCGAGAATGCCAACAACTTCAAGGTCGGCGTTTCCGGTACGCTCCCCGATTCCGGTATTGATGCCGGATTTATCGAGAGCGGCCTTGGGCGCAAGGAAGAGATTGTCAGACTGCATGAGCTCGTTTCCAAGGGTATTCTTACCCCGGTCGAGGTTCATGCAATCTTCCTTCCGTACCCGCAGCAGCTTCGGACTAAGATCAACTCGATGCACTACGATACCGAGTTTGACATGGCCACCGAGACGACCTCCCGCCGGGACATCATTGACATGCTAATCAGTCATGGCTACATTACCACGGCGGAGAATACGGTGATCCTGTTCCGTTACCTGGACAACCTTGAAATGATGGTGAACCACATGGAGAAGGCACACCCGGAGTTCAGCTATTGCGTAATCAAGGGTGATGTTCCTACTGATGAGCGTGAACGCATTAGAAAGACGGTCGAATCTGGTCCGGGGCACATCATCATCGCCACTTACGGGTGCATGCAGCAGGGCGTGAACATCAAGTTGCTTCACAACTTGGTGATGGCGGACCCCGCGAAGACGCCTTACATGGTGGTTCAGTCGATCGGCCGTATCGTGCGCAAGCACAAGAACAAACCGCTCGCTAGGGTGTTCGACCTGATTGACGATGCGACATATATCGGCAAGTCTTACCGCGGCAGGCCGCCTTCATTGCAGATGAACACGCTCTATCGGCATTTCTGCCTGTATCGTAAGAGTTACTACGATGCTGACAAGATTCCGATCCACGCCATCAATCTCGACGGCATCTATACGGTGAACATCACCCTGGCCGACATCGAGGAGCGTATCGCCAAGGCCATCGAGGCAGCGAAGGGAAAGAAGGCTGGCAAGAACGGCGAGAAGAAGTATGACATGAACACCTACAAGAAGAAATTTTTCATTTAAACAAAGGAGCCTACAATGGCAGAACAGATTAAAGTTCAGTATCTCGATGAAACGACCAAGCGCCTTAAAATCGAAAAGAAGGGCGACTGGATTGACCTTTACGCAGCAAAATCCATCACTATCCCGAAGGGCGAGTTCGCTATCGTCCCGCTTGGTGTGGCGATGAAGTTGCCCGAGGGTTACGAAGCGCACATCGTCCCGCGTTCCTCCACTTACAAGAAGTGGGGCATTATCCAGACTAACCACATGGGCGTGATCGACAACTCTTACTCCGGTCCGAACGACTGGTGGGGAATGCCGGTTCTCGCCATGCGCGATACCGTAATCAACAAGGACGACAAGATTTGCCAGTTCCGTATCGTCAAGCGTCAGCCGGAGATCGAGTTCGTCGAAGGCAAGATGGAAGGCGAAAACCGCGGTGGTTTCGGTAGCACGGGGAGCAAGTAATGCAGTCCGGCCCGCTGACAGAACCGAGGGTCACCTCGTACCCCTATGTACAGAACCGCCTGGTCGTCATTGACTGGGCGTCGCTCTCGTATCACCTCATGTTCTCCATGAAGACACCGAGCGCAAAGAAGATGCTGGGGTTGATGGGTTCGGATGACGAACTTCTCCGGTGGCGTAACCTTATGTTCCAGCGGGTGCTCGACTATGTTACGCTCTTCAACCCCCGGCACATCATTTTTGCCCTCGAAGGCAAGAACGGCTGGCGTAAGAAGTTCGTCAAGGATTACTACTCCGCGCACACCGAGGTGTATGTTGACAAGGAGCATTACTATGTGTGCAGCGACAATTACTGCTACGCCGTGAAGCTCCTTTCCGTTGACGACGAGGGGAACCAGAATTTCCAGGTCGACTCCATTTCGGTGAAGAACCGCAAGTTCCTTACCGAGCAGAACCTGAAACATGTGAAGCTCGGCCGTCTCCCGAAAGAGAAGCAGGACATGCTGTGGGCGATTACGACCGACAGCGGCAAGCCCATCATCCCGTCATACAAGGGCCAGCGAAAGTCGAAGGAATGGCCGTTCTTCGTGGAGAAGTCCTTCTGGATGAACTACAAGGACGAGTTCGCCAAGGCTATCGCCCCGGCGTTCCGCGCAAGGGCCGTCCTGGTCCCGGAGGCGGAAGGTGATGACATCGTCTATGCGTCCGTGCAGAAGTATGCCGGGTCCTGCGATGATGTGATTATCATTACCAGGGACTCCGATATGAGCCAGATAGATGTGCCGAATGTGAAGATTTTCAACCATGTGTCGGAAACCTTTACGAAGTGCGCCTATCCGAAGGAATACCTTGATGCCAAGGTGTTGTCGGGCGATAAGTCCGATAATATCCAGGGCATGGCGTTCATTGACGAGAAGACGGGCAAGATGAAGCCCGAGAAGGCCAACCAGCTCGGTGAGGGGACCGCCCTTACCCTCCTGGAAAAGTGCCCGGCCATCTACACCGTCGCCAAGGAGAACGGATGGGACGACCAGTATATGCGCAACCGCACGCTGATCGACCTTAGCCTCGTCCCGGAGGACCTCAAGCCGGTGTTTATCGAGGCGGTGTCCTGTCCCGAACCGGAACGCTGTGACGATTCTGTCGCCGAGCCGAACGGGATTTCGGAGAACCGCATGTCCAGCCTGCGGCAGCTGCGGTCGTTCGGGTTCTATGCGTTAAACGACAAGGCTGTCGTCGATGCGGATCCGAGCATTTTCCGGGCCGAACTGTACCGGAAGGAAGCTGCCTCGCTCGGGGACAATATCACGGAAGAGGAGATTGCCAGTTTCGACAATATCGACATGTTTGCCGGTCCTGGTGTCTCGTTTACCGAATGATGCCTTACATCCCTTACATGCTTACCCACGGCCATACCGGTCGTGGGTTCTTTCGTCTAAAACCTAGTTTCATGGAAAAGAGGACGATATAACATGTATTGTAACTGCCTTCTCCATGTCTTCGGTGACCGCCAGAATGAGGTTGCCGAATGGCTCGATTACCATCTTGCCCTGGGTTTCGATAGCGTCTATGTCTATGACTCGGGCAACCGCCCCTGGCTCGACAGTCTTTGCGAACGATACGGCGACAAGGTTCGCCTGATGCCCCGCGCCACGGATGGCTGGAAAAAGACCCGCGAAATCCTGGGAGACCATCTCTCCAAACGAAAGACTGCCGAATGGTGCGTGGCACTCTCCGACAACGAGTTCGTGTGGATTGACCTCAGGCAGTGCCGCAACATCAAGGACTACATCAACGCTGCCGCGATGCGCAACGGTGGCAGGGCAATTACCGGCTTCTATGTGTATATGTCCTGCAAGGGGGCTATGCCTAACCGTGTCGGTTCCTCGATTGACTGTTTCCTCCATACCCGCGAAAACCCGCAGGGCATCAAGTCCCCGCATGCTTCTACCGGGTTCGGTGGCGTTACCTTCTTCCTTTATGACCGTGTCGGTTTGCAGCCGCTCGCTGGCTCCATCCAGCCGACTTGCCGGGAATGGCGCGATGCCAATGGCGGCCTCCTGACCCCGGCGATGGTTGCCCAGGTCCAGAGGGACGGTTTCGACCCGTCTCGCTACGCCATGCGCATCTACCGCTACGCAGTCCGGTCCGATAAGGAGATGGGCTATAAGCCGGGCGAACGCCCGACCGGCTACACCAGGCTCGACATGTCGATGCAGCTTGCACGCCAGGCCTTGCTTAATGTGCCGTCCTCCCAGGAAACGGAAGAGATGTTCACGAAGCCGGCCGACTTTAACGAGGCCGAGTTTGCCGCCAAGGAAGGTCCCGCACGGACCGACAACATCTTCGACACGAATCTCCCGGGCCTCCCGATCACCAAGGCGAAGATAGACCAGCTCATCCTCGAAGGCAACTACCTTGAAGATGTGATTGACTACATTACCGCACGGGGGCATGAATTTGACTACGAACAGCTCGTTGTCGCGTTCAACCGCGAACGCCAGACCATCGCGGACAGCTCCCCGGTATATCGCCAGGTGCAGACGCTGATGGACCAGGGCAAGTCCGCCAAGGAAATCAGCAAGATTACGAACATCGCTGAACCCACCCTTGACCGCATGGCAGCCACGCTCCGTGTCCTCGACATCCGCACGGGTGTCCTGAGCGACCAGGTTGTTGCCGAAGCGGTGAACGCTTTCGAGACTGCAGAGGAACAGGCAATGTCCGCGAAGGAAATTGCCCAGAATGACGCCCGTTTCGCGGAAGTCAACCGCAAGCGTGCCGATGCACAGAAAAAGAGTAGGCTCGCCCGCGCGGCGAAGAAGGCCGGCAAGTCTGTGCCGATCCAGGATGAGGCCGAAGGCGAACCCATCGAAATTCTCGGTAACGGCGAAACCGGTGCCCTTGACAAGGCCCTGGACGAGCTTGGACTTTCCGACGAAATGCCGGATCCGACCGCGATTGCCGAAATCGAGAAAGCCAACTCGGTTGAGGAAAAGCCGGCACCGGTGACGGTGGTAATTACCCCGGAACAGGCGGTTGCTGAAATCGGGGACGAGACCCCGGCTGCGGTGGACGAGAAACCGGACACGGCGCCTAAGACTACCCCGAAGAAGGGTAAGAAATAAGGCTCGGCCCGAATTTTGCTATATTTCGTGCGTGGCGATAGCCGCGCACTTTTTATTTCTGGAAAGACTATATGGCAAAGATACAGTTCAAGCGGATTATGTTCCGCAACTTCATGTCCTACGGGGCAAATAACAACACATTCGAGTTCATGGATGGCGTGACCTGGTGCTGCGGTTCCAACGGTTTTGGAAAGTCCACCATCGTCGAGGCAATCAACTTTGCCTTGTTTGGTGATTCTTATCGCGGAACCAACAAGCCCGACCTCATCAACACGATGAACCCCGGCTGCGAACTCGAAGTTGAACTGGAATTTAAGGTCGCCCAGCATGACCGCTTTACCGGTGACGAAAGCTGGATTGATTACCGCGTCATCAGGACGATGAAGGCCGGCAGCAGCGGCAAGACCAGCGGTAAGTTTGATCTGTTCAAGCTCGAAGACAACAAGTGGATTGTCCAGAACAAGCGTGCAGGGTTCTCCCAGGACGACTTCGAGGACAACATCCTCGGGTTTAACGAAGTCCTGTTCAAGAGCGTCATCGCCCTTAACACGCAGGAAGCCCAGCCGTTCATGGAACTCCCGGCGCAGAAGCGCAGGGACATTACGGAAAGCATCATCGACCTTCATACCGGTCCGTGGAAGAAGGCCAACGGCAAGCGTCGCGACGAGGCGACAATGCAGTTTAACCTCGCTACCAGCGAATATGGCCGTCTCGGGCAGGAAATTACCAACCTGGAAGGCATCCTTGAACAGATGAAGGCCGAACGCCAGTCCAGTATCGAGGACCTCAAGACCGAAATCACCCGTATCTTCGGCATCATTGAGCAGAACAAGGTCGATGCTCAGAAGGAACTTGCTCCGATTGACGGGATCAATGCGCAGATTGCCGGGTGTAACGACCGGATTGCCGCATGCAACACCGAAATCGCGGCCCGTAATGCCAAGATTGCCGAAATTACTGCCAACAAGCAAAAGCTCGCCGGCGAACTGGCCGACGAAAACGCGCTTCGCCAGAGGGTGGCTGTTCTCGATGAAGGCCGAAAGGCCGTCAATATGAAGGCCGGCTACGAAACTGCGCTTTCTGACGCGCAGAAGGCCCTCGCCCCGGTTGAAGAAGAATACCGGAATTTCGGTAAGGATGGCTACACTGCGGAATTGCAAGCATTGACCCAGCAGAAGCAGACGGTTGATGCGGAAACGCGCAAGATTGAGCAGGCAAATGCCAAGATTCAGACGGAAGTGACCTTTATTGATCGCGATATTGCTAATCTGACCAAGCAAGCTACCGACTTGAAGGCTAAGTCGGATGCTATTGTGCCTGGTGTACCGTGCCCGACCTGCGGTAAACCGTCCACTGATGCGGATGTTGCCAAGATGAAGGGCGAAATTGCCAAGCAGGTCGATGCTCTCCGTGACCAGTGCCGTGTAAAATTGGCAGAAAAGCGCGAAAAGGCGACCGCGTTCAACACAGGCCTTGAAAAAATCAAGGCAAATACCGAAACTGTGGCCCAGATTGATGCCAAGACTACAGAAATCAACGCAAAATTGGCGGAAATCAACGAGTACGAGCGTTTGACTCTCGGCCCGGCACGCACGACAGTGCAAAATGCCAAGAAGGCCCTTGACAGCTGCCTTGCCACGATTGCCCGCATGGGTATCGAGGTGGATGCGGTTGGTATCGAGCTTGCGTCTATTGATGCCGCGTTCGCACGCAATACGGAAATCCGTAACGAGGGTGCCCGTCTCAACGGCGAAATTGCTGAAATCAATACGGAAATCTCGCAGTTCAACACGACGATTTCGAATATCCGTTCCGAAATCGCGACTTACAACTCCCAGATTAACGACGCGAAGTCCAGATACAACGCCGCGCTGTCGAAGAATGAGGTCCATGAGACCCGTATTGCCGAAATCCGTAATGAAATTGCCAAATTGGAACAGAGCGGCAGCGCCGACTCCATCGGCAGGACGGAAGCCCGTCTCGCCCAGGCAAGGGAAGACCAGGTCAAGGCCCATAACCGTATGCAGGAAGCCAGCGACACCAAGGCAATCTGCACCTTCATCGACAAGCTCTGCTCCGACGAAGGCATGAAGCGCATGGTGTTTGACATCTTCATCCCGATGTTCAACAAGGCAATCGCAGCCAACCTCGCCAGGACGAACCTCCCGGTTTCCATTGTGTTCGATAGCACGATGGACTACACCTATGAAGCGGGTCCGGGCCTCGCCCCGACTTATAAGGGCCTGTCCCAGGGGCAGCAGCGCAAGGTCGGGTTTGCAATCGCGATGGCATTCCGCGACTTCGTGTCCCGTGTGGGTCATTTCAGTGTCAACTTCGTCAGCTTCGATGAAGTGATTGACCAGTCCACGGACAACAACGCCATGCGCGAGATGCTGGAAATGATCCGCGGAATGGTAGACAAGATTGGGTGCGCGTTTATCATCAGCCACCGTGGCGAAGTCGTCCGTGACCTCTTCGACTACAGGCTTGAAGTGAAGAACAACGGGGCATACTCCCGTCTTGGCGAACTTGAAAAATTGTAGGAGGCCGTATGGCAAAAGAAAAGGAAAAGAAGATAGCGGTCAAGGTTATCAAGACTGCCCGTAGAATCAAGCCCAAGCCGGTAAACAAGCAGATGCCGGACTTGCCGGCGTTCGATTTCCCGTTCAGTGATACCCAGCCCCCCGAGCAGGTCGCAATGCCTGCCGTCGAGCCGGTGCCACCGTGCGTAACTCCGGCTGAACCGGAAACGCCGAACACGGCCCTGCCGAAACAGGTATACCAGTATGCGGTGGATGCAATCCGGGGTAACAGTGAGATCGTCATTGAACAGACGGACGACAGCACGGTGATTACTCTGGAAGTGACTGGAAAGCTCTATGTCAAGTATTCCATGCCGCAGGACAGTCTCGAAATTAACGCCAACTATACGGTTGAAGGGCATATTTACCGCTTCCGCGGCAAATATAGCCGGAAGTCCGGTGGCATGGTCGCAAATCTTCGCAGCATGATGACCATGCTGATGACGAAGGTGTACTAGCCTATTTGGCAGGTTCAGCGTTTGAAATGGCGCCCCGGGGCTTTCCGGGGCGCTTTTTCGAATATAAACTAGGGGCATGCCACAACTTTACGACTACGAACAGTTCTACAAGCCGATGAAGGCAACCGCGAAGGTCAAGCTGGACCTTAGTGGCATCCCGTTGAAGACGCTTGCTTCCGTCGAGGACGAAGAAGGCGAAATTACCCTGAATGAACGGGTGACCAACAATGTGATGGAGTATGTCCAGAGTGTCGTAGTAGCTGGAGTAAGGACCCTCGTGATGGGTTCTTCCAGCAACGAGGTTGTCCATGTCCACTTCGGTGAGACGGACATCTATGTGGCGCCGGGTTACCTGGCTGATGCGCTTGTCGCGAGCGGGGTGGTGAAGCCCAACCTTACCCAGTATCGGCGGAAGCCGGACACGCTGGTCAATGGGCAGACTATCAAGGCCTCCGACGACGAGACATACACCGTTTCGATTACATTCGAGATTTACAGCAAGGAAAGTCCAATCCCGACGACGGTCCCGGTATCTAGTGTCACGATCAACTACATACCCAGATACCTGCTCATGGTTCACCCGGAAACTTTGCAACAGTCTCAGGATTTTGGCTGGATGGGGAATGTCCAGGTGTACCGGAGTTCGCTTGGCGTCCTCGGGTTTGACCGGGTTCGCGAGCATGGCCGCAAGTGGTTCACAAAGACCGCGCCGAAGGACAGGCAGGCGGTGTGCAGCTATGACGGGTTGCAGAAGACATTGAAATACATGTCCGGGTTCTATAACGAGAGCGGCATGGGCCTGGAAGTCGCCTATTACGATGACAAGTTCAAGCAGCCGGTTGAGACGGATCCGCCGACCCGGGACGAATGGAGGCGTGACCGCAAGGCTGCCCGTCGCAAGTTGAAACAGTACATGCGGGAAGTCGCGGTAAAGGACCTTGGATATACCGTTACTGACATGCGTTCCAAGACCAAGTTTTCCGAGCTTAGCGGAAAGTTCGACGCATGGGAACCGAATGTCAACCATATTTATGCCGAGGTTGCCGATGCCGATGTCATCGCACAGGGCGGAACCGCGGATTACGGCAAGAGACTGGTGAGTTCGCTCGCCGGCACCGAAGAAACCGGCGGGACCGGCACGGCGCTTATACCGAATGTGTGTGACGCGTTCAAGTCCTTCTATTACAGCACTGACGAGCTCGTGTCTTCGTTTAACGATGCGATGACCGAGGTTATTGACGAGATGAAGAATCGGCAAGGTGACACGAGTAACCATTATGGTGTGGTGGCCGGGTTCATCAAGCAGATGCAGCAGACCTCGTTCAAGGAGAGTGATTGCTACAAGTATGCGATTGACTTTGGCGAGCTCCGCCGTTCGATGTATACGATTTCCCGCAGTGCGGTCGATTATACCGGGCTTGGCTACAACCCGCGTGAGCTGACGCTTCGTCTTCGCGCACTTAGTATTCGCGGTGCGAACGAGTATTTTACCGATTATACGAATATCAAGGATGATGGGGGTATCAGGAACCGGCTGGTTATCGCGGGCCCGGGATGCGTATTTAATCAGTCCGGGACGGTGGGTCTTCCGGGCGCAACCACAGGCGACATTGAGAGGTATCATGCGAACCTCCTGTATGCCGGCATCAACGATCCCAACGACTATATCCTGGAAAAGGTCACGACTACTTATAACGCGGACCAGGTAAAGAGTTACCTGATTTCCGTATATCAGGAATGGCTCGTGAACCAGAGCAAGCAATGGAATTATGGGTCGAGCGACGGGTTTACTGTCAATGCCATCCGCATGTGGGACAGTGAAGAAACATTTAACGCGGACAGCGGCGTGGTCTATAATTTTAGTGCTGTCAAGCCGCTGATTGCCCAGTATAACGGCTATAAGGGCGGGATGATTTCTTACATTTCGCTTACTTCCGGCTCGACAACAAAGTATTTCCTTTCCTGGTACAACGGCTATGGGTATATGACCGTTGAGTGCAGTTCGCTGGTAGTGTCAGGCGCCGACAAGACGGCCCGTTATGATGTGAACAGTTGTGCTTATTTCAGCGCGGGCGTTGGCGTATATACGCTTGCCCAGTTTGCTACCGAAGCGGCGATCATGGTAAAGTCCATGCGCGATGCGATGGTTGCCGGCACGGTGGCTACGGCGACTTCGTGGTTCCCGGTAAACGATAACTGGAAGCTCGATGGCGAGTTTGCTGCTGTCGAGGTTGAAGATGGCAATTTCCCGATTGGCGCTGCCGTTGTCAGTCTGGGTGCCCTGTATGTTGGGAAGAACGAGTATAATAAAATCCTGGCAAAATACAATGACGACTTCTCCATCGACGATGCCGATGTGAGCATGCCTTATTTCCGGGATGCCGTGATGGATGCTTTCGCGAACATTTTGGCTGAGTGGAGCGACTGGCTCGATTGGAAGAAATTGACCTTGATGGGAGCGGGCGCTGCATTTGGCGGTGCAGTGTTGGGCCCGGCAGCGTTGCTTGAATATAGCAAGTTGAAGGAGCCTTACGAGGATGCGCGGGATGCGTATAACCGTTTGAAGAGCGTAGTCGAACGGATCCGCTATTATGAGTATATTACGGGCGAAAGCGCCTTTGCCAACAAGTCGATGATCTATGGTGGCGAGAGCCTTCTGAATTACAAGATGGTTCCGGCCAGGTTCATGATTCCGGTTTCCATGTACAAGAAGGTCCGCAAGCGCTACCGTCGTTTCGGGTTTACCCGTCACAAGATGGTGAAGCGTTCCATCGGCATCCGCTGGGCGGAAATCCGCATCATTGACACGAATGTCTACGCCGAATACCCGCAGCTTGCTGACGATACCTACACCGTTTACAAGGTGAACCAGCCGGCGACCATAACCGGAAATGCCAGTGACGGGTTCATCGTGAGTGTGCCCAGTGCAATCGAGGGTGGAAAGGAAGTGCCCGTGGGCGCGATTTCCAACGAAGCCGAGGTCGTGGTTGACCTGGTTGACACGGCTGGCTATGTGACATCCTACTCCGCAACGCCCGAAGGCGATACGGTATTCCATATCACCGATGACGAGTTCGACGCTGCCCAGTATTCTGCCGGTGCGGTGATGCTGAATGTAAAGGTTCCTTTACCTCCTAGCCAGGACGACGATACGAGGCATGATGTCGAGATTCAGTATTCCATGCCGAACCTGCCTCGCCCGAGTGAAATCAGGCACAAGGCGTTTGTCGACTACGGGCCGTTTGACCAGTCGAAGTATTCAATCGTTGAACGCAGTGGCAACGAGTACAAGGGTCACATGGGAGCCGATGGACACTTTATCTACGATACGGATGCCGACGGCAACCTTGTCCCGGTAGTTGACCGTGTTGACGGGTGGCGGATTTTCTACGAGAGCAGTAATAGGATTGCCGACATGCGGAAGGGCATGGGCGTATTCGACGCTGCCGCGTCATTGCTCGGTATCTTGCGCTCCGAGTTCGGCGAGAAACGCGTCGAGCTGTGTGAGACCATGCGCTCGATGGAAGACGAGGCGACCGTGTGTGCGGGTGGGCCGGAATCCGAGTTCTTGTCCTGGCACAACTTTGGCCTCGGTATCAAGATACTCATCTACCAGGATGACTTGCGGACCCCGATTGCGGAGGACAGCGACGATTTCAGGAAGCTGATTGATGTGGCGGAGGCCTTCACGCAGGCTGCCCGGGAGGCCCAGGTTTGCCCGAAGCCGCTCAATGTGGTGTGGTGTGGACGACTGGTCATGGGTGCCAACATCTTCTGTTGGGAGTTCCTCCCGATAGGCGTCGAGCATCGCGATGCGCCGAAATTCCGCGAGGCCCTGCTTGAACGGATGGATCCGGTCGAGCGTCTCTCCTATGTGAATGTCGATGCGCTTGGTTATGTGGTTGATACGCCCCCGACGGACAAGCGCCCGTATGTTCTCCGCGACAGCGATGTATATACAAAGTCCGAGACGGCGCGTGGGCAGCACTATGTCGATCCGGCAAAGGTGATTAACTATCTTCCGGGCCAGATTCACCGTGACCTCCCGCTGATAAATGTCATCGAGTTCATCAAGATGATACAGTTGAAGCTCGCGGCGAACGGCACATCCCTTACCGACAGGGCCAACATCTACGAATGGAAGGCCGTGAACGAGACATCGTTCCGGCAGCTGGTGATGTATTTCGGCATGACCGGGAACCTCAGTGGGGCGACATCACTCATCTGCGGTGATTTCGTGGAGCGCTACCAGAACATCGTTGACATGTATTACACTACCGATATTGTCGAGTTCGTCAAGAACATGCTCGGTAGCCATTACGATTCCGCCAAGCTCCTTATCAGCGGAGTTGGTGATGGGGGTGCCTACATTTCACTCGCCGATGGCAGGATCCATGTCTTCGGGGAGGCTGTCCGTTCGGCATACGATCAGAACTGCGCCGGCAATGTGTTCGGCGAGCGCCAGATTAACCCGACCAAGATGGTCAGGGGCATTGAACGCGACGGCATATTCTACACCGTTGACGAGGCAAGGGAACATGGGTTCACGGTCGAGTATATCAGTGACCGCCCGGTCATCGACGGCTATGAGGTTGCTGCAGACGGGACTGTGAGTGTCGGTGGCGGTGACGCCAGGACCATCCATGCGATGGTTGCCAGCCAGATCAAGGAAAACTACGAGAAGCTGAAATCCAGGTTCGAGGATTATGGCGGTTCCGTGATGTATGACCATTATGCTGACGGACCGAACGCCAAATATCCCAACATGCTGGAAAACGAGTTCGGTATCATAGCCGGTCAGACCTTGATGGGCTTCGATGCCTTGCGCAGTATGGTGGACAAGAACACCGTCATGAATGGTGGTATCGGCGACGGAAGCGGAAAGTTGAGCGACGACAGCTACGGTGACCTTGACGGGAACGGCATGCCGCTCGAAAGCGTGTATGAGAAGGTGGTGTCCAACGCCCAGCTCTCGGGTGTCCGCAAGGCGAGCCTGACCAAGGAACATGTGCAGGAAGTCCCGAGGTCCAATGGGCTGAGTGTCGAACGCATCTACTCCATCCTGACGGCCGGAAGAAAAGTAATGGCGAACGATTTGATGCGCCGGAAGTAATTTGTATTTTTAGGTACTATGAAGGCATTTATTCTTTCTGACATCCATGTGGACACCTGGTTCCAGTACGCGGTCAAGCCTAGCCGTATTCGCGGGGACGACCCGAAGGCTGATGTTGTCTATGATACCATGGACTACCTGTGGGAGACGAAGGGTTATCCACAGACCGACGCGATTATCGTGGCGGGGGACATAGCCAACGACTATCTCTCCTATACACGCGCCGTGAAATGGCTGTCGGAGAAATACAAGGCTGCCTATATCTGCGTGGGAAATCATGACATCCTCGTTAGGGGTGCGACCCCGTCCAAGTCCAACTTGAAGTTCACCCTCTCGGAGGACAAGCTGGACCACATCCTCATGCAGGACTTGAAATATGACAATGTCCACATAATCGAAGACAGGACCGTGGACGGGATTGCCGGGTGCATGGGCATGTGCGACCTGAAATGCGAGGCCTGGCCGGGATTCGATCACCGGACCGCTTGGCGCCGGTCGTGGTTTGACGGCAAGTATTGGCGCTACATGAACCAGGAGCCGGGAAAAATCTGGAACCACTATTCCGACATGATGGAACGGCTCTGCAAGGGTGCGCCGCGTATCATGATGACCCATTTTGCCCCCTATCAGGTTGGCGTGAACTGGAAATACAGGAACAACCAGGCGAACCTCTACTTTTACTTCCAGGGCGAGAAGTTCCTCGACCTGCTCCCTGACGGGGCCATCTGGGTATGTGGCCATATCCATGACAAGAAGATATGCGATTGGGAGAACTCATCCGGTGCGCACATCCGCATCCTCTGTAACCCGTCCGGCTACCCGAATGAACGGTCGATGGAGGCCGATGTGACATCGGTGGTGGATGGCAAGATTGAGCGCAAGGTGGAGTTGACTACCCATGAGGACTTCATCATAGACATCTAGCGACCACCTCCCGTTATAAACTGGAGGAAAACGACGGTCAGTAGATGTCAGCAGGCGTAATCATACGAAAATATACGGGCAGGGACGGTTCCTTCGGGACCCTGGTTTCTTCACTCGGTATCAAGCGGGTGGACACATGCGTCCCCGCCGTCTATTCGTCCGAGCGTCTGGGTGGAAAGGTAATTCCGGCGGATGATGCGTCCGAGGCTGCGTATTACTGCATCTATGGCGAGGAGGACCGGAAGTGCACTGCATATTCGATGGAGTGCGTGTTCAAGATCCATCTTGACCGTCCCCCCGATGTCCAGCTGACCAACATCAGGATTTACCCGGAAGGCGAACCCCCTGCAGACGAGAAAATCCACCCGATTCTCCGTATCGGGAACTCCGTCGGCTATACCCAGCCGACCAATGCAAAGTCCCAAAAGGCTATCCATGATATTTGGGAGTTCTCCAAGGAGCATCCGTTCTACTTGACGGTTGCCGGGCTTTATGGCCAGGTTCCAGATCCGTCGCTCGGCGTGACCGAATACACGGTTGAATACAAGGACTACGGGTTCGGCAATGTCATTACGCTTAACGGCGAGCGGCAGGTTGCCGTTCCTGTTGCCACGAAGACTGACGGCAACGCCCCGATTGACCTTCATTTCCTGAACCGCAGCTTCAACCGCAGTGAGGATTATACCCAGGAAGCGGTGAACTTCATCGAGTTCGTTGCCCTTGGGCCGGATGGCGCCCCTACCGAAACCATCGGCGCCCCCTATGTCTCCCTGCAAAAGACCGTGGACGGGGAACGGCTTACCCTCCATGTGAAGGGTGACGGCTTTAACCTGATGGAGAAATACCCCTACGGCCTCATCTACCGGATCCCGAACTTTGATGGCGACGAACACCCGAATAGCGGCTATATCGTTTACTGGGTCCCGCTGTACAACAGCACGACCGGGTTCGGCAAGCCGGCCTTCGTTCCGTATCGCTGGTTCAAGCAGGAACGCGATGAGGTTACTTACAAGATTTCGGAAACCGATGTCCCCCGGCCGGGCGAACGGCCGGTAATCCACTTTGATGTGGAGGCCAGGGACGAGGGCTGCGGACATTTCGTCTATTACCTGAACGGGGTCCGTTCACCGCAGCTGGTGTTCGATCCGAACTGCATCTACCATTTCAAGAACACTTCCGGCGCGGCATTCCCCCTGCGCCTTGTGGGCAATTTCAACTCGCCGATGGCATCCGACATCAACGATGTCGTTGTTGACGGTGTCACCGTCATCAAGGGCGGGACGGCCGACGAGGAGATTACGGTCGATGTCGAGGCGGTAATCAAGTCCAGCCACATGGTCGGGGCCTACCAGTGCGTCTGCAAGCCGTTTATGGGCAATGTGGTCTATAACCACCCGTTGTTCATGTGTGGCCAGTACAACATGTGCCGCGTTGGCGGGGGTGTGTTCAACCCGCTCATGGCCGGGGAGACCGACTATGTCTATCTCCAGCTGGAAGTTCCTGGGGATGCCGAGCCGGGATATGCTGTCCCGCAGCTCCACATTGAATACGACGAGAACTAGGAAATTTTTGTGTCACTACTCTAAACTAACTACAAAATGCAATGCCGGCAGTGTCCGGTGAAAAGGACAATAAGCTATGACCAACAAGGAACAGGTTGCTTCTCTCCTCGCAATGGACGATAACCTTCCCATGGTGGAATCCATTACCGACGGACTGCCGGTCGATGACTACTCGCCGGAAGAAGAAAAAGACATCACCCTGGATGACATCTTCGGTGTGACCCCCAACGACCAGCCAAAGACCTTCGGTGACTCGTTCGCATCCATTGGCGACGACACCCAGACCGAGGACGGGCGCAAGATGATTACGGAAGCCTTCGTTTCCGAAATCGGCAAGATGCCTGGCCCGACCATCGAAGTGTCCGACATCCCGGCGATTGCTGCCGTGGTGCAGATGCGCACCGGTGCCAAGGGCGATGTTGAGGGATTCCTCATGCAGCAGATCATGCAGACTAACAAGACCCTCGCGGAGCAGAACAAGACCGAGCTCAACCCGGATGGTGCTGTGAGCGAAATGGCCAAGGAAGCCGAGCAGCAGGGCGCCGCAGCCGATCCGCTTGCACCTCAGGACCCGGCAAACCCGGCCGGACCGCTCCCCGAAGTCCCCCCTATCGCGGAGACCCCGGCACCGTCCCTCGAAACGAACCCGGCAGATGACCTCAACAGCCTTCTCCCGCCGGACGCCCAACAGCCGGCCGTGCCGGAAGCTGGCGCTGGCGCTGACGGTACTCTCGGGCTTGGGGACATTGGCGTAGATGACAATGACCTCGCAGCCGCTTCCGCCAGCCTTGACGGACTTGGCGGTGCAGCCCCTGCCGCAGGGGAGACTGACACCTCTGGTCTTGACAATGCCCTTGCCGGTCTTGACAATCTCGACGACAATATGTTCGGTGGCGAACCCGCTGCCGCCGGTGGTGAAAGCGCAGGTGAAGCAGCAGGCACAAGCGTAGAGCCTGCCTCCGAAACGCCTGCTGCCCCGGCAGCCGAACCCGCAGCCGAAACTACTCCGGCCGAACCCGCAGCCGAGGATGACAAGAAGAAGGACGGAACCGAGGATGGTCCCAAGCAGGAAGCTGCCGAGACTGACCTCCCTCCGATGCTCGAAGCCGAACTCGACAAGATCCACAACAACTTCGTGATGCAGGAAGCTGCCCAGGACAATGAACGCGCTGAATTTGTCCGCGGTGTTGTTGCCCAGATTGAGGCTCAGGACAAGAAGGATGCCGCAATGCTCGAAGCTGCTGAAAAGCGCCGTAAGGAATGCGACGCCGTCCTTGAAAGCACCCGGATGCAGCTTGACCGCAAGGCCATGCTCGAAAGCGCAGCCCATGTCCTTGCCGACGGTTGCGATGCAGCCCGCAAGGCCGTTGCCCAGCGTAACCAGGCCTTTATCGAAAGTATCGTAGCCGACACCAAGACAAAGGTTGCGCAGCTCGCCACCGCAACGGCTGCAACTGCCGCACCGGTCATGGTAGAGTCTGCCACTGCCCGTCAGGAACAGGCTGTCGGTAACGCTGCCGAGAAGCTCCAGGGAGAGCTCACCAACATGCTCGAAAACGCCGGAAAGCCTGCTGCCCAGCCGATGGTGGAAAACGCCAGCAAGCCGCAGCTCGATCCCACGCAGAAGCGTGCCGCTTTGATTGAAAGCATTGTCGGTGCCTCCGCGCAGGCTCGCCTTAACCAGATTCGCGAACGCATCAACAACATCTAGTTGGACGAACTAAAATTTCTCGAAGCCCGCCGTCAGGCGGGCTTTTCCGTTGTCCGGCGAATGGGGGAACCTAGTTTTCTGTTATAAACTACAGGCCAGTAAGGAACTCGTAAATGCCTGGACATTTTAGTGGAAGATTGACTGCCGCCATCGAGCGGGCAAACAAGGCGACGCGCGGACGCGACGGCGCTTTTTATAGCATACTGAATGACCGAGGCTTTTACGATATTGATGACGAGAACAATGGTCTGACCCCGGAACAGCGGGCGGGAGTTCCCGAATATAACCAGCGCAGGATGTCCGCGTTGTGCGATGCAATTTCCGACATGATCGCCGACTTCCTGCAGAATGACGACTATGGCGTACTGACTACGACCATGGAACAGATTGTTGACAAGCTGGACCAGCGCAGCACCATGAACAAGGCGTCGATGGACACCGTTACCGGCATCCTTGCGGCAATCCCGGGTGGACAGGCCGTCAAGGGGGCGACGATGACGATGGAGCAGGTAATCGCTGCCGTGATGGGCGGCAACCCGTTCGATCCAGACCTCATCCCGCCTATCGCTCTCGGGTTCCCTGGATTGCCCATCGACATCGCGTCATGTTTCCGCCCCGGGTATTTCAACGCTGACTGGACTTTCCTGTACGACCATGAACTGCACAAGAGCAAGAAGGTGTATTTCGGCGCGGACGGCTCCCCCTGCATTGGCGCGGGGATTCCGCTCACTGTCGGTGGCAATGCGAATGTCCTTATCTTGAAGATGATTTTCAGTGTCCCTACGGTGAACAAGGATGGAACGCCGGAAGGCGATGTGGCCAATGGAATTACTGCTGAACAGTTCGACATTTTGATGAAGGCATCCAAGATGACTTCGCAGGCCGAAGTTGACAAGGACCCTGATGTTTCCGGGTTCGAGCTGACTGACGGGCAGATGCGTGCATCATACTTCAAGTATATCCAGATGAGCCTGTGGGGAGTTCTTTCCAACAAGAACAACTGGGCCTATCTACATTGGGGCTGCCTGACGAACAATGCCTGCCCGGAAGCGATCAAGACTGCGGTATGCAGTTTCTTGAAGACGAATGGACTTGCGCTGAACCCGGACACTTCGCAGGAGGCCTGCCTGATTTCGTATCTGGTGAACGCCGGCATGAACTATTACATAGGTGCCACCCGTCGCCTCGCCCTCATTGACATCGACGGGACGGAACTTCTTGACGGGAAGACCAAGGTAGTCCACAAGAAGGGTTCGTATAACTGGATCGAGTGCCCGGATGGCGTTCCCCGCAACACTAAGCTGGCCAACAAGTATTTCGCCATGGTTGCCGATGTTCTTGCGCGGCTTACCTATGGTAGCAACCCGCATGCGCTGGAATTGCGCAAACGCCGCGTCGATGAGGCGAACAAGATTTATGACTATCTCGGGATGGGGACTATTACCTTCGGTAAGGTCGTCTCCGGCAAGGACCTGACCAAGGATGCCGTGGAAAGCCGTGGGTTTTTCAAGCTGTTGAAGTCCAATGACCCGTTCAAGGTATATGCCAACGAGAGCGTCAAGGTGCCCGCTGATCCGGGTGATGTGGACATCCATGTCGCTTGCAAGAGCGAGGTCCCGCTGACCGACACTTCCTTGGCCACCCTCCGGTATCTTTGCCGGGTTGCCGGTATTCCTGGGTTGGTGGTGACATCCATCTATCGTTCACCGGAAAAGCAGGCCAGCACGATGCTCGAAAACCGTCTGAAGGCGAACGGCGGTCGCCCGGTTACCTATGCGGCGCCGGGCCGTGGTGTCGATGACAAGTATGACGAGGTTTACAAGAAGTATCATGGCGGGCCCGCAATCGGCAAGTTGACCAACAAGAAGGAGGTTGACGAGGCATTGCACTGCATGACCGCCCAGGTTACAAAGTGCATGAACGAGGGCAAGTTCGTTTCCCGCCATGTGAGCGACGGCGCCATCATGCAGGCAATCGACATCGGTCCGAACTCGACGAAGGTCCGCTTCAAGTGTTCGCCCGAATCGTTGATGCGTCTCCATAGCGCCTGCATGGATGCGAAGAAGTCCAACTATCTCCGCACATTCCTGGCCCCGAAGGCCGAGTTCGGCGGACCGGGGGATGACCCGGCGTTTCATATCGAGGTATGGTGCGACGATTCGCATCCGCATGTTCCCGATGACGGGACTGGCGGTGTCATGCCGCTCCCGACGGTAGATGTCAAGGTGACGAACACCAACCTCCTGAACAAGGAAACATTTGATTCGGTATTCACTGGCGACCAGGTGCTCGCCGCGCAAGGGTAAATATGGGCAAGAAATACAGGAACAGGAAACTCGAATTTGACCGCATGGTTTATGCCTACCTCGTGAAGAGGTTGCGCGAACCCATCACCTCGACCGATTCATACCAGGTCGGGGCCGTGGACAGTTTTGGCGCTCCGGCAGGGGACAATATCGCGGCTTTCTGGGCTTACACGCCGCTCGATCGGCTCATTTTCAACATCAAGGCCCATCTTGGCGACGAGGTGAAGGCTCTCCCGGATTCGTTCGATGACGAAGATGTGCTGCTGATAATGACCAAGGTGAACGACCCGGGCAAGCATCATGGGAAGTATGACGGGATAGTGTCCCTGGTCGAGGAACTGGCATACCTGCCGCCCGAGCAGCGCTGGAAGGGTGCTCCGTATCTTGACACCCAGTCCGACCTGTCTTACAGCGAGCGGGTTTCCCGCGCCCTTACCGTCGCCACGGCCATGCTGTTCTGCATGAAGCTGGGGGACCCTCCTCCGGCACCGATGTTCGGGCAGGTCAAGGAGGCCGTGGAATCGACCTTCGCTATTCGCTCGATCGGCTCGGCTGACCAGATTTTGAAGATTATGAGGGAAGGCGACATGGTTTCGGGCAGGGACCTCTCGAAGGAGGGCTACCTGACACTTGTCCGCATGGCCAAGTGGATTGTCGGTCATGAACTTCTCAACGGCGACGGGTCGAAGGACGACCGCTCCGCCGACTGGAAGAAACTTTCATCACTGGGGTAACGCGGCTGGATGGAATACAATGGGTTGCCCATATTTGATGTCGACGAGTGCGACTTCATACTGGTGGCGGGGTGCAAGGCTTCGCCGTCTACCAGGCTGCTCGCAAAGCAGATTGTTGACCCGAAGCTGCGTGAGTTCTACCTCAATAGCCGAACGCCCATGTTCGCCGTCCGCTGCGACGGGATCATAGTGACCTACGGCGAGAAAACATAGTTTTAACACGAAAATGGGATTGCCACAATGCTCGTAAATCCAGACAAACCGAAAGAGACCTGGACCACCCGTGTCCTGAAGCATGCCCGAGACTTCGGTATCGGAAACCCGAAGGGGCAGGTCTTTGAACGCATTTTCAACCGCGAGGACCGCCTTCGCGAAGTCACCGCCGCGGAAAATACCGTCGGTGAGGGACTGACCCAGATGACCTACCCGAACGGCAACGCTGCCGACGGGTTCAGCACATACACCCCGGCGTATAACTTCTCCGACGAACGGTTTGACCCCCAGCAGTTCCAGAACGCGGTCGCCGAGAACCAGATTAACCTGTTCTGGCGAAAGAATGTCGAGCGTGCGCTCAAATACGATGTGGTCGCCAAGCGTGCCGAGGTGAACGAATCCCTTATCCAAATCTGCAACGAGGGTGTCTATGAGGACGAGAACCAGGAGCTCTGCTCCCTGCAGATTGACCCGGATCTTAAAATCGGCGATCCGGTCAAGGATGAACTTTGCCGTATCTTCCGGCAGGAAGTCCTTCGCCGCATCATGAACTTCCGCCGTTCCGGCTGGGAACAGATGCGCTACCTCCTCGTTCGCGGGCGACTGTTCTTTGAAGTCATCTATGACGAGCAGAGCCGCAAGATTGTTGGCCTCAACATGCTCCCGGAAGAGAACATGGTCATCATCTACCAGAACAACCTGATTATCGGGTTCAGGCAGATGTTGAGCGGGGCCCAGTATCAGCAGACTGGCGGCAAGAACTATATTGATTATTCGCCGAATCAGATTTTGTATGCCTCGCTTGGTCTTTACGGGCCGGGCGGCATCAACGATACCCGGTCTATCCTGGAAATGGCGATGAAGCCGTACAACCAACTCAATACGATTGAAGATTCCGTTGTGATGTACCGTGTCCTCTGGGGTAGCGAAAAGCTGATGATGAAGATTGATACCTCCGGTATGAACCGCATGCAGGCCGAAAAGTTCATGAAGGACCAGGCAAAGCAGTTCTCCCGGCATCTCGACTACAACCCGATGACCGGCGAGGTAACTAACTTCGGAAGGGTGGTCGGCCTCACGGAACACTATCTCGTGAGCCTCGCCAAGGGCCGTACAGGTTCCACAATCGAGCGCATGGCCGGTGGCGAACAGCTCGGTAACATCGACGACCTTAAATTCTTCAAGCGCAACCTCGTGAACTCGATGATGGTGCCTCCCGGACGCATCACCGCGCTTGCCGGCGACTCCAACAATTACTCCAACGGCAAGATTGGCGAGGTGACCCAGGCGGAAGTCGCGTTTGCGAAGCTGGTGCAGAGATACCAGATTCCGTTCGAGGACATCATGATCCGCCTCTTTGTGATGGTTCTCGACACCCACAAGGAGTTCAACGAGGACATCAAGCTCCGCGAGAATTTCTCGGTGAAGTTCAAGCGCTCCAACGGGTTCGAGAACTTTATCCATGCCGATGTGTGGGCGTCCAGGCTCGAAACCTTCGCGAAGATGATGGAGCAGAGCTCTACGAAGGACAACCCGGATGGGGCAATCTCCAAGCGCTTCGCACTCACCTACGGCCTTTGCCTCAATGACGAGGAATATGCCCGGAACAAGAAGTGGCTCAAACAGGAGAAGGCGGAAGCTGCCGGCGAAAGCACCGGTGAGGAGGACGAGGAGGCGGGTGCCGCTGGTGGCGGTGCGGCGTCTCCGATACCGGGTGGCCTCGGATAGCCCGTCAGCACAGTATCAGCAGTACGCACTAGGCCAAAATGCCGTCGGAAACACCGTTTTCGATGGCATTTTTCATTTCAATGCAGGTTTTTGACCTGTTTTTTGACCGTTTGGACGGGTTTACTAAACAAAAGGTGAATTTTCGGTAGAAGTTCGCAGTTGCGCGGGTTTCTGCCAGGTTCAGAACCCTAACCAAAAAGGAATTGCGAATATGCAGAATCCAGTAAAGAACAGCCTCACCCATAAGTGGCGTGCTTTCCTTGAAAGCAACATGGGTATGGCTCCCCGCTCCCGCACTGAAGCCAGCATCCTTGCTGTGATGTGCGAAAACCAGAACAAGTGCAACAAGGGCATCCTCGTTGAAGGCGCCAATGTCAGCTCCGATGTGGCACAGTATCAGCAGTACGCACTGCCGATGATCCGTCGCCGCTTCCAGGAACTCTTGGCCATGAACACGGTCTCCGTGATCCCGACCACGACTCCGAACGGAATTTACTTCGTCCTTCGTTATCTGTACGATAACGAACCGTTGAAGACCGTTGCCTTCCGTCAGGGTCAGAAGCAGGAAATTGGCTACGATCTCGTGGCTGACCACACCGGCTTCAAGGGCTTCCTGAACCCGTGGTCTACCGGCGCCGGTGAAATGCTTTCCAACTACCAGGAAGGCACTGACACCCTCGGCCGTGCCTACGGTGCCAATGGCTTCGCTGCTACCCAGGAAATGGGTGGCCAGCTCTTCAACAACTTCGGTCGCTTCTACGGCCAGCATCTTGATGGGGACGACACCTTCGGTGGCTACTCCTACAACATCAAGAAGGCTTCCGTCAAGGTGATCAGCGGTGCCTACCGTGTCGGTACCCGCGCCATCAAGAGCCATTACACGCTCGAACTCCAGCAAGACATGGCCGCCGGCCATGGTCAGGATGTGGAAGCTATCCTCTTGGAAGCTCTCCAGTTCGAAGTTCAGCAGGAACAGGACCGCGAATTGCTCATGGCAATGTGCATCGTGTCCCAGAACCCGGCCCTCGGTGGTGAAAAGCCGATCGTGGTTGACCTCGCAGTCGTGAACAACGGTCCTGCACAGGGTCGCTGGCCGGCTGAACGCATCGCTTCCGGCATCATCGCAACTCTCGTTGCTGTGAGCCGCAAGATCTCCCTCACGACCCGTATGGGCTGTGGTAACTTCGCAATCGTGAGCCCGGATGTTGGCGCTGCCATCTCCACGGTCCAGGGTGCGATTTACTTCAACGGCAACATGCAGGACATGACCAACCAGCCGAACGGTGGTGTCGCAAACATCGGTAAGCTCCCGGTTGGCATCCAGATGTACCAGGACATCTTCTCCAATGTGTCCTACGCTCTCGTCGGCTACAAGGGCCCGAACCAGGGCGAAAGCGGCATTATCATGATGCCGTACATCCCGTACATCTTCGTGAAAACGGCCGGACAGGAAGACGGTTCTCCGCGCTTGATTGTGAAGTCCCGTTACGCCGTGATCGCTAACCTCCTCGGTGCCGGTCAGTTCTATCGCATGGTTCAGTTCCTCAACATGAACTCTGTGATCGCTGGCTTCGATGTCACCAGCAACCCGTGGGAAAGCAACGGCTCTCTCGGCGCAAGCCTTGAACCGGGTCTCTCTTACGAGCTCAAGCCGAACGACTTGGTCAACGCTCCTGCTGGCCTGTCTCAGGAAAGCGGTAACTGGTAACCAACCCAGTGTCGCTGACTGCGGCGCAGAAATTAAGGGCGGTGAGGGAAACCTCATCGCCCTTTTTGTATGCCCGGAAAATGAGGCATTTCTTGGCCGAAATCACTAAAATATGACCGAAAATGGTCAAGATGCGCAGTTTTTCTGTTTATCTTGGGTATGAAAAAGGGTCCGCCGGTGGCGGGCCCTTGTATTTGGCATGCAGGGTGTGTTACTCGCAGGGGATTTCTTTCCAGGTCATTGCGAACAGGTTTTCCGGGGTTCCTGCGATGTCAGAAACGACCCTGGAGTCGCTCGGTTGCGGGACGGAAGACTTGTAGAGCATCTGGGTGAGGTTGGCGTCCAGGCTGAAACCGTCCGCGTTGAAGCTGTCCAGCTCGTAGTTTTCCTGTGGGAGCTTGCTGATGTCGAATCCCTCGGGGATGGAGTAGAGGTCGCCGATGGCATAGCGGTCGAACCCGGCATCGTAGTCTTCTTCGTCGATGTTGTCAACATTGTCGGACCAGGTGATTGCCAGGATCTTCGTGCCGTCCGCGCTGATGTAGCGCTTGTCGTGCGGCCTGCCCCAACTTTGCTGTTCGGTCGCTTCGGCCGCGTCGCGCTCGGCTGCCTCGCAGATTGCCTTGATTGCCGGGGCGTCTTCCGGGGACAGCGGGATGAGCTTGCTGGCGCTTTCGATGAAGATTGCTACTGGGGAATTGGGCTGGACCATGGCGAAATCCTGGTGTTTTGCATATCAGTTTATAGTTTTGGATAGTTTCTGTTTACCGACAGACCCCCGTGATTATAAACTATGGACGAGTTTTCGGGTGGATTGCCGGATGGCGAGCACTGTTATCACAAAAGCAGGCATGGACCTACTCAGCAGGGTGCCTGCATCGGGTGAGCCGACCTATTGGGTTGGTTACTATGGCGTGGCATTTGTCCCTTCCGATGGACGGAGGGAGAATAGCCCTGATGAGCTGAAGGCTGACATGACCGCGCTTACCAAGACAGGCGACCACATTTACAACTTGTGGCAGGGCTCGATGGTGGCCAGCGGGTATGCACAGGGGACCTCGGCCGCGGAACTCGGCGGCATGGCCATGTACACATCCAACCTGATGTCGCGGTTCCGCTATGTCCTCGACAAGGACGGCAACAATAACCTTGTGATGTTCCGTGGAACCTCGGATAGTTCAGTCTCCGATGTTTCCGGTGCTGTCGCGTATCGTGGCGCTGGCGCGGGCGGTACGCTTCCCCTCCCGGCCCCGTTGTTCTACACGACCAGCGATAAGAGCTATTCCAATCCCCCTACGGCATCCGAGTTCGTGAATGACGCGAACGATTCGGACAGCTACGAAGATTATCCGATGGTCGATGGCCTTCCGGCCGTCACGACCGATACCCGCGCTTACATGGGTGCCACGCCGGAAATTCCGGTTGATGGCGAGTTTGAGGCCCCGCTTCCCGGGGTAAATGACAGGCTCTGGGTGTCCGCGTCCAAGACCTACCAGCAGGAAGGCCTCAATGGCGATACCAGCAAACCGGTGGAACCGGGGTTCAACCAGCTCTGTAAGCAATACTGGAAGTTCAAGTCTATTTCCAACTACAACCGCTACCATGCGCCGGCAAGCGCGGAAGGGTTCTTGGTCGATTATGAACCTGCCTGCCGCAATATGGCGAAGGTGACCAAGTATTTCCCGATCAACCACTACAAGGTTGTGAACGCCAAGGAGGGCGCATCCACCTCGACCATGGGCCGTAAGGTGGCAAGCACGCTTCGTTTCACCATCGAGCTTTCGCTTGACGACATCCATAACACGACCGCCCTCCGTGCCATCACGCAGAGTGATGAACCGGTAAGCGGTGTCGAGAGTATTGGCGGAAAGGATCTTTTCCAGACCAAGGAAAGCAGCATCAAGTTCAACCGCATCGGCCTCTATGCGGTTCCGATGACTGTTCATCGGTTCTACGATACCTACAATAACACGGATTCCCGTAAGGCATGCCGCGACTTCCGCGTCCAGTTCGAGGTCGATGGTAACGCCGAGCCGGTGCTGTTTGCGGTAATCGATCTTGATACCACGGTGTTCCTCCGCGAAGGGTCTGGCGAGACCAGTACCTACAAGGTGAATGTGGACATTAACCTTGGGGACAAGGATGATGGAGCGATTATCCGTGACGCCTCGGTCTTCTACAACATGTATGAGGACAGCTCGATTACCTGGTATGAAAACCAGTTGATTGCCACCGCAAGCCAGGTGGAGGCGGTTACGAACCTGGCGCTCGACATGGGCGTGATGAAGCAGCGCATGGAGCAGATGTCTGCGACCAACAACTGCGACGCGGAACGGGACCTCGGCGATGAGTATGCGTTGAAGAACCATACCCATGACTACATGAAGAACCTCGTGGACGGTGTCGAGAAATCGGGCGCCGTGCGGGGCATCAATGCCGCGATGGAAAATGTCAAGATCGACTACAATGTGTTCGATACCTATGACACATCTGGCACGGCTTCCGTGGCTGCGGAAACGGCGGAAAACAAACGCACATTCTATGCGGTGTATGGCACACCCAGGAGCTAACTGATGTATAGCAAGAATACTGAAACTTTGATGTCGTCCGAAGAGCTCAAGGCCGCGCTTGGAAAAAATGCACTTGGGCAGCTTAATGGAAACATCCTCCCGGGCGGCGACTACATGGGCGTCCGGTTTAGCCGGTCGTATAATGATTGGGCAGTGTATGACGGTGACCATGTCGCCGGTAATTACTACTTCAAGACATCTGATGGGATGCTCCGTGTAACCATCAACGGGACTGCTACTGATATTGACCAGGCAACATTAGAGACTCAGATCAAGGCATTGCCCGGCAATGAACGAGCATCCAATTTTGGGTATCTTCAATGCTTCAAGAGCGCCGCATTTGACCCGTCGTATGGTTATCACACCGCGGGACAGGTTGTTGGCGAAGATACCATTGCGATGGGTCCGGGGGTTGTCTGCGAGGCACCCAACTCACATGCTGCGGGTTCCAATCTCTATATCGCTGCCGGTTCCAGCTATGTGAATGTGCGCGGCGCGGAATCGGTCATGACCGGTTCGTCCTATGTTGTCGGCGCATTCCGCGACGCTGCCATAAATAATGTGTCGGACTTGCTGCTGTTTGGCGCTGGCGCCCGAATGGACAATGTGCATACTGGCGCGGTGTACGGCGGGCTTGAAACGCCGGCGTATAGCGACCTTGAATTGATGTGGCGGATCGCGATGGATGTGCCCGCGACGGTAAGCCGGGCCGACAATGTCAATGTGGCTGGCCAGGGCAACGCTTACTGGGGCGAAGTCTATGGATTGAACATTGATGGCGACAATAACCGAGTTGGGTGGTTCAACAAGTATTTGACCGAACTTCCGTCCAAGAACTCGGACACGCGTGCGCGTGACCGCATGACCGATATTGGCATTTCCGGCAACAACAACTGGATTGGCTACAGTTCCAGCTATGTGAATGTTCGGGGCGATGGCAACTACATTGCTGCTGGTAGCTCGAATGTGTGGGTGTTTGGTAACAAGTTCAACCACTTTGATAGCGATTCGTTCGAGGGTTCTACTTATCCGACAATCTTCAACCATGCGAAGGGTGAATACGGATCGTATCAGCTGATGACGACTTCCGAAGCTGCTGCCGCTCTGGCTGACCCGGGCTCATTCTCCGGGACCGTAATTGGCTCCGATTCGCTGGTCCAAACGATTGAGGGAACTTCTGGGTATGTTAGTTATTCGATTGTCGCTAACCCCAGCGGAATTTCGCAGTATATCGGTTGGTCAAAGAACCAGACTTGGTTCAGCGGACTTAATCGCGAGACCGTTGGTGGGGTTGAAGATTTTTATCAGCTTTGTGAAAACAAGTATGAGGCATATCCGGTAAACCACGAGAATGTTCTTGTGGTGGGCGACCGGAATACACTCCCGTCCAACACGAAGAATGTGGTCCTTTGGGGCGACGATAACATCTTTACCACGGCGACGGTGAACAACTGCGTGTTCTTCAATCGCAACATGTGCATTGACGGCCCCAAGTATATGAAGGTCGGCGATGAATACATCGAGAAGAACATCATCCGCGGCGTGTGGTGGATTGACACGAACACCGAGCATGCCGGAGACAACGGTTTGCTGACCGATATGAACTCGGATTACGCCACCGCGAAATTCGAGAACGCATTCGCGTTCATTGATTCACGCTGGATTTATAATGGCCGGTTCTTCGGGACCGTGACAAAGAGCGAGGCATTGTCTCTCGGATTCATTGAGGGCACCACGACAACTGGTGGGAATACTCTGGATGGCATTTCCGGCTACATTATCAGTGCCAACTGGTCTGAATGCCAGAAGCCGGACACCCCGATGGTTTACACGGGTGGCCTTGCGCTATATGGTGGTGCCACCGAGGCGACACGCAACCAGTCCGGGTATGGCGTGCTCAAACTCGGTAACATGTACTACCATTGCAACGACCTTCCGGCACCGGCCTACGACAAGACCCAGACCTACCCGACCCTCGGGACGGAAGTGTCCTATGGCGGATTGGTTTACAAGAGCACCTATGTAATTACGACCGCGGAAGAGTGGGACAGTTCGCACTGGACTACTACGGGCGTGAATGTGGCCGATTACCAGCGGACGAAGACGAATGAGTTCATCACAATGCACCTCAACGGGCAGACATCTTCTTCCGCCGGTGTGTTCAAGGGCTCCGTAATCATGACTCCGGGCACTCACTGCTGTCCGTATGCTGGCTTCCCGCTCATCGTTCAGGAGCGCCAGGAACTTGACGGTTCCTTCCATATCGGCGTGGGCAAGATTTGCAAGGAAGCCCTCCCGGATGATATTGGCGGTGCCAGCACGCTATTGTATGACAAGGTTCGCCGGTTTGAGTGCTCCTATGTTGGAATCAGCAATAGCTTGCAGGTCCGTGAATATCTCGACGGCTCGCAAGTCCAGTATCTTGACCCGAAGGTGATATATGATCCGGCAGCTACGGCTACGGATGGCACTGGTAGTGTCGAATCGTCATCGACTGATGGCATCATGACCGGTGCCTCTATATCAGGACATCGGGTGTTTAGCTCGGATGGCAGTTATACTGAGACGATGACCAGCGGCGTTACGCTGCATCCGAAGAACGGCGAGCTGATAGTGCTCGATGCTGCATGCTTCACCGCATCTTATAGCAACGGCATTACTTGCCTGCTGGAAGACCCGGGCATGGACGAAATTGGCAACGAGTTCTACATGTCAGTGTACATGGGGGTTACCGGTGGAGACACTATGCCATGTTCAGTCACCGGCAAGATGGTTGGTATGGATGTGAACATGGGTACTACCGGTGTTTATCCGGGTGTCGGCACGCGGACAATCTATTTCAAGGACTACATCCCGGGCAACATAACGACCCAGAAAAACGCGTTCGTGCGTGTCAGCGTCAAGAAAGTGATGGATACGGCGGCCTACTTCTTCGAACCAATTCCTTTACCGAGTTAGTTCGTGGGATGGCGGATGGTAGCATAGATACCCGGCTTTCGCATGTCGGGTATCTAAAACCTAGTTTTCTGTCACGAATTGTACAATTTTCAGAGGAATAACTATGATGAAAGTTAAGCGTGGCTATGCTATCACATTGGCCTATGTGCTCGCCAATGCAAATGTCTTTTTCAAGGACCCGATCAGTAGCCGTTTCCGCTACATGGTTTCCCATAACTTGAAGATTGCTGGGGAAGAGCTCAGGCAGGTCAACGAGGCGTTCCCCGATGAGCCGAGCTATCGTGAGTATGAAGCCCGCCGTCTCGCAATCATGCACGAGCTTGGCTTCAACAACAATGCCGCGCTCCGTGCAGCTACGCCGGAACAGCGCGAAACCCTTGACCGTAAGATCCTTGACCTTCGCGAGGAATGCAAGGCTGCTGTCGAAGCCCAGGCGCTTATCGACAAGAACCGCGCGGAGTTCTGCGATGAAGAAATCGAGCTTGACCTTCGCAAGGTCCGCGTTGAAGACATCCCTGACATCGAAGTCCCCGATGGAATTGCAGTGTTCCCTCATACTCAGCCGCTTGATGGCTGGGGAATCTGGCACCTCATCGAGCAGCTCTCGATTGACCCGGAAGCCGAAGCCGGGAACAAAGGGTAAATCATGGCTACGCTGGCTGTCTGTCTGGTCGTGAAGAACGGCCGGAAGACGGTCCTGTCGTGTCTGGACAGTATTGCAACGGTAGCCGACGAGGTTGTCGTTGTCGATACCGGTTCCGTTGACGGGACTGTTGAGCTCGCCCGCGCATGGGGCGCACGGAACAGGAAGCTAATGGTTGTCGACGCTGTCGGCAGCCGTTTTCATGATTCCGATGGAAATTTTGATTTTGGTGCGGCAAAGAACCATGCGATTGGCCTTGCCAAGTCAGACTATGTGATGTGGATTGATGCCAACGAGACGGTGGAGCAGCCCCCGCGTCTCCGCAAGGCATTTGAGGTAATTACGGCCCGCTCGCCGGATGCGAGTATCTACATCCACACGAGGACCAGTCCGAAGTATTTCTTCCCGAGGCTCCGTATCTGCAAGCGGCAGAACGCCCGGTTTGAGGGTCGTATTCACGAGCTGCTGATCAACGGTGCGCCGAACCCGGAAATGGTCGATACCGGTCTCTTTATCAAGAATTTCAAGCCTAGCCGGGATGTCGCCCGTAATTTGAAGACATTGCTTGCCGACTGGGAGAAGGGGCGGACGCCGAGGACGGCGTTCTATGTCGCCAATTCATACCGCGACATGAAGGATTATGCCAACGCGCTGGAATGGTATTGTGTCGCCGTTGACGAATTTCCTGACAACTTCACCGAGGAGCGTGTCAAGTCGCTCGAAATGATATGCCAGATTTCGGAACTGTCCAGTGACATGCCGACGATAGGCGCCCGTGCGAAGCAGCTCATCTCGGAGTGCCCGAACAGGCCGGAAGGCTATTATTGGCGTGGCAAGTACCAGTATGCGATGGGGAATTACAGCATGGCCGAGAAGTGCATGCGCATGTGCCTCAAGCTGAATTTCAGGCCGGATTCCGTGACCTGGATTAACCCGGACATCTATGACCGCAAGAAGATTGTGCGGATGCTGCGGGAGGCGAGGGACAAGAGCACCTTCCTCGGCATGAAGCCAATGCGCCCCGACAACATACGGGATTATGGGCCGGGGCTTGGCCAGAGCCGGGTGGAATATCAGGGCTACGGCTACTGACGGAGCCCCCTCCGGTTATAAACTACAAGCGTTACACGATATTTAACGGGACCCGTAGATGCAAAACGAAGAAAAGTTGCTGAAACAGATGGACGCGTTGACCATGAACGCGCGGCAGGTAATTAACGCGCAGATACGCTCCACGATCAAGGCGGGTTCCTATAACGGGTTCACGGTTACCCGTGTCGGTCAGCAGTTGGTTCTCGACCGTGGGGACATTTACCGTCTTTACAAGTTCTATGAGGACTGGGAATACCGTTCCGGCACCGAGACACCGTTCGGCGTCGTTGCCGCTACCGACGGTTCTGCAGGTTCGCTGATCAGCGCTGCCGATTTCAAGGCGCTCGCCGAGGCGAATGACATCCAGATAGGGACGGGCAATGGCCATACTACCTGGGATGTGCTTGTCACGCACGCGAAGATTCTGTTCATGAACGACACGAACAGTGACAAGACCGATGACGAGTGGGTGGACATGATCCGCACGGCATCTAACCCGAAGCTCATTACGAACTCGGCCCCGATTCCGTTGAACCTTCGTGCTCCGATTTACGACGAAAACCTTTCTACGAAGCATTACAGCCAGTACGAGACCTACCTGTTCCCGTTCGGCTACAATTCCATTGACCTTCTCGGGTTTGCCGGTGACGGGATGACGCATGTCGCGGGCGGCAAGACCTGGAATTTTGACATTGACGAATCGTTCATCGTGACCTCCGAGAAGTATCTGTTTGGTCGCCACGGTGACGAGACCGCAAAGAACTATCCTTACGGACAGCCTTACCCGGACCGTTTCGCTTTCATGTTCGGCACGGATTGCTATGCCTACGGCAGGAACGCATTCGCCGGTGGCTTGGATTCCGTTGCTTACATGGGCAATGCGTTCTCTTACGGGCATGGTGGCGTTGCGTATGCCGCAAATTCCGCGCTCGTCGGCAACCTTTTGGGCTATGCCGGTGGCGAGACGGCGTTCGGTGCGGGTTCCTACATCAACGCGATGGGCTATTGCGGCGCTGCGCTCAACATGAGGACCCAGGCCGGCGGGTTCCGTTATAACTTCACGACATTTGCTGATGACGAGGATGACGGGACTGCGGAAAGCGGCACGACCTGCCGCAGCACGATTACGGTTGACGGCTGTACCTATACTAGGGCTACCGGTTCCACCGTATCGAAGTCCGGGCTTGCTGCCAACCAGATCCGCATCCCGAAGAGCGCCCTCCATTCGGGTTCGATTTTCTTTGATTTCGGTGTCGGTGACAAGGTCTGCCTTTATGACTGGGAAATTGTCGGAAAGGGCGGCAGGTCGGAGAGCCATACCGCGGATGACGCCTTTGTCATCAAGCCGGTAATTACGGAAGTTACCGGTATTTCCTACAACGCAAATGGCGACTGCATCGTTTCTCTCGACACGAACATTACTAACCTTGAAGGCAAGGCGATTGCTGGCGGTTCTGTCTGTGTATGTGGTTATCACCGCACCGGCATGGGCCCGTATAACCCGCTGAACTGGTCGGTCTCCGGCGCATCCAGTGATGTGACTTATTACATCAATGCTGGCGATTACAGCACTGCGCTCAACTATTACACGACTGCGAAGGGCATCGCCCAGACCGTAGTCGGTGCCCGCAATATCCCGCTGACCGAACCTCGGTTCATGGTGGGCTGCGGCTACATCAATTCCCTCTGGCCGAGCGAGAAGAACGATTTTGGTAACCTTGCCGGTGAATACGAGAACTGCTTCGTTGCCGGTCCCCGTTACTCTTTCATGAAGATTGCGAACTCCCGTGTCGTGCTCGGTGTTTCCGACCACCGGAACAGCGACCAGCTTCCGGCATCCGGCCCGACTACTGTCGTGGCGAAGGACGAGGTTGCCCGGTATGGCGTGTATCAGTTGACCGGCGCCTATGCGGTTGCCTGGGACACCGACATGAAGGTGCGTGGCCTTAGCCATGTCTGCTATGACCGCGGCGAGTTCAGCGTGAACGACGATGGCCTCGTGGTTCATCCTATCCCGAAGGGCGACCGTTCCGGTAGCTACGAGATGGGCTATCGCGACATTTCTACCAGACTTGGCGGTTCCCATGGATCCACGGTAATCTGGTCGGGTAAGGACCCCGACAAGGACCAGATGATGTGGGAACGCTACCAGTACATCCAGGCCCGCGGGGCCGGGACTAGCGCATTTAACCGCGTTCATATTTATGGCGAGGATGGTATCACGGTCGAAACTCCGCAGACAATCAAGATGATTGCCCGGCATCCCGACGACAGCCTGACTTCCTACATCGACATGGACTTCGAGCGGCTTATCCTGAGCGGCCAGACATACGGTGCGCTTTCCGCGACATGTGACGCTCGTTCATTCAACCTCCGCGGCGACATGGTGTTCGCTAACCCGAAGTACATGGCCCATAACCGCATGAGCCATAGCGGGTTCTTCTATGACTGGGCGGATGGCTACCTTCCGAACGAAGGCCTTCCGAAAAATATGAGGCACTGGTCTTCATACTGTGACGCATACCACTCTTTCACGAGTTCCTATGTCTATTCTACGGACTTTCCGCATTTCACTGCGGAACATTCCGCCACGCAGTCCAACCACGCATACGATGTGTCCGGCTTTATCCTCCCGGGTGCGTTGAAGCGCAAGGTGATGACTGTGGGCAGCGACGATGTGTTGCCGCGTGTCATGTTCTACAGCAATACCATCTTCGGTGATGGCAACTCCAATGTGGATCCGGCGGGCCCGGCCATGTGCGAGGAACTTGCCTACATGCGCGATGTGGACAGGGCGGTCGCCAACGCGGTCAAGGAACGGGTCGGAACCGGAACCTATTGCCGTACCGAGACGGTCAATTCCAAGCTCGTCGTCAAGACGGACAGCACTACGGCTGCACAGACTATTGACGCCTACTGCTACGATAACAGCAACGGCGCCATCAAGAAGACGCTGTCCGGCCAGTTTACGAAGCCGTGGCTCAACGGGGCTCTGGCTGCGCAGTATTACCAGCAGCTCGGTCAGCTCAGTGTTTCTGCCCCGTATTGGAGCACTGCGGCATGCGGTTTCATCGTGCCGTGGGGCGCTATAGGCATGCCGTTGCTCGACAGGCTGAGCATTGTCCTTACCGGCCATACGATGAGCATCTCGTTCGGTCTTAACCTAAGGTTCTTGAAGGTGTACTGTGGCGATGCCTATCCGGCAAGCTCGGTCGGCCTCCGTCTCCCGATTTACCCGTCTATCGGTTTGCCTAAATACCTGAACGACAGCTTCCGTGTGGTGCAGCTGACCGCGAACGGCCCGTATGGCTATCGCACGAACATGACGGCTACGGCAAACTTCCCGAATGATACGGGCGTCATGCTGCTTGACATACAGTGGACCAGGCAGAACCCGGGTGACCTGCTCGTTCCTATCACATTGTCAGGCCCGTGTGCGTTTGAGCCGTATAGCGCTGGAACGGAGTTCTACGATGCGCACCACCAGAGCGCACTCAATTACTGGGATGGCAAGGCGGCCTTGACACCGGACTTCATCAAGAACGCGTTCAAGGTCATTGCGTAGTAGGAGCAGATAGATGGCGACAAAGATTTCAAACCTCGAAGCAAATCCGCTTGGACATATCACCGGAAGTTTGGCGATTGCCCAGCAGAACTACGAGTCTATTCTCAATGCCCTTGTAGAATGGGAACACAGTAAGCTGGATAAGGTGACGGTCCGCCTCCTCACGAACACGCCACCCTACATGGTCGATTATGTCATTTCGACAAAGCATGCGGCCGATGCTGCTGGCGGGACCAACGCTGCGCACCCGTTCCTTGTTGGCGGGGGATTTGCCATCAACGAGATGGTTCATGCGGCTACGAGCTATGACCCGGCAAACCCGGACACTCTGGTTGTCAGGGTATCTACCAACTACGATTTCATGAAGGGCGCCCGCCTGTATCTGGTTCCGGCCATCTATGACGAATGTTCCCGCTGGAATGACGAGACGACATCGTTCGAGTATTTTATTGCCACGGAGTTCTCCAAGGCATATCCGGCCAATACATTCTTCGCCAACTGCGTAGGCGACGAGGATGTGCCGAAGTCCTTTGCCCTTTACCGGACAACTGCCGAGGTTGCTGCCGGTGATGACATCGCGGCAAACAGCTATCCGCTGGTGGTCGATTTCGAGCCGAATCGGCAGTTCAGGACGGATCAGCTCGTGCGTTACCGTGGCAAGGTGTATATCCTTTCCAAGGACCGTAATCTCGGGTATTACCCGGATAATCCGAAGTCCGGCTACTCGTTGTTCTGTGATTGCTACGCCGCGGAGACCACCTATACCTACGGGACGATGGTGGAGCACGGTGGCATGTTCTATGTGTACAAGTTCGAGGCGGACACCGCTGTCCCGCCGTCCGACTATGTGGTCGAGGCGGAGGCCGAGACCGGCGAACTTGTCGAGAACACGACATACTGGTCAAGGTTCTACCCGCTTGACGCGCACTTCTATGTGGGTAACGGCGGGACGCTCCGTGTCAAGCCGGAAACCGACATCGTTGGCATTGTCGTGAAGAACAACCGAACCACCCCGTTCGACGAATACCCGTCCATCCGCATCCAGTCGTCCATCCGCATCCCGGCGGGGCGCACTGCGCAGCCGAAGGGCGTGGAAATCATCCCGAGTGCCAACTACATGTATTACCCGAACTCGAAGAGCGCGAAGTGGTCTATGGGAAGGCAGTATGGCCCGACGGACACTTCGATCGGCGTTTACGGGTTGCAGGACTACTCCGCGGTGATGGTGTTCAACCACGCGTCGAAGGATGTCTCCCGTCTCAACATTATCAACTATGACGGCCCGGATCTCGACCAGGGCCTGGCAATCTTCCTCCCGGTGAACATCGTTGGCAAGAACGACGAGGTGGTCTCGCCGAAGGACGGCTGCATGTTCGAGTTCATGTTCCGTATCTGGCCGGATCCGTCGCTCAACGGGGGCAAGGTGAACGACCTCATCGTGAACAAGGCGCACATCTATGTCTATAATGTGACGGATTTCGCGGACCTCGACATCGCGTCCCGCAAGTTGTCCAAGAACAATGCCTGGCCTATCGCCAAGTTCAGCATGGCGAGGATGATCAACTATTATCTCAAGGACGAGAATGTTGCCATCCCTGACCGTCCGACCGTGTATAAGGCGAGGTTCATCTATTCCGCGACGAACAACGCATGGGAAACCTTCGACTACTACCAGCTCCCGGACCATATCTTCATGGCGCCGAATGGCTTTACCGATGCCGCGGAGACTGCCGGCTTCCCCATGTTCCAGGATCCGTTCTCGCGCGTCGATATGTCGCCAATCCGCGTCGGGGAGGAGTATTTCGGCAGGATGAAGAACACCATCGACGATTAACTGGCCGCGGGAACCTAGTTTTCCCGCGATGGCCCATTTAAAGTATCGTTGCGTATTTCCAGGATGTAATTACGAGACCGATGAGCGCAGGCTCATCGAGTTTCATCATGTGAACCCGAGGGAACTCGATGTCAAGCTCAACCGTGAGCTCACCATACCGCTATGCCCGGTTCACCACAAGCTGATATATCACCCGGATGCGAAGACAGGGCAGCATGCGAAGTGCAGCGAGAACTCGTTGTCCGTTGTTCAGGTGGCCAATACGACTACCGGCAAGGCGGTCATCTTCCGTGACATGTCGGGAAACGAGATTACCGTTTCTGTAGATACGCGGGCACCGAAGATTGATGCCATATATGTCATATCGTGGGACCTCATACGGGGAATTGACGAGCATGAGGTGACTGAGTGCGATTCGGCTATCGAGAAGTTGGTCGATGCCAGGGGTTACTGCCAGGTCGGGAACCGCGTATTTTATGGCCCCGGGCACGGCGGTGTCGCCCATGACCTGTTGAAGGCCTATGTCACCCAGTACATGATTAAGACGAAGGCGGAATACAGCCAGATGCTCGCGAAGGCCCGGCAGGACTACCGCAACTTATAAACTAGGGTATAGGTTTATTGGGTTCGCTGTATGCCGGAAATTGACCAAAGAATACCATCGATCCTCTTTAATGTTGACCAGACTGCCAACTTGACTGATGCCGAACGCGATTGTGCCCGGCGTAATATAGGGTTGATCCCGGAAAATGTCAATTTCAAGGAGTCGAAGTATTGGACACGCGCTACGGCGTATGGCTTGGCAACATTGGACGGGGATGGAAAGATCCCCGCAAGTCAGCTATACTTTTCGTTTGGCACTGTCACCGTAGGCACCACGAAACTTGAAGCCGGCGCGGTCCAGGACACCCTTACTATTACGAGCGACAGCGGCATCAAGCTCACGCCAACGGCAAACACCAAGTCGTTCGTAATAGGCCATACCAATTCTGTTACTGCGGGACGAATTGGGTCAAACAACGATCAGTCCGGCAGCACAATTCCGCTCCCATACTTTAATTACGATGCCCAGGGCCACCTCACGAGCGGGGGGACAAAGAATTTTACCTTGTTATTCGGAACGGCAGTTGCCGTGGCTAAAAACGACGCGCTGATGATTGCCGATGCCAGCGACAACGGAAAGCTGGTTCGCTCAAATATCCAGTTTACCGATGACCAGGCGCGGGCGAACTATGTCCTGAACGAACGGGGCGAATGGATCCTGGCTGCACCTGACTTGTATGAGTATGGTGGCCTGTATATCCAGAATAACGCGCAGTGCCCGGACTATAAAAAGATGTCGGCAATGGTTCACACGCCGCGGTATGGTTATCCTGCCGCAGCTACTTCGTATATCACGGGTAGGTATTATGGTGCGCACCTGGATTCCAATGGGTATATCTGCGTGAATGTGCCATGGACCGATACATGCAATACGGTTGGTGTGGGGACCGACCCCAATTTCGACCCTAGTGAGAACTACGATCTCGCACTTCCTGTGGCGCCGATTGTTGACGGTGCGACGACGGGACCGAGCTATACGAGGGTTGTTTCGGACCGTACCCTAATGGTGGCGCATTATGATTCAATCAATACGGCATGGTCATTGTGGGTCAATGGCAACATCCTCCCGTGGTTTGATGACCCGACAAGTTCGCATGAATTTCCATTGATCCTCAACTTTACTGGCGAACTGACAGAAATCTTAGAAGCGACCCCGCAAGGAAAGGCGCTTGCGGAAGGTGATGTTTTGACGCTCGCAAATATAAGCGGTAATCTCAAACCGAGATGGGGTGCTGTTGGCAATGTCCCGCTGACGCTGAACTTGCTTCCGGGCGCCGGCACATCGAGTGCCCCGGCAACGGACGCGCCGCATGACTTCGGAGTAATCCAGGACGCTGTCAACCGAAACCTGAACCCGTATGTCATATACAACAATGTCCATTGCTTCTTGGCCAAGTTCGGTGAACGCACCGGACAGGGGGCCGGCGGGGCATGGGATGCGGTGTTTATCGGTTATGACGATGGTTACCGGTATGTGGTTCACTATGAGCGGGCATCCGCTCTTACGAGCACATTCGTATATGTGTCAACTGCTTCTTCGCATCACATGTACGACATCGACGCGAGCGGGACATACGGGACTGAATTGAACACGGTTTACCTGTTGTAACGGGAGGTTTAATGAGCGGATGGAAGATACCCGGTGCTAGTCGGCTATTCTTGCCAACACATCGAGGCAGGATGCGGACTACGATTACGAATCATGAGCACGGTCAGGATGATGCCCACATTTCGTTCCCGCATCTTGGCGTGGGCGGTGTTACATTGGACGATCTCTTCATATCGAAGAACCGGGAGGCATCTGACAACCTGTATGGCGCCACAGCCTATTTCCCGCATGCGTTTGCGGCAGACGGTGACCGCAACTACATCGAATTTTCCTATGACAGCACGGCCCAGCATAATCTCCAGGTCGTTGCAAACCGGATGACCTGCATAAAGGAATATCCGTATGCGGGCGCCCCAAATTCAAACATGGTGATTATCCCGGCGTCGTTCGGCAATTTCGATGAATTGTCATTCTTGCATGGGAATAATGGCGCAAATAAGGGGCAGAGCGGCTCTACGGGGGTGAACGGCGTCACGATCCCGACCAGCACAATCCTCTCGCGCGGATATTTTGGAATGGAAGGGGTGACCCTGAGCGAGACTGTTGCAAGACGCGCGTCGGTCCACTATTTCATCCATACGGAGATTATTGATGGCGGGTCATACACCGAACCGGTAAAGTTCATTACTGACCCGGCGAAGGGATGCCTTGCCGCGTCTGATTCGTCATCCAACTTAGGGCTTGCGTCGTTTGATACCACGACGGGTGCGCGAACAAGTACCAGAACCGTCGATCGGCTGTGGTATGAAAATAATGACATTTTCAAGTGCACCAGGTTTTATGGCGGGAGCGCACTTCCGACGGCATGCCCGGGAAACGGGAAGATGAATGCCTATTTTCGGTTTGACATTGAACCGGCGCTGGGTTCGGCTGCGGGAACTTATGATTCCAGTGGGTACATAAAGTTCTATGCGCCGTCCATTGGGTTGGACATTTCCGGTTTCACATATTCCGACAACCTCCCGAACGCCCGTCTCCGTATCGAGATCGAGCAGGCCTGGATGTTTGCTGCGTCACGAAACCATGGAAACATATTTGACCCGGGCGAGCTCGGTAATGATCCTAGATTCTATGGAAGCATTGGCTATTCGGATATACCGAGTTTCAAGTCCGATGCAGTGAAGCTGATGGACTTGGACGAGCTTGAATTGCGGACTTACAAGTTCTCCGAGGGGGCGGTCCTGTTCCTGGTCCCGAACCCAGAGCTTACCGGTGTTCCTCAAGTTACGGTTACCGTGCGGAAATATCCGGCGGAACCATTGCCTAGTGGCGCTTCATGGAGTGGAACCTCGACTAGCACGACAGACATTTGGCCGAGGACGGGAAATGAAATAATTTCATACACTAATTCGATTAGCGGTTACTCAGTCAATACGGATGTTGAGATTACATATTCGATTGGCCCGGACGGTAACCAGAAGACGAAACATTTCGTAATGACTATATTTAAGAACGGAGCAAGGACTGTTTCCGTTCTTAGACAGCCGACAGCAGATGAAATGTTTTGACCCGAATGAATATGTCCACGCAGTTGCCGTGTCCGAAGAAGACCGGCAATTCCTGAAAACCCGTGTCGCGGAAGCTCTCCGTGATTATCCGGGGGCTACCCAATTACTTAACGCCATCGCCGAAGCGATCGGTGATCCGGTTGAACCCGCGACAGGTGCGGACGGCGATGGCTGGAAACACATCAAGGTCGATTTGCCGATTGTTGACGCATGCAACCTGGCATGCCGGGCATGTTCCCACTTCTCGCCGCTTGTGCGGAAGGTCGAACCGCGGGATGTGGCCGATATTGCCGCGGCGTTGACATTGTTGCAAGATGTTGCGCCCGGCCTGACCTACTCGGTCTTCATAATGGGTGGCGAGCCGCTGCTGCATCCGCAGGTTGCCGACATTGTCGATGTGGTTGCGGATTGCATGCCGAATGCGGAGCGGTTCCTGGTGACTAACTTGATGGGTTGGGCAAAGCATCGCGATGTCTTGGTACCCAGGCTATTGTCTAGCAACACATTTCTTGCATACACTAAGTATGGAAAGCTGAACGCGGGACAGATAGCGCAAATTGAGGCTGAATCGAAGTCCAGCGGTCTGTGGATTTCCCGTTTCGGCAACGATGCCGAGACCTTCTGCACATACCCGAAGTCGATTGCCGATAGATACGGGTGTTCCGGCAAGGCGAAGTGCCCAATGGCGAAATGCCCGTCGCTGATCGGAAACCGGCTATACCTGTGCAGTCCCGTCGCGTCGCTGGAATACCCTAACGATGCGTTCAATCTGTCGTTGAAGTGCACCAAATTTGATTACATTGACTTGCGGAATGTCGAGCATCCGCATGAAATACTGGCCCTCATGTATCTCCCCAACCCGTTCTGCTCGCATTGCAATGTGGGTGCGAACGAACAGTTCCCCTGGGTGTCCGGCAAGCGGTCCAGGGAGGAATGGTTCGAGGACTAGGTTACTACGCGGAACGCTTCGTTCATCACGGCAACATCGTTGTGGTGCTTGTAGCGTTCGGCGATTAGGCCACCTGCGCCGTTGTGGAATTTCACTACCTGCGGGAGCGTGCGCCATAACGATACTATGTCTATCCCGTGGCGCCGCGCATACATCGTATACATCAGGTCGTCATGGTATGAGTGGCGAGGCAGGCAGTAATCGGCAATTCTTTTCAGGTAGCCGGTGTCGTATGCCATGGGCGGGTGCAGGGTGGCATACCCGAACGGGATGCCGTCGCTCATTGTCTCGGAAACGATGCACTTGCGGTTGCCTCCCCACCTGTTGTACAGTTCTTCGGCGTAATTGTATTTGTAGAGGCAGTCGTCGTCCGCGCTGATTATGGGCAGCTCCGGGTATTTTTCCATCGCGAAGATAATCTTCTTGTATGGCTTGTAGTTCTTGAAACACCAGATCAGGTCGATTACGCCATGTTCGGCCATCATGCGCAGGCTATGCGGCAATTCGGCTTCCTTTTTGGGAAATTCTTCTTCGGATAAGGTGAGTGCCACCTTGAACCCCGGGCATGCTTTAATGATGCTAAAAATTGTCTTGTCGACGCCCTGAATACGCGCTTTCCATGAAGTGAGCGATACGATCCCCTTTATATTGGCTGTCTGCATTACTTGGCCCGTCCGTACCTGATTGCGAGCGCCTTGGCTATCTTGACACCGTCGGCCTCGCTGAGTGTGGGTATCTGGTTGTCCACGCAGAACTTGGCGAGGGCCGCTGCGATGTTCTTCTCGAAGTCGACGAGGCTAGTGTTGCCTGTCTGGACCATGTCATCCTGGGCCTTGCGGACTGCGCCGGACATGACGAACTTGGTCACGAGTTCCTTTGGATCCATCCCGGGTGCCGGTGTCTGGTTGACGGTTTCCGCGGTTTCGGTCCCGGTAACTTCCGGTGCGGCGGGCTCGGTAGTCTCGCCACCTTCCGCCTGGGGTTCCGGTGTGGTGCCGTTGTCCGGTTCGGAATTGACGGTGTTCGCGTCCGGTGCGGGTGTAGCGTCGAGGTTGAGCTCGTCGTCGCCGGCGGGTGTGGTTTCTTCGACCGTCGGCTCATCCGTGATGGTTTCTGTGGTGGTTTCCGTGGTGGCGGGGGCTTCTGCTTCTGCTTGTGCCGCTTCCGCGAAGATGCAGCGCGTTGCCTGTTCGACCGCCTCCACTAGCGGGGTGTCGGAGCAGTCTTCGCGGACAGATTCGAAAAAGGTGTCGAGTTCTTTCATTGGAAAGCCGGGATGGTTTACGGCAATAGTTTATAGACCGGCGCGTCCCGGCGATATAAACTATTGCAAAACGGAGTGCCGTTCATGAACGAAATCGAAAGTTTCATCTCGGGTGTCAAGACCGACACCAATGACGCTGCCATGGTTGAGGCCGTGACCGCAGCTACCCGTGCCATCTTTGCCGAAGCCATTGAGGGCGAAACTGCCACGCTTCCTGGCGACATGGCCAATGTGACCCCCGAAAACGCGAAGGAAATTGCCGCTTCCGTTACCGACCTCGGCGAGAAGCAGGCTGCAGCAGCCGATGCCCGCGAAGCGGTTGACAATGCTAACGGGTTGCAGGAAAGGGCCGACAAGGAAGCCGAACTCGCTGATGCGGACAAGGCGGTCGCCGAGACTGCAAAGACTGCCGCTGCCGTGGCCAATACCCTTGCCACGGAGAACCAGGAAAACAACGGACAGCAGCAACAGCCGTAGGCCCAACATGCCGACAAGTTTCGAGACATTCCTTGAATCAGTCAAGGACCGTCTGGGGGAAGACCTGTATGCGCGGGTGCATGAGCAATACGCCGCGTTACTGGAGAACTGCGCCCCGATGCCGCTTCGGGTGCCGGAATCCATGCGCATGAACGCACTCACGCTCGGGTATTCCGACAAGCTGAATATCATTCCGGCTGCCGGGTCGGTTGACGGGAACGATGCAAGCAAGCAGTACCCGGCTCCAAACAACCCGATGCCGTCAATGCAGGACCAGTCGGGGGAAGTTGATCCGAAGACTTGGGAGCACCCGAAGTTCAAGCAGCCGACCCACCTCACATCAATTCCGATCAGGAAGATGATTGAGCGGGCGCAGTCGCACATCAACCGGCCCATCGAGATGATTAGCGCCGACCAGATTGCGGCAAAGCGCATGAGCCCGCTTGCCGGGCGTGACGGGGCGAATGTTCCAGTAAGCACGGATGCTGGCTATGCCGGGAGTTCCGGCGGGGCATCGGCATCTGCTGGCGGGGGTGAATGAGCATGGGTTCCGAAGTCTAAATTTGTATATTTTGTGTCGAGGGTTTTGACCGATGAAGTCGCGTAAGGTTGCTGGAATCCGTCTTATCAACTACTTGAAGGACGGCATCAACTGGAAGGACCACAAGGATGTGATCCTGGATTTCTGGATTGGCTACAAGTGCAAGGAATACGGCTACACTCCCGCGCAGTTCAACCGCATGAAGCGCGTGGTGGACCTTCCCACGAAGGCGCAGGAGTGCTACGAGCAGTGGTTCAACGGCTATGACTTCCAGAACACGACCGACAAGGCGTGGATGTCGTTCGTTGATGGCACGCTGAACATTTTCTACCACACCAAGAACCCTGTCCAGGAGCAGGAGGCCGAATGGTATATCGAGCTCATGCAGTCCGAGGTCAAGGCCCGGGACATCGCGGAGAACCAGGTTTACCGTGGCGAACCGAACTTGAACAGCTTCTTCCGGTCCGATACGAACTCCAAGCCGGAGGAAGTCGGCGGTAAGCGAAACGGCTACATCTTCACCTACCGGCTAAAGGACCTTGACCCGTCGAGGACCCAGGGCATGTACTGGGGCATCGTGTTCCAGTGCCCGGAAACCGTGTCGCTCAGCTTCGACAATGACGGTGTTACCGACTATCGCTCAATCAACTGGGCGGCAAACGCCGAGCACATGACGCTAGTGCGCGTGTGCGGAGACGGGCGCCTGAAAATAGTCCCCGTGTTCGTCAAGGGGAAGGTCTGGAAGGCCGACCGGTATGTTCCCGAGGGCCAGGTGAACCAGACCGCCATGAGCCCGCATGCGCTTTACCGATACATCGTCGAGAACTTCCATACGCTGTATGGCGTGTGGGACGAGATCGATGCCCAGGTGAAGAACGCGAACGAGAACTATAACTCCCGCGTCAACGCGCTCAATGTGATGAACGATGAAGAAATCAAGGTGGGGCGGGTAATCCCGGATCTCGCGAAGTTCATCAAGGAAGGCAATGTCTCCGACGCGAAGCGGGAATACAACAAGGAAGTCAGGAAGGCGACCGCGAAACGGATTGATGACCGCAAGAGCGATGCCAAGGAGAAGGTGCGCAACATCGTCAAGGCGAAGAAGCGTGCCGAGAAGAACCGCATGAACAAGCTGAACGCCATGATAGGAGGCTGATGTGGAGACATGCGCTTTTGCATTATGGAAGTTCAAGGCGGTCGAGGGAATACTCCAGAACTGGCGGTCCAGCGAGTTTGACCTGTCCAAGTATGAACTGGACGGGGAAGTTCGCGCCACGATCAAGTATGACCAGAGGGGCGAGACCGCGACAGTCAGTACGATGGGCAAGTGGTTCGGGGACAGGTCGGTGACCGTTCCGTTCAAGGGCCTCGTCGCCAAGTTGAAGGAGCTTGGCCTGTATGTCCTGCGGGACAGGAACGCCTGTCATGAAAACGCCCTCATCCCATTTTCTTTATAACATTTTTCCACCAGGAACAACAGCATGAACGACAGTAACGGACAGTTTGCATATAACGGCTACGACTATGACATGGCCAGTTCGCTGACGGAGATGGACGGCATCCTGCTCGAAGCGGGAGAACGCCCGGCATTTCTCGAAGCGGAAACGGGTGACCCACAGATTGATGTCGAGCCGGACAGGTTCGCCGACGCGGTGTGTGATTGGATGAGCGCGTTCGTCGGTTCCGACGAGGGTTGGGAGTATCTTTCCGCGAAACGACGCCCGTCCACCATGCCGGACATACCGAGCGGCGACATCGTTATCCGGGGCGACATTGCCCATGAAAAGGGTTCCACGACGAACCCGAAGGTAATCGAATACAAGGACGGCACCGTCTATGTGGGGCCGCGCAAGCTGCTCGCCACCGTCCTGTCCAAGAACATCCAGGAACTGCTCGAACACGAGAAGGGCGAGGCTATCCAGCAGGTCGTTCTCGATGTCATTTCTGGAAAGAACGCGCAGGACCAGGTTCATGCGAAGTTCAGGAAGGTGGTCGAGGACTTCCTGTCCGGTCGCAGGCCGAGACAGGCAAATAAGCCCGAGCCCGATGGAACGGGCACGACGGAGCCGACACAGACTGACGGGAAACCTCTGGCCGACCGCGTGTGGGACTACATGATTTCTGATGATGCCGGAAAGAACAATAACTTCGGCAGCATAGCAAAGACTGCACGCAATGATGTGGACGGTTCCTATTCCCCGATGCCGGAAGGGTATTTCGACGAGGCGTCCGCCCGCGAATTTATCGCCGCTACTATCGCGAAGGAACGGGGTGTCAGCGTTGACGAACTCGGCGAGGATGATATTGGCACGGTCACGCCGGAAGATACTGCAGCCGTGGTGACGAAGTTGAAGAAGCTCGAAGAGGCAATCAATTCCCTTACCGACGACGAGATGGCCACTGACGACATGACCCAGCTGGGTGCACTCGTCACGGCAAGGCTCACCGGGCAGCAGCCGGCGCAGGGCAATCCGGGCGACCAGTCCAAAAAGGATCCGACGGGCGCCGGCGCGACTACGCGCAAGGCCCTGGTTGACAAGTTCCAGGCATGGTTTTTCGGCGATTACCCGGCGAAGGTAAACAGCCGCGAGAAGGCCATCGACCGTGTTGCCGCGATGTTCAACCATACATCCCTGAACGGGGATGACAAGTTCAAGGTTTCTGACCATGTCGTGGTCGATGCGTTCGTTAAGAGCCGCGATTCGTTCATCAAGTCGTTCGCCAACTGCATGCGCAAGGCGGGCCTTGACAAGATTAACGAGATGACCGAGGGGAACGAGGATTTCATCATGGGCGTGAGCCAGTTCTTCAAGACTACGCTCCCGTCGCGCTACTTGAAACTGCGCAAGCAGGTTCAGGGTGCCCTCGACAAGTACCCGGCTGCGGCGGGAGAGTGGAAGGACATCAAGCGCCGCGCTACCGTGTTCGTCGATGACCGTGTGAACCTTGGCAAGCCGAAGGACGAGAAGGGGGCGGTTTCCAAGGCGGTCTCCTCGACGCATGACGAAATTGCCAGGACCAACAAGATGCTCGGCCTCCCGACAGCAACCCGTCTCAAAGACCTCGACAACCTGTAATACCATGACACAAGAAATGCCTAATCGCTGGATCAACTGCGCAATACCGGGTGTCGCGTTGACCACCTGTATCGGCTCCGTGTATTGTTGGAGCCAGTTCGCCCCGGAACTGATGCGGACTTTTGACCTTACCAAGGGTGAAGTCAGTGTCGGCTTCACACTGATAATCTTCTTTCTCGGGATGTGTGCCGCAATTTTCGGTTCCGTCATCGAGAAGAACCCGCGCATGGGCGCGTGGCTGTCCACGGTCGTATTTATTGCCGGGTTCATGATGCTGGGGACTTCCGTGCTGGTCGAATCGGTCCCGGCCTTCTACATTTCGACCATGATTATCGGTGCGGGGACTGGCATAGGGTATGTGACCCCGGTGAAGACGCTGATGAAGTTCTTTGCGGATCACAAGGGCCTGGCATCCGGGCTTGCCATTACCGGCTTTGGCCTGGCAAAGTTCATCGCCTCCCCGGTAATAGAGTGGCTGCTGGCCCATCTGCCGCTGTATGGCGTGTTCTATGCGCTGGGTGCGGTATATGCCGTGGTGATGGTATTGTCGAGCCTGCTCATCCGTAAATATCCGGGGTTTGAGCCGGATGGCTCGATGGACTGCTTCAAGTACCGCTACATGTTGAAATCTCGTGAATGGTGGGCAATCTGGTTCATGTTCATGGTCAACATCTCGTGCGGTCTTGCGATTATTTCCCAGGAGAAGGGCCTGCTTTCGGGTTTGGGTATAGCTGCGATCGGCGCGGTGCTTTCCGTGACCGCCCTCGCGAACTCCGGTGGCCGGTTGGGATTTTCCGCACTGTCCGACCGCATCGGTAGGAAGGCGTCATATCACTTCATCTGTAGTTTCGGCATACTCGGTTCCCTGTTCTGCATTACCGGCAGCGTGCCGCTTACGGTTCTCGGCATCCTCATGGTGGAAGCTGCCTATGGCGGAAATTTCTCCGGTCTCCCGAGCTTGCTGGCGAAGCGCTTCGGCATGAGCAATGCGTCCCGTGTCCACTCGATGACCCTTACCGGATGGAGCGTGGGCGGTATTTTTGGCCCGCTGCTCGCGAATACACTTACCGGGACGGCGCTTTATGCCGTTTTGGCGGTTTTATACTTCATCGCGTTCACCGTGATGGAGATGAATGTAAGGAAATAGGCTATATTTTATGTCACCTGGCATCGAAATGACATTCGGAATGATGGCAGCGGCCTTCTGGGCCCTGATTGGAATACTGTTCGTTATTGGCGTCGTGACGGGGGTTGCGTTCTTCGTTACGCAGAAGGTGCGTGAAATCAATGCGTGGAGGCATGGTATGAAACTGTTCATTTCCGGTTCGAGCAATATCCGTGTGCTGTCGCCCGAGGTGATGCACATTATCGACGGGTTTATTGCCAAGGGTGCCGAGATACTCGTCGGCGACTGTTCCGGCGTGGATTCCGCCGTCCAGCGCTACCTTGCCAAGGTTGGCTACAAGAATGTGACAATCTATACGAGCAATGCCACCCCGAGAAACGACTATGTCCCGGGATGTTGCATCATCTCATGTAACGGGGAGGCAATCGGCCTGCATGGCGAGGCATACTATGCGGTCAAGGATGCCGCGATGACGCGCGACTGCGATTGCGCACTTGCCGTGTGGGATGGCGTCAGTCGCGGGACCAAGATGAACATAGCCCGTGTGAAGGGAATGGGGAAGCCGTGCAGGGTGGTGACGGTGAGCCCCGAGGTGCGGAGCTGTATGAACTTGCTGGCCCGTGTTAGGACAGCCCAAGTTCAGGGTGCTCCTGCATGAACCGTCTCAGAGCTGCCCCGTAGTTGAAGCGGCTGTATTCGTTCCTGAAAGCGTTCCGGGGGTCGCCGTAGTCGATATTCTCGATGAGGCACTCCGGCATTTTTGCTAGAGGGGTCCCCTTTACCCGGGCCCGCAGGCCGTTCCACTCGTCGTCATGGAGCATGTTGAAATACTTTGCGAACCACTCGTTGGGCCAGTGCACTAGCGAGTGTGGAGGGAACATCCTGAGACCGGCAACGAGTTTCACCCCTGCTGTAGAAAGCAACCAGTGCCCGAAGATGGTCTTCGGGTATTTTCTGTATAGGGAGAACAGCTTCTCCACGGTGTCGTATCTTACCACCACATCGTCATCCGTCGTGATGACCGGGACGCCGGGGTATTTTGCCATCGTGGGATCGAGTTTTTTGAGGGCCCGGGTGTTCTCCTTGGTCCAGATTACCTCGAACTTGGGTGAATTGTGCAGTAGCGTTGCCAGCGTGTCGGGCAGCCGATAGTTCGGCCCGAACTCATCCTGCGAGAGGACGAGAACTACCTTGTAGCGGGCCGTCGTGCGCTGCGTGAGCCAGCGGACCAGGACACGGGGAAGCTCCGGGCAGCCGATCCGTCCGGCCCAGGTGGTCATGGAGACCACGATGTCTAGCGTTTCAGCCATGCCTTGATTGCGTCCTTGTTGGAGTAGAAGTAGCCTTCCCAGAGTTCGACGACCTTGTCGAGGGTCTTGTCTGAGATGTCGTCCATCTTCGGCTTCGACTGGACATAGGGACGGATGGCCATGAAGTTCTTCTCGCCGATGATCGACTTCACCTCGTATTCGCCGGACTTGCCGGAACGGGCGACCCAGTCGGAGAAGATGTATTCGGCCCAGCCGACGAGCGTCTTGTTGCCGCTTTCGTTGTTGGGGGTGTCCATGCCGGTTTCGAGGTCGAGGACCTTGTAGTTGGACCAGCCGGACTTGATGAGGCCCGCGTTGAGGACATCCACCGGGGAGTTGCTCCACATGCCACCGTCGATGTAGCAGTTCTTTTTGTCGTCATAGACGCAGTCGAAGTAGGTGGGTGCTGCCGTGCTTGTCAACACTGCGAACCACTTATCAACATCCTTGTCACCGAGGTCCCACACTTTTTCGACGGAGGTGCCGTTCATGTGGGTGGTCGGGATGAATACCGGCTTTTTCCATTCGCCGATCTTGCCCGGGAAATTCTCCTGGAGGACCCTTTTCAGGTTCGTGTTGTCGTAGGTCGGGCACTTCGGTTTCAGCCGCTGGATAATGCCGTATTTCTTGAAAATCTTCTTCAAGTTGCCGCGGTAGAGGTCATACAGGTCGTGCGCGGAATACCCTTCGGCGAGACCTGCCGCGATGATTGCGCCGGTTGAGGTGCCGGCGAAGGCCTGGGCCACATCGGCCACGCTCTTTTCGAGGAGTTGTTCGACCTTGCAGAGGAAGGCCAGGGGACCGATTCCGAGGGCTCCACCCCCGGCGACTGAGATAACGAGATGACGGGACATTCTTAACCTTTGTGTTTGAAGTAGTGCATTTGGGCAAGGTGCTCCTCGGCCTTCTCCTTGGTAGGGTGGCTGCTGAGGATTTCGCCAGTTTCGTGGGATTTGATGGTCCACGGGGCGTCATTGCCATTCGAGTCCTTATGGCCTTTCACATACACCACGGATTCCACCATGGCGCATCCGAAGATTGCGCTGGTTGCCTGCTCGACAGCATCGCACATCGCGGTGTCGGGACAATCGGCCTTTACGCCTTCGATAAAATCGTTGAGTTCGTCCATAAAAAAGAACCCGGCTGTTGTCCGTAGTTTATAGGACCAGCCGGGTTTTGGGATAGTGACTTGGCGGTATTACTTCTTGGGGCACTTCACCGCGAAGGTGTCGTAAGTATTGTCCTGGTGCACCACGATTGCAACGCCAGAGCACCAGTTGACCCACGGGTTGTTGCCCGTCTGGTTGTATTGGAGACCGGTTACGCCGGCCTGCATGCAGCCGATGTAGTAGTCGCTCGTGATGAAGAAGTTAAGCCGCTTGCCGAACTTGTCTGCCGCGTTGATGATCTCGTTGATGAACTGGCGCGTGTCGGAGACAATCTGGTTGCGGGCTTCGTCCGCGCTGGAAACCCCGAAGTAGGTCGTGAGTTCGTCCTGGGTGAGGTTCTCCGGCTGGTTGGCGTATTTCTTCAAGAGCTCGGTGGTGCCGGATGCCGGTCTGGATTTCAGGTACCGGTAGCCTTCCAGGAGCTCCTGGTCGATTGTGATGCCCGAGTAGTCGGATGCCGAGCTGTCGGTGTCGCCGCGGCCTTCCGCGATGCACTGCGCGGTATGCTGTGTACGGACGAGCTCGGTCGCGAAGTAGTGCGCGTCGTTGGTCTCGAACGGGATCGTGCAGTTGGCGTATGAGGATGACGGTGCGTTGCCGTAGGCAAGTTGCGTGCCTATCGACTTTGCGTGGGTGACACCGGTGCTGTTGATGTCGGTGGTGGAGCTACCGTCGCTGTCGCGTTCGGCGTGCCTGATCACATAGATGAGGCGGTCGCCCTCGGAAAGCCACGGCTTGTCGCTGTCGGTCGTCTTTTCCGGGTCACGCATGAGCGCGGCATAGTAGAACGAGTGTTCCTTCGTCATGTTCTGTGACTGGTCCATGAGGAACACGCGGACATATTCAACCAGTTCTTCCGGGATTTCCGGGTCTTCGGTCGGTTCTGTCGTGTAGATGAACTCGCCGTCGCTCGCATACTCGATTGAGTCAGCGGAATCAAGCATGCTGATGTACTTCTGCTTGCGTTCTTCTGTAAGGAACGGGTCGGTGTCGAGCGCCTGGAAGACGGTCTTCGCTTCGCGGAATGAGCCGGTAAGCACCAGCGTGTAGGCCGGCGCTAACTTGTCGGCGATTTCCAGCGGGGTGATGCCAGTGAATTTCGTGAGGATGCACTCTTCCTTGAAGAGGGCTATCATCTCGCTCGCCACTTCCATATTGTATTCGACTTCGCCCGGGCGGCCGTCAATCTGGGTAATCCTGGTTATGTTGGAATCCAGCTCGCTCCTGTAACGGATGATGTCAACATCGTTTCCGATAATGTCCTTGACTTCGTGCTGGTCGTAGTCGTCGAGGATTTCGTGCCCGTGGTTCAGCCAGTAGTCGCAGTTGTTGTAGATGCAGGCGCCATCTACATACACGATACGAGAAACAAACTTCATTCCCATGTCTCCTAAGATGAGAAATTCATCAAGTGTCTTGCCGACCTCGGCAAGTTTTGCCTTTAACAGTGCCATGTTGGCCGCGGTATAGGCGATTGCGTTGGTCTCCTTATCTATTGCGTAGATTTGGTTCATTCTATACCTCGTTTCCGTTGATTTTGAGATAATACTTGCTTCCGCTGACTACGCTCGCGTTGCGTAGGTTTTCATCGTTGCTGATCTGCTGGCCGAGTTGGCACAGGGATGCCAGCGGGATTTGGGTGGTTACCGTCGAAATTTCCGTATTGTCCAGATAATTCATCATGTCAGATGAACCATAGGAGTTAATTCCGGTGTAGGTGCCATTTTCATACATGTAAATAGCAGTTGCATGGTTATAATCGCCCCAAACATCAAACCCACCTTGGATATGATAGAAATGCTTCTCAGTAGGTGATGCTGGCAATACGGATAGTGGGGTGGTACTCAAACTGGCATCGGCTGCATACCCCGTCTTGAGTTTGAGAAGGTGAGATACAATGTTTGCATATATATGGTCCGGGGCAGAGGTCAATACTTTCGAAACACTGTCATCGCCTAATGCCAGCAAAAGCTGAACATGCTGTTCGATACCACTTCCTGCCGAAATGGCAAAAGCACCATCATACGATGTGGTAGCAGTCTTTCTATATACCCGTTCAATCACTTGGGTATTCTGCTTGTTGTGCCAGATGAAGTATGTGTCGGCCGCATAGCCCCAAATGTCGCTGTCTGCTGTGGTGACTTGCGTATTGGGGGTGCTCATTTGCTTGGTAGTTAAATAACCATATTTAAAGACATCGGTTCTGTTTGGGGAAACATTGTTACCAAGCCAGAATATGGTCGCATTGAGTGGGGCATCCATGATTGTTTTGAGCATCTCTTCCGTGAGGTCTCGCTGACTGTCGTTGGGTGGCATGAATGCGTAGATGCTGTTTATGTTCGGGTAAGGCGTGATGCTGCTCGCGCCGGTCGTATTAGCATACTCCTTGTATTTCCCGGTGAAATGGGAATCGTAATATGCCGGATAGAACGCTTCGTTGGTTGCCCCCTGATACACGATGTAATACTTCTTGCCGGCATACAGCGTCAGGCTGAACGACGCGGTGTGTTCGTAACCGCTAAGCCCATGCCTTGTGCTCTGTGCGCTGATGACATCGCCGTCGACGGCACCTACATAGATGCCGCTTTCATGGAATATCTTGACCCTTGCGCCATTTGCGTTGTTGTAGTTGTTTGCGGTGAATATGCTTACGCTGGTCACCTGGATGTCGGTTGACGGGACGAACTCGATTGCCACATTCGTGCTGCCTGCGGTGAGGGATGCCGCGGACCATACCAGGTGCTGCGGCAAGTCGGCGAGTGTCAGCGTCCCATTGAACCCGTGCGGAATATGGTAAACCGCGGCAACTTGCCGTATGCTGCTCGAATTTCCGCCCTTGGGTACGAACTTTATGTCAACCGTATCGAAGTTCGGGTTGTTTGGCGCTCTGCTCGGAAAATGAAATGCTATTTTTCCAGTAGCCATTCGCTACCCTCCCACTACACGCCCTGGACTACAAAGAACACCGTTCCCTTGCCGTCGCAATGGCCACCGTTCACAAAGTCGATGATTTGCTGGTTGCCCGTGACAACGACGGTGCGTTCCGCAAGCATGGTCGGTTCGTTCGCCTGGTTGTCGACGAAATCGACGGAACGGTCAAGACGGGCCTTGTCGGTTGCGCTCATGATGCCCGCGGTTGCAGGGGTATTGCCGGAAGCGCTTGCTGCTGCCGGAAGATCGACATTGCCGTTCGCATCCGGGCTGATCGGCGTACCGCTCGCCATGGATACGCTATCCACGCTTCCACCACCGCCACCGCCGGCGGGAACCTGCCAGGTTCCGTCTTCACGGAGGAATTTCGTCGTTGTGGTTGAACCACTGTCGCGCTGCGGAACCAGGCCTGCGTCTGAACCGGCATACGCGCTGTATGTCGTGTCCTGCGGGGTGGCCCATGATCCGTCACCTTTCAGGAACTTGCCTGTATCGCCCGAACCGGATGACTTCGGTACAAGGCCATCAGCTGCGCTGGTAAATGTGCTGTATGTCGTGTCCTGCGGGGTGGCCCATGATCCATCACCTTTCAGGAACTTGTCTGTCTCACCCGAACCGGATGACTTCGGCACAAGGCCGTCGGCTGATGTGCTGAATGTGTTGTAAGTCGTGTCCTGCGGAGTTGCCCATGTTCCGTCGCCTTTCAGGAACTTGCCTGTGTCGCCCGAACCGGATGACTTCGGCACAAGGCCGTCGGCTGCGCTGGTAAATGTGCCGTAAGTGGTATCTGTCGGCTCCTCCCATGTCCCGTCGTCCTTCAGGAAGTGCCCTGCCGGGTTTTGCGGGAAGTCGGGGTATGAGTCGAGCCTTACCTTGTCGGCTGCGCTCATGATACCGTCTGTCGGGGAACTGCCCGATTCATTGGTTGCCAACGGAAGGTTGACATTTCCGCTACCATCCGGCGTAATGGACGAACCGTTGTTCATCGAGACGCTGTTCACGCTTCCACCACCGCCACCACCGCCGGCGGGAACCTGCCAGGTTCCGTCTTCGCGCAGGAACTTGGTAGTCGTGCTGCCGCTGTCGCGCGGAGGGACCACGCCGGCGCCCGAGCCGGCATATTTGGGAATATCGACCGTCTTTTGGCTGGCGGTTTGTGGATTGCCGTCAACGGTAATTGCCTCGATGACATTGACCTGCGCACCGGACGCGATACCGGTGAGCTTCTTCTTGTCGGACCCGCTCATTGCGCCGTCGGCGAGGGCTTCCGGGTCCTGCCCGGAGGCCGGCGTGTATGACGCCAGGGGGATGGTGACCGTCTTTTCGGAAGGTTGCAGCGTTTCTGTCCCGATCTTGATCGTCTCGATGACATTCTCCTGCGCGGATGCCGGGATGTTGTCGAGTTTCTCGATCAGGTTGGTCGGGACGACATCGCAGTTGGCCTTGGCCTCCTGAACGCCCACCTGCTGGCGGACTTGGGCCTGTTCTTCGCTATTGAGCGTCTGCTGGTTGTATCGGACTGCCTTGGTTTCAAACATTGTATTGGGCTCCTTGCGTTACGGAAGCTGGCGGTCTTCCGCCTCTCCGAGTGACTTGATGAGCCATTCCTTCACGCTTTCCAGCCCAGGAATGTCGATTGTTTTGATCTTCTTGATGGCCGAGTCGAACAGGCCCAGCTGGATGTAGGGGACCACATCCTTGATATACTGGTCGAAGTCGAGCCCCTCGAACTGGGTAAGCTGCCCGATGAAGTCGCGCAGGATTACCTGTCCGATATACTGGTTCCATTCGAGGCCGGTCTTGCCGTCGCTGTGGTACAGGGTTGCGGCGCCTTCCCTCGACGGGTCGGTCATCATGTCGTGCCTGTTGTAGGATTTGAGCATAGCTTGGTTACCTTACGCTGACTGGTGGATGTTTCGGATGGACATGAACAGACGGCGGGTGTTCGCGAGCTCGCTGCCGATTGACGAATCGAGCGTCCCGTAGTATTGGTGCAGGCCCGTGTTGTTCAGGTTGCTGTATGACTGCGCGGCCGTGGAGGAGAAGTTGTCAACCGCGAGTGTAAGACGCGGGATGCCGTTCAGCGGCGATGAATAGCCGGTCGTGCCGAAGATGCCCTGCATGTTGCACTTGGCGTTGTTGTTGTCCATCTTCGTGATGATGGCGGTGTAGTAGAGGTTCTCCGACTTCATCTTGTTCCGGTTGGGGTCGATGTATGTGATCGGAATTTCACGGAAGGCGGACACATTGTTGCCGGATGTCGCCTCGGCATAGTTTCCGCACCACTGGAAGTCGGTGTGGCAAACGAGGTTGATTTGGGTCGGGTTGTTGAAGTCGAACTCGTAGATTGCGAGCGCGAACTCACCCTGGCTTCCGGGCTGCCGCATGTAGATTCCGATTTTTGCGCCGGCCTTCACTTCCTGCGTCATCACCGGGGTAAACAGGGTGGCGTAGAACTGCGAGTTGCCGCTGACATTGAAATCCGAACCGTAGTTGAAGCTGTCGTGGATTTCGCTGAACGACATGTTCGTGATGATGCGCTCGTCGATGGTTTCCTGGGTAGCCTTGGCGATCGCCACGGCTTCCTGCGCGGAACCTTCGAGGATGACGCTGATACCGTCCGTCGGGTCGATGGTGACACCGCCACCCGGCTTGACCTTCACGCCGACCTTGTTGGTGAGCGAGCTCACTTCGAGACCCGGACCGGTGTTCACACTGATGGAGTTGTCGTTCGGGTTGATGTCGATGCCGGCGCCCTCGGTGTAGGATGACTGGGAGCTGTTGTACTCGGCAATGCCGACGGTTTCCTCGATTGCGCTCAGGTAGGTATGGATGCTGAGGCTTTCCGCGGTCGGGTCCGTAATGCTATCGCCGATGTATTCGAGCAGATAGCGGTAATAGACCAGCCCGGTGTCCGGGTCGGTGTATTCCAGGCCGGAAGTGTTCCTGATCGTAAGCGTGAGGTTATCCGTTGCCGCGCCGCGTTCCATCGGGAAGGTAGCCATTGACTGCCCGAGGATGGCGTTGGTTCCGTCCATGATGCGGGACACCTGGATGCAGGTTTCGCCGAATGCGCCGGAACGGACCGGGTTGTGGTCGGTACGGACATTGACTGACAAGGAGAATGTGTCGACACCATATACAGCCTGCGACGGATCGGGGTCGGATATGGTCTTCAATGCGCAAAGATAGACATGGCCGTCGTTTGCATCCTCGATGAGCTTGATTCGGTCGTTCGGGATGTTGAATGACGGGATTGCGGAGGCCGGGATGAGGTCAACCCTGGCGTGGGTGACGGTCGCACTGATGGGTGTCGGGTTGACGACGACACCGGCACCGGATAGCGAACCGAGCGCGTCGATGCCAGTGATGCCGATTTCGAAGTCCGTCACATGGGTGGTCGGGTCGGTTGTCGGAGTTACCGTGATGCCCGGGCCTTCGCTGATTGTCATGGGCTGGGCGTTTGATGTAACGGTGACCTTGTTGGTGTTCGGGTCTTTCGTCATGGTGACGCCGTTCCCGGCAACAAGCGTGAGCGTATCGTCACCGTCGGTCGGGACGACCTCCTGCAAGGTAGGCGTTGATGCGCCGTCGCTGAGAACAATCTTGGAGAAGTTTTTCAGGTTGTCGAGCTTTTCCTTGTCCTCGCCTCTCATCGCACCGTCGGTATAGGTGGTAGTCGCGCCGGAAGTGCTGTAGCCGGCTGCCGGAATGTCGACGACCTTGGTGCTCGGGTCTGGTGTGAGGTCTGTGCCGTTGACGCTGACACCCTTGATGGTGTTCGCTTCGGCACCGGCCTCGATTTCGTCGAGCTTCCTGTTCTGGTCGGCAGACATGAGGCCCTCGGCGTATGTCGTGGTGCCCCCTTCGGTCGTTTTCGTCGCGAGAGGGATGTTGACATTGACCGGGGCATTGTCGGCCTGGTCTGCCGTAAAGGTCTGCGCGGTCGCGGAGCCTACCGTGATGTTCAGTGCGCCGTTCTTCGCTGCTGCCGGGATGCTCGGCTTGTGAAGGATTCCTTCCGGGTCACTTTCCGCGGCATCCCAGTCAGGTTTTACATTGGCCTGTGCACCAGCCTCGATTTCGTCGAGCTTTTTGTTCTGATCGGCAGACATGAGGCCCTCGGAATAGACCGGGACCGTGCCGGATGTGCCCTTGCCGGCGAGAGGGATGTTGACATTGACCGGGGCGTTGTCGGCCTGGTCTGCCGTAAAGGTCTGTGCGTTTGCGGAGCCCACGGTGATGTTCAGTGCGCCGTTCTTCGCTGCTGCCGGAATGGCCGGCTTGTTGAGGATTCCGTCCGGGTCACTTTCCGCGGCATTCCAGTCGGGCTTGACATTGGCCTGTGCGCCAGCCTCGATGCCGTCGAGTTTCTTCTTGTCTGCACCGGACATGAGGCCGCTCGCCCCGTCGTTTACCGCGAGCGGGATTGTCACGCCGTTCTGCGACACTGCCAGCGGTTCGGACCAACCGGCGAGGGTGATGTTCTTGACATACCCAGACAAGTCGATTGATGTTTCACCGATACATTCCCATGCGCCGACCGACGGATCGGATTCGTCAACGACCCAGATCCATTCTTCGTATCTGTCCTTCTTGCTGGATGCAATCTTCGTGAGGTAGATGAACCGGTTTGACGGTTCGGCGACAACGGGCTCGCCCGTATTCGGATCGCGGGGCACAATCTTGAAACCGCCATACTTGGCAAGGGCTTCCTCGATTGCGGCATTGACTTCCGCCATCGTAGCCCTGTCCGCGAGGGCCATCTTGATGTTGTTCCCGTCCTCGTCCTCGTATGCCCTTCGTGCGGCGAACTCCAGGTTTTTGTATGAAAGCCAGAGGGAAACACTGCCGAAGGCTGCCGATACAAGTTTCTTCCATGAAACGGTTCCGTCGCTATCGCCCGACAGGATGTTGTCGTCGTGTGTCGATTCCGGGATTACGCCGGAAATCGTATGCCTGCGGTTCTCGGCGCCCGTGATGTGCCCCTGCGCATCGTATGTGATGCAGGGGATGACGAACGAGTTGCCTTCTTCGCTACCCTCTGCCGGGCCGACCGTTCCGGGGTCGACTGAATTGATGTGGCCGAGCTTACCGTTTTGACGGGAGATGCCCCTCGTTGTGTCGGCATCATAGACAGTGTCCTGTGCGGGGATGCCGAGTTCGGTGATGTCGCTCTTGGTTACTGCTGTTGCGTCAACGACATGGCCGTTGCCGTCAACTTTGACCTTGTAGAGGCCCTTGTCGCGACTGGTAAACTGGGGGTGGACATAATGGTTCGCGTTGGCTTCGATGCCACCGAGCTTGGCCTTTTCATCGGCGGTGAACTCTTGCGTCCGGTCAAGAACTGTCCTATGCGGCTGGTAGTTGCGGAGGTCGTCCTTGGTCGCTACATTGTCGACCGGAAGGCCGGAATCGGCAAGGTTGCCGTCACTTGTGAACGACGCGAGCTTGCCCCGGTGTCCCTGGCCGACCTTGTCTGCCTTACCGGACACATCGCCACCGCTGCCACCGAGATGGTCGCAGAGCCACTTGAACGAAACGCGTTTGGTGCCAAGGTCCTGGCTATCCAGGGCAAAGTAGAAGTTATCCCTGGCTGCACCGGAATACGGTTTCAGTTCTATGATGCGGGTATCAAGCATGTTCGACCGTAAAGTAAGTTTCGGCTAGAGTTTATAGTTTTGACAGCAAAAAACAGAAAGCCGACCGGGGTTCGGTCGGCTTGAAACATGGTGTTGTGGCCGGTTAGAGGATCGGCTCTACCTTGATGCCAGCGGCTTCACAGAGGGCCAGTGCTTCCGGTCCGCCAAGGCGGTTCACGGTTTCCTGGTCGATGCCTTCACCGAGGAGTGCCTGCTTGGCGCCCTTGAAGAGACCTTTGAGCTTTCCGCCGATGCCCTTGTTCTGCCGGATTGCCTGGCGGGTATGAGCGGCGAGGGACTTGGCGCGGTCGGCGATGCCTACCTTGTTCTGGTCGAGCTGGGCCTGGTCGAGAGCGGCGAGGTCCTTGTCAACGACGGGCTTCTGCTTTCCGGCTTCCTTGATCTTTTCGGCAGCGGCAGCTTCGGCCTGCTTGGCAATCACATCGGCGGTGGACTTGTCCTTCGGGTTGCCGGCTTCGTCGAAGCGTTCCGGGCGCTTTTCCTGGAACTTCTTGGTGATTTCGGCGACGGCATCCTGCTTGATCTTGTTTTCGTCGATTGCGGGAGTTGCTTCCTGGGCCTGGCGTTCCTTGATTGCGGTACGGGCGGCAGTCTTGTCGGTGTTGGCCTTGATGGTTGCGTTATCCTTGGCGTTCTGTTCGTCAATCTTCTTCTGCTTTTCGGCAGCCTTCGCGTCGGCAGCGGCCTTCGCTGCGTTTGCCTTGAACTGCTTGAAGGCGGTGGTGATGGTGAGCTTTGCGTTGTCCGGGTCCTTTGCAAGGATCTTGAGGATGGCCGCGACTGCCTTGTCGTCAACTGCCTTCTCGGCGCCTTCGACGGCTTCCATCATCGCGAAACGGCCGCGGATGAGGTTCACCGCGGCGACATCCTGCGGGGTGACGGCCTTGGCTTCGCACATGGCGAGATGGTTCATGAAGCGGGCCTCGTTGCTCGTGTCGGCGGTAACGCCTTCGAACATGGCGCCTGCCGCGATGCCTGCGATGGCTTCACACATCTGGCGTTCGGTAGCGTCTGCACCGGTTTCGCGGGCCAGCCTGTCCAGGCCGATGAAAAAGGATTTATTGTTCATAGTGTCCTCGGAGGAAATTGTTTGCCCATAGTTTATAGCTGGGGCACAAAAATTGTTATATTTTGGTCATGAATTGCGTAGTTTTTAACGAAAAAGTGTTTCATGATGTCGCCGAGTGGCTGAAAACCTGGGTTGCGGACGATACGGTTGTGGTTCTCGGGTATCACCAGGTCGAGTGCATCATCGACCGGATCCGGGCAAACAACCCCGGCAAGAAGGTCGCCGTGTACCAGCTGGAGCAGCTGTATGACGGCTCGTCCGTAATCAACGGGGTGTCCGGCGAATGGTTGAAGAAGGCGGACGAGATATGGGAGTTTGACCTCGGGAACAAGGCCTACCTGGAAAGATACGGGTATAAGCCGAAGTATGTCCCGCTGGCATTTACCGACCGCATGCAGGTGAACATGCGCAGGCCGGAGAATCGCGACATCGACATCCTGTTTGTCGGCGAGCCGACCAACTACCGCATGCGCATGCTCCAGAAGATGATGCACAATTTTCGCTTCAAGTTTACTACCGTCGTGGGGACAGGAATACAGGGACTGCTCCTTGATGAGCTCATTTCCAGGACAAAAATCTATGTCAACATCCATGCCACGGAAGACTATCATTGCCAGGAGCAGGTGAGACTGTTCCGGGCGGTCTCGGGCGGGTGCTGCGTGGTGTCCGAGCGTAGCCCGTTCAACGAGTTCGGCAAGTCGATTATTGAGTGCGGCTACCGCGAGATCGGCCCAACATGCCAGCAGCTCCTTACGACCGGCGACTGGGAAAGGATTGCTTCCGGTGCTCCCGAGACATACCGGGCGCACTGTGCAAGGAGAAAGCCGAATGAAGGACTGGGATAAGGGACTTGCGACGATTATCGAGGCCATCACGATTGTGGCGGCCCTTTGGCTGATATTCAGGGGGTAATGCCCTTACGCGGCGGAAGAAATGGCCGTCCGGATCTGCTTTTGCGCGGCTATCCGGTCCATGTGCTTCATTATCCTGATTAGCGCCATGATGGCATAGCGCCACCCGTTGTGCGAATCCCGCAGGAAGTGCACCATCGAGTGCGTGCTTTCGTTCATGCAGATGAAGTTTTCGGGGTGTTCGAGGTTGCAGTAGTTGGCCTCGTCCATGTCCAGGTGGTGGACCGTGTATTTGCAATCGAGCTCCGCCCCTGTCACGGGGTCAAGAACCTGCATGGCCTTGAGCTTCTTTCGGAATTTCACCCATCGCGCGGAAGACCGGAACTTGGTCTTGACCTGCTGGGGCTTGCTGAACCGTTTCCTCTTGAAGGGCTTTTTGCATGCAGCACTCATAAATACCGCTCGGCTGTTCAAAAAGAGTTTAATGTTCTTGCGTGGCAGAAAGAAACTGTCAGGCGCGGTACCCGGCAGTTGTTTTAGTTGGCTATGTCCACCCAAAGTGTTGTCAAATGAAAAATACTCCATTGGTGACGCTTATATTTTGCTATATTTTATTATAGGCGTAGTCTGGTTCATTTAGAAACCATAAAACACTAAAAAGCAACACTTTGGGTGGACATCGCCTTTTAGTTGAAGTCGCTTGGTGTCTTATGCCCGAGCGGGTATTCCGTCTCGTCGTTCCGCTGGTGGACGGTGATGCGTCCGAGGCTGGTTCCGCCGGGTGCTGCCCACAGGATGGTCGGGCTACTGAGGTCTTCGGTCGGGTTGTGCCGGCTCGGTGTCGAGTAGTTGACCATGTGGCGGGCAGGCCAGTTGAACATGTTGTAGAGGCCCGGGCTTCCGATGGTGCCGTCATTGTAGCCTTCCAGACCAGGGACCTCGGTTTCCTTGGGTGCGCCTGTTGCTGGACGGATATACTTGCGGACACTCCAGAAGTTGGCATGTTCGAGCGAATCTGACCGTCCGAAATAGCTGCTGGTCACACCGCCGTGCACATCGCATGGCATACTCAACCCGAGGCCACCGAACCACACTGGCAGGTAAGGCTTCCTGAGCCTGTTCATGAGGCTGTATTTCGGCGAACTTGTATCGCGCGGTTCCAGGTCGACATCGTTTGCGAGGTCCGGGTGCGTGTTTCCGCGGTCAAGGAACGCGGAATTTTCCGTGTAGAGGGCGGGCACGCACGCGACATGGATGTCCATCGGGGAAATCATGCCGAGCGGGACGAAGTAAAGCCCCTTGTAGGAGTTCGACAGTTCGTCACATGAGGACCGTGCCCAGATTTCATGCGGGCCGGTTGGCGTGGCGAGTTTTTCGGACAGTGCGCGGTTTCCGTAGAGCGGGGTGAGGTATGCCGACGGGTATTGGCGATACCCGGTGGCGAGCCAGCGGCCGAGCTTCGCCGAGAAGGTGAAGTTCATGTACACGCGGGTGTATGTCGCCTCGTCGAGGAGGAGCGGGTTCGCATCGCTGCCGTCATAGAATGTGCTGTCGGCGATATACGGGGCAGCCGAGAGGTTGACGATCGGGTCGTGGTCCCTGTCGATCTTGAACCAGTCCGGGTTGTAGTCGGTTTCCGAACCGGATTCCCCGTTAATGAAGCTGTCGTTGATGAACCGGTTGAGGCGGTCTCCGTCGGAACAACATGCGCTTTCCGCTTCGAGCTGGTATTTGCGGTAGAGGCAGTCATCTTCAATCCGGCCATTGACCATTGCCACTCTGGAAGACGAATAGAAACGGCGACCGAAGTTGGACTTCGGGAACGGGAGATATGACTTGAATACCTTGACGATCTTCGCGGTGGCTTCATCAGTCTCGGGGTGGAACTCCGAAATGAACCCGGGCGTCGGGTCGTTCGGCTCGAACGCGCCCGCCCATGCGTATTGCCGCATGATGTCAGCGGAGAGGAACTCGCGCTGACGGGGGTCGAGGTCATCTGCCGTGGCGGCAGAGACTGTCGGGTATGGGGTGCTGTCGAGCGAGAAGATGTGCGCGAACGGGCTCAGGTCCGGGTTGCCCCTGACGAATGTCTCGAAGTCGCGGTAGGTCATTGCAGGGTTGTCGTCATTGTAGTAATCGACCGTCTGCAAGTCGGCGAGGCGCCGGAAGTCATCCAGCATTATTGCGATGGCCGGCTGTTTCTTCTTGATCGCATCGCTTATCGAATTGGCGATTACCTGGACGACGCTGCGGTTCGATGGTTCTACCTGGGTGCCCGGGAAGCCGATGTCGTCGCAATCCGGGCTTTCCGTCTCGAACGGGACGCTATACACGGATGATTTCTTCCCGGCGTAATACGGGAGGCTTTCCAGGTAGTCCCTGAACTGGGTGCGGAACCCTTCCCATCCCGGGGATGCCGAGCAGTGGTCCGGGTCAAAGTATGCGTTGGTAATCAGCCGCGGCATCGTGCGCAGCTTGTAGAGCCATGTATCGTCACCGACGCCCGTGATGTCAAGTTGTTCGTCGTTGGTGACTATGCTTCCTCGGGTGAAGAAACCGTCTTGCGCCGGAAATTCGTCCTGGGGTTCCATGCCGATGTCAATCTGCATGTCGTTGGAAGACATTACATCGGTGTCCCCCGCGGTAAGCCGCATCCTGAGGTTCGCATAGTCGGCAATGAGTTGCTTGTATGCCTTCAATGCCTGACGGACGGGGTTCGCGCTTTCATCGGGTATGGATGAGAATTGGTTCTGGGGCATCTTGACGCGGAGACGGCGTGCAATCGCGCTCTCGCCGCGCAGAGGATCAGCATCCTTCAACATTTCCGCGTATGACACCGGAATGTCGTCCACATTGAAGTTGAGGTTTCCGTCCTTCTTCGTTATCTTGGAAAAGTCGTCGAAGTCACCCGTCTGGTCCGGCAGGTGATGGATGAGTTCGTAGTTGGCCTTCCATGCGCGGTCAGTAATTGACCCCGGGCCTTCGTCGGCCCACATGGTCATGGAATCGGCAAGTCCGGCGAGCTTCTTCCGGTCGCCAATCTTCCACTGGAATGTGGATGTCGATCCCTGGAACACGGTGGCGAGGAGATAACGCTTGTCGCCTGCCGGGAACGGGGTGCGCCCGGTGTCCTCATCGCCCGCGAGGCTGAAGAACTTGTGGAACTCGCTGATGCCGGTCCCGCTTCCGTTTTCCGTGCCGATAAGGTCCGTTGTCCTGGTGCGGAGACCCGTCGTCACATCGGTATCGTTCAGCGGGTCATGCTCCTTGTTGTCACGGACGAATACCACGCCGCAAACGGCGATGTCGGCAATGTCCGTCTGGCGGGCAGGCCAGGGGAACTCGGTATTGAATGCAATTTCGGTAGGACCGTCAATTCCTTCGGGAGCCCGGGCAACGCCGGTGACCCATGCCTCGCCGTCATCACTACCGGAGTTGGTGAGGTGGACCTTTACCGGGACAGACACGCTGGAAACATCTGCATCGGTCTTGTCGGCCGGGTGGTCGGGATCGTGGACGATCGGGAAGCCGCCCTGGTCAAGAATGGGTTCGGTTGTCTTGACCGTAAATGTGCCGGTTCCGATGTGCAAGTCGGCCAGTGGGTATCTGGTGGTCGAAAATTCCTGATAGCCGCCGCACACATATACGCGCGGTTGGGAAATGAGGGCGTAGTACCCGCTCAGATCACGGACGCTACCGCTGTTGAACGCCTGGTCGTAATTGATGTTCTGCAATGCGACTTCAATTTCGCATGTGGCGCCGTCTTCGGTTTCAAGCGGTGCGGGGAGGTGGATGAAGGTCGGCTTCACGGTCTTCGTGAACAGTTCACCCGGCTGCTGACCAGGTGTCTTACCGAGGTCATTGTAGATTACCACCACATGCCGGGTTGCCTGGTAGTGGGTAGTTTCCTCCTCGTCGCCCTCACCTTCCGTCGTGGTGTAGTCGAGACCGCCAATTACCGACCCGTTCTGCGTTGCGGGCTGCATGAGCAGGGTGATGCTGTTGTTGTCGGTGGTGTGCGCGACTTCCGGGTTCTTGAACGGCCAGTCGAGCGGGAGGGCGGGTTCCTGCGTAGTTTCGATAACCGCGTCACTGTTGGAACCGTAACCCCAGTGGATTACGGGATGCAGCGTCTCCTTCATGAACTCCGGGACACCGTCATCAAGGTCCGCAGTTACCGGCGTTCCGCTGTCACCGGAGTAGTATGCGCCGAGACCGAAGTTCGAGATGTTCACGATGGCGCCCTTGGCGTTGGTGAACGGGGTCGAGCCCGGGAAAAGGAACCAGTTCACGAAGTCGCCGGCTCCGCGGTTTCCGTTGACGCCGTTCTTGTAGATGCCTTCGGAACTCTCCCTGACGAAACCATAGACCTCGCCGTCGCTGTAACCCTTGCGGAAGTGCGGGACATTCTTTACGCCATTGCATGCCCAGACATTGTCTGCCGGCTTGTTGGTGGCATAAGGGTAAACCTGGTCGAAGCCCGGCTGCTGGGATTCCGGCGAATTGTAGATGTCGGGAACGGGAACTAGCGCCGGTGTCGGGTCGTCATGATCGTCGATTGTCTGTGCCATGCCGGACAGTTTCAGGAACTGGTAACCGGCATCGGTCGGGATGAGCGCGAATGTTCCGTTTTCGCTGTCGCTTCCCTGTGCAGAAAGCGAGATGATTGCTTCGTCGGACGGGGTCGCGTTGTCGGGGAGAACCTGGATTTCAAGGGCGACCATGTCACGATTGACGCGGTCCACCGTGCAGTTTACTGGCGGTGCGATTACGAGCGTGGTTGAATCGGACACGGCGTCATAGTCGCACGAGATGAAGTCGGCTTGGGTGTAGTCCCTCGCATCGAGTTCTGTCCCGGTGATATTGGCGCCTTCGGCAGCCGCGAACCGCATCTTGACGAAGTTGGTGTGGCTGAAATCGCCGAGGAGCGTGACGGCGAAGTTACCGCCGGAACGCTCTATATGCTCCACCGGGAGGTAGAACAGCCCATCCTTGATGGTTACCTTTTGGAGGAATACCGTGTCAGCGGTCTCGACATCCCCGTGGGCCACGCCATAACCGTTGGACACGAACGGAGGGTTCTCGCTGCCTTCTTCGGCGGGAACTGTGCAGTCCGGGAGGTTGTTGACCCCGGACAGGTTGGCTTCGGGGAACCCGATTGGGGAAATTTCGATATTTCCGTTGTCCTTGATGATCGGTTCCTGCTGCGGCCAGTTCACGAGGCTCGAAATCTTGTCCGATTCCGCGTCCATGTCGGTTTTCACACCCTTGATGTAGTGGCCGAGCCATGTTTCTGCGTTGAACTCGGTCTCGATTGTTTCAACGGCATCCTGCGAAAGTGAAATCTGGTTGACCGCGATGTAAAGCTCGGCGCTGTCGGGCACATCGTTGATTGTGAAGTACAGGCCTGACGGGGATGAGCCGAGGTTTTCTGTCGGGAGCGAGAGGGTGATTGACTTGCTCGCGGACGATACGAAAGAAACCTTGTGGTAGCTGCCGTCATCCGTCATATCGATCGTGAACGGGCGGGTAAGGACTTCGCCGTTAATGTGTGCGATGAGGGCAAAATTCAGGTTAAGATAGTCCAGGTCGTCGAACCGTTCCGGCATTTGTGCGAACTTCAAGGCGAAATGCCTGTCGCTGATGGATGCGGTGGAACGACGGCGGGAGATGACGCAGATGTAGTAAGGGTTGACCGAGCCCATGGCGAGGCGGTCGCTGGGCCAGGCGATTGACATGTCCGAATCGGTACTGCCGCGCAGCACCGCGTCGCCCGCTTTCGGGAGGGAACTAATCTCGGTATCACCGCCTATCCACAAGTTCATGAAATCCGCCTGGTTGAGTTTACTGGCTGTAGTTTATATCCGCCAGGGGGTTCCGGGAAGGTTGGGAAGGCGCCGGGTTATAAACTACAATCGACCGACTATGGTAGATTGACTATGGCTATTCTTGGCGTAAATAAGCGTGTCTCACAGCTGGACCAATTTGATGACCCGACCAAACCGGATGGGCCGCGAATTGACGACCTTATGGCGCCGGCGCCGGAAGACCTACCGGCATATAGTGCAAACTGGTGGATTCCGCTCGACTACAAGTTGCCGGAAGGTGACGCGCTGGACAGCGACCTCGGGACCCTGCGCCTTCCATTTAATCGGATTGCCATGCTTGACCAGTATGGCAAGGTGCCAATCTCCATGCTTCCTGGCTATGTCGATGAATATGTAGTTGGCGAAATGGTCATCACTACGGTAAACCCGGGCGAGGCCAACGAATACAAAGAGTATGTGTTCACCAGGACCGACGAGGATCCGCATCCGGGCAGCGAGGCTACCGTTTACGCATGCCCTGACCGGACGGAAGGGCAGCAGAAGCCGGATGGGCGCAAGATTTACATTGCGGTCAGGGTGACCCGCGATGGCATATTGGCACCTGGCGAAATCCAGTATCGCTATGTGGAGGAAACCGGCGGTGTAGAACCGGTTGAAGAATTTTCGCCTATCCCGGAAAGCCTTGTGCTGCTGGATGGCGATGGGACCATTGTGACCGACAACGGAGTTAGTCGCCGGATAGACTTGGATATTGGCAATCCGACGGCCAGAGCTACCGCAACAAACCCGTTGCAGATTACGGATAACCAGCTGGTGCACGCGACTAGCGGCGTTACGGCAAATAACACGGAAGTGTTCAAGTTCATTCGGCACGATGCCAATACTGGCGAAAACATGTTTGCCAGCGTCACGGTTGACAAGACCGGTCACATTACGGATGTCACTAATGACTCGGGCGAAAACATCACCGGTTACGCGGAATACTATTCAAAGAAGGCCGTTTATGACGATGGCGAAGAGATGAGAGGGCCGCTGGTTTTGCCGGCATGCTCCGCATATTCGGGAATCAATACTAACGGTAAGTTTGTCACAGGATTGCTGGGCGGTCACCGCTACCATATCTCGCTTGATTTCCAGTATAAGGTTGGTCATGCCGCTGCCGTATTTGACAGATTGACCTCATACATCAAATTCAGCGAGAACGACACGAACCCGATTACGCTGAGCGATTCAGTAATCGACCGTTCAATGGCCTTCCCGCAGTATTTCCACATTGACGCGACTTTCAAGCCGGCTGGCTCGGGTAGCGTGACCGGCGAGCTGGGCCTCATTCCTGGGTTGCCAAGCAGCGGGTCGTATGGAACATGGCCGCCGATATATTCCAATACCGACGACCGGGTTTCGGTTATCCGCTACTCGATCCGCGAACTACTCTAATTTACGGCAACCAGGCGGATTTCGGTATCGTCCTCGTCATAGGCGGGGACGATTCCTTTTATGGCCGTGATTAGGCCACGGTTTTGCAGCGCCAGCATGAAATTGTCCGTTTCTGATGTGATGTCGTAGACAAGTTCCTTCGATATGGGCAGTGTCATCTGTTGGAGCTGCTTCGCCTCGACCTTCTTGGCACTGTCGTCTTCCTCGATACGCCATGTGTCTGATACGCTCAATGCGCTGTCACCGCTGTCGTATGGGTGCATGCCGAGTGCGGTGAGAGTGGTCCTGAACCGTGCCAGATATTTCTCGATTGCCTGTTCGACACGGTATTCGTAAATGCCTATGCTCAGCGTCCTGAACTGGGTAAATTGGTGGGGTTGTGCCAGTGCGTTCTTATATTCCTCGCGGAGTTCTGGCGAAAGTGTTGCCGTGTCCATCGGATCGAACGAGTTGAACCGGTCCGATTCTGTCCAGTCACCCGGTTCGCCGAGGATGATAAACTTGAAGTCACCTGTAATGGACCGTCCGGCTGCCAGGTGCCAGGTTTTCTCGCCTTTCTTGCGGTATTCTGCGTAAAGAGTGATATGGGATGACATGTTGGGGCCTCCGATACTGTAAAACTAGATTTTACCGGCATCCGGGTCAATCATTTTGCTATATTTCGGGACATGGAAAAGAAAACTGCCGAAATTACCGAGAAAATTGCCATTATTGGCGACCTTCACCTGGCCCCCAGGTGTGAAAACGCTTCAATCCGCAACGCCGTTGTCAGTGGACAGGAGGCCTACATCAACCGCATGATTGCCGACATCCGCGAACGCGGAATTACGAAGGCGGTGTTCTGTGGTGACTTGTTTACCACTCGCGCGTTCATTTCCGTGTCGGCCCTTGAATACGCAATCGACTTGTTCAGGAACAAGCTGAAGGACATCGAGTGCTATGTCATTGCGGGAAACCATGACCTCGAATACGAGAACTCCTCCAAGAACACCTCGATCCGTTTCCTTGAGCTCCTTCCCAATGTCCATGTGTTTGTCGATACCATCGGCAAGGCGAAACTGGCCGGAAAGCAGTTCTTCTTCGTGCCGTGGGTGCAGCCCGACAAGTTCGGTGAAGTGAACTCCTGGCTCGAAAAGCTCTCCACCAAGGCAGCGGCATCTCGCCAGAACACCGTGATTGTCGGTCACTTCGACATCTTTGGCGCCCTCATGGAAGCCGGCCAGGTTTCGCAGGGAGGCTTCGAACCGGACAAGTTCACCAACGCCGCGGGCCTCACGATTTCTGGCCACTACCACTGCAGGTCCGAAATTATCCGCGACAAGACAAACTCGAAAATCGTCTATGTCGGCAGTCCCTATCACCTTTCGTTCGCACATGTCGGGACGGACTGCGGCTACTATGTCTATGACGGCAACGAGATGGAGTTCGTCGAGAATACCCTCTCCCCGCGCTTTATCGACATTATCGACGACGAGTTCAACGATGAGGCAGTCGGCGACCTTGCCAATAACCTTGTCCGCCTGTTCGTGAACAACGCGTACACCGATGCCGAAAAGGCCGTGACGAAGCTCGCTGTCGAGGGGCACCACCCGATCCTTATCAAGACCGTGCCCTATGGCGGCATTGAGAACATTGAGGAAGCGCGTATCGCCGACGACGAGGAGACCCGCCGCATCCTCAATTCCGACCAGATTGGCATGGCCCGTATCTACATCGAGAAGTTCCCCGACGAGCTTCCCACCCTCGAATCCGGCAAGGATCCGGTGGAAGAAGTCCTCAGGTATCTTAAAGAATACGATGAGCAGTGCTCCAGATAACATACTCGCGAGCGCCATGGCGACACTCGCCATGAAGAACCCGGGGTTGCTCCGGGTTTGCTCCTTATTGCGGCCGGACCGCGACGACCGTATGGATGTCGCATACGATACTGCAATAGACGGAAACAAAATCCGGTTTCGCTACAACGCGAAGAAACTGGCTACCGTGGGTGTACGCATGGCAGCCCGTTTTCTGTATATGGAGTGCCTCCGGGTGTTGCTCGGGCATTATGACAAGCGCAAGAAATCCGACCTCGAGTTATGCAAGAAGGCGAGCGACATCGTTACCGCCACATACACCATGCAGGCGTTCCCGGCAGTGCCCGAAGAGAGTGCGGACGCGATCAACCTAATGCCCACCTACCAGCGGTACAAGAACTACCTCATACCGCGCGGGGTGGAATATCCCTTCAAGAACTTTACATTCGACGACATATATGGCGCACTGATTGACCTTGCGGAAAGGCCCGACGATGACGAGGATCCAGACGATCCGTCTTCACGGGCCGGTGACGGGTCGAAACAGGAGCCGGACGGAAAGGCCGGTGGTGCCGCGGAAACTAACGAAGAAACCGATAATGAGGGGAGTGCCCCTCAGCAAGACGGAGAAGTTACCAATGAAGAAATGGATAAGGAAGATGGTCAGGGCGGCGCTGGACGCGGCCCTAGAGATGATAACGGTGAACTATCTGGCGAGCCTGACGAAGCTGCCGGTTCTGATAGTGGACCTGGCGACGCTGCGCCTGGACCGGAAGGGCAAGATGCGGCTGGCGATGGGCGCGGGCCTGGCTGCGATGGCGATAGCAGTGCTGAAGAGCGGCCGGAAGCGGTTGTTCGGGAGCTTTTTAGACACATTCCGGCTGATGGCTCGTGGGACGGGGGAGACCCTCTCGATGACGAAATCCGTTCCCTCGTCAACGACCTTAAAGTCTCTAACCAGCTTGCCGCTATTGTCGGACAGTCCCTCGAAGGCGAAGTCCTCGGGCGATACAAGACCGTAGTAAAGCAACTGTCGAACTCACTGCGCAAGTTCATGGCGAGCGTCGCGTCCACTGTGACGGAGGAGACCTGGCGACGGCAGAACAGGCGATACGACGATGAACTGCCCGGCGAGCGCACCGTCTGTCAGCCCAAGGTCCTGCTTGCGGTTGACTGTTCCGGTTCGATGCACATCCGGGTTGACCGCGTAGTTGACATGCTGAAACGGCTATTCAGGATGTTCACCATTGATGTGTGCTTCTGGAATACCGAGTGTACGATCCCCGTCCATGCGAACTTGCGGGCGGTGACGGTTCCGCATGCGTTTGGCGGGACCAACCCCCAGTGCATACTGGAAATGATTGCCGAGAAACACTACCGGTATGACGGCATAGTCGTGGTGAGCGACTGCGAGTTCATGTGGGACAGGCCCGACTGCTGGAAAAAGATTGCGATTATCCGTGTGCAGCCCAGCGTCAAGTTCGGGGACGAGGCGGATTATTCGTTCCCGGAATGGTGCAGGTACCAGGTGGATGATTCCGATACCGGGATATGACGCGGTTGGATTTGAAACTTATTTTTTGTATATTTTTAAACTAAGGATAAATTATGCAACTTGACAAAGACCAAAACCACATCCTCCAGCTTTCCGACATCCATCTTGGCGAGAACTATGACGGGAAGTTTGACACGAAGGACACCTTTGACCGCACCATCGCGCATGCGAGCAGCATCAAGCCGAGCGGCGGATTTGACGCCGTGGTCATTACCGGCGACATCGCGGACCCGGAAGGGCCCGTTGACAACTATTTCTATGTCCTGAAATCGGCGAAGACGCTGTGTAACAGGAATGGTAACATTTTTGTTACACCGGGAAACCATGACAACCGTGAAAAGTTGCGCCAAGCATACTGCATGTTCACGGGTAATGTCTCCGATGCGAACGAATTTCTGACACCCGGGATGCAGTTCAAGATGGCCAAGGTCGGGCCCAAGACGATCGTGCTTATCGACACTGGCGATGGCGTCCCGTATGAGGGCATGCTCCGGCTCAGCCGCTATGCCTATGACCAGAGCGAGCATTTCCATGCCGCGGACACTCTCCTCTTTACGCACAAGCCGTTCAAGAGCGAAGGGAACCTCTATCACCGTTTCATGAAGGAAAACATGCTCCCGGACAAGGTGAACGCCGACCTGGGCAGGTACATTGGCGGATATTTCTGCGGACACCTGCACCACGCCACTCGGTTCGATGCGGCTTTCCCTGTGTATGTTGCCCCGGGCATCCAGACACAGATTGATCCATACCGAAAGGAATTCGACTCCATTGTGATGCCGGGCTACAACATCATCTCCTTCAACACCTATTCCAATTCGACGGTCAGCGTCCATACGGTATTCGTGGAGGACTAGGCGAATGGGGACTTCTTTGGAAACTGAAAACTCAAACCACCAAAAGGAATAACTATGGCTACAAAAGGCAAATTCGCAAAAATCGCCGAAGCGCTGGCGCCGCATAAAATCGAGCTCTATTGCGACGGTATTGGCAATTTCGGATGTGAGTTCAACGGCTACTCGCTGCTCGCCCACCTGGAATCCGATACGCTCGTACCGTTCTACAACAAGTGGGCAACCGTTGACAAGGCAAACCGTCGTTTTGAGGCCGGGCACATTATCCCGATCGCCGGCGATACATTCACCAATGAAGACTTCGAAAAGATGACGGTTGAACAGGTTGTCACCCGTGTTCTTGCGTCCAAGGCCACTCTCCTTGCGCAGATCCCGGAAGCGAAGTTCCTGAAACAGTCCCCGTCCGGTGGCCCCATTCGCCGTAATCTCCTTATCGTGTTCGAAGGAGTGGACAATTCCGGCAAGACCACGATTTCCAAGAAGCTCGCGAAGAAGATGAAATGGTTCGAGTGGGCCAAGGAACCGTGTTTCAGCACCAAGTATGCCGACTACCTCAATTCCGCCGCGTTCAAGGGCAAGGATGCCCTCCGCGAGGTAAAGTATCTGCAGGGCCGTCTTTCCCGTCAGGATTTCTACCACGACAACGCAGTGCTCCTCGACCGCTATTTGTGGAGCGGCCTGGCATACGCCAAGGCCTTCTCGCCGTCTATCTTCAGCTTCTGCGAGGCGCTCTATACCGAGTTCAGCATCTTCAAGAAGCCGGACCTCATTTTCTACATGCGCACTCCGCTCGCGACCTGCTATGACCGCGAGCCTGCCTTGAAGAAGGAGCCGGGGCGTCTTGAACGCATCGAGGATGCCTACATGTCGACGAAGCACCTCCTCACGGAAAAGAAGGTCCCGATCGTGGAGATTGACGGCCGCATGTCCATCGACGAATGTGTGGATTTCTGCTACAAGACAATCATCAAGCGCTTCCGTGACCAGGTCATCCTGAAAGTGTAGCAACATATTTCTGTAGCCATAGGCCCGTTGTGTGGGTAACCGGTGAATAGGCGAAGAAACCACAAAATGTTGTGGTTTTTAGCCGAAAATTGGTTGCCGCATGACGGGTTTTTGCTATATTTTGGAAAGTAAAATAACAGATGGACACGAAACAGTGCAACAGTTCACAGACACCCGTTCGATGGCGATGTTCTTGAAGGACATTGCAAAGTCAAAACCACTCACGCGGGCCGAGGAGGGCATACTTGCCGACCTGGCCCACAAGGGGAACCGCGCGGCGAGAGACAGGCTGGCGACGGCGAACATGCGGTTTGTCCTTGCGGTGGCCCTGACCTACAAGGGTTCGCCGCTGGAAGTATGTGACTTGGTGAACGAGGGGGTCGTCGGGCTTCACAAGGCAATCGACAAGTTTGATCCGAAAACCGGGATGCGGTTCATAAGCTATGCCGTGTGGTGGGTCCGTTCTTACATGGGGAAGGCAATCAATGAATATGGGTATGGTTCCATCAGGCTCCCGGCAAACAAGTACAAGAAGCTGCATGACAGCATCAAGACCGGCGATACGAGCAAGCTGACCGACCAGGAACTGAAAATGCTGCCGATGATGCTTCCGTCCGCAAAGATTGACGGGACGGTGGATGACGATTCGGACACCCTGCTCGCCGAGATTATTGGTGACCCGAAGTCGATGGACGGGTTCAAGGAGATAGAGGATAAGGAACGCAGCGAGCTTTTGCGTGGGCTTCTCGACACATTGCCGGAAACTTCCCGCAAGTCGCTCGAACAGCACTTCTTCGATAACTGTTCACTAGAAGAATTGCAGTGTGACCTGAAGATTAGCCGCGAGCGCATCCGGCAGATAAAGAACCGTACTATCGAGCGCATCCGGGCATCGCGAACATCCACGGGAACGCACGCGGCGACACTACTTCGCGAGCTGTGTGCCTAGTTTCGGTATTTGCTGGGACGGGAACCGGGCCCTTGACAGGGACTGGGCTTCCGGTGTCATCGAGGCCGCTTCGAGCCGGGCGAGTGCGCTCTGTTCTCGCCGTGCTGCCGGATCGTTCAGGTCGTCGAGTGCCTTGTTTGCTTCGAGGGCAATGCCGTTGGAGAATTGCAGTTCAAGCCCGTTGAGATACTGTATCGGCTTGATTTCACCATAGAACATGTCGCTGGCCACATAGTACAGGCACCAGCATGTCGCGATGACATGGTCGTCGTTCGTTCCCGCGCTGGAACCCCAGGTATTCTGGGTGAGGCGGGTAAACGACATGAACTCCTCGATTGTCTTCTTGTCATGGAGTTTCAGGTAGTCGTTTTCCACATACAGTTTCGCGAGCATGACGCCGTTTTGCTTCACCTGGTTGTTTACCCACAAGCCGCGGAGGTCGTCGTCGTAGTTCTGTATGTTGTCGTAGCCGAGGACGCTGAAGAATATGTAGTAGGTTCGTGAACCTGGGCCGTTGAACTCGATCGTCAGCGGCGGGTTTCCGTAAACCGAGAGCAGTTCCGCGGCGCGGGCGCAGAACGCCTCGACCGTGACCTGGTTGGACGAAAGAACCGCCACCTGTTCAAGTTCCAGGTTGGACTTCGCGAGCATGATTTGCAGACAGTGGTTGTCCTTTCGGATGCCGTAGCCGGAGTCGATTGCCGCGACATACAGCCAGCCGTTCTTTTCGAGTTCATGCGGGTAGAGCGGTTCTCGGTAGATGCGGAGGTCCATGCCTTCGGGGATCTTGGATTTCGGGAGTATGAGGGGCTCCTCGGATTTCAGCTGCTGCAACTTCTTGAAGTCGATAAGCGTGATGGCGGAACCGATGAACTCGCACTCGAACTCCTGTCGGAAACGCATCTCGCCGCTTCGTTCGAGTTCCGCCTTTCCCCACTCCTCGGTACGGCCCGGGACCTCTTTCCACAGAACGACGGAACGGACATACTTGTTCTTCAATTCTTCGAGCGTGGCGGTGTCTTCTTCGACCGCGGTTTGCCACATGTCGTAGAAATGGTTCATGCCGTTCGGAGTTTGCCACCCCAAGATGCCTTGATATACAACGGAATGGCACCATACCTTGTCGTCGGTATCGTTGAGGGAGAAGTCGCCTACGAAGTTTTCGCCGTGCTCGATTTTTGTAATGGGAGTCCATGCGATGTCGTCACGGACATAGTCGAATACCGACCCATCCAGCGGGTATGTGTCCGCATATTTCTGTTTCAAGGCAAGCATGGCTTCCCTGGACTGGTGCAACTTGCCTTTATGTGAGAACCCGATATTGAACCGGTTTCGCCCATGTTCGAGGTTGCGCTTGAACTCCTTCAGCAGAGAGTTCGAAAATGGAATGACATCCAAATGATGGCCGCGACGGGCGGATGACCGATCCGGCGAATATCTGCATTGCTTGCGGTCGAACCTGAACCCGATTTCGGTGAAAAACTTATTCACCATGTCACGGCGATCGATTGTGAGGATATATGCTGTTGACGAAACCGATACGCGCTTGGTCGGGGGTGTGGTCCGGGCAGTCAAAACGGACAATATACCAAAATTGAGCAGAATCGCCCGCAGCTGTTCAACCAGTCGCCGGGAAGTGCTCGTATATATTATCCGGTAATGGGTCTTTGTGTCGGCACAGCCATCGCCGTCGTACATGCCCTGCAGCATTGCGCGGGTGCACTCGCGGGACATCTTCATCAAGCGGGACGGGATGACCTTTTCCTTGGCGTGGTTCTTTGGGTTAAACCCGACTTGCAAAAACAGGTCGACGAGGGACTTGGACGAGATCCGATAATGGATGCCGTCGGAACAGGTTGCCCGAAGCCCGAGTTTTTCGATTTCAGGCAATATGTTGTCACCGCAGGTGATGTCTATGTAATGCGTGTGGTGATATTGCCTCTCGGTATGGATTCCGATATTGCCTTCGGCAATGTACAGGCCGAACAGATAGGCCAGGTCTGGTGTGATGCGGCTGATGTTGCCGATATGGTTTCCATTGCCCTTGTCGTTCGTAGTGTCGGTAAAGCGGAAATCGTCGTTTCCCCACATGTCCATGCCATGCCGGATGGCCAGGAAGTCGCCTTCCTGGAGTTCGTGGGCCCTATACATGCCATACCTGCCGTTGTGGCAGGCGAGATACTTGTGATTCTCGGAACCTTCCAGATCGGCATAGCGGGTTGTGACGCGGATAGTCGGGACGATACCCTCGTTGTGCATGATGCACCCGGAGTTTGGCTGTTCCCTGAACCCGGCAACTGTGTAGCTCGGGACTTCATATCCGCCGTGCGGCTTGGTGCGGTCGAGAAATTCCCCGACTTCGCACATGCCATTCGGGGTATATACGATAGTGTCCGGGGTCACACATGAGGTGATGATGACGCGGCTGGTCGTACCTGATGTGATGGTGGGCATGACACCGGCGAGGAACTCGCCCGCCATCTTCGGGCGGAGGAACGCAAATTCGTCGAGATAGAGGAGGTTGAGGGAATAGCCGCGGACACCGTCCGGCGTGGTAGCCGCGATCAGGACACGGGTCTTCGTCGTGAACTCTACCGACAGCTTGTTCCACAGCGTAACGCCTGGCTGCATCCAGAACGGGAGTGCCAGGTAGGTCTCGCGGAACTGCTGCAACTGTTCCTTGGCAAGCGACAGCTTGTTTCCGAGCATCATGACGGTCTTGCGGCGATGGAACACGGCATACCACAGGATGAACGCACGGACGACGGTGGACTTTCCCACCTGTCGGCTCCATTTGTTGATATTGAAGCGGTACTTCATGAACCGCAGGATTGCTGCCTTTTGATACGGGTATAGCTTCATCAGCTGGAAGCCGTGGTCAAGCGTGTTGATGTAGACATAGTGTTCGATGAAGTATATCGGGTCTTGCGCACACTTCTTAATCTCCTGGAACATCCAGGGCTTCATCGAAACTTTGTCACGCGAATCGCGTAGATTGTCTATACCGTTAAAAGGCATCTGCTATAAGTTGCTCCTTAGATTGGCATGGTGCCGCAAATTCGCCAGCCACGGGTGCTGTCCCATGTGTCCCAGACGAACCATGCGTGGCACATCGTCGTCGCCCAGCGCTTGCCGTTCTCGTCGGTAGGCTTGCCGTTGTTCCAGGTCGCCATGCGCTTCGAGAACGGGAAGCAGAACGCGGGCGGGTTGTTCAGCAGGTCGGCCTGGCGTTTCTCCCCTTCCCAATACTGGATTTTCAGGAACATCGCGAGGATCCCGTCCGGGGTAAGCAGGTTGCGGCACTTTTGCACAAATTCGAGCGCGAGCGAGTAGGGTGGGTTCGACACGATGAGGTCGAACTTGCGGTTACCGAAATCGGTCGTGAGGAAATCGCCGACGACGGTGTTCGGGTAGCCACGATCGACGATGTCGGTGAACATGGTGTCTTGGATTCCCGGGTAGATTTTCAGGACCCTGTCCGCGATGTTCCCGTTCCCGACACACGGTTCGAGGAACGACTTCGGTCTGACAAGATACTTTCCGACGCGGTCAAGCGCGGTGAACAGCTTGTCAACGGCAGCCGGGTCGGTTGCGTAGAAGTCGTTGTCCACTCGTCCGTTTTCCGGGTTTCCGCCGGCCAGTTTAGCTCCTTGCATGTTATCCTCTCAAAAGATATTTCACAGATGCGCCGACCATTGCCGCGAGGGATAGTAGCGCGGGAGTGCCGAGGGTTACATACCAGAAGGCCCGGCGGAACGACCATGTTTCGGTTTCGTTGTGGTAGATGCCGATCGCGCCCATGGCGATGACAAATTCGAGCTGCAAGAAAATGCCCGCGAGTTGCAGGGCATTTGTGTAAGGCTGGCTTGATTTTGGAAGTCTGACTAACATGGCAGTAACCCCTTGTTTCCAGGTTAGAAACTAGGTTTTAGGCGGTCGGCCTCGGCTTCCGCTGTTCGTGCAGGACTTCAAGTATTTCCGCGGGGACCCACCGGTCCACCAGGTCCTTGATTTCCTGGCTCGCCTCCATGTAGGCGTATGGGGAGTACATCCTGAACTCGAAGTTGTTCGCGATGTCCTCGGCTACCTGCTCGCGCTTTCCGGGTGGCAATACATACCTTCCGAGGTCGGGGTTGGATGAATCCATGTAGCCGTCCCGGAACAGCGTGACCAGTTGCATCAGCCACTGGCCGTTCCTCCCCTCGGGCCGTTCGTCGTAGAAGTCCCAGGGGATTTCGGTGTGGGCGATCGGGTCGTATTCCAGAGAGACATGCGGACCCTCGAACAGCGCCATGCCGAGACAGGCGTATGCGCACTCGCACATCGCCTTGCGGGCGATGCTGCTGAGTTTAGGGTTACGCATTGCTTCCTGGAACTTGCTCATCTACATATCGTCGTAGCTGTCGGTGGAACCGGTCTGCGCGAGGATGGCGCCTACTGCACGGTTGGAGTTCCAGAGGGAATTGGACTTCTTTTCGCCCACTCCCTTGCCGCCGCGTTCCTCGCCGGAGTAGCGGGTGTCCACATTGATGTTGTGCAGGTAGTCACGGAGCTGCGGAGCGAGCTTGGACGCGATGAGCTGGGTGAACTTGTTCTGCCGGACGAACCAGTGCGAGATGACGCCCTCGTTAATCTTCGTCAGCTGGGAGAACGGCGTGGAGTTGATCTTGTCGGTCGCCTGCTTCACGAGACCGGTAAGGAAGGACTTGGCCTGGTGGGCCGGGATGCCGGAGACCGCGGCCATTGTGCCGAGATCGGCATCGTCCGGGTTGCCGAGTGCACGGAGAACCCACTGGTAGTCGAGAGCGTATTCACCGCCACGATAAGTCGCGAGGGTGTTGTCTTCGTCGATTTCGGATGCCTTCGTGAAGATCTTTGCATCCTTGATGCGGGGACCGAGGGCGGTGCGGACCGCCTCTTCGATTTTCTTGAGGATTTCCGTGTTGCTGATGTCGGTTGCCTGGAACACGAAGTAACAGCCATCGTCCAAGATGTCGTGCATGCAGGAGTAGGTATTGCCTTCGTCGATGCCTTCACCGACCTTGTCTTCGAGCGCCTTGTTGATGTTGGACTGCACGAGCTTGGACTGGGTCGGGTTACCGTGATAGCCGACCACGACACCCGGGTAGTTTTCCTTGGTGAGGACGCCGGTGTGGTACTTGAACCAGTATTTTGCGGTATCTTCTTGGTTGACTTCGGCCGCAGGTTCTGCCGCCTTCTTTTCGGGGCGCGGGGTGGCCTTCTTGGCCGGGGCAGCCGGGGCTTCGGGTGCCATGACATTGACATATTCTTCAAGGTGGCCGAGCGCGTCATTGAGGCCGCCGAGAAGTCCGAATGCCTGTGCGACCACTTCCGGGCCTACCCAGTAACGGGCGTCGTTCTGGTCGAAGATGCCGTTTCTGATGTCGATGAGGGTCTTCACATGGCGCTTGACATCGGCCATCTTGGGTTCTGCTTCGGAGATGTCGTCGGTGAGGAGGCCGAGCGTCTTGCCGAAGTCTTCCTTGACATGGATGAACTTCTGGGTCCCGAACTTGTTGTCGCAACGGTTCATCGCCTTGAAGAACTCTTCGGAGAGCTTGGTGACATAGGTGGTCAGCTTGTCAGCTTCGGGGTCGTTTGCCGCGACATCGGCCTGGATGGCCTCGCGGACATCGGATTCGACGAGGACGACAGTATCATGGATGTATTTCGCCTGGTCGGGCATCTGGGCTTCGAGGAGGCCCATGTACTGCTTGAAGTCATAAAGTCCGGGAATGAGCATTTTTTCCTGCCTGTAATGGTGATTTTATCATAGTTTAGAACGGCGATGCCCATCTTTTGCTATATTTCTGTCAAGTGCGGCCGGTTCCCCGGTGGTCGCGGAGCCGAGCCGGACGCAAAACCATATATCTACAGGTCACTATATGCCCTTAAATGTAAAATCAATCAACCATATCACTCGCAGAAGTACGGCCATGTTGAAAATCAACCCGGACGAATATCCCGGAAACATTGCTGCCGTTTTGACCCCCAGAAATTGCCAGGAAGGGACCATCAAGCTGCTTTTCCAGATTGTCTCCCCCATCGGCACATGCTATGTGACTACCCCGCCGTTCCAGCTATCGCTTGACGAACGCGGGTTTTTCTTTAAGATGATGGCACCGTTGTCCGGCGCTATCGACTCCGCCGGCCTGGTCAAGTGGCTCGAAGAGCGTAAGCTCGTGAACAAGGATGGCATATTCGACGAGGCAAGCCTTATCGGCATGCCGGTGATTGCCAATGTCGAAGTCCACAGCAATACGATCAAGAACGGCAGCCGCTTCCGTTCGCAGCAGGTGACCTACATCAAGGCTGCCCCGGACAACTACAAGCTCGACCCGACCTGGCGCATCCCGAGTTCCTTCGGCGACCCGCGCTACGACATCCAGTATGCGAATTGTCTTGAAGTCGACGAGCCGATGAACGGGGCCAATGACGAGTATAACTACCCGGATGAGCAGGCATAAGCATGTCGCGGTTGAATGTCAAGATTGAACCGCAATTCGTCCAGTCTGTCATGCGCGTCGCGATGGACGCGGTGTATCATGACGGTCTGGAATCGTTTACTGCCGGCGCGACGGTAGTCTCCAATGTCGACGGGCTGAAATCCTGGATTACGGGCCTTATAGACGCGGTGTCCGCGGGCATGCACTCCGGCGAGCTGGATCCGTTCCGCACGGACCCGCGCGACTGGCTAATCAAGAACGGTTACTTAAAGGAAACGAACAATGGATTATAAAGAATATGCAGAGACCTGCGAAGTTCTTTTGAAGTGGGCAGAAGCATACGCGGCCGGCGAAAGCATGGTTGACGATTCCGTGTATGACGCCAAGTATCTCGAATTGAAGAAGTTCGAGGCGGAAAATCCGGCATTTATCCTCGCCAATTCCCCGACGCGGTGCGTTGTCGATGGCGCGGTCGGGTTCCGCAAGGTAAAGCACATTATCCCGATGATCTCGATCTCCAACTCCAACGGAATTGAAGAGACTATCGAATGGGCTACGCGCATGTTCGGGCTCTCGGGAAGTCCGTTCCCGGAAGACAGGAAGGGCGTTGAGGCGCTGGAACTCGAATACAAAATTGACGGTCTCGGCCTTGCTCTCCATTACAAGGAAGGCCAGTTCGTCGACGCGGTCACCCGTGGCGTGGACAATGTAGGCGACAGCGTCTGGGAGAACGCGCTCCGCATCAGTTCCATCCCCAAGACTATCCCGCTTGGTGGCCAGGTGGAAATTCGCGGCGAGGTCGTATGGAAGTTCGATGACTTCGAGAAATACAATGACCAGCTCGACGAGGAAGGCAAGAAGCGCATTTCCAACCCGAGAAACGGCGCGGCTGGCACATTGAAATCGCATGACCCGCTCGAAGTGGAACGCCGTAACCTCTCGTTTATTGGCTATCTCATTGTCCAGGGTAGCCCGAAGCGCTACCAGTTCGAGGACATCGATCTGCTTGGGCAGATGGGGTTCGAAGTGCCTCCGCATTTCGTCGTCAGCAACTTGGATGACCTTCGCACGGTCGCGGAAAACCTCCGCGAGAAGCGTTACGAACAGGAATACCCGATTGACGGCGTAGTGTTGAAGGTGAACGACAAGCAGGACCAGGCCCGTTTCGGCTATACTGCAAAGTCCCCGAATTTCTATCGCGCCTACAAGTTCCCGCCAGAAGAAAAGGTCACCGTCCTCCGTTCCGTCGAGCAGTCGGGTGGCATGTCCGGTGCAATTACCCCGGTAGCAGTCAGCGACACGGTGACACTCGCAATGACCAATGTGAGCAGGGTTTCCCTCCACAACTGGCAACTCGTTGAATACCTTGGACTTACCGAAGGATGCCACATCATTCTCCGCAAGGCCGGTGAAATCATTCCCGAGTTCGTGAAGTGCGTCGAGACTGGTAGGACCAAGGACAACTACAAGATGCTCGTTGATTTGAAGAAGGAACCCGGCAGCTGGTGGGACGACCATCCGGCACCCGAAAACGCCATCCGCGCCCCCAAGGTTTGCCCGTTCTGCGGTGCCGAGCTTGTGCGCGTGGCCACCCAGGATGGTGACGATGGCGCCGCGCTCGTGTGCCCGTCCGAAACCTGCCGTTCCAAGATTGTCGCGAAGATGATCAAGTTCGTTGACCGCAAGTGCATGAACTTGATGGGCATCGGCGACAGCCTGGTTGACTTGCTTCACACGGTCGGTGTCTTGAACAATCCGACGGACTTCTATAAGCTGGATGTCAAGACGCTTGCGAGTTACGGTAATATCCGCGAAAAGCGGGCCGAAAAGCTGGTTCGCGCAATCAACGCCACTCGCGACAACTACCTGCACCAGTTGATCGAGGGTTTCGCCATCACGGGCATCGGCCACCAGGCTTCCCCGGTGATTGCTAATGTCCTTAACGGAATGGGCGGTCTTGGGGTCCTCATTAACGCCACCGAAGATGTGATCGGCAAGTTCATCGAGAACTGCGTGACCCAGGGTATCTCCGATACGCTGGCCCGCAACTTCCTCGACTTCGTGGCAAACAATACGCAGGTCGTCTGCTATTTCGTGGACAACGGCATTGCGCAGAAGGTCAAGGAGTTCTCCGCGACCTCTACCAAGCTCGAAGGCCGCGTCTGTATCATGACGGGCGTATTCGACCGCCTGGAACGCGAGAAGTTCAAGGAAATGGTCGTGGCGAACGGCGGAACCATCTGTTCCTCCATCACGAAGAAGTGCAACCTCGTCCTTATGGGTGACGGCGCCGGCCCGAAGAAGGTAAAGGCAATCGACGACATCCTGAAGGCGGGCGGGCACATTGATGTGTTTACTCCCGACACGCTGGACAAGTTCCTCGACATGCTTAAATAGCTGGAAGGCCACCGCAAGGTGGCCTTTTTCGCATTTTTCCTTGCATGCTTGTTCATTTTTTGCTATATTTTAGACACGCGGGAGTAGCTCAGTTGGTAGAGCATCGCCTTCCCAAGGCGAGGGTCGCGGGTTCGAGCCCCGTTTCCCGCTTTAACAGGAGATAAGCCCATGTCAAGCCATTCGATTACCCTGTTTCTGCAGAAGCGGAACGAGGACGGTAAATACGCGCTGGTGTCGAAGAAACCGGTTTGCAGGGACTTCATGGGCTGGCTTACCCGAGTGGTCGATGATACATTCGATTACCTGAATCACCTGGATGTTACTCCGCGTAAGGAACTTCCGAAAGCAGTTAGGGACTATGCCAATGTGCACTCCCACAACTTCTATTACATCGGAGTGAAGGAACTCTACGGGGAGATGCAGGAACTGGTTTCTGCATATTCAGAAGAGGCAAAATGCCTGTGCAAGTCGCTCGGTTTTACCCGGACCGAGAATGAATGGGACGAGATTTTGCTCGGTGACATCAAGGGCCCTACGACTCTCCGGGTGAACGCGGACCTGGTCCAGGAAACTGTGCGAAAGCGCAACAAGGCCATGCTCGCCGTGTTTATTCAGGGCATCCTGATCGGCTGCCTCGGTGGGACCTCCGATGATATGGATAATTACCGGTTCATCGCGGCATACGACTACTAGGGCGTGAATTTCTTTTGGGTGGATGCCCGGCGAACTTATAAACTACGGTTTGAAGTTAGCCGGGCCATTTTTTATGCTCAGAGACAACGCACAAGCAATTTTCGGGGGCATGGATGCAATGAAGAACATCCCGCTCCTCAACACCATGCGCACGGGGTATGCCACATTCATCGAGGGCATTGCCGACAGCGGAACAGACGCATTTGTCAAGTTGGACGAAATCCGCAGCGTATGGAAGGAAGTTCCGAACGGGAAGGACCCTGTGTTCGCCAAGATCGTTGACGGAAAGGTCAGGCTCGAGGACATTGCCGACGAGGCGAAGGGTCACGAGAAGGATGAAGGCTACGATACCAAGGACATCGGCTTTGGCGTCACCTGGAAGGACATCTACGATTGGGCAAAGCGTGGGAATGTCATCACGGAAGGCGTTGTCGGCGACATCGGCAAGAAGATTGCCAAGAAGGTCGCCCCGCTCGCTGTCGCGGCCGGTGTCGGGTTTGGCGCCGGTGTCGGCGCCGGTCCTGCAGTCAAGGGAGCGGTGAACGATGTGGAGAAGGCCGCCAAGCAGTCATGGCATGATGCCGGGAACTGGAATGCCGCGATGAACTCGGCTTCCAAGTGGAATGCCTCGGCGGATCTCCTCGGTAACTGGAAGTATGTTGACTACAAGGACAAGCCGGGCGTCTATTCCGACAGCCTGAACCACACCGCGCTCTCCGAAATTGCCGGGGAGGAAAGCATGGTCTATCCGAGCGAACGCATCAAGGTAGGCTGGAAGGTCGCCCCTGATGGCAAGACCCTTATGTCCACGGTGACTGGCCGGGTCTATAAGCCTGCCAAGTCGTTCTTCGACAAGGACTTCAAGCGCGAGGACCTCGGGGCCCCAGTGGGTGTTGGTGTTCTTTACATCGACAAGTCGCTTGACGATGTGGCGTTCCCGTGGGATGTCGAGGCCATGTACGGTAAATAAAGAAAGCCGCCGCGTAGGCGGTAGCTTAAATCTCATCTACTAGCGTAGAAGGAGTTTCTGGCGGCGTTCCGAATGGGGCGCCGCCTGTTTTTAGTGTCTCTTTCCGCAGTTGCAGCCCCTGCCGGTCACTTTCCCATATACCTGCCGGGCGACACTCCCCACCTTGTAGGCCACTTTCAGCCCGAGGACCTTGTACTTGTCCGGGAGGGCATACATGTAGCTCTTGATTGCCGGGAAGTCCTTGGCCATCTGCTCGATGGCGGTCGTCCCGGAGAACCGCTTGCCGAGCTTGTTCACATACTCGAAGTCGGTGGCCACGCCGGATGCCGGGAGGTATTGGGCGTCATCGGTCCCGATCTTGCTCTTCACGAGATTCATGAAGTAGCAGCAGACCGGGCAGCCCTGGTCGTAGATTAACTTTGCCTGTGCCATGTTCTAGTCCGCGAAGTAGCCTCTCGGCTCGTCGAAGTTGAACTTGGGGGTTTCCGGTTCTTCCGGCTGTTCGGGGATGCCGAACTTGTTGATGGAGACGAGCTTTTCCTGCGGGATTGGCCCATAGATGTCTTCCATCATCTCGCGCATCTTCTCGAAGTTTTCGGGGAGGCACTCGCCTTCTTCACACGGTTGCGACTTGCAGCAGGAACTTGCGGCGACATTGTCGTTGTGCGCGACGATGTCGGCGAGGACGGCGAGCGTGTCGAGGTCAACCCCGGCGGGTTCGATGTCGTCCTGCTGGAACGCGAACTGGGGCCAGCAACCGTCGGTGCCGCCACAGGTCATGTCGGACTCGATGTTGGTCGGCTTGGCGCACATGATCATCTCGCCATCGTTGTTCTTGACGATGTAGATTGACTTGCCGCCCTTGGTGGGCTTGACCACGGTTCCCGGATCGAACATGACCTTGCAGCCGTTCTCGGCCTCGGTCTTTGCCGCAGCCTTGCGGATGCTCATACCGTGGAAGAGGGATTCGCCGAGATACCGGCGGTCCGCTTCGGGATCCCCGCTACACTTTTCGAGAAGCGCGTTGTAGTCGATACGGCTGGGATTGTTGCCGGAGTTTCCGCCGCGGATGGGGTCGGCGCCGGTATCACCCGGGGTCGTTCCGCGAATTACTTCGACAGTCTTACCTTCTTTCGTCCACGGGTCGGACATGAAGCCGCGGTTGACTACTTCTACCGGGATGTCCTCTTCCTGTTCGACGGGGGTGCTGCTGTCTCCGCTGATGTTGTTGGCGAGAACACGGAGCTGCTCAAGTTTTTCCATTTCGTCCATTGTCGTAAAACCGGGTGTTTTCCCCTAGTTTATAATGTATCGGCGAAATGGGGCTAGTCTTTATGGAACGCTGCCGCGAGACGGTCGATAAACGCGTCGCTCGCAACTCTCGGGCCAGCCGTATTCTGGGAGGCGGGAGTGCCATATTGCGGGGCTCCGCCCGGGACTACCGGTGCATGTGTCTCCGCAATTCCGGCTTCCGGCATCTCGTCGAAGGCCTGCGCGAGCGTGTCGAACTCGACCGGCTCCGACAGCTGCAATGTCGTCCCGTAGGCGTCGAGCTCCGGTTCGGGGTCGTGGTCGAGGAGGCGGGGGTTCTTCGGGAACGAATTGATGCGGCTAAGGATGGGGTTGTACCCGCCACGGAACGGATCGTTGGCCATTGCCCTCATGTTGAAACGGTCAACTGCACCAAACTCCGGCATGTCCATGCCGTTGTTTACGCGAGTGTGGATGATGCAGTTCGCCGCGTAATTTTCGAGAAGTGCGTTGTCGTCTTGAAGTGCCATATTGACAGTTTATAAACTGTTGACAAATGTGGATAGCTTGACTTATGTCCTATACAAGAGTTGACGAATTTTTTGACCGGGCCGGTGAGCTGGTGGCTTTCGATGCCAACCAGCGGGCAATGATGGAAAGTGTCATTCATGCGCTGTTCGAGAACGCCGACCTGGAGGTTGCCAGGTCCCCGAAGGACTACGGCATCGGGTATATCAAGGAGCGCTATTCCAAGTTCCGTGACGAGTTCTTCGGCGGGGATAATGGGTTTCTCCCGGCGGATATGGAGATCGGCTTCCACAAGAAGACCCGGGCTCTCGGGACATGTGTCACCTCCCTCGTCACCAGGAATGTCGTGTTCGGGCAGATGTATTTCGTGCGTTGCAAGATCATGCTGTCTGAATCCTACGATGTGTCCAGGAAGACACTTGACGAGGTTCTCATCCACGAGATGATACACGCCGACCTTGCCTACGAGGGTGCGAAAAAGGACGACCTGGCACTCATAAAGTGCCAGCACGGTGCGCCATTCCTTGCCAAGTGCCGGGAAATCAATTCGAGTTCCGACTACACGATTACTGTCGCGAACGATGACGCGCTTACGCTGAACGAGGGCGCGGTGAACCGTGTGTTGAAGGATAATACCGTCTTGGTGACCGTGATGGATGCGAGACCCGGAAAGACCGCGGTCAGCCGCGTGAGACGGCCGGACATCGGTTGGTTTTCGAGCCGCATGAAGCAGTGGCTCGGCAAGGAACCCGAAGTGTTCGAATGTCATGACGCCAACTTCATGAACCAGTTCCCGATTAAGCGTGAACGGGTCGGTGCCGCGATGATGCCGTCGCAGACTATCCAGAAGATGATTGGCGATAATATCCTCCGCAAGGTGGATAGCGCCGAGTTCGCTACGGAAGGCCCGTATGCGGGCTGCATTGTGGCGGCCAGACCCAACACGAAGGATGCCGGGTATATGTCATTCTCGGTTATCGGGACCGAACAGGATGCGGAACTTCTGGTCACCAAACAGTGGGCTTGTGCCAAGATGCTCGCGCAGATGAAAGGGCAGGACGAAAGCGACCTCGATACTGCCAAGTACAAGCGTTATCGGGCCACCGGGAAGTTTAACGGGTGGTCCGGCCGCCCGTGCAAGTCGAAGTTCCTCGTTACGAACGCACCAGTTGACCAGTTCCAGAAGTGGCTGCTCGACGGAGCACTTGTGGAGGACGGTAAGTTCGCGGTGTACCCCTAATAGGCGATGTCAGTTGCGAGGCGGTCCGCGTGTCGGGCCGTCTTTTTGCTATATTTCGGTGGTAATTCCATAACTTATTAAGGATTCGCAATGCCACAGAAGACAATCAAGATCAATATAACCACTAGCGTAGATTACGCAAACGCCAACAGTCTCACCCAAAACATTATACCGCCGGTTCCGCCGGCTATGGGCAGTCCTTTGATTAAAGTGGTCAATTTCGAGAAGTTCCCGGAAAACACCATCTTCTTTGACCGGGATGTTGCAGAATTTGACTTGTTTTTTGTCCAGGACCATGCGTCGGAAACCCGCCGCAATGTCCTTTATTTGCTCCCCAGCAGTACCCGGGGATTTACATATCGCGATGCCGGCTGGGCAATTTTCAGCGAACCGGACAAGCCCTTCGAACGCTGCGACCTGTTCGACCCCGAGGTGCTCATCAAGGCGGCCACGATAGCGATACCCTTGCCCGCCCCGGAAGGAACCAAGACTGCCGAAGATAGCAAGGAATACCCGACTCATTCCACGGACCAGACCCCGATCATCCACCCGCCTCTTCCGAAGCGTGCGCCGATGGCTGAGCCGCTTGAACCGAAAGAGGAAGCAGAACCGACAAAGGACCCCCGTGTGGTCGCTAACGAGCTGGTGCAGAAACTCATGATCCGCGTCCCGCAGCTTATCGACGAGTGCATGGTGAAATTGGACAGGTTCTATAAGAACGCGAGCAAGGAACAGCTTGCTGACATGATGACCTTCGTGGTTCATAATCCGGCCGCATTCATGCGGGATGGCCGGTGGATGTTCAACCCGTATCATTTCTGTGCGAACAACGACATAAAGGATGTCATCTCGGTCAACGAAACACCGGAAACGGGCATCGAATTTCGCTGGCTGGTCCAAGGCATCATCATGACCTGGTTTACCGACATGGTCGGCAAGATTATGCGCGGCGAATGGTGCGGCAGTGCGGACCCGAAAGTGAGCGGCGGAGCTCCCTATGTAGCACCCGGGTTCTTCGATCACATGTTCTGTGTCGGCACTATCCGTATCGAATTTTCCGAGAAGTACCTGATGGTTGAACCGGTGAATGAACGCATTGTAGTTTCACTATAATCCAAGGAGTAACAATGGATTCTTCTAAGGACACCCTTGAACACCGCAACAAGGTCAAGGACTTCATGGCAGAGTTCTGCTCGAACCTTCTCGACCGTGCCGAAGCACATGACGAATCTAAGCTGCATGAGCCGGAAAAATCGCAGTTCGACAAGGTGAGCGAGGCACACCCGCTTGCCAGCAGCGAATACGGTTCGGCCGAATATAAGGCTGGCAAGGCGATGCTCGGGCCGGCGCTCGAACACCACTACCAGGTGAACGACCACCATCCGCAGCACTTCCCGAACGGTGTTGCTGGCATGAACCTCTATCAGCTGGTTGAAATGTATGTTGACTGGCACGCATCATCTACCAGGAACCCGAACGGCAGCATCGTGAACTCCGTCCAACACAATATCGGCGAGTACAAGATTGATCCGCAGCTTGCGGCCATCCTTATGAACACTGCACAGTTTGACGAATCCGGCGAAGGAGAAACGACAAATGGCGATAACGAGAAGCAAGCAGATTAGGGGCGGCGTTGGAGAGCTGGACAAGGTTTTGAAGGCGAGCGGTCTCGCCCTCAAGGATGTCCAGATTGTTCCCGTTGTCGGAAAGTTTGGAACCGAGTTCTATATCTATTACGAAGATAAGGACCTGCCGCCCGAGAATACTTCCGGTACGGATGAAACCCCGAACCAGTCCGACGATGCGATTGACTTGACACATGATGAACCTGTGACACTTGAACGCCGCAACCGCAAAATTGACGGCTTTGAACATGTCTTCGAGAAGAAGAGCGAGACGAAAGGCCGCGGCAAAAAGTTCGTTACCGATTGCGCCATGTCAGTACGCGTTGCAACGGATTTCAAGACAGCCCATCTGGCCCAAGGCCCGGGCCTGTTTAGAGGCTATGTCCCGCAGGCCGTTGTCGAGTTTTCCGACATCAAGGGGTTCCACATCACCGGTGCGGTCAAGCCGGCCGACTTATTCGATAACAAGAGCCGGGACCGTGCCTCGATTGCCGTTGACGGGTATGACCAGATCCAGATGCTGGCCGACGCACTGGAAACGGCTGCGGTTCGGCTGCGTATGCTGATAAAGGAGTAACCATGGAACCGAATTGGGTCAAATCGAAGCACGATGGCCGATATGACATCCCGTTTGTCGAAAAGTCTCGGCAATACCTGATGGTATGCTGCGGCAAATATCTGTTCATGCCAGTAAGCAACCGACTGTCTGCCGACTGGTGGAATGTCGTGGCTGCATGGTTCGATTTCCAGTTCGAGGAATCAGAACAGCCGCATCTGCTGGATAAGCGGTATGACTGGATTACTGACCATGGTCGGTGGCGCAATTTCGCCGATGGGGCGGTCCCGGAACCCCCTGACGGGAAGCCGGTCATGGTGTATATCGCGAACGACACCCTGGAAGTCAACTTCATGCACCCGGAGGCGGCAAACATGCGGCTCAAGGGGCGTTCTGATGCCTGGTGGTTCGATGACGCTCGGGTAATTCCCTATCCAGATAAGCCGCTATTGGAATTGGCCGACTAAATTTCTATTTTTCCATACATAGGAGATACAAACCATGTATGGAAAAAGCCTGGCTCATATCGAGCAGATTAAGGAAGTGCATCCGATTGAGGGTGCGGATAACATTGAGCGCGTGACGGTCCTTGACTGGAACCTTGTTGCGAAGAAGGGAGAGTTCACCCCGGGCGAACTCGCTCTGTATGTCGAAATTGGCTCTATTCTCCCGGACGGCCTCGACGAAAAGGACCGTGAACGCTATGCCGAGCTGGCACAGATCGTGTCCGAATACAACCGTCGCGAGAACGCCGTGAAGAAGGCGAAGGACAAGGGCAAGGAACCCCCTGTGTTCGAGGACAACCTCGTGCCGCTCGAAGTGGTGCAGAACGCCATTAAGGAAATCCAGGACCGCTCGGCATACCCGTATTTCGAGTTCTTGCGTCCCAAGAAGTTCAAGATCAAGACGATGGTCCTCAACCGCTTCAATGTCATCTCGCAGGGCATCCTGTTCAAGCCGGAAGCCCTCGGAATCGACCCGGCCGAGGTCAAGGTCGGCGCAGACTTTACCGAGCGTTTCCACATCACCGAGGTGATGGAGGATGCGGAGGAGGCCGGGGTGGCCACATCGGAACCCGCCCACGGGCCGATTGCCTGGATTGACAAGAAGCTGATGCGTTTCGCCTTCTACCGGTGGCTCCGCAAGAGCTCCGACAGGGCCGAATGGCTCGGCTTCTTCCCGACCAAGTCTGACGAGGAGAACGCGCAGAAGATCTATTCCGGCATGTATGCGGAGCATGGTGACAAGGTGTTCGTCGCGACCGAGAAACTGGAAGGGCAGTCCATGGCCATCTGCACCCGCTACGAGCGCTTCCTGTTCTTCTTCAAGCGCAAGAAGGTGCGTGTCGCGTCCCGCGCACGGAACCTCCCGTACAAGACGGAGAAGAACTCCCGCTTCTGGAAGACCGTGAAGGCCAAGCATCTCGACGAACGCCTGCTGAAGGTGCCGGGTGAGTGGTTCATCCGTGGCGAGCATGTCGGACCGGGCATCCAGAAGAACATCTACCAGCTCGACGAGAACGACATGCGCGTGTATGACATCATGCCGTATGACCGCGAGAAGGGGAAGTTCGTCAAACGGCTGAATTACGAGGAAACGCTTAAATTCTGCGCCGACTACGGTTTCGACTATGTGCCGGTCATCGACGACAATTTCAAGTTGCCTGCCGATGTCCAGGACATGCTCCGTATTTCCAACGGCAAGACCGTGTTCGGCAAGGACCTGAAACATGCCCGCGAGGGCCTGGTGCTTCGTCTGAAGGATGACTATTCCGTCTCCTTCAAGGCGAAGTCACCGGAATACTCTCTTTAAGGAGAATGAATGAGACAGTATCTCGATTTGTTGAAAGACATCATGGACAACGGCGTAGACCGTTCGGACCGCACCGGTACGGGCACCCGTTCCGTGTTCGGGCGCCAGATGCGCTTCGACCTGTCGGAAGGGTTTCCCTGCCTGACTACGAAGAAGCTGCACCTGCGTTCCATCATCCACGAGCTCCTCTGGTTCTTGAAGGGCGATACCAACATCAAGTATCTCCACGACAACAAGGTGACCATCTGGGACGAATGGGCTGACGAGAACGGCGACCTCGGGCCGGTTTATGGACACCAGTGGCGGAGCTGGCCTACGCCGGATGGTGGCCATATTGACCAGATTGCCAACCTGGTCAATAGCTTGAAGAACAACCCGGATTCCCGCAGGCACCTTGTCTGCGCGTGGAATGTCGCGGAAGTTGACAAGATGGCCCTTCCCCCGTGCCATTGCCTGTTCCAGTTCTATGTGGGCGGCGTTGGCAAGACCGGGAAGCGCAAGTTGAGTTGCCAGCTCTACCAGCGTTCCGCGGACACATTCCTCGGCGTGCCGTTCAATATCGCTTCCTACGCGTTGCTGACGATGATGCTCGCGCAGGTGTGCGGTTACGAGCCGGGCGAGTTCGTGCATACCCTCGGCGACACCCACATCTATTCCAACCACTTCGATCAGGTGAAGGAGCAGCTGTCCAGGGAGCCCCGGAAGTTGCCGACGATGCGCATCAACCCGGAAGTTGATGACATTTTCGCCTTCAAGTTCGAGGACTTCACGCTCGAAGGCTACGATCCGCGGCCGTCCATCAAGGCGCCTATCGCAGTCTAGCGGCAGGAATTGCTATATTTCAGTGCGGCAGTCGGTTGGCTGTCGCACTTTTTGTAGGTGTATCATGAAACTTTCTATGATTTTGGCACATGCGAACGGCATGATCGGTATTGATGGCCAGCTCCCCTGGCGCCTTTCTATGGATTTGCAGAGATTCAAGTCCATTACCGATGGCCATACAGTGATTATGGGGCGCAAGTGCTATGAATCTATCGGCAAGCCGCTCCCGAACCGTAAGGAAATCGTGGTCACGCGCAATGCTAATTTGAAAGTATTTGACGGGGTCAGCAAGGCAAAGACCCTGGAAGATGCGATTTCCATGGCGAAGGCCAGTGGCGAGACTGAAGCCTTTATCATCGGCGGTGCCACGCTGTATGACCAGGCGATTGGCATGGCGGACCGCATTTATGTGACCGATGTTCGCCGGTCGGTGCCTGATTACGGGCATGAAGTTACCAAGATAAGTGAGCGGACGCGGACTTATCTCACTGAAATGCGTCCCTGGTTCAGGCAGCATGACTGGGTGGATTGCCCGGCAAACCTGCTCAATGATTACAAGTCAGTCTTTTATATTCTTGACCGGGAGTTGCCGTGCAACTATGGCGGAATCTACAAGCACAACTTCAAGGTTGGGCGGCCGATTACTCTCAAAGTCGGTTTAAATTCCGAAACCGGTATCCTGTCATCCTGGCCCGGCTATCGCCCGGTGTATTTTGATGAACGGGTGGTCGGCTATGCCATTTTGGACGGTAAGGAAGTGAATGGGCCGGGCGGAATGGTCGCGACTGTGGAGTTCACTCCGATTGAAAATGACGCAACCAATACATTGCAGCAACTGTTGGATGTTGGGATGGAGTTCACGCTTGTCCGTAGTGCGAATACTTTCGATCTGCGCCATTTGATCGGCCGGTCAAATTGTTTTGAACCGCCGCAGTTCTAGCGAATGATTTGCACCATGTTATAAACTAGGTGGAAAACTGTCCGGTTCATTATGTCCGAGTTTTCCAACAGCCCCCTGGTTTCTTATACGCAGCTGTCTCCCAACTGCAACAAGAAGCGTACCCACGCTATCGACACGGTGACTATCCATTGCACCGCCGGTCAGCGGACGGTTGAACAGCTCGGGGCAATCTTCGCGCCCGCATCGCGCAAGGCTTCATGCAACTACGCGATAGGGAGCGACGGCCGCATCGCGCTCATCGTCCCGGAGGAATCCAGGAGCTGGTGCAGCAGCAATGCGGAGAACGACCATCGCGCGGTCACCATCGAGGTGTCCAGTGACGAAAAGGCGCCATACGCGGTAAACGATGCGGCATACGCCTCTCTGATTTACCTAGTGGCGGACATCTGCCGTCGGAACGGTATCGCGAAGCTGTTATGGAAGCATGACAAGTCGCTGATCGGGAAGACGGGGGCGGACGGTAAGCTGCTGCAGAACCTCACCCTGCACAAGTGGTTCGCGAACAAGGCCTGCCCGGGCGCATACCTGGAGGAGAGAATGTTCGACATAGCTGCCCGGGTGAACGCGATTTTATAAATTATTTTTGAAATATGGCGCACGACGGCTGAACTTTTTGCTATATTTCATATCGGGGTCACGAGATGGCCCAGTGAAGATTGACATTGTGGTGTGGAAAAACTTCTCGGTGATGTAGAAACCGAGCGTTCCCGGTCACGATATCCGGGCAACAAGAGTTATGCTCAGGCGGTGCCGGCTGGATTGGTCTTTACCCGTGACCTGTCCTCGGCTGGCGGGCTTCCTGTCCCACCTCTTGTGGATGGAGTTATCCATCCAGAAAGACCCTCCTGTCAGAAACGCGGATAGCGTCATGGTGTTCCGTTTCTTAGCCATGCGTGTGTACGGGCATTAGGGTCTTTCTAGGTGGATAATACCTGGCCTAGCCCTCCCGCAAACCGGTAAAAGGAAGAGAATTTATGGACGGCGGTAGCAAATGGCGGTTGTTCGTCACTGACGACCGCTAGATGCGCGAGAGTCTGGTAGTGTCGCCAAGCGGCGACATGAACAATTTAGCTTCCCGGGGTGTTGGTGTAGCGACCGTCGTTCGGCGGGGACTATGCAGATGCTCACCCGGCGTGGCAGCTTCGGCTGGGTTTCCACTTTGATTTTGACGGCTTCGGGGTTCGCGGCAAACCGCATGTGCTGCCCCGTCGTCGGTCGTGTTTTGGCGATTGGTGCAATGGCTCAGCACCCGGGCCTCTGAAGCCCGTGATATTGGTTCGAGTCCAGTATCGCCAATACAAGTCCCGGCGGACAGGTAACCACCATTACTTGAACGGAGACGCTCTAACGCCGGGATGAATTTATAAACTACATAAAACATTGGTGGATGTTTTATGAATTATCTGCGGTTGTATAACAGCATTATTGATCGTGCGCGTTCGGAAGCGGACATACGAAAGCGTGATAAACGCGGTGGTGGGTATTATGAATGCCACCATATATTGCCAAAATCGTTAGGAGGAACCGATTTACCGACTAACAAGGCATTATTAACTGCTCGAGAACATTTTATATGTCACTGGTTGTTGGTAAAAATCTACAAGCCAAACACAATCGAACGGCAAAAGATGCTGTGCGCTTTGTGGATGCTTCGCGGAAAGTCACAGTTGCTCAAAGGCAGATATATTAACTCCAGAGCGTATGAGGCGTTGCGTACAGAATTTGCTGCATACATTGGGAAGCAAAATGCTTTATTTAACAAAGGATGCAACAATCCGGCGTATGGTAAAAAGTGGTTTACGAATTATGAAACAGGAGAAACCCGGCGATTTAGCGATACTCCCTTAGCACCGTGGGTACTGGGAAGGAATTTATTTCGTGGCGAAACGATGAATATACATGTGTCAGAACATTTCAAAGAGCGCCAGAACCACCGAGATCGCAATGATCCGACTGATGGAAGAAAAATGACCGTTTATCATCGGACTTGCCGATTGGCGGAAGCAAAAACAATTTGGGACATGTTTCATAGTGGGCAATATCTATCAATACGCGATTTTTGCCGTAAGGAACATAAACCACTAAAACGCACAATGGTATTATTGCGTCTTATACCAGCATTTGGACGAACATTTGTTGGTCGTTCACACAACAATGGTTCTAACCATGATATGGTAAATGTATATACATAATGGTAATCTTGGGGATGCTTTGGTTTCGACTGGGCGCCTAGTTGCAGATACCTCACCCGTGGTTGGTCTAGGGCCACGCGCCTGGCTGGCTTGCCGGTCATGCGAAAAATAGACTAAAAAACATAAATGCCAACACAAGTGCATTCGCCTATCGCGCTGCCGCCTAATCAGTAGCGGCGTGATTGCCTGGGTCAAGCGAGAGGAATAAAGCCCGGGACCAAGTGCATATCTCTCAAGGCCACGCCGGAGTTATGGATTGAATGGCATGGTCTTATCATAATCCAGACCCCTCTCAGGGTAGATCCCCTTGCAGTTCAGGTAGAGCGCTAATAGATTGATGGTGATCCGGTTATGTTGCGAAGTGTTTAGGACAGGGGTTCGAACCCCCTCATCTCCACGAATTTTCGTCCTGCTGTCGGTAGGACCGCCCTCCAGCACGGGGTAGATGTGGGTGACCGGCTCCGGGTGGAGCGGCATGCCACTAAGGCAGCGGACACCACCTTTTCCACACGCACAATGTCGTTAGGCGGGCCATGGGCACCAACCATTACATTGACATAAGCAGGCGTTCCCTGCGGAAAGTGATTGCGGCAGGCGTCCACAGGGATGCCATGCCGTTTTGTGTTTTTAATACTGACCAGGACCCCAGACGCCGGCTTACGCGACTTACCGACTACTACATGGAAAACGCCGGCCGCAAGTATCATCGTCGGCTTCGCCTGCATGTAGGCAAGAGTTCTTACGGGTGGAGGTTCATCCTTCACTACATACCCGGCCTGTGCGAGACGCTGGACGACTGGAAGGCAATAATCGCGCACGCGGATAATATCGAGGACGAGTATCACGAAAAGGAGACCGCGGACGACCTCTTGAAGGTAATCGCCGAGCGCGGCATCCGGTTCAATAACGCATACTGCTCGGGGAAAGGGTCCCCGCCCGAGTCCTTCCTAATGGAAAACCGGGCGACATGGGATGCCGAAAACGGCCTGGTACGGCACAACAGCAGGAGCGTATCGAGATCGGAGGACGGCGTCACCTATGACATGGTGAACGATGATTCCCAATGCTGGTGACGGCCGTTTTTTGCTATATTTTATGGCATGAACCTATATCTCGTTACCTACGACAGTCTTCAAGAATTTTGCAGTACCGTACTGCACCGCCGCGTAGCCGACAGCTTCAAACACTGGTGGCATTACCTGGACACCATGTATATCGTGGCGGATGACCGCAACCTGGATGACTTTTCCACATATTTCCGTTCATTGATCCGCGGGGCATCGTTCCGTGACAATGCCCGCGTATTCGTCATGGAGCTCCAGCCGGGCCATACGAATATCCAGGGATGGCTCCCGCAGGAGGCTTACCGATGGATTACCAAGCAACTGGACCGTAACGAACTCATCGCCAAGGGTGACCTGCCGCTGCATGTCGCCATCGAGCGCGACATCCCGGAGAAACTGCCCGTCCCGTTCGACCGCAAAAGTTTCTTCACTGTCGCCCAGGTTGACCGGTGGCTGGACCAGGTTCACACGAACCCGCAGGAAGCCGCCCTGTGCCGGGCCCGTCTTATTGACATCATGGCCGAGAACATAAGGAGAGCAAACGATGCCATCGGATAATGAATTGATTGCACACGCGGAGAGGGCAGGTTATCCCCGGGACGGGATATTGGAACCGGAGGCATGCCGGCAATACCTGGCCAAGTTCATTGAAGAGTGCCGTGGAACGCTCAACAGCCCCGACCGGGTATTCATGATGGGGTATTCGCGGTTGAGAGAGGGCCGGGCTGACATGCGAATAAAAACCCTGCAGGGTTCACTGCCACTGCCCATAGACAGGGCCGACCGATACCTCTGCAAAGAAGTGTGTGTCCGTTCGCTTGACATGAAATCGGGGGTGGCCCGCATAGAATTTTATTCGCAGCCGGCAGTTGGTGTGGTGGATTTCTCTTTCCTTGGACAGGACGACCTTGTCTTGAAGAAGTTCAGCGACCTTGCCGAAGATATAGACAAGTGTCATAAGAAGCTGGAAGACGAGCGCCGTGAGCGATGGGGCATGTGCAGGTTCACTGCCGGCGGTGTAAAGGAAACGCTTGTTCAGGCATCGAAACGAATCCAGGATTTGACCAAGTTGCCGCCACCACCGCAGATAATCGGTTTCTCGTCACCGGAAGAAAAGGCCGAGCTCGACAAGATCCTGAAAGAAAAAGGGTATGTCGAAGTGACGCCCAACCATTGGGAGCGCAAGGATGCCTAATAGACCGGGCAGGCCGGCGCCTGCGAGCATAACCGAGAATTACGACCAGATCGCGGCGGAGCTTATCGCCACACGGAATATCCGGGGCATCGCGAGGAAGTTCGGTGCTCCGGTCTCGACTGTCTGGACCATAGCCAAGCGGCTCGGCCTGTCGAAAACGGCGGAGGAGAAGGAATGGTCTGCAGAAGATGTGGACTGCCTGCGGCATAACAAGGTTCCGCCGAAACGGACAAAGAACGCGGCACATGCCAAGGCGAAAATGCTCGGAATCCCGTTTCACCCGATAAATTCCCGTTCGGGCAGGCACCAGACGGAACGCATCTCGATGTACAGGACCATGATTGAGGACGAACTGCGGGCGACCGGCAAAATCCGGGCGACAGCCCGCATGTTCAGCATGAGTTATTCGGCGGTATGGTATATCGCCAGGGACATTGGCTTAACGAAGGAGGCCGCATGAGCACAGAACCAATCCCGGTGTGCAACAACACTGAACAATTTAGAACATGGCTTACGAAGCAGCTGGGGGAACGCAGCTCGCGGGCGATGGTATGTTTTTCCGATATGGAGGGCCCCTATGTCCAGATAGGCGCGGAAAGGATTTTCCTTGAACCCCTGTTCGGCATCATGTCGAGCCCGGAAGCTGCCGTTAAGGAGCTCTGCGCGATGATCGACAAGCTCCTGGAGCAGATACGGACAATGGACCCGGAATACTACAATCGGGAACCGGCGTTCCTCGCGGCCATCACGCGTGCCGCAGCGCACGAGCAGATTGACTTGCCGACCCAGATTGGCATTATCGAGGCAACCGAGGCTGCCGGAAAGAACCCGCAGGCCAAGTTCTATGCCGCGACGAATGTCGATAGATGGATTAGCATCATGACCAAGATGGTCGAGCGCAAGAACAAGACAATCTACGAGCTCGACCGCGAAGTCAATGCTCTCCGCAACCAGTCAAAACGGGGGTCGAAGTGATGTGCGACGGAATTGACCTGGGGAAGAGCCCCGACACCGAGGCGATCACGATGGTACATATCCGTGGCGGGGAACCGCATGCGGTGTTCAGGATCGATACTCGCCGGCTCTCTGCGCGTGAAGTGCAGAAGGTGATGAAGAAGTGCCGGAAGCGTTTCTCGAAGCGTATCACCTTGAAGGAGTTGGCTAAAGTCACTTGACCTGAAATTAGCAAGATATTGCTATAACGGGAACCGGATAGCCAGCTACCGCTGTCGTTCGACCTGGAATAGCAAGATATTGCTATATTTCCTGCATGGACAAAAAGAACATGCAGCGAATTTCAGTATTGGCCCGATATGTGAACGGGAACCACCGTGTCGAAATCTACTCGGACGGGACGCGGATCCGTTCCACCGGGCACTGGGAGGACATCGGGGACGGCAACCGTAGGTGGGTCGATGACGACCAGGACCATTTCACTTACGCGTTCCCGGAGAGCTTTGACCTCAAAGTCACCGACTACTGCGACGGCGGGTGCGCATACTGCCACGAGAACTCGACTGTAAAGGGCAGGCATGGGGACCTTTCGGCGCTCGGCCACATTGTCGAGACCATTCACCCGGGAACCGAGATTGCAATCGGGGGCGGTAACGCGCTTGCTTGCCCCGGCCTGCTGGCCTTCCTCCGCAAACTGAAGGAGAAGGACATCATCGCCAATATCACGGTGAACCAGAAGCATGTCCGTGAATGGACTGGCGCCATGATGCAGCTCACCCAGGAAGGTCTTGTACATGGCATAGGCATCTCGCTGACCGATTCTTCGGCAAAGGATGATTTCCGTTTCATTGACCAGCTCGGACAGAATGTCGTCATCCATGTGATTGCCGGCATACTTACCGACAAGGATGTCGATGCGCTTATCGGACGCAAGGTCCTGATCCTGGGTTACAAGGACCTGCGCCGTGGTCATGAGCTGCTGGGCAGGTCCGGCGATGAAATCCGCAGGAACATAGAATGGCTCCGCGGTTATCTTCCGTCACTCTCCAATCTTTGCCGGTGCCTCTCGTTTGACTGCCTCGGGCTGGAACAGCTTGACCCGAAGACTGCGCTCGGGACTTCCGACAAGGACTTCGCGCAGCTTTTCCAGGGAAGCGACACCGATGTCCGCGACGCGGAGGGAAATATCGCCTGCGGGACGATGTATATCGACCTTCCGAACATGCAGGTGGCCCGCATGAGCACGGCACCCATCGACAGGCGGTATTCGTTCACCGGGAAAGAAAGCATATCTGAACTGCTGGAGCTTTCCACCCGCGGTTGGTAACTTTTAAAGGAATTAAAACATGACCAGGAAAACCTACAACATTACACTTGTGATTGGAATCGCATTGGGCATAGCTACGCTGATTTTCGCATTTCTCTGCGAGTTCGGCGTCGCATTCGTGCTCATGCTTCTCACTTACGCTTACAGCGGCGTCTTCGAAGACAGGTGGCGCAAGTGCTTCTATAACGGATTTGACGATAAATAAAAACCCTTTGGGTTGGGTAACTTTTTGCTATATTTCATGTCATGAAGACAGTTAGATACGCAACATTCGAAACCAATTCGAGTTCGACGCACGAGGCGACATTCAAGTGCGCCCTGCGCGACATCAAGGAGTTCCCGCTCCCTGACGATAAAGGCTGTCTTACGATACGCCTTGACCGAAGCAAGCTGACATTGAGTAGATGGGGCAGCTGGAATGAATATGTCACATACTACGACTTCCTCATTCTCGCGTTCGTGTTCGCCACGGACGGGCACAAGATTACCGAGTGCTGTTCCATTTCGGACGGGGACCAGAAGCTGCTGCTCAAGTGGATCAACGGGACCTACCGCATGGTGGGTCTCCCACCGGTAAAACGGGTCAGGCTCGCGCTCGACATGTTCATTGATGCGATGCCGGATGGCAGCGGCGAGGACCCGACCAGTGACGACCCGACTGATGTAGTCCAGTTCTTCCAGGGCGAACAGGACCTTTCCAGGTTCCTCAAAGACCTTGGTTGCGAGGTACGCGCCGCGGTGTTTGCCAAGTGTAAGCCGGACCCTACCGTGAAGCGTCTATATGAGGCGATGCGCGAGAAGGTGGGCAAGCCGGTATTCGACTGCGATTCGCTGCTCTACTTCGCTTCGATGGCAATGGTTTGCTCGACCACATCCCGTATCTTTTCAACCGATTAAAAGGATTCGTATGACCGAAACAGAGAAGAAGACCCGCGAGACCGGGACGCTGCTTGTAAAGTGTATTGTCGGCTCCCAGGCGTTCGGCCTGGCCACGCCGAAGTCCGACATCGACATCCGTGGCGTATATGTCCTCCCGCACAAGGAATGGCTTCGCGCCAAGCCGGTGATGCAGATTGCCGACGAGAAGAACAACGAGGTCTATTGGGAACTTACCAAGTTCATCAAGGAACTCGCGAAGTTCAACGCACAGGCGCTCGAGATGCTTTATAGCCCGGACCACTGCGTCCTTGAAGGCAAGGAGTTCCTCGAACTTATCCGTTCCAAGATGGGCGGGTTCCTGTCCCGCCGTTCGGAGAAGCCGTTCGTCTGCTACGCCCAGGGACAGATTTCGAAGGCAACCGGCCTCAACAAGAAAGTGTTCAACCCGAAACCGCTCGAACAGCCGAACCTCCTTGAGTTCTGCTATGTCATCGAGGACGGGAAGGGCCCGACAACCCCGCTGCTCGAATGGCTGGCGAAACGGCCGGAACCGGCCTGCAACCGTGACCAGAAGTGGTATGCCGCGGCAAAGATTGAACATGTCCGCGGTGGATATGCGCTGTATCAACAGAGCCCTCTGGACGGGTATGTTCCTTCCGGCAACGGCCCGATCGAACGCCCGGAACACGAGTGGCGTTGGGCCTACGGGGTCGTCCGTGACGAGAAGAAGAGCTGCGAAATCCAGCTCAACACGATCCCGCCCGGCGCCAAGCTGGTTGCGCACTTCGTCTTCAACCAGGACAACTATGCCCAGGAGTGCAAGGAGCGCAGCGAATACCGTACATGGATCCACGAGCGAAACGAGGAACGCTATGCGACTACCCTCAAGCATGGCCAGGGTTACGACTCGAAGAACATGATGCACTGCATCAGGATTCTCATGACGGCCCTCGAACTCGCCACCACCGGCAAGATGCGGGTTGACCGCACCGATGACAGGGAGTTCCTCCTCGGCATCAAGGGCGGGATGTGGACCTATGACAGGGCCATGGAGCATGTCGATGGCCTCATCCAGAAGATTTCGGAGGCCTACAAGAGCTCCCCGCTCCCGGACATCGAGTATTCCCAGGATGCTATCGACCGTTGCTGCATGGACCTCGTCCGTGACCTCATGGCAAGGGGACTCGTCAAGGGCTGGTAATTTCCCGAAAGGGGTTGATGGAGGCGCCGCCCGGTAACACGGGCGGCGTTTTTGCTATATTTCATACGATGTTTAATTTTTCAGGATTTTTCAAGATGGGCAAGAAAGGACATAAGGAAATCTGGAAAGTCCAGGTTGTGTTTACGGACCTGGATGGGCACATGTTTGACGCAATCTACAAGGTGGTCGTCACCGGCGCCGACAAGATCCGCGACGAAATACCGTGGCGCGTAAATGACCTCGTCGAGTGCGGGTGCACATGGGAGCTCGGCCAGACTGAATTTGCAAAGAAGGTATAACAATGGGAATTATTAGAGACAATTATGCGGCGTTTACCGACTGGGTAAAGAGCCGCGAATGGCCGGAAGGCCAGATGTACCATATCCAGTGGATGCTCCGCAAGAAGGACGGGAAGTGCGAGAAGGACTCCCGCGCGGCGAAGCATTGGTATGTCCGCAACATGAAAGAGTTCGAAAAGGTTAAGCCTAGCCTCTACCAGTATGCCAGCGAGGAAGGCGGCCGCATAACCATCGGCATCAACCGCAAGGGTGTCACCGAATGCAACTTCGCGCTCGCCAACCACTTGATGCAGGAATCCCTCAAGCCGCACACCTACCCGCTCGCTGCCATGGAATATCCGGGTATCGTCGACAAGTGCGGCGCGGTCAGTGGCGGTTTCTACATGCTCGATGTTGATCCAATGCCGGGCGAGACACCGGACCAGATGCGGGAACGAGTGGACCGCTATTGCAAAATCATCGACAGTGTGTATCCGCTCGATGTACCGAAGAAGGTCTCACTGGTTCTCCAGTCCAAGAGCGGATGGCACATCATCTTCACCCGCTGCCACGCAGCGGCGATCATGGAACAGATTGCCGAAGACCACCACAAGTACGCTACCTTCTTCAAGGACAGCACCACCAATCTCCTCATAGGCGAATAATGAAGAAACTTTTCAAGACTATCCGGTATTCAATCTACCTCATCATGCTGGCGCGTATCGTCGCGGCGGTCTATCTCCATGTCAAGGATGGGGGCGAAGATAAATGAATGATGACAAGCTGAACGAAACCGCGGCCGGAAAGCCGGATGGGTTTTGGGAGAGGGACATCGCCGGGATGGCCGCACCTCCACCACCGCCCCCGCCTGAGCAAGCTAACGCTGCACCTTCTAACGACCGTGGCAACAGGCTAGACGATGCGATGGAGAAGTTCCAGGATATCTTCAAGAAACTTCCGAACATCTTCATGACCCGCGAGCGGGGGCTTCGCGGATGCCTCAGTGCGCTGTTCCGGCCGGACCTGCTGAAACGGCGTTACAGGACAGGCGGTATCAGGATGCTCCGCAGCTCCATCCTCACGCCCAGTGCGATTGATTACCTGGATGCCGCAACGCGCTTGACAAACATCCTGGTCCCGGAGACCGTGCTCGCCCGGTGCATGAAGGTGGTCCGCAATGTCGCCCTCATGGATGACCTCGCGGGCGCCCTGGTAAACAAGATCCAGATTTCCGGCAGCCTGAACAGCCGCTCGGCGTTGAAGAACCTGTTCGGCCCCACCCCGCCGCTGAACCTGAGCGAATATCCGGCAATCGACTGTGACATCACCAATGTGGCGATTGCCGTAGTGTTCATCTACAAGATGGGGCAGCTCGAACCGGGCGACAGCATCGTTCTGAACCTGCGTCCGAACTCGATGGTGGATAGCAGCGCGGAAAGCCACAAACTGCCGCCCAAGCAGGTCCATCTTGTCTTCAAATACAAGAATGTGACGCTGACGCAGTCGGGGCAGGACTTTGTCTATAACTCCCTCTCGGAAAAGTCACCCTATGTGATATTCGATGTTCCCGAGTTGCAGCAGACGGTCGTCGTCTATGCGCAGTCGGTCGAGCGTGCGTTCGGCGAGCGCGTGGTCTGTTTCGGCGGTGGCAATGCGTGCACCCTTTACTGGACCAAGGAGGCATCATACGAGCAACAGGTCGAGTGGTATCTGCAATCACTGTCCATGGCTGTCCTCGAACACCAGAAATACGGCATATCGGTATTCGAAGGGTGGATGAAGATGTTTGACCGTGTCTACGAGGACCCGGCGGGAATGTTTTTTGATGGCAAGACCGGGGACCTGGTCCACCGAATCGTGACTGCGTCCGAGAGCGGGATTTCCCGTGCATACGCCCTCGTGGGCATACCGGGAACCGGGAAGACGCACATCATGGAGAAGATCATGCGCGAGATGCCCGATGCGGTAGTCATTGACCTGCAGTCGAGCGAATACGGTCCTTCTCAGGAGGAGATGGTCAGGAATATCGTTGACGGTTGCCAGCAACGCAGGGTGTTGGTGATGGCGGACGACTTTGACAAGATGATGGCGGAGAAGCCGTCGCAGAATGTCGCGGCGACCACAGGCGACGGATCGTCGGAACGGACACAGCAAGACCCGTTCACCGGCAGCAAGGGCATCATCAAGCTGTTCAGGATGCTGCATGACATCGCGCCCGGCGGTACGGCGCCGGATGGCAGGCCGTTGAAGACATTCACCTTCGTCGCCACGATGAACAGCCCGAAACTGCTCAACAATGCGATTATCAAGCGCTCTGGCCGTTTCGACGAAGTCATCGACATCGGCATCCCGGAGTCCCATATCTACGGAAGGAAGCTGGATAGCATCCGCCGCGAGGGCGACGCTACCAACTTCCGTGCGATGAAGTTCAAGCCCCTGTATGCGTACATGCACTGGAAACACATCACGCTCGCCGACACGGCGAACCTGTATGACATCCTCTGCATTAGCCGGAAGCGCGAGGGCAAGAACAAGTTCGGTGTGCGCGATGTGTTCTACGCGGTGAGATACCTGCTGAAGAACCGGAGCAACGCTGACAAGGACTACAAGATTTGATGCGAGGACGCATGAAAACCGCGGTAAAGTTCGACAAGGTGGAGCTGGTATTCGACAGCTGCGAGACGATTACGATCGGCCTGGACGCCATCCGGTGGATGGCGATGGATGTCGGTGTTACTGAATACCGGTGGGACGAGAGGAACCGGTGCATGGACATGGAGAAGACGCTGACGCGTTTCCGCATGTCGATTGACCTTACGCAGCTTCAGGCATTTTCCCTCTCGGACCCGGTCCATATCGAGCCGGGGCTCACCGAGAAGCAGTATATCGTCAAGCGGCTGGCGTCAACGGACGACATCACGCATGTCTATGTCAACGGCGAGCCTTTCCGCATGCCCTGGGGTCCGAGGGACATGTACCAGAACTCATGGCACCGGACTACCCGCACCAATACGACGGACGGGACTGATACGGTCGAATACGACATCGGCGAGGAAAACACCGCGGAATGCGTATATTCAAGCGAGGTCAAGGATGATAAGCGTTAGATCCGGGGTCTTCGAGACCAATTCCAGCTCCGTCCACTGCACGGTGGTGGCGCCTGACGAGCTCATGACGAAGTTCGTGAACGGCGAGCTGTTCGCGGACAGCGCCAAGTACAAGGCCGAGGGGTTCGAGGGGAAGCTCGTCGGGGCCGACGAACTGTATGACATCTGTCATGACGGCGTGGGGGAGCAGGTGTTCAACCAGGAGGACCAGTATCGCCCGGTGTCCAAGGAAACCGTGGTCTGGCTCATGCTACACCCGGCGGTCATGTTCGGGATGCACGGCCAGACCTTCTGTATCGGGCTTGTACACCTGTTCGCCGATGCGCGTAAGTCGCTCGAATGGGAATGGCAGCAGGAACAGTTCGACCGGGAACTCGACGAGATGCCCGAGGCGGTCAAGGACGAAATCCGCGACAACGGGGACACCGTGTCGGAGTTCATCGACTGGATTTCATTTGGGATCGACCGGCCGCTCTCATACGCGATGATGCGATACCTTACCGGCGAGTTCAGTCACGGATATGAAGGCTATGATTCGGCCGACATCCACGAAGTCGTCGTGAACGGAGTGAAGATGAAAAAGGTTACTGCCGTGTTCTACGGCTAGGAGGGACTATGTCTCTTAGGAATTTGAAGGATTGTAAGTTTACAAAGGCCGACTTGATTGGAATCAATGGGCTGATTAACTCGAATATCATGCCGAACGCCCGTGTCGAAGATGACAACGAGGTCGTCGTCGATTTCGGGAGCATCGTTGGCCACCTGTATAACTACCGGGACATGGATGTGCCCGGGCACCCGATGAAGATGCGGACCTCCGTTATGTACGCGGATGACAGCGAAAAGGTGCCATTTGGTCATACATGGGACATCCCGGGTGTCGATGTATTATCGAAAGTGCTGCATTTTTATAATGCGGTGAACTGGTACGCCACCGCCCGGAAGGAATTTAACCAGCTTTAAGCAAATAATTGCTATATTTTGGTCATGAAGAAACAACTGACAGAAGCACAGCAGCACAACATCTTCCTCTTCAACGAGGTCCATTCCGCTATCAAGGCGAGTGAATATCTTCGCGAACACCGGGACTTGTCGATCCGTACCCAGCATGTCATCCTGGAAACCGATGGCGAGATTCCGCATACGCCGAGATTCAACGAACCGGCGAAGGTGGTTGTTTCGGAGAAGGGTTCCTTCGATGCTGCCCGTGCTTACCGTACCGGGTCCGTGTGCGTCCTCAACTTCGCATCCGCGACTACGCCCGGTGGCGGGGTGACTACGGGCGCATCCGCACAGGAAGAGAGCCTGTGTCGCGATTCCACGCTCTACTGGTGCCTGTCCGACGAGCGCATGGTGGGCCAGTTTTACACCCCGCACACCAAGCATGGCACCCCCCTCCACAACGACGACATCATCTACACGCAGGGCGTGGTCATCATCCGTGATGAAGAGGGGAAGATTGGCGACCAGTGGGATTGGCGTCTTGTCGATGTCATCTCGTGCGCCGCACCCAATCTTCGGAAGAACCCGGCTAACCGCTACAACAAGGAGCAGGGGCCGGCCGTGCAGATTACGGACGAGGAGCTGCTTGCGCTTCACGAGAAGAGGGCCCGCCGCATCATGTCTGTTGCTGCGGAAATTGCCTATGCGGACCACCTCATCCTCGGGGCGTTCGGGTGTGGAGCCTTCAGGAACAATCCCAGGATTGTCGCCCAGGCATACAAGAATGTCATCCCCGAGTTCCTCGACAGTTTCCGCACGATCGAGTTTGCCGTGAAGTGCGGCAAGGACAAGACCAACTTTACCGTATTCAACGAGTTTTTATCACCTCAACCAGGAGAAACAGAAGATGAACACTGAAGAAATGGAAAAACAGCGCACGCGTATGCTGGGCATACTCAACGAGGCCAACACTGCGGAAGAGGCATATCGTCGCAGGCGTGCCGAGAAGGCGCTTGACTTTCTCACGAACCCAGCCGACGGCAAGAAGCCGACCGAGCTCGTCCTTAACGCCAAGCTCGATTCCGACGAGGAACTGTGCCGCCTTCGCCAGGCCCGCAACGCTGCCACTGCGAATGCGCAGGTGTCCAGGATGGTATTCGAGAGCTGGACGAAGGATGTCCCGGCAAACGGCCCGGGCCCGCTCCTCGGCTAACGGAACTGCATAGCGCGGTGTGCAGGATGTGAGTGGGGAGAACACCTGGCTTGGGGCCGGGTGGCTGTTATGGTTGCGGGACGCATACGCGGCCGGATAGTTCAATTCACAAGGGCGGGGCGAGTACCAGGCGATCCGGCAAACTCCCGCCCGCACACCGTCGTTTAACGCCCGGAAACGGGCGTTTTTGCTATATTTCGGGCATGGCTATAACATCCAAAGAATATGAAATGATGAACGACCTTCTCCGGTCGGAGAATGTCCACGAAATTATGCGCACGATGGCGCTGAACTATGCGTCGGGAAGCGTCGATAAGTGCAATAACCTCCTCGCCCTTATACCCAACATTGCTGCCGCGAACATGAAACGCATGACGGACGACATGGTGCTTTGCCAGCAGGCGGTGAATGTCCTCGAATACATGATCCCGGAACATGCCGAATATCCATACGGTCTCTATGGTGTCCTGTCCTTCGTATATGCCCAGTGCAACTTCAAGCGGATGTATGAGGAATCCCTCAACCCGAACCTCAAAAAGCACATGCTTACTGCCTTGCAGGCCATGCGCGGACGCCCGGGCATCCGGGCGGTGATCCCCCAGTTCAAGGACTATGTGGATGACTGTCGCCGTCGAGAAAATTGGCGAGAGGATATGCACTGGAACCAGCTTGACTGCGAGGCATGCAAGGAGATGGTGGAGTGGTGCATCAAGAACCCCGACAAGTGGGATGACCTTGGCGACTACCGCCAGAAGATGGAGGCGTTCCGTGTAGAAAATCCCCCGCGACGCGGGAGACCCCCTAAGGAGAAGTAATGGTAATTGCATTTGATTTTGACGGGACAGTGGCCATCGACGGGTGGCCGGACATTGGCAATGCACGCGCCAACCGGGTAGTAATTGACTGGTTGAAGAAGCGCAAGGCCATGGGCGACCAGATCATCCTGTGGACTTGTCGCGAGAACTATGGCGGTGTCCGTTTCCCGGACGGGTTCTACCTCAACGAGGCGGTCCGGTATTGCACCCGGAACGAGCTGTTCATGGACAATGTGAACATGTCCATCGGCGAGGTGGATGGCGACTACGGGACCAAGTTCGGACGAAAGATTACCGCAAATTTCTATCTGGACGATGCGTCAGTTCCTTTCGATCCAAAATCCCGCTTCGCGTGGCTGTGGTGGAAAGTTTACCTGAAACTTGTTGATTGGAGGCTCGCGAGATGCCAGAAAAACGGGTAGTCTATCCTGTATTTACCGGTGCCGTAGGCACCCAGGAGGATGCGTGGTCGATTGTGACGCAGGCCATGACATCGGTAACTTCATACTTCGACGCGCACAACGAGGTTCCCGTAATTGTCGCTACCGATGACGAGGGCGTAGAGGTCGTATTCAAGCGCGTGGCGGCACACAAGAAGTGGCCGCTCACCGTGGAACGGCATTCCGCAGACGATGTCCGCAAGATGGTGTCCGACTATGTCAACGAGGAGGACCGAAAGAGCCGAGCCGATGTCACCCGCGTGAAGATTTACACCATGCTGCATGTCGCCAAGGGGTTCGACCGGCTCATTGTCGATGCGGACACGCTGTTCTTCCGTGTGGTGCGCTGGCATGAGTTTGACGGGAAGGACTTCCTGATGTTCCGGCCTAGCGAATGGGATCACCCGTTGTCGATTACCGTCAGGCAAATGCTGTATTTCTGCTGGCGCGAAACCAACATTGACACATTCGAGGAGTATCTGGAGCAGCTGATTGCGGCGCATCCTCATTGGGGTGGCAAGATTTCGCTTGACGGGCCGTGGCCGAACAGCGGTGTAATCTACATGACGGACAGTTTCCGCAAGCTCGGCTACATGAAGGCGCTGAACAACCTGGACCGTAAGCTGTTGCAGGTCGAGGATGAAGGTGTGTTCTTCAACTATCTCAATACGGTGCTCCCGGACGGGTCGCACGGGATGGACAAGTCCCTGTCGGACGACAAGTTGAATGTTCCCGTGGCGTTCACCGACATCAGCATGGAGAATCACCCGACGAAACCGTATCGGATCATCATTGCGCATTTTCACCAGGCGCCGAAGCCAGATAAGTTCGAGATTTCCTATTCGGGTGTCGTGAAGCCCCTCGTGACGCACAAGGCATGGTCGCTTGCATACGACCGGGTGTCAATGGCGGGGTTGCAGTGCGGTACCATGTCAGGCATCCTCTGGACCTATGTATGGCACTTCTTCTTTTCCCTTACGGCCAGGCTTTACCGGAACGGCGATGTAATCCCGGTCTATCCGCCCGAGACATGGCTCAAGATTATCAATACATATCTGGTTTCGCGAAACGCGTGGTTCCTGTCCAGGAAGGCCTAGTCGGCCCAGAACTTTTCGATGACGCCGAACTTGGCATATCTTTTGAGAGCTCCTACACAGGAGCTCTTTGACGCATAGTGATGCTTCACCTGCATGGCGATGGTGTTGAGCGTGGCGTCCGGGTGCTTTGCCGCGAAGTCCTTCGCCCTGGCGATGAACCGGGAGAACACGGTGGAACGCTCGCCGGACTTCGTTCCGGCTTCCAGGTGCTTTTCCATGCCGTTTATTTCGGGGAGCCAGTAGTCCAGGTCAGCCGGCAGTTCCATCGGCCTGATGAGGATCCGTGAGACATAGGCCGGCTTTCCGGTCGATAGGTCGAATACCTTGAATACGCCGATATAACCTATGCCGAGGGCCCGTATGACGGCCCTGGCGTCCCGGTTTGGCCTCCCGGGGCATGCAATGAACACTTTCGATGCGGTGGGGAGCCATCTTGCGGCCTGTGCCATCACCTTCATGTTGACCTTGGTCTTCAGCTCGATGGCATATATCTTTGTGTCGCTGTAATATACCAGGTCGCACGACCCGGACCCGATGCCGATTTCCTCGGCGTATTTCATCTTACCGAATAGTTCTGAGGATTTCACCGCCTCGCCGACTTCGGTTTCTAACATGTTGACTTGCTGTTTTTTGGCCATAATAAGTGTTTAAAAAGTTCATCAAAAATATACAAATATGCGTCCGTTTTTGCTATATTTCAAGCATGAACAAGAAGAAAATACTCCTCCAATACCCGCTGCAGTCCGAAGTGGATCACGCCAACCAGTGCTACCAGAAGATCTGGATAAACTCCCACTACCCGCTCCTCGGGTCATCCGATTTCCACCTTTATGACCTCGGAGGCAAGTAATGGCATTCGTGAAGAAACCTTCGCTCATTTTCTGTATCGACACCGAAACCGGTGGTCTTAACCCGAGCATCAACGCGCTGCTTACGGTGGGTTGCGCATGGACCCCCGTCACGGAACTGGGAAACCCTACGCCGAATGTCCAATCGGTCGAGTTTAAGATGCAGCAGAAGCCCTATAACCTGGTCGACACTACGGATTTCAAGGCGCCGAAGGCAAACGGCGACCTGCTGCGCGATACCGCAGTTCCCAATGTGGTGACTGCCGGGGCGCTGGCCGTCAACAAGATTAACATGAACGACCACCTCGCGGCCGATACCGCGGAGATGCTCGACGCCAAACTTTGCAACCTGATCCGAACCCTGGGTGCGCAGTACAATATCCAGTTGCTCGGTCAAAACTTGAAGTTCGACTTGCGGTTCCTGCATCGCAACCTTCCCCATGCCTGGGAAATGCTGCAGCGTCTCAATGTCCATCACGAGCTTCGCACTTTGATTACTGCATACAATGTCGCATCCAGCATGAATGTCGGTGACGGCTATGCCAAGAGCACCAAGCTGGACGAGCTTCGCGCTGCGAAGGGGTGGGTCAGTGAAGGCCAGACACATTCCGCAGCTGTCGATGCAGTGGACACTATCAAGTTCTACGGGTTGCTCCTGAAGGAACTGTCCGGCAAGCTGATTGCGCCGGCGCAGCCCCAGGTCAGCCAAGGTGCCGTCAGCCAAGGGGCCAATGAACCGTGGTATTGCACTGGACAACCGGTTCCTGACCGTATCGCCACCGAGGATCCGTGGCTGAAAGGGCAGTTGGGTGGTTAAAGTTTAGCTCATAAAATCCTTACGAAACAAGGCTCGCGAAAGCGAGCCTTTCTGCGTTATGTGGCGCCCAGAAAACTAAAAAGGCCCGCGAACGCGGGCCAGTAATCAAGGGCAGGTAGGTCACTTGCCATAGTTTGCGACATCGTTATGGAGGGCGCCTATGTGCATATACAGTTGGTCGAGCTTTTCATCGCGAGTTGGCGTTGCGTCAGCCGCTGCCTTGACGGCCTCAAACGCTGCCTGCAAATGTTGCCTGGCTATCGCCATGTTCTTCTCTACCACATCAACTACATTGTCGAACATTGTTCTATCCTATTTCTACGATGGTCTTGAATGTAACTGGAACGACAACCAGCTTCTGCCCCGGGAAGTGTTTTTGCAGGGTTTCCAGTGTGTGCTGGGCCCCCTTCTCGTCAGGGGACTTCAATGCCCATTCCGGGTTGGAACAAAACTGAATGTGCGGCTTTCCGGCGAACGACCAGTTCTGAACTGCCTTCCCGGAGACGGGGGACATTACGATGAACTTGCGTTCCGATGAAGTGCACATTTCGTTTTTCATGGGTTATGCTCTATTGAAATGATAGTTATGGCGTACCGATTACGCCGATATAGTCGATGCAGATCGGGCGTTTGGCGAGTGCCTCCCGCTCTTCCGGTGTCATTTCGCGGGTGCAGGGGCGATGCGGCTGCTTTGCGGTGACGACGGTAACATTGTGTTCCTTTACCCAGGCTCTAAGGGAGGCCCATACGGATTCTACTTTGCTATACTCTGCTTTGTTACACATTTTTATGTCCTTATTATGTGAATGTGGGGCGCTTTGTCTGTTTTTCTTTGGCCCTCGCCACCGCGTCAGTATCGTCATCGAACACGACGAACGCGATCATGCGGACTTCGTCTGCGAAGATGCTATGCCAGCCATACAGGGTGCAGGGCTTGCTGATGTCGGTAATCCTCACCGGGACGGTTGTGCATCCGAGGCAGGCCTGCATTACATCGACGCCACCTTTGAGGATGGACATGATGTCGTAGCCGAGCTCATCGTCGAGCTTTCCGTCCGCATAGATGCGGGCGTAGTCGAGCGGATCTTCGGAAAACTTGTCTTCTGTGGGGGTCCCGGCTTTTAGCGCCGGTAGTGGGGTCAGTAGTATTCTAGGCTGTTCCATGCCTAAAATATAGCAAAAACGCTATTGTTCCTGGGTGCCGCGTTTCTTTATGAGATCGACCAGGGACAGGAGGCGCTTTACATCGTGCTCGTCGTGCCCGTCGAACGGTTTGGCCTTCTTGATTTCCGGGCACTTGAACATGTTCCATTCGTTCTTGGGGCAGTGGTAGGAGTATGGGCCTTTCGGCGTGTCGATGCACACCAGGAACATGTGGCCGTCACCGAAACAGAGCTTGCCGTCGTCGTGCCTGCGGGTTTTCCAGGAGATGTCCGGGAAGATGTTTACCAGGGTGGCGAAAAGTACGCTGCGCTGGTTATAAAGGCCGTTGTAGGTATGGTTGCCGTCGGAAAGATCGCCGATGTCGTCCACCCCGGCATCCTTTGCCGCCTGGGCCATGATCCGTTCCATTTCTTCCGGTGATACCATTGTCAATCTCCTTGCGTGTAACCTCAGTTTATAACATTTTGGTGGAATATAACATTCGGAAATGTTAAAAAGAACCGGCAGCCAGATGGCCACCGGTTCTCGGTTTCTCGCAAATTTACCGGATTGACTGATTACTTCTTGGCCTTGGTCGCAGCTTTGAGGTCAGCCTTCACAGTCTTGAGTTCGGCCTTGAGGTCGACGACCTGCTGGGTCAACTTTGCGGTCTTTTCCTTTTCCTTGGCGAGCTTGGCAGCGGAGGCTTCGGCATCCTTCTGTGCCTTGGCGACGGTCTTGTCGAGCTGGGCCTGGAGCTTGGCGAGAGCCTTGTCGTTGCACTTGCCGCAGCAGGAAGAGGTTTCAACGGAGTTGGACTTTGCAGAAGACTTGATTTCTTTCTTCATGGTGTTTCCTTTTGTTTTTGTGTTAGGTTAGTTGTGACTGAAATATAGCAAATTTTGTGCCGAAAATGTTGCTATACGGTGAATTTTTATGTGAAATCTTCTGGAACCATGTGGATTTCCATCTGTTTCCGCCGTTCCGCCTCGGCAAACACATGCGGCTGCATGTTCTTGAAGAACGCGCGGGCGTCATGCACGAGGATGAAGTCGTCCGTTTCGGGTTTGGTGTTGCCGAAGGAATCCTTGAAGAACGAGTTGCACTTCATCTTGTGGATTTCTTCCTGCATGTTCGGGACGACTGCGGAGAAGAGCCACAGGGCCTTGTTGGCCTGGTACGGGACCCTGCCGATCTCGTATATTTCCACGCCTTCCGGGATGGCGAACCCGGTCTCCTCGCGGAGCTCGCGGGTGGCCGCCTGCATCGGCGTCTCGCCTTCCTCGATGTGGCCCTTCGGGATGTCGTAGGACATCTCGTAGCCGCCCCCGTGGAGGGGCTTGCCGAGAGGACGGCCGGTCGGGTGGGTGGCCAGTATCGCACCGGTGTCCCGGTCGAAAATGATGAAGCCCGCTGAAATCTGCTTAGGCATCTGAGTTCTCCTTGAGTAACGGGCGATGCCCGTGGATGATGACATCGGTCAGGTTGGCGATCGTGTTGAGGGGCGGAAATTCCTCGTACTTGGTGTAGTTGCGGATGACAGTCCCGCCGTTCGCCTCGATGCTCTTGATCGCCCGTTCGGGCAGCTTGCGCTCCGCAAGGAGTTCGTCCAGGGTGAACTGCTTGATGGCGCGGTGGGCGAAGAAGCCGTACTTGAGGCCATACGGGAGTTCGTCCCAGCTCACATTGCGGTGTTCTTTCAGGAGGCGCTTGCGGTCTTCGCTACGCAGACCTTCGAGGCGCTTCGGGGTGAAGTAGGCGCGGGCGAGCGTGGAAATCGAGTTCTTGATGCAGTCGAGGTGACGCCAGAGGACGGTAGCGGCAGCTTCCTCGTAGTTCGCCTCATAGGACCTGGCGTCGAACAGGGCACGGGACGGGTAGCGGGAATCCGGGATGGTTTCCCGGGGCGCCTTGAAGTTGATGTATTCGTTAAACGCTGCCGTGGCGACGCTTGCCGCGATGGAGTTGAGCTTGTGGCACTTGCCGCCGAACGGGACATTCTCCTGTGCGATGAGGAGCGTAATCTCGTCGGACTGGGTATATGCCAGGATCGGGTTGAACTCGTCGATGAGCGCCTCCATCGCGTGCTTCATCGCCCCGACGATGGAGGAATGGAACGCCGTCCTTGGGCCGAGCGGGTTGTCCGGGCTGCGCTTCGTGAATGGGCGGGTGTAGGTATGGAAGGCGCGGCCGTCCACGCGGATGATGCAGATCTTGCCTGCGGTGGGTGTCTTGCCTACGGAGACGGCCACCTTGCCGGAGCCATCTTCGGAGCCGTGCGTGTAGGACGCTTCAAGTTCCTTCATGTGGGACCCGAGGGTTTCCTTTTCTTCGTTTTCCATGGTTATGTTTCCTTTTGTGATTCCTTGAATTTGTTTTCGCGGCCGCCGATTGCCTTGAATAGGGCATCCGACCGCTTCTCGAACTGGTCGAAGTCGGTCGGGACGATGTCCCGGTTCAGCCAGTCCTGTTTGGTGTAACAGCGGTGGTCGATGTTCACGAACGCATCATTTTCAAGTTCCTTGACTATGATGCGGGAGTGCGTGATTACCAGGAGGCCGTGGCTGCGTTCCAGGACATCCTTCTTAATCGAGTTGATATACTGCGCGAACGCGAGCTGCATTTCCTCGCCCATGCCGATTTCCGGTTCGTCGAGGATTATGAAGCGGTCTTTCGATTTCAGGACACCCTTGGCGAGGCGTATGCTGTTGGAGCTGGTCGCACTCCATTCGGTATCGCGCAGGAAGTTAATCCCGCGGAAACTGTCGAGCCCCGCCCTGGTCATGAAGGACAGTGACGCGACGCACGGCTTATCCGGTTCGAGCCCGAGACGGTCGGCAATCGCCCTCTGCATGAGCTTGCGGATGACCGACTTGCCCGAGGCGTTGGAGCCGGTCAGGATGGTCAACTTGTACGGCGGGATCCACTTGGCTATCGCTATGAGCCAGTCAACATGGGCTTCCCAGTCGATTGACGCGAAGTCGTCGAGGTTAGTCCCGGTCTCCCGGAAGAACTCCTCGTTGGATTCCCACGGCACGGAGTTGACATCGGCATCTTTCGGATTGATGGACATTATCCCTCCCGCTCGATGACTTCCTGTGCGGTGCGGCAAGGCTCGATCGGCGTATATACGGCAATCACCACCGGCTTCTGGTTCTTGCATTTGCACCAGTGGGCGTCAAGGTCGGCCATGAGCTGCCCGGCATCCTTCTCCAGGATGAACCCCGGCTTATTGATGATGCAGAACGGGTCGGAACAGATCTTGTATTTCTTTTCGTTCACCTTCAACGGGGCGATGCTCATCATGGTGACGGAATGCCACATGAACCATCTTTTGTATTCGACGAAGAACAGTTCGGTGGCGTATTCCTTGACATAGCGCTTCGTAATGCGCCATTCGCGTCTAAGATTCATTTGATCTTCTCCAGTCGATATTTCTGCTTGACATCAGGGTATTTCGTGTGGTCCACTTCCGAGAGGAACATGGACAGCGGGCGTGCATAGAGGCCGTCCGTGTGATTCGTTTTCCCCTCATTGCCGGAACAGCGGTAAACGACGAGGTCCTCGCCGGTTTCGCTGTGCTTGCATACGGTGATAACCTCGGCCGTGGTGCCCTTGAAATGCCTCCACACGCTACCGGATGTCACCCTGCGGGCTTCCGGTGTGTTCGGGTCGAACGGGACACGCGGGCCGATCAGTTTCCTCAGCTTGGCGAGTTCCTCGCGTTCGTCATAAAACATCGCGAAATTCTTTTCGATGTCGCCGCGGAGCTGGCTTTCGAGCGCATCCACATCATCCTTGAGATAGCACTCGGTCGGCGCTACTGGTTCTCCGCCATTGACGGGAACGAGGTTGCCCGTCGGCTTAAATACGGTAAGGGACATAATTGATTTCCTTTTGTCGATGCCCGAAATATAGCAAAATATGACGGTGGCGGTATCTTTTGCTATATTTCAACCGACGAAATGGAGACTACTACGAATGGTTAATTGGGTAGAGATTTACGGTGGCTATCCGCTAGACATCGTCTCGATCGCCGACGACAAGACAAAGGTGTTCCCGAAGCGGGTCGAGTTCAAGCCGGGGATGAATATCCTGTTCGGCCCCAACGGCTGCGGGAAGAGCACCATCGTGAAGACAATCGGCGCCAATGCCATGACGGTTCGCGGTTGGTCCAACATGAACTACGGCCCGATGAAGGTGGCTGGGTTTTCTGGCGACAAGATGGACATCAGGAAACATATCGAGAAAACGCTCGGGTTCCCCTCGGCGATGGACTTCGATGGGCCGGTGTATTACCACAACGACTATGACCTCGAACGGTATGCCTGCTATACGCTGTACGGGACAGGTGTCGGCACGGGCGTGGCCTGCGCGGAAGCATACCTTGCCGAACGGATGGATAACCGCATGAGGTCGTCGGGGGAGGCCGAGATGGCCATCCAGGGAAATACCCTGGTGAACATTCTCGATGGCCGGTGGAAGTTCAACCGCGATGCCGTAATCAAGGCGGCCGAAGAAAAACGCGAGGACTGGGGGCAGCTACTGGAAGCGCAGCGCGAATACGCCGACCGGACATGGCTTCGCGGCGGGGCACCCACACTGTTGATGGACGAGCCGGAGCTGCACCTGTCATTCGAGACGATGGACGGCCTGTTCACGAGGCTCATTCCCAAGTTCCTGGAGCAGGGCTACCAGGTAATCATCGCGACGCATTACCCGTTCGCGCCGTTCCAGTTCCCGGACGCGAACATCATCGGCATCGACCGCGATGTCGAAGCATACAAGGAACGAGTTAGAACACTTATCAATAATACGGAGAAAACATAATGCTCCAAAGCATACTCAACAATAAGTTTGTCCAGGGCTGCATAGTCGCTGTTCTCACCGTGTCGCTGCTCATGTGGATCGGGTCGGGCATCAAGGGCTCCCACACGGTCTCCATCAGCGTAAGCCACAACGACGGCAATCAGATCTTGACTACGGAATACAAAGTACGGTTCGACAATATCGACCATTTTAGCAAGCCTGTCCTCGACAGCATCGCAACGAGACTGATCGTGGACATGATTGGCGCCAGCAAGGGGGCAAGATGACACCACAGCAGAGCGTGCTTTTCCTGTGCAGGGTGAACTCCGAGCTGGGCCACAGCACGAGGGAGTTCCGGGATGCCGGCATTGCCATGGTTTCCCGCGGCTTCGTCCTTCCCCCATTCGGGAGGGGTGCCGATGACGGCTATCGCTGCGCCTTCACGGTCCGGGGGACCCCGGTGACGCTGAAAGTCACCTTCGATGCAAACAATACCCCAACATACACCGCCACGACGGCCGACGGCCGGCATACTGTCACCAAGGTGGATTGCCGCCCGTCCGAAGTCGTCCTGGAACTTGCAAAGGAAATCAAATGAAGAACAATAATCCGAAGAAGAGCCCACTTTCCCGCCACCACGCACGCCGCAAGGCAAAACGCGTATTCTTCACGGTGGAGACCCTGCTCCTTGTGATCCTCGCCTGCGCAGTCGGGTTCCTCGCGGGCGAGGCCAGCAACAAGTTCGACATCATCACGGAGACGGTCAAGGTAGGGCGGCTGCACTCGGATTCGATTGCGGCCAGGATGGACAGCCTGGATGCGCATGTCCTCGCGCTCCACGAGATTACCGAGACCAACCGTTCCCGTTCGCACCAGATCGCTGTCGGCGCGAAGATAATCCGGTCCGCGAGAAAGAGCATCGACGCCAGGGATGCCGCCCGGCTCGCCCGCATCCTATACGAGGAGGCTGAGTTCAATTCGACGGTGGAATACCCGTTCCTGCTCGCCATAGTCGAATCGGAATCCAAATTCAATGCCAATGCGGTATCGCCCGCGGGGGCAATCGGGTTGGGGCAGCTCATGCCGAAGACCGCCGAGAGCATGGCGCGTCATGCGGGCATGAAGTTCGACACCGCAATGCTCACCGATCCCAAGTACAATGTGAAGCTGTGCGTCCAGTATCTCTCGAAGCTGGGCAAGCAGTTCCAGAATTATGTCCGTGTCGCAGCGGCGTATAACGGAGGGCCTGGCGGGGCTATCAAGTATCAGCACTGGATCGAGGGCGAAGGCGGCAAGGAAAATGTCCACCCGGAGACCGTGGACTATGTCGAGAAGGTGATGCAGCGGTATTACATGTATCGCGCTATGCTTCAATAAATTGCTATATTTTAACCGGAGGCTAAAATGCCAAATAAATTTGTCACGGAAGAATACGCGAAGGAAATTCAAGCTGACCTTGAAGCTGCGATAAAAGTCAATCCAGATATGTTCAATCTGGACATCGTTGCCGACTTTGGCAAGAAACTTGTGGACGCCGATTGTAACCTTCTCGGGTTCATTAGGAAGCTGGACCAGGTGTTTAAACAGGAAGTCCGGTTTACCGAAGACGAACGCAATACGATCAAGCGGATCGTGGCCGAGGCGGGGTTCAAGGTCACGAAAGAGGCGAGCAAGGATTCTATCCCCAAAGAAGACTGGGGCGATAAATATAACCCCGTCCGTGATGACTATGTCATTGCGCTCGATAACGGAATTGGCATCCATTTCTTGAAGAAACGCGTTGCACAGGGCGGTTACCTCGTAGATGCCCAGAAGGGGATTAAGCTGGAATACAACATCCTCGGGTTCTTTACTGCGGATGAGGCCAAAAATGTATTCAACAGCCCTGAACTTGACATACTGCTGTACAAACGGGTCGATAATACGGACTTCTCCTTCAACTCAAATATGGAAAATCTCCGCAAGGCGTTCACACTTGATTTCGCGAAAATAGTAGATGGCAATGCCTATTGGGATGCGATCGAGAAATTCGACGATGAACGCCGCAAGGCCCGAGACAAGGCTCGAAACCAGAACAAAACAAGTAAAGGATAATAACCATGGTACAGGTAAAAATTTGCGTATACACTGCCTCCCGCAAGTTCGTCCCGGGAAGCAACCTCACGATTATCGACGATTCGGAATCCACTCCGGGCGATTCCCGCCAGATTACCGAGTTCCGTAGCAAGGAACTCCCGAAGCTCGCGGAATGGCTCCTCACGCACGAAGGACCCGTGCCGGAGGTTGACGACAATGTCCGTAAGCTGGGGAACTTCAAGCTCGTCTCGGTCGGCAGCGACCCGAAGAAGGGTTACGCTGTGTTTTTCTATGACTACGAAACGAAGGGGGCATAATGTTCGGATTCGGCAAGAATAAAAAGAAATCGAAAAAGGCAATAATCCTCGAAGAACTTATGAAGGCGGCGGAACAGAACCTGCCCGGTGTGCTAGAACTTGTATATGGCGAGGGGCCTAACCATACGAATGAACGGGACCATATCCAGTACACCCCGCGTTCCTATTCATCGAATTTCTTCCATTTCCGTCAAATGACAGACACGATGTCGCATTACCCCCGGTTCGACTGTCTTGCCAAGCATGCCCTCTTGTGGGAAGGCGGGATGTGGAAAATCCATGCAAGCACCTCATTATGTGGCTCCGGTGACACCGTCCTGCCGATGCCGCTGGAAGACTATCTCAACACGGTCTTGCCGAAGCTCGCGAAGGAATGGCAGGACCTTTATACGCGGAAGTCACACCAGTGCACATTGCATCTTCCGACGGTCGAGTACAAGACGAACACCCAGGAGATGTGGTTCGAGCTTTACGACATCAAGATAAAGGACCTGTACATCGTCTCCAACAATGCCGGTCCGGTATACCAGGAGTATGTAAAGCGCGTCCTCGATAACCATATTCTCCGCGGCAAATGCAGAGACGCCAAATACAAGCTGACCGACGATGAAACGACGACCATCTGGGACGAGGAGACCTACCTGGCCCACGCCGCGGAAATCGAGGCAGAACTGGAAAACAACCATAATATCCTGGTTGCGCGTCTCAACGAAAAGAAACAGCGGGACGCGAGCGATCGGGAATTTAAGGCAGGGCTTGCTGCTTTCATCGAGCAGTCCGAAAACCACGCCATGCAGTCCGTGGCGCAAGGGGGTATCTAATGGCATCGAATGAAACGGCAGGTATGGTTGGTAAGGGGTTTGTAAACGGTCTTGGGTGGGTCACCATAGGCCAGCTCAAGAAAGTCGATTTCACGGATGCGGAAATCGAGTATGCGACCGGTAGGCTCAAGGAAGAGTCCGGCTTCGAACATCCCGAGATTTCGAAGGGCGAGGTGTCCTTTGACAAGGAAGCCTTCCAAATGTCCTCCCCGGCTGACATGAAGCCGGAGCCCGAAGAGGGAATCGTGCTTGAAACCGCCGAAGACGGTTCCTACATCGAGCACATCATGCACCGGAATACCTTGACAGTGGAAGAGAAGGACGGCGAAGTGCGGCTGTTCCATCTGCGTATCGACTCCCACATGGAAACGAACCGCTACATCGACGCGTATTACGCCGGAATGACCCTGGAACATATTATCGACATGATTGAGCGAATGTATTCGGACGACGGGAACAATGGTATGTGGATCCCTCCTGCGGGCAATCCAAGGGGGTAAGGCATGAGCGCCGAGCCGTCCGACATCGTAGCGAGCGATGAAGAAAACCCGGAAATGTTGCTGCAAGACGATGTAAAGCACGCCAGATTAGTAATGCCCGCGATGGACCTGCTCAGGGTCCATGGGATGCAGGCTGCCCTGATCGTGGATCTCATTGAAAATACGGGGTTTTTTATGAAGATTGACCAAGCAGAAATCGACGGCATCATGGCCGACCACGAGCTGTTCGTAAAGTCCGCAGGCAAGGAAGGCAGACCCGCCAACTTCTGCAAGCGGGACCTTACCGGCATCAACTTTGCCGGGAAATGCCTCCAGTATGCGTCGTTCCGAACGGCTAATGTGAGCAAGTGCGACTTTACCGGTGCCGACCTCTCCCACGCCGACCTCTATGGCGCCTGCGGGATGGGCGTAGTGTTCCGTGACGCGAATCTCGACAGCGCCAACCTCAGCTACGCCTCGCTTACTGCAGACTTCTCGGGAGCAAACTTCACCGATACCAAGTGCATCCGGGCGTCATTCGATAATAGCCATTTTGACGGGGCCACCATCTGCCGTGCCGTCCTGACGGATGCCGGTTTCAGCGGGACCGCGATCGGCGAGCGCGGCGAGCACATCGTAGATACCCCGGACCTTGCCATGGCATGCCCCGCGACAGGCAGCTACATTGCATACAAGGCCGTGCTCCTTCCGACAGGCTACCGGGGTGGTATTTTGCGCCTTATTGGACGCGTGTTCCCGAATTTCTTCCGGGCTAAGTTTGCCATCGCGATGATGGAAGTCCCGGAAACGGCAATCCGCATGTCGGGGACGAGCCTCCGCTGCCGCTGCTCCGACGCGAAGGTGCTTTCCATCACCAGCCTTGACGGCAAGAAGTCATACGACAGGGCGATTTCCATCCACGACCACTCTTTCGAGTATCGGGTAGGTGCGGAGCTCCACATCGACAACTTCGGCCCCGACAGGTGGACCGAGTGCTCCCCGGGCATCCACCATTTCACGACCAGGGAACCGGCGGTCGCTTACGCGACAGGGAGCCACTAGAATTTGCTATATTTCAATCGCTCGCGTAGCTTAACCAACATAAAGCCACCGGAGGGGTAGCGCCTGACCGGGAATAATCGGGTGAAAGCCCCGACACGAGCAACCTGCCTCCATAGTTCAGTGGACAGAACAGTGGTTTCCTAAACCGCGGACATGCGTTCGAGTCGCGTTGGGGGTACTAACAATTTTTCAATGGTGGAATATGCACGACAAGCAACTGGTTGACGAGTGGATAACGAACCCTGTAGCTTTCATGGATAGCCTGGCTTGGCCGGGCTATGTCCGTTCTTACCAGCGGACGGCATTTGCACACAGCCTATTGTACCCGAGGATGATCCATCTTTGGTGCAGTAACGCCGGCAAGCGTGTATTCAGCGCCGCGCTGGCTCTCTGGTACGCTCTGTTCCATACGAGGTCGGTGCTCATCATCGAGCCGACCCACATCTATACGCCGCACTCGTTTGGTAAAGGTCCGCTCCGCTGTGAAGAGCAGATAATCACCATGCACAAGATGTATTCGACCATCCCGGAAGAGCAGATGAGCGCCGGCCTTGGCGTCCGTTGGGACACCGACCATGCCGACTTCGCATCCGGGTCCCGCGTCGTCGTCAAGAGCGTTGACGAGATTGCCAGGGCGAAGTATTTGAACAGCAATTACGGGCTCGTGATAATCAACAGCATGGGCGGGAACCGTGACCATCTTGCCCGCCTGGCGCCCGCGCTGTTCCCCTGCGTCGCGTCAATGAAGAATTGCCGTATGCTGATTTCGTGCACCGGGGGAGAAAAGGGCACAACGCTTGAACAGATTTGTGCCGATGCGATTGATGTGACAGGTAAAACGGATCGCATTGGGCCGGAAGGCGGGTTCCACATATCCAAGATTACTTGGAACGATGTGTTCCAGGAACCGAATGTCGACAAGTATGAGATGATGTTTGCCCCGGCGGAATACGACCCGTACACGAAGTCCATCAAGAAGATGAACGATTCTGAACTGCTCGAAGAACTCGACAACATCCGCAAGGAAAAACAGATACTCGAAAACCACGAGCGGATAGTCCAGGATGAACGCTCGCGGCGCTATTCGATAGACAATAGTTTCCTGGAAGAAATCAACTCAACGGAGGCTCATATCCCATGATAGGTGTAATAATCAATACCGGGTCGATTGACCCAAATGCAGACAAGAAATATAATGAGGCCAAGCAAAGATTGTGGGCCAGCTTTACGGCAGCCCGTGCGGAAATGCACTTTGCAGCCAAGAAGGTAACCGATGCGTGCGACCGGGTGAACGAAGCGGTTGCCGAAAAGAACCGCTGCCTGGATAACCTCCAGCGTGCCGTGGCCAATTTCCGCCAGGTTCAGCTTGCCGTGAATAGCTACTACGGTCTCGACCCCAAGCCGTGTCATGCTACGGTCGAAGATGCAATCAAAGACCTTTTCGGAGGGGTATAATATGGCTTCTTTACCAAAGGCAAACCCGGAAATGACCGTCGGTGCCATGAAACAGATGTATGACGAGATCGAGCACGAGAACCGCCCCTTCACGAAGAAGATGGCGTCGCTGGACGGCGCCATGAGGTACACGCGTCTCGCGCTTGAAACCTACCCGGATTCGCAGGCCATCGTCGAACCCATCAACGAGCCGATTTTCAAGTTTCGTATCACGGTCCTGCAGAAGGTGTAGTCCGTAAATTGCTATATTTCTAGCGTAATAACTATCATATAGCAAAGGAGGCCTATAATGACCAGAACCAAATGGAACGAACTGCTTGCCAAGGCCAATGAACACGCGAAGGAACTTAACAAGATTATGGGACAGCTCCTCGATGTGGCCGAAAACGACCGCATCTTCAAGAAGACCGGCCCCATGTACGCCGTAGCAGAAGGCGAGGTGATCCCGAAATGGGAGTGCCGCTCCGTAACCTGTATCTGGGGTGACGCGAAAACGATTGAATGCGCTCTTGACCGGCATCTGGAACATTGCAAGGACGAAAAGGACACCCTCGAAGGTGTGGAGCCGAAATGATTACCAATTTAAGCATCATGGAAGTCTTCGAGGCTCTGGATGTCTTCAACAATGTGAAGTTCTATCCTGGCCCTCACAAGTATTTCATCAACGGCAGCGAAGGTGTCTCGGTCACGAAGGTGGTCGAGCGCGTAACGCCGGAGTTCAACGAAAAGGAAAAGGCTGCCGAGATGGCGCCCGCCCTGGGCGTTACGCCGGAACAGCTTATCCTGGAATGGCACAAGACCAACTGCGTAGCCACTGCCAAGGGGTCCGCCGTCCATGAATACATCGAGAACGCGATTGCCGGGAAGCACTTCGACTACCCTGCCGCGGCGGTCCGCAAGGAACTTGCCAGGAAGCTGTGCCCGACGGAAGACCCGGAAGGCTATCAGGTAATCGAACGGTTCTTTGGCGGCTATGACCCGGTATATCCGCGGTATATCACCTGCATCCAGCATGCGTCCAGGTTTCTTGCGGAACTCCGTGGCAGAATGATCCCGATCAAGTCGGAATTTGTCATGGGCCACCCGGAGTTCCTCGTGACCGGCATGTGCGACCAGATTTTCTTCAACAAGAAGACATGCCAGGTCGAAATATGGGACTGGAAGACTAACACGAAGTTCAGCAAGGAATCGAAGTTCGCGTTAAAGCCTCCCTGCGCACACCTTACCCACTGCAAGCTGGATGAATACTCCCTGCAGCTTTCCTGCTACAAGGAGATTTTCCAGGACATGACCGGCATCCCGGTCGGTGCGTGCAGGATTTGCTGGTTTTCCGAAGTACAGCCCAGATACTGGACTATTGACTGTCATAACCTTTCCCGCGAAGCGCGTATCGTCATGGAAGCCTTCGGCGGGTGTGCGGAGATGTAATACCAATGAGTTACGAAATTAAAAAAGCATCCATCCCGATGCTCAAAACAATCTTGGCTGCGCCGGTGGCAAAGACGCGCAAGGTAAAGTCCAACTACGCATACATCATTTGCCGGGACGGTAACATGCTGGTTCACAAGAGCAAGTTGAAGGGATTGAACAGTGCAGTTGCCAACCGGTTCCGTGGAATGACTTGTGACGAAGTGGAAGCATACCTTGAAAAGAAAAAGGTGAAATCCCCCAGGCGGCCGCGTCGGAAGACCAATATCTACTGGAAAGACGACGGCATTTGTGAAATGATCGGAGCTCACCGCAAGGACGGCATACCTGGGCAGGGCGTAGTGGTAGTTCCCACATCGCCTTTTAAGGGCGTATGCAACCATTGCGGCAGTCTTACGACCGTCCGCCACTACCCGTATTCAGCGGCCGACAACAGTTTCGGCGTGTTCTGCGACCGCTGCATGAAGGAAATCGACGAACAGATGGGGGTGACTGATGCGCGTGAAGACGCTGACAATTAGTAACTTCTGCGGTAAGCGGGACTACAAGATCGATTTCGAGAAGTTTCCCTGCCTGACGGGCGACAACGGTTCCGGCAAGACCGGCATACTGGCCGTGACGCACGGGCTGCTGGAATACATGGCCACCGGAATCCCGACGAAGCTGATGTCCCTCCTGCGCAAGGAGACAGAACATCCCTGGTATGGCCGCACGGTCACCTGGACACATGTGTTCGACAAGGCCGTAATCGAGACATCGGACGGGAAGAAGCTCGCCGTTACCGCGATTGACGCCAGGGAAGGAAAGTACGCGGTGATCCAGGATGGCGAGCGTTCGGAGCTGTCGGATGTGCTTACCGGCGATTTCCCGGACACTGTCCCGTTCTTGCGCGAGGACCGCAATTCCAACCCGGGCATCGCCTTCGGGACGCTCCTTGCGATGAACAGCCAGGAGTTCGACGAGGAACGGGCCCGGCGCCTGTGCAATGTCTTGCTGGGTCTGGACGCGCCGCTCCGGTTCTTCGAGCCGCTGCCCAGCAAGTTCGATTTCCGTGGTCAGGGCGCCTGGTTCACCCGGCTGGACCGCTGGCTGGAGCCGCAGTCGCATGGTGAGCGGGAGGTGATGAACCTGTCCGTGGCGACCGCTTACGCGAAGAAGACCCACCGTCCTGTGTTCGTTGACGGCCTGGACACCGGAATACATCCGTTGTCCCAGGAGCGGCTCGCGAAGGCCATCGGTGAGTTTGAAGCCGACGGTGTCCAGATAATCTATACCACCCGGTCGCCGTTCTGCTTCCTGCGGGACCGGACTTTCGACCTCGACACCGGCAAGCCGGTGAAACACTATATCGGAGATAAAGCATGAAGGATATGCGAGAAGTAGTTGACCTATTGTCCGGCCCGGACCCGGTTGCCGCCATAGAGGGCCGTCCTGACCTGTTCGGCCACATTGTCGGCTTGATGGATGGTACCGAGCACCCCCGTTTCCATTGCGAGGGCGATGTCTGGCAGCATACGAAGCTCGTCATCAAGAATGTTGCCGCGGATCCCGACCATGACTGGCTCGACATCCTTATCGCACTGTTCCACGATGTAGGCAAGAAGTATGCCCTTGTCGAGAATCAGGGCAAGCACATGGGCGGTCACGAGAACCACAGCGTTACGCTGTTCTGGGAATGGTGCAACAAGAGCGGGTTCACCAATAGCGAACCTGGCCGTACATGGGCCCATCATGCGGACTGGTGCATTGAGCACCACATGGATATGCACCGTCTGGCGGAACACCGTTCCGCATGCCGTATCATGCTGATCGTGACGGATCACCGGTTCCCGAGACTTGTCCGTCTTGCTACTGCCGATGCCAAGTCCGACCTTGGCCCGGATGGCAAGCCGACATCGGACATAAAGGACATCCTGAGCCACCCGAGAGTGGCCCGGTGGATCGGTAAGCCGGCTCCGGCACCGATTATTTCCGGCTTGGACATTGCCGAGTGGGGTGTCCCGCTGATGGCCCGCGGTTCTGCGCTTGATTTGGCATACAAGATGCAGATCAACGGACACTGCACCAACCGGGAACATATCAAGAACGCAATCATGAATGACCCCAAGTTTTTCATCAAGCAGGCAGAGGCGGCTACAATGGAAGCGCCGAAAGGAGAAGATTGATGAGCGAGGCCGAAACGACGGCAATCCGTCCACCGCATATCTGGAAGACCCGGTATAACTTCATGTATGGGTATGGCCTGGAGAAGGTCCAGGACATGGTCAACCAGTTCGCCGAAACTCACGAAGTTCAGAGCGTCAACCTTTCGTCATGCCTTATATCGCAGAAAGGTCTCATGCTGTGTGACAGGGTGTCCGATGCGGAGTTTGCTACCCAGTATGTGGCTGTCGTGAGCTATCTTTGCGACATCACGGAACGCCAAATACAGCGACAGCTTGCCAAGGAACTCAATGACAAGGTGAATGGCAGGGTTCTCCATGCAGCCAATCGGTATGATCCAGCAGGTTTTTGCGATGCCGGGAAGAGCGCGGATGAAATCCGGGAAGAGATCAAGAACAGCCCCGAGTACAAGGCCAGGTACCTGGAACTGGAAAAGGAGTTCGGTGCAAAGCCCGATGAAAGCCCGTTCTAATCCGTTCTAATCATGAGCTTGAATGACAAGAAAACGCCCCGGGTGACCGGGGCGTTTGCTGTATGAACATGAAGTTTGAATTTTGTTTGGTTAGTAGAATCGTCCTCGGACGATGTATTCTGCACATGCCGCGTTGTCACCGTTGCGGCAGTCCGTCTTGAGCTGCTTGCTGTCGAGCACGCACCATGCAAGGATGATGACGAGGGCGATGAACGCCAGGATTACCTTGATGACATCCATGCGGACCTCCTACACCACTACCAGGCGGAATACATAGGTGGTCTGCTTCTCGCGGATGCGGTCGCCGATGCGGAAGGTGGTCTCGCCGTCGGCAAGGGCCTGGCAGATTTCCTGGACATTGATGGCGTCGTCTTCCAGCTTCTTGCCGAGCTTCAGGCAGCGGACCGTGGTGATGTTGCGGTCGTTGCCGTCATCGCGCTTGCCGCCCTGGATCTCGACGAACTTGTCGGAGAGGGCCTCGACGAGACCCTGCTCGTCGTTTTCGTCGCCTTCCCAGACGGTTTCTACCGGCTTGTCGCCTTCCAGCAGGATAAGTTTCTTCATAAAATCCTCCGTGATTTACTGGTGATTTCCTGTTCCTGTATGAAATATAGCAAAAACAGCGGAGCAACTCCACTGTTTTATAAGAATAAATGTAAACGCCATGAAAAAGACATGGTTCACGAATACACCAAAGGGGCGTATGATGGGAGGGGGGTGGGTTATTTGGGGGTCCCGAACAGCTCGCGGGCCATCGCCACCACATCCTCGTACCGGACATACAGGCCGTCGCTGCACAGGTGCATGCTGGGCAGGATCCGTTCCACCTCCCCGGTGAGCTTGCAGGCCGGCGTCTTGCAGACCTGGGGGTCCCAACGATGGAGCTTCTTTATACGGTCGTGGATGGTCTCCGCGACATTGGCGGTCTTGTTCGCCTGGGTTTCCTTTTCTGCCATTCTGACTCCAATAATGCTGATTTTGGGCATATTTTAGGATTTTAAACCGCGAATTTGCAGAATTTCTGCAAATATCGGGAATAAAATCGTTATTTTGCCGATTTTTGCTTCTTGACCGATACGAGATCGACGAAGACTGTGCCGTCATCCCCGATGCTGGTTTTCTTGAACCGGACCTCATTGTTGTCAACCCGGAACTTCACCTTCCTCTGGGGAAAATACTGCAGTTTGGCGTTAAGATCACCAACTGTTATGCTCGATGCCATGTTGCTGCCTCCTGCTAGAAGATTTGTCGTTTGTCGCCAAAACACTTCTTTGCATACTTGACGCCGCGGGCGTCGTCCTTGTCGACGATCATCCCGCAGAACTGGAGCATCTCGAAACCGGGGTTCACGATAAGGGGAACTCCCATTGTCGAGGGCCATGCGTAAAGGAGCGTCTCGCCCGGATAGCCTTCTACCTCGACTTTCAGTCCGTTGATGCCTTTACCGCCGTTCATGAGGACCTTGAACGGTTCGATGTCCTCCGGTGCGATCACCGTGCCGTCACTGCCGAAGTGGTCCTCCACCTTGCCATGCAGGAACACCCCGTTCACCAGCTTGTAGCCGTTGGCGAATCCGGTTTCCGGGGTGTATTCGGTTTCGTAGCTGCTGCGGAACTTCATTGGTGTCAACCTCACAGTCTGGCGAGATGCTGCTCGGCTTCGGTCTTGATGCGTTCCTTGAAGTCGGAGACGAACTGCTCGTCGGCGAACCAGAAGGAAGTCTTGGAGAGGAGGCCGAGGGATGCGATTTCGAAATGCTCGAGCTCCTCGACCTGCCACTTGAACCAGATCGGGTGGCTGTCGAGATGGAAGCCTTCGCCGACAAGGACGACGCTGTCCTTGACCTGGGTATTGGACTGGATATTGACGGACTTGACGCGGAAGGTGGTGCAGTCGGACATCTGCCCGCTGGTTGAATCGTACTTGACCACGATCTTGTCGGCAAAGAGCTGGTTCAGTCCCGCGGAGATTTCCGCGAGTGCCTTGTCCACCGTCTTCTTGTCCGCGTTCACCGACTTCTTGGCAATCGCCTTGATTTCGTTGAGTTCGTCGATCGCCTTGCCGATGCGTTCGCCGAGGGAAGACCCGCTGAACCGGAGACCCTTCGTGCGGGTGCAGATGTCGGTCAGGCCGTCGCAGAGGGTCTTTGCGCTGGCGCTAGTCATGTCGAGATATTCAGTGATTTTGTCTTGCAGCTTCTGTGGGATTTTTACTTTTTCCATATTACTTTGTTTCCTTGGTTTCTGGTTCAAATTCTGCCTTCAGTTTGAGGTATTGCTGGTAGCGCAGTTCCTTCTCGTAGGCCTCGTGGTCAGCAGCCAGCTTCGCGTGGTATGCCGTGTTCTTCTTTGCCGCGAGTGCGATTTCGCGTTTGAGCTTCGCGAGGAGCGGCTTGACATCCTTCAGCGTCTTGTACGCGAAGTCGCGGTCGATGAAGGAGAACTTGTAACCGTCGGTGTTTGGGTGCTCGAAGTAGATTGCGTCGTAATAGGCCGTGCCGCCGTTGCCATAGACTTTCCGGCTGTCGAACGGGCACTTGTAGCCATCAACCTCGATTACGAACTGCACCGGATCGTCGGGCTTCTTGCTGAGGATGGTCAGCTTGGGCGGCTTGTCCGAATAGATGTCGCGGTTGCACACGCCGTTTGGCGAGATGCGGAACCGGATTGGATATATTTCCTTGGGTTGATTGGTATTCGTCGGCATATTTCGCCTCCTTCGTTATAAGTTTCTATTTTCGGGCCTATGTGGCTATGTCTGAAATATAGCAAAAACCCCGGATTGCATCCGGGGTTGGTACTAGAATGAGGTTGTAATCGGGACACATTTGGGGACAAGGTGTCCCGATTACTGCGCGGGTGATGCCGATCGGGACATCAGTTCACGCGGGTGACGCCGTCGGGAGAGATTTTCACCCAGCTGGGTCCGCCGCTCGACGGCTTTTCCTCGGACTTCTTGAACCCGATGAACATCACCACCTTGATCATGTAGCTGTGTTCGCCCGGCTCGGTCTGGCTGACGACGAGCAGCGGTTCGCCCGGGCCCGTCTCGACACGCAGATGGGTGAGCTGGTCCTTGGTCAGCGTCATGAAGTACGGGGCCCTGATCGGGAGGCCGTGCGGGTACTTGGGCGGCATCTTGTAGGGACAGTGGCCCATGTCGCATACCACGCAGGGGAACTCCCCGTCGGGCAGGTCATTGGTCTGGGTGAAGTGCTTCCAGTCGTGGGAAAGGAGCATCGGCATCGTTTCCTGGGTGAACTTCTTGCGGTCCTCGACGGTGGAGCCGAGGTCGAACGGGACCTTGAAGCGTATCAGGAGATCGACTGCCTGGCTCATGTCCGCGGTGACGCGGAATGTCTCAAATTCTTCGGTAGTGTGCATTGGTTATCTCCTATGCGGGGTTGACGGGAATGCTTGCGACAGTGCGGAGGGCCGTGCGGATAAGCTCGCCTTCCTCGGTGTAGGCCTTCTTGATTTCGCCCGGGATGTCGAGGAACTCGTCGAACAACTTTTCGTCGAACTTGCAGAGTGTATCGAACTTGCCGTCGCTCGGGACGACAAAGTTGGTGTACTTGTCGGCACCGTAGAAGGGACACTTCGGTTCCACCGTGTCATACACATTGAAGCGCATGCCGGCGATGCGCTTGTGCACTTCGGCGACGATGCGCTCCCATGCGCCGCGGTTGACGACCGGGATGAAGATGCCGCGGTCCTGCTTGCTCATGCAGATGTACGCGTAGCAGGGCGCGACCGCGGTAATGGTGTAGGGCTTGTAGTTGGCCTCGATGACACCGTCCGCGACTGCGTCCATGTCCTTGGCGAACTGGTCCGCGAGTACAGCCACCTTCACTTCGTATGCGCGGTACGCGTCGATCCTCTCCTTTGCTACCTTGACAAGCTCGGGGAGCATGCGGATGTGGGGGAGGTTCTGCGACGGGTATTCGGTGTCAAGCTGGCACTCGCCGAACTTGAACTCGACTTTCTTGTAGCCGTGGTATTCGGCGTTTGCGCTGGGAGGGGTGGTCGAGCGGACTTCGCCCGGGACGGCCACGCTGACCGGATATACGGAGACCGACTGAAGATTGCGTTGGACCGTATCGTAGAGGACGGGGACGGCCGTATGGAACCAGATTACGGAGTGGCACTTGTAGGACACTACGATGTCGTAGATCTGTTCGGGACTGTTGACGAGGTCCGGGTCGGTAATCCTGCGGATGCTGAACGAGATGTCCTTGTCTGTCAGCCCGAGCTGGTTGAGCCAATCGGAAACGGGTTTGCGGGTTTCGCGGAAGTATTCTTCCTCGGTGATGCCTGATGTGTATGTGTAGTTACTCATGATTGAAATGTAGCAAAGATGGTTACTTGATGGTGTCGAGGATTTTGATGGCCTTCGGGTCGTCGCTCTTCGTATAGCGCTTCACGAGGTTGCGGAAGGTCTTGCGGGTAATGCAACGGCTGAACGACGAATCCGGGCTGACATATTCGATTTCCTGGGTTTCGGTGAAAGTGGACTTGCCGGTCGAGGGCTTGTCGAACATGAATGTCCGGCACACGACCTTGAAAGACGGGACCCCGGCACCGCTCCATCTGCACTGCACGGGGACACTGAACTCGATGCCGAAGGTAGTAGCGCCACAGCCGATGATTGCCACGGTCTTCACGATGACATTGTCCGCCATGTCGTTGATGATTGTCTGGGCGGCCTCTTCCCGTTCCTTGCCGGACATGTCTGTTCTCCAGTCCAGGTAACTGCCGCGCGACCCTTCGCGGGTGTAGGCGAACTTACGGAGCGATTTGGGGAGCTTATGCTCGGTCACGGGAATCTTGTGCTTGATGACCTTTATCTCTTCGATTTCGAATGTCTTGCGTGCCATATTGCTTCCTTTTTTATTCTTATGTCCGAAATATAGCAAATTAGTGGACACGCTTGTGCGGGAAAGGGCCTCGCGGCCCTCCGATGGCTACTTCTTGAACAGGTCCTTCACCGCGGTGCCGATGCCGGAGATGCCTTCCGAGAACTTCTTGACCTCCGGGTCGTTCTTCTTGACCTCCCGGAAGCCGTTGAGGGTCGCCTTGGCGAGCTCTTCCGGGGAGTATTCCGTTATCGGCCTGTCGAGGACGATTGCACGGTGGTGCTCGTGCGGGTAGAAGCTGGCCGTATATGGACTCCCGACGGTGTTGTGCCGGAGGGTGACCAGGTCGCCGATGACGAATGCCAGGCGGTTCCTGGGAAGGTTGCAGAAGCCCGCCGGTTCGTCGCCGCGCCCGTCGAACTGGGATAGCGAGGTTATCTTGAGCAGGATGGCGGTCTGCCCGTAAACCTTGAAGACGACCTTGCCGGCCAGCAGGCGGGTCGCCCCGGCGTTCGGGACGATGTCCTTATAGTTTGGCCTTGGCTTTGCGGGCTTGATTGCGGGCAGTTTCATTCGCCGTTTTCTCGGTGTCATTCGTGTTTCCTCCGAACTCCTTGGACAGTTCCAGGTATTGCTTGTATCTGCGGGCCTTCGCTTCCTTTTTCTTCTTGGCCTCCGCTTTCGCCCGGGCCTTGTCCTCGGCGGCCAGCTTTGCCTTGCGCTTCTTGCCGAGACGGGCGATCAGCGACTTGAACTCCGCTTCCGGCATCGTGAGCAGCTTCATCGGGATATCGTGGGCGATCGGCGGGAAGCAGAACTGTAATTCGCAAATCTCCAGCATGGTGTCGCTCGGTTTGCCCGTGTTGGCCACTTTCTCCCTGTTCACCAGTAAACCGCTGCTGTCTGCCGTCACATCGAAGCTGTCGGCAAGCAGGGAGCCCGGAAAGTCGAGGCCCAGGTCGGTCATGAAATCGATCCTCTCGACGCCGGCTTCCTGTATGTCCTGGAACATGCGCCGGACGCGGTTGATTATCTTCTCCTGCGCCGTGTCGAAACTTTGCAGGTCTTGCTCGAATGTACTCATTGTCGTCTCCTTCCGCTGTTGATCCCGCATGAAAGCGAGAGCAGGAATGATTTTCTTTTTTCGTCCTCCTCGGAACGGACCACGCAGTATTTGGCCCGTTCCCTGGAGAGCGCGATGGACAGCTTCCGGGGGCACTTCTCTATCTCAGTGTAGGCGAAGTGGACCGGTGCCGCCACCATGTCGAACTTGTGGGTGTATTCGCGGATCTCGGCGGGCGTCCGCCAGGTCTCGATGAAGTAGTCGGTGACGCGCCCGGAGCTGCGCAGCTTGTGCGCGGTCCCCACGGGAATTGCGGCTTCCAGCAGGATGACGAACCGCGGCACCGGCTGGAATGTGTATTCCGCCGTCACCCACTTGGGGATGATTACATGGACTAGCGGATTTTGAACTGGTGGCTGTTGCATTGTGGCCTCGAAAAAGTTAAAATTTATTTACAGGTGCGGCTTGTTGATAGTATTCTGGATCGCGTTCATCTGCCGCACCCAATATCCGTCCAGGTTCGGGTCAAAGGGGCGGGGTGGTTCCTTCGGGAACTTGTCGTGCAGGATTTCCGCGCTTATACCCAGCCAGTCGCGGAGCGCCCGGTCGTTTTCAAGTAGGGTCTGGGGATAGAGGGGTTCTTTCATGTGTGTATGGAAGAACCCGGCAACATCGGTCATGTCCGGCAGTTTACGGAGGAACAGCGCGGGGTGGCCGTTGATCGTGACTGCTGGCCAGCTCTCCTTGTATGCCACCCGGCGGCCTTCCTTGACCGTGGTTGTCTGTGTCGCCTTGCTGTAATGGAACTCGTTGCATGTATTTCCGCCGTTGCCCCAGAAGTAAATCGTGTCAAGGTCCCCGGTTTTCTTGTACTTGAAGCAGAAGTGCATGTCTTCGGTCCCATCGTAGCAGAACCATATTGCATACGGGCGCTTGCTATCGTCGGAATACTTGACTACGAGCCTCCTCGGCCTCGGTTTCTTGTCTTCATCGGCGTAGTAGATGCCGGTAAGCCTCCCAAGTCCATCCCGCTCCTCGTAACGGTAATACGGGTGCCATGTGTCGGACTTGTACACTTCCTGCCCATGGAAATTGGAAGAAATCTCGCTCTGGTTAAGGAACGGGCTTGCTATCTTGAACTTTCTGTTGGTCCGCGTCGAACTCATGTCATGGAACTCCGGCGGTGCTCGCCAGGCACCCGATGATTAGCACCACGCAGATGCCGAGCATCGTGGTGCATTGCCGTATCCAGAATCCGCGGCTGGCGTTGGACGCCGGGGTCCTGGGGTCTGGCTTTGTAAGCAGAAGGAACCCGCCCAGGATTGCCGACGAGAGCAGCCCGAGATACACGGCTGTCATGAAGATGATACATGTGATGGTCATTGTCTATCCCTCCCTACTCCGCGTCGAACTCCGGGCAGTCGTTGTCGCCCTCTTTCCAGCTCATGGGCATGTCGCAGATCGTGCAGAGGCCGGTGTGCTTGTTGTCGAGGTCGGACCGGAAATGTTTGCACCGCCCGCAGGTGTGTGGAAACCCGTCCGTGTTCGGCGCACTCGCCATGATCAGCGCGTCCGGCCCGAACAGGTCCGTGTCGCCGTCCCCGCCGTCTTTGCCGTCCCCGGCGTACAGCAGCTCGATTTCCTTCGCGAAGTTCTCGTTCATGGCGAACTTGCCGTCGCAGTAGACGGCGCCCTTCGGGATGAGGGTGAAACCCTCGGTGGAGTTTTCCAGGAACGCACGCTCGGGTTCGGTCAGTTCGAGGCGGCCCGGTTCCGCCACGACCAGGGCACGGTAGAGCTCGACATCGACCTTCTCGGTCAGGGACTGTCCCGACATCGACCTGGCGAAATCTTCCAGGTGCTTCTTCAGTGCATCCGCGGTCGGCCATCCGCCGGTGCCGACGATGCACTTGGCAGCGTCCCCGTTCCCCCACACATGGAGGGTGCCGTCGGCCCGGTTCTTGCATGTGAAGAATACCGTCGGCATCAGGCGTCCTCCCCGAAGTGGCGGATGGCCTTGCGTTCCTCGTCGTGCCGTTTGAGCAGGTCGACCGCGGCCTTGATGGCCTCCTTCGTGTAGCCCGGGACTGTCACATCCTCGCTCCTCCCCCCGAACTGCCCGTTGCAGTAGCTCACCACGCCACAGGTGCAGAGCCCGTCCACGCCGCAGCACATGAAGTCGTAGTGGAATACCCCCTGCGTTCCGTACTGCTTGAACAGGACGCCCACGCTCGTCCCGAACATGGGACGCCATTCCGCGTCGATCCCGGTTCCGGGTATGACCGGCAGCAGGTCCTGCAGCATCATTTTCAGGTCGGGGTAGGTCCCCGGCATCCCGCGGACCAGCTCCTTGATGCGTTCCTTAGTCTTTTCGTTAGCCATGGTAAAAATTCCTTTACAAATTTTAAAGTTTTTTCGGGTCGCCGAACACCCCGCAGCACCACCGGTAGCCCTCGGACACCTTGCACAGGAACGGGATCCCCACAATTCCGCCGGCCGGGGCGCCCAGGTGCGCCACTATTATCCCGTCCATCAGGAACCCCAGCACGAGCCACGCCAGTCCGAACTTGTAGTGCTTGCCGGAGTTGTATATGTGGGCCAGGATGGGCGGGAGGAAGGCCAGCACCGTCAGGCCGAAACTCACTTCTTCCATCCCTTGACCCCCTTCCCGCTCTCGCGGAAGAAGATGTAGTTGGAGGAATTGTCCGGCCCGTTGTGCGTGTCGATCGCGGCCTCGTGCTCCCACATCCTGAGACCGTCGTCGGTCAGGAACCTGTTCAGGTGGTCGACGAGGGCAGCCCGGCCCTTGGTCCCGAAATACCTGTCCCACTCCTTCTGGAAGTAGTCCGCCGTCATCGCGATGGCGGCTTCCTTCCCGACGCCGCTCGCCACGATGACCGCGTCGTGCGGGACATTGTACTCCGTCCGCACATGCACCACATCGAATTTCAGCTCTTTCTTGACCTTGACTTTCTTGGCTTCCTTGGGTTTCAGCCCGAGCTCCCTGCACCCGGCCTCGATGAGCTCCTTCGCAGTCCTGTCCAGCCACGACGCGAACCCCTTGGCGTCCATGCGCCTGAAGTTGGCACACCTGCTCGCGAGAGGGGGGTGCGCCGTGCTCGGCATGCGGTGCTCAACGACCAGAGTGGCCTCGTCGTCCGACTCGTTGTCGTTCGACAGCTCGTACCCGATGTCCAGATGCACTTCCAGCTCGCCCGTCGGGACGGTCTCCCGGTAGGACTTGTTGAACAGCGCGTAGCCGGCCTTCTCGGACCACCCGTTGTCGACGGCTACAGCCTTCGCCTCGAACTTGTTCATGCGCTTTCCCCCTCCTTCCGAACGGCCCGCTTCGTCAGGTCCACCAGCTCGATGGTGAACCCGTCAGCGACAGCCATCCCCAGGAGCTTCGCGAGGGTCCCCGCGTCGAGATTGCGGTGTGCCTTCGACCCCATGTAGTTGACCTTGTATTCCGTCCCCTCGGCGCGGTAGCACTCGATGTGGTGGAACGAGTATGTCCTCTCCGGGATCTCCCCGCGCAGGGGGGACCGGAGCATCACGCCGATGTGGTCCGCCTCCCGGACGCCCTCGCCCATCTTCCCGCGCACCGTCATGAAGTCGGGAAAGGCCTTCTCTATGCGCTCGACAATCTCGTCTATGGCCATGGTATTGTCCATTGTCTTCTCCTTGAAAAGTAAAGTTAGTAACTAAGTTCGAAACCTTCCCCGTACAGGGCGTCGCACTTGAACTCGTTCCACATCTCGGGCATTATCTTCTCGATTTCGGGATGCTTCTGGAACTCCTTCCATACTTCCTGCGTCTCTTCGACGCTCAGGGGGCCGTACAGGTGGTCGAAGAACTTCACGACGCACGGGTTTGTCCCGTCCGGGAGCCCGAACCTGTTGGGCCCCTTGCTTCCCTCGATCCGCTTGCCGCCGAATACCCCGGCAACCTTGTCGATTTCCCTTCCGAAACGAGTTCCGCCGGCGCTTCCGCCCCATTTGTAATCTACGCCCATGTTTGCCTCTTCATAAAAGTAAAAAATAATTCACATCTTAAACCCGATGCGCCCGTCCAGCATCATCAGGTGCAGCTCGTAGTTGGAAGGGACATCCACATCAGCTGCCCTGTCCACCACCCTTTTATCCTTTTCCTCGGGAACCTCCACGGCCTCCTGCGCGGTCATCCCGGACCGCACCACATGCCACCACTTCGTCGCGTCGTGGGCGTCGGGGGAATAGGGCCTCTTGGTGAGGGGCACCCCCGTCATGCGGTCTTCTCCCCGCAGCGCTTCCACCCCCGCAACGCCACTATGCTCCACCTCGCGGTGTAGCCCCAGCGTTCCAGGTATTCCGCCCCCGTGCAGTCGATCCCGCCCAGCATCACCCTGGACACCGTCTCGCCGTCCTGCCTGTCCATAGACGGGAAATGGGGACCCTCCTCGGGCGACGGCGCGTGGGAGTTGTTGAACGAGTTGTAGGAACCGATGCACCACTTCGCGGCCCCCTCCGGCGTCTCGGACATCGCCACGGTCACCGTCACATCACCCGGACGGCTCCCCCGGCGCGTGAGCACCTTCACCGCGCAGTAGGCCAGACCCCCCGCAGCGATAACGCGGTCGGCCTCGGCCACGATCTCGGCATACGCCTTTTCCCTATCGCGCTTCCCGGATGCCTTCCCCGTGTCGGGGGGACACTGGTAGTCACCTTCGGAGGAAGGGGACGCCTCCACGGGAACACCGGCGGTCTCCACGAACTTGTCCCCGGCGGATTCCTCGTTGTCCTCCACGCCCCCGATATTCTCCATCATGTCCTTCAGCCCGAGGCCGATCTCCTCCGCCGTCCACCCGTCGGTATCGACCAGCCCGAGGAAACCGTATATGCAGTCCCGGGCATGGGCTACACCCAGGTTGGCGATCACACTGTCGCCGAACCCGTCCTCACGGAGACCCTTCAACACGCTCTCGGGCTCGCAGGTCCCCACATCGCCCTTCAGTTCCCCGATGCAGGGACGCCAGCTGAACGACCCGTCGCTGTCGTGGACATATATCTCCACCCACGCCGTAGTATGGTTCATGTTCCCGATTACGCAGGGGACGCTCACCGTCCATTCCACTACTACCGCGCCGGTGCTCCCGTAACAGCTCCTCCCGTCGGAAGGGCCCCGGGTGTCAAATACCTTCTTCCCGTGGGAGAGGTCCTTCAGGAGGGGGAAGTATTTCACTATGTATTCCCATGTGGTGAGGAAGCGACGGGCCTCCTCCCTCGCCTTCCGTTCCGAACGGGATTCCCCGTCCTCGAAGAACTGGATGGGAAGACCGCCGTCGTTGCTTTTGCCGTTATGCCGTTCCATGTAGGGTGAGCCTCCTTGAAGTTGCCTATGTGAACGAAATATAGCAAAATCGTCCGGCGCCGGGCGGGCGCCAGCCCGCCCCGGCGCCGCCTGCCGTCACTTCGGACCGTGGCACGGGACTCGGGACTTCGAGCTGTGGTCCGGGACTCGCCTTTTCACGAATACTTGCCGTTTTTGACCGTTTTTGGGCACTCCGCGGAGCCGGGAGCGGTAAATGAACAGGTAAAAAAGGGGTGATTCGGACGGTAAAAATCCCCGGGGTCTAAATGTGTGAGTGTCGATATGTGCACCTGTGCCCCTCTGGACACTTGCCCTTCCGGGCACCTGGTCCCCAAAAATTCAAAAATTTCCCCTCCCCACGCCCTCCCGAAAAATCAAAAATTTTTACGCCCCTTCCCACGCCCTTCCCACCCCTTTCCAACCCTTCCCACGCCTTCATACGCCGTCCACCGCCCGGCAGGAACGGGTCTGGACGGCCTCCACGGGGTTCCGGGGGATCATGGCTCCGCCATAACGGGCCGGGGGGTCGTGACGGGGGATCACGGGGACTGACCGGAGGGTCGGGAGGTGTGGAGGGGGTGTCGAGGGTGTGGGGAGGGGGTTCCCCATGTGACTGGGGAGGATCTGGACTCGGTTCCCGTGATTCCCCCGGCGGGCGTGGGGAGGGTGTGGCGAGGGGTTCCCCATGTGACGGGGTCGGGTCTGGACTCGATTTCCGTGATTCCCCCCTCCCCGCCCCTGCCCGGATCCTCCGGCGGAACTTGTCGGGTACTTGCTGGGTACTTGTCGGGTACTTGGGGGGAGAAAAATGTAGGGAGAAAATGGTCTGGACCGGCCGGGACAGGTTGTGACGGCCGTAAGTATTTTGTAAGTTTCCGTGATTCCCCGGGTCTATGCCTGGGGCATGGGAGACGGGAGGGGGTCGGATGTTACGGGGGCGGGTTCCTGGGGAGGTTCCGTGATTCCCTCCGCCCCCCTGCCCCCGTCGTCGTCAGGCTCGGGAGCCTGGACGGACATGTCGCAGTGGTCGGGTTCGGTGACGGAGCAGATCTGCTCGAAGGCTTCGTTCTGCATCCGGTCGAGGGCCCTGGACTTGAGGTCGAGTTCCCTCCTGAGGCGGATGATGTATTCGGCGAGGTCTCGGGGCGCCTGTGTTTCAAGTTGAGACAGGGACATCGATCCGAGGTCAGGGCCGTTGAACCTCTGTGCGAGCCAGTTACCTAGCTTTTGGATTCCTTCCATTAGTTACCTATTGAAAAAGGGGCCCGGCTAACCGGGTCCCAGGAATGTAGCAAATGTTTATAGATTTTTCAAGGCGTTGGGAGACTTGTGGGACTGCCTGGGGGTGATCGGGGAATGTTTCTCGGGGTGTCGGAGGGAGGCGCATTCTGTGCAGAGGGGGATGTTCCAGCCGCCCCTGGATTCGAGGTCTGGCTGTTTCCCGCAGTCGATGCAGTGGTCCCATGAGTGTTGCCAGGCCCGGAGGGCGAGTGTGGCGATCTCGTCATGGAGGTGTTGCGGGACCTTGGAGAGGTCGGGAATGACGAGAAGCCGTCCGAAGTATTCTCGGACGGCCTTGATGCCCGTGTCGGGGTGGATGTCCTTCGCCTTTCGGAGGAAGGTGTCGAAGGTTTCCTTCCAGCCGTCGGGGACATCGTCCCGGGAGGGCGTTATCGCGGGAGACGGAGCTTGGTTCCGCACTTGGGGCATCTCAGGATGGTTTCCTTCAATCGGGCGATTTCGGCGTCCTTGGCTTTCAGCTGTTCCTGGAGGGCCTGGACCTGCTGCTTCTCGGCGATGTCGGCGATGGAGGGCTTAGAGGCGCCTCCGAAGATGCCGTTGCCGCCGAAGATGTCGTTGAAGTTGAAGTTATGGTCGGCCATGGTTACTTCTTCCCCACGATCACGACGCCAACGGGAGCAACCGGGAGGTCGTCGCGGATACCGAGGATGACCTTTTGGACGAAGGCCGGGGAGAGGACCGGGGTGTTCTGTTCCCTTGCCTGGCGGATGGTATCGACTGCTGCGCGGACCTTTTCGACGAAGTCGGCTTCGCCGCGGACGGCGTCGAGGTCGATGCCGAAGATGCTGGCGAAGTTTTCCTTGGCGTTCTTGGCGAGGGTCTTTTCGACTTCGGACTTGTCGAGGGTTTCCTTTGCCTTGGCATCGGCGTTCAGCTTGGCGTTTTCGCCGTTGTACTGCTTGATGGCGGTGCGGAGGGTGGTGACTTCTGTGGTGAGCGATTTGATGGTGGCCTGGTCGGCGTCGTGCTGTCGGGCAAGGTCGGAGTTCTGTCTTACAAGGAGGTCGATGCGGTCGAGCATCTGCTTAATAATTTCTTGGTTTTCCATAAAACACCTCTGATAGGTTAAAGGTTAGTCATTACATACCAGCCGGTCTTGTACATCACATACAGCCAGTTGAGGGTCGTATGGACGACGAGCCAGGGGATGGAGTGGTTGAAGACCCAGGACATCGTGAAGGCGGCCAGGGCCCCGACCATCCCGGTCATCAGGCACCCGCAGGGGAAGCGGATGGTGATTGGCGGTATGCCGGTTCGTTTCTGTGGTGAAATATAGCAATTTTGCTGGTTTACGGGCTCAGTGGTCTCGGTAGCCGTGCTTTCTGCAGATTTCCTTGACTGCATTTTCGATCTCCTGTGCGGTTGCCAAGTCCATGTCGTTGATGTTTTCGAGGAAACCGATGCCGATTTCGTCGAAGCGGGTATGGTCGGGGTAATCTTCGCCGTCCCCGTATTTTTCGACGGCGCGTCGTTCTAGTTCTTCACGGTCGTTGCACATTTGCTTCTCCAAAAAACAAAAAAATTTTAGCGGCGCCTGATCTCGGGCTGCATGGGAAAACTAGGTTCCGGGACGGTCACGCCGTCCTTCGGGGTCCCGAAGTCGAGGGCGGGGCTGTCGGCGCCGGAATGGACCGGGACGAGGGACTGTGCCGAGATTGCCACCATTGTCACGCCGAGGGTGAACATGAAGATGATGGACGCGGCGAGGAGGATGATTGCGATAGCCCTTGCAGGTGTCATCCCTTGGTTATCTCCTTTGGTTTCTGCAGCGTTCGCGGATCTCGGCCCAGGGGAACCCGAGCCGGTAGTTGAGCTGCCTGTTGTATTTCGGGAACTGACGGAGCGACGCGCGGTTGTGTTCGAGGTGCTGGTCGAAGATTTCGCAGGGCGATCCGTAGAAGCTGGCCATGTCGTGGCCGTCATGGAAGTAGATTGCGGCAATGGTCACGCCGCCGAGCATGAGGACCGCGTCGAAGCACTCGGGGAGGTCGGCGCCTACGGGGACCTTGGGATGCTGCTCGTATGTGCAGCGTAGCCCGGTGAAGGTCCCGGCGCTGTCGTGGGGGATCACCTCGGTGAGGCGCAGGACTGTCACATCGGGGCAGGCGCCATCGACGGGGATGACTTCCGTCCTGACCGTGTTCGCGTAGACGCAGCGTCCGCCGTCGGGCGTCCCGCGGAGCGTGGAGGCGGTGGCGAGGGTCGCGAGGGCCAGGATCAGCGTGGCAAGGGTTTTGCGCATCTGTACTTCCTCATGATGTTGGTTACGGTCTCGCCGGGCGTGGCGCCTACGCAGTCGAGGTCGTAGGTCTTGATGTTCCCGCGCAGGAAGTCCTCCATCTTTCGGGGGTCCGTGCAGGTTACTTCGGCATCGACCGTTATGAGGCCGCGCTGCTGGGCGATGTTGAAAAGCTGTGAATATCTTGTGGAGTCGTCACGGTCCCACTGGTCGAGGGCGGACTGGATCTTGTTTATTACGGTGTCGGGCATTGGCTTGGAGGAAACTGGGAATGGGACGGGCGCCGGACCGGGAGTGCCAGTCCGGCGCCGCTTGGGGAGCAAAAAGCGAAAATTAAAAATTTTTCTGGAAGAGTTCTTCGACATGTTCCTGGAGGACGGTGCGGTTGCGCATCTTGGTGAAGACCGTGTTCTTGATGCGGCGGACCACGGACGGGGTGAGGCCGGTGCGGCGGGCGTGTTCGGGGACGGACCATTCCTCGTCCTTGAACATCGCGAGGAGGAGGTCTGTCTCGTCCTTGGAGTCGAGGGCGGCAGCGGCCTGTTCCTGGATCGCCGTGCGGAGGGTGTTGCTGTCGATGCGGTTCACGATTTCCTCGGCGTGGTCCTCGTTGAGGAGGATGTCCATGCGCGGGGCGTTCGAGGCGCGTTCGTCGTCCGTCGGGTGGTCGGAGGAGGAGGCGAAGGCCACCGGGGTGACGGTCTCGCCCTTGCGGAGACGGTTTTCCGGCCAGTGGACGATGTTGTCCTCGAAGAGCGCCTTGTTGAGGGCGTTCATGATGCGGGCGTTGAAGTATGTGATGAAGCGCACGCCCTTGCTGAGGTCGAAGTCCATCACGGCGCCCGGGAGGGCTGCGATTGCCTCGGAGACGAGTTCGCCGAAGTTGCCCTTCCAGCGGCGGTAGCGGGGGGTCCCCGTGGCCACCTTGACGATGGTCGGGTAGCAGAGGCCGGAGAGGTAGCGGATGGCATCCTTGGAGCCGTTGCGGGCTGCGATGATGTACTTGGCTTCCGTTTCGCGGTTGGGGATCATCTGTAAGGCGAGCTTGTGCTCGGCATCCATGTCGGCGAAGAATTTATCGTTGAACAGTGACATTGTTTTTTGCTCCTTGGCTACTGTTTTCTGTCGTCCCAAAAAATAAAAAATTTTCTACCCGATGATTCCGGCCGCACGGGCGTCGGCCATGATTTGCTCCTCGCTGCGGGTGTCGGCGAGAATTTCGTCCACTGGACCGGTGTCGGCGAGGGCCGGGGCGTCATGGACCCACTCGGGGATGGCCGGGCGGAACGGTTGGAACCCTTCCGTGAAGTCCACGCTGCCGAAGTTCGCCTTGTCCTCGTAGTCGAAGCGTTCGGCTTCCGCTGCGAGGGAGAGGACCGCTTCAAGCTCGGCGTCGGAGAGGAGGCACCCGTGGAGGCGCCTTGCCGTCCCGTCGGAACCCATGAGCATGTCCCCGTATCCGAGGAGCTTCTCGGCCCCGCCGTACCCGAGGATGGTCACGGAGTCGGTCGCGGTCGCCACCTTGAAGGCGATGCGGGTCGGGATGTTGCACTTCAGGTCGCCCGTGATGACCTTGGTGGAGGGTCTCTGCGTGGCGAGGACGAGGTGGATGCCGACGGCGCGGGCCTTCTGTGCGATGCGCATTACGAAGGTGGTGAGTTCGCCAGGCGCGGTCATCATGAGGTCCGCGAACTCGTCGACCACGGCCACGATGTAGGGCATCTTGCGGCGCTGGCCTTCGGGAATTGTAAAAATTTTTTCACGGTCGGAGACGGCGGCGTTGAAGTCCCTGATGTTGCGGAACCCGGCCTTCGCGAGGACGGCGTATCGGTATTCCATGAGGGAGACGAGCCATCCGATGGAGATTACCGCTTCCTGCGGGTCCGTGATTGCCCTTCCGTTGATGATGTTGGGGAGGGCCTCGTAGGGTTTCAGCTCGACCTGCTTGGGGTCGATGAGGAGGAAGCGCACCATGTCGATGTCCATGGAGAGGAACACCGATGTGATGATGGAGTTGATGCAGACGGACTTGCCGGAACCGGTCTGTCCCGCGACGAGCATGTGGGGGGTCTTGGCGAGGTCGATGCGGACGGGGTTGCCCACCGGGTCCACGCCGATGACCGTCGGGATGGCCATGCCCTGCACGGGGAAGTTGAAGATGTTTCCGAACGGGACCACCTTGCGGTCCTCGTTGGGGAGCTCGATGGCCACGCATCCCGTGATGTCCTTTTCGAGGGCGTCATAGGGGTTGTCGAAGCGGTGCGCGATGTCGCTCACCACATTGACGGACGCCACACCGAGCTTCATGGCGAGGTCACGGGCCACGCCCTCGACCTGCTTGATGGAGCCGTTCACGGGGAGGGCCACATAGATGCGGGAGATTACCGGGCCGACGGAGGAGCCGACGGCCTTGCACTCGATCCCCATGCCGTTGAGGATGCGTTCCATCTTGGCGGAACGGCTGTCGGAGCCGATTGCGAACTGGGTGCTCGCGAACTGCGGCGCGGACGGGCGGCGGGAACAGTTGGTGCGGTAAAGGATGTAGTCGCGGGCCTTGGGGATGGCCACCACCTGCGGGCAGGTGGCTAGGCGGAGTTTCTCGATAAAGGACTTGGAAAGCATTTTGACCTCTTTGTAGTCTCGGTATGTGACGGCGGGGGCGAAGATTAGGCGTTTTCCCGTGATTCCCCGAAGGCTTCCGGGTGGGTCTCGCGGACGGAGACGATGCCGCCTCGGGTGACGATCACGCTGTCGCGGAGACGGAAGCCGATCTGCAACCCGGCGCGGTTGAGGTAGCGGGTGGCGTTGATGTCTGCCGGGGAGGCTTCCATCTCGCCCATCGGGTGGTTGTGGACGATGAAGAACGAGGAGGCGCCTACGGAGCTGAGGAACGCCCAGATGGAGTGGACCGGGGCGCCGCAGTTGGAGGCGGAACCAGTGGAGATTTCCTTGACCGCGAGGACGCGGCGACCGCTGTCGAGGGCGATGATGACCTGCGTCTCGAGGGCGGAGTATTTGAGGTTGGCCACGACCGCGGCGGCTTCCGTGGTGGTCATGATGCGCTTGCCCACCGGGTCCAGGAGGAAGGTGGCGGACATTCGGAAGAGTGCGCGGACGACTTCGAGCTCGGCGCCGGAGAACACTTGGTCGGGCGGGAGGTAGTCGCACTTGCTGCGGAGGTAGTTGACGGCGCGGTTGTAGAAGTCCTGTCCGTAGGGGCGGCAGAGGACTTCGACGGCGGAAAGATCGAGGCGGGCGCCTGCTGCCGTGCTGACTTCTCCCATGTACTGTGCGATGTAGCTCATTGGTTGTCTCCTTTTTACACCCGGGTTATGTTACCGCGGGGCGCCTCCTGGGCGCGTTTCCGTGATTCCCTCGGATATAAACTGATGGAAAATTCGCGGGACGGCCCATGGACGAGAACGAAATCGAGGAATTTGATGATGTGGAGGACTTCGTCGAGTCCATCTGCGGGGATTGCAGCGACCCTGCCCTCCGGCAGGCCGTCGATGGCGCCGTCCGGGTGATCTTCGACGAGAGCGTCGGCGACTGGGTTCGTAAGGCCGGGAAGGTCGCCGCAGGGGTGGCCCTCGCCGCATCCCTCGCGAACGCCGCCCCGGCGCAGAAGTCCGCCCACGCCGTCCCGGCGAAGGGCAAGGCCGTCCCGGCAAAGGTTCAGAAGTGCTCGGGGACGGTCCGCAACGCGTGGAACAACCCGAAGTACCAGGCATACGAGGAACAGTTCCTCCAAGAGGAGCTGGCCCGGCAGCAGAAGCTGGTAGACGAGGGAAAGCGCTCCCGTGTCGATGAACAGAGAGCGCTCGATACCGCGCAGCAGAGGGCCATCCATGCGATAGCCTGCCCCGCGGGTTAAAAGAATTTTCCTATGACATTCTTCGCAGCGGTCACGGTCTCCCCCGTGACCGTTTTCGGTTCCGGGTCGGGGAGCATGAACACTACGGCGTTCGCCGTGGTCGCCGGGTCGAGGGGGACTACGATGTGCATGAGCGCGGGTTTCACCCTCGGGGCCGTCTTGTTGTCGAAGGTCATCCACGGGCTTCTCCCTGCGGCATACTTGTCGATGAACTCGGCGAGTGTCGCCATGCGGTCGGGCGGGAACTCGAGTCCGCCGTCCCACGGGACGATCCCGTACTGCGGCCCAGGCGCCAGCGTCATGCCGAGGCGGGGGTAGCCCGGGTCGGTGTTGTATGCGGGGTCGGGCCCTACTATTACATTCAGGCGCTTGGTGAGCGTGAAGAGGGCGAGGGCGTTGGCGATTGCCGGGTCTCCCTGCTTGTGCTTCGCGAGGTGCGCCGTTATGAGGGGCGGGAAGAACGCGTCGGTCACGGGGCCGTCCGGGAAGGACATGAGGATGCCGATCTTGCCGTTGCAGGCGCAGACCGTGCGGTTCAGCTTGTCGAAGTGGACGGAACGGACATAGTCGGCCATCTTGCCGAAGTGGGATTCGCCCGAGGGCTTGCAGAACGACGCGAGGTCCCTCGCAAACTCCTTCAGCTTGTTGGCGCCCTTGGGTGAGCACCACGGATCGTTTGTCTTTTTAAGCATTTTCGTCGCTCCTTTCTACGCCGGGTATGTTACCTGCGGCCGCCTCCTGCTGCGCCTCCCGTGATTCCGGGTCCCATGTACTTATTGTATTCGGCAAAAATTTCGGCTGTGCCTTCCGTGATTCCAGGTATTCCGGGTCCCACAGGACTTCGAGCTCGGCCCTCACCCCCGGCGGGGTGACATCGAAGGCCTGCATGAAGTCGTCAACGACCGCATGCTCCTCGAAGGCCTTGGTCTGCTCGTTGAAGTGCTTGACGAGGAACTTGCATCTTTTCATCAGTCCCCCTTGGCCAGGCTGGTCCATTCGTAGTCGCTGATGTCCATCAGCGTGCTTGCGATTGTGCGGTGCTTCGTCAAGTCGAAAAATTCCTTGCGGAAATCGACCGTCGCCTTGATGTAGGCGGCGAGCGCATCGGAGAACTGGCCGTCGATGATTTTCAGTTCTTCCTTGGCTTCGGCGATGCGCTGGTCGATGATCTTCGGGAACTCTGCCACGATGAAGTCGAAGCGTTCCTTGGATTCCTTGAACAGCGGAACCGGGATCATGGCGCCGTTCACGAGACGGCGGGGGCAGAAGTTCTTGTAGATGTAGGTCGTACACGGGATTTGGTAGATGTCGAACTTCTTGAAGATGTCGGTGGCCATGGCCGTGTTGGTCGTGTAGTGGGCGATGCTGTTGAACCCGAAGCGGAAATCGCCTTCGCCGTCGCAGTATGCGAACACGGCTGCCTGGAGATAGGGATCGTCGGAGAGGCTTTCGTTGAACTTGGCCCTCGGCTTGCCGTCCTTGCGCGGGTTCCACTTGAGCTTGGCGATGAGGGACTTGTGGTATTCCGCCACGGCGATGTCGAGGAGGAGGGCGTTCTTGACCTTTGCTACGATTTCGGACTGTTTCATGTGGAATCTCCTTACTTGCGGATGCGGGAACATTTGAGGACCTGCTGGCCCGGGTGGGTCTGCTTGACTTCGGCGATTGCTTCCGCCGGGCTGCCGGCAGTGACCGGGACGGTTTCGCCGCCTTCGAGCAGGACCGAGAACTTGAATGTCTTTTCTGCCATGTAGGCCTCCTTGTTATAGCCGGAGTATGTGACGCCGGGGCGCCTTTGGTTTCCGGTTCCCGTGATTCCCGGGGATATTCCGCTACGACGGGCGATTTTTGCCGATCGTAGCGGGTTTTCGTTATTTTTTATTCCGTTTTTGCCTTTGGTCGGGCATTTTACGCTTCATGTTCCTGAGGACATTGCTGTAGGCCGGGATGTTCTGACGGCGGTCCCTGGCGATGTCGGTGATCGAGCGGTGGCGCTCGTCGTGGTATTCCTTCACCCAAAGGTAGGTGTCGATTACCATGGTGGTCACGGTCCCGATGATGACCGAGAGGGTCATCGCGGCGATGAACACGGCCCATCTCTTTTCCTGGGACGGGTAGATCCACATCCAGGCGCAGACCGGGATAAGGCCGAGGGGGAGACGGACGCAGAGCGTCTTGCTGAGGAATGCGAAAATTTTGTCGATGGGTATCATTGTAAAAATCCTTTACTTGTTGTTGTATGCTGTAATCATTTCCTTGAAGATGTCGACCTTGCGATCCTTCTCGAAGTCCATCCTTTGGACGGGCATCAGCCCGGCAATCATGTTCGCCTTGCAGTCGGCTGTGAACATGAGTTCGCCCATGGTGAGCGCCATTACCGGGGTGATGAACGGGTTGTCCTTCAGGTCGATGCGGTGGAAGTGTCCGATGCGGGAATCGTTGAAATACTTGGAGAGGAAGTTCGTCACGCGGTAGAGCGCCGTCTGGTCGAAGTTGAACTCGGGAACTTCGATAAGGTCCCATTTCGCGGTCTTCGGCATGATAAGCTCGCAGAGGTCGGGATAGTGCGCAATGTAGGACTTGTCGTGGATGGCGCTGAGGCCGCGGATCCACTTGGCGAGTTCTTCCGCGTTTCTCGGGACCGGGTTCTCGGTGAGCTGCGACGGGAACGGGACGGTGACCTCGCTACGGGTGACGCTGTCGATCGCCTTGGCGACGATTCCCTCCTCGCCGACGCAGTGGGCGCGGACATGCTGTTCGATGATGGCGCGGAACACTGGCCAGGCGCCTTCCCCGGTGAACTGCATGATGATGAACTTGGTTCCGTCGGACACCTGGGCCGTGTAGAAGCTGCGGGACCTCGTGTAGTGGACGGAGTTGAGGTGCAGCATGTCGGTGGTCATGCGGGCGTTGGTGCAGAAGTTGGCGAGGCTGTTGATGAAGCTGCGGATCTTCTTGCAGTTTTCGCGGCTGTCGAAGTCGATCTCTTCGGCCTTGTGCTCTTCGTCGATTATGTAAACGGATTCTGCCATGTCGTGGTCTCCTTTTGGATGTCCCCTATATGTGACGCGGGAGGCGCCTGGTGTGGCGTCTCCCGTGATTCCTTGCGTAAAAAGTACACCCGTCCGGGCTCGAACCGGAACCGTTGGCTTCGGACGCCAGTGTTCATCCATTAAACTACGGGTGCGAAAATCGTTCTGTCAAGATGGTCTTATAATCGGTACCAAATAGCCGTTTGCATCGTTTACTTACTGCTTTATCGCTGATATTGAGTAGTTTTCCGCAAAACACCATGTTCAGTCTCTTATATTGCTGAAACGATTGCTCTATGACCTTTAATGTTTTGTCCTTTGTTTCTTGCGGAAACCGTCGGGCTTTTTCGCAATCGCCGCACAAGTTATTTTTTGACGGGATTGCTTTACCGCAATCTTTGCAACGGTGTATGACATGGGTAGATGCAAATGGGGTTGAATAGTTTGTAAAATCGGGGTGAATGTGCTTGAATGGCTGCTCCGGGACTTCTTTGTATTCGATACACGGTTGTGTTAATTTTGCATTAACTCCGCGTGATTTCCAATAGCAGGCTTTTCTGCAAAATAAGATCTTTCCGCTCGCCGATGCCTGGTTGTATTTTATCCGGGTGGTTTCAAACCAACTCCCGCAGATGGGACATCTAACCAGTACATGCGTCTTGCAGTGCTTATTTATGAGGGTCGAAAGCCTGGTTCCCTTTATTGTATTTATGTATGCCGGAACCGCCTGCAAATTTTCAATGCTGTCATTTGTTTTGTCGCCGTCGATGTGATCAATTTCATATCCTGGTGGTATGGTACACTTGTGGGTTACTTCATATAGGTATCGGGCATATAGCACTCCGATTAGGTGTTGGCTACCGTGGGTAATATCCATGCAGTCGATTACCATCCGGTTTTCGGCCTTATGAAGCCTGGGACCGGATGATTTATACTTCTCATACGGGGGAAGTAGCTGCCTAAATGTAATACCCTTGGTCTCGCTCATGCCCTAAATATAGCAATTTTTATCGCTTTCTTGCCGGGTGAACGGTGAGCCACTCGAACTGCGGTTTGAAAAGTTTCAGCTGCGAGGGGTTCGCAATCGCCACCTGGTTGCCGTCATCGTCGTCGATGGAGGCCGTGACTACATTGCGGAGGTTCCTGCGGAGCATGAGGTCGGTCGCCTTGGGTTTCGCTGCCTCGACTGTCGCGCAGTCGATGCGCCCGGCGCAGAAGTTCATGGTCTTCCCGCCGATGTTGGTTGTAAAGTTGACTACAAACATTTTACCTGCCTTGCGTTTTCGATTGCCGAGCTGACAATGCGCACGGACTTGTCGAGCACCTCGTCATAGGGGTTGTACCTGTCCGTAACTACATAGACGGTCTTGAACGGCTTCTTTTCTCCCTTGCGGTACACTTCGATTGCTTCGTGGGTTTCCACGCCATCGACACGGTAGCCGCAGATGATCGTGATGTCCGGGAGCTGGATGTCCATGTCTTCGTGGGCTTCCCTCATGTCGGCGAGGGCTACCTTGATGTCACGATAGAGATTTTCTTCTGCCATGGGAAAATAAAAAATTTTAGTAGCGCATATCGGATTTGAACCGATGATCTACGGAATGAGGGTCCGTTGTCCTGGGCCGCTAGACGAATGCGCCGAGAGTTAAAGGTGATACTAGCGGGGGGCGGATTCGGACCGCCGCGCTCCTTTCGGAAGGCCGGGGTATGAACCCGGTGACATCGACCACTAGTCGACCCCGCGTCGATGATTGAAATATAGCAAAAAGTTTAGATGTTGTGCATGGTTCCGCCTGTATTTTTTGCAATTTCGTTCGCCCAGGCCTTCCTCATGCCTTCCTTGTAGACACGGATGGTGTCGGGCGTGGCCGGGATCTTGACCACATTGCTGCGGTTGCATGGACCGCCGATGGAAATCGGGTTGACATGCTTCTCGCCTTTGTCGAGGAAACGGACCACGACTGGCTTGCCGTTCGCCGTGGTGAAAAACTTAGTGGGTTCTTTTTCCATTTCGCTTCTCCTGTTTCGCCACCATGTCGGCGTAGCGGCGGTTGAGTTCGTCGGCCACCTTTTGGCAGCCGGGTTTCGACGCGAAGTATTCGTCCACCATGATGTGGGCCGGGCCGTTGTCGGACACATAGACATGGCTCATGGTCACCGGGACGAAGCTGCGCATGATTTCGACCACCTTCACCTGCCTGCTGTGGAGGGTGCCCTTGATTTCGAGTTCGTCCGCGATCGCCTCGTCGGACATGGGGTCGCCGCAGTCGTCCGCGACGCAGAACATGTTGCGGCCCCTCATGCACGGGAAGGGGGCTGCCGCTTCCACCACGGTGAAGTGCTGCGGGATGTCGGTTTGTTTTGTCTTTGCCATTCGGTGTCTCCTTTTGATGACCCCCTTATGTGACGGGGGTGGCGCCTGGGGGTGGCGCCTCCCGTGATTCCCGGGACCCAGGCCTGGGACTTTAACCGCTTCAAAAACGGTTATTATCCCTGGTTTGGGTCCTTAACCGTTGCATTTGCGACGGTTAGAAGGACGGGTCGCAGTATTCCTCGGCCTTGCCGATATACCATTCGTTGCAGCCGAGACGCTGCGTGAGGACGGTCTCGAACTTGCAGTACCCGTTGGAATCCCTTACCACTTCCCCGGCAGCGTCCCTCACCATGCGTTCCACTTCGACGCGGTCGCGCCATCTGCCGTTGCGGAAAACGAGATGCTTTACGGTGCCTTCCGGGTCGGATTCATACTTGTATTCCTGGTGCTCGGAGATGCCGCAGTTGTCGGTCCTGGTGTACTTCAACGCGCGGACCTTGATGTGCTTTTCGTCGGTGACCTCGATCACCTCGTAGGCGTGGCGGTCGGACCAGAGGAGTTCGGTCACGCCCATCCCCACCTCGGGGGTCTTGGAGGTTGCCCGTCCGTGGATGCGGTTCTGCACCGATCCGTACCATTTCATGCGTCCCATGTTAGCGCCTCCAAGCGTAGTTGCCGTGGCCCTGCGGGACACCCTTCTTCATTTCGCAATACTGGTCGAAGACGCCCATCTGCTTCGCGAACTCGGCCACATGGCGGCGGGTGGTCGCGGAGGAGGACCACTTGTCGAGGAGGGTCAGCTTGCCGTTGGCGAACTTGGCGACCGGGGTGTTGTAGGAGAGGAGGGTCTTGGTGCCCTTGCCGTTGTCATCGACGAGGGCCTTGCCGTAGAAGGACTTGCGGGAATCGTGCTGTGCTGCGAGTTCGGAAATCATGGTGTCTCCTTTGTTGAAGTTTCCGTTTCTTGTAGCCCGTCTATGTGACGGGGGTGGCGCCTCCGGGCCGGGGTTCCGTGATTCCCCCCGCTACCCGAGGTTTTCCAGGTTGACGAACCCGCGGTCGCGGAACCCGTCGATGTAGAGGTAGTCGCCGTTCATGCCGACCGTGTTCGGTTCGAGCTCGATGTCCTGGTCTTCGGGCATCTGATCGACGGCTTCGATTGCCTTTTGGAGTACGCGTTTGAGTGTTGCCGGTTTCATGGGTTGCTGATCCTTATAAGAAAACTTTGTTGACGATGTACTGCTTGTAGTCCTTGTTGAACTCCTTGATCGCGGATACGGCTTTGTCGGCGAGCACCATCGAATTGAAGATGTGCATGAGGGCGGTTCGGTAGGCCTTGCCGCTCATGCCCCACTTGATTTCGAGGTTGAGCATTGGCTTGCCAAAAAACACATCCGCTGTGGCGTAGAGGGTGATTCCGAGGTATTCATTGTTGGGCACCTTTACGGGTAAGATGACAGCGGTGATCGAGCCGTATCGGAGATGCAGGGTTTCAACTTCCGACCCTGCCGTTTCTACCGCTGCGGTCCACTGGCTGTCGCCGCGGAAAAATCCAGTTTCGACGGCTGCCGAGCGGAACCCGTGGGTCAGCTTGGCGGAATCTTCCTTCGAGATTGCGCCCCTGAAGAGGACAAAACCGGGGAGGTTGATAATATCCTTGGTAAGTTCCATGTTACGCCTCCATTGCCTTGACATAGTCGTCGAGGACCTTCTTGACGGCCTTGAAACGGCCATTCTTGCGGACCTTGGCGTATTCCTTGAACACATCGAGGTTGCTGCTGCCAGGTACCGGGGTCCATCCGGCAATAGCCACCTTGATGACATCGAGGACGGCGATTTCGGGCTGTTCCGGGTTGCTCACGGAGAAGCACATCTCACCCTCGCCGTCGAATTGCAGTTTCAGCACGGCGACAAAGCGGTGGGTCTTCTTGACGAGGTGGGAGTAGCCGTTCGTCGATGCCCAGGTGGGCCAAAACTTGGCCTTGGTGAGGACTTCGAGCTGCTTGACGCACTTGTTCTTCTTGACTGTCGCGGCGCAGGCTGCGTTTGCCTTGACGAACTGGCGATCCATAAATTCTTTTTCGGACTTGGTCATGGTGGTGTCTCCTTTTGATGGCCTCGGTATGTTACGGGGGTGGCGCCTCCGGGGCGGTGTTCCGTGATTCCCCCGGGCTACTTCAACCCGAAGATCGCGGTCTCGCACTCGCTGATGGAGAGCTTGAACTCCGTCGGGAGATCGTTGCTGTCGTTCTTGAAGGTGATCAGTTCCTTCTCCCCGCCGTGGTCGGAGGACACTACGGTGACTTCCTCGCCGTCGCAGCAGGCATACGCGGTCGATCCGTTGTCGAGGTCGTAGTAGTCCTGGCCGCTTTCGGTGATATGGCGGATGGCGTGGCCCGCGTCGGTCACGGCGATGCCCGTGCTGTCCGAGGGCTTGGACTCGAAGAGCGTCTTGAGGGAGATGCACACCCTGGAACCGGGCGTAAGCATTTTGTAATCTTTTGAAGTTTTCATGTCGCCTCCTTGGCTGGCTGGGAATATGTGACGGCGGGGCGCCTACGGGGCAGGATTTCCGTGATTCCCCCGCCCTGGAAATTCAAAAATTTGGGGCGCCCATCCAGGCGCCCCGGGGAGACACAAAATTATTTTTTCGGCTGACAGAAGTAGTCGTAGCTGCTGTCGAAGAAGTCGAGATGGAGATTGACGGAGTCCAGCTTGTCCTCGTCGTATTTCTTCCCGGGCTGTTCGCCGTCGGTGTTGGGACAGTAGAGCACGGTGTCTTTCGGGAGGATCTTGGCCTCGGTGTAGCCGTCAACCGCCCTGTCGATGTAGATTTTCACGCCATACTTTTCCTTGATGGCCTTGATGTATTCGCCTATCTGGGAAAGCATCTTCGCGCCCTCGGCAAGGTTCTGCTGCACAGTTTCGCCGAGCTGCGGTTCGAGTTCTTCGCGGCGTTTCTTGTAGTAGTTGAGGAACTTGTCGAGGATCTGCTTCAACGGGCAGGGGGCGCCCGGGGCGATGTTGAAGTCGCCCGGCTTGATGTTCATGTCTGAGTAGTCGTCGAGCGGGCCGTCCGTGTTATCGGCGTAGATATTGACATACCACGGGTCCTTGGCATCGTCTTCCGCGACGAAGGTGAGGTCCATGACGAGGTCGTGGTCGTCGTTCATTTCATTGTAGTGCATGGCTACGCGGAAGTCGAGGTACGGGTCGTTGTTTTCGGCCCAGGAAGTGTTGATCTTGACCTTGTCCTTGAGCGTCGGGTCTAGCTCGATTTCCGTGCGGGCATTTGCCTCGATGAGTTTGCACCATCCGTCCATCATGGACTTGTCGGCGCCGCGTTTGGTTGCGTTCGGGATGAGGGAAATTGTGTTTGCGAGTGTGATAAGGCTCATGTCGTGTCTCCTTTTGATGTCCGGGATATGTGACGGGGAGGCGCCCCGCCTACATGTCCACCGTGATTCCGGCTTCCGCGATCTTCTCCTTGGACCACCCGGACAGGAGCATCCTTGCGGTGCGTTCGCCGAGGTCGCCCTTGTAGATTACCTTGTCGCTTCCCTTCGCGAACTTCCATGTGCGGACATACTGTCTGCTGCGGGGATGCGGCTTGCGGGGCTGTCCCATCACGCGGAAATTGTCGTGGATGTGCCACAGGTCGGCCTTGGTTTCCTCGTCGGACTTCGGGTATTCGTAGCTGGCGTAGGTGTCGCCATAGTGGAAGATGAAGTTCTTGTCCATGTCGAACACCCACATCACGGCGAAGTCGCAGCACCAAATCATGTTGTGGGCCTGGGCGGCCTTGTACATGCGGATATTGATGTCGCTTTCCATCGCGGGGATTTCGTCGAGCGAGAACTGGAAGCAGCTCGCTTCATGGCCGCTCTTCGGGCTGTCGAGCATGTCGCGACCCGTGAAGCCACGCTTTGTGTTGTTTTTGACATCGGCGCTGCTGTAGATGGCCGATACATGGGTGGTGCAACAGAAAGTCGAACGGGTACGGTTCGTTATGTGTTCGAGGTCGTGGCTCGAAAACTTGTTGTTGCCGACGATACGGCCGAGGCCTTTCCACAGCTGCATGATGTCATCGTCGGACATGGCGCGAAGTCTGTCGCCGATGTCCCTAGCGTCGTCGTGAACGAAGATTGCACGGGCGACATTGCCCGACTTCATTATCAAATAACCGCGTGTTCCCATGATGTTGTCTCCTTTTGATGTTCTCGATATGTTACGCCAGGGCGGCTTCCGGGAGGCTTACCCGTGATTCCGGGAGGGGCTGGCTGCCGGATGCCGGGACATCCTTGAAGTCGATGATGCGGGTTTCCGGGTCGTACCAGGGCTTGGAGGGGAACTCGTTGAACTCCGCCTGGGTGTAGATGAAGCCGTAGTCCCTTCCGCGCCGGGCGAACACCTGGCGCTTCGCGTCGGCCATGTCGGTTGCCTCGATCCTGGCGAGAGTGTTGCCGAGAACCGGGTCTGTAAAGGAAAAGTTTACATAGAAGATCATGGGGTTTTCTCCTGGAAACGGAAAGGCCCCGGCGGGTGCCGGGACCGTTGGACACGAAAATTTAAAAATTATTGGAGCTGCTTCTTGTAGTTCTCGAACACATCATTCATCTTGACGGTGTAGTCTGCGATGAGCTTCTCGGTTACCTTCTTGGCCTCGTCGGTGAACTTGGCCAGGATTTCGTCGAGACGGTCCGGCTGATTCCATGCCGGGATGGGTTCGCGGAACACGGAGCTGTCGATGGCGCCGTTCTCGTACTGTTTCGATGCGCGGACCATGTCGAAAATCCATTTTTCGATCCGTTCCTTGAACACCGGGAAGGTGAGAAGGGAGTAGTCGTATTCGTCGTTCGGGTTCGTCTCGAAGTGGCCCTTCATCGCGGCCTCGAACTCGTTGTGGAGCAAGTCGCAGATGTCGGTGTAGCGGGTGCCGTCCGGGAGGACGCCGATGAACGGGGAGGCATCCTTGTCTGCGATCAGGAGGGTGCCGATGCGCTGTTCGTGGACGGAATTGCCGCCAGCTTCACGGTCACGGCGCGGCTCGACCTGGAAGTTGAGGCGGAGACGGCCGATGTTCACCGCGCCGAGGATGCGACCGTCGCTGTCCATGCGGCGGAGACAGTCCTTGAATAGGACGAACTGTTCCTGCGTCATGTCCCATTCGATGCGCGGGGGCATCGTGTGCTTCTCAATAAGGGCGGCAAGGTCCGCATGGCCTCCGCGCTCAGCCTTCTCGCAGTGGGTTTCACCGTTGTCGTCAGGGTAAAAGACTGCGACGCAGGTCAACGCGTTGTCGCCTATCGGGTTGAGGATGAAATCTTCTCGGGCGGTTACCGTGTTTCCGTTACGGTCAACCTGCATCTTGATCGTGATGGTGTCATTCGCGACGGAAATGACGGGTTCGGCTGTGCCGGAGGGGACGATTTTTGCACCGCTGATCGAGCGGATGGTTTCCGTCATTCGTTTGACTGTCGTGTTGATTGCTTTGATTGCGTCGTTCATGGAATGGAACATGTTAAATCTCCTTTTGATGGTCCCGGTATGTGACGGGGAGGCGCCCGGGGAGGCGCCTTCCCGTGATTCCCCCTCCCCTACGGGTCCAGGTCGAGGAGGCATTCGTCGTTATCGTCCAGGAACTCGATCCCGCAGTCGATGGTGTCGAAGCCCTGGGTCGGGGACAACGCGTTGTCCGATTGCGAGGGCGTGGCCATGATGGCGTTGATGCGCTTCCATTTCCCCGAGGGGACGGCATAGAGGGCGGGCATACCCTTGGCCATGCCGAAAACAAAATAAAGATCCGCGCCGTTCCGCTTCGCGGTCTCGACGAGGTTCTTGGCCGCAGCCGTGATTTCGTCGAGCGCGGACTGTTTGAGGTTCATCTTGCTCATCCGTTTTCTTCCTTGTCCGCGATGATGTCGAGGACCTTCATGGTGTCGTGCTTGGCGAAGATGCCGAGGTCGCCGGGATACTTGGCGCAGAAGTCGCGGAACTGGTTCGCGAAGGTGACCGCGTCTTCCATGTACTTAGGCAAGTCCGCGAGGTTCTGTTTGAGAGTGGCGAGGTGATCCTTCAGTGTCGGGATGATCTTTTCGTGGATGATGTCGATAAAGACCTTGGCCGAGGCGCCTTCCTTGACGGGTTCCGTTCCCGGGGCGTAGCGAGGGAAGTAGTAACGGGAGTCGAGGTGTTCGGACGGGCCGCCTTCGAGGCCAGCCTTGTCGGCCTCTTCCTTGCTCACGGCGCTGATTTCGATGTCGATGCAGTCGGTCTGGCCTTTGTCGTAGCGCGGATCGAACTTGACCCAGGGCCAGGATTCGCCGGAACGGAAGGTGTAGCGTTCGCCGAGCTTGTCGAGGGCGAAGTTCGCTTCGAAGCGGGAACGGTCGGTGCCGTCCTTCTTCGGGTTGTACACCACGCGGGAAAGGGCGAGAATTTCGCTTTCCTTTTCGTGGATGCGCTTTTCGAGTTTTTCTGCGAGGGTTTTCTGATGGCTGAGTGCCCAAGTGTTCATGTTGTGTCTCCTTTGAAGATGTCCCCTATATGTGAAGGAGGGGCGCCCGGGGAAGGCGCCTCCCGTGATTCCTAGAACTCCGTGGTGAGGGGTTTCCAGGGCTTCACCAGTTCCGGGTCGGGTTCAGTCCCGCCCTTCACGGCGGCGAAGCGTTCGTCACCTGCGGCGTGGACCACGGGCATGATTGCGATGGCGAGGTTGACGGCGCCTTCGTGGCCGTAGCCGATCATCGGAGCCGTCGCGTCCCCGGTGCAGTGGAGTTTGATTTCCGAACCGAGATACTTCTGTGCCGCGTCGATTGCGACCTGCATGTTTTCGAGGTGCATGTAGGGAACCTTGCTATCCACCTTGCTGTAATATGCAGTTTTTGTGTCCGGGCCATGCTGTCCGAACGGGATGCACTTGAAAATCGACGGGTAGGGAGCCGAGTTTGCGTTGACATATTGCCATCCGCCGTTCTTCTTTCCGGGATTGGCGATACATACGCAGTCCGGGAGGCCGTCGGTGAAGGTGAACTTACGGGGAACGCGGGTGATTTCGCGGGTGGCCGGGTCGGTCCTTTCCTCGGTGTGGCACATGTAGTCCGTGGCGTGTTCCATGGAAACCGGAGGGAGGCCGCACTGCGCGGCGAAGTCGTTCGCGAAGTAGAACGGATCGTCCACCTTGACGAAGAGCGCCCTGAGGGCGTTGGTCGCGACCATCACGCCGTTGCGGCGGTCGAAGAGGATGCCGCAGAGCGGGAGGCGGGTCGGATCCTTGGAAACGAACTTGAGAAGGGTGTTGATGACTTTGTGGTTGCGTCTTGTTGCCATATCGGTGTCTCCTTTTGGTTGGCTCGCCCTATATGTGACTGCGGTGGCGCCTCCGGTGGCCTTTTCCGTGATTCCCCCGTTCCGGGGACCGGGAAAAGGAAGGCCCCGTCCGGCCCCGCTATGGCATAGTGTTGTGTTGTGGCAAAATGCGGTGCGGGGTGAGACTGCGGCAGGGAGACCGCAGGGACGGGGCCGAAAGGCTAGAAGCCGGGGTGTTCCTTGCTGAACGCGGCCTGCATGGCGCGGACTTCATCCCACGGGACTTCGCGGATGGGGGTGATGGTCTCGACGAGGATCCAGGCGCCGCCCTGCTTCAACGGACGGTCGTACTTGCAGGTCTTGCCTTCCGCCTCGCACTCTATCCATACGCGGTGTTCGCCGCCCTTCTTGTTCTCGACAAGGTGGGGCGCCACGGTGGAAAAGCAGCAGTGCCATCCTCCCGTCTTGTTGTCATCGACGGAACGCGGGGCGAAGCCCTTGGTCGGGACATACTTGCAGTGCATCTTCTGCCCGAACACGAAGGGGGTCTTCGCGTCGATGAAGAGGGGATAGCACTTGCCGTCCCTGCGCTTCTTCACGAGTTTGTAAACTTTCATTTTCATTTCCCCTTACATATCGAAGTTTTCGTGGGTGCACCTGTCGAGGTCCATCACGACCTTGCGGGTTTTCAGCTGCGCGGTGATGTTGACTTCCGGGAATGTCTCGCGGATAATCTTCATCAGCTCGTCGAGGTTCTTTTTCAGCTCGCCGACAACCCGTTCGGGTTCGCCCGGGCAATACTTGCTCGTAATGCGGTGCCCGGCGATGTCCATCGGGTGCATGTAGGCATGGAAGCTGTCGGAATTGAACTCCTCGCAGGAGCTGTTGCCCTTCGGGCAGGGCTTGAAAAGGCTGCCCTTGAACCAGCTCGGCCCGTTCTCGCGGAGCTTGCTGCACATTTCGGCCCAACGGTCCGGGTAGGACGGCTTTTCGGGATCCGGTTCGACGATCCATCCCGTGCCCCATCCGTAGAGGCCCTGGATGTTGAGGTTGTATTCGATATACGCGACTTCTCGCATGGTGTGTCTCCTTTCGATGGTCACGGTATGTTACGGGGGTGGCGCCTCCGGGGCGCCTTTCCGTGATTCCCCCTACTTGGCGATGCCGGACTTTACCTTGGCCGAGGTTTCTTCCCACCAGTCGGGGATGGCGTCGGTTCCTTCGCCCTGCTCGCAGTAGGTGTTGCGGATGGAGAGCATTTCCGGGCCGTTCGCGATGGTCTCGGCGAACGGGGCGCCGCTGCCGTCCTCGCTCTTGTAGACATCCTCGGGGAGGGCGTGGACCACGCCGGTACCTTCGGCATCGTCGTAGGAGAGCTTGCAGTCCGCAGCCGCCACGATGGCGGAGGCCTCGTCAAACATGTTCCGGGCGAGGATAAGGAGTGCATCGCGGGACAGCGGGACGAAAGCGTCGCGGTGGTCGGCGACACGCTCGTACTGGTCGGCGAATTGCGGGACCACCCATTCGAGGACATTCTCCGCGTTGACTTCGCGGTCTTTCGGGAAGTCGGTGCATTCGATGGTTTCGTCGAGTTCGTAGTAGGTGCCGTTGTCCTCGCCACGCATGGTGGACTTGAGGAGGATGGCGCCCTTCTTGGAGAAGAGGTTGTCTTCCTTGACTTCGGATGCCATGACATCGAGGGTGAGGTCGTCTTCGCGGTTGTCGTACTTGAAAAACTTATTCTGCATGGTGTGTCTCCTTTTTACATGCAAGATATGTGAAGGGGTGGCGCCTGGGTGGCGCCTTCCCGTGATTCCTACCAGATGATCTTGTTGTAGCGGAACCCGCCGTCCGGGTCGGTCACTCCGCCGTCAACCACCTTGGCCGTCTTGAAGCGTTCGGACTGCGCCGCGTAGATGGCGTCGAGTTCCTGCTCGGAGAGGACATGGGCCTGCTTCTGTTCCTCGGTGAGGGGCGGGACATTGGACCCGTTCGCGGGCTGCAACGGCATCATGAAGTTGAAGCGGCCACGGGAGAGCCATCCGTGGAAGTCTTTGTAGCAGAGGCAGGTGTTCGCCATCTTCATAGCGGAGATTACCGCGTCGCGGTGGATTTCCTGCGGGGTCTGCAAGTAGAAGTAGGCGATCCCCATGCGCTGTGCCTCGGGGTCGCGGGCGCAGATGTCCTTCTTGCGCTGTTCGACTTCCGCCTCGATTTCGGGGTCGGACATTCCGATGCGCCCGGTTTCATACTTGGAATTGCTCATGTTCGTGTCTCCTTTTGGATGTCCCCCCTATGTGATCCCCGGGATGCGTCGGGGGGACTTTCCCGTGATTCCCCGGAGTTATAAACTATCGTCGAAAACACCTATCCGGTTTACGACTATGGAAATGACAGCACTCTGCAACCTGCAACACGGCTTCCACCAGGATGCCCAGGGGCCTCTCTGCGAGGCGGTAATCAGCGCGACCAACCTCATGTTCGAGTCTGTCGTGCGCCCGTTCTTCGAGGGTGCCAACAGCAACAGCGTGTTCGTCGAAGGGCACACGGTCGATCCGAACGCGCCGATCTTCACGAACATCCGCGAGGGCAAGTGGGACACCACGGGCGACCTCGACCACGACTATCCTATCTTCATGGCCTCCATGAACAAGACGAAGCACCCCGGCTCCCTCACGCACTACACCCTCGACGAATACAAGGCGAAGGGCGCACGGCTGTACAAGGTCGCGGGCTACGATGCCGGGTTCGCCGTGTCGGGCGACGGCGACATCATTTCCGTGCACAACAACAGCGACTACGCGGCTGTCGCGCCGGAGCTTATCAAGAAGGCAATCGAATACGGGGGCGACCACCTCGACCATTACGACTTCGGTCGGCTGAACGATGTCTACGGTGGCGCCGGGTTCGAGAAGTTCGAGGAATACGACTGGGATGACCAGTACGCCCCGAAGGAGTGGGACTACGAGAAGGACGGGCGCCCGAAGGTAATCATGCGCGGTCTCCCCTCCTACCTCGAAAAGCGCAACGTCCCTGCCACCCCCGTGCAGAACTAAAAGCGAAAAATTAAAAGGCCCCCGGAAGTCCGGGGGTCTTTCTTTTACATCGAAAGGAGCTTTCCGTAAAGGTCGGAAATGTGGTAGTTCAGCTTGTACGCGTCGGGCCGGAGTTCCTGGGTCTTCTCGTCGATGTAGATGCGCTTGTTCAGCTCAATCATGATTGACGGGGTGCCGAAGGCGCCGACGATGGAGTTGGAGAACGGGCGGTTGAGGCCTACCTTGTACCCGCACATCTCGAAGTGCGACTTTACGAGGTCGATAATCTCCTTGCCCGGATAGGACGCGTCGTGTTCATCGTTGAAGCCGATGCAGACATCGACATCCTCTCCCGTGGCGTTGCCCGCCTCGTCGTAGTCCGACGGGTAGGAGTGCGCGTCGATGAGGAGGGTTCCGTCGGCTGCCGTGAGGTTGCGGAGGGTTTCGTGGTAGCCGCGGTAAGCATCCATCAGCGATTCGCGTTCCTCGTCGGAGACCGTGCGGATGGACTTGCCGTCCTTGGTCGCCGTGTAGATGATGCCCTGCCCCTGCGCTTCCATGGGGTCGTTCTCGAGGCGCTCCATGTCAACCGTGTATCGGTTGAGCGAGGCCTTGTGGAGCAGGACCGCCCGGATGCCGAGTTCTTCCCTCATGCGGTTCTTGGGGTCGCGGAACACCACATCAATGTTGCTGTCGTTCCACTTGACCGCCTCCTGCCGTGCGAGGCAGGGGTTGCTCCACTTGGAGAAGTCATCCGGCACGGGGGCCGAATGCGGTATGTTCACTACAATCTGTTTGATGTTCATGTCAAACTCCTTTTTTCTGCCCGGGGTATGGGACCCGCAGGACAGAAATATAGCAATAATCCGTGATTCCGGGTTACCGCCGTCACAAAAAGTGAATAATTTTTGTTACGGCGCGTCGTACTTGGCGAGGTCCTCGAACATGTGTTCGTAGGCCGCGTCGAGGTTCCCCGCAGCCTCGGCGATGTCGCGGAGCAGCTGCTCGATGTCCGTGCCGGGGCGGATTTCCTTGGCGGACACTTCCACCGGGGTATATCCTTCGTAGAAAATCTTGAATGTGCGGTATTCGAGGAACACGATGCCCGTGGCGTGGCCGTAGTTCGCGGAGTATTCGACCGTGGTCGTCCGTTCGTTGCGGGTGAAGATCATGCCGTCCTTGGCGAGCTTGTTCAGCAGTTCATCCTCGATTTCGAGGGCGAAGTTGACATCGTAGCATTCGCCGTTGTCCGTGTCCGTGGAGAGTTCACCGCCGTCCATCTGCGTAGTGTAGATGTTGGCCTGGATTTCGCCCGGGACTTCCTCGTTCGGGAAGAGTTCGAGGTTGTAGGCGAGGCCATGGAAGCCGAACCCGTACCATGTGTCGTCCGTGATGTCCTTGGGGGACTTCTCGTTGATGGCGACCATGACGGTCTCGACCTTCCCGCGCTTGCGGGGCACATTGATGCGGACTGCGAGGCCGCTGTCGGTCTTGACGATGGAAAGCATCGCGGGGATGAGCAGGTCGTTGGTGCGGTCCTTGCCCATGGAAGGTTTGAGCGTTTCTGCCATAAGAATATCTCCTTTCGTTGAACGCCCCCTCTATGTTACGGAGGGGGCGTGTTGATCGGTGGTCATCCGTGATTCCGGCAAGGCGCGAGTGTTTAGGATGTTTAGGTGTTTTGGTTAAGCGCTGCCGGGCCGTCACGGTGTATTAACACTGTCTTATGCGGATCCCCGTAATCTTGAAGAACGCTTCCTCCGCGTCGCAGGTAGCCTGCATCATGTCCGCGAACTTCACGGGTCCGTCCTTGCCGGGGAACACCGCGAAGGTGTCGGATGCGAAGTCCTCGCACACGCGGTAGAAGACATCGGCTGTCTTGGTGTCGCCCTCGATGTGCTTGTGGACGAGGTAGGCGGTCATGTCCTCGGGGTTCTCGCGAACCTTGGCGGGCGCCTCGATGATGTTGAAACCTGCCGCCTGGCAGAGGGCCTTGAAGTAATAGGACTTGTTCATGCGTTCCTCGAAAAATGAAAAATAGTTATTTTAAGTCACGATGATGATAACAATTACCATCAGTTAGCATAATTGAACAAGTTTTGCTTGTTTTATCTATTTCTACTTCAACTACTTGCATTGTTTCATTTGTGCTTTTGACAGTTACTTCGTCTTCGTTGTGTAATTTTATTGCGCGAGAAAATTCCATATCGTCTCCAATGAAAAATAAAAAATCCGGCGGGGCGAGGAATCGTCCGTCCCCCACGGTTGCCCTCCAGCGTCTCCGCCGGGCTATCCTACCCCTGCCAAGGGTCGCCGGGTTGAAAATCTTATGCCGTCTCCGAGAGGACGAAGCCAGGGACGATCGGTTCGCGGTTCGCATCGCGCTTGCCCTTGAGGTAGTAGCGCTTGCGGTTGAACAGCACATACTGGTTGCCGTCGTCGGTTTCCAGGTCCCCCTTCGTGAGGCACGCCTTGAGCTGGATGCTGTCTCCGACGAGGAGCTTGCCGTAGGGGATGGCGTGGCGGTTGCCGAACATGGGTTGCACCCAGTAGATGACCGACATGACGGCGGGCTTGATGTCGAACGCCAGGCGCACCGCGTCGTGGTAGTTCACATCCTTGGACCATTCCTGGCACTGTTGCAGGCAATACTGTCGGTAGGACTTGCGTTCGTCCTCGTCCTTGCACTTGGCGAGCTGTGAACGGATCCATTCGAGGTAGGCCTTGACCTTCGCCTTGTTGTGGGCGACGGTGTTCTTCCTGGTGGAAGGCTTCGCATTGACGAAGGGCTTGGGGTCGATGTGGTGAAGTGTGCTCATGTCGTGTCTCCTTTCGATGTCCCGTCTATGTGACGGGGAGGGCGCCCCGGGAGGCGCCACCCGTGATTCCCTGCGGCCTATCGCTTCTTCACGGGCTTGCCGGGGTTGAGGATGGCTTCCTTTTCCTTCACGCTCAGCTGGCTCCACTTGGCGTCGAGGGCGGCTTCCTTGTTGCGGGAGGCCTTCTGCTTGGCCTGGAACTTGTTCAGCTTGTCGAGGACCGTCTTGCCATGGTCGGCTGCCGCGGTTTCCTCGCGTTCGAGACTGACCACGCTTTCCTTGATGCTTGTGGTGACTTCGCCGAGGAGCTTGACCAAGTCCTTGACTGCGCTTCCCGCATCCCAATGGCAGGTCGCCGTCCATGTGGCGCCGTCATAATGTCCGTTCCCGTCGCCGAACATGTCGCCGTCCACCGGAAGCTCGATGGTTCGGAGTTCGCGGCTACATACGGAACCTGCCGGTACCCTGTACACGCGGACCTTGCCAAGCTCGTCCACGGGCATCCAGTAGAACAACGGCCATGCGCGGTCGGCGGTCACCACGGCGAGGACGGCCGAGGGAACATCCGGTCGGAGGGCTTCGATTTCCGCCACGAGGTTGTCGAGGGTTTCGATGAAGCGGGTGTTTTCCGGTATGCTGTCCGTCGAAATTTCGCCCGCCGTGCGATACTTGGTCGCGGCATGGACAAAGATGTATTTGCCGTCCGGGCGTTGGACTGCGGGGCGGATGTGGTAGATGCGGCTGTTCGGCTGGCGTTCGGTGCTGGGGGCGATTGCGTAAACGATCTTGTCGGTGCTAGAAATGTGGTTCATTGTCGTGTCTCCTTTCGATGTCCCTGATATGTGACGGGGAGGCCTCCCCGGAGGGCGCCTCCCGTGATTCCGATGGCTAGGTTTGCAAAAATGAAAAATTAAGAATCAAATTCCCGGCCCAGGCCACGGAAGTCCTTGTCCATGATATACGCGATTTCGTCGGTGTTGTGCCCGTCGCGGTAAAGTTCCTGCACCTTGCGGCGGTCCGCCTCGTCGAGGTAGAACCAACCGCGGGCGCGGCACTTCGCCGATACGGCTTCCCATACCTGCTCGAAGTCCATGTTGCCTCCCTTACCCGTCGCCGTTGTCGCAGAGGTCCTCGGCGAGGGATTCATGCCCACGCTGATAGCGGTCCTGCATACGGTCGAGCATTTTTACGATATCTTCCTTGGGTGGTTCATCGCAATCGGGGATAAGCGGCATGATTCCCGCCAACCACGAATCACCTGCACAGATGTGCACACCTGTCCTGCCGAGGCCCATGAGGCCGTAATCGGCGAGGCACCTGCCCCCGGTGCGGGTGCGTTCCACGGCCTTGATGCAGTCAAGGAGCGCAATCTCGCTGAAGGGGCTGAACACGGCGCCCGTCTTGGGGAGCGGCACTAGGTTGTCGGTGGACGGGGAGCCCTTGCTTGACGGGAGGATATGGCGGTAGTTAGGGTAGCGGAAGCCATCGTCGTTGCGCGGGATGTCCTTGAAGAACATCAGGATGCCGTCGCCGCTCGGATCTTCGAGGACCTTGCAGCGGTGGATGGTCGCCATGTTTTCCTTGCTGATGCCCACGGAACCGTCATCGGTGAAGATGAAGATGATGTTCCCGTTGGTCGCCGTGAAGCGGCCCAGGCGCGGTTCGTAGAAAATCGGGTGAAGGTTCGGGCGGCTCTTGTCCGTTGAAACCACCTTGCGCATCTTGGAAAGGATGGTAGCGGTGTGTGCCATAGAAAATGTAGCCATAGTCGTGTCTCCTTTTGATGCTCCCCGTATGTTACGGGGGTGGCGCCTTGGATGGCGCCTCCCGTGATTCCTAGTCCTGCGGCTCGAAGGAATCTTCTTCCACGAAGCGGGAGTTGCCTTCCTTCGAGGTGAGGTCGAGGGCCTCGAACTTCCTGCGGGCTTCGGCCTCGTTGGCAGCGGTGATATAGACTTCGCTGCGGTAGGTGATGCGGAATTTCTTGCCCCCTTCGGGTTCCTTCGGGGTTTCCGGCTCCTGTTCGGGTTCAGCCGGAGGGACAACCTGGAGTTTGAGCATACCGCCGCCCTCCATGTCGATTTCCACTTCGTTCCCCTTCATGAGGTCGTCATAGACGGCGCTCACGAGTTCGCCGATGCCGAGTTCGCCCGCTTCGGCGCGGTCATACATGTCGTTGTCTTCCTTGCCGATGCAGTCGAGGATTCCTTCGGAGATATGGCCCGGGACAATCTTGCCGTCATTGTCGATGGCTTCCTCGTATTCGAGGAAGTTGCGGAGCTGGTCGGTCCCGGCATTGGCACAACCTTCCATGGTTTCGCGGAGGACCGGGGTGAGACGGTCAACCTTCGGGGTGAACTGGCCGGAATAGCATACATCGCCTACGAGGCAGAACTGGGTGGGCTTGGAATTTTCCATAATCATGTCTCCTTTTGATATGCCCCTTATGCGAAGTCCACGGTGTCGTGGACCTCCGGGTCCGTGATTCCTTTGGGCAGCTTGACCTTGATGAGGTCGTATTTGCGGCGGGAGGTGTAGTTCTCCCATCCGTTGTCCGGGGTCTCGATATACGGGTAGCCGAGGGACTTCAGTCGCTTGACATCGGCGTGGAGGTCTTTCAGCTGTTCGCGGTCGAGGCGGTGGAGGTGCTTGGGGTTCCACTTCTTGTAGAAGCCCACGAAGGAACATCCGCGACCGTTGGCCTTGGCCTCGTCGTTGGCGATGGCGAGCGCGGTTTCCTGGCACTGGCCTCCGTTGCGCCACCCGCGGTGGTTCGGCCAGAACACATGGGCCGCGGTGGAGAAATACGGCTCATTGTTGGAGCCGCAACGGGAGTATTCGACCTCGAAGGTCGCATCCTTGGAAATCTTGAAGCAGATGCAAAATTCTTTTTTCTTGTAGCAGATGTTTGCCATCGCGGTATCTCCTTTTGACATGCCGTATATGTTACGGGGATGGCGCCCGGGGTGGCGCCTTCCGTGATTCCTCGCTACGCGACCTTCTTCGCCCTTACATGGCAGATTTCGCTCATGTTGCCGTACTGGGTCCCGTAGAACTTCTTCCCGTCGAGGGTGAAGCCGACATCCGTGCGGCACCCGGCGAAGTTGTGGCGGCCTTCCACCGCGTAGTCCACGGCGATTTTGAGGGTGCCGGGCCAGTTGGAAACATAAAATTTTCCGTCGCCCTTTCTCGTGAGATACAGATGATACTGTTCGCGCCCTTTGAGGCCCATCAGAGCCTTGCGGTCGCGGACGGCGCAACATGCGTAGCACACCTTCTTTCCCTCGTATATGCCGCACCCGGTCCCGCAGGTTTCGCGCTGTATCGGGAAGGGCTTGCCGCAGTCGGCGCATACGCCCGGTTCCTGGTGGGCGAAGCCCTTGTAGGCATCCCTCGTGGACTTGTCCGGGTTCACCTTGACCTCGACGGTGTAGGTGTCGCCCTTGTATTCGAGCTGCCATTCGCCGAGGTAGTCGTCGGAGACCCGGCTCCCGGTGACCTCGGCGAGGTTGCCGTTTTCGTCGGGCTTCATGAGGACGGCCTCGGTCCAGGCGCCCTCGTCCTTGGATTCGGCCCCCACGCACTTGACATCCATCACCATGCCGTTGAGGAAGGTGGCGGTACAGATGATGCTTGCGCCCGGGTCGAGGCGTTCGGTGTTGTCGAGGGCGCGTTGGATGCGTTCGGCGGTTTCGGGGAAGAGTTCGATTGTTGCGTTGTAGTTCATGGGTATCTCCTTTTCGATGTCCGCCCTATGTTAAGGGCGTGGCGCCTCCGGGGGCGCCTCCCGTGATTCCTGCTAGGCCTCCGCGAGGAACTTGTCGGCGAGGGCGAGCGGTTTGAGGACATTCGAGGCTTCCTTGTTGAACTCCGCCTCGATTTCGCGGGTGCACATCCCGAGGGCTTCGCGGTCGCTGTTGCCCCACCCAGCTACCTGCCGGGTGGCGTCGCGGAACTTGTAGTCCACGATGCAGTAGTGGTTGTAGTTTTCCGGGATGCTCGGGTAGTCGTGGATGTTGTCGCCGACGGTAAAGCCCATGCCTTCGAGGGCTTCCTTGTGGGTCGCGTGGAACTGGATTTCGGGCACGAATTTGTCGGCCGCGGAACAGATCTTGTCGTAGAGCTTGCGGTTCATGCAGTATCTCCTTTTCTATGGGCTTGATATGTGAAGTGGGAGGCTGCCGGGGTGGCGCCTCCCGTGATTCCTTACGATTTCGGGTCCGGGGCGACAAGTTCGCCGTCGGGGTCGTCGCCGGAATAGACGGAGAGTATCGTCCTCGACACGACCTCGTCCGAGGAAGAACAAAATTCTTCGTCCGAGTTGGAGGCGTTGCGGCGGATTGCGCCCTTCACCACGCCGATACGGCTGTCGCCGTAGTCGTAGTAGAGGCTGCACCCGTTGTCCATGACGAATTGCAGCAGGTCACTGGCAAGCTCGCGGGCCTTGGCGAGGACCGGGTCCTTGCACTCGGCGAGGAGCGGCTTGCGCTTGATGCAGTGCTTCGGGTCGAGCGTGTAGGTGTTGTCGCTCCCGTCGTTGTAGTAGAACACGGAACCCGCCGGGAGGAGGCGCTGTCCGGTGTACCATTTCCATGTGTCGTCGCCGGAGACGGTATGGAAGTGGGCCGGGACGCGCTGTTCACAGCCAATCCATTTGAGGCCCCTCGGGCCGATGAGCAGGGTCTCCATGTTCCAGTCATAGACAAGGGCGAGGTTCCTGCCATGGAGGAAGTCGTGGAGGGCCTTGATGCGCTTCTTGCATTCATTGATAATTTCTTTCATGGTATCTCCTTGTTTTGATAGTCCCTATATGTGATCGCCGGGACGGCGCCCGCGTTCGGGATCGTGATTCCTCTCTCCCCGGGTGCAAGAAGGGGCGCCTCGCGGGCGCCCCAAGGGGAGATACAAAAATTATTTAACAGGAACCAGGGCTACGGATGGTTCTTCATCGGTGTTCACATTCTTGACGATATACTTCTTGCCACGGAAAGTAATCATTCCTTCGGAGTTCACCTCGCAGACCTTATCGTCAGACCACTTGTCGCCAACACGGATGCTCTTCATCGTGGAAGTCCACTTGATAATATCCGTGACATGGGGGATAGGCGCCTTGAAGTCGGGGTCATCCGGGCCAATGACCTGAACGAACACTTGGCGAACCTGCTCCATCAACTCCTGTGTGGGCGGCACATCGAACTTCACGGTGAAGCCAGCGCAGTCAGCGCCGCAACTCTTTACATGAGGCACGATGTATTCGTCATGCTCGTGGTAATCACCATGACGGAGGTATGCGCTCATTCGGTTTCCAAACGAGATTTGAGCGTCAGTATTGTCGAAACGATATTCCTTGTAGGTCTTAGTATCGACAGAAACCCAAATAGAGTTTTCCCTGCCACCATGCCCGTTCCAGTTTTCTACCTTAATCATTGGTATCTCCTTGTCTTGATAGTCCCTATATGTGACCGCCGGGACGGCGCCCGCGGTCGGGTTCGTGATTCCGCGCTCCCCCGGGTGTAAGAAGGGGCGCCTCGCGGGCGCCCCAAGGGGAGATACAAAAATCAATAAATTTTTACGAGGTCAACGAGGCTGGCCATGACGAGCTGCTTGTCCAGCTCCACGATTGCGTTCTTCCCGTCGGGGGCGTTCTTGTAGTCCTTCGGGATGTTGCAGACGAAGTTGCCATACCTGCCGCTGATGCAGTCGAAGCAGACCGTGTTCGTTGAGATTTTCTGCTTGTTGAGGTCGCGGTCGTAGGGAACGCCGAAGTGCTTGACGAGGAGGGCTTCCTCTTCCTTGAGGAGCGCATCTTCGAGGTCGCTCGTCGGGTTATTGGACTTCGCGTCGCGGCATATCTGACTGATGGCGGGATAGGTTTCGAGTTCCGCCTTGACGAGGTTCGCGAGGAGTTCCATGGCGCAGTCGGAGAGGAATTCGGTCGCCATGCTCTCGGAAGCGCACCCGAGGTCGTATCGGGCCACATGGCATTCCACGCCGCAGATGGTGAACTTGAACTTCTTGTTCATGTGGGCCTTCCACTTGTCGGAATTGAACTCGCCGATCGTGTCGCGGAGGTCGAGAAACGGGATTAAATACTTGGTTTCGGGCATGTCGTGTCTCCTTTCGATGCTCCCCTTATGTGAAGATGGTGGCGCCGGGGATGGCGCCTCCCGTGATTCCCATGGGCCTAGATGCGGTCGTAGAGGGTCTTTATTACGAGGTTGAGGGCGCGGCACTGTTCGGCGTAGCTATCCCATTTCAAAATTTCTTCGCAGGATGCTTCGAGGGGCTTGCCGTCCTTGCCGTTTATGGTTTCCCATTCGTCGTAGTCCGGGAGGTTTTCCGGGAGCGGAGCGAAACGCCCCTGTTTGTCGTTTTCAGAGAACTTGTTCACGGCAAGTTTCACGCGCTTGCAGTCGCCGCTGATGACGATGGCCTTGCCCAGCTCAACGGTGTACTTTTGGAAGCGCTTCACATGGACATTCTTGCCCTGATGGACACGGATGCTGATGGTGTGGAGTTCGTCGGGCCAGAACCAGTCCGGGATTTGGCTGTCGCCGTAATCTACCATGTGCCCGTCGATGTAGTTTGCAATAGCCATGAGGGGGGACCTCGCGCTTTTGTAACATTCGTGGCATTCGTGGTCGTTCACGAAGTAAACAACGCCCATGAGGTCGGCACGCTTACCGACGAGGTAGGTGGAATCGCCGAGGTAGATTTCCTCGCTCGTTTCCGGGCTACCTTCGACTTCCGGCTTCTTGAAGCCCAGTGCGCGGAGAACCTTGAGGTTGGTTGCGTTGAAAAACTTGCTGTCCTTGATTTCCATGTCGTATCTCCTTTCGATATGCCCTTTATGTGATACTTTTGGAAAATTAAGAAAATTTTCCGTGATTCCTACGCCCCGGTCTCTTCGGTGGCGGGCTTGTGCTTGATGAAGATGCGCTTGTAAACCGGAACACCGTTTACTACGGCTTGTGCCTTGCCACCTTCCCAAAGACCATTAGAGAAACCGTGACCTTCGGATTCCGTAGCACCCACGATTTCAAACTGTTCCGGGTTGTACTTGTCCAACCATGTGATAGGAACCCCCATCACACCCTTGTGGTCTTTAGGGATATATGCTCCCTTGCATACCTCAACGGCCTTGTAGTTGTCATACTTCGGGAACTCCACCCCGCGCTTCTTCAGCTGTGTCTTGGTGCAGAGGTCAAGCACTTCGTGGCGCTTTCCATGTTCGATGTTGGTGAACCAACAGCTGTTTCCGAGACGGGTATAGTTGCCCTTGTAGCCCATGCGCTCGGCCTTGGCGCGGTCGGAAGGCTTGATTTCGGCACCTTCGGGGACGCGGAACACCATGTCGGTGTTGTTCCCGGTAGCACCGAGCCACACTTGGTTGTTCTTGATAAGGGGGAACACTTCCTTGTAGGTTATCGCGTTCTGCGAACCGATAATTGCAAACTTTTTCCCGTGTTCCATAATCCAAGCGATAAATTCGCGGAAGAGCGAGAAGGGGGGATTCGTGATGATGAAATCCACTTCTTCGAGCAGTTCCTGGACTTCCTCGCTACGGAAATCGCCGTCGCCTTCCATCTCGGAAGCCACGATGTCGGCTTCTTCGACCTTGCCGTTGCCGTCCGTGTCGCCTTCAAGGACATACTTCATGCCCTTGCCGCCCTTGTGGTAGCCGGTGCAGATGAGCTTCTTCAAGCCGTAGCGGACGAAGTTCTGCGTGAAGTGCTTGGTGAAGTTGCTCCAAGTCGGGTCGTCACACGGGCAGAGGATGGTCTTGCCACGGAAAACATCCGGGTCGCGGTCGTAGTAGGCGTTCATTTCGCGTTCAATGTCCGCAATTACGGTGTAAAATTCGTCATTCTTGGCGGCCTTGGCCTTGTTGAGGTTTGCGTTGGGCATGTTCGGTTCTCCGATTAAAGGTTCTCTTGATGGTCTTGCTATATGACGGTTTATAGCATAAATTTACATTTTTCCGTGATTCCCGGATATGTTGCCCCGTTCAGCAACACTTTGGGTGGACATAGCCATTCCTTTTCAAAAATGAAAAATTTTAAAAAGGGGCGGGGAGTTTCCCCGCCCCGAGGAGATACGAAAATTAAATTTTGTCGTACTTCTTGAACTCTCTGTCGAGTTCCCTGGCCTTGACCGGGAGCATGTCGGCAGGGATGCGGCGGTAGCGCCATCCGTCCGCGGCCTTCGGGTGAAATTCGCTCGTGAGTTCGAAGCCCGCACGGCAGATGATGTTCTTGTGGCAGTTGTAGCCGACACCGCCTTCGAACGAAATTCCATAAATTCCAAAATTATATCCGTAGGTCCTGCGTTTGTCGCCCGTGACCTTGCTTTCGAGCATGTCGATGTAAGCGCAGGTCGAGAGGATGCGGACGGAATCAATGATTTCGCTACAGGCCATAGCTGCTGCCGCGGATTCCTTGTCGTAGCCGCAGCCGGATGCGTGGCCCTTGCCATATTCGCCGCCCATCCACACTTCGACCGTCGGGCAGGGGCCCCAGGTGCGGCTCTGCTTCCATTCCTCGTCCACGCGGATCGAGTCCGGCATGGGCTTGGCGAAGGCACGCTTCACGGCTTCGAGGGTCTTGTTCATGTCCGCTTCGGCTGCTTCCTGCTCAATCTTGGTGAGCATGGAGCGAACCTGCTTGATGTCGAGTTCGGGGGTGATGCCGCGCTTCTTCATTTCGCGCTTTCCGAACTTGCCCATGAGGTTTTTGCGGGCGGTTTCGTCGTCCATCTGTTCGACCCACTTGGCGTCGCGGGCAGAGACGGCTTTCAAGTCGGCCTTGAGTTCCTTTTCGACGAAGGCGAGGACGGCCTCGTCTTTGAGCTTCATGAGGGCCTTGAAGATGTTGAAGTGCTTCTTTTTGGGGGTGGTTTTGTTTTCTGCCATAATCGTATCTCCTTGCTGATGGCTTTTTTCGATATGCCCAATATGTGACGGGCAGGGGGTTCGGGGGGTCGGTTTCCGTGATTCCCCCCACCGGGAGGGGTGCCCTAGAAGGGGCGCTTGGGCATGTAGGTGCCGAGCTTCTTGACCTCTACGAGGGGGCCGACGGGGCGCGTCTTGTTCTCGTCGAGGTAGTAGGCCACCATGCGCTTCACATCGTCCGGGTCGCACTTGTCGGTGCCGGGACGGGTGATGGCCGAGTAGTCTGCCTTAACCTCGTCATGATAGAAGCCGCTGCCGTTCTCCGTGAACAGGCCCTCGACCCAGCAACGGAAGATTCGGGAGCCGTCCTGCTGCTTGTCGTCGATGGCATTCCAATAGAGGATTACCGGGAACCACATTTTCTTGTACTTGTTGTACTCCTGGCGCAGGACATAGGTGTTCTTCCAGGTCTTGACGATCTTCACCTTCTTGGTGAGCATCCTGAAAAGCAGTGATTTTGCCATTGTCGTATCTCCTTTTGACTTCCCCCCTATGTGACCCCCGGAGGGGGCGGGGGAGTGGTTCCCCGTGATTCCCTAGATGTGGAAGGCATCCCTCTCGATTTCGGAGAACCTCTCCGCGAGCAGGGCGACCTGCATCATTCGGGTCCTGACGAGGTAGGCCGAGGGCTTGTTCGTCACGATGTCGTGGTCGCCGATGATGCCGCGAAGGACTACGGATGGCTTTTCGTGTTGGGAGTGCTGTCTAGTAATCTCCCACACGATTCCGTACTTGCCCTGGGTGAACTTGGTCTTGACTTGTGCGCAGTCGAGGTAGTTCATGCAGGGGCGGATGATGGTGCAGTTGCCGCAGTCGATGGGGGTACATTCGGCGGGATTGTCGCTGTCGGGTGCGCGGCCTATGGAGAAGCGGCCGAGGGTCATGCAGACATCGTTCTCCCTCGTTTCGAGGTGCTTGTCGTATTCGTCGATGAAAGCGTTGATTGGCGCGATGTTGTATTCGGGAATGTTCATGTGTATCTCCTTTCGGTTGATGACCCCCCTATGTGACGGGGGGATGGGTTGGAGGGGTGGCCGTCCGTGATTCCCCCTACACCTCGTCGATGGTGTAGAGTTCTACATTGTAGGGTCGCTTCGGGTCGGTCAGGAAGAGGGTGGTGCCTGCCCCGAGACGGGCTGCGCCCTCTGCAACCCGTTCAATCCGGTGCATGAGGGTGTCGCCATTGCCGGGCGCCTCGAACTTGTCGGCAGGGCCGAACTTGACCGCGAACTCTCCGCCCGATGCGAGGGCGAGGGCGTAGATGTGGTTGATTAGCGACTTCACGATGGGGCTCTTTTCCCCTGCATTGAAGAAGGCCTTGCTCGGCTGCACGGCGGTGATTTTGGGGGTGCAGATTTCGAGCCGTTCGTTTTCACGGCACTGGTCGTCGGTGCATACGCGGGAAGCGATTAAGACTAGCATATTATCTCCTTGGCTGATGCTCCCCCTATGTGACCGGGGGAGAGGTTCATTCCCTGGTTCCCGTGATTCCTAGAGCCAGGCCTTGCCACCGATGTCATCGGCAATCTTCTTGCAGTAGAGGAGGTGATCCACGAACTGCTCCAGCTCTTCGGTGATAAAGACCGCGTCCTGCGTCGATTTGACTTCCGTGGTTCCCGACAGACGGGTCTCCTCGATGATGTTGCGGTTCGGTTCCTGCCCGACGATGTGGTTCGGCTCGTCGTACTTGACGGAATTGACGGCATAGCCCACCGAGCCGTCGGCTTCGGGGCGGAATGTAATCTCGACACGGGGGTATTCGTGTTCCGTGCCGATGTATGCGCTGCCGGAGCGGTTGTGGGGCAGACAGATGCAGGTGAAGCCCTTCACGGAGCCGTCGGGGTTCGTTTGCGCGGTGAGCTGCCCCGTGCCGTACTTGTCCGTGGCGACATGGTTGAACACGCGTGTGTTCTTGCCTGCAATTTCGAAAAATTTCACGACTTCGGGGGTGAATGACCTCATAGTGTATCTCCTTTTGATGCTCCCCCTATGTGACCGGGGAGAAAGCAAAAAATATCATTTCCGTGATTCCGCGAAAATGCTGAACAAAAAAGCAGTGCCCTTTCGGGCACCATTTTTAAGAATTTTTGTCCTTGACGGGTTGCAGAATGTCCTTGCCACAGCAGGGGCACTTCGGGAACTTGAACGCACCCTGGAAACGCCCTTCGGTGTAGATGTTCACAAGTCCGTCATCGTCGAGCTGCGCATGGCAGGTCTGCGAGCCGAACTCAATTTCCTGCTTCTTTTCGCAGAAGGGGCATTTGGCCTTGTCCTCGTTGAACGCGTCGAGGATTGCCCTCGTGTCGCACGAATAACGGCACTCGGCCCCATCGTCATCGGCGTTGTGGCGGATTTCCCACTGATAGTGGGCGATGACGCGTTCGAGCTTCGCATACTCGTCGGTCTTGCAGTCGGCGAGGACGATGAGCATGTAGTTCGCATCGTAGTTGTCTCCCGGGACGATTGCAGCCCAGCATTTCACCTTTTCACCTTCGACTTCGACGAAGTCCGGCTTCGCCCTTGTATAGAAGTTGTCGATGGCATGTTCCCCGGTGTTCGCGTTGTCCGGGAGGAACTTGCGGATTTCGTCGCAGTAGGAAGTTGCAAAGCCGTGGCCTTCGAGGAAGGTATAGACGGAATTGATGTCGGGGTGGTCTTTGATGCCGGTAACATCGAGAATAATCTTCATGGTATCTCCTTTTGATGCTCCCCCTATATGACGGGGGAAGGGCGCCCCGCAGGACGCCCCGTGATTCCTTAGCCCTTCCTTTCGGACTTCACCGGGGTGAGATCGGCTCCGTCGATATAGACTTCGCAGTCCTTGAATGGGCTGCCGCCTGCGCAGGGCGACATTTCGCCGAACAGACGGATTGCTTCATGGAGCTGGAACTCGGTGAGGTGCTTCGGCTTGCCGTCGATTAGGTAAAGTTTTGTGCTGTTTTCCTTGTAGTCGGCTACTCGCTCGTTGCCGTCCATGTGAAGCCTGTCGTAGTATTGCTTCAGAAGGCGCCATCCCTCGGCGCTCACTTCCACATAGATATAGCGGTTCGTGTTAAATTTTGTAAGCATCGCATCTCCTTTTGATGCTCCCCCTATGTGACGGGGGAAGGGCGCCCCGCAGGACGCCCCGTGATTCCTTACTTGCGCTTCTTGCCGTTCTTGTGGCGAGGTTTGAGACCCTTTGCGAAGTCGGTGACCTTGATGAAGCGTTCCTCTTCGAGGAAGCGCATGACAGATGCTAGGGAAGCTATCATGGTATCTCCTTTGAAAATAAAATTTTACTGATGGACGGGGGTAATCATGATTGCCCGTTTCGTCTCGAACTCGGCCTTGACCGCTTCGGAAAGTGTAAGGATGCCGAGGTCTTCGTATTCGCCCTTCTCGTTCTTTTGGCGGACAAAGAACTGCTTTGCAGGGCGGTTCCCGAGGGCCTTGCCGATGTGTTCGGCCACGGCGTCTTTGAGGTGGTTGGGATTGTCAAGCGAGAACTCGTCCACCACCTCGTCAAACTTGTGGGTGGGGAAGATCTTGACATGGAAGTACGAGGACATGTCGCACTGCTTCTGCCACGAGATTTCGACGAACATGCTCTTCCACAGCATGCGGACATTGATGTCCTCGCCGCCCACATCGGAAAGGATGCCGAGAACTCCGTTGCAGCTCGCCGCATGGTCGCCGGAGCAGTTCGCGCCGGTAAATGGGGCGTGGAAGAGAGCGCCGTTGAAAGTATTGCGGAGCCAGTTGATGTAGTTCGCACGGGCGTTCCTGATTGCGTCGAGGGCAGAGGAAAGCTGGAAGAAGGTCGAGTCGGTAAAATTCATTTCATATCTCCTTTGGCTGATGCTCCCCCTATGTTATCGCCGGGAGAAGCAAAAATGTAAAGCCCGTGATTCCCCCGGAGGGGAGGGACTAGGAAAAATTCCTAGTCGAGCCATGGGGTAATGATTTCGGCCACCTTATCGACGCACTTGGAGGTCGCGGAGCCGATGCTGAACTCGATTGCCACCTGCGCCACCCCGTAGCGGTCGCGGTTGCGGTGGCAGACCTCATATACGGTCACCCCGTCCCCGTCCGCGGACACATCGTCCTTGTTGAGGAACTCGCCGATGAGCTTCCCCGCTGCGTGCTGGGCTATGTTGCCCGCGATGCTCTTGCTGACCGCGTGGAGGGGCGTGGCCGGTTCCCCGTCAATCTCCACATAGGAAATGGGGAACTTGACGCACCACAGGCCGGAGGGGTATTTGCTGCCGAGGTCGCGCATCACTTCGGCCACCTTCTTGGGGTCGATCTTGCGGTGCATCTGCATCGGGAGGTGCCCGGAGGGGTAAAGTGTGCAACCTTGTTCCGGTGCGTTTTCGAGGCAAAGCTGGCCGTGGACGAAAGTGCTTATCGGATATTCAATTTCCATGTTTGTCTCCCTTGGTTGATGCTCCCCCTATGTTATCGCCGGGGAAGTAAAAATGTAAAGCCCGTGATTCCGGGCTTCCTGCTAGGCCTTGACGATGTAGTCGGGGCTGTCGATGTCGAACTTCACGCACTTGACCATGATTTCGGCCTTGATGTCCACGCTCGGAAAGTGCGGCTTGATGACCTCGACCATCTGAACGAGCGCGTCCTTGACCTTGTTGCCGAAGTTCTCGTCCTCGTTCTCGGTGATGCAGTTGGGGCAGGAAACGGCCATGCCCTCGACCGCCATGGGGTTCATGTAGGCATAGAACTTCTCGCCCACGAAGCGTTCGCAGACGGTCGCGAAACCTCCGCGTTTTGCAGGGATGAGGGAGCTGTCGGAGAAGAAGTTGATGTCCGAGTTCTTCACGGACTGGCAGGCCTTTGCCCACCATTCGGGATATTTTTCGTTGAGGTATGCCTGGCCCCATTCGTAGATGCCGTGGATGCGGACTTGAAACTTTGCGTAAGTGGTAATCAATTTTTCCATGTTATCTCCTTTGGTTGATATGCCCCCTATGTTACGGGGCGGAAATTAAAATTTTTCTGTCCGTGATTCCGGCTCCCCCCGGCGTGAAAAGGGGGCAGGCCGTAGCCCGCCCCTCAACCTTGGGAGAAAAAGATTTATGCTTCGCCATAGGGGACTTCGATGTCCTTGAACTCGTTGAGCCACCAAATGCAGACTTCCTGCGCGTCCATTTCGGTGTATTCCTTGTCGGAGAGGTCGATGAAGGAGCCGAGGTCGGGGCACCACATGACCGAGGAGCGTTCCTTCCCGAGAAGGGGATCCACGATGGAGACCTTCGCCGTGAGGAGCATGCCCTTGTGGTACATCGCCGTGGTGATGGTGTCGAAGCGGAAGTCGAAGCGGTGCTTCGCGAGGAGGGCGAGGAGTTCGGAGAGGTTGTCGGTATCGACATCGACTTCGGCCACATCCCAGTGGTGGGTGCACCCTGCGTAGTCGAGGGTGATGCAGGAGCCTGTGTTGTTGTCAATAGCGACTTCGACTTCGGCGTCGATGTTATGTTCGGCGCGGAACTCGTTGGCGAGGCGTTCGGCTTCCTGATTTGCATCGGGGCAGGTGTCCTTCTGTCCGACAATGCCGCCCACGCTTCCGTTGTCTTCGCAGTAGTTGATGATGAAAAACTTCTTCATTTGGTATCTCCTTTCGATGCTCCCCCTATGTGACCGGGGAACCGAAATTTTTCCGGCTTCCGTGATTCCTGCCGTCCGGGGGTCGGAAAAGGGGCTTCCGCCCCCATTTCTAGGAATTGTTCACTACCTCGAACTCGCTCTCGGGATAGGTGGCGTGGAGCCACTTTTCGAGCCAGCCGTCCGCTTCGAGGGAGCAATAGACGAAGCCGTCATTGAGCGCGTCGAGGTCTCCGATAGCGGTTTCCACGGCGTCCTTGACCCATACCGCGCGGTCGTCCACGAGGTTGTTCTCCTCGGCATTGAGGTAGAGACCCTTGCTGTGATAGCTCGTCTCCATGTTGTAGGAGCCGTAGCTGAACACCTTGATGTCGAACATGTCATGGAACATGAGGGCGCAGCAGTTCGTGGTGCACTCGGGATCGCTCGCGTCCGCGTCGAAGTCGATCTGCACGGAGGGGCTGTTGATAGTGCGCATGTCCCAGTTCGCGAGAACCGCGTCAGCGATTTGCTGCGTGGTGAGGGCGACCCTGCGTTCGCCGACCTGTCCGTGTGCTTGGTAAAAGACCTTAATCATGTGTATCTCCTTTCGGTTGGTGCTCCCCCTATGTTACGGAGGGGGAGGCCAGCCGTCCGGCTTCCGTGATTCCGGGCAGCTACCGGCAGTGGGCATAGGCATACTGCCTGCCGCACTTCTCGATGATGGTTGCCCATCTGTCGGGGTGCAGGAAGCGGAGCAACGGCCAATGGAGCGGGTGGTCCTTCATCGGATGGGCGGGGTCGCCGTCCGTCATTATCGAAAATTCGGCAGGGGTGGCGACCTTGGAGGTGCCGTCATAAAAGTCGATTTTAAAGTTTCCCCGTTCGTCTCGGTTCAGCCCGCAGACTTCCCCGCCCTTCGCGATTTCCTCTTCTATGAAGTCGCGGAGTTCGTTGCGCCATGTGATATAGGGGCGTGTCCAATCCTTGAAGGGCTTGTCGTTAGCGGAGCAGCCCGCGTGGACTTGGTAGCCCTTCGCGGAGAGTTCCTTCGCGGTGAGGTTGCGGAGTTCGGACGGGATGTCGTGACCCCAAAAGACGATTTCGCCCTTGACCCCGTTAAGGGTGAGCTGGGTCGATATGAACTCGGGATATCGTCTCACCTTGCGAGGGCCGAAGCAGAAGAAGGCGGTGTCGTAAAAGGTTTCGAGCATGCCCTTCCTGCCCCTTACAACGATCGAGACCTGTTCGGTCTTGGTTCCGCTCGGGATTTCGGCTTCGATAGTCTTGGTCTGTTCATTGAAGGTCTTGACTATTTCGCCCGCAGCGGCCATGACGAGACGAATAAATTTTGTTTTGCTCATCTTTTCCATGTTCATATCTCCCTGGTTGATGCTCCCCCTATGTGACGGGGGTGGCGCCTGTATACGGCGCGTTCGTGATTCCGGCCTAGCCGGTTACGCGGATGTGTTTACGCAAATATGCTCCTTTGTGCAGGTAAAAAGAAAGACCGGAGGGGCTGTCACCCCCTCCGCGGTGGTCGGGCCGAAGACCCGCGTTTATCGTCGCTTGGACATGCGTTCGTCATTCGCCCTGCGGACATCGCCCACACGGCTCTTGACGCCCTTCTTTGCGCTGTCGGCCTTCGCCTTAGCGCTGTCGGCCAGCTCCGAGGCCTTTTCCTTCAAGGAAGCCTTGGCGCTGTCGGCCAGCTCCGAGACCTTTTCGGCAGCCTTGTCCATGGCCTTGTCCGCGACATCGGCGGCCTTCGCCTTCGCGCTGTCGGCAGCCGAGGAAACGAGTTCCGAGGCGGCGTTCTTTGCCTTGTCCTTCGCGCTGTCTGACGAGAGCATGTAGGCTCCGGCCAATGCGGCAACGATGACAATGGCGATGATGAGTTTCAGCAATTTGAACATTGCGTCTCCTTTTCTGTTGTGGTTTCTTTCGTTAATCCCTCTATGTGACGCCCCGGGGGATTGATCCGGGGCTTTCCGTGATTCCCCTAGTTCCACTGCTTCCCGTCATCGTATCGGGAGGTGTGGCACCAGCGGGCCACGGGTTCGATAGCGGTGCCGTCGTCCCTGTCCACGCACAGCTCGCAGTAGAAGGTGACCTCGGTCTTCCCTTCCACCCCGTTCACCATGGCGTTCACGGCTTCGGAGAGCGTGTCGCAGCGGGTGCTGCCCACCTCGTTGTCGCCCTCGTTGTCCGTCACCACGAAGGAGCTGGCACCCTCGACCTCGGCCACCTTGATCGGCAGCGCGAAGGCCTCGTATGCCTCGCCCATGATGTGGGTATTGGCGATTACATGGTCTTTGCCGAGAAATTCCTCGATGAACTCGGGGGTGAGCCGTTCCGTGTGGAGGAGGATTTTCTCGGGGTTGATGTCCTTCTTGATAGATTCCGCGACAATATGGTTAATTTCGATAATCATTTCGTGTCTCCTTTCGGTTGGTGCTCACCCTATGTGAAGGCCGAAAGTAAAAATTTATTTAATCCCGTGATTCCCTCCACGGGAAAACGAAAAAAGTGAGGGGCTTTCGCCCCCCGGCCTTATGCCGCGTCCTCTTTTTCGTGCTCGCGGATGGCTTCGATGATGTCATCGCGGTCCACCTCGCAGGTCTCGAAGTCGATGCCGGTGTCGCGGCCCCATACGGAAATCATTTCGCCAGTGAGGGAGGGTGACGCGGTGTAACTTTTGCCGTCCACCTCGATCGACATGCTGTCGGCCTCGAACTCGGAAGCGTTGTCGAGGAACGAGCCCTCGAACACTACGAGGTCGGAGTAGTTCCCGCGGATATCGCCCCCGAGGTGGATCTGAATTGCGCAATAGTTCGCGCCCTTATACTCGAAGTCGAAGCCCTGCATGTCATTGTAGCACTTCGCGCCCCAGTTGTAGGTATTGAAGTCGTAGAGATCCGTGAGGCCGAGGAGTTCCTTCACGCGGTCTTCGAGGGCGGTGAAGGAGCGGTGGCGGAAGAGCCACTGGATTGCGTGGGTGAGCTTCACATGTTCGGTGAGGCCTTCGAGGAATTTTCCGGTGGAGGCGTAGCAGCTGTCCTGCGGAACCTCGCGGCTCCAGCTAACGAGGTCGGCTTTCGTGGTAAATTCGTAAACTCGCATGAGCAAACTCCTTTTGGTTGGTATGCCCCCTATGTGAAGGGGGGTGGCGCCTTCAGTAGGTGATCCGTGATTCCCCGTCGGAAGTGAACAGAAAAGCAAGTGCTCTTGCGAGCACCGCCCTTTACTTGTGGTTACGCCTTTTAATCATGTCCGCCACATTATCGGCAATTTCGTTCATGAACACGCCAATGTCCGTATCGTAATGATAGGGGCATTTCGGCTCAACCAATTCCCAACGGCGGCAGCGGTAACCGCGGACATGGCCGTTGGTCCATACATTGCCCGTGAACTGCTGGCAATCGGGAGGGAGGCCCTGCTGCTTGCGTTCATACGATGAGCACTCGAGTTCATCATGGATGACCACCGTGATGAGGGTCATGTTGTCATAGGTTTTGCCCGTGGGGGACTTGCCCACATAACCGCGGCCCGCGGGAACATTTACATGGATGTGGATATAAGTCCCGGGGACGGAAAAGAAATCATTGCTGTAGGTGAAAGAGAAGCCGTCCTTGATTCCGCGGTCATTGAGCAGACGGGGGAGTTCAACGAGCACCTTGCCGAGCGTTTCGTCATTGAGGGCGCGGTGTTCATGGCAGACTGCGTTTCCAAGTTTCATGTCGTATCTCCTTTTGGTTGGTATGCCCCCTATGTTACGGGGGGTGGCGCCTTCGGCAGGTGATCCGTGATTCCTCGTCGGGAGGGGTGAAAAAGAGGGGCTTGCGCCCTAGCTCTCTTCCTTGTGGAAGATGGCCTTGTCAATCTTGTAGTCATCCCAGTGGGCCTTGATAAAGGCATCCACTTCCGCGAGGGTGCCGTTGAGGTAGAAGGCAGGGTCGGCGAGCATTTGGCTGCCGTACTTGATGCCGTCCTCGGTGAAATGGATTTCGGAACGGCAGACGAGGAAGTAGTCGGCCTCGCTATCCCAATAAAATCTGAACTCGTTCTTTTCGTGGCCCTCGAACACCACGCTCGTCTTGTATTCGAGGTGGCCCCTGCGGTTGGTGCCGCGTTTCGGGCGTTCAAAGGTCTTGACGGGGGCGATGGAACGGATCTTGTTTTCAAAGTTCTTGACTATGGAAATCTTTGCCATGTCGGTATCTCCTTTCGGTTGGTAGGCCCCCTATGTTACGGGCCGAAAATAAAAAATTGTTTGTTCCGTGATTCCGCGTCCCCAGGGGCAGAAAACGGGGAGGGGTCTCCCCCTCCCCCAACCTTGGGAGTAAAAAGTTATTTCTTGATGTATGCGCGGAGCAGACCGCTATAATGTTCGCTGAACTCCTTGTTGTCCTGCGGGTCAACCTCAATCGGTTCGGAGCAGAAGCGCCTGCGGGTGGTTGCCATCTTCATGATGACCACGCTGAACACGGCGCCTTGTTTCGTGTCCTCGATTACGAGCATGAAGTTGCCCCCGAGTTCAAGGCAGGGCATGGCGCTGCGGTTGAGGAGTTCCACCGCATCGTAGTAGGTGAAGTCCTTGTGGATGCAGCAGGTGCTCGACCCGAAGGACAGGCGGGCGGGATAGTCGTCGCCGTGCTTGTCGTACCAGTTGAGGCGAACTTCCTCGAAGGCGGTCTTCCCGTTGACCTCTTCCTTATAGACGGCCCTCGCTTCCCCTGCGTGGAGGTCGGAGGACTTCGAGAGGTCGAGACGCAGGACGGGCATCTTGCGGTAGTTGATCGTGCTTGCGAACTTGCTGCGGTGCTTTTCCTTGATGTCGAGAATTTCCATGATGTATCTCCTTTTGATAGTCCCCCTATGTTAAGGGGAAGAAGGGGGCGGTCGCCCGCCCCGTGATTCCGCCGTCTAGGGGATTTCGTAAAAAATCTTTATTTCGGCGTCGGGGTTCTTGACCTTGAAGTCCACGGCCACCCTTGCAGCCGTTTCTCGGGCCATGAACGGGGGTTCCTCGTTGTCGGGCGCCTTGTTGCCGTCCTTTCCGAGGAAATGCCACGGATAGACATCTTTGGGGGCGTTCTTGTCCTTGTAGCCCACGCAGCACTCCATTTCGGACAGCGCTCGTTCGCCACCACCGGACGGCATCACCACCGGAATATCGGGGAGGATGGTCACGAACTTGTAGCGGTCGATAATCTGCTTGTCGATTTCGGCCTTCAAGTAGGGGTCGATGAAGGACACAAGGTTCTTATACTCTTCACCCTTGTAGAAGGGGTCGAGCGGGTAGCCGACCACGAGTTCATCGGAGTTGGCGGGCTTGATAATCTTGATGCCGCGGATGCGGATGGCGCCTTCGATTTCGACGGCAGCGAGGCCCTTGACAGGGCCGAGGCTCGGGGTTTCCTTGAACGGGAAGACTTGGACTTTCGTTACATTCAGCATATCGTATCTCCTTTGGATAGTCCCCCTATGTGAAGGGGGAGCGGCATGCGGGACCTAGTCCCGTGATTCCTTGCCCTTGCGGGCCTTGTAGTTATCGGGGTTGGTGACGAGCAACGCCACGCCGAGAAGGATGCACCCGAAGGATGCGAGGACAAAGGGGTCGGTAAGTTCCATCATTTCCCCCTTTCGGCCATCTTGACGGCCTTCTCAACGAGCTTTCGTCTCTTGCTGGGGACGGAACGGGTGCGGAGCTTTCTGCCGTTCTGCGTTTCGGCTATTCGGGCGGAGCGTTGGGCATTGGTTTCCTTGGCCACATCAATGCTGATGGTGATGCGTTCCACCTTCGGGGGAAGTTCCCCACCGATGCCCTTGCAGATGGTGATTTCAATCATGGCGTGTCTCCTTTGGTTGTGCCCTCCCTATGTGACGGCCCAGGCCCGATCATGGTGCCGACCCGTGATTCCCCCCGCCCCCGCGCGAAAAGGAACGGGGAGGGGCGGAACCCCTCCCCCAACCTTGGGAGTGAAAAATCAAGTATTTTTTGTCATCATGGCGGCCTTCTGTTCGGGCGAGAGCATCGCCCACCATGCGTTCGGGTCCTTCTTTTCGGTCAAAGAAGAATTTTTCTGCAACATGGTGACATATTCGTTGCCCTTCGCAAATTTCGCATCAATTTCGGCTTGGTGCTTGGTAAGTTCGGCATCCAAATCCAAAATTGTCTTTTCGCAAATTTCCATGCAGTGGACGGCAGCGTCATGGGCATTGTGGAACACGATATATTGACTATACCTGCTGCCCTTGTTGATGACTTCGCCATTCTGTGCATAGGCAGAAAGGCGGTGACGGCCCTTTTCGGAGGTGTAGGCATACCAATATACCCCGCTCTCGTCAATGTTGAGGACACGGACATCATTGTAGTAGTTGCCCACCCCGAAGACATGCGGCTTTCCATCGTTCGCATGGTCGGTGAGCCACTTTTCAATGGTCTCCACGCTGACATCAAGGTTGAAGCTCTTATGGCTGTTTGGCCATAGGCCAGGGATTTCCCAATGGCGGGAAGCACCTAGATAGAACTCGGCCGAGGTAACTACATCAGCCCCGTCCTTGTCAAAATGGCACAACGCCATGGGGATGAGGGCGAGTTCCTTTGTATCAGTGCTCCAAGATTGGAGTGCGTCCTTCTTGGTTTCGTTAAGACCGAGGGTGAAGTTCTTATAGACATAGGTGGGTTTCATTTCGTATCTCCTTTGGTTGATGCTCACCCTATGTTACGGGCGAGAGGGGATCCCTGCCTAGTCCCGTGATTCCTCATGGGACGGGGCGGAAACCCCCGAAGGGGGTCATGCCCTGCTAGATGACCTTGTCAAGGGTCACGGGCATCTTGACGAGAGCCGTGCCGTCCGGCAGGATGTCGCCCTCGTATTCCTTGATGTAGGCCTCGCTGTCGCAGCAGCCGCCCTCGCCACTAAATCCGCCCTCGCCGAAGGCCGCTTCCTTCCAGTCCTTGTAGGCGGTGCCGAGCTTCGCGTTGAGCTTGGCTAGGCCGTCCTTGGTGTCATGGACTTCCTCGCCCTTGATGTAGCAGTAGAAGTCAATGGAAATCTTCTCATCGAGCTTCATGGCAGGGTAGTCGAGCACTTTCTTGAATTGTTCGAGGGCCTTGTCATGGTCGGCTGTCCACAGCTCTGTTCTGTCATTGTAGCCGTCTTTTGAATATACATGATAAATCTTTGCCATAATGGCCTCCTTTCGGTTGGTGCTCACCCTATGTTACGGGGCGAAAACAAAAATTATTACTTCCGTGATTCCCGATCCTCGGGAGACGGGAAAAAGGGGCTTTCGCCCCTCGCCTATTCTTCCTCGGGAAGGCGGGCGATGGCCTTTTCAGTGCCAGCCATAACCCAAATGTCGTTAAGCGGGTAGAGGTCGTCCGTCATGTCGAGCAGTTCATTGCTGTCTATTACACGGATGGTGTCCACCGCCCCGATGGCCTTATCGACAGCATAGGACTGGGAGACGAACTCCACGGACTTCGGGAGGATGGTCGGCATGTATTCCCCGTCCAGCACCAAGCGGTAGCCGAGTTCACGCATGCGGTCGGCAAAGGCCTTGAAGAGCGGTCTGAGTTCACGGATGGCCGCCTTGTAGTCCGGCCCGAGGAACAGCGTTTCGTCCGGCAGTTGAGCGGCTTCCTTGACCTTCGCATCCATCTCGATGACCTCATCGATCAGGGTGCGGGAGTAGTCGAGGGTCGCCCCTACGGACTGGTTGCCTTCCGATTTCGGGCAGTGGTTCGGCCATGTCTTGTAGGAATTTTCTTCGGAAAAGATACCCTTGACGATTTTAAGTGCATTGATTTCTTCTTCGGTAAACTGACGCATTTCGTATCTCCTTTCGGTTGGTGCTCACCCTATGTTAAGGGGAAGAAGGGGGCGGTCGCCCGCCCCGTGATTCCGTGGCCCCTAGAACTCCCCGTAGCAGCCCATGCAGGTGTGGCCGTTGGCATCCGTGCTGATGTCCTCGCCACCGCAGTAGGGGCAGCGGAGGGGTTCAGCGGGCGGCGGAGAGGGCGGCAGCTTGACCTTGGTCTTGCCACGGAAGCGGTCTAGGTCGGTTTCCGAGGCGTAGTCGGCAACATAGTCAAGGGCGGCCTCGTCTTCGCCCGAGAGGATAATCTTGTCAAGGCCTTCCTTGCGGTAGGTCACCTTGTCGATGTCGCCCGAGTGTTCGGGGTGGATGTTTTGGGTCTTGAAGTTCTTCAACGCATCCATGGCGTCAAAGGTTACATCTTCGTCAGTAAAGTGCAGTTGGATAATCATGGGGTCTCCTTTGGTTGGTAGGCTCCCTATGTGAATGGCGGGAAAGCAAAAATAAAATATCCGTGATTCCTGCGTCCTGCAGACCGAAAAAGGGGCTTTCGCCCCCGACCCCTAGAAGAGGTAAAAATCAATTTTTCTGAGCAGCCCCTTCGTCTCGTGGAGGTGCTTGATGTTGTCCTCGGTCAGTTCCTTGTTTTTCAGCCATTGCTCGCCCTTGCGGGTCAGCATCGAAACAGTGTAGGAGCTGGAGCCGTCATGGTGGGAATGGGTGGCGTGAAGCCCCTGTTCATCTATGTAGATATCGACCTTGTCGGGATCGCGGCCCGCGAAGGTGCGGATGAAGTGGTCGAGGTCCTTGATTTCCTCGCTCACCCCTACGCTCCCGTGGGACGGGCGGAAATCGGGATAGCGGGAACTGTAGGCGCCCTCGAAGAGCAGGACGCGGCCGATCAGCGGGCTGTACTTGAAGTTGCCCCTAAAGTCTTCCCATTCGAGCTGGCTGTCGTCATTCACGCGGTTCCAGTATTCCTGCGAGCCCTCCTCGGGGCAGGGTTCGTCTTCTTCGTGGGTCTCTTCCCAGTTCTGCTTGAACTGCTCGTAGTCCACGGGGTCGGACGAGGCGTAAACCACCTTCTTGTCGCCCTTGAAGGTGGCGAAGGGGATTTTAGAGAGGTGGGGTCTTTTCGTTGCTGTTGCCATAATCAGGTCTCCTTTGGTTGGTAGGCTCCCTATGTGACGGGCGGGGTGCCGCCATCTATGGGAGCCGTGATTCCCCGTTACCCTACTTGGAAGGGCAACGCTTGACCGAAATATGTGACACTTCGTCAAATTTGAAGCCGATGCCGCAATTCTCCTTGACCCACGCACGAAGGCCGGACTTGTCCGCTTTCAGTTGGTCTAGCACGCTTTGGGCTGCCTTTTCGGAGTTGAACGGGCGGCTATAAAAGGTCTGAATTGTCGCTTCGTCAGAAAAGGGTTCATAAATTTTTATGTCCGCGATGATATACGAGAGCCCTTCAATCATTTCGTCAGCGGTGGGCTTGGCCATGACCGATTTTTTAACCATGTCCGACAATGCCGAGTAGGCTATGCCGATGTCCATGGTGGTCAAGCCATCGACCTCGAAGGTCGAGCCGTCACTGCTTACATGCAGGGACTTTTCGTCATGGTCATAGACCCGAAGACCCCATTCCCCGTTATCGTATGACAACGCCACCTGCTTGACAAGTCCGGCCTGTTCTGCCCTTTTCGCATAGGTCGCCAGCTTGCCGAGGTCGGGGTCGATTTCCTTCGTGGCTTCGTCGCTCGCCTTCGTGGCTTCGTCCTTTATCTTTTGGAGGTGGTGTTCGAGCATGCGGGACGGGCTGAAATATGGGTTGCCCGAGTAGCGGGCTTTGAGGTATTCGACAAACTTGCGAACATCCGCGGCAAAGAGTTCGTTCTGCTGCTTCGGTGCCATGTTCTTCGTGAACTTGATGCCCTTGCCTGCGTCTTCGCCTAGCGTAAGTGTAATAGCTTCCATGATGGTCTCCCTTGGTTGTGCCCATTATATGTGACGGGGGACGCCCCCATAGAGGACGCCCCCGTGATTCCTGCACTCCAACCAAAAGAGCGGGATCGCCCCCATGCAGGGAGGGGCGTCCGTCACAAATCCTTTCTACGGGTCGCCTACGCGGCTGATAAGCCCGTGGCTTGCCCTATACTTGACCCTCTTCGCAAAATTCGGGTTCGTGTCGAGGGTCGCCTTGCTGTATCTTGCACGGGCCTGCGGGATGTCCCCGAAGTCCGCCGGGACGAAATCACGCCCGAAGTTTCCCGCCTCGACCCATGCGCCGACAGAAGTCGCCACGATGTAGTCGGGGCAGTCATTCCGCATGAACCGGAACACATACCCGTTGGGGCTGCCCCACCCGTAGGCACACACCCACGAGCGGCTTTTACCCGTCTTGGAGGATGGTTCCCACATGGTCAGGAACGAGAAACCGATGTCGGGGCATCTCTCCCCGTATTCGGTGTGAAGGTGTCCCGCCTTGTAGCTGATACGCTTGCCGCTTTTCAGCTTGTATTCGCAGATGGCCACCCCGTTCACCTCGATGGCCTTCTCCCCACGGGCCTCGAAGCCGAACGGCTCGCCCGATGTGGAATATGTATAGTCGAACCTGGGACGGGTCGGCGTCCGGTAGTCCTGTGCAGCCGTGACAGCTGCGGCAATCAAAGCCAAAATTAAAATCTTCTTCATGCCAATATCCTCTATGCGAATTTCGCGGTGGTCCTCCTAACGGCCCCGTGATTCCCATGTCGGAAATATAGCAAATTAGTGGATTAGCCTGTTACGCGGATGCGGTTGAGCATATCTCTCCTTGGTGCGTGTATTGAGTGGCGGGAAGGGAAGGCGGGGCTATTCGCTCCGCCAGTAGTGGACTTTCCATTTGGGGACCCCGTCCTCCTCGACGGGTTCCACCCATGCCCGATGGTTGACCCATCGGGGATGAACTCGGTTGAAGCCCGCGGCCATCGCGGCCGCCTCGGCTTCGCTCGTCTTGATTGCGGTGGCCTCGACTACATTCATGAGAACACCCCGAACACGCCGTTCATGACGGTCTGCATGCCGTAGCAGGTGGCCTTGATGACGGAGCAGGCAAAGCCTGCCGTGGAAGATACCGCCGATCCGAACTGGCCGGAGCAGTTGTAGTTGCCGTGGAAGGCTCCCACGCAGAAGAAAATTGCGAGGGCGACGAGCAAAACTTTCATCCAAGTCTTCATATAATCTCCTTTGGTTGGTAGTCCCCCTATGTTAAGGGGGGAGGGAAGGGCGGTCGCCCGCCCCGTGATTCCTATGCAGCGGAGGCCTTCTTCGCAACATAGGCGTTCCATTCCTCGGCATACTTCTGCCGACTTTCCATGCAGGTGAGAAGCGTTCCCTTGCCGTCAAACCAGCTTTCGTTGAGCTGACCCGCATAGTCCGTGAGGGTCTTCTTGTCTTTCGGCTTGTTCATGACCGCCGTGAGGTCATTCGTGGCGAAACAGAGCGTTTTGCCGTGGGCTTCCGCATTGACGAACGGCCCCCACCCATCATTGACTTCATAGGCCTTCTCTTCCGCTTCCTTTTCAGAAGCCATTTCCACCTCGTAATGACGGACGAGGTTGATGGGCTTCTCGGCATCTTCCATCATGGAAGATAAAACTTTATTTGCCTGTTCCTGTTCTGCGATACTCATGGGCATCTCCTTTGGTTGGTAGGCACCCTATGTTACGCCTGGAAACGGATCAGCGACAAATGCCCGTGATTCCTATGGGAAGGGGAGAGAAAAGACCCCTTTCGGGGTCTCGCTAGTTGTGGTTGGTATTCCCCCTATGTTACGAGCGGAAGGCCCTTTTCGGGCTCTCGCTAATTCAGCATCGAGTAGAGCCGTTCAATGCTCCCGAAGCCTAGTATCTCGACCTTGCGGGGCTTGTTCGGTTCCATGGCTACGGAAACCTCGCGTTCACCGCCCGAGAGGCGTTCCACGAAGTAGTCCGTGCTAGTGTCGCCCGCCACCACTAGGATGTGGTGCGAACGCTGCGACACCGCCACCTGAGAGCCGTTCTCGCCCTCGTGGCACACCCACCCGTCACCCTCGACAATCGAGTCGAAGGTCTTCGGGAGTATTCGCACGCCAACACTGTCCGCACTGCGGAGCAGGTCATCGCACTCCATCGGGATGCGTTCCTGGGCGAAGGCCGCAAGAGCCAAAATTAAAACTGCAAAAATGATTTTTTTCATGGTTGTTGTCTCCTTTTGATAGGCTCCCTATGTGAAGCCCAAATATAGTAAATTTTTCGAAACCGTGATTCCCGTGCCGGACGGCAAGGAAAAAGGGGCTTTCGCCCCTTCCGTTAGGCTGCGGCCATGACGAGGCCCTTGATGCGGAGCACCGCCTTCTTGAGGGCGTCCGCCTGATGTTCGCACGATTTGTTGTGAACGGCTGCCGTGCGCTTGCTCTTCGGGAAGAGCCGTTCCACGATGGAGTCCGCATAGATGAGGAAGTTGCCACCGAACGAGGCCGCACTGCAAAGGGCTGCACACTTGTTCAGTTCAGCGGGCGTCCACTTGCGGTTGAGCTTCAGGCTGTTGCCGTCCAAGTGGTTGAGAAGGTGCCCGAGGTCGAGGGCCGAGACATCGCTGTCACCGTTCACCCCGTTATAGTCCCCTGCGATGACGCAGTCCAACATTTCTGAGGCATAGGCGAGGACGCCCTTGGAGAAGGTGCTGCGGGCAGCGGGCTTGAGGGCTTCAATCTTGTTTGCAAGTTCTTTGATATTCATGGGATAACTCCTTTTGGTTGATGCTCTCCCTATGTTACGGGCGGGAGAGCCCGGGTGTTCTAGTCCGTGATTCCCGCGAGCCTGCGGAGGACCTTCATCATCTCGATGATGGTGCCCGACTGAGTGTATTCGGTCTGCCATTCGCCGACCTCGTCCTGATACGATACGCCCGACTTTTCGAGGGCGAAGTCGCTCCCCTCGTTCAGTTCGTAGATATGGACGCACGAGAACTGCCTGCCGTTCAGTTCCACCTCTGCGGTGATGTCGAAGCCGCGGCATGCGTAAAGGACTTTCGAGGGCTGAACCTTGATGCCCTCGATGCGGGCGAGGTTCGTGTCCATGTTGTACTTCGCATTTTCGAGGCTCTTGACAGCCTCGTTGAGTGCATGCGAGAATATGGGCTTGAAACTATACTGTGCCATGGTGGCCTCCTTGGTTGTAGGCTCCCTATGTTACGGGCAGGGAGCACCCAATCAGCATGTCCGTGATTCCGCGTGGGAAGGGGAGGAAAAGGGGCGTGCCCCTAGTCCACCTTTCGGATCGTCTCGTCGAAGCCGAGCGAGAGGGCTTCCCCCTCTTCAAGGACATGCAGAGAATACGAGTGCATGGAGCCGTCCGAGTGCTGTGCGTTGAAGCTCTCCAAAGCAAGGCGGTTAAAACCACGCTTGTAGCGTCCCCAGCCCTTATAGTTCGAAAACCGGATATACCACCCTTCATTTTCGTACTTTTCGAGGAAGCGGGCCATGCGTTCGGCCCCCTTCAAGCGGCCCACCACGGGCATCACTTCACGGACTTCTTTAGTTTCCGGCTTCGAACGCTTGATGATGATACAGACTATCTTCGGTTTCGCCATATCTTACCTCCTTCGGTTAGGCTCCCTATGTGATCGGGAGGGAGCACCCCGTCCGCATGTCCGTGATTCCGCGTGGGAATGGGCGGAAAAAGGGGCTACGCCCCTTTATGCCCACATGTGCAGGTCTTCGTTGGAAAAGTCGGTTTCACGCTCCGCCTCGCGTTCCGCTTCCTCGGCATAATACTCCTGTTCGCATAGCTTGGAGTATAGTTTTCTGAGGTTGTCAGATAATATATGTCCGGTGCCTTGACAAATCTTACAGCAAGAGCCTGGGCTCTCTATTCCTTCGCCATGGCAGGCGGTGCAGACGGGCGTGTTTGCCAAAATTTCAGCGGATGTCTTGGGTGTCCAAATACCTTCATGATTTACGGCCATATCTTACCTCTCTCGGTTGGTAGGCTCCCTATGTTAAGGGCCGGAACCCGATCGCCCGCGTGTCCGTGATTCCAAAAAATAAAAGGTTCGGAAGGGCTTCCGCCCTTCCATGCCCTTCCTACTTGTTGCCTACAAGCATTTTCAAAAGTTTTTCGCATGCTATCGCATGGTTATGCTTGAAGCGGGCTTCCTGCATGGCGATGTAGGAAATTGCTTCATGCTTCGCCATGGTCTTGAAGGTTTCGAGACCCAAGTCATCGGAGCCGTCGAGCATCTTGTTGAGGTGGATGTCGATGAAGCGGTCTGTTTCCTTCCGCAAGAGGTCGGCAAACATGGCTTCCGCTTCCGGCTTATTGTCAAGGCGGGCCTTGAACACATCGTACATGTGTTGGGGAACGGGTGTAACAGAACGGGAAGAAGAACGCTTTGCCATAATGAACTCCTTGAAGGTCGGCAAAAGAGAACCCGCATAACGGAACGGCAGGGGATGCGGGTGTTCCCGCTGCCGCATGTCCGTAAAGGGAAGGGAGGAGCTAGTCCTTCAATCCCGTAGTAGGGAGCCCTTGGGCTTCCATCTCGGCTATGCCGCAATCGCGGCAGAACCACCATCCGTTAAAGGATGTCTTGATGTCGGCAGGCTTGTTGCAGTATTCGCATTTCTTGTTCTTAATTTCGAGTGTCATTCGTATCTCCCTTTTGGATAGGCTCCCTATGTTATCGTCAGGAAGCCCCGTTCCGTAAAGCCCGTGATTCCCGCGTGGGAAGGGTGGGAAAAAGGGGGCGAAGCCCCTTCGCCCTAGCACATCTTGTTGAGGGCTTCCTCGACCGCCCAGGCCTTCTCATAAAGCCTGTCGATGGCATCGTGGAGGTTGCCGTCAGCAGGTGCGAGGAAGTAGGTGAGAAGGACGGGAGGGAAGCTCGACCCTCTCCACAGAACTAGCTCGACCTTCGCATTTTCCTTCTGTCCGAGGGCATAGACCACGCGGAGGGAGTTATAAGGGTTGTGAACATCCACATTGCCGAAAACGAGCATTTCGATGTCGCCATCGTGTTCGGTGCCGATATACTCGAAGGTCGCCCGTTCGTGCTTGCAGGCATATTCGAGGACTTTGTTGTCCATGTCATTAAAATGGGCCTCGATGTCGCTGTCGGTCGGATTTTCGATAATTCCGCCCATGCACTTGTTGTATTCTGCAAAAATTTCATTTTTTGCGGTTTCGATGTCGCGAACGATAATAGCCATGCTTAACTCCTTGGTTGTGGGCTCCCTATGTGACGAGGAAGCGGATCCACGGCAACATGTCCGTGATTCCGCGTGGGAAGGGCACGAAAAAGGGGCGAAGCCCCTTCGATTATGCACTCATGGTCTTGAACACGATTTCACCGCCTTCGACCTCGATGACAACACTGTCAGGCCTGAAACCGATGACCTTCTCATGAATGACTTCAATCGGTTCATATCCGCCCTCTTCATCGGGACGGCTCGCCTTGAAAACCGCTTCCGCGGTCATGGTCTTTTCACGGCCGAGGTAAGCGTTGCGGAACACGAGCGACTTAATAGGGGCGAAGTCTTTGCCGTTTTCCGTCATGCACTCCACCTGTTCAACGGCCTCTCCCCAAATAGCGGGATAGCCCATCCCCGTATCGGTGAGCTTGTAAATGGCGTTCGGCATGGGTGAACGCGTGTCAACTGCAATCATGAACATAAGCAACTCCTTTTGGTTGGTGCTCTCCCTATGTTATCGTCAGGAAGAGCCGATTTGTAAAGGCCGTGATTCCGGCAAAATCCTACTTGAAGAAATTGGCGGCTGCGATAGTGCCGACTATTATGAACGGAAGCAGGTAGCACATAGGGCAGTCTCCATAATGGGGCGGAGCGGCATGGGGAATTACCGGCAATTATGTTTGCCATGGCTGAACCCCCATGTCGTCCGCCGTTGGGCACCCAACCCTATGTGACGGGCCGGACCGGTAGCGGTTCAATGCCCGTGATTCCCCGTGGGAAGGGCACGAAAAAGGGGCTTACGCCCCTTAGAACTGGCCGCCCTCGGCAAATACATCAGATAACCTCCATTCCCATTTGAAAACGCGGGTGTTGAAATCTTTGATTATTTTCCACCCGACAAGCAAAACGCGTTTGAGCTCACAATCGTAGTAGATATAGCCCGTTCGCATATCTACATAGATTTTGTTAAAGAACGCTCCACCCAAGTGTTTGCTCTTTTCCCATGCCTCTCGGGCGAGCTGCTTCATGCGTTTCATGCAGGACTTAATGCAGTCTTTCATGGTATTAAGGCAATTCGGGTTCTTCATATCGTATCTCCTTTGGTTAGGCTCCCTATGTTACGCCCGGGAACCTTCGCACATCCTTGCCCGTGATTCCCGCGTAGGGAGGGCACGAAAAAGGGGCTTTCGCCCCTTCGGCTAGATGATGCTCGCCTTGACGATTTCACCGCTATCCTCAACGAAAAGAATTTGATAGCGGTCTTCACCGTGCCAGTAAATGGCTTCGGCATATCCGTTGCCTAGACGGGTCTCGGAACGCCACACCCAAGATTGATCAAGGCGGTTGATGTTTTTTCCGAACTTACGGAAATCGGCTACACTCACTTTCACCGATGCAGGTTTCTTCTTTGCCATAAGTATCTCCTTTCTTTTGGCTTAGGCACCCTATATTACGCTCGGGAACCCTCGCACATCCGTGCCCGTGATTCCCGCGTTCTCCCTATGTTTCACATGAAACAATGCCGTGGCGGTGGTCAGGGAGTATAACTCACCGCCACGGCTACCTTGCTTAATCAGCATCCCCGAACAATGCCGTAAAGGCATCGTCAAGCTCTTTCTCTACGGAGTTCTGATATACGATGACATCGTCACCGAGGTCCAAGTCCTTCGGGTCGATGTTCTGCTGAGGTTTCTTCTGTGCTTTCTTCTGTGCCATAGGTATCTCCTTTCGGTTGGTAGGCTCCCTATGTTACATGCAGGGACGCCTGGCCGTTGGGGCCCGTGATTCCGCGTGGAGGGGTAAAGGGTTAAGCCCCTAGCCTTGACCCTTGCAGGCCTCTCGGTTCGCGACCCGACAGGTCAATGCGTAGTCCTCGGCTAGGGGCTTGTATGCGGTCTAGTCGGTGGGCTGACCCCTTGCCGTGCGGAAGTGCCGACAAGTGTTCCACCGATTAACGCTGACCGCGGGGCGGGTTTCCTCTGCCGCCCCATTCGTGGCCTCCCTATGTGACGGGCAGTGGGGATGGCCGTTAGGGTTCCCATGATTCCCCCATGCCAAATGCCGTTAGGGGCATACCTACTGAATTATCTCCACATGGTTAGCGCCCTCCCCCACCCCTCCCCACATACTGGAAAACCCCGCGCGAAATTCCACGCACGGGGCTCAATGTAAACTCCTGGTTACAAAAAGTCAAAGTCTAATCATGGGTACAAGATTTCAAAAATATATAAACAGGACATAAATGGACCTTTTTGAAAATTCTGGGGGGTGGGGGGTCTGGGGGGTATGGACCGAATTATGGAGAATTACAAAACAATGAAAATGAATAGATGGACCAGGGAAAGCGTTGCCGAGGCGATGCGCACATGTCGAAGCCGGAAAGAGTTCAGGAGGCGTTATGGCGGGGCGGCCGCGGCGTTATTGCGTAACGGCTGGCAGGACTTGTTCGACGAGTGTCTCCCTATACAGGCCCTGCCTGCACCATGGACGGAAGCGAGCATTGCCGAAGCAATGCGTAGCTGCCATAGCCGGAACGAGTTCAAGAAGCGTTATAGCGGGGCAGTAGATGCTATACGGCATCACCACTGGCAATACCTGTATAACGAAAACATACCGGCGAGGATACATGCCAAATGGACCAGGGAGTCAATAGCAGACGACATTGCCGAGTGCACCAGCATATACCAGGTTCGGACCCAGCACCAGTCGGCCTACGGAGCGATCCAACGCAACGGGTGGGATGACCTGTTGAGCGGGCTTCCCCAGTTTCCCGCAATATGTAACGAGCCGCCGGTGTGGTCCGTATATCGGTGGGAATTTGTAGAGCCGCATGCTGTATATATAGGCCTGACCAACAATTATAGGCGGCGTATAGGCGAAGAGCTGAAAAACTCGCACGCCAGTCCGGTACATGATTTCATAGAACGGACCGGGTGCTGCTATACAGTGACCGAGATTCACGGTTCTTTGTCCAGTTCTAAGGCGGCCGAGCTGGAGATTGCCTACATTGCCAAATACAGGGCACTCGGGTATAAAGTTCTCAACCGGAACCGTGGCGGAACTCTCGGCGGGTATGTTCGGGGTGGTTCCTCAATCAGCGACGAGGAACTGCTGGAACGGATATTCACGCAGTTTTCCGCCTACTCCGAGCTGAGGAAGAATGGCGGGTCGTTGCTTCGCATGGCATGTGAGCGGGGACTGAAGGATGCCATCCTTAAAGTGATGCCGAAACAAGAAAACCTTCCGAAATACAAACGGGATGAACTTGCACAACTGTGCAGCAGTTATGCCGACAGGAAGACGCTGCGGAAAGAGCACCCGAAAGAATACTCATATATGCTGGACCATAAATACCACGACCTGCTTCCGCCCGCGCCGTGCAGGGAGCGTGCGCAGGAACCGGAAATACCGGAAGCCGAAGTCAGGGAGCTTGCCGGTCGCATCGTAAACGGGGAGCTGACATCGCGCGAAGCCGGGAAACCGTTCGGCATAAGCGCGTTCAGGTTTAACCGGATTGCTGAAAGTATGGGCATAGGCGTAAGGCGGGAACCCGGCGTCAAGGGGCGACCCAGGACATATACCGACGAGGCGCTTCTATATGAAGTGACCAGCCGGTGTAGAACGCTTGCCGATCTGCGGGCAGACACTGCCTTGCTGGCGATTGTAAAGCGCAGGGGGCTGTATTCCAAGGTATCTAGCATGCTTGAGCATTCCCGGCGACAGTCCGTTACGCGGGACGATGCGCTTTTGGCAGTGTCGCGTTGTCCGAGGTTGGTTGATTTCGCGAATAAGTTTCCTTCTGAATACACGGCATGCCGCAATAACGGATGGGATGACATCCTGGCGATGTGTGTTAGGACCTACCGGCCCAGTGATACTGTCAGCGACGAGGAAATCCGGTCAGCCGTCGCGCAATGCAAGACCAGGACCGAATTCAATAAAAGGTTTCACCGGGAAGCATACGCGGCCAGGAAACGGGGGATTTACAATGCGGTCGTCAGCGTTTTGTAAAATTTCCTAAACACTCTCCTCCCCCCGCCTTCATACTGCCTTGCCACCCCTGTGTCCCGGAAAAAATTTCTGGGGGGTGGTAGGGGTGTCACGGCTGGAATGTAAAGTTTCCTTAACACGACATGATCCGCATTATGCCCCTTATGGCCATTATTGCGGTGTCGGCCAGGAACGCTGCGGCTATGGCGAGGAACTCCACGAAGGATAGCAGTCCCGGCCAGGGTGACCTGTTCCCCCGTTCCTGTATTATGTAGTAGTCGCCAAGGAAGCCCCACAGGTCCGGGAAGTTCATCCGCCTGGTCCACTTGGGGCCGAGGTCGAGTATGAGCTCTTCATGGATGTTGTCCCCGTAGCCCCTGGTGACACGGATTAAATGGCGGTTCAGCTGTATGGCCGACATGAATGTCAGGGCGGCCAGGACGGGCCACCACCATGCGTCGAGTTCGGTAAACAGGTAGCATATCAGGTTTTCGGTGCCTGTAAGCAGGCGGCAGATGATGTTTTCCATGTAGTTATCCGTTGGTCTGGTTTGATACTGAAGGCCATCCGTCCCGGACCTTCTCGCGGCCTTCTTTCAGCTGCGGCCGGTTGGCTTCCAGCTTTTCCAGTATTCGCTGGTTTATCTTGGCGAACGCATTCGGCTTTATCTTCGTTTTGTGGAAGCTGAATATCTCGTGCAGTTCATCCCATTCGGCCGGGGTGAACCTGATGGTGACATCCTGGAAGTCGGATGCCGTCGCGATGCGCTCGGTGCCGTTCCTGTCACGGATAATCACGGGGCCGTCTCCTTGTTGGTGGATCCGTCCTCGTCCTGCAGGATCCTTATGGCGCAGCGCCTGATGTCGAACATGGAGTTCATGTTGTAGGCGGAGTAGCGTTCTGGGTGTTTCTGGCTGTCCAGCTTGGCGAGAATGCCTGCTGCGCACCGGGCGGCGTTCTTGCGGTCCCGGGGGAAGTTCTCGGCGCAGTATGCCACGAAGTCGTTCGCGTCGTTGGCTATGGAGCTTACCGTTTCCGGCGGGGTCGAGGGGAGGCGGCGGAAGAGGGCGTCGCGGACCGCGAGCTTGAAGGCGAGGGGCGCGATCTGGCTGTGTGCAAGGAGTCCGTCATCTGCCATCGTTCTTCTCCTCGGTTTCGGGTTGCTTGGACGGGGCGAACCCGGTGAAGTCGCCCATTTCCGCGGAGAGGCGGGCGAAGAAGGGAGGGATGGCGGCCGGATCGACCTGGTAGAGCCACTTCTTGTTATGTTCGTCCTTGCCGGTCAGGAGGAGGTCCTGGATGCTGAACGAGAACCTGCCGAACTGGGGGAACGGGAGTTCTCCGGCATTCAGCTGGGTCTTGACCTTGACGCCGCGGCCCCATACGGGCATTTCCAGGCGCTTGTAGATGCCGACCCTGGCTTCCGCCTTGTCCACCCTGATGAAGGTGAAGTCGTGGGCGCCTTCCTTCAGGCAGAGGAACTTGCCGTCGAGGGTGGGCATGAAGTTTTCGTTGAGGTCGAGGACGATTTCCTCGTATACCTGTTCCCTGGTCTTGTTGATTTCCGGCTCGGGGTCCTGCCGGTCGCAGACTGCGGTGATCTTGGAGGCGATTGTAGCCGCGGGGTCGGTGGACGGGGTTGACTCGTCGATGCGGCGGACGGAGAGTTCGAGTTCCTTGACGAGTTCGAGCAGCTCGTTCTTCTTCCTGAACGGGTCGAGGTAGCGGTCCGGGTCGTTGCAGTCGCTCGTGGCCTGGTATTTCACGAGGCGGGCGCGTGTCGCGGCGTCAGCGACGAGGGCGGTCATCTTGGGTAGCTTCGTGGCCATGTAATTGTTTCCTTTTGTTTACGATTTCGGTGCGGTTGCCCTTTCCACCCATTCCTGCAGCCAGTCCTTGGACCAGCACTTGATGCGGCCGTCCGGGCCGATGTCGATGGAGATTTCGTCGGAGTCGTAGCAGGGGCTGTAGTGGAGGAACCTGGGGACATACCCGTGGCACTTGCCGGATTCGTTGTCGCACACCTTGACCCCGTCGCGGAAGTATTCGATGCCGCACTCGTCGCACACCTTGTAGTGGGCGTGGGCGGTCGTGCCGGCGGGCCAGTTGGCGACGGTGCCGGTGTCGGGGTCGATTTCGAGCTCCCAGAGCCACAAGTCGGTCGGGCAGTGGTTGTCCCCCGGGCGGCGGACGCAGAGGGGCATCGCGGGTGCCTGGCCGGCCTCCTGGAGTTCGTAGGATATGTCCTGCTGCCCGTTCACGGTGGCGTCTTCGAGGTAGCGGATGCCGGCGGAGACCTTCAACTTGTATGACGGGGGGTCGTCGGTGTCGTATGCGGCCACCCTGGACCTGAGGGCCTCTATCTCGGCGTCCTTCTGCGTGATGAGGGCGTCCACATCCTCCTTGCGGTAGAACTTCTCGTCGAAGGAGACGGACGAATAGGGCTTCCCTACGATGGCGACGCACTCGGAGCTGTCGTCGATTGAGCCGACCTCGAATGAGTATTCCTCGAGGCCGTTGCCTGCTGCGCTGTTGGTTGACATTGTGGGTTCCTTTTATCGGTTGAAGATTTTGTCGAAGAGCTTCGCGAGGGGCGACTTGCTGGCCAGTTTCATGTCGGCCTCCTCAGCCAGTTTCCGGTCGGCCTCGTCCAGCACCTCGTCCAGCGGCTTCCCGACCATGTCGGGCGTGATGTGTAGCTTGATCGGGCGCCCGGATGTCGGGTGCGTGTAGTTGTAGGTATGTCCTACATAGTCCTGTATGATTGTCGGTTTTGCCATTTTTCAGTCCTCGTCGAGAGACACGAAGTCATCGTCGTTCAGTTCGGCGTGTTCGGCCTCGCTGAGCGTTTTTACGCGCTTTTTTGCGCGATTGCGGTCGTCGGGCACACGGGCCACTTTCTGGCGGTTGACGAAATCCAGGATGTCCCGGCTAAGCATTTCCCATTTGGTCATTGATGATTCCTCGTGGTTGTTTCTGGTGGAAATATAGCAAAAACGCGGCTGGGAGGGCCCTCGCGCCTTGCCAGTGCGGAGACTTCCTGAACATCAGTCCTTCGGGTCCTTGAGCTCGGTGGAAACCCAGGTGGTGAAGAAATTGGTGCTGGGGTACTTCTTCACGAGGTTCGCGGCGGTGCGGTCGATGGCCTCGTCGAGGCTCTTTGCGTTGGAACAGTCTTCGAGGTCGTGGTCCTTTTGCAGCTGCCACAGGATCATGCCGGCGCACGGCTGGTACATGGCATGGCCTTTTCCGTTGATGACTTTTTCGAAGCCGAAACCGCAGGTCTTGATTGCCAGGTGGTCGCGCTCCGGCAGCATGCCATTCATCGACCTGTGCCACGGTGTAATTATCGGGGCACCGTTCAAAACTCCGTGTATGTTCATGTTACCCGCGTCGACGACGGTAAGTTTGCCTTCGACCTTGCCGGTCAGCTTATGGTCCAGGTAGTTTGTCATCCTGAGCATTTCGGACGGGGACAGATTCACCGCGATAATCAGGTAGGCGTGGCCGGCGGTGAAACTGCGGCGGATCTCGTCGTTTTTCACATCCCACAGGATGTTGAAGCGCGGGAGACCGTCGGTGTACTCGGTGTCTATGCGTTTTTCCAGGATCTCTGGCATGTTCGGCCAAGGCTCCGGTTCGCCCATTGGTTCGATAGCTTCGGGCTTCGTGGGCTCGTTTGACTGCTGGGTCTTGCACATTTCGTCCATTTTCGGTTCCGCCGGGACTTGTTCCGACTTAGAAAATGTGACCGTATATTCGGCATCCAGGCGGTCGCCGATGACTTTACTGAACATTTCGTTGAAATCCATGTCCGGGTGGTTTTCGGCAAAATCAACTGCCATGTGGTCGAACAGTTCTCCGATGCAGTCGGTTTCCTCCGTGCGCAGCGGGAGGTCCCATCTCTTGCACATCGTCTTGATGTCGTCAAGCATTTCCGGGATATGCAGGCTATTGTCTGAACTGTTGATGGTCTGCTGGACCTGCGGGAGGTTGTTGCGGAACACAAGCATGTCCATCTGTGTCGGGAATACATGTTCGAGGCGTTCGTCTTCGGGACAGATGACATTGTTGCCGTTCAAAACCGGGTCGTTGTCACGAACATATACCGGTTCGCCGGGCAGCCCGATCCGTGCCCTGCCGATGAACAGCAGCCTACCGACGCGCTTTTCTTCCGCCGGCGTGATGTGGTCGGCGACGCGGATATACACGAAATCCTGCTTGAACTCTTTCTTTGCATAGTCGGTCTGGACTTTCCACAGGACGGACCACCTCGGAAGCAGCTTGTTCAGTTCCGGGGTAAGCCAGGTATAGAAGGAATTGCTGGTTGCCGCCTTCACAGTTTCCTGCTCCGGCTCGGGTGCATTTTCTTTCTTCAGTGTCACTTCGGGCTTGCTGTCCAGTGCCTCAATCCTTTCCGGTTCCGTCTCGACCGTGGCAAATACTTCCTGCTTCGGCGGTTCGCTGGGGCACACGATGGTGGGAGGTTCCTTCTTTTCAGGCGCCGCTACGGGTTCAGTGTCCACGCGGGGGCAGGTGATTGTCGGCGGTTCCGCGGGAGCGGGCATGGACGGAATATCTGCTTCCTGCGGACGCTTGTCTTCGGCCTTCTTGCGTTCGCTTTCTTCCTTCTTGCGTTCGCGCTCGTAATGGGCCTTGGATGAGGTCCACTTGTCCAAGATCATCGGGAAATGCTCGATGAGTTCCTTCACCTCGTTCTCGAAGTGGGCCGGGGTGTCCACCGGTTCCATCTGGTGCGCGAAGATACCGGTCTTCGGGGGCAGTATGACGGGGATGCCGATGTCGATCCTGGAGATGAGCAGCTCGCTTTCGGGGCCGAGGTTGTTCAGGTGGACCATGCCTACGCAGCCGCATACTGGAGAGAAAAGGCGGATGCCGGTGTCGACATATACCTTGTGTTCTTTCCTGTCGTGGTAAACCCAGTTATCGAGGGAGTAGTTGAGATTGAGACGCTGGACCATGCCGAGGATGCCCTTCTGTTCGAGGATGCCTTCCAGGTCCGGTGTAGAGATTGATGACATGGCTATTCCTTTGTGTTGATAATTCCGCGTGGTTGTTTTCTGGTGGAAATATAGCAAAAACGCGTCCGTGCGGTGCCCGAAATTGCTATATTTTGGTCGTAACCTTAAAACCCTTAACCATGGAGAAAGACAGATGGCGAGGAAGTATGTCCCCGAAGATTTCAATGTTGACGATGTTGAGGCCGTGAAGGCCTTCTACCAGGGCATCCTGGACGAGGGTGTCCCGAACGATCCCGCGGCGCTGCGCGAATGGCTCCTGAAGCGCATGGAGATTGACTGCGTGATGGGTGAGGCGGCAGAGCGCCGCTATGTGGCGACCACGCTCGACACGCAGGACAAGGAGGCCGAGAAGGCCTTCCAGCACCTTTCCAACGATGTGTTCCCGGCAATCGCGACGATCGACAACGCAATCGACCGCAAGCTGAACTCGCACCCGGCCAAGGAGGCCCTGCGCAGCGAACTCGACGAGATGTTCAAGAGCGTCGAGATCGGTCTCTCGCTCTTTTCGGAAGCCAACATCCCGCTCGGCGTGGAACTCTCGAACGAGCTCCAGGACTACCAGAAGATTACCGGCGCGATGACGGTGGACTTCGACGGCCAGGAGCAGACCGTGACGCAGCTCCACAAGTATCTCAAGGATCCGAACCGCAGCGTCCGCGAGAGCGCGTGGAGGGCAATCTCCGACCGCTATCTCCAGGACAAGGACGCGCTGGACGGGTCGTTCGACAGGATGTTCAAGCTCCGCATCCAGATGGCGAAGAACTCCGGCTGCAAGGACTTCATCGAGTACATCTACAAGTGCAAGGAACGCCCCTACGGCCCGAAGGACTGCTACGCCTTCCACGACAGCATCCGCGAGCTCATCGTCCCGCTCATCGCCAAGATGTACGGAAAGCGCAAGGAGCAGCTCGGCGTCGATACGCTCCGCCCGTGGGACCTCACCGTGGACCCGTTCAACCGCAAGGCCCTCGCGCCGTTCAAGGACAGCGCCGACCTCGTCGAGCATGTTGACCGCGTGTTCGAGGCGATGCACCCGAAGGCCGGCGAATGGGCCCGCAAGATGCAGGCAATGAAGCTCGTCGACGCCGACAGCCGCAAGGGCAAGGCCCCGGGCGGCTACCAGGTGCAGTTCCCGGAAAGCCGTCTCCCGTTCATCTTCATGAACGCCGAGGGGACAGACAGCGACATGTATGTGCTCCTCCACGAGAGCGGCCACTCGTTCCACAGCTTCAACTACGCCGACCGCGAGTTCAGCGTGCAGCGCGGGGCCCCGATTGAATTTTGCGAGGTGGCCTCCATGAGCATGGAGCTTATCGGGACGGAGTTCCTCTCCCAGGTCTACGGCGACGACGAGGAAAGCATCCGCCGCAGCAAGCTGGACAAGTTCCGCGAAGTCCTCCGCCTCTTCCCGTGGGTCGCCAAGGTTGACCGCTTCCAGCACGAGATTTACAGCCGCCCGGACCACACCCGCGAGGAAAGGAAGCAGATCTGGCACGAGATTGACGAGATGTTCTCTACCGGCGTTGTTGACTACTCCGGCCTGGAGGAAACCGAGGGCTACGCCTGGCATGAACAGCTCCACATCTTCGAGGTGCCGTTCTACTACATCGAGTATGCCATCGCCCGCATCGGATCGTTGCAGGTCTGGGCGAACTACAAGAAGTACGGCAAGAAGGCGATTGACGACCTGTTCTACGCCGAGAGCCTCGGTTGCAGCCGCCCGCTGCCCGAGTTGTTCGAGGCTGCCGGCATCAAGTTCGACTTCAGCCCCGAGACGCTCCGTCCGCTGATCAAGATGGTCACCGACGAGCTCGGCCTGTAAACTTCGGCATATACTTCGCGCTACGGAAAAGGCCCCGGGAAACCGGGGCCTTTGTTGCGTTGGACTGAAAAATTATTTTATGCGCCTAGTTCGGAGGGCTTGATCTGACCTGTAATGATGGCCAGTGCAATGGCGCCTTGCGGGAGAAGGCGAAACGAGCTGAACCTGGGGTTGGGTTCGCCGGCCATGTTCTTGACGAGATTGTATCGACTTTTGACTGCCAATTTTGGGTTTAGCATGTTTCGCTCCTTTCCCTGACGAAACGGACGGCACATCGCGTGCCCGGTTCGGCCTCCTCGGTATATCCGCAGCCTGTGGGCGAGATGACGGCCACATTGAACGAATCCTGGGCATCGCCCGGATCTGCCGACCAGTAGTAGGAACGCTGCCCCTTTTCCTGTGCCTGGTGGACACCGTCGTCCATCAGCTTCAGCCCGTTGAACGGGAATCTGAGGACCTTCCTGAGCGGATCGGTGTTCGCGTCCCCGCGCATCATCCCGAAGAGCTCGTTCCAGTCGGCCATGGTGGGCATGCGGAAGCCTTTCAGGAAATCGCCGTCGTGCAGGTGCCCCAATGCCTGTTTATGGGTATAGTAGGTGGCCGCGCCGTCATGTGTCCCGCCGATGTCCGGTACAATCTGGTTGTAGTCCCAGACCATCCATTCCTTGTTGCCTACGCGGACAGTGGTCTGACCCAGGTCGCCGGTGGAGTATTCCGGGTTCTTCCATGTGATGACGAGGCGGCACTCGTTCAGGAAGCCGTTGCCAGGGAAGTCTTTAAGCATCTCGATGCGTGTACGCACAGCGTTCCCGTCGAGTTCCTTGGCGATTGCGTTTACCACGGCTACCGGAACTTGAACCACCGTCTCGAATTTCTGCAAGTTTGCCGCCCTGATGCAGCTGGTCGCCACGACCATGCGCCAGTAGTCGATATGGTCGGTGTCGAACGGGTCAATGGGCTTGTTGCTTGCATGCTTGGCGGTGTCGTAAAGGGCCGTTAGCGTCGGCATGTTGATTGTGTAAACCATGGGTCATTTCCTCGTCTTGTCGAAGGTCTGGATGAAGGCCATGCGTGTTGCCGGGAGGTCGATCTTCTTTACGCCGAGCTGTGCATACGCACGGTTAAGTTCGAGACATGCGACATTGAGCTGGTGGATATTGTTCACGGTCTTTTTCGCGTATTCGGCGGCATGCTCGTAGTCGTGCAGCATGGACCGGAGATAGCTGATTACTTCTGTGATGTTCCAGCGCTCGTTGTTGTTGAGCTCGGCGCCGCTGACGGGGAGGGTCACCTCGAACGGGAGGCCGTAATCGAACTGGTGCTCACTCGCGTGGTTTCCGGGTTCGGTGTCCTCGACCTTGACCTTGAACGCGCGTGTCGGCCCCGTTACGGTAATCGTTGCGCGGAACCTGCCGATCGCATGGCTGTCGCAACGGGTCTCGCTGCCGACCGTAATGGCCTTGGCATCGACATTGATTACCGGATTTTCGCGGATTTCCTTCGCCTTCGCGATGAACTCGTTCACGCTGGAGAGTTCGTTCTCGGAGAAGGTGTCGAGGAGCTGGTCCTGCTCCTTCTTGGCCACGGCAGCGGCCGTGATGGCCGAAACCGCCCTGCGCAGGTAAATTTTCTGTGCGTCGCGCTCGACAAACTCCCCGAGGAGGCGGAACGCTTCTTCCTCGGGACCGCCGTTCGCAAGGATTGCGATGCCGTCAACCGCGTCCGTGCACATCTTCATGAAAGTGGCCAGTGCCGTAGTCTGGCCCATGCACGGGATGTCCGCCGTGTGGCGGATCAGCGTTGTCTCACCGAGTTTGATATACATTTCGTAGTAGCGCTCGCACTCGGAGGAATCCTCGAACGGCTTGCAATACATGCGGACGACCTTGCCGTTTGCCTGCGGGGTGGAATAGTATATTGATTTCAGGGTGATTCCCTTCTCCGTAGCGTCCGTTACGCGGTCGGCACCGTTCCGTTTCGCTGCGTCGAGTTCCTGCTGTGTAAAATAAATTTGTGATGTCATTTTTGAACCTCCGCGTCCCATTCGACGCGCTCGTCACGCATGCAGTTTCGTTCAGCGTCGAACCACTTGTGCGTGACAGTGATATTGTAGTTTTCCGGGTCCTTCTTTGCCTTGCGGGCTTCCGCGATGGCAAGCTCCGGCTTCTCGAAATCCTTCTCGAAGTCGTCGTCGCCCGGTGCCCCGGCCACTCCGGGGAACCAGAACTGCAGCGTCCACCTTTCTGTCTTGTTGATACGCATTAGATGCTCTTCGTGATATAGCAGAACGAGTTGACGAAGTTCCTGATGCGGTTGACTGCATCGGCGTCGTTGTCAAGATAGCAGTGAAGATGGGCCACCTGCTTAACTTCTCGGCTGGTCCTGTCGACCCGCTGGTACTTCTCAAATGTTACGCACCATACACGCGGGGCATCGAGGTCATATCCGGTGGCGGACTGGTGTATGCTCACCTGTTCGAACGGGAACATCTCATATTGCTCGGCGCCATCGCCCATAACACAGCCCTGCCGGGACATTTGTATGTCAGCGTTGGAATCGCCATAGCTCGATACACGGAACGAAAAATCGGATCCATCGGCCGTGCGCCGCTCGTCGGCAATTTTGCCGATATGGTCAAAGAACTGTTCTACATTTATCGTGACAAGCTGCTTGGTAAGTCCTTCATCGCCTTCGGAAGATTTCTTGATGAAGTCCGCCTGCTTCAGGAACATCTGTATCGCGGCTTCCCTGACATTGGCAAGCTCGTTTTCGGTAAGCGGGGTCGGGTAGATTTTCATCTTCCCGTCGTCAATCTTCACATCATAAGAATGATCGTTTTTCAGGGTTACTTTCATTTGTCACCCCCGTCAGCTATCTACATTCGGGACGGCGGACTGTCGTCTTGTTCGTAACAGTGACCTTCAGCTTGGAGAAGTCGCCGTTGAAAATGAGCGAGCCGGGCTTCCAGCGGTTCGAGAGTTCGGACCCGATCGACTGGGATTCCCAGAAGCTCTTTTCGACAGGGATGTTGAACTCGATCGCGTTCATGCTGTTCTTGATATGCTCGCTGATGCTGAGCGTGAAGGTGGACTGCTTGACCTTGAGGGTCAATACATAGTGGTTCGGGTCCGAGCACGCGGCGGAAATGCCGACGGCTGCGAGAACGGCCAATGCGATTTTCTTCATTTTGTTATCCTTGTTGGTTATCTGCAAATCAATGGTTTTATGGCTGAAATATAGCAAAATTTGTGTAAGCCCCATTAAACCTATAACCACATGCTCATTGCAGTTATGAACTTCTCAACATCTTGCAGGTTCTTAAGCGGTTTCTTGACGGGCGAGTTAATCCAGCCCTTCCCACCCGTTCCTTGACCTTGAATGGCAAACTTGAATGTTCCCTTGATACGAGGAAAGATAGACACGGAATATCCATCAGAAAATTCTACTTCTACCGCGTTCAACCAATGGTCAATCTTGTAATCAAACTTCGCCTTGATGAACTTGAAGAGGTCATTGGTCAACTTTTTGATTTTTTCCTGACTTTCCGGTTTCATGTTTTAATTCTCCGTCGGTTGGTTGATTGGATGCCTGCTGCTCTGGGCGAACTTGAAGATGGTATATCCATTGGCTGATGATTGCCGGGTTGCAGCGTCCGCCGAACTTCTTCATGGCGAACCGGAGAATTTCCTCCCGGTCGCCAGTGATCCATTCGGGGTGGTTCTGCAACATGAAGTTCAGGCAGATGAAGAACTCGTCGTGCGAATGGCAGAGCTTGTGCAGGCCCATGCCTTGCGGGTTGAAGAAGTTGTGCTCCAGCATGTAGAGCGCCTGCTCGTCGGTGACGGGGCGGTCGGGGCGTTCGAGCTCATTCTTCACGGCGATCATGTCATACATCGCATCGGGGCAGTCGTCCGTCCTCTGGTCGAAATCGAAGGCACGGAAGTACCCGCGGAGGTTCTTGGTAAGGTCGGTCATGCAGTAGGGCCCTTGGTAAAGTCGATGTTGAACATCACCTTGCCGACAGTTATCCAGGCCTTGCAAGTGTCGGTGAGGGTAACATGGCCGGTGTTCTCCATGACACCCGGGAGAATCTTGAACAGCGCATACACGACGGGATCGGGGGACTCGGAAATTGTTTCAAGGATTAAGGGGACGGCGGTCTGGCCCATGTCAACGATACGCTTGAATGCGGGGTGTTCGTAATGACCGGTGGATAGTATGGAAACTTCGTCTTTCCACTGTTTGAACGCCTCCTCGTATTCCTTGCGGTCTGCCGCGCTCACCAGCATGCGCCGACAGAACGGGCAGAACGGGAACTTGAATACGGCAATCTTGTCCACCATGGGGAAGCCCTTTTCCTTGCTGGCTTCGGGCATCTGGAGAACATTGAAGTATCCTTCGTCGTCGATGATCGCATCGACATCCTTGTCACACGACGCGATGGATTCCTGCTTCTCGCAAAACTTGCACATCATTCACCTTCCTTCTTGGGGTCTTCCTTCTTGGGAGGCTCGACCGTGAGGGACAGCTTGATGACGGTTCCGTCCTTCTTGGTCCACTTGTATTCGCGTATATTGAACCCGGGTTCCAGTTCCAGCTGCATGTGGTCACGGACGGCCCGGATGGCCTCCTCGGTCACGACAGAGCGCTTGGCCCACACTTCGCCGCCCTTGGTCTGTTTTACGGTTCCTGCGTAGATAGTGCCGGTGAGACCCGCGCACCCAACATGGTATTGTGTATCTGCCATGGTTACTCCTTAAATTCCTTCCTGTATGCCTTCTTCCAGAACATCCCGTAGCCGTCAGGACACTTGCAACCGAAGATTCCCGCGACTACGATGAGCCAGTCGCTATCGTACTGGAAGCTAGGCAGGTTGTTCATTCTTCTCGCCTTTGTAGAGCTGATACTTCTTGCTTATCTTATGGCTCGTTTCCTCGTCGAGCGGGCGGAACCAGATGCCGACACGGCAACGCCCGTTTCCGAACTCGTCGATAAACTCCGGCGTGAGGTCGGTGAGGCACGCGTCGTCGATATACCCGAAATCGACATTCTCGACAAGGCCGAGCTCCGTCGCGATGGCTGCTGCCTTTTCCAGGTGGGTCCGGTTCTTCGCCTCGCAGATCGTCTTGGTGAAGATGCCCTCCACATAGTCGAACCACACATCCTTCGGGATTTCCACGGTGATCGAGACGGTCTTCCTGGCATCTTCCCTCGGCATGCGGAAATGCTTGAGGCCGGCATCGTGGGCCATCTTCGCGGCCTCGTAGATTCTCGGGCTCCGGTATCTCGTCCAGTAGTCCGGGTCGCCGTCGACTTCGGTGGGAAGGTTGGTGAACTCGTTGTCCCGCATTGCGCCGGCCTTGGCGAAGTTCTTGAGCATCGTGGTCCAGTAGCCCTCCGCACAATGGGAGACCATCGCGGCGAGTTTTCCTGGGGCGAGATGCAGGTCCTTGCGGATGATGAACAGGCGCCTCACTTGCTGTTCTCCTTGATGTTGAAGTCCTTGCTGTCGCCGGATGGCTGGCACGCGACATGGAATGTGATGCACTGGGTCTTCTGCGGCACGATTTCCTGGATTTGCGGCACGATGGCGCCTTCGGTTGCCGTCATCGTCTCCCCGTCCATTTCTTCCGAGAGCTTTACATCGAACGACTTATGGTCGTAGCGGACCACCGCGGATGTGTCGCCGGCCTTTGCGCGGGCGACCAGGTATTCGACGATGCTCACCATCAGCTGTCTTCTAGGACTGGTATTCATTAGTTCCTCCGTATTTTCCGTCTCGGCAGGGTTGCCGTCGGGTGTGTTTGCAAATGCCTTCTGCTGTTCAGCGATGTTGAACGGCTCGATGGTGCGGTTATACATGAACATGCCGGGTTCCATCGAGACCCCGAGGTTTATGTTGTCGTAGGACATGCCCGGTGGAGGTGCCCAATCGCTGTGCGAGCTTTTATGGTCCTTCGGATCCATCATCACGCACTTGAAGCACACGGCAATAAACGCGATGAAGAACAATCCGATGATTATGCAGCCTATGATGTCGGGCGTAGCCATTATACATTTACCTCACAGTTGAGAACGGCTTTAAGCTGGTTGGCCTTCGTGTTCCAGTATTTGCGCACCTTGTTCCAGAATTTTTCCTTGCGCACCAGCTTGCCGTATTCCGGGTTGCCGAGCGCATCAGTGTGTTTGAGCTGGAGCTTGGCCAGGTCCTGGCGCCCCTTCGCGAAGAGCTGGCGTAACCGGGCCTGACGGTAGTCGTGATGTAATTCTGCGGTAAGTGACATTTTTATACCTCTCGGGTAATCATAGTTGACACCATGAGTTATGATAGTTGTCGATTATTTCTTGAAGACTTTTTTCGAAGTTGGTCTCCCTTCCGTAGGTATATTCACAGTAGATAAATCCGCCGAACAAGACGCCGAACATACTGAGAATGTATAAAATGAGAATAATTTCCATCAGAACTTATACCTATTGGTTAGTTAAAAAGGGAGCCACATGTTGTCGCCAATGCGAATGCCGAGTTCGATGTCCCCCGTAGCGAGGTTCACACGAAAGGGATCGGGCAGCGTCATTGCCGGTTCAGTGGTGTTATTGGCCAAGTTTACCTGCGTGGATATTTCGGGTTCTTCTTGCATCTCGGGTTTCTCCTTTATTTCCAAAAAACAGTAGAGGCATCCATGGGCGCAGCGTCCCGGCTTTACGCCAAGGATTTGCTTCTTGGCGAGGCACATGCACTCTCCGCGCTGCTTTTTCGCGGGAGGGCCGTAGTCGGCCAGGTTCACGCCGAGGATTTTGAGGTCCTCCTCGCTCGCACACCCGAGTCGCCTGATGAACATCGCCTGGAAGTCCCTCTCTGCGCACGATTCGAAGCGGAACAGCCCGCTGTATGGAGCCAGTATGTCGGTTGCGCGACGGAAAACCGCCCTGGGCGCCGTGAATGTGCTGTAGAACGGAGTTATCCCGGCAGCAGCGAGGCGCTGCTTCACATGCGGGTATAGATCGACGATGGACACCCTGCAACGGATTGAGTTGTTCGTCTCGACAAGCCAGGTCTTCCAGAGGTCGAGAACCTTGACCACGCGGGCCTGGGTTTCGGCGTCGAGCAGGATTATGGGGTCAAGGCGGAGAACATAGTGGGACAGCGGGAACCCGCCCTCAATGAGCTTCGTGAACTGGATGAACTCGGTTTCCGGCGTCTCCACCCCAGGTTCGAGAACTGTTCCACCCTGGCCGGTTACTGTATGGTGGAAGATTACCCGGTCCTGGACGATGCAGAGCTTCTCAACCATCTCGTCGGTCAGTTCCTTCGAGATGATGACATTGGCTTCGAGCAGGCGGGTTTCCCAGTCCTGGATGAAACACGGGTCGAATGTCTCGGTAATCCCAATCTGCTTCATCGGTCGTGCGCCTTCCTATACTGTTCAATCTGCCTGTTGAGTGCCTGGCCTGCCTTGATGAGGACATCGGCGAACGCCTGGATTTCGGCATCACCCTCGACCACGACGGAAAGGACCGGGTCGGACTCGAACCCGTTGAGGTCGAGGTCCTCGGCATCCTTGAAGAGCTTCTCGAACGGCATCGTGTTGCCGCTCGGGCCATACTTGGCGCCCATGCAGAAGCCGTCGGTCCCAATCAGCGTGAGGACTGCGCGGCTTCCGTGGCCGGCGTCACCGCCGTGCATGCCGTTGGTGCCAGCCACATAGGTGAGGTTGGCCACATCAATGGTGGAATCTACTTCGCAATCGACCTTCTTGCGGTCGATTTCCAGTGTTACCTGTCTCGGCTTTCCGTGGTTTACGGTGCTTTCGAACTCGGATGCGAATTTGTCTTTCATGTCGGTTTCCTAGAACTTGAAATTTTTGATCTGGTCGATGACGGCCTGTTCCGCCCGCGCGACCGGGTTGATGAGCTTTTCGCCGTGCTTCGCCGTGGGGGCGAATCGGGAATGGTATATCAGCCAAGTCAGCTTGGCGAGAAGTTCGGCCCACATCATGAAGATGGTGCATACGCCGAGGCAAAGGAAGCCGATGCCGTATGCGATGGCGGCAAGCGCCACGACGGGTATGCACAGGACCGAAATGGCGAGCCCGTGGATGTATCTACGGATATGCCCGCGATATTGCTGCTTGTTATTGTTCATGCTCGAAATATAGCAAAAATGCCCGGCGAAAAGAGCCGGGCATCCCTTTTTTACGAGCGTGACGGGTTCTTCTTCACTACACGGAATAGTGTGGCCATGTCCTTGTTGAAGCGGGTAACTTCTTCAGGGTGGAACACATATCCTTTAACACTGTGCTGTCCAGGTTCGGGCTTGGTGGCTTCCCAGAAGATGTACTTGCCGTAGTTGTCGATAGACAGCGTTGTAATCAGCCGTTCGTGCTTGTAATCCCCGCCCTTGCAACCGATACTGAACCAGCACAGGTCCTTGTAATATGTTTCACCCTTGTGCTTGATTAGCCCGGTTGCTCCATAGAGGACAGTGTAGGTATGATTCGGGTCTTTCATACCTTTTCGAAAGTCTCGTGCCTCGATGTCGTAGAAGTGATGCAGGACATGCTGGGATTCCTGTTTCGTCTTGAGGTCAACTGCGGTATACTTCACCGTAATGTTCTGTCTTACGATGTTTGCGCTGTCATAGTTGTCTATGTTTAGGTGAATGTTGTCGCCTCTTTTGAGCGAGGGCTTCTTTTCGGTGGTCTTCCGTTTCATTTGGATTCCTTCTTTTACTAAAAGGTTACTTTCACATTACTAATGAGTATCGCATCTGTCATAGATGAGGCCGTAAATCTTCGCCTGGTTCTCCAGGATAACCTTCGTGTTGCTTTCAATGACTTCCCGTGTATAATCCAATCCCCAGGAGGTTGGATTACTTTCCATATATGGATGGTATGGCAGCTTGCCGGAAATCCTGCGGGGATGATGCTCGGCATTCCCGAGCAGGACACACATCATGACACCCAAGACGAACCCAATTAGAATGTTACGCATACTTACCTCGAATTATCTCCGAAAATCATCAGAATCCAAACCGGTCAGTAGGAAGAAAATTGTCCCAAAGACAAGATAACCAAGAACATACCAAATAAAATTTGGATCAAAAAACCCAACCGTAAACGCTTTATAGACGAACCCGCAGGTTATGATGAGCGATACTATGCAAAGCACCGCTCTGATTTTAAGTTCACGAGTCATCATTTGGCAAGCCCTCGCCGCGCCTTGTCCAGGCACAGCGGACAGTACCACTTGCCGCGATACAGAGTGAGGTGCCTATCGGGCCGTTTCACGCCATTCCGAAGGAGGAACTTCAATGCGGCATTACCGGCAGTGCCGTGGCATACCTCGCACTGGTCCGGGTTGGTCCTGCGGGACTTGCCGTCAGGGATCGTGGGCCATGCCCGGGTAGAACGGATAACTTCAGATGCTGGTTTGTATGTAGAACCGTCTTTCATCACTCCTCCTTCATTGTTGGGATGTTCTGGTCGGGGCATGTGCCCCAGTCGTGTTTCACGCGTTCGGTCGCCTTGCCCCATTCAACGAGGGCGACCTCGTATCTCACGATGAGATCTTTGACCGCTGTCTCGAAATCGTATGGAGAGTTCACCTGTTCCATCTGGTGCGCGTACATGCCAGTCTTCGGCGGGAACAGGTTCGGGATGCCGATGTCCAGCTTGGCGACCATCAGCGTGTTGTCGGTGAGCCGGTGCATGCCGACACACAATCCGTCCTTCATAAAGAACCTGATGCCACCGTCGGCAACCCAGCAATGTTTCTCGCGGTCATGGTACACCCATGTGTCGAGCGAGGCAGTAAGTTTGAGGCGCTGGGCCACGCCTTTCAGGCCGGCGCTTTCCAGCGCATTATCAATGTTCATATCGGTGTCGAATACGGTTGAGGCCATTTGCAATCCTTAGTTAAGGGGTTTGGATTTTGAAATTTTCCACTTTCGGGCAAATGTGTCACTGTTGCGGTAGTCGTTAATCATGTTAATTATGATGAGCGGAATGCCGAGGAACACTGCGCCAAACGCCATGATGGCGTAACCGCCCGTATTAGCCCACGGGTCAGCATACTTCCACGGTTTTTCCTGGACGATGATGCCGGCGAACAGGGCGAGGCTGAGCAACACCATGGCAATAAGCAGATACCATCCGGTAAAGTAAGTTATCGTGGCGATGATGCAGAAATTCGCTGCGACAATCAGTGCGGCGATTGTCGGCGGAAGTTCTTTTCTCATTTGGTTCTCCTTGACTTGCGGCTTTTAATTATGAGGAGGTGAAACTTCGTAGAAGGCCTCCCAGGGTAAAGGTCAACACCCCGGGAGGCCTCATGGCTGGTGAATTACTTCTGGGTTACCGGTTTGCCTCGGATAAGGCTTACCAGCTGTGCATGCGACGGGCAATCGATCGACTCTTCCGGCAACGCACCGAACTGGATCCGGGTGATGCTGCTGGTCAGGAACGAGTGGCTACCTACGGTACACCACGAATGCCCGCGGGACATATACACTTCGGTGAGTTCGCCCGAAGTTTCGGTAATGCCTTCGAGGTCTCCCATGCCTGGGTTCACAAAAATAGTTACATTTGTCATTTTTCCTCCTTTTCTAGTTGGTTGAGCATTGCTGCGATCCGTATCGCCGCAAATTCTGGGTGCCGCCGGGACATCTTGATCAGGTTCCACACGCGGCAGGTGATGTTATACTTGTCCTTGTCTTCGAGCGCTGCCACACGGCATGCCATGACGGACACGGGCAGCGCCCTGAAGAACTTCACCATCGCGATGTCGATGCGCCGGTGGATCCGTGCCAGTTCAAGGTTGCTGGCCTCCACCGAACCGGTAATCATGTCGATTTCGCGGTCGCTGAGGGCAAGCAGCTGCTTCCGGGTGATGCAGGGGACTGAAATTCCGTCCTTCACTACGAAACTGAGGTCGGCGCGGAAGAGTTCCTGCGGGACTGAAGCGACCTGGTTGCACCGGTAGAGCTTGCCGAGAACCGCGCTGGCCCTCGAATTTAGCGGCATGGATGCCCCGACGAGGTAGATTGAGGTAGGTCCCACATTGAACATGCAGTTCTCGTGGTGAACCATCTCTTCCAGCTTGATATTGTCGAACCGGACTGCCGACATGTGCATGACACGCCTTTCCATAGGGGTGGATGTCTTGCGGCGCTTATCTGATGGACTGTGATTCTTTGACATGTCTAAAATATAGCAAAATTATTCGCAGATTGGTTCGATTGACTTCAATACATACAAGATTCTGGAATTGCCGCGTACCTCGGACCTGCAATACGGTATGCTGTCCGCGATGTTCTTGTATGTCGTCTCGACCATGTCCTTCAGCTTCTCGCCGAACTCCTTGCCCTGCGGGATGCCGAGCGACTTGACCCGCGATGCGAGCATGGACAGGTCGGGCGGGTTGTCCACGATGAACAGGGCCTTCGGGAACTTCTCGACGAACCACGCGGGGTAGGCGCTGTCGTCGGTTCCCTTGGCGAGCCTGACTGCGGTCTTGTAATCGCCGGAAGCGAACTCGACCATGTTGGTCCAGATGCGTCCGGTCATCATGGAGTTGGAATAGAACACATCCCTGTATTTCTTATACCAGCGGAACAGGGCCTTCTCCTCCCTCGTGGGGACGAAACCGGCGAGGTTATTCTCCGTGCCCTCGAATGCGAGGATAGGGAAAAGGTTCTTCTCGGTGACTTCCGATACATTGGTGAATGTATCGACCACATTGAGGTATGTCAGCCCCTTGAAGGCCGGGATGTGGGAAAATGCGCCGACCTGGTGGATCCAGTTGAGGAACTCCGGTATCAGCTCGGCATAGTCGGAAATCTTGAGGAACTCACCGCGGAAGCGCTCGTTGGACACGCTGGTCAGCTTGCTCGCGAGCGCGACCATGGCGTGCTTCGTGCTTGTCTCGATGGTGTAGCCGAAGTTCGCTGCGAAGCGGCAACCGCGGACGATGCGGAGCGAATCCTCGTAGAAGCGCATGCAGGGGTCCCCGACGGCGCATATCAGTTTCTGCCTGACATGCTCGACACCCTTGTGGTAGTCGATGACCTCGCCGTCCCACCCGAGGCCCATGGCGTTGATCGTGAAGTCGCGGCGCGTGGAATCCTCGCGGAAGGTATTCGCGAGCTCGATGTAATCTGGATGGCGCCCGTCGGAATAGATGCCGTCGGTCCTGAAATGGGTCACCTCGAACATCGTGTCGGGTTCCGTGACGGATGTCGAGAAGCCGACGAGGATGGTCCCGTGGGCCTCCCCGTTGTTGCTCGCCGTGTGGAAGTGCTTTTTGAGGACTTCGATCGGCGCTGCGGTGGCTATGTCGATGTCGTGGATCACCAGGGTGTCGGTCTGCCCGAGCTCGTGCCGGACGATATCGCGGACGCAGCCGCCCGCGAGGCATGTCTCGTAGCCGAGGTCGGAAATCGCCTTCACCAGTGCGATGCCTGTCTTGAAATCCGGGATTTCGATGTTCGAGATGTCGATTTTCATTACTTGGTTTCCTTTGCCGGTATGGTAGGTTTCGCCCACTTGACGACTTTCGGGTCCCTTACGCTCCAACGATACTGGTACCAGGAACCTGAATCGGTGCGGTATTCGGCTTCGCCCCAGTTGCCTTCCTCGGTAACGATTATGTACGAGCCGGTTTCCTTCGGCGGCTTGGTCGCCGGGTTCCAGATGATATACTCCGGCATCAACAGCTGGTCGGTGATTTCGCCGGTCTTGCTCTCATAGTCGAGGCTTTCCTTGAAGCGCTTGATTTCTTCGTCGGTCAGCTTGGCCTTGAGCTTGAGGCACATGTCCCTGGCGTATGACGGGTTCCTGCCGACTACATCGGCGTTGGCGGTCTCCATCATCTTGCGGACCATGTTCATAGCGTCCCTGTCGATCTTGTCGCGCATCTCGTCGGCGAGCGGTTTGAGGCTCTCTTCGAACATGTCGGGCGGAGTGTCCACCCACTCGATTTGGAGGTTGAGCGGGATTGCGCCGATACAGTTCTTTACCGGGGTGTCCTTGTCGTAGCTTACCACCTCGATGCGGAGGAGCATGCCCTTTACCGCGCGTAGGGTGTTCTGCTTGGACCCGTCCATATACGGGTAGGTGCGGTAGTAGTACAGGTAGCCGTCTGACACGCAGCTTACCAGGATGGTCGCATCTCCGCGGATGGGGTACTTGACCTTGTAGGAACCGGGGACACATGGGATGCAGACGCGGTCGACTGCGAACATGCCCGGGATGGCGTGGGCAAAGCATGGCCCGCTGATCCGGTTGGCAATGACATTGTTCATGAAGTCGGCGATGCTCTGCTGGTTCACCCATTCGCCGAGGATGCAGCCGAGGATCCAGGACATGGGGACAAGGGGCAGAAGCCACCACAGGGAATCCATGAGAATCCACCCGAAGATAAGGCCGGCCAGGTACGGGACAAGCGTAATCGGATGATGCCGCATGAACGATGTGATGCCGGAGTTGAGCCGGCTGAACATCTTCGGCACTTTCATGAAAGTGTTACGGATTGCGCTGCGCTTGGTTGTACTGCGATTGATTGTGAAAATGCTGGTCATGACTACCCCGCATCAAAGATAAAGGCATTGTTCACCAAAGACTGGCACCTCGGTTCCGGCGCGTCGATCTTTACCGGCTTGTTGTTTGCGTAAACCGAGAATGTCGGGCGGAAGTCCCCGTCGCCGTCGGAATACATGCCGACGGTACGGCTGCAGCCGGCCTTGCCGTTCTGCTCCATCATGCGGAGCATGCCGTAGAACGCAGGGAGCCAGCGCTTCTTCATCTTGAAGGTTATGCAGCCGGTGACATTGCCGTCCTTGTCTTCCGGGATAGTGTCCATCGTAAGCTCGTCCGGGGAGGCGAGTAACATGGGCGTGCCCGGATGGCTCTTGGAAATAATCGGGGTTTCTTCCGGCTCTTCCTTCTTGGCATCGCCGAGCAGCTTCACGCGGCGGGCCACTACCTCGGCCTCGGCAGTCCCGCGCTTTTCTTCCTCGGCAACGCGGTCGAGGAACGCCATGCCGGCGACGAAACCTTCAGTGAAGATTTCCGGCTGGTGCGGATAGATGTCGGTACCGCGGAACTTGGCATCCGCGACGGTCTTTGCGATGGCGACCTTTTCAAATTCGGAAAACATTAGACTACTCCTGCGTAAGTTTGGGTTACACCGTCGTCGGACTTGAGGACGAGTTTTGCCTGGCACTGTTCGCGCCACTGCTTAGACTGTTCCTGCCACACACAAAATCCAATCTGTCGCGGCGGTTCCTCGCCCACGATGCGGCGTTCGGTGATGGCCTGCTCTACTTCGAGCATGTGCCGGTGGTTGACGGAAACCTGTGTCTGGGTCATCTTGTCCTCTTGGCGGTGTAAATGTTGGTTTGGCGGTATAAATAAACCGCCACATGAAATATAGCAAAAACTCCACCGGGCTGGTGGAGTTCTTGAATGGACGGTCCGGGACTTGAACCCGGGACCACACGGTTATGAGTCGCGTGCTCTAACCAACCGAGCTCACCGTCCATGTATTATTTGACTGCCGGGAGCCAGTCGGAGTTCTCCTTCGGAAACTCGGTAATACCGAAGGTGAACGGCTTCTGGGTCTCGGTGTCAAGTTCGCGTTGCCAGTAGTCGATATGTTCCTGGTTGTTATTCTCTTTTGCCTTGGCGATGCGCCGCTTGGCCCGTTCGATGCGGGCTTCGTGCACTCGCGGTTCTCGTTCACGGAGCGTGGCGAGGAACTCGTCCGCGGTGACGGACCTGTCATCGCCACCCTTCTGCTCGATAAGATACCGGTTGATCGGGACCTTCTTGCCTTCCGGGGTGAGGATATACTGAATCCACACCATGTCGTAGCTGCCGGGGTCGCCGTCAACGGAGTTGAAGCACTTGCGGTAGACCTTGTACCTCGTGGTGCAGCCGTTGTAGGGGAACTTCACGAACGGGCCGAACATTTCCTCGGCGAGCTTGGTGCATACGCCGGAGTTCCAGTAGGATGTGCTGCCGTCATCACGGACTTCCGCAGCAACGACCCAGTCGTCGCGGTAGTCAACCCTACCGTCCGGGTAAACATCCTTGAAGAGCGAGAAAATCCTGCTGCACTGGTAGCGCTTGGAACCGTCCGGTCCCTTCCCCACCTGTTGCCAGCAGTCCTCGTCCTCCTCGATGGGGGTGAGCGGGAGCTCGTTCATCATCTTGTGGAGGATGTCGCGGGTGAACACCCAGTCGCCGTCGGTAAGCTCGCTACCGTCGCCGAGACGGACTGTACAGAAAGCACAATAGGCATCGACCGCGGATTTCAGGCACAAGTCTCCATAAAGCGAGTTATTGTACTCGGCCGGGTTCTCGTATGTCTGCGAGCAGGCCGTGAGCCAGCAGTGCTCGGCGATGTCGAGACGGTTCTTGTGGCGTGCGAAACGCTCGAAGATGCTTACGGCGACATACCAGGAGTGGCCGGAATGGCCCTTGCCGAGGGCGTTATAGACGGTCAACGCAGCGTCGCAGCACAGCGACTGCCTGGGGGTGCACTTCTTCTTGAGCAGCGCGATTTCGTTGGTCACCTGTTCGGTCACGGTCATTTGTTGAGCTCCTTGACCGCCTTCTGGATTTCGACTACGCGGTCGGTAAAGTTGATTACGGATTTGTTGAGGGTTGCCAGCACGAAGTCCTCGTCGACAATCTTGAACCGGTTGGAATCGAAGTGCTCGTCACGATCCGCGACTGCCGTTCGGGTGGTAAGCCCGCCGATGATGCTTGCCAGTATCTCGATTGTGTATCGCGAGGTGACATAGACCGTGTCGATGCCGGATGCCACCTCGACGACATGCCGGATGCCGTCAACGAGAATGAGGTTCTTGTTGTAGTAGATGTCACGGGCCGCGTCGTCCTCGTTCCACGGGCGTTCGTTGGTGTAAACCCACTTGCCGACGAGGTCTCCATACTTTTCCATGGCCTCGGCCTTTTCGGCTGCATGGAGTTCTTCGCTTATGCGACAAAATTCGTTGCGAATTTCTTCGACTGGGCGGTGTGTCGGTTTTACTTCGCTCATTTTTGCTCCTTTTGCTCGCTCAATGCTTCGGCAAGCCAGTCGAAGCTGAACCAGATGTCCTTGACGATATGCCCGATGAAGCAGGCGCGTTCATCCTTCCCGAAGGCCACGCGGACATACTTTCCTTCGATTTTGTTGCTCTTGTCCACCCCGGCGACAGCCATGAGCCACAGGATGGCATCCATGCCGTAGCGGGAACCGTTGATGGACTTGTCGCCCGGAATGAGGCGCCCGCAGGTGTTTCCGCCGAGGGTGCATCCGCCGTGGTCGAAGGTGACATTCACCCCGACAGTTGCCACGCCGTTGATGATTTCGATGCCGGCGGATTCGATCGTGCCGTTCTCGAAGGTGCAGCCCTGGCTGCGGAGCCATTCGGTATCGACGGCCTTCATAAGTTCGATTTTATTCGTTCCCATTGTTATTCCCTTGTGGCTGATTGTTGGCGGATGTATGGCGATGCCCACCCAAATCGTTGCTTTATGGTGTTTTATGGCTACTAAATGAACCAGACTACGCCTATAATGAAATATAGCAAAATATAAGCATTGTCAATGAGTATTTTTCATTTGACAACACTTTGGGTGGGCATAGCCTTGGTCTTCATCGCATCATAGTAGTCGTCCCATTCCTTCTTTTTAGCGTCTATTGCATCCGTTATGTCGGAAAGCTCGCATTCGTCGAACCTGCGCATGAGAAGTTCAAAATCCGACTGGTAGTTTTGCGATGTCATATACTTGAGTGCGACAAACTTGTACTCCCCATTCCCATGTACAAACGCCGTAATTTCATGGTCATCTGTATCTACGGCCTTAACTGCCCGAACCTGAGGGCCTTTAATATACACAGTGTTATCACCGTCATCGGAACGCAATCCTGCTTCATGAACATGGATATACATGTTCTGTTTGCGATTATATAGATACTTGCCGCAGAGCCATTTGAAAAATTCGCGATGGAATGTCTCGATAAGGCCCGGAACCGCATTTTTCAGCGCTTCGGACTTGGTTTTCGCTGTTGATATTTGCGTGTTCAGGCAGTCTACCATATTAGTTTCGTAATCACTCGGGGACTGCATCTTTTGGATGGTGTGCAGTATGGTTTCCCTACGGACGATGTCGGATGAAGAAATTTTTGACTGTTCAACCTGGTTATCGAACATCGCTTTCAATGCGGCTGTCACGCCTTCGGCTATTTCAAGTGTTTTTATCATGTCCTTTACTCCTTGTCACTGGGCTCCGTGGCAGCCTTGATGCACTCGATGACGAACTTCCCGAACTCGTCCTGGATTTCAGCGGCGGTGTTGTTGGGGAGCTTCTTGTACCCGGTAAGGAAGCCCCATCCGCGGACATTGAGGACCACCTCGGTGCCGTCCACGGTGAACTTGATGGTGGAATCGGTGTTCGTCCCCGTGTATTCGGGGTTCTCGAACTTCGCCTTCTCGGTGGGTTCCTTCCCCTCGCACCGGGCGTTGAGCGCCTTGACGATGATTTCCATGCACCGGTCGGCAGCGTCGGTGGAACTGTCGATGGTGTCCATCGTGGGGGTCGTCACGCGGTTGCCCGCGGAATCCCAGATGGTGCCCGGGTCGTACCTGTCGTTATGGAACGGCGCCTTGAAATACTTGGACCATTTCGTATCGATCATACCGTTCCTACCGTGATGCAGCTTCTGTAAGGCTTCTTGCCGGTGACCATCATCTTTTCATACAGCTCGTGGGCCCTTGCCGCGATGGGGCAATTCTTCTTCGGCTTTTCGGCGACGCCCATCGTGGCGTAGTAGCTGTTGTCATACTTGCGGAACATGGAATCAAAGTCGGGGGTCTGGATTTTGACGCCGAGCTTGGCCGCACGGGCGGTAAGGTACTTCAGGTTCGGGATGGTTTCCGTGCCGAAACAGTGGGTGACCTTGGACGAGAACACCATCGTGAGGAGCTTCTGGAGAAGATCCTTCTCGTCGTCACACTTCACATACCTGCCCTTGGTGTCGATGAACGCCTTGCGGACGGGTTCCGAGAGTTCGCGGACGCCGTAGCAGATAATGCCGTCGGAACACGACATGTGGGCCGTCGCACAGATGACCTGACGGTTCGCTTCCTTCGGGGAGGGGAACTTGTTGCCGTTTTCGACTTCGATGTCGAGTATGAGGGTATTCGTGGCGCTATCTGCGCCGGGGATGATTGATGATATTTCGATATTCATGCTTGAAATATAGCAAAAAGTTGCTACTACTTGCAGTCCACGAGGAAATCCTCGATTTGCTTGATCAACCGTTCCCTCTGGCCCGGCTTCCATTCGCCGAAGCAGTCCTTCTTGAAGTTGCGTATGGCCGCGCTTCCAGTGGACTGCACGATGTCGTATGAGACCGTTCGGAAACGGCCGTCGTACTTGAAGCCGGCAAGCCACCCGAGCAGCGGGCTGTCATCACCGCATATCTTCTTGAACTCGCGGACGAACAGGCGCCAGGCTGTATAGCCGGTATGACGGTGGCATGTGGGCATGCCGATAAACACCAGCACATTCTTGCTGCCGTCCTTCTCGTCCTTGCGGATATAGAGACGCTTGAACAGGTCCTTCAGCAGGTCCTTCTGGGCGTCGGACAGCCCGACAGCCGGTGCGGCCATCTTCTCCTCGCCACCCACTTCCCATGCGGTGCCGACGAGGGCCAGTTCTTCCTTGTCCAGCATCTTGCCGATCTGCTCGAAGATGTCGGCGTATGTAGCGGTCCTCTTGCGGAGGACGAAGTCGGCGATGATTGCCGACAGCGTGGTGATGTTGCCAGTCGCGGCGACCGTGATTTGCTGGTCCGGTGCAAGACCCGCGACAGCACCCAAGTAGTTATCGCTGTGCATCTGGCGTTCCTAATGGTTGAAGTAGTACATGAGGGCAAAGAATATCACCATGAAGGCGACCGCGCCGGCGATCTGGAGGGCGCATTTCACCCGGAACTTGCGGTCTTCCTTTATGTAGGGCGGCTGGGGGAGCGTATTGATATACGCCTGCACCTTTTCCTGCATGCTTGTCCGTGCCTCCTCGACCTTGACACGGTCCTCGGCAAGGGCGGCGAGGTCATGGGTCCACTGGTCGAGACGGCAGTTCCCGACATTGTCGTGTAGGTATTTCGCCGCATGCTCGGAGATATGCTTGATGGCCGCTTCGATTGAGTGGTATATGAAGATGGCGCACCCTTCATAGAAAGTCCGGGTAATGCTGTCATCCACAAACTTGCCTTCGGGCGGAAGGCCGATTCCCACAGTCCGTTGCGGCGACTTGGGGTAGTTGCGCGTGTCGAACATGGTATAGGGAATGTTGATGCGAACTCCGCAGTTTAGGTCCACTTCGGCACGCGCCAGGTATGTGCGGTTTGTGGTCATGTATACCACATATACGGCCGGCGCGGTCTTGGACTTGCTCCCGGCCAGGACATTGAAGGCGCGAGTGACATCAAGGAGGCTGAACGCGGCTTCGCGACCCCGATCGCGGGAAATCGAACAACCCCCGAAGTAACCCGGTATCGCGTGAACATGTATGTTATTCCTCTCTGCCGGGTCTCCCCCGCTAGTAATCTTTCGGGTAGCCAACGCGACAACTTCGACACATGTGTAGTCTATGCAGTCACGCGTATCATACTTTACCGATGCACTGGGTTCGTCGGCCAACCCACACATGTCCAGGTCGGTGCGCAGCCGGATGGGGTCCTGGATATTGGGTAACAGTTCAAATGCGCTTGATGCGAACATCGATCGCACCAGTCCGATTTCTATGTTGTAGCCATTGGATGAAATCATTGGTAAACCTCCTATTTATAATCGTCTTCCTCGGGAGAAAACATAAGATGACCGTTAGAACTGGCAGGTTCCTCGATACTCTTCGCTTCACCTTTCCTGTATGCGAGCATGGCTTCGAGGTCCTGGACGGAGAAAGCATCCGCGATTTTTTCCATCGGGATGCTCTGTTCTAAGATTGTCGTGGCGGAGTTCGGGAACTCGCCATAGACAAGGTGGTCATTAAGGGCGATGAGGTGGGAATACCTGCCCAGCTTCATTACAGTGATGTTGACTTTCTTACTCATGCCCGAAATATAGCAATTTCGGGCTATTGCAGGCTCAATATGGTCCCGAGGACCGACGCATACGCTGTCGGCTTGACGAGAACGGTAATAGTACCGTCGATTTCTGTAACTTCAAGACCGTAGGTGTCCCGCGGAAGTTTTCCTGCACGGACGCAATATGCAGCCAGATCGACGATTGCCGCTGTCAGCTGTAATCCAAGGTAGTCTTCCATCGGATCATCCACTCCGGCAAATGCGCCGGGAATACCGCCGTCAAACATGTTGTCCATGGACACATCGTATGTGCATGCGTAACCGTGTGCATGGATGTCCTTGATGCCCGGATAGTGGTCAAACCCGTCATAGCCGAGCGCCTTCGCCTTTTCCAGGATGCAGCTGAAACGCTTGCTGAACAGATACTTGTCAGGTAATGCCATGTCTTCCTCCAATAAAGTTACCAGACGCTAACGCCAGATTTGTCGTTTTTGCGTGTCTTCTTGGCGGCCGCCTCAACGCCGCGGACGCTTTCTTCTGCAATACGCCGCTCTCCGTCAATGCGTTCATGCTCCTCCGCCGAAAACCTCGGAAATAGCCTGACACAGGCCTCGCCAAACTGGGCCAATGGCGAGCACGGTTCATTCTCGATATTGATCGTCGTAACTGCTGATTCAGCTAACTCCTCGGTGTTGAACCGAAAATGTACACCGGTAATGCCATCCTGGTCCCTGAATAATATGACCTTCATGCTATACTGCGGCTTGTCAGGGAAACCTTTACAGATGAGGTAGGATGTGCCCTTTTCCGTTTCGACGACATAGGCGCCACGCGCATCCCCGGTAATATGTGCACATCCGTTCACCAGGTATTGGAATATCCTAGCCTCGTCAAGTCGGGTGCTGTCCAGGTTAATGACCACATAAGCCGAGTTGGCATTGTGTTTCAGCTCAGGATTCCACATGGCAGTGTCATGCGTAAGTATGTGATGTGCCTTGTCCATGATATGCACAAACTCGTCCCGGGCCGTATCGTCGGTCTTCCGGTTCTGGGTTTCGGGCGCGACAACCATTACGCACTTAGGTTCGTCCTTCACCGGGGTAACGGCGATGTCATTACGGGAATTGCCGGGACTTGCCGGTTCCGGCTTTGGCGTGGACACCGTCAGGTTGAGCGGGAGGTCACGGACCGCCGGGATCTGGCACCCATACACGGGGACGAAATGGGAACCTTCGTCGTCATGCACGGTTTCCCGTTTCACGCCGATGATAAGGTTCGGGTCGAACACTCCACGGACAAACAGGTCCTCGAACTCGTCAACAGTGCACTCGACTTCGAAATCCTTCCACTTAAACTTCATTGTGCTCGTCCTCCGTCTTGGAAAGTACCAGGCGCCGGGTCTTCGGATCGAAGTACAGGTGGAACTCCGTGTCACCCTGCGTCTTGAGGTTGATGTCCATTTCCTGGATGATGGAACTGCCGTGCATGCCCACGAAGCTGTCCCAGCCGAGCTTGATCCGCAGGGTTTCCATGTCGGGTCCGACAGAAGACATCAGTTCGAGGCCGCAGTCGCAACATCCGTCCTGATGCCAGTTGAGCTTGGGGGGAATCTTGTAGCCGTAGTTCGCCGGTTCAAATTCCAGCTTGTTCGGGACGAACTTGATGTCGATCGCCTCAGCGGCTTCCTTGAAGCCGGCTTCCTTCATGTCGTCAGTCATGTTATACTCCTTAACTATGCAAAAAAGAACTTTTGCTTAAATATAGCAAAATCGGTTTCGGTTTGCTTATACATCACTTTAAAGTCCTGCCACAGTTGGAAGGTTTGCGCATAGTTAAATTTGACTTTGCGAATAATAAACGGTTCGTCTGGACCGACACCAAACAAGTCGCCTGTACATCCAAGCTCGGACAGTCTATCTTCAAACATTGGCAATGAATGGCCGAGCCTATAGATCCTGTTGGCCAATACGGAGATTGCATGCTTGTATTTCTTATATTCAGGACGGTGCTCGTTACGAACCCGTTCGCGTTCCTGCTCCCTCTCCCTGGCGAGTGCCTCTTCCACCCTGCGCTTTGCTCTCAGTTTTTCATCATACTGGGCGCGTTCCGCTTCAACCTGCTTATCATAGGTACGCTCGTCTATCGTACAGACATGGCCACACTCGGGGCATACTGTAGCAAGTGTAGCTACCGGTTCCGTTGCGCTCGCCAAACCGTTCCGGCAATCCCACTCGTCCTGGTCACCGTTGATAAACCTCGCCGCTTGCCGTTCGCCCTCTACGCAAATCCGGCGAGCCTCGGTAAACTCGCAGTGACAATGGAAGCAATGAAACATTACATCCGGGCATCTTGACGCGTGCTTAATAATCTTGGCCATATCAATTCCTTAATGTTGCCGGCATAGCCCCAAAAACAGAACATATCCTGCCGGCGGGTTCTTCGGCGGCCTGGAAATCCAGCGGTGGCGCCGGAACTCGGCTCTCATGGTTGCCGACAGGTCAGCCATTCTTCACCTCCGGCAACTGGTCGAACGGCGTAGGTCCCGATACGAGGGTGCTGGAAAACTCCAGGATGAACGGGAAGAACACATGGTCGTCATCGTCCTCGATGATGTTCTTGCACGCCCTGACGGCCTGGCCCATCGACGAGTAGTGCTTCGCCGTTGCCGGGTTGTCGCTACATTCGCAGAAGCGCTCTTTCTGGAGCCATCCGCGGTTGAGCATCTTGCCCCGGCACTTCCATTGGACAAACACCATCCAGAACTGGAAACTGACGGGCGTCGACGGGAACTGGCGTTCCTCGAATGAAAGAGCCTTCCTGCCCATTTATGACTTTGCCTCCTTCAGGAGTTCGCTTGCGTTTTCGGCCATGAACTTCGATATCTGGATATACCCTTTCGTCATGGCCTGCTCGTTGAACCCGCGAAATGTCACGCGGGCAGGATAGGCCTTCGTGATGTTGCCGTCATCGTCGGCTTCGAGGACGATTGCCCACCCGAAGATGTGGAGGAACGCGTTCACGAAGTATAACAGCCCCTTCCCGCGGAACTCGTCCCAGGTCTTTGGGGTGATTGTCTGGTTATCCTGTTCTGCCATGTTACCCCTCCTCCGCTGGCTGTTCGTCGGCCGTCTGTTTCTTGCGTTCAAGGTATTCGGCCATGCGCGTGATGAAGACCGGCCACTTGTCTGTGCCGCAAGCGGACATCAGGAAGCAGAGGAGGCTTTCGTCGGTCCCGTTGAACTCGCGGTTGAACTCACGGGCGAACTTGCTGATCTTCTGGTGGAAATATATGTAGGTTTCGGCTTCCTTCTTGAGGATTTTCTTGAAACGGAAGCGCCATTCGGTGCCGGTGCTCCTGTTGAGAACCCCGTACTTTGCCACGCAGGCAAGGCCGGAACCGTCCGTATGGAGGTAATAGGACGCGATCTTGTACTGCTTGCCCTGGCCGTCGCGAGAGAAGTAGCAGTCAATCTGGTAGATTGTGCAATCGCCGAGATATTCGGTGTTCGGCTCGACGCGCTTGAAGGTGCACTTGTTGGCGCCGAGGATCTTCTTGCAGGTTTCCTGGAAAAACTGTGGGCTAATCATTCGTGGTTCCTTGTTTCTGCTTGTTCGTTTTTGTTCCCGGCTTCCCGAGCTTGATGAGGGCCTTCTGATCCGCTTCCAGCTTCGCGAGCTTGGCGAGTGCCTTCTGCATCTCGGCCTCGTACTGTTCGGGGAGCTTTTCCACGGACGATGTGGGGCCGTATTCGAGGAAGAAGTCGGCCCAAACCGGATATTTGTCACAGTCGCCCACGCAGGCGTGGAGTGTAATCTTGGGCCTGTCGGACGGCATCTGGTAAAGTTTCGCCTTGGTCGTGAATGTGAGGACTACCTCGACCGGGACTTTCCCGCGCATCTGGAAACAGTGGGTATATACCTCGGTGAAGGACGGGATCCGAGTATCGTCCGCGCGGACCTTCGTCGCGTCGATTGCGAGGTTCGGGATTCTGGTGAGCGCCTGGGAACATTCGACGAATTTGTCAAAGAGGCGGAGGTTGTATTCGCGGGTCTGCTTGAAGAGTTCTTCGAACTGCCGGTCCATCTCGACGATGTATTCCCGCTTAATGCGTTCCGCGGGGTTGTCGATTGGCGACTGGAAGTCGGCTATCTTGAACTCGGACTTCCTGATTGCCTTGGTTGTCGCGTCCAGGCTCTTGATTGCCTCGCGGACTTGCTCGGCGAACGGTTTCTTTTTGCTGTCTGTGGTCTTCTTGGCCATGGTAACCTCGGAATAAAACAGTATGCCGGCAATTCGACACGCCAAGTCACGAGAGGGCATTGTACACCTACCACAGGCCCCTTCCCTAGTCCGGTCCGTCCCTACCTTCCCGCCATTATACCATCAAGCGCCCGTGTTATCCTACGCACCCCTCTCGTCAACAAAGCTCATCGCTCGGGCCGTTGTCAGCCGCAGACAGCGTCCGCCCCACCAACTACCAGGGTATTCAGACTGTTCAAGCACCATCAAGCCAAGCAGGCTATCGGTTCTCGCCGTTTTCGTTCAGGTTCCGCATCCGGCGTCCCTTTTGCGGAGTGACTGGCATGCCGGATTGCCGGCATGACTGAAATATAGCAAATTATAATGCCGCCATGTTCAATTTCCTGGAACTTTTTCTCTTGACCATGTACGGCGTGAAGTAAGAGGACTTGCTGCTCCCGTTGACAATGATGGAGAAGGAGTAGCCGTTCGGTTCCACGGTCACCGCGAAGGTGTCCTTGGCATATTTCGCGGTGTGGATGTCGAACGACCCCGCAATCCCGTCACCGAACTGCGCCTTGTAACGGAGCCCGAGCCGCTTTGCCCACCTGCTAAGCTGTCCGGCAGCGAGCAGCGGGCCGTCCAGGAGCTCGGGAAGCGTGTGGGTGAGACCGCGGGCCTCCATCGTCAGGATGTCGCTAATCTTCCACGCGGTCGCGTCACGGTTCGACATGGGGGTGAACCTGTGGGAGTGGTGCGATTCCGGGCGGTCATAGGCCTCGGTGACTTGCGCCAGGGCGATGTCCTCCTTGGTGCTGTCGGGACCGACATAGGCCTCGATGCCGCATTTCGGGAAGATCTCGTGAAAGTCCTTCTTCTTCGGCAGCTTGATACCGCCACCGACGCGCTTCGGCTTTGCTGCCTGCGCCGCTTCCGGCGTCTCGGTTCCGGGCGTCGGCACGACCGGGAAGGCCTCGCCTATACGCCAGTGACGGCGTTCGAGCAGCTTGTCGAAGTTCTCGTTGCCGGTATGGAGCTGGAACCCGTAAGCGGCGAGCATGCCGTATATGTCCCCCATGCTCGGGAAGTCGAACTCGTCACCGCAGACGGCGTCCTTCGCATCCTTCGGGTACAGGATGTCGCCGGTGCCCGCGATGCGGACGATGATGTTCCTGTCGGTGCCGATGTCGGCGAGCACCTTCTCGTATTCGTTCGGCTCCTTGTCGGACATCAGGACGAACGGGGAGTAGGTATAGCCGGAAACCGGACCGTCGGCCATCGGGATGGAGAACGGGATGCCGCACGCGCTGGCGCACCAGGAATACTTGGAGGCCTGCAGGTCATCGACATTCATGTAGAATGTGTTGATTCCCTGAATGTTGGCGTAGATGCACCCGGTCTCCTTCCCCACATCGTATGAGTTCCCGGAACCGTAGTAGATGCCGGCGCGTCGGGTGACGGGGAGCTGGACGGTCCCGTCCTCGGTGTTGATGTCCGTGGTGACGGTCCCCTGGGCGGCATACACACCGCGCCGTTCGGCAATCTCCTGGGTGAGGCACTCGGCGCGGATTTCGGTAGGCGTGGAGCCATGCGCCGCGCAGATGTCCTGGATGGCAGTTTCCTGCAAGTTGAGATACTGGATTGTCGTGCGGCTGAACATGTTGAGCACGATGTCGGCGACCGTCACCGCCCGCTCGACATACTGCATGGGCAGGAACTGTTCCAGCTCGCCCTTGAGCAGGTTCCATAGCGCCGGGTTCTCGTAGACCTCGACGACCTTGTATTCCTTGGCGTCCGGGTCGCGGTTGTTCCATGCGTTCAGGTCCGCAGTGTTCGGGTTGTAGTGCAGCTCCTCGCTGGAACACAGCTCGTATTCGTGCGTGGCCTCGCGGTTGAGTACGCGGTAGCCGGACTTTTCGGAATCCGGGACGGGCACACCGTTCTTGCACCTCAATACGGTCTCGTTGTAGGACGGGTGGAGGGCAATCAGCTTATCGTTCACCAGGAGCAGCGGGATGAACACATCCAGCCCCACAGTGAGCGCGTCATACCTGTCGGCCACGATGTCGCGCACAATGATGCGGCAGGTGTCGCCCGGCAGGCGCATCGCATGTACGAACTCGTTCTTCTCCGGCATGGAACGGTCGAAACGGTAGATGTCGTCGCTCTTCTCGCCCGCCTTGATGGTGCTGATGCGTCTGATGGCGTCTTCCTTGTACTGAACGAAGCCGGGATCGTCGTAAGTCTTCCACATCAGCAGCCCCTGGTCGGTAACCGTGAGGACGCTGGTGCGGATCTTCGGCTTGTCCTTCTGGCACACGGAGCGGATGTCGGGCGGGATGGTGACCGACCGGAAGCCTTCCGGCACGATGTCCATCGGACGGTCGAGCCACGATGTCTTTCCGATCCTGACGGTCCCGTACTTGCGCCCCGTCCGGGCGTCCACGACCGGCCTTCCGCGTCTGGCGCTGTCCACGCCGCAGTTGAACGCGGCCTCGGCCCTGCGGGCCTCCGCCATCAGCTTGCGGTTGGTCGCGTTTATGCGCTTCGCCAGCAGGCGGAGCTGCTCGCGTTCGTCCTTGACCGTGTAAGGGGGGCAGATGTCGAAGAACGGCCCGCCGAGGAGCATGGACAGTTCCAGCTCGCTATACTTGTTGTCGCCCTTCCGCTCGTCGATATTGTCGTGGTGGTGGTTCCACCTGTTGTTGACATGTATGAGGCGCCCGCCGGGCCCGATGTCGATGCCGAGCATGGATTCGCCGTAGAGCTCGTTGTCCTCGGTCATCGTCTCGAAACCCGGCAGCACGGCGAGGTAAAGGCGGACGAAGTTCGTCACGCCGGTGCACTTGCCGTTCACCTTCGAGAGGGCCTGCGTCTTGTGATACCCGTTGAACATTTCCTCGGAACCGAGGTGGCACCAGTCGTGGGGCCTAGTGTATTCGTAGAACGGCTTCGCGGTCTCGTAGCTGTCCAGCTCGATGATTTTGTAACGCCGAGTGCCGTACTTCATCTTGCGGAGCCGGCGCTTCATCTTGTCCCAGTCCTCGGTCACCTGCGTACCGTAGATGGCATTGAGCGAGTTGAATGTGGCGAGGGTCCCGTCCTTCGCGGCGAGGTGGCGGGTGTAGTCCATGCAGTGCGCGATGGATATGATGCGGAGCATCTCGTGGAACTGCGAGATGTCGTAGAGCTGCTCGTCTCCGGTGCCCAGCTCCAGCTCGCCGAAAGCGATGCGGGCCGCGCCGGGGGCGAAGCGGATCTTGCACTGGCCGTCACGGAAGAAGGTAGTGCGGAGGTCCATGTAGGCCGCGCGGGTCCAGGAGGATATGCCGCGGTTCTGCGCGACCTCCGTATAGATGCTTTCCAGGCGGCTTGCGTTGGGGAGCGTCTTCAGGACCTTCTTGGTGTATCGGTATGCGTCGCCTTCGCTGCCGTATGTATCTGTCTGATTGTTGGCCATTCTACTTGATTACGGCGTCAGCCGCAGTTGTTATCTGTTCATCCAGGAACTGTCTTATGTCGGAATACTCGGTCGCGCGGAAGATGATGCGCCCGTGCTCGCGGATCTGGCGGACACGCCACGGTTCGTGCTTACCGGGCTCGTGCGTCACGGCGAACACGGCGTCCATCGGGGAATAGACCGTCTTCATGTTCGCGTCGTAAAGCTCGGTCGACGGGAGCAGCCAGCGCTGCCCGAGCCAGTCGAGATACTTCTTGACCGCCACATGGGCGTCATACTGGGTGTCGAACCCGCGCTTGAACGGGAGGAACCATCTCCAGTAGTCCGCGGAACGGGGGTGGCGGGCGCCCGTATCGAGGTCAATTTGACTCGGGTCGGAGTTCTTGCGGAACACCACCCACTTGTCGCCTACCTTGCGGATTTTGATGTGTTCGTGAAAGTAGTCGACCGGCCGGATTTCCGCCGGGTCCATGAACCAGGACTGAGTCTTGTCGATGAACTGCTTGGCATACTTGACGAGGCTGTCGTGGTCGCGCACGCCCTTCTCGTTCGGTGTCGTCATAGTTCCTTGCTCCTTGCGAAAAAGATTGCCCATATCCACGGATGGCGGCTTACCGCCTTCGTGAACTGCCTGCAATACCACTCGGGGTTGCGTTTCGCGGTCTCGTCCAGATCGGGAAACAGGGCCTTGCGGACATACTGGTGGAGACTGTCGTTCCAGTTGTCGTATGTGGCCGACTTCACGATCTTACGGACCAAGGGCCTTACGCCAAAGATTAGCCACGCTAATACGACGGCCGCTATCGCCCCCGCGGTCACTGCCGCGAAAATAAAGATGCTCATAACAGTCATGATACTTGCTCCATGAGTTGATAAGTTGCCTGTCCCTCGGGTCGTTGTCCGGGTCCAGTAGGTAGCCGGTCTGCCGGTACGGCGAGAAGATGCACCTCCGCCATGTGTCCGGGTCCCGTTCGCGCATCCGGCGGTATTCCTCCGCGGTAAGGGGGAACTCGGTGTGGGGAGGCGGCGGGAGGACAGGCTGTTGCAGGTATTCCCGCACGAAATCGTTCGGGGAAGGTCCTTCCTCGATGTGGAACACCCCGACAGAGGATCGGGCATCGAGGACGGACCCCCCAAGCGCGTTGCGGACCAGGATGACATACCTGGTCCCGGAACGGTTGGACGCTTCGAAACGCCTACTCGTAGAATTTGATGGCTTTTCCATACTCCTGCTCAATGGATGCCCTGATGCCGTGTTCCGGGTCAAGCGCGTCAATGCACCCGTACTCGCCGGTCTTGTCGTTCTGGGCGTCAAAACATTCGATGACATACGAAGGGCCGGTGCCGTTAATGTATGCTTCCAGCGTTATCATGCCGATTCCGTTACTCGGACCGTTACCCGGCGCGACTGCATAGGTCCTGATTTTATGCCAACCGATAACTACCGGGAGGCTGAAACGGATCTTGGTGTCATTGACGGTCTCGTTCAGCGAATCGAGGAACTTCTGGAGAATGTGAGGCGGGATTGTGATGTCCGCCCCGTTGTCATGGGCTTCGCGAAGATGGATCATCGCCTGGACGGTGCGGTTGAGAGGACCGAGTTCCTTGTTTTCTTGCGGCATTGGCTTCTCCTTAGTTGTGGAAAAATAGTGCAAAGATGATGGGATGCTTCTTTACCTGCGCGGCGAACTTCTCCATCACGGGAAGGTTCACATTGATGTAGTTTCCGGTGTCGATGACCCAGTCGCCGTCGTTGATATACATGTCCTGGAACATGATACAGAAATCCGCGCCCCTGATGCCTCCGCCACCGCACTCGTTCTCCTTTTCGGGGATGCTGGCGATCACCTTCTTTGCGGAACGATAGACATCGAGCGCGGTGTAGAGGGTGTGCCATCCCCAGAGGACCAGCACCAGCGCGATGATGATGCCGAGGGGAACGAACAGGTACATGGCGGAAGGTTCGCTAGGCATCCTGGGACCCCCGTTTCTTGCAGTAGTGGCGCTTCACGGCACTGAAGAGTTCGTCCACGATGCCGGCTTCGAGGCGGAATGCCTCGCGGATGGCATTGACGGACTTGTAGCTGTTGCCGAAGGTGTCGTACCAGGTGTCGGTGGACGGGATGTAGGTCAGGTTGAAACCCGTGTGGGCCGGGACGGACATCGTGAAGTAGCCGTCGTCGTCGCCGACCGCGGCATGTCCGCCGATGTATGCGGCGCCGGAAATCTGGGGCTTGCCGTAAAGGTGGGAATCGCCCGCAATCACGGCCTCTCCGCGGATGTCACCGCCCTCGACGACGGCACGGCCGCGGACGGAGGCGTTGCCGGAAATCTGGAGGTCGTTGCCGCGGGTCACCGCTTCCTCACCGACCCAGGCGCTATCATGCAGCTTCGTCGCCCCCTTGACTGTGGCGCGGTTGCATACCTTGGAATTGTCGTGCATCACGGCAACACCGAGAAGCTCGGCGCAGTCGGAAAGTTCCGCGTTTTCGCACATCTTGGCGTTTCCGCAAATCTTCGCCATGTCCTTGACGCGGGCACTGCCGGCGAGCTTCGCGTTGTCGCGGACAGTTCCGTAGTCCGACACCGCGGACCTACCGCTCACGACGGCGGTGTTGCTGACTGCAGCATAGCCAGTGACGGCAGCTTCGTCTTCGACGGTCGCCTTGTCGGTAACCGTGGCATAGTCGCGGACGATTACATGGCCTTTCACCGACGCGTCCTTGTCAACCTTGGCGAAATCCATCACCACGGCTTCGTCATGCACGAAGCACTTGCCTTCGTGCGAGAGGTTGCGTTCGTCTTCGATCCATCCACCGACGGTGCCGGCGGGGATGTTGACATAGTTTCCGTACCAGTTCACCCCGAGGTCAATCTGTTTGATGAGGCGGATACGGTGGAGCGTCTTGTTCCCGACCTGCTTCGTTTCACCGGTAAATTCGTATTTTTTCGTTGTTTCTGTCTGTGTGATATTTGTTTCTTCGGACATTTATTGCCTCTCGATTTGATGTTGATTATCTTGCCATGCTGAAATATAGCAAAAAACAAGCCGGGCAATCCGGCTTGCCTGTCCAGTGTCATGACTGCTAAAATGTTAGCGATTTTAGCCGTTTATCGACGGATTTGCTAACATGTTGGCACTCGGGTCACCCGGAAGCACTACCCTGCGGAGAGCGGGTCCGTGCGCGTGCAGAACGGAGCTCACCGTGACATCGTGGAGCTTATTGGCGTATTCGGCGAGCCGCTTGTCGAGTTCATCGAGGCTCACCTGCTCCATTTGTGCGCAGTTCAGGAACGCGTGCTGCTCCGTCAGGGTGATGCCGGACGAGTTGCACGCGATGTACACATCCTCGATGTCCTCGCTCGTCTTGAAGTTCCCGTGAACCTCGATGCGGATGTCCAGCGTCGCGGTGTTCGCGTTGGTAACCTTCGGGAAGATTACGCCATTGTAGTGCTTTTGGATGACCGTCTCGACTGCGTCGAACAGATTCGTCATTTCCTGCATGCTTGACATTTATTTACCTCCGTGGCTTCCGAAAATACACTCCATGAATTTCATCATGAGATGGTTGGCGCCAGGCGCCCACAGTACCGTGACCACCAGCACCGTCATGATCTGCAACCCGCTCGGCGTGTAGTTGGTGAAGTGGCAGTAAAGCACACCGGCGAGCGCCGGGAGAACACATCCCCCGACATACGCAAAAACCATGGGGACTACCAGCAATGTCAGGCCGGTTCCCAGCAGGAAGGATGTGTAATAGTCCACAAACCCGTTGTATTTGTAGCTATACCGACGGTATAGCGGGATGGGAGCCCAGAGGAGGTTCACCGCCATGGTTATGCCTGCGGTGACGGGGGAGAGGTCCTCGTTCCATGTGGCAATCTCGTATGCCAGGACAAGGACCGACGGGAGCATCACGACAAGCGCCGCGAAGAATGTCTTGGACCATTCCCAGACGGTTTTGATAGCTGACAGGTATGCTTCTAGCATTTTTCCTCCTTTATGCCCGCAAGACGGGCAATGGCGTCAAGCCCTTCATTGGATGCCGTGGTGGCGAACGCATCCTTCACCAACCGGTCGGCATGTTCTTTGGTTTCCGTGATCGCGTCCATGACCGCGCCGGCGTATGCCTTCGCCTCGGCCTCGGGGATGGGGCGCGTCCTGAAGACCCGCTCGAAGTCCTCCATGTACTGGTCGATGGTGTCCGGGAAGCGGATGGCGATGAGCGGGCGGATGTCCGCGAGTGATACCCGGCGCAGGCCGAGCTTGTGGAAGGCATGCTCGCCGAGGCGGAAGTGGAAATGCCATCCTTCGCGCATACTCAGGCCGTCCTTGCACACCCCGTTAAAATCGACCGACGGGCCCTTGAGGTGTATATAGCCGAAATCGTTATCGAGATGGACCTCGTCCACGCGGAAGATCCTACCGTCGCCGGCATATACCATCGTGCCGTGCAACAGCTCGTCCAGCCTGTCGCGACAGCGGACGAGCAATTCCTTGGCTGGCTTCTTGTTGCCGAGAAGTAAGAGCTTGCGCTTGATGTCGGCTATAATGCAGTCCGGGAAGCCATTGGGGTCGTATTCCTTGACTTTCTCCGCCTGTTTCAGCAGCTCGGCATACCGCGCATACTTGCGCTCCCGATCAACTGCATCGGAATACGCCTCGTCCATGTCGATGACATCCTGGGGGATGACCACGGGCGGAAACGACTCGGCCGTTTTCAACACCGCCGCATACCGGCTGGCATCTTCCTCGACTGCCTTCTGGTGTTCCGCGTATGAGGCATTGATGTCGTCGAGCCGTGCGAGCAGCAATTCCAGGCGTGCGCAGATATAGAACTCGATAAAGCGCGGGTCGTTCGGATCGTTGGGGTACGGGCACTGCGGGATGCTGCCGAACAGACCCGGTATGTAGGCGCCGCGGTTGAACATGGCAGTGATTACTCGGAATACCAGTAAACTGTCGGGGTGGTGCGCAAAGATCGCCCATTTAACCATTTCACGGGTCATGGCACTCCCGGCATCTGCGAAGCTCGCGGCCATTTTCTTGTACTCGCTGACCGGCGTGGACAGAGCTTCGTCGATAAACGCTGCCGCTATCGGGAATTGCTTGCGGATTTCGTTCCTGATGAAAAGCAGCATGCGTTACCCCCTACCGCCGCGGATGTCGCCGAATACCAGCGCATTGAGCGCATAGGAACCAGTGTCCTTCACGCCGTTCGGGACGATTCTTACCGGTGTGGAGTGTATGCCCTGGCCTATCTTACGACGACGGCCGCAAATGATGGTCATACCGAGATTTCTGAGACTGTAAATAATCTTTTTCATAAGTTACTTCCTTCGTGTTAAAGACCTATATCGTAGCCGAGACCGTCGCGCAGCTTCTCGCGAGCTGCTTCGTCTGCCGCGTTCCATTCCGCCATGAAATCATCCAGCGATTTGTCGGGAAGGTTCGGGTCAGGCTGCGGCCACCGGTAAACACAGCGCCTCCCGTGCCAGCGGCCACCATTGTCCTTTACTGCCAGGATGCAGGGTATACAATGGCCTGATACCGGCATGAGGTGCGGGATAATCTTGGTCCGCTCGTCAAGGATAATCGTCTCGTCCTTTAACCACTGCATTTTCATGCCGGCAAACATCTGGTAAATCCGTTCATTCGGGCGTTTATTGCTGAACAGGAAATACGGGAGGCCGTTCTTCAGGAACCACCCGACGCGGGTGCCATTGGACGGGTAATAGTATAGTGCCTCGCCCTTGTCATCGAACATGCACGCGAATGAGTCGCCGCGCCTCACATACACGCCGAACAATGGCGTTTCGCGCCACGGCTTGTAGGAAAGGATGCCGACATTGTCGAACATATCGCCGTTCGCCGGCTTTCCGTCCTCCGCAAGGAACAGGTATTTTCCCGTTTCATTGTCCCGTGCAAGGTCGAGAAAGTAAGTGAGTTTCGATATTTCTGGATTAACCACATACAGACGGACTATCCTGTATTCGTCAGTTTCCGGTAACCTCTCAGTATATTTCTCGAAATCTGTCCGTAGCTCGGGCCGGAAGGTTTCGACAAGCCGCTTGAACGCATCGTTCTCGTTGTGCAGCGCGTTCAGGTGCGGCAGGAGTTCCGGGTGGATGTCCTCGATGAACTGTCGGTAGATGTCTGTCATTCCGCACTCGCTATGTAGTTGAACGCGAACCGGTCGATGAAGGCGGACGGCTTGACAACGCCAGGCCCATTCTTGCAGAAAAGCTCGGCTGCTTCGCGTTCCTTGCAGATGAAATACTCGCGGCAATGGTTTTCCCTGTACGGCTTGTTGGCCGCATAGATGTAAAACCGCAGGGTGTGTTGTTGCCTGGTCAGGACGGTGAGGTTGTTGTTTTCCAGTATGGATTCGTCGACATGCGAGAACAGGATGCCAGCCTCGTCCCGGATGGCGAGGTCGCCAAGGACGGTGAGCTCGTCGGCGAAGCCAGGCACGATCCCGGTCGGCCAGCAAATCCGGTCAACCACCCCGTTACGCTTCCTGATGAGAACATCGTCCGGCTCCGGGCGGATGCACTTGAACATCTCGTCGATAAGTTTTTTCCGGCGGGTCTCGACCCCAACCCAGTTGGCCTTGAAGATTTCCTTGGACTTTTCGGAGAGGCGCTTGCCGGTTTCTTCCTCGCCGCAGTCCATGCAGACCCCCTCCATGACATGGAGGAACTCGATCTGCCCCCATCCCTCCGGGATGCACTGGGACAGTTCGGTCCGGTGGGACTCCTTAAAGTCATAATAGTCCTTGTACAATTCGTCGCACTTGTCGCTAAATGTGAGCTGCTGCATTGTGGCGTCTCCTGTGTTTCTTGTGTTTCTTGTGGGTCCGCGGGCGGGGTGCCCCCATGGAGCGGTCCCATTCCTTGCCCGTCATTCCGTCGATCCACTGCTTGCGCAGGCCGTCCTGGTCAATGAACAGGGTCTTCATGTCGGGACGGAGCCGCACCAGCATGACGGGGAGCCCGTCGCCGACTGCCACGACGACCGATCCCCGGTGGCGCAAATCAAGCTGGAAATCCAGGTCGTTTCTGAACAGGTCATAGATTGCCTTGAATTTGCCGGCGTCGGGCAAGTCGCCGTTTCGGCACGGCATGGTAACATTCGCATTATCCGACATGGCGGGTCCTCTCGATTGCATGCTCGTCATTTGCAGAATTGGGTGATGAACATGTGCAGTGCAATAAATTCACCGAAGATGCCAAAAATCATTAGTATGATCGCCGGGCAGATGTCGATAGACTGGCGTTTCAGTCCATCACACTTGCCCTGCTTGTAGAACAACGCGGCTGACCCGATGAATGCACCGATTGCGCCGAAGATGAAGAGCATGAATATGATAACTTGTGCTGCCGTCATGCTACGTTTTCCCTTCCCACTTGATTGTAAAGGTTCCGTTACATTCGGTCTTGTCATAACTACAGTTGGCGTCGTAGCCAAACTTGCCTAGCGCGTCACAGACCCTGGACATAAGTACCAAAGTGAACATGACCGAATCGCCTGTCCCGTCATGGCGGATCACATTCCCATGACGGATGTCATACCGGATTTCGCGGGCCGTCAAGTGGCTCATTGCATACTGGGTAATATCGGAATAGAGGATGGGGAGCACTTCATCGTAGACCTTGCTGTGTGCCTCGGCCTCGACGGTTTCGGCAAGTTCCTTCTGCTTGGCCAGGAGCGCATCGGCGCTGATCATTGGCGTTTCCTTGGGCAGCTTGCGGCCCTCGCATGTGTCGTCAGGAAGGCCTGCGCGGAGGCTGAGTTCATCGGCACGAACCTTGGCCACATGGCGCCCGAGGTCCAGGGGGAACTCGGCGGAATTGCCGATGCAGGCTTCAGTCGAGCGGATTTCGGAAGGAGAGAAGAAGAAACAGCCATTTTGCGTCACCGCAATGTCTTCGGCGAACTTGCCGAACACCACCATAAGCTGGCTGATCGTGAGACGGGCCAACGCGTAGGTCCAGCCACCGAAACTGATTTCGCTGGTGTTGAATTTACGGTACATGTCGAAATCTTTAAGCGCGGACTCCTTGGTATTCCCGTTTTCAATCATCTTGTCAACCCAGTAATCGCGGAGGACATCCCACCCCTTCTCAGAAAGTCTTACATAGATGGAGGAATCCAGCGTAAGCATACTGGTCGGTTGATCAGGGTGGACCTCGCAGGGGGACACCTTGGTAATGGCCGGTTCATGCGCGTCGGCATCCGCGGAGTGAGTTGCAGGTACCAGGTGAGTTGCAGGTACCAGGTTGCGTCCCGGGTCGGTGATGATGTCGTCCCTGTCGAAAAAGATTTGGCAGCCGTCGAACGGGTTGCTATTTGCACACACGCCCATTTCTCCGAAGGCACGGATGAGGGCATGAAGCTGTATCTTGAACAGGCGATATTCCTTGTCGCCGCGCTTGAACAATTCCACCTTGTCGCGGGCGTGTGCAACGGCTTCCGAGGCAATGTCGCCACGGTAACCCATCGCCTTGTAAGTATATTTGCCGAACAGTTCCCATCCCTTATCGTTGAGCGCGACATATACCCAGGAATTGAGGTTGAGTGCGTTCAGTGTGACGGTGCCGTTTGTCATTTCGGCTTCCGGCTTGGTGGGCTCGGGCGTGTCGCCCTTCAATGTGGCATGTAATACTTTCGTTTCGGGAAGGTTTGCTTCACTCATTTCATGGCCTCCTTAAGGTCCTCGATAATTGACTGGACATTGCTCACCGCGCAGAGCGCACGGGAAGAATCCGCGCTGTCGATTGCGTTGACTGCGGTATCGCATTCAGCGAGGGCGCAGTCCAGCGCGAGTATGCGGTCGAACTTGTTAATCTTCTTCCACCCGTATGCCATCGTGTCGATGGGGGCGTTATGCTTGGCGAGCATGTTCATCAGCATCGTGACATACTTGGTGAACTTGGAATTGTCCTTGGCGACTTCCGGGTCCTTGATATACCGTTCCAGCTCGGCGTCAATGAAGTCACGGTTGTCCATGACATAGAAACGGTCTCCACCGGGCCGGACAATGAAGCCGCGGCAGATACTCGTCTCGCAGAAGTCTGACGGCATCCCGTCAATATCCCGGGCAAGTTCCGATTTGACTACTTCCCGGAGCATCCAGTCGGCAGTCCGGCTGCCTTTCTTTTCAAAGTTAATCATGCCTGAAATATAGCAAAATCACCTGGCCTTACGCCGGAGGCGACGGCCTTTCATTCAGGATGCCTCCAATCGACCCGCATGGCGATTTCGGGCCTATCGCAAGTTTTCTTCAGGCGCTGTATATTGAGAAGTTCGACAAACGCGGCGCGAATCTGGTCCATGTAGCCAACCGGCCATTTGGGAATATCGCCGTTCCGGTTGATTTCGATGCGCTTGTCCTTCCACTCGATGTAGTAGCCGGCGGTGTCGGCCTTCGCGATCTGGATCCTGACATCGTAGAGTTGAAGCTCGTTCGTGATTTCGCCGACGGCGGAACCGTCGGGTGCGTGGAGCACGCCGTAGCTGTCCGGCTTGCGGATTTCGGGATCAATATGAATTGCCATGTGATACTCCTTGGGTTTCGTCCTGAAATATAGCAAATCGTCGCCGGAAGTAGCCATCTGCATCCCCGCGGATATAAACTGTAAACGCTAAGGAGAACCCAGATGGCCGAGACCACACCCATATACGCGACTTTCAGCGGCAACTGCCTGCACCTCGACAACGGTGTCGAGATAAACGGTTTCCCCGACGGGACCCGCGGGAAGTACCGGGTGAAGATAGTCTCGGTCGAGCAGGGCATGTTCGAGCATATAGACGAGGACTTGGACGGCTGCACCAACCACGACTACTATCCGGTGAAGATTACCACCGTAGACCTCTCCGACGGAACCACGCGCACACACCTCACCAATGACGAGACCATGTTCGCCCCCGGCAATTCCGGCGGGCTCCCTATCGTCGAGGCCGCACTCCGCCCGGACGGCGACATATCGGTCGTGGGCGAATACTACACCCAGGACAACATACTCCGCAGCCTGTGCCACGGCATCAAGGACGGCAACGCGGACGACATAGCCAGGGCCGCGAGGCTGATGGCGAAGCTCGTCCGCCCGGGAGACACGCTGGTCCCCATCCCGTCCAGGACCGGGGTCGCCACGACGGCGAAGCTGCTGGCGGAGGCCATCTCGAAGGTCACCGGCGCACCGGTGGCGGACATCCTGAAGGGGGCGTCCCGCAAGTCCATGTACGAGATGAAGAAGGGCGGCACCATACCCGGCGAGGAGTTCCTCGGCCTGCGCCTCGAAGGCGAGCCGCCGGAGAACACCGTGTTCGTCGACAATGTGGTCGCCACCGGGACTACCGCGAGGGCCGCACTGCGCCTCGTGCCCGGTTCCAGGCTCATCGCGCTCGCGAACGCCTCGACCCACCAGCCGGACTGGAACATACCCGTGGACTTCCGCGGGAAGAGCGAGGACCCGGAGCTCAACATGACCGAGGCCGTTGACGGTGACGGCACTGACGGGGTTTACGAGCGCATCGCGCAGAAGGCGGCCGAGCTGGAACCGTTCGGAATCGGCCTGCTGCAGAAGAACTGCGTCGATTCCCTGTGGAAGGTCTCCGAGCCCACCGGCGGCATGATGAGGAAGGCGACCCAGCCGATCCGCTTCATCCACTACACCGAATCGCCGGAGGCCCTCGAAAGCATACTCAACACCGGCATCCGGCAGAACATCTGCATCGAGACCAGCAGGAACGATGTGTGGGCGAACATCCTATCCAAGGACCTGCTGGACCGCAACAAGCTGTTCGTGGTGTTCGACATACCCGAGGGGACGCCGTTCAGCCTCGAGAACAACACCCAGGCTGTGTTCTTCCAGACGATACCGCCCGAGTGGTTCGTCTCCGTGAACACCGACATCGGACCGAGGGGCAACACCCGCCTGCTCGACTACATCGGCAGGCACGACGAGAGGTGGCCGGAGCAGCGCGTGAGGGAGTTCTTCGACGACCCGGAAAACGCGGGCATCTGGTCGTACATCACCAGGCCGACGCTCGACAGGCTGCTGAAACTATACACCGGGTTCGACATCCGGCACGACGGGACCCAGGAACTGACGGAAGGAATTTCAATGGTCGCTGCCGCGTTCGTCGAGAGCGCGAGCGACGAACGCATAATGCGCATCGCGTCGCAGCTGGCTGACAAGTTCCTCACCCCCGACACGGTCAAGGCCATATCCGACAAGTTCGACGACATGGAATACCTCTCCGTGTTCGGGACGGACGACGACTTCAGGATAACCAAGGAAATCAAGGACCCGTTCCATATCGTAATCACCGCGGCGCTCGAATCGGCCGTGGGCGGCAAGGACGCCGGCAGGCGCAAGGCGGTCACCTACTACGGGAACCCGCCCAGGATCACGCTGTTCCTCTCGGACTCCACCGGCAAGCCGATGTCCGCATACGGGGTCCGCCGCTACACCAAGATAGACCGCAACTTCGAGGATCTCAGGAAGCGCCTCGTCAGCAGCTGGCGCGAGGTCCTCATCCACGAGCTCTCCCACGCACTCGACCAGCTGACCAGGGGAAGCAACAGGTTCAACCCGCATTCCAGGCAGAGCATGCTGAAGTCGGCAAGGAACGCCTCGGACAGCTACGCCAACAACCTGCTCGAAACCAACGCGCGGATCCCGCAACTCGGCAACATGCTGTGCATCAGGACCCTCGAACGGCCGCAGGCGGGCGCACAGGCCTTCCCGTCGTTCAATGACGCCGTCAGGCTGTTCGACGAAATCATGCCGTTCAGCCGCATGACGGACGACACCAAGCGCAGGACCGTGAAGCGCATGCACGACATCTGGGCCAGGCTGAAAGGCGTGTGGGACAAGCACCACGACGAAATCAAGACCGTGCAGGACTTCCAGAAGTTCCTCGCCGTGGGCCAGGACGCCCACATCGGCGAACTCCTCGGCGACTGCGCGGTCCTCGACACCGTCAGCAGCGGCAGGATGAAGGTGCGGCGCGTCGGGGAAGACACATACAAGGTCGTCGAGGGCGACAGGCCGGGCGATGTAGGCGCCGTGGTGAAGTTCAGCCCGGAACCCACATACAACCCCGCCAACCCGCAGAAGATTCGCATCGACACGCTGGAGATGCCCGACGGGAAGAAGATAAGCGGGGCCACCCTCATGGTCAGGTCCGTAAAGAAGGAGAAAAAGGAGATGACGGAAGGAATTTCAAGAATCGCCGCAGCGTTCGTAGAGAACGCCCAGACACGCTTCGTCCGCGAGGAGGACCTCGACAAGTATGCCGATGAAGTCGATCTGAAAAAGCTGAACGAGAAGATGCCCGAGAAGAAGACCGGCTTTGTCCTCGTCCCGGCCGACCTCGTGGCGATCGTCGCTAGACGCATAGAAGCCGTGGCGGACTACGACGGCCTCAACTTCACCGCGGACCCGGACGGGATGGAACTGCACCTGTCCAACGGCTACATGGACGGGACCCTTTCCTACGACACCCACGCGAAGGCGCTCCGGGCGAAGGCCGGCAACGGGGAATACCCGCTGGACGAGACCACGGACCTCGAAGGGATCACGAAGGCCATCATCGGCGACATGAACCCCGAACGCTTCGAGGAACGCATCGCGGGAAAATACGACCTCGGGAACGACCTGGTCACCTGCATCGCGGACGAGCTTCGGAAACGGGCCGAACGCGACGGGAAGAAGATAAGGGTCAGGAACGAGGGCAGGAAGCTGTCCGTGGTAAACCCGGGCGTGGACGACAACTGCAACTCCGCGGAACTCGAATGGGACCCGGAAAGCAGGAAGCTGCGCTGCCCGGATTCCGGGAACGAGTACGACCTCGACGAGAACACGAACATCCGCAAGCTCGGACACGAGCTGTATGAACGGGTGGGGAGCATGGAACTGTAATGGCTAAACAAGTTATCCTTTTTGAAAGTTATCCAGATTTTAATGGATCCGCGCTCGAAATCTACAATGAACTGGTTAAACGCGGATATGACAAGAAATACGACCTTATATGGGCCGTATATTCCGATTTCAAGTTAAAAACCAAATACAGGACGGTTAAGTTCTTTAACTGCGAAAGTGCAGAAAAGGCCGCCATCCTTGCGCGAACCAAGTGCATAATCGACAGCAACCGGTATATCAAGAAGCCATCTGCCGGCATTTTCAGGTTCCATGTCAGGCATGGATGCTGTCTCAAGAACAGCATCAACTACAATCGAAAACTCGGCGATGTTGATGCAATTCTCACCACTTCTGACGAAATGCTGAAACTGGACCAGCAAATTTTTGCCCCAGAGATAAGCAAAAAGTTTGTAGTGCTGGGCATGCCAGCAACGGATCGGCTGTTTTCACCGAAGCCCATTTATGACTGCGGCTTAATCAAGGAAATGACCGGTTCCGACCACCGGTATGCCAAACTTATCGGATGGCTTCCGACATTCCGCGACCACCGTAATTCGCATTTTGGCAAAAACCGGTTCCCATTTGGTCTTCCGGCAATACATAGCGATGCAGAATTTCGCGCTGTGAACGACATCCTGGTAAAGCACGATGCTTTGCTGATTGTTCAAATGCACCATGCACAGGCAAAAAACTACAAGAACCCGCCAAAATGTTCAAACATCGCATTCGTAAATGAGGCGATGAAAGCAAAGTGCGGGGTCGCAACTACGGATATATTAGGAAATTGTGATGCCCTTCTTACCGACTATTCTTCAGCATATCACGAGTATGTCATCCTAAACCGTCCGATTGGCCTTATAGTAGAAGACTTGCTTGCATATTCGAATACAAAGGGGTTCTTCTGCAACTATCTCGACTGGATTAAGGGCGACTACATCATAAACAACAACATGTTGGTGAACTGGATAAACAACATCGCCAATGGATTGGATGTAAATAAAGCGGCCCGTGAAGTGAGTCTGAACAAAATTCACAAGTTCAAGGACGCCAATGCAGCAAAACGGGCAGTCGATTATTTAGTGAAGGCGGCCCATTTATGAACCGAGTTCTTTTGTTAGCCGGCGGCATTGGTGAACGGTGTAAAGCCAACATTCCCAAGCAATTCTTAAAATTGAACGGTAAAGACATCCTACTGCACACTATTCTCAAATTTGAGCAGGCAACCCAGATCGACGAGATATATGTAATCTGCAAGACTGACTGGCAGGATTACTGTGTGCAGTTGCTGACCGAGCATAAAATTTCAAAGTTCGTGCACTGCATTGACAACGGAGATACATGTCTTGGTTCAATTTACAATGGTCTAAAATATCTTGAAGGCATATCCAACGATAATGATTTGGTTCTTATCCATGATAGTGTTCGACCATTTATTGATGATGCGCTAATCGAGCAAGTTATCAACGAAGCAACAATTCACGGGAACTGCATTCCTGTCGCGAAGCAAATTGAAACCCCCATTATGGTAATTGGGAATGAAGTCAAAGATACCATAAACCGGGACATCATGTATAGCGCAAAGGCTCCGCAGTGTTTCAAATTTGGCAACATTTTCAAGGCATACCAAACGCGAGAACATGATTTCCAACAGTATTGTGATTCCGCGCAGATTGCGTTTTCCGTGGGCATAAAATTGCACACTGTCCCGTGCGAGCCATCTAACATCAAAATTACATCAAGGATGGATTTTTATCTCGCACGAGCATTACTAAATTGTGAAGAGGACAAACAATTTATCTAAATGACTTAAGATAATTGTAAGTTTCTTTAATTGCCTGTTCAAACGGGGTCATTTTGTAATCTGGGAACATGTTTTGAATTTTTTCTGATGACATTTTATACTTCGAATCCGGCCGAAAAACAGTATCATCGAGTAGCTCATGACGCAATTCAATATCGCTTGCCGTGATGCTAATTATTTTCCGGCAAAGCTCATTGATTGACATGCAATAATCTTCGTTACTTATGTTAAAAGTTCCGGTTGCTTTTGACATTAAAATCTTGCATATCAAATTCACCGCATCATTTATATAGCAGCTATTATGCCACTTGGTTCCATCGGTGTTTAAAATTATAGGTTCCCCCATGAGGCATTTCCGCATGGCAAATACAAAGAATCTGTTGTCATCAAACTGGCATCCAGGTCCAAATAGCTGTGCCAGACGGACCACACAGGTTTCTACACCATATTCTCTATGATATGAATTAACCAATAATTCTGCCAGTTGTTTAGTGACTGGATATGCGTTCCTGACATTATCTAATGAAAAGTGCCCTGTCTGAGTTTCATTAACATAACCATTCAAGTTATCATAGATTTCCATAGATGACAAAAATATATAGCGGGCCCTCGCAGACTTTGCCAGTTCTAGGCTCTGCTTAGTCAATGAATATATGCTATCAATGACCTCAACCGGCTGCTCCTTTAAAGTTTTTGATGCAGTTGGGCACGCCGCATGAATTACATAATCAATGTTGGCGTGGTCAAAATTATTTGTTGCGCACACCGAATCCCCAAATTTTTCCCGTATTTTGCTTAATGACCTACCATAGCAAATTACATTTACTGAGCGCGACACCAATTTGTTAATCAACGCACTACCCAAAAATCCAGTTCCGCCAGTTATGAAAACCGTCGTTTGGCCGTTATTCATTTTATTACCTCTCGTAAAATGTTTGTAAGTGTACATGGCAGTTTTAAAACATCATCCGCGTCTAGTTTCTTTACCCAACCAGGAGTCCATGAGTTATGTAACATGATAATGTCAGGCTTCTGAGTAATATCGGCTAAACGATAGGTTTTGCTAAAATAAAAATCAGTATATTTTCTTTTTCTTGATACAGCATCAGAAATCATATATGTTTCTGGCCATCTTGGACTAATGTCAGAGATCACTATTTCACGGTGTAATTTCAAAAATTTATCGGTAAATGAGTTTCCAAAAATATCCCATTTTGTTGTATCTTTGCCTTTCATAATGGGCGTTCGCTGCAACACAAACTCCTGAAAGGCTGCCCACATGGTAAACATTTCATCATGTGCATCTGCTCGCAAAAAACCAATGGTATTTGCCCGTGTAAGAGAATTGCCACAGATAGTCGCATCGGGCAAATCATTGCCCAGCATTATTGTATCGGCATCTAGCCAAATGCCTCCGCTATCGCGCAAAACATGCACTCTTACATAATCCGCAACCTTGGCTAATGCGAATTGTCTCAATTTAGTTGGTAACGGGTTCGTGTATTGAGACACATTTGAAAATGTTAATATAGTAACTGGCAGTTTCCAGCTATCCATACACAATTTTAAGTAGCCCGGGAGAGAACCCTCCCAAAAAGTAAAAATTTTGCTTTTCATGTCCCTCCCACGAACGATTTACGCGTAAATAGCATAATATCATTCTCTTCGTTGCAAGGTTGAGTTCTTAATGGTTGTTTTGATTATTTTACAAAACTTCCAATTACTGCCTGGTATATACGCACGCGATGCAGATAACCCATTGCGATCTATATCAACAAAAACAGTTCTCCGACTATGTGCAGGAACTTGAATAATAGGAAGCCGGGTAAATTTAATTAGCCATGCTATAAACCGATCATCATTGGGATTTGTATTTAACTCCTTCCAATGTTCCTCGACGCATTTCCTCCCAAGAATGCCAAAGCAAAATGGCGGATATAAAACGCCGCTTCCACCCCCGCACCCCGGAGCGCATGGATTTTTGTAATATACATTTGTAATTACGCTCCGTCTGTTTTTAAGCCACAGCCGGTACAAAGGTTCAGCAAAATTTGACACATAAATACACCCATCGTCCGCGCTTATTACAGGCGTTTCTCGATACTTATCCATAGTAAATATGACTTTTTTAAATGACTTATAATTGTGATAAACCCATAAGAGTTCGATTAGGTTGTTATTCACCAATTTTAATAGCGATTTAGGTAACTCATTTTCTCGCTTTGGAAATTCTTCCTCACTCAAAACCAGCACAATATGAAACCCTGGACACATTTTAATTATGGAAAATATGGTCTGGGCAACTATCTTAATTCTCCCTCTCCAGCTGGTAAGTGAAATTATTGCTTTTTCGCCATTATAAGTCTTCATACAGCAATACCGTGAGTTATCGTAACATAGTTTATGACATTATCACGCGAGACCCTACTTAACAAATGCACTTTGAAAGCACGGCAGTGACTTGAATGATTCATCCGAATGCAGAGGTGAGATAGTATCATGAAACACATACGGCTTACATGTTTCTTTATGAACATACCCGAAACGACAGCCCAATAGCTTCATAAAACGATATAAAATAGGATCATCTTCACCAGTTTGGATGATTGCCGAATCTATCATGCCAATTATGGTAGTGACCATTGAATGTGGCATAAAATACAAACTGGACGGACCCTGCATCTGCATTTTTGACCCATACTCGTACCTAATTCCATTCAGTCTCTTGTTCGAGCGCCATACTTGATATAATTCTTCCGCATAATTGCGTATATAAATGCAATCATCATCAGCGCTAATAACCGGGACACTGGGATATTTATCCATAGTAAATAAGTATTTTTTAAATGACTTATAATTCTTATGGACCCACAGTATCTCGATTAAATCGTTGTTTGCAAACGCCATAAGGCTATGCGGAAGCTCGGCTTCCTTCTTCGGGAACTCCTCCTCACTCAAAACCAAGACAACATGAAACCCCGGACACATGGTAATCAGCGAGAACAATGTCTTTGATACCGTGTTAATTCTTGCTTTCCAACTTGTAAGGCTGATTATTGCTTTTTCTCCGTGGTATGTCCGCATGTGGTAGTCCGGGTTAATTGTCTATACTCACAGTTTATAAACTATTACAATCATAAGATATAAATCTGCATAAAGGGGCTTTCCATGAACTTGATTGGTAACTGCTGTATATCTAACTTTCTACTGAGGCATTGGGGTTTTGGGAATACTAATCCATTTAATTGGGTTGACCTCGATTTTTCGTCGTTTTATAACTTACTAACGGGTTATGATACGATCAACTGGACAGCGTTGTCAATTTCATGCAGGCCACACCCATATTGGCCACCATATAAAGTGTTTGAACTGACCATTGACAAAAAAGTTAAGTTGACTTTTATCCATGTACTACAAGACCTAAATTACCCACGACCGGTTATTAAGGGAGTGGATGTATATTATAACCGCCGTTAAATCATTTTGCACAATTATGCACAATGCCTAATTGAGCTAGTGATTTCCTGCTTCAACGACCTGCACTGCTCTTGTGTCTCAAAGAACTGTAACCTCAAGTCTTTCGGGCGTGGTTCGGAACCACTACCTTCCCTCGGGCATCCACCCAAGGGGCAAGCTGTCACGGCGTAACTCGCCGCAGTTTGCTGGTTGGCGTAGCCAAGCAGCCACAAGCCATAGAAACGCAAGTTCCTGGCTGCATTCACATCCCTATCATGGTGGCAACCACAATGGGGGCAAGTCCACTCACGGTCAGTGAGCTTCAAATCTTCTTTCTTATAGCATCCGCATTCGGAGCAGTATTGGCTACTTGCGTAGAACTGCGGAGCCTTGACCAGTTTGATTCCAAGCCACTTACACTTGTATTCTAGCTGGGTGGCAATGCGGTTGAAGTTGGCATCAAGAACTGCTCCGGCTAGTTTCCTGTTACGGCTCATGTTCTTCGGCTTCAAGGACTCAATTACGAGCATCTTGGGTGCCAACTTCCTCGTTAAGGAAGTGGTACACTGGTGAGCCGAGTTGATACGGATGTTGGTAATTCTACGGTGCAAGTCGGCTACCTTGCGTATAGCCTTCTTGCGGTTCTTGGAACCTTTCTTTCTCCTAGAAATCTTCCTCTGCCAGCGTTTGAGACGCTGCAAGTGCTTCTTGTAGGATTTGGGATTGGCTATGACCTCTCCATAGGAAGTAATAGCCAAGTCCTTTACACCGAGGTCAACACCCACGACATCATATTCGTCATCGGTGATTTCGACATTCTCGTATAATGGAATGATGTCTGTCTTGTAGGCGAACGAGACATACCAATGGGAGCCTTGACGAGATACAGTAGCCATCGGGATAGGCACCTTGTCGGAACCATCTGGGATGGCTATGTAGTTCTTCTCCTTGAGTTTCACTCTACCTAGAGAAGGGAGCTGTACAAAGTCCCGACCGATATAGACAGACCCGGTAAGACGGAATGAATCGAGTTCACCGAACTTGTGGAACTGCGGATGCTTGCCAGTTCCCTTAAAGAACTTGTCCCAAGCGGTTCCAAGGTCTCGGAGAGCTTCTTGACCACAGCACTTGGATAGTTCCATCAGCCATTCGTTGCCTTCTAGGTGCTTGTATTCGACCCATTCCTTGTGCCAGGAAATCGGGGTGCCGAGCTTGCACTTGACCTTCTGTCCGTCGGGAGTGTTCTGCTTGGCGAGTTCGTATGCTCTGTTCTGCTCGGCAAGTTTCCAGTTGTACGCCCGTCGTGCAGCAGCACAGGAGCGGAAACACTTCCGCACCTGTTCCTTGTTGAGCCTAAGCTCTATTTTTCTGCCACACTGCTGTTCCATCGTCTAGTCCTTATGCTGCATCAGCGTATGCCCATTTATATCCCTTAATTGTCTTACATTTACCCGCAAGAACCGCACTAATGCAAGCGGGTTTTACGCCGACATAATCCGCTGCTGCTTTAATTGAAACATGTGTTTTTATAATGGTACCATTTTCTAATAGTTGATTGACTCTCTTGCACAAGTGTCCCATTTTTAAGCCACGGTTTGCATCATAATCTTTACCCGGAAACTCGATATTAGCTACATCAGTTGTTTCATACGCCCACACGCTCTTCGCTACGGTTATTCCTTTACCAGCAAGAACCGCACTAATACACGGTGCTTTTACACCTACATCTTTAGCTGCCATTTGAATACTATCATATATTCTTATCAGTTGGCCATCTAGGGTGTATCGGCATATACGCTTCGGACCAGTTGTTGTAGGAAACCATTCATCAATCCAACCACGGGAATATGACCAAGCGTATAATGCAGAATACTTAGCGGAAAAGCTCTGACGGTTCGGGAAAGTCTTAGCGATTTCGTATGCCTCTTCCTTGGACATGTTTTTCCACTTACCCTGGCGTTCCTTCTTGTGCTTTAGCCACGGAAACTGGTCCCGAATGCCGAGCTTCTTGATTTTACTCCAGGCACCGCTGTATTTGTCGTACAAGTCATCCCAGTATTCCAACTTGCTCACTAAGTCATACAGTGCGTCTAAGGTCCAACGGCGATTGTATCCCATACCGCCAAGGCTACCGCCTTTCTGTGAATTCACCATATTCCATCCGAGGGAACGGTAAAGTTCAATCATGCGCTCTTCTGCTTTCGGACCTTCCTTAACCGTGATTCCTTCAATGAGAATCTTCGGCTCGGGGACATCGAAGCCGTGCTCTTCGGCAAACCGTCTCAACGGGTCATCCTTTCGGTTGTGATGGTCCCAGTTTCTGCTAGCCATGTCAACGCTACGGCCAACATAGGCATAGTTACCTTCCGGGATTTCGTACACATAGATAGTGTCAACAGCGTAGCCGTCGAGGAACTTTACTCTCCGTTCCAGGGAATCGGCGAGATGCAGGAGTTTGTACTTGCACATGTGCCCGTACATTGCCGGGTTTTCCTTGTAGAAGGTGGTGTAGTCAGTGTATTTCGCCACTGTTTCTCGAATCATTTCCTCGGTGTATTCGGTGCGCTGCGAGACGAGCCAAGGGAAATTGTCCATGAGCCCTTCTTTCGAACACCAAACATATAATGGGTAGTTGTTCTTCCTGAAATCGTAGAGCGTATTGTACTTCTTTGCTACCTCAGTTGCATAGTCGAGAGTGTAGATTCGTCTACGGAGTCCAGCTTCTTTTCGTGAAACATCCTTGTCCTGAAAGTCAAGTTGCTCTATCCACCCGTTTCGACGGGCCATATTATAGAGATTGCTATTGTAGGAAAGGAAGTCGGACACCCGGTTCTTTCCCTGCTTGCGGAGAAGTTCCCTTGCTTCAAGGCACATTTCAAGAGTGACCTCGCTCTTCCGCACAATCTTGTCCGGGAAGAAATCCTTGAGCCATCCCATCTTCCTTGCCTTGTTGTATGCTTGGCAATCCTTCTTTTCCCAATCCTTGCGTCCAATAGCCTGAAGTGCAGACTTCCTGCATGTCTCGTAGTCAAGGGTACGGCGGGATGTAATCTTCTTGCCCTTGATTTTTGGTACCGCTGGCGGGAGTCTTTCTGGGAAGAAATCCTTGAGCCATTCCATCTTGCAGCATTTGCGGTATGCCACGGAATCCCCGGTGGAAAATGCACCACGACTACTGAAATGACTTGCAATATCTTTACAAGTTTCATAATCCAATGTTCTAGTCTGATGTAATATCATACATATTACTCTTTATTAGTGGTTTCTTGTTTGGTTTCCAGTTTCTTCTTACGGTTCTTCTTACTCCGTTGCCCGTAGAGCTTGGCGGAGAATACGGTAATCAGCGAGAGCATATCCTTCACTAGGTCGGCCTCGAAGGATTCTTCCAGCACTTCCTCGACATACTCGACCACGACACCGTGGGACTTGAAGTATTCGACAAGGAAGTTGTAGTTGAACCTCGTAAGGCGGTCGTAGTGTTCGATAACCAGTCGGTTGAACTTGTGTTCCGCTGCATCCCGCATCAACTTCAAGAGCTTCTTGCGGTTGTCGTTCAGTCCGCTTCCAACCTCGTCAACCACGAACCCGACCGTGTAGTGCTTCTCGGCACAGTATTCCAGTACACGGAGCTTCTGCCGTTCGAGGTCTCCCTTGGTCTTCTGCTCTGCGGAAGATACCCGGCAATAGACGGCGGTGAGTTCCGGTCTCGTATCGGTCTCCTCGTCCTCCTTCAGCAAGCGGCGAAGCTCGTCCTCGTCATACTTGCGGTTGGCGGTAGGTGTTACCCGGTACGGATGCAGTCTCCCTTGGTCAACCCACTTGACAATCGTGTTGCGGTGGATTCCCAGTATCTTGCAAGCCTCACGGCTTCTCAGCTTCTTCCCCATCTTCCATCTCCAAACCCAGCATTTCAGCGTTCTTGTCAAGCAATGCTTGGAACTCTTCTACGGTCGGCACATAGTCCAACTTGAGAACCATAGGCTGGATGGTCCCGTCGTCGAGTTCGAACTCGTCCTTTGTGACTCGCACAACTTTCATTCGTTTCATTTCCTCGGTTTCCTTTATTAGGTTTATAAGAAATATAGTAAAATTATTGTGCAAAAGTGTGGAAAATGGTTAAAAAGTGTGTAAAATTTATTTAACAGCAGTCAACCCTTCCCGTAATGGTGGACCATGCAGACCTCCCAGTATCCGTTGGGGGCCTTGCGCGGCTTCTCCATCCACAAGGTATCCCCGAATTGGTCCTTTCCCAGTTTCCAGTAGTTCTTAACGGTATTTTGCATTGGTGGGCATCTTGTATTTAGTGTAGATAGAGGTTTCCGGCATTTCGTAGACCATGGCGAAATCCATGGCGTCACGACATTCCTTGTAGATGGAGAGGAACGCAACGCTAGACTCGGAATCGGGTTCTTTCCGTATGCCTTCCCATATCCGGGAGTATATACCCCCGAACTGTTCTGCTGCGTCCTTCACCACCCCCAAAATCCTCTCTAAAAGTTCCTTTTCCATAATACACCTCTCTTTTTTCACAAATGTAGCAAAGTGCGGTTCGGTATGGCAACCAAATCCGCACTGCTGTAAACTTTTATTTACCCACCTTGGAGCCGTACACGCTCCCGGGCCGTTCCCATTCGTTCCATCCGTATCCCGGCTTCAACTGAACCCAGTCATACGTGTCGCGGTACCTTATCTGGTTCTCGTATCTCTTGTCGAACCTGTCCAGGGTCGCCCTGGTGCTCGATAGAGTCTGACGAATCGGTGCGCCGTCCTCGTAATAGATGGTCTGGTTTTCCAACGGCTTGAACCAGTATTCGCCTATCACCGTGAACCCGCCGTTCACAGTCGCCAGGATGTCCGGGCAATTCTCGCGGTATACATCGTTGGACATGTACGTGCCACCAACGTCCGGGTATGCCCAGTCATAGGCGCAGTACAGACCGAGAATCTTGCCGTTCTCGTTCATGGCCTGGGCGAGTGCCAGGTGCAGAATGAGGATGGGCTCGCAGAAACCGTCGCGGTTGGGAGGAAAACTGATCTGCCCGGCATAGTGGCACACCTGCTTGCCGTCAACCTCGATTAGCTTACCTTCGTTCCCCCACGCCGTAGAATGCATGGAGGGAGCACGGGCAAACTTCCAAACGCCCGATGGCTTGTCAGCGAAGGCCGTCACCGCCACGATGAACAGGATGGCCATAATCATCAGCTTCTTCATAAGTTCTCCTTGGTTTGTTGTTTGCCCATACGATGCGACGCAGGGTCCTCACGGATCCGCACGCCGTACTACACGGTAGTGCTCTTCTTGAAGTACCTGGGGACTACCTTCGTACCTTCGAGGCGCACCTTGATGTACTTGTCCTCGATGCGGCGAGGCATCCACACCTCGACCTGGCGATACAGGGTCTCCGGGCATACGGTGAACATGCTGTCGGATTCCGGTGCGTACACCTTCAAGTTGATAGCAACGCCCGGGACTGCGCGTTCGGTGGTCTCGGCATTGTGCGCCGTGATGATGGCCACGGAACAGTCCTGCTTGCCCCCGGTGACCTTGCCGAGGTAGTTCACGACCTGCCGGATGACTTCGCCGCGCATGCCCTTGGACTGCATGTACTCGGGGATGTTGTAGTTCTTGCTCTTGGTGTTCATTTTTCCTCCTTGATTTCCTTCATGATTTCGGTGGGGTCCTTGCGGAGCCAGTGACAGATTGCCTCGAACTGGGCCTTCCGCGTGGTCTTCAAGGACTTCTTGTCACCGAAGGCGCGGATGGTGTTAAGCATGAACTCGGCAACTTCATCGTCGTAGAAGAACGTGAGACTGGCCAGGTCCATGAGCTTGTACGGACCCATGGAGCCCTTGCTGATGCGGTACACGTCTGGAAGGCCGTCACGGGTGAAGGTAATCCAGATTGCACCGTCATCACCAATCTTGGGATAGCGGATTCTGTCGATGACCCCACCGCATTCCCTTACCAGGGCCACGGCATGGTCAACGACATTCTCCGGCCTGTAAAATTTGGAAAGCTTGTAAGTCTGCATGATTCTATCCTCCAATTTCAAATTTTAAATTTTAGAATGCAGTGCCGTCAAGGCTCTTGGTGAAAAATCAACTTTTTCGTGGACTTCGTTGTCCGGGCAGGATGCCATTTCGCGAATCTTCGTGTTGATAAGCTCGCGAACTTCTTCCACATCGCGGACGGCGAAGAAAATGTTTGCTTCGCACTTCGGATGGTTGCCGACACCGGGACACCAGGAAATGGACGGGCGACCGTAGCCGTAGTCATCATTGAAGCAAAATTCAAAGTGGAGCCTCAGGGTGGTGTCCGGGGTTACCTGGCCGCGGTGCTGATAACGTCCGGGTGTCTGGATCCATGCCTTAACGCCGCAGAACGGGGTGGATTCCATCCAGTTATCCTCGTATCGTTCCTCGAAATCCTGGCCTTCCACCGTATCGCGGAACCAGTCGGTCACGTCCGGGTTTTCTTGGTTCTTGGCCCACTCCTTGTAATCGTTGTCATCCTTGGCATCATTTTCCTTTTCAGTCTGGCAGTTGTCCACCCAGGTCTTGATACAGGGTGCCAACTCGGAAGAATTGCCCCAAAGGATATCCTTGCCGGGTGCGAAATCCATTTCGACACCGCCGTTGTTGTAGCTCCAGAAGCCGTCGCGGTCTTGCCATTCGCAATCGTTCGGGATGCGGTCAGCTTCTTCACTGTCGTACGAGCAAACGTCGTGTTCAACACCGATGCGGTACCAGATTTCTCCATCGACAATCTGGTCATAAATATCGCCGAACAAATCGACGAGCGTGGGTTTCAGTTCCTTTTCGAAGAAGTCATGTGCTGCTTGCGGCATAACGCACCTCCTGGTGTTGGTTGAATTGTTTCGATGCCCGTACGATGTGACGCAGGGTGTTCCCCGATCCGTCGGTACGGGTACACGGTTGACCCGAATCACACCTATCGTCGGATGTGAGCGGTGTCAACAGTTTACATGTAATTGCGGCAAGGTGGAAACTATAAGATATATTAAGTAGAGAGGTGATTATGAGCGGAGAAGCTATGCTATACGCGGCACAGTATGCCGGAAACGGAGAGGGGATGATTTACAGCCTTGGTGGCACAGGACTTGCTGCCGCTATGTGCATCGTGCTCCTTGCCGCCATCATAGGCATCTTGCTAGACATCCTTTAAGTGAGGTCCTCGAAGTCCACGACCTTTTCGGTACCCTTCCACCACGGGAGTGACGGGAAAGTATCGAACTCGGCCTGGGTGTACTGGAAACCCCATTCATTTCGCTTGAACTTGGTGGAGAACTTTTCAAGGGCGACATTTGCCGCATCCGGCCCACTAGGGACCGTGACACGGCAGAATATGTCGCGGTACCTTGCATACGGGTTTTTCTTCTTTCCGTTCAGCGAGTAGGCGAAATTGAAGTAGAAGCATTCGCACTTGTCGTTCACCATGTTGATGAAGGCGTTGACAAGGAACTCCCGCAACTCGTCGAACGTCTTGAACGCGGCGATAACCTGCATGTAGTTCTTCTTGTCCGGGTCGCCTTCGGATACGATGTAGTTCATGGCCTGGTCGATTCGCCAGTCGATGGTTGGCGCGTCGTGCGAGGTCGTGATGATGTGGATTGACCCGTTTTCGTAGTCCAGGCTAACGTGCAGTCTACCTTTGAACGGGGCAGGCGCGGCCTTGGCGACATTGTTGATGACTGTAAACTGTGCGTGGTTCATTGTGTCTCCTTGTGTTGACGCTCGTACGATATGACGCAGGGTCCCTCCTGATCGGTGGGACCCCGTACACGGTCGGCTAGCGGTGAATACTCATGAACTCCTTCATGGTCTCGCGGTCGAGCTCGTCAAGCGAATCGTATCGGATTTCGACGTGCGGAGTGGGGGAGTTCTCGAAAATCGGCATCTGGCAGATGCAGAACTTCACTTCATCGCCCTTGTAGGTGGTCTTTCCGTACTGGAACAAGGGGGAAATCCTGGAAGAACCCGGAATGAGTTTCAGATGGATTCCCAGGGCCTTGCACAGCTTGTTGAGACGCCCGAACTGGTCAACCGCGACCAGGGCACTCTTGTTCATTTCCGGGTCCTGGTTGTCCCAACGGAACACGGTCCAGAGGTCCGGCTTCTCGTTCAGTTCGTCGGGGAGGCGTTCCGGCGGGAACTTCTTTCCATTCTTCGGTGCGAGCTTGACCACACCGAAGTCACCACCAACCGGGTCGAGACCGAGATATTCGGCATACTGGTTGGCGAGTGCGGCAATAAGGCCCTTGCTCGTATGGAGCACCACCGCGCCATGGCCATCCGTCACCTCGATCGTCTGGCGTTCGAGGTCGAACTTGATGCCCGCGATGTTGCGGTAAACGTAGTCCTTGCTTACGTACTCCTGCAAGGCGTAAAGCAGTTTGTCGGTTCTTTTAGCCATGGGTTATCTCCTTGAATGGTTTGGCCGGATGTCCGGCGTGGTGTGTGGGGTTGGCGTCATTCAGTAACGCCACCGGGCACCCGACCGATTTGTCTGTGCGTACGATGTGACGCAGGGTGTCCACGGATCCGTCGGGACGACAACACGGTATTTCCTACGCGGCTTCTTCCTGGTCCGCATACTTCCAGATGAAACCCTTGGCCGTGTTATATTTTCCTCTTAAACATCCGGAGATTACCGCTGCTGACACACCTACAGCTCGTCCGGCTTCGGCGATAGAAGGATAGCTGTTTATAAAATTACCATCTACACTATACTGGTGAATGTGCTTATTTCGAGGAGTGCGTTTAAGCCACGTACATTGGCCAATCAAATCGTTATTTCGCAGGAAATGATATAGGTTTACGTCACCGTAGCACAGGTCCTTAAAGTATTCATATTTTTTGGATGCTTCCAAAGCTTTACGGTATGATCTGCTATTAGCTAGACCACCAAGGCTACCGGGTTTCGCCTCGTTTAGCATGTTCCATCCTTCCTTTTTATATCTTTCTGTTTCGAGACCTTCCATCCTTGGTCCTTCATCCATGGAGAGTTTGTTGTGCAGAACCTTTGGCTGTGGTACAGCTATACCGATGGAATCCGCATATATTCTAATTTTATCCCTTTTATCGCAGTGTTCACGATGACGACGCTTCATACATCCGGTGCGGCCTACGTATGCTGTATTTGTTTCCGGGAACTCGTATACATATACATAATCCTCATACCATCTTTCATCATCGGGTACACGACGCAGGAACGTGAAACTATTGATGATGCCATGGCTAACAGCGAGTGTATAGATACGTTCATCTTTTTTTCTAAATTCCTTAACCGTCTTGTACTTACGTGCTACGGTCTCGATTTCAGAATCAGACATGAAACCACGGGAAATTCTGATTGCATCACCAGTTGACAGGTAATTGAACTCGCTGGCAAATTCATGAACCCACCCGTTCTTTCTCGATACTTCATATCCATGCTCACTCATGCGCTTGAATGATGCAATGCTGTTGCATCGTGAAGCTATTTCGCGGCAGTATTCCTTCGTAAAGATTGAGTTGTTTACTTTTTTGCGCTTATATGGAACCGGAAACAGTTCACTAAGAACGCCAAATTCCTTGCATTTCTTATAAAGGGACATATCCTTCAAATACATTTCGCGGCTGTTCTTGTACTTTTTCCCAAATTCAATGCAATTTTCACGGGTGAGTTCCCTGTGGAAAATTTTCTTGAGAGGCATCAAGTCTAACCATCCCTTGGCGCGAATAGCGGTATATAAAGAACTGTCATCGCGCTTCATTTCACCTGGGCACGAATATTTTTTCTCCTTGACAAGACGCTCGCATGTGTTCCTGTCAAGGATACGCAGCATACGTTCTGGGAAGAGCATATCAATCCACCCCATGCTAATAGCGGCCTTATATGCGCATCTTGCACCTTTCTTGAACTCGGACCTGCATGAATACTTCTTAGCGATTGTCTGGCATGTTTCGAAATTGTATTTGGATGGCATGGGCGTTCTCCTTGATATTCATGCCGCTACGATGTGACGCAGGGCGTTCACCGATCCGTCGGGACGGCAACACGGTATTCCGCGAAACGGGTGCAGGATCGTTCCCGCGCCCGTAGTTTCTTGTGATTTAGTTTGGTAAGAGCAACATCGGTGCCGCAACTTTCGAACGCCTATGCATTACGCTTCTCTATTTCTTCCTGGATTCGAGCTTCAATGTCATCTGTAATGGAAATGGGTGTCTTGGAAATCACCTCGTCATCGAATTTCAACACGACGCACCGACGTATAACCGGGACTTTCTGCTTGATGCCTAGAATGCCAACCAGTTCTTGCGTATCGCGGTCCTCGACCGTTTCAAGTTTAACATGTTCCTTCAATAGGGCTTTAAATTCTTCGGTATCCATTGTGTACTCCTTGGTTTAATGGTGGGTCCCGGCCCAGGCGTATAATGTTTGGTTCGATGGGGTGTCTAGGGAAAACCCTTTCGAAGAACACGCCCTTCAGGGGCCGGGACTTTAATTCTGCTCCTCCCGCGTCCACCAGGGGTCCGGGTGAGAACGGTTTTCCGATGGCCATCTGTCCTCGCTAGGCGGTGGCAATTCCGCAGGGCCGTAGTCGATACGCAGGTCGGTGAGACCCTGGCGCATCCACCCGCATGAGGCTACAAGCTCGACATCGTCAATGTCTGGACCCTCGAAGAACACCACGCGCTTCCCGGTCTTCTTGATTACGCCGGATGCCTTGTACAGCTTCGGCTTGGAGGACGCGAGAATGAGGGGTGAGAGAATGAAACCAATGACGCATAGCCAGATAATCGCTTCGTCGCTCATGATAGTCTCCTTGGTGTTTAATCGTCCCGACGAGACTCGAACTCGTAACCTTTGCCTTCGGAGGGCAACGCTCTAATCCATTGAGCTACGGGACGTTAGGTTAATGTTTCATTTGGTGTCAATCCAGATTTCATTCGCGGTATCAAGGGAACATCCCACACGACTGATGCTGTCGAACCCGGCGACGTCGATTTCCGAGGTCAGTATATCCTTCAACATGCAGTAGAACAGGATGGTGCACTTGTTCCCGGTGCGGTTGGTTCCCTTGGCGATACCATGGGACATGTCGGCGCTAGACCAGGACTTGTTATTGCTGTTGCAGTCGTAAGTCTTCCAGTCGATCGTGATGCCGTACTTCTCGTTGAGTATGGACCCAATCTTGTTCTGCATCGAATTTGCCATGGTATCTCCTTTTCTAAATCACGATTTACTAAATCGAAATTTAAAAAATATTTTCCTTGATTTTGACCATTTTCGGCATGATGACCTCGATGTTCTCCTTCGGGTCGTTGAGGAGACCAAGGTCATTGCCGCGACGGATGGCACAGGAACGCGCTTCCTGGATGCACTTCTTGCGGTGTTTCGCGTTATACACCAGGGAACCTTCGTGCCACGTCAGCCATTCCTTCTCGTATTCCACGAAGAACCCGACACTTCCACGGTCGCCATTGCAACCGAACGTGGTGAAGTGGTAGAAGGGCTCACCGCACTCAACCCAGAGCTTGCCGTGGAAGCTAACGAACTTTCCACAGAATTTTTTAAATGCCTTGAACGTCTCTTCCTGGTCATGGGACAGGATGATGTTCTTATTACCGAACTCCCCGGTTTCGGGCGGGGTCATTTCGGCATGGCGCGGGTCGAAATACCACTTGATTTCCCAGTTGATACCAGTCATAGTGCTTACACCACGGGTGGTGCGGGTGGCACCGAACTGGAACTGGTACGGGCGGTAGCACTTGCCGTCATAGGTGCGTACCGGGACGGTGAAGTAGCCGCTCTTGGTAGGCAACTGTTTACGGGAAAGGTCTTCATGCGTACGGGCCTGCTTGCAGACCGTATCGAACTTGGTCACGTTGAACGCCAGGGGGAACTGGTCATCGGAGAGGTTGGAGATAAGACCCCATACCTTGTGGCTACCCACGATGGTGCGCGGCTTCTTGCAACGACTGTTGGGCAAGTATTCAATCTTGCACGGAATGTCCGCGGAAATGGACAGCGGATCGAGAAGGAGGCATTGTTTACGCTTCATAGTTAGTTCCTCTTGGTTGAATTGATGCACGTACGATATGACGCAGGGTGTCCGAAAAAACGGACACCTGTGCACACGGTCGGCTAGAATGCCGCGTAGATCCTCTCGCGACTGAACTTTTCACGGATTTCGGAGCCGAAATCCATATTTTCGAGTTTCGCGTAATCGGGATTCCCGGCGAAAATCACCGTGTCGCGGTCGAAGTCGTACATCCAGGCGGTGCCTTCATCGTTGTACATTTCGATAAGGTCCACCGGGTTGATGCGCCAACTTCCTTCGACCTTGATTACACCGCTTACGGTATATCCCCTGCCATCCAGGTATTTCTTGGACCAGTGCGGTTCCTCGGCAACCATCGGGGTTCGTGCAGTCGGTTGGGTTTCCTTTTCGTAACACTTTTCGAACATTTCGTCGGTGTACAGGTGGTCCAACCATACGCGCTGACCCTTGGAGTCGGCCTCGCCGATTGCATCCCAGATTTTTTCGCATTCCTCGCGACCGATGGCCTTCAAGGTCTTGCCGTGGTCATAGCCGTCATGCGCTACGTAGATGTAGCGGACTTCATTTCCCTTGCGGAAACCGATGTGTGAACGTGTACCCATGATACCCTCCCCTTATTTCAAGCCGAAGATGCAGGTTTCACATTCGGCAACGGTGAGCTCGAAAGTTTCGTCGCCATTTCGGAAAGTGACAACATCATCATTAACAGACTCGACCGTGCATTCCTCACCGTCACAACATGCGTATGCTGTGTTGCCGTTGTCCAGGTCGAAATACTCGGAGCCATTTTCCTTCGTCTTGACGATGGTGTGGCCCTGGTCCGTGGTTACTTCCTTCTGACGCTTGTTCTCCCGCAAAGATTCGAACAAGGTGGCCAGGGAAATGCCCATCTTCTTACCCCTTTTGAGCATCTTGTATTTGGTCATGTCTGTCTCCTTGGTTAAGTTCTGCCGATACGATGTGCCGCAGGGTGTCCCTCGATCGGGGACACCTGGTACACGGTCGGTCTACGGATCTAAATCCAGTAGGCTTTCTTCCTGCTCGTCGAGATATTCCAGGTCCACCGGGACCTTGGAGAATCCCTGGGACGGGCAAAGCGAATTGTCGCTCTCGTCAGCGTTGGCCAACGCGGCAACGATGCGCTTCCACTTTCCCGAGGGGACGGCATACAGCCCGGTATCTTCTGCGGGTCCACCGCTACCGAAGGCATAGTAAAGGTCTGCCCCGTTGCGCTTGGCTGTTTCCAGAAGGTTCCTGGCGGCTTCTGCAATTTCATCAAGTGCTTTCTTGCTGATGGTCATTTCGCTCATGTTAGCCTCCTATGATACGCGGCGTTCCGTGATTTCCACTTGCCAGTATTCATCCAGGTCGTAGTCCTTCAAGATGATACGAGAGACATCGTGCGGAATACGTTCATCATCCTGTTTCAAGTCACGGATGGAATCGTCGGGCTCGTCGAGACTACGGGCATAGACCATAATTCTAGCCTTTTCGAGGAGTTCGCCGTTTTCATCGAACAGTTCTGCCCCATCGCCCGCCCCGATGATGGTTTCAATAAGGGCCTTACGGGCACCTTCTCGGGACTCGAATACTTCCGGGTCGAGAAGGTCGGAGTTGTCCGTACCACAGAACATCCCGGTGGTGATGAACACCTTCGCGTTCTTGATTTTCACTTCATCCAGTTCATTGGTTGACATAGTTCCTCCTAAGCCTTGATAAGGGCGATAAGTTTCATGGTGAGGTCGATTGCTCCCTGCATGTCATCTGCGGGAAACACTTCGATTGTGCCAATGTGGTTCAGCCTGTATTCGACCACGAAGCATTTCTGCAAGGCCACTTGACCACGGGAACCATTCGAGGTCTCGCGGAATGTCTGGCCCTTTTCCAGTTGAATGAGGACAACGGAATTTTCATCCTCACCTTCGGCTCCGAACCGCTTCATGTCCCATCCGTGCACCGCATCATCCGCGAGTTTCTGCACAGGGGTAATGTAGTTCTTGATGTCGTTATCCGCTACCTGCATGGTTGCCTCCTTGTTAAGTTCTGCCCGTACGATGTGTCGCAGGGTGTCCCTTGATCGGGGACACCCTGTACACGGTGATTGAACACTTGGGCCAAATCCGGCTCTAGTTGTCAGTAGCCTTCGGGCGTTTCTTGTCCCGAAGTTTCGTGATAAGCGTACGCAGCTCGTCAACGATACGGGAGGTCTTTGCCTTTTCCTTTACCCGTTCAAAGGCGCGTTCTGCGGGCGCGTCCTTACAAACCCCGTATGTTGACGTATCCGATACGATAGCCATGCGGAGTGTCTCGATGGCATCGAACGCCACGCTCTTGTTGGCCTGTGTGTCATCCATTTTCATTTCCTCCTGGATGGCACGGAGCGAACGGATGATTTGCATTTTGCTGATTACTTCGTTCATGATTTCCTCCTAGTCGCAGTGGTCAAAGTGGTCCATCTTTCCGTCCCACGGGCTTGCCCACCGGTGATCGCTCAGCTTTACCCAGATTTTCCCGCGTTCGTCGAGGGTCGCGGGGAGCCTTTTGGTATATTCACAGTACACATGACCGTCCGGGTAGACCGTGCGGCCACCAAAATAGCACGATTCGTAGTCCTCGAACTCGTCAAGGGGATATTGCTTCCCGGAGAGGAACCCGGTCCCAATCTCCTTGGAACGGAGCAGGCGGAGAGTGACCATCTTCGGAGTACGCTTCACGACCTTGTAATAGTCGTTCATTGCCATGGTAGCACCCCAGTGGCAATGGAAAATGTCACCAACGCGAACGTCCTCAATCGTGGTGGGGATATGTTCTGGCATGAAGTAGCCTTCTGGCTTCTCTGCGGTGACATTGGAGACTCCCGGAGGAGTCGGGATGTCGAGCTTGATTCTTTCGGTCATGGTGATGTCTCCTTTTCTGTTGGTTATGCCAATACGATGTGTCATCGGGTGCCCACGATCGGGGCACAACCGGGACACGGTTGGCTACTTGCTACTGCACTTGGCATTGACAAGGTTGTAGATTGCTTCCTGGTTCATCATGACGGCCTTGAAGTCAGCCGCGACATCCGGTCGCCAACGGGTCTCCGGACGAACGATGATGCCCTTTACCGGGTGATAGAGTTCGGCTCCCATGGAGAGGCACACAACCACTCCCAAAAGGAACCCCAAGAGAATTTGCTTCATGTTTCCTCCAAAAATGAAAAATTAAAATTTGCCGGGGGCAGGATTCGAACCTGCGTGACGATGTTTAACTCGCCCTCACGCCTTTCTCCAAGTTACCTAGTTCTCTCTAGTTCAACTTCTTTAACTTATTCAGTTAGATACTGACGATAGCTTGTGCCCACTTGCATACGCCCGGCAGGAGACAACAAAATTTTAGTCGTGCAGCTTTGGAATGTCCTTAATCATCTTGCTGACGAGATACTTGAGCCGTATCGTATCCTCGCAGGCCTTATTGGCCTCGTTGCAGGCATTTGCCGCCTTCACAACATTCTGGAACACGCTCGGCAGCGTACCAACTTCACCCCAGAGTTTCTTTATCTTCTCGCGGATACCTGGGATGATTTCCTCGTGGATGACCTTGACATATTCTTCCGGCTTGGTGTCGGTCGGCATGGATTCACGCTTCGTATAGATGCTGAACGCGAACCTCCAGTCGTTCATAAGTGGAATGGGAAGCTCCAGGGACGCGGCCTTCATTTCGGCTTCATCGTCAATGGGCAGGACAGTAATGTCAAGACAGGTGACCCTTTCCTGCTGCTTCCCTTCGAACCACCCGTTGTAGGTGACGGGCTTCACGATGACACGGCGATTGAGACGGCCATTCGCATACTTCACCTTTGCGCCGAGGCCATGAATGGCGAAGTTGTCGTCAAAATTGACACGCTCGGTTCCATCGGCCTTGGGATTGTACTCGATAAGGGATAAAGCCAGGGCATAGTTTTCCATGTCCACGATTTCACGCTTGATTTCGCGCTGATATTCATTGAAAAGGGTTTTCTGCTGTTCGTTCATGTTTGTCTCCTTTTGATTGATGCCCATACGATGTGCCACCGGGTCCCCGTCACCGGGGGATCCCCGGCACACGGTAGGAGCCGATCTAACATTTTACTGCATACTAACATTTCGGAATGTTAGCATGCAGAATTGCGTTACCATGCCACGAAGATGTCCGGGCTGTCCTCGTATTCCTCGGTGACAACATTGTCGCCCATGAGGTCGAGGAGTTCTCGGGTTGGATTTTCCACGCCGAAGAACAGTTCGAACTGGGTTTCGGAGTCGAGAACCGCAGGGAACACGCGGATTCCATCGTTGGCGAAACGGTCGATGATGTCCTTGATTGCCTTGACGAACGAGGCATCGTCTTCATCGTAAATTCGGTAATCCGGGTTGGTAGCCGAACTGGCCGCAAAGCGGGCCTGTTCGCCAAGTTCACCTGCCGGGGAATACTTGTCATCGAACGCGGAATAGGCTTCGCTGAAAGCGCGGTATTCGTAGGGATAGACGGTCGCGATGCAGTCGAGATTGAGACGGGTAATCATGATTGTCTCCTTTGTTGAGTGACTTGTTCTGATGCCGATACGATGTGCCATCGGGTGCCCGAGATCGGGACGCCTCGATTACACGGTAGTCTTCCTGCGACGCTTGGCACCTGTACGGACAGTCCCTTCGGGCATGGCCCACAACAGGTTGTTTTGGGCATTGGCCAAACGGGTTGCCTCGTAGAGGGCTGTATCGACATTACCCTCGGTCACGAACATCACGGACGGCGCGGCGATTGCGGAGAAACGCTTCGCGACATCCTTCTCGGTGAACGAAACGACCACCTTATAGCCCAACCGCAGTTCGGTCTTGGTTCGTGAAACGACGACCGGGCTGATTCCCACGGAATGATGCTCATGCACGAAAGTATCGCTCAAAGTGAACAGGGCGAAATCCGTCTTGTTCCCCTCGATGACCTTCTTGCGGGTGCATTTCCAGGAAAGGTACTTCTTGGCGTTAATCAGCTTCAGTTCCCCACTAGAGAACTTGCGTTCGGTGAGTTTCTTCTTTGCCATATCTGCCTCCAAAATTTGAAAAATTATTGTACCATTTCGCGAGCCATGGATTCCATCATGTCCACAACGGAGTAGATGGTGGTCTTGGTTTCATCGGCCTGGCCATGCTTGAAGAAACGCTCATCCTCGGCAATCTCGCGTAGTTTCTTAGTGTATTCCTTGGTCCAGTATGCAAATTCCCACCTGGCACAATTTCCCGTTTCGGTAAGGTCTTCACATTCGGCCTTACACTTATCGTAGTCATCGAATTTCTTGCGGCTTGCCTCGACAATTATTCCAATCTTCTTGGCATGAGCCACATCATCGGACTTCCACGGATAGAACGAAATAGAATGACGGGTTCGGACAGGTGTCCATTTTTGTTTTGTATCTGCCATAGTTTCCTCCTTACAGCTTTCCATCGAGACGGCTTTCAATATCCTTGTAAGTCCCGGCCAGTTCGTCGGCAGAACGGGCAGCCCTTGCCAGGGCAAAGTACGGATTGTCATTCGTACGCTGACGGCGGAACAGTTCTGCACCGAACATAACGCCGATGACAACTGCTTTGTCGCTCACCACCGCGTAAATGTGCTTGTCCTTGGTGACATAGCGATATGCGGGTGCATCGTCCGACATGCAGAACTCATAGTGCCACCCGGTCAATTCCATTTGTTCGAGGGCATACTTCCATGCTTCATTGTTTGTCTGTGCCATGATTGTCTCCTTTGTTTGATTGATGACCATACGATGTAACACCGGGTCCCACCGATCGGGGTACGCCTGGCACACGGTTTGGTTAAATGTGATGGATAGGTCAGGGGGTGCAACGGCCTTCCCTGCTTGCGGAGTCTTGCCCGTAGTTAGCGTCCTCCAACCACCATGCCCATGCCCGATACCTATTCTACGATTACCTCTCGGGGGCACCTATCCAAAATTTCAAAAATTATTTTTTCGCAATTCTCCTCGGTCGTGAAGTTGGTGCAGAATCCATCATGGCAGAACCCGTAGGTGTCAGAGAGCCAGTCGGAAACTTCATCCTCGTCCATGCCGAACGGCACGATGGCGGAGGTCGGCAGGACGCATTCCTTCAAGGATGCGCCGTCGGTGTCCCACTTGATGCGGTACGCCTTGTGCGGCTTCCATCCGAGCACACGGGTTTCCATGTCGGAACAGCGGTCTTCATGGTCACCATCGCTTGCCTCGAAGAACGGCGCACCGCTGTTTTTCAACGCCTTGACATCGGAGGCCAGTTCCATCAGCTGATTGGGAGTCAGCTTATGTAGGTGATGCGGGTCCCACTTCTTGTAGAAGTTGTAGAACAGCGGAGCATCCTTCAAGGCGCGTTCCTGGCACTGTCCGCCACCTAATACACCACGATGGTTAGAGAACCAGATGGTGGCACTGGTTGCGAAATGGGGCGCCTTGTTTTCGCCACAGCGGTAGTAGCTCACCTCAAAGGTCACATTTGGTCCAACCTTGAAAACGATACAGAACTCTTTCTTGGATTTGTCGATGTTAGCCATGGTGCTACTCCTTTTGTTGTTGATGCCAATACGATGTGACGCAGGGTGTCCATCGTTCCGGCGATTTCCATACACGGTCTGGTCAAACGATCACTTCTTCCTGTCGCGTTTCACTTCCTCGACGAACTCGTCAAGATACTGGTTCAGCGTTTCCATCGCCTGCTTAATGGCCTTGTCAACGGATTTGTCGGTGGCTCCACTCAACTTGCGCCATTCGAACTCGTCACCGTCCTTAGTGTCCTTCAACAGTGATATGTTCACGCTAAACTTGCCGACATGGCCCAGGTAGTGCAGGGATGCGCCCATCTTGATATTCTCCGGCTTGTAGATGCCGTTGATGGCATACAAGCAGTACAGGGTACCGGGCGGGGAAGGCTTATCTTCGATGGAATAGGCTAACTCGGAATCGCACTCGAATACCTTGCACAATTCCGTGTGGAACTTTTCCACTTCCTTCGGGAACATGGTCAACTTGATATTGGTGGGTCCTTTGTTAGACATGATTAAATCTCCTTGCTGTTGATGCTCTTACGATGTGACGCAGGGTGTCCGCCGATCGGGTGGAGCCATTACACGGTAGTGTCCTTGGTATGATTCACCGTCACCGTGATGTTATCCTCGCTCATGTGGAGACGATTCGCATACGCGGCTTTAAGGCCACTAATCGCAGCCACCTTGGCTTTCTTCGGGGTATCCCTGTCGGTGATGAAGGTGGCAGGGAAACTCACGGTGCATGACATCGTATAATTGCGGAGAGGCTTCTTTCTCTATAGGATTGCCATGTGGGGGCATTTTTGGCTGTCTTTCGTCTTGTCATGATAAGACCTCCTTCTAGTCAAGATGGCATTTACATTCGGCATAGACACCGATATCGTCACCGATGCACAAGCCGACATCGCTTCTCGTATCCGGGTTTTCCGGGTCCGGGCATTCATCTTCGACGGTGTCGTAGATATTCAATGCGATGGTGTCAGATTCGGGGTTGTCATACGCATAGAACAGTTCGCCGTCGAATGCATAATCTTCATATTCGAATCCGAACCAGAAATCTTCGGCCACGTCTCGCTTGGAAACCTTGGTGAGGTTGACTTCAATATCGTTGCCGTTTTTGAGGGTCAGCTTTACGGTCAAGCCCTCGCCAAACGGGGTAAGTTCCATCTTGACCCCGTCGAAATCGGAATTGTCTCTTGCCCTGGATGCCTTGAAAATCATAGATGCTCCTTTGGTTGAATTGGTTGCCCTTACGATGTACCACCGGGTCCCCTGGCATTCGGGACCCGGTACACACGGTTGGCTATGAATTAGCCAGGTACTGAATCTTAGTGGCGTATGTGAATACGTCTGTCGTGGAATAGATTGTGGTGTTCTTCTCGAACCATTCGCACAGCTTTCCGAACACGACCATGTTCGTTGCGATGTGGTTCGACTTTACATTGAATGCGTTGTGGGACGGTTTGAGAAACAGGATTTCCAGGGTTTCATCAATGGCGACCCCGTTGATGTCATCGAGAACGGCGGTGAACTTAACCGCATGCGGATAGTCGGTTATTACGCCGTGGTTGAGCTGCTTGTCGTAGGCTTTCATGGTTTGTCTCCTTTGGTAAGGACTAGATTTCCTCGATGGTGTAGATTTCGACGTTCTCGCTTCCAGGCAGGACGATGAACAGGGACGAACAGTGTCCCCTGTCGCATACGCTCTCTGCGATGTTGCGGATATAGTTGGGGAAATTCACTCCCGTGATTGTGGTGAACTCGGCTGCGGGTGCAACCTTGAACATGAGTGTATTGCCCTCACCGCATTCGGCGAGCAATTTCATGGCGTTCACCAGTGCATCCTCGATGGTGGTGGATGGCTTGTTTGCGCCGGATTCAACCGCGAGGATTGCCGGGACGGAAATTTCGTGGCGTTCGGTTTCAGTAATTCGCGGGTCTTTGTTGCATCGCGTTCCGATAAGTACCTTCATGTCTGTCTCCTTGTTGAATGTGATGCCCTTACGATGTGCCGCAGGGTGTGCATGGGACCGATCGGCCAGGCACACGGTCGGTCTACCTGCCGTTCAGTCGCTTCACAAGGCTCTTGATGATAAGGTTCAGTTCACGGGTGCGTTCTGCCGTACTCATGGAGCCAAATTCAAAAATTTTTCCGAGGGATGCGGTGAGAGGCTCCCCATCGCCATCCTTGACGGTTTCCCACTTGGAATAGGCCGGAAGAGACTTCGGCAAGACATCATTGGTGTCAAACTTGTTCTTCGCAATCTTCACACGGCGACCGTTCTCGCTGAACACCACGGCGTAGCCCAGGTCGTTCGTGAACTTCTGCCACCGTTTGGCCTGCACGACCCCTTCCTTGCCGTCGGCATTCTTCGCGTGAACCCCGCCGAAAAGGGCGCTGAACTCCCAGGGACGGAAGTAGTCAGGTACGCACCCGTCATCCAGGGAACTGCTCACATAAGCGTCATGCTTGTAGTTCAACATGGCGGACATCACGTCACGCTCCGAGAGACATGCCTCATGGCATTCGCGGTCGATGACGAAATACTTGGGACATTCCCATTCGTGACCACAGTCTGCGACGGTACCGACAAGGAACACGCCGTCACCGAGGCAGATTTCCTCCGTACGGTGATGGTCAAACGTGTCCACCTCGATATCCTTGTAGCCGAGAAGTCTCAGAAAGTCCACGTCGAACTTGGTAAAGAACTTGCTGCTTTCGATTCCCTTGATAGTCATGGTGATGTCTCCTTTTGAGTGATGCCCATACGATATGACGCAGGGTGCCCGTCGATCGGGACACCCATGGACACGGTATGGCAATCATTCGATGTGGTCGTATTCTTCCGTTGCCGCGAACGCATCCTCGATTCCCTGGTCGAGCGCATCCACAGCCCTAGCGACGGAGCGGAGAACCGTTTCAAGGTCATCCGATTCCTTGAACACTTTGCTGATGATAAGGTCGCTCTCGCCTTCCTTCCATCCCGGGCGTATATCATTGTGCATGATGTTGAAGTGCGGAGTACAACTCTGATAGGATTTCCCCGCGAACACCTTGGCAATGATGTGCATGTAGTTGCTCTGGTAGGTGAGAACGTCACCGATGTTGTTCATGGTGAAGCAATAGCCTTCGTCGGCGAGCTTCTTGACGATTTCTTTTGAAAATTCCATGGTTGCCTCCTTGTTGCTGATGCCCGTACGATGTGCCGCAGGGTCCCCGTCGATCGGGTCCCCCGGCTACACGGTACGCTAGCTCTCGACCGTGTTTCCTCCCGCGGCGAGGACACGCTTATAGTAGTTCCGTACCAGTTGCACCACATCGGGCCATTGGGCATCGGGAATAGTATTCGTGTCGGGTTCATCGACGATGACGAAAAGGGTCGCGCTGTCGTTCGCATCGCCCTCGTCGGCCTTGATGTTAGCTTCAAGAAGGACGGAGTACACATCGCGGTTTATTCCCGCCAATTTCACGCATTTCGCCATGGCGAGGAACACCTTGCCCACATACCTGTTTACGTCCTCGTTGGTGGGTGCGCCGCCCGCCGGGTGGACACCCGCGAGAGCGGGGTAGAACGGGCAGCACATGCCGAGGTTCATGAGGGAATCGGCGACATCGGTACAAAGCGACCTGGCGTCATCACGGGTGATGATAAGTTTGATTTTCATTGGGTGCCTCCAAAAGTTAAAAAAATTTACAGTTCTTTCCTGCCCATCAGGCGCATCGTTTCCAGGATGTTGTCGGCGCATTCGACACCCATGACTTCCAGGTCGGTGTCGTAGTGGAAATGGTTCCTCGGTTCGTGGCAGTGCCACCAACGGCGACGGTATTCCCTCATGCGACCGTCAGTCCCCACACGGGCGTTGTACGACTCGGTGTCGAACGGGGGACGGGGCTTCTTGTCCCGAGCGGCCATGCAGGTGTCGTAGTCCTTGTAGCCCAGGGAGTTGAACACCCAGATACTAATCTTGCCGATGTGGGTGTAAGTGGAGCCGCCCTTCCAGTGGACACCCGGCCAATCCACGGCGATGTTCACGGTGTTGGAGCTCGTCCGTTCGCCGAAGATGCCGCGACCGCTTTCCTTCGTGACGCTCACGCGGGAGTCGAAGCCGGACACGTCCACGCCGCGCTTGGCGAGGTGGGCCTTGATGGCCCCGATGAACTTCTTGATTTCCGTCTTGGTGAGGGCCTTCTCGCTCTGCCCAACCATATCTCCTAGCTTCATTGTCGGTCTCCTTTCGATTGATGCCCCTACGATGTGCCGCAGGGTCCCCGTCGATCGGGTCCCCCGGCCACACGGTCGGTAAAATCAGATGTGCATGGCCTCATGCTCCATCTTCGCGAACTTCTCCGCAAGAAGGGCCACCTTCATCATGCCCTCGCGGACTCTCCCAGGACAAGGGGTCTCCGTCACAAGCAATCGGTCGCGGAACGTGCCGCGCATCACCGTGACCCACTCCGACCGCTTGCTGTCGCGCTTCGTAATCTTCCAGAAGATGCCGTCCTCGGTCTGCTCGAAATGGGTCTCCACGACCACCGGGTCCTGGTAGTTCATGCAGGGGTAGATGGACGTATGGTTACCGCAGGACACCGGGCTGCATTCCATGGGCGTGTCACCGTCGTTGGCGCGACCGATGCCGAAATGGCCGGGTTGGAAGCAAATCTCGTCCTTCAAGTGCGCGAGGTGCCTGTCGTATGCCTTGATGAAGGTATAGATGGCCGCGATGTTGGATTTCGTAAACTTCATGGTGATGTCTCCTTTTGGTTGATGCCCATACGATGTGCAGCAGGGTGTCCACATACCGGGTACACCGCCCACACGGTATACCCTACATCCCCTCGGTAATCTCAAAGTTAGTGATGGGGCCAGGTACGGGCTTTTCCTGGTCGTGGACCAACTTCACCCGGTACCCGAGGACTTCAAGGGTGCTACGCATGCCCTCGATGTGGCCCAGGTGGCGGAGCACGCAGGCCCATCCATCCGAAACGGCGACGATGCCCCTGGCCTTCTCATAATCAGCGTACGCCTCGTTGTAGCACTCCACGCTCATGCGGAGGTCGTTGGTGATTTCTTCAAGTTCCTTGTTCGTGATTGCCATGGTGGCCTCCCTGCTAGTGCTCGAACTCCGTAAACCCTTCCTTGCGGAAGAACTCCTCGAAATTCTCCCATGTTGCCCTGCCGCGACCGTGCTCGATGGGCAACTGCGCGTAATAGCGGCGAACCATTTCAAGGCCGGATTCTTCGCTGCATGTCACGCCAAGTTTCCATGCACCCCACTGGTAATCGTCGCTGCTAGTCACAGAAACGCACACCTGCTGTTTCGCAGGGTCGGCACTGTCCCTTATGGTCGAAAGGTTCAACATGCCGGAACGGCGGTTGTAGAAGTACATCCGCTCGATGGTTGCGAGGGGCAGGGGGATTTCCTGTAAAAATTTGATGTTCTCTCGGATAGGTTTCGTTTCCATTTGTTTGTCTCCTTTTGATGCCTCTACGATGTGCCGCAGGGTGTCCACATACCGGGTACACCCGGCACACGGTATACCCTATGCCGACCACATGCTGAACTTCTCTATTGGACCCACACAATACTTCTTCTTGTCCATCACTAGCATAGTCTTGTACCCAATGGACTCCAAGGTCTCCTTGATGCCCTCGATGTGACCGAGGTACCGGAGCAGGCAACTCCATTCGCTATCCGAAAGGTTCTTCTCCCAGGAACGATACTGTTCGTTGTAGGAGTCGATGTAGGACTGCATGGTCGCCATGATGTTCTTCTGTTCACGCTCGCTAATCTGTGCCATGGTGGCCTCCCTGCTAAGTTATGCCCCTACGATGTGCAGCAGGGTGTCCGCATACCGGGTACACCCGCCACACGGTGGAGACTACATCTTGCTCTCGCAGACCTTGATTTCGCAGAATCCGTTGAGGTCAAAGGTCGTGAGGTACACTTCTGTCTCCAACTTGGACAACCCTTCCATCTTCTTGCGGAGAAGGTCCTTGAACTGGTCCAAGGATACCTCGCCCCCTTCATGCAACGGGGCGAACTCCTCGATTTCCGTGAAGGGAGTACCGTCGAAGCGGCATTCCTCGATGCACAGCTTGTCCAGGTTGATACTCTTGCCGTCCTTGGACAACACGCCACGGTCCAGGCTCTCCTCGCGGAGGTAGTCAACAAGGTTGGAGATAACTCCATTGATGGCCAGGTCGCGGGAACACTTGATTTCCGTCGGGTTCTCCTCGAACATGGGACTGGACACCCAACTTACCTTATATTCCCCGGTCACCACGTAAACGGTCTGCTTCTTGCTCATTGTTTGTCTCCTTGGTTGATTGTTCACGACACCTACGATGTGCCGCAGGGTCTACCCAGTTCCGCTCCCCAGGGTACACGGTAGGCTAGTAGGCTATGCCACCGTGCCATGAGCACGCACCCTGTCTATGCTTCGCATAGGACATTGTGCCATCATTACACATGCACCCACCTGGATAGCAGGAATCGCTGTAATATCCACCACCTTTGCTACTGGATGCAGCACCAACCGCCCCAGTCGCTGCAAATGCCGCAGTACCAACTAGGAGCCAGGTCTTTTCTTCCTTCTCCTTTTCAGCAATTTCATCATCGGTATAGTCCTTCGTTCCGTTAAGATGCAGGCCGAACACCAGACCCATACTGAACCTATGGGCCGAGAGTATGCACTCCATTTCCACAAGCGCACCCTTGTAACTACGCTTGTCGCTACCCGATATATACCCACCAAGACCTATCCGCATGAACGGGCCACCGTCACTCTTGCTGTATGCGCTCGCTATCTCATATCCGAAAGATATGTTCACCGAAGCATGGGGAAGTGAACCACCAAATCCGATGCCGATGTCATGGAACATGATGTCGCTGACCTTATCCGTTTCTACGCGGGTATAGCCATTGTAGCTGCTGTACTCATAGGACACATGGTTCTTGTGGAAACCGTATTCCAGGAACAAGTTGAAATCCCCGCTAATGGTACCGAAGTCATCATGGGGGTTGATGCCACCCCTTACTAGCATTTCCAGGTTGGGAAAGTCGGTATACTGGAAGTCGCTGAATAGTGACTCGGAACCGTCCTTAACCCCATCACCGCCTGGCATATCGAATGTATAGAAACTCCATGTCGGACCCAGTCCGATGTCCAATAGGTATGCATGGGAGTTGATGGTCAATAGTGCAATCAACACATACAGAATCTTCTTCAAGTGTCGTCTCCTTGGCTAGTTGTTTACGCCCCTACGATATGCCGCAGGGACTACCCCGATCCGCTCCCCAGGGTACACGGTAGGGACCGGATTGTTCCATGTGAAACAACCCGATTCATATAATTGATAGAATTGATATAATTGCTACGATTGATATACTGCTCTCCTGTACACCTGCCCAAAGGTTCCCCACCAGGCCCCACTGGCCCACCACTTTCCCCCACCACTTTCATAATGCGCAACGACGGTTTGGGCGCATCTAGGAAACGGCAGGGAACATGCAGGGCCGGAGGGGGATTAAACCCGTGCACATCGAAAGGCGCACCACGGGTCCCGAAATTTCAAAAATTAAAAATTGAAAATTAAAATTTACAATCCGTACACCGTGTCCCCGGTGTCCATGTGTCCCCCGGTCCCCTGTGTCCCCTGTGTCCCACCTGTCACCTGTGTCTCATTGGGTCCCTTTACACCCAATCCCTTCTCACGGAGCATGTCATAGGTGTCCTCGGGTGTCCTGGCTGTTTCAGTCGTGTCCCATGAGACCGATGTGACGAAGGGACCGTCTTGACCCTTGGGGACATCGGGGGACGAGGGACGCATGAAGAACAGGTCCAGGGCCTTCACGTCCCGCGTGAACGGTTCCAGGTAGACCAGTCGCACCCTTGTGTCCGAGGGCCTGGACTTGTCCATTGATACCTTGATGAAGTCGGAGGGGTCCAGGCGCATGACTGTGCGGCCCCCGTTGTCGAATGTGATTTCGATAGAGTTCATGGTGTCTCCTATGGGGAAGTGTGGAACATGGCCGCACGTTGTATCGCAGGGTCCCTCCCGATCCGGGACCATTTGATACACGGTGGGAAAAGGTCCCCGGTGCCGCAGGGTGTCCATGGAACCGTGGGAACCGGGGACACGGTGGGTCCGGCGGGTCCCGGGGCAAAAAGGGACCCCCGGGTCCAGGGTGGCCGGGGGTATCGGATCGAAAATCAAAAAATAAAAAAGGCCCCCTGGACCATGGGGTCCAGGGGGCGGGTGGAGACAACAAAGGTATCAGAGGTGGAGCATGGCCACGGCTTCCTCGGCGGTGAGGGTGAATGGAATCTTCCTGTTCCGTTCCTCGAAGGTGACATCGCCGTGTTCGGATATCCCGGTGACGGTGAGTTCGTCGAGGTGTTCGGCCACGATTTCGCCGCAGGACCTGGAAGATACCCACTGGCCGGACTGTACGTTCACGTCCGAGTAGGAGAATGTTTCCAGGGGTAGCTTCTCGCCCAGGGGTTCCATGGAGTCTGTGTTCATGGTGACCTTCTGGTCGATTTGTAAAGATTTTTTAACCTTGTCCACGCAGGCCTTGTGCGCCACGTTCCAGACGAGGTGGTAGATTGCGCCGGAGCCGGAGATGTTCTTGTCGTGGAGGAAGTCGCGGATACTGGACTGTCCGTTCTTGGGGACGAACCTGGCGGTCATCATCCACTTCTGTTCGTCGGGGTCGAGTTCGAAGAACAGGTTGACGAAGGAATCCTGTGGCATGAAGGGCGCATGGACATCGAGGGCATAGACTGGGCCAGTATTGCCCCAGTATGCGTCGATGAAGTCTGCATGTGCCTGTGGTGCGAGGCACTGGTTCACGGCATCCCGCAGGATTGACTTGGAATCGCGGAACGGGTCGCCGGGCATCTGGTTCTTCATGGCGAAGTTGACGAGATTGAGGATTTGTCGGAAAGGCATGAGTGGTCTCCTGGGTAAAAGGGAACGTGGAAAGGCCCCATGGGGACGGGGCCCCTGGGGTTAGATGCAACGTAAGTAGACCTGGGTGTAGACATCGTAGAATGCTGCTGCCACGGAGTCGGAAGCGACGTTGATTTCCATGAACTTGTGGTCCACCCATTCATGGGGGGGGGTACCCTGGTTGTAGGTATGGGAGATGTAGACGATACCCTTGTCGTAGTCAACTGTATCGACTGCGGCATGGGGAGCCACGGTCTTGATTGCCTGGTCGAGGACATTGAGGGTGATGTTGTCGATGATGGACATGCAGGGCTTGTTGTTCTGATTGATGACTTGAATCATGGTTGTCTCCTTTTGTTGATGTGACCGTACGATATGCCGCAGGGTGTCCATGGAACAGTGGATTCACGGACACGGTGGCTAGAGTGGGAGTCCCGCTTCCATGCGCAGGGCATCGGCGAGGGTCTTGGCCTGGTTGGCCGCGTTGGATATTACCTTCGGGACATCGTCGATCAGGGCGACATGGTGCACCTCGTCCCCGAGGTTCCTCAGTCCCTCTTCTCCCCGTTGTTCAAAGAAGGAAATGGTGAACCGCAGGGGTTGTTCCGTGGGTTTCATGGTGAACCCGTAGGAGACACCTGGGACGGCTGTGAACATCTTGGACAGGGAGAAAACCTGTCTCGGGGGGTTCTTAGTGAAGCCGAAGCCCCAGACGGATTCCCGGGATTTTCTTTGATTTGCCTTTGTGTAATCAAAAATTTTCCTGGCGACATCCTGTGTAAAGGTGAGCATGGCGACCTCCTAGTTCTTCTTTCCGTAGAGTTTGGCGTAGGTTTCGGGTTCGGTGATTTGGAGGTGAATCTTGACGGCCCTGCGGAGGGTGCTGACGGCCTCGGTAACCGCGAGTCCCTGGAAGTAGAGGGCGTTGTTCTCGCGGGACCTGGTCCTTGCGGACTTGGGGAACAGTCGTTCCAGGATGTCCTCGTTGTAGATGAGGAAGTTCCCGCCGTTGGATGCCTCGCGGCAGAGGTCCTTGACTTTACGCCATGATTCGGGGTTGGTCGTGTCGGTAAGGGACAGGAAGTCGCCCCCGCAGTGGTTGATTAGGTGGGAGAGTTTCACCTGGGAGACATCGGAATCCCCGTTCACCTCGCTGTAGTCACCGTCGATGATGGCTTCGAGCATTTCGAGCATGTAGGTTTGGATGCCGCGGGCCCAGGTGGAGCGGTAGCAGGTGCGGCCCTTAATCATGGAGTGGAGGTCGATAACTTTCATGGTAGTCTCCTTGTTGGTTGAACTGGGCACACGATGTGTCGCAGGGTCCCCGTCGATCGGGTGACCCCGGGACACGGTAGTGGCTAGTCCTCCGGGGTATCATCGGTGAGTCGCACGATGCAGATTTGGTCGGTGAGTTCGATGACCGTGTACTGGGGGTCATCGGGTTCGCCGACATTGTAGGCATTGATGAACGTGGTCTGCTTGGAATAACTCTTGACGAAGGCGTTGAAGTATTTCCGTGCATCTTCGAGGGTATGGTGGACGGTCGGGGGCAGGACCCAGAGTTTGACATTCTTGTCATTCGCCGCGATGAGGCTCCTGGCGTTCTTGGTATAGCGGGCCACACTGACGATGTACAGGGGCTTGCGCTTCTCGCTCTTATCGGCCTTGGGTTTCTCGGTGCTGTCGAAGGTCACCGTGCCGTTGAGCATGGAGGCCAGTTCGTCGGCCTCCTTACGGGAGGGGAGGTTGATGGTGAGGTAGTTCTCCTCCCAGTATTCGTCCATGGAGTTGTCGATGACCTTGATGGTGAACTGGGGGTCGTCGAGGCCCTTGTCCATGTCGTAGTCGTAGTCACAGCTGTCGTCCGGGTAGATTCCGCGGAGGAACTTTTCCACCGCTTCGGTGTCGGTGCCGTCGTACGCGGACACTTCCAGGAGGAAGGTGGATATGGAATTATAATTGTTGATGTGGGTCGAAATGCTCATGGTTGTCTCCTTTTTTGCGATGACCACACGATATGCCGCAGGGTGTCCATGAAACTGTAGGGCCCCGGTCACGGTGGGGACCGGGTGCGAGAAATGAAAAAATAATTTTACCTGTGCGGTAAAATTAAAAAACTAATTTTAAAATGTCGCCGGGGTTTTGGCTTGACTTTGGGCCCGTACGGCCCGGCGATGGGTGTCCATTACCCTCCGAACCGTACGGGCCCTTATTGTTTAGATTCCTTTACATTCAATGGCTTCGGTGTTGAAGGCGAAGGCGCTCTGGCTACCCAGGAGCCTTGCGACCTTGCGACCGTAGGCGGTGAGTCGGAGTTCGAACACGTCTCGATCCTCGTCGGTGTCAATGAGCCACGTCGGCGAGAGTTCGTTGTCGTTGTCGATGTAGCCGAGGTTCAAGAAGATTCCTTTTTTCTCGGCCTTTTCCTTGATGACCTTGACCGCATCGTAGAAGCGTTGTAGGCGACCGCGGGCCGAAGTGGGTATGCCGCGTTCGGGGGCGAGGCCGGAGAGGATGCGGCAGAGGTCGTCGCCCGTGTCGAAGAGGTCGCCGATGTCCATACAGGAATCGACGTATTCCTGGAACAGTTCCTTGCCTACAAGGTTCACCATTCCTTCCTTGCCGATTTCGGTCTGGCCGAACCAGGAACCCTTGTTCATGTTGATAGCCATGAGTTGCCTCCTGTTGTTTAACTGGCCACACGATGTATCGCGGGGTGTCAATCGATCGGACACCTTGGATACACGGTTGGCATAGGACACCGGGCGGGCTTCGAACCCGCAACTGTTGACCAGGTAGTCCTGGAACGGACCCCGTGCCTTACCGAAGGGCACGGTGTTTACGGTCCCGCCTCTTTCCACGGATTTTTGGGCTACCGATGCCTTTTTCAAAAAATATTTTTAGAACAGGTAGAAGTTCACCTTTCGGGTGAGGCCCTTGGTCTCGGCGAGGTGCTTGTGGACCTCGTAGGACTGGGTGTCATGCCGCTTCCAGTATTCCTCGCCCTTCTTGGTGAGGACCAGGACATCGAGTTGGAGCGAGCCGTCATGGTGGTAGTCTGCCACATGGAGGCCGTCCTTGTCGATGTAGATGTCCTGTGCGTCGGAGGAGTCGCTGCAGAATTTGAGAAAGTCATACACGGAGTTGACCTCGATGACCTTGCCTGCGGGGCCGGAGGGCTGATAGTCCGGATAGCGGCTGTTGTAGCGACCGAAGAACAGACAGGTCTTGCCCATGAGGGGGCTGTATTTCATGTTGGTCTTGAAGTCGTCCCATTCGCGTTCCCGTTCATCGGCCACTTCCTGCCAGTATGCGGAAGAGTTTTCCTCCGGGCATTCGGATTCGTCGGCTTCGTCGTGGCATTCAAGCCAGTTGCTCTTGAAGTCCTCGTATTCCGGGGTGTCGGAGGTGATGTAGACAATCTTCTTGTCCTTGGGGAGGACCGAGAAGTTGATACGGGATTCCTTGGGTTCAGAGTTCTTAGCCATGTTGTCTCCTTGGTTGAATTGATGCCATCACGATGTGCCGCAGGGTCCCGGTGTTTCCCGGGCGCCTGGGACACGGTGGAGCTAGACGGGCCGGAGGGCCAGGGCGGGCTGATAGAGGCGCCCGTTGTTCACCACCTCATAACGCTTGCGCTTGAAGGTGATGAAGGTCACTGGGCCTTCTTCCCTTGTTCGGCACTCCTTTGTCGTTTCGCCATCGGAAACCACCAGGACCCCGTAGGAGAACAGGTGGGTGTTTCCGAACATGGGAATTGTCCAGGACTTGACTTTCTTGATTACTGGTGTATTAGCCATAGACAGGTTCTCCAAAGATGATGCAGTCGATGAAGTTCAGCGCGGAGCACATGTCGGCATTACCTTTGAGGTAGTCGGCGAACGCATCGTACTCCTTGGCATGGTCGATAAGGGCTTGGAGGCCCGTCTCGAAGTCGGCCAGGGTGACATCGTGGTCCTTGCCTTCCGGGTCGGTGACGAGGATGGTCATGCCGCGTTCGAGCATCCCGGCGAAGATGTCCTCAATGCACGGGCCGAACTGGTCATCCTTGGGCCAGGTTTCTTTGAGTTCCTTCTTCACCTGGTCGTATTCGCCTTCGTTCTTCTCGTTGATGGCGTACCCGGTCCCGGTGAACATGTCGGAAATGAGATAGGTCAGTTTGTAGTCGCTCAGTTCGAGGAACTTCTTGAAAGTGATGGTTGCCATGATGTTGTCTCCTTGGTTGAGTTGATGCAGTCACGATGTGCCGCAGGGTGTCCATGGATCCGTAGGAACCGGGGACACGGTGGGTCTGGTGCCCCCAGGTACGGAAAAGGGGCGCCTGGAACCAGGCGCCCCTTGGGAGACAACAAAAGTTAAGAGAGTTTCTTCAATATCCGTTCGACCTGTGTGACCACGGGCTTCACCTGTTCCAGGACACCTTTGAGCGCGTCCTTGACCGCTTCCTCGGGGGTGTCGCCAATGCCATACCTGGCTGCGCCCTTGATGAAGTAGTGCGAGGAGTTGAAGTAGACCGCGGCGATGGTACGTTCGGGCTTGTACCTGGCGCAGAACGGCAAGAGTACATCATGCTCGAACCAGTATTTGCCCATGGTTTCTGCCAGGGACATGTGCTGTTCCTCCCCGGTGTAGTATCGGATGGCGGCGATGACCTTTCCATCGGCCAGGCTCATTACGTTGATGTCGGACATGGTGTACCTCCAAAATTGAAAATTAAAATTTACTATTCGCCCCTGGTGAACGTGTCGTAGTCGGAGTTGAACTCGTGAGCGTCAAAGTCGAGATAAGGGAGCGTATCAATGTCGATGTTCTCGCCCTCGGCTTCCTCGGTACTGAGGTTGTCCGGCACTACGTAGACTACGTTCGTGCCGTTAAGGTTCATGTCGATGTAGAGGTTGACGTGCATGTCCTTGGCAATCTTCTTGATTGCATCGACATGCTTGTCCATCAGTTTCCTGGCTTCGACCGCTTTCTTGATGAGCTCGTTTTCCTTGCCGTTCTCCTCGTCGAGACGCTTGTTGTAGGTCTCGTTGAGGGCATTGACCATGTACATGAGGGGCGACGATTCGTCGCGCAGTTCGTCTGCGGAGAACTGACGGCTACCCCAGTCCTCGATGGGACCGTCGGCACAGTCAACCAGGGCATAGGCGTACCAGGTCTCCTGTTCGATGTCAACGGAGATTCTGATGCGGATTTCGTGGTCGCGGATAAGCCATTCCGGCTTGACGGCGATGTTGTAGTCCAGGTAGGTCAAGTTGTTTTCGGCCCACACGGTCTTAATGATTTTGCGGGTGGAGTCGCCTTCCTTCTCGGCAGCGGCTCGGATAAGTTCAGCACTCGATTCAAGGTTGTCACCCGACAGGCCCTTCTTGTATTCGTGGGTCATGTGGGCGAGGGAATCTGCTGCATTGATAAGGGCTGTAATCATGTTGTCTCCTTGGTTGAATTGATGCATTCACGATGTATCGCAGGGTCCCGGTTGATCCGGGGCGCCTGGGACACGGTTGGACCTACTTTTCCACCAGTTCTATGATTCGGAGGAGGAACGGGCCGGACTGGTTGTCATCGTAGGTCAGTTGGTCGCCGACAGTTTCTTCCACGATGGAGCGGATTTCTTCCTCGCCCATGTCGAAGTCGAACATGCGGGAGGCCATGAGGTTGTTCCCCCCGAGATAGTTGGCGACGAGCATACGGCTGTCGCTGTCGTCGAACATCTGTCCGACCTCGCGGATTCCGTAAGCCCCGGTGGCCTCTTTCCAGAGGTCAGTTTTTCTGGTCGTGGTGCCATTGAGCCATTCTTCCTTGTCGGGGATTTCGGCCACCTTGAAGTCGATTTCCCCGATGACCCCGTGGAACTTGTCCATTCCCTCGAACACGAAGTCGCCAATGTGCTTGATGAGGTCCTCCCTCGTCTCGCAGTAAATCAGGCGCGGGATTCGGTAATAGGAAACCCCGTTTATTGAAATTGTAGCCATAGTTGTCTCCTTGTTGGTTGATGCCATCACGATGTGCCGCAGGGTGTCCATGAAACAGTAGAGACACGGGGCACGGTGGGAACCGGGTGCCCGGGGGACGGATCGATTCACGGGGAACACAAAAAGCCCGGCCTGGATAACCAGGTCGGGCAGGAGACAACAAAATTAAAATATTTTTTACTGTTTTTCGACGGAGCAGGTTTCAACCCATCGTGCATCGGGAACGTTGGTGAGGTCGAGTTCTCCGAACTTTGCCACGGCCTCTCCCTGGGTATCGGCCTGGATGTAGACTTCCATTCGGTAGGTGATTCTGAAAGTCGACTTGGATTTCTTGGGTTTGGATTTGGTCGGCATGGTTGTATCTCCTTTGGTTAAATCCCGAGCAGTTTGCGGTTCATGGGGGTGTCCACGAAGCGGAAGTATTTGAGGTCGCCGGACTTCGGCTGTTCAGCATAGGGGATTACCTTGATGCCGTCCTTCTTCGCCTGCTTCGCTGCCTCGATGTCGTTATTGTAGACACCGAAGTCGTCGAGCCTGGCGATGTATTCCACGTTGTCGTTCAGATCGGCGACCTGCGAGATTCCACCGGAGAACACGGCATAGCCACGGAGTCCGATGTTGTCCCATTCGGAAACCACGGCTGCGCGGGCTTCCTTGTCAGTCTTGACACCGTAATATTTCTTTGCGGCCCTGATGACCTTCTGTTCAATCTTGTCCATTGTTGTCTCCTTGTTGATTGATGTCATCACGATGTGCCGCGGGGTCCCCGTGCAACGGGGACACCGTTCACACGGTGGATCCACTTGTGCACGGTCAGCCACTCCACGCTACGGGAAGGCAGGTTGTACCTCGCCACGTTGAGCAGGGCGGCTTCGGTGAAGTCGGGGGCCAGGATGGCCGCGTATTCGATACGCTTGATGTGCCTGGCTTCCAGGAGTTCGGTGGCCCTGCGCTTGGCATTGTCCACCTTGTCCGCTTCCACTTCCCCGGCGATGAAAGTCATGCCGAGGGTCTTGAACTTGACTGTAAATTTCATTTTACTAGCCCGCCTTTGCGTCCCATTGGACAGCGTTGTATGAGAATCCGTCCTCGTCGGTATGGACCCCGGTATGAATCTTGGCCTTGGAGATACGTTCGCCCTGGGCTTTCCAGATGGCATCCGTCTCTTCCTGGGTCAGGTGGTAAGCCTCGTTCTGCACCTTGTTGAAGCCGAACTTGCGGACCGTTCCGTAGCCTCGGTCGTCCCACACCTGCTGTGTCTGATACTTGTAGGCATAGGTGTCCCAATCGGACTTGCCGTAGAAGGCACCGTCATAGCAGAGTATCGTGTTCGCCATCTTCATCGCCCACAGGACCTGTTCTCGATGGATTTCGGTCGGGGTGTATTTGCATCCGCAGCCAATCTGAGACCCGCAGTCATCGGGGTCGAGGTTGTTGCGCTTGCACATGGCTACGAAAAGCTCACGTTTTTCCTTGTCGATTTCCTGGTCTGAAAGCCCCAGTGGGCCTGTCTTGAAAGTTCTCATGATGTCGTCTCCTTGATTTCATGTGTCCACGATGTGCCGCAGGGTCTCCCGGGATCGGGAGGCTACTGTGCACGGTTGGCCGAGGGCCACTTGTCGTTTTCCTTGCTTGTACAGTAGGAGCAGACGGGGGTGGAACCCACATAGCGGTAGGTCGGGCGACCGCAGTGCTTGCACGTGTATTTCGTCCCCGCAGTATCTCCCCTCTTCTTGAATCCGGTCTCCCCATAACTCGTATCTATCACGGGACGGGGGTGGGAGTTGTCAAACCAATCCATTTGAATCTCCAAAATTGAAAAATAAAAATTAAAGTGCCCATGTGGGCACTATTGTTATTTCTTGGACGGCTTTGTCCACCCTGCCCCCTGGATGGGCTTGGAGGGTTCGGACACCTTGTCCACCTCGTCGAAAATCTTGCCGATTTCGGCAAAGATTGCCGGGAGCACCTTGGAGTTGATTCGGTCAACCTCGCGGGTGTTCTTGATAATCTTGGCGCAGGGGTTTGTGGTGTAGTGGGCACCACCGCGACCGAGGACTTCGGCAGTATCGTGGAGAGTATAGGCAGTAGCCATCAGTTCGCAGAGCTTCCACAACTGGGCATCGGTGAAGCGGCACTTCGGTTCCTTGTCCTTGCGCGGCTCGTTCCACAAGTCGGTGGTGCACTTGCCGAAGCGGCTCTCGAACCAGTCGTGTGCGTTGTTGCGGCTGTCGCGTACCAGGGAATCCCAGTGCGTGTGGAAGTCGATGTCCTTGGCCTTGGACGGTTCCTTGTCGCCCTGCATGGACTGGACGTATCCGAAGCCCCAGTACCACCCGCAGTCCCAGGACGGCTTTTGGAGCCAAATCTTGCGCTTGGTTTTAAGGTCGCGACCGAGGTAGTAGTAATTTTCGGTAAGCATTGTGATGTCTCCTTTGGTTGATTGAACGGACTCACGATGTGCCGCAGGGTGCCCGGTTGAACGATCCTTTCCCGGCACGGTGGGTATGGCGCCCGGTAGCCAAAAAAGAGGTGCGGGTCTAGCCCGCCACCCCTTATATAGCGGGCGGCGAGAAAACTCGCCCATCTTCAGTGGGTGAGATGAAATCCGCAAAATATTGAAAAATCACTTGACAAATCAAAATATATAAGCTATACTTAAGGTTAGTGGAAATACCTAGGGAACCTGGGGAAGCGATAAATCGCTCAAAGCCTGTGGAGAAGCCTCTTGTGGATGACCGTCCGTTAGGACCTAAAAAGCAATGCCTCTAAGAAGCAGGAAACATTGCCTATAAGGGACGGTTGGAAACCCACCCGTCTTTAGCGGGTGGGTAGTTCATCTAATCACAATCCTTTCGGCTCGGTTGTAGTTCGGGGCTACCACCTTGACCATATACACTCCCGATTTGAGCGAGGAGAGGTCTATCGTGCCCGTTGCCCTGCCCGAGAGAACGGCCTTGCCCGTTGCGGTGAATATGGCTACCTTGCCGTTGTCAATTCCGTCTAGGTGCAGTTTCCTGCCCGAAATGGAGAGCGATGGGGCCGTATGTGTCCTATGGGCAACGATTTCGGTCTTTTCCTCCTTGACACATTGACCCAAAGAGCCGAACTGGGTCATCTTGAACACCCCGTCACCCTTGAACACGATTTTAAAATCCGCAATGTTGCTGAAAGCCGCGTCAAAGTATTCGGGGTTATTCTTCCCGTATATCTCGTCCCACTTGATGGATAAGATGTTCGGGGAGTCTGACTTCGGCACCTTTACAGTGAAAGTCGGTTTAAATTCCGCAGGGGAGTCATACATTTCCACTGTTGCATTGGCCTTGACTTTGAAATCGAAATCCATATCGGCGGTGTATTCAAAGCATATTCCGCCCCACTTGGAAAGGTCGGCCTTGTGTTCACCGAAAGACCACCAAATGTATGCGTAGGCTAGGGTGTCAATTAGAGCAGCTGGGTCCCACCAATTCATTGTCGGGTGATTTGCTATGACCGAGTCTACATAGGCGATGTCGTTCTTGGCGAGGTGGACATCTGCCATCAGCGTGTCTTTCGGCATACGCACCGTTTTGACGGTAGAGCAGTCGAAGAGGCGCTCGCTGGCATAAGGATATGCCACGCTGTCGGCACAGAGGTTGGACATGGGGTGTTGTACCCCAACCCACCATGAATAGCCGGGGTAGTGGGTGTCGGTTCCCGGCTTCCAAAGGAACGAGTCGGGTGCTGCCAACGAGTCTACCTGCGCGAACGCGAACGCTGCCAGGCACACGAGCAATAAGATTGCCTTCTTGAACATAGTGTTCTCCTTTTTTGTTTTTGCTGCCTGCACGATGTAACGCAGGGTGTCCCCGGAACCGGGGAACCCTGTACACGGTAGTAGTCCCAGGCGGATTCGAACCGCCGTTGCCGGAATGAGAATCCGGTGTCCTTGGCCACTAGACGATGGGACCGGGGTGCGTCCCCCCTTGCGCTTAAGGAGCCACCGGCAGCATCGCAAGGGGGAACGGCTTTTGTTCAACCTGCTGCCGGGGGCATAAATTTATCTAGTCCTTGCACTCGAAGTCGTAGAAGTCCTCGTCGCACTTGCGGCACGTCCATCGGTACTCGCCCACCTGGGACGGGACTACCTTGCAACCGCAGTGCGGACAGTGGCGGTGCTCATCGGCATCGTCCACCACGGAACTGATTGACCAACGGATATTCGGCTTGTTAAATTCAGCGCGGTCGAGAACAACTTCTTCCTTGAATACGATGATTGTGCCGTCATTGTCCTCCTGCTCACGTGCTGCAACGCGCTTGGCGAACGCTTTGGCCTTGGCGGCAGAGTCGAAAAGTCTCTTGTAAGTGTCCACGGTGGTGACTTCCGGGTCATCGTAGTGCTTTACAACAATAAAATGTTCCATATTGGTCTCCTTGTTAAGAACATACCCACGATGTGCAGCAGGGTGTCCACGGATCGGACACTCCTGGCACACGGTCGGCTACTTGGATCTGCTCGGGGCCTTGACCCTTGCCACTTTGAGCTGTCCGTCTGCACCCGCTACGAGCATAGGGGCACTGTATTTCTTTTCTTCTTTCATAGTTCTCCAAAATTAAAAATTAAATTTGAATTGCGTTGATGGTGTAGGTTCTCTCGGAGCCATCACTCCACGTGAGAAGCACATACTGGCTCGCTTCGGGTTTCATATGCTTCATCACATATTCGTAGGCTTCTTTCCAGGAGGTAGCCGTAAATTCATCTTCATCGTTGATGGAGAAATCAAGGCTGTCCTCGCCCACCATATTCGCCACATCTTGGGCAATGGATTCACGGGCTTCTTCCCCGTTGATATAGAGTTCTGTATGTCCATCATCGTTGGCAAACACGCCCGTCGCGTACTGGATATGCCCGTTCGCATCGGTGTCCGCCTGGGTCACAATGTAGTAGGTTGTCATGTCTAGGTCTCCTTACTGGTTGAAGTCGTTGATGGTGTAAACATCGGCGCGGGTGGTGTAGTCGCGGGTGTAGGTCTGCTTCACCATGATGGTAGTGGCGCCATTGGCGATGGCTTCGCATACCGCAGCCACGCAGGGTTCGATTGCGTTCCCCTCGTTGTCCTCGATTGTGCTCTCCTTGATGTCGTCCATCGCGAGGGTGGCAGCAATGTCGTCGGAAAGGGCGGGAATGAGGTCATCGGTGGTTTCCCCGTGCGCCATGATTACCACAGGTATGAGGTCGCCGTCAATGTTGTCGCCACAGGAATAGGAAGTGAGAAGTTTCATCGTTGTCTCCTTGTTAAGAACATATCCACGATGTGACGCAGGGTGTCCGTGGGTCGGACACACCTGTCACACGGTCGTGCTACGAGATGGCTTGATATGCCCTCATCAGTTCAAGTTGTGCCACGATGAAAAAGGCATCATCAAGGATTTCTTCGGGCTTCCGTTGTGCCGTGGCGATGTCATAGTCCGCGACAGTGGTAGCACCGGGGTCATAGGAACGGATAATCACACTGATTGCGGGTTCGTTCTTCTTGTGGCGCACGTTGCACGGGCAGAGTTCAATCGCATACTTCTCGGTTGAGAAGCGGAAGAATGTTTCGTGCCCGTAGTCCACCTTTCCGATGTAATGTCCGTCCACGCACATCTCGAAGTCAAGACCCGGAACGGCATTTTCCAATTCGTGGAACTTCTTGCGGATTGCCCCGATTTCACGGGTGGTGAATCTCTTTCTGTTGGTGAAAGTAGCCATAGTTGTCTCCTTTGTTTGTTCATACCCACGATGTGCAGCAGGGTGTCAACGGATCGGGACACCTATGGCACACGGTGGGCCAAGGGGGCCAGGATGCAGAAAAAGCCCACGGGGTCTCCCGCGGGGTTGAAAATGAAAAATTATTTTTTAGCGCCCGCGACGAGGGTGAACGCAGTCCCCGGATAGAGGTCGCGCATTTGCGCCATAGCGAGCCATTTGGATTCATCGAACACCGCCACGTTCTCGTCAAAGCCGTTGCGGTGGACGATAAAATCAAATTTTTTCTTGGGTGTTTTCATGGGTTCTCCTTGATTACTTGACTAATTGAAAAATTACTCTCCACACGTAGTCATGGTCGGAATCGTCGGAGGGGGAACGGATTTCAAATCCGTCCTCGATTTGCGCTTCCGTCACCTGGACTTTTTTCCAATCGTGAAATTCAGCTTCGGTGTTGAAGTCCTGCTCCATCCATTTCGCAGCATCTGCCTTGTCCTTGCAGATGTGGGCGTAGGCGGTTAGGGGTTCACCCGCTGCGGTATCGTGGCAGGCGACCGCAATCATGATTGTAGAGAGCATGGTATCCTCCTTAGAAGTTGTAAGGGTCGGCACATTCACCCTCTTCATAGAGGGAGTTGATTTCACAGTTGCAGACGGTTCCGTAAATGCCCGTGGTTTGGAGTTCACCGCTGTCGATAGACTCGGCTTCTACATCGTCCTTTTCCTTGTAGATACCGCGTTCGCCCATTTCGACCTCACGGGGCACTACTTTCAAGCCAAAGCCCCAATCGCAGCCGTCAAGGTATGCGATAAGACGGCAATCGGCCTTATCCACAAGTTCCATGAGTTCTTTGGCCTTGTCCTGGATAGCCTTGATTTGTTCTTCGGGAAGTTTACGCATCGTTGTCTCCTTGTTTGAATTGCTTTCACGATGTGACGCAGGGTGTCCACGGTTCGGACACCCCCCTCACACGGTCGGCTTACTTCTTGCTCATCTTCTCCTTGTTTGCTTTCTTTATCTCGCCAACTCTCGCGTTGACGGACTTCTTGGCGCTATCTGCCGTCTCCTTGGCTTTCTTGGCGATAGCTTCCTTGGTGTCTACGGCGACTTCCATGGCCTTTTCGCTTGCCTTGTCAAGGGCTTCCTCGCCCTTTTCCTTGACCACTTCGCCTGCGCCGGAGGCGACTTCGGTGGCCATGTCAAGGGTGGACTTGGCTGCATCGGTGACAACCGCGCCTACGAGTTTGCCCGTGGCCTTGGCTGCTTCCTTGGCTGCGTTCTTGGAATCCTCGCCACAGCCCACAAGGAGCATGAGTACGAGAAGCATGATGGTGATGATTGAGATATTTCTCATGGCTGTCTCCTTGATTGATTGTGCTTTCACGATATGTCGCAGGGTGTCCCTGGAACGGGGATACCTGGGACACGGTCGGACGATTACCTGCCGAGTTCGTCCGCTAGTTTCCAATAGGCTTCAAGGAACTCTGCCTTTGTGACATTTCCGAGAGGAATGTCCTTGGGGAATACCTTGTCGCTCTTGTAGTCCTCGGCGATGATAACATCATCGGGATAGGCACGGGCGTATTCGATGTAGCGCTTTCGACTATCAGCGGGCACGCCGTTGTAAACATAGGTGAGAAGGTCAAAGTCATAGACAGTTTTGGCACCGTTGGTAGAGTAAAAACCTACTCCACGAACTTCAAAATCTTCGATGTTGATGAATTGCTTGATGTGGTTTTTCAAAGTGTAGTCGATGAAGCAAGACTTGTGTCCGTCAATTCGGCGAACGGCCTTGGTAAAGAGCGCGGGAGACTTGCCTGCATACTTCTGTGCAAGGCGGTCGGCTTCCGTGACCTCGTTGAGCACCACTTCCTCGCTTCCGAGTTCGTCCACCTTGATGTAGGACGAGGAGGAGAGCAGACGTTCGTTCTCTTTGAGCAACGTGTTCACCTTGTCCATGGTTGCCTTGGCGATTGCTTCCGGCAGGAGCCATTCATCGGCATAGACCTTTTCGGTATCGTGTTCATCGTAGAACGGGGCACAATGGAACTTGCTGCGGTGGTCGGGATATTTGGAACCCGCTTCCTTGACCGCATCGTTGAGCATCTTGTTCACGCGGTTCAAAAGGGAACTGAAATTGTCGCAGGTGCGATACGGGGTTCTTGCGTCTACGCAGAGTTTGGTAATCTTGATAGTGTTGGACATTGTTGTCTCCTTGGTTGAATTGATGCCATCACGATATGACGCAGGGTGCCCCTATTTCGGGTGCACCCGGAACACGGTGTGAAAAAGTTGCCCACGGGTGACTGCATTGTGTTGTGGCAAAGTGTGCCAAAGTCACCCGTGGGCGCCCCCGAGGGAAGCGGGGGTTAGTACACTCTGATGCTGAACACCTTGAACGAGTGACAGCAATCTATCTCGACCATGGCTTCAACCTCGAAGGCATCGCGCCAAACATGGGCGTTCGGCACATGGACGGGTTCCCCGTGCTCCCCCGTTTGGATAGGCGGGAGGTCCTTGCGGAAATGCACCGACCACGAATACTGGTGAAGCCCCTCGTGTTCAGGCATCGTTGGGTTTGGTCCGGGGAACACCACTGTGTCCACGTCGAACTGTTCGCGGGCAATCTTGCCCACTTCGCAGAGGAAATCCTGGTGGGTCACGAATATCGGGTTTTCGGGGTCGAGGGTTTCAAAGGAAGCACGCAGCCTCTCTTCAATCTGTTGGAAAGTCATTTTCATGGTATGTCTCCTTTGGTTGAACGATTCCACGATGTGACGCAGGGTGTTAGCGGATTTGCCGTGCGGTGAACACGGTGTCACTTGACATATCGGAGCGAAAATCAAAAATGTAAAATTAAAAATTAAAATTTTTCCCCGGCAAGCCGGGCGGTGGCTACCTGCCGAGCACGTAGCAACCCCTGCCTCCCGTCACACGGAACGAGTCCACGCCCAATGCGAGGGTGTCTCCCATGTCGGTGTAGTAGACCTCCCACACCCCGTGGTCATCGTAGGGCGTTGTGGCCTCGAAGCACCTCTCGTCGCTTTGGAAGCGGAAGCACACCCATGACCTATCCTCGTACTTGGTAATCTCCACGTGGGAGCGATAGTGGACGGCCTCTTCACGGGGGACGCGGTCGATACAGCCGATACGGGCTATCGTGGTGTAGCTAGTGGAACTGCTACCGATTACCCTAGTGGACTGACCCGCCTGGGTCGGGCTAGTGGCACACGCCCACATGAGCAGGACGATTGGCAAAATTAAAAATTTTTTCATGGTTTCTCCCGTGTTGAAAGTGTTCCCACGATGTTCCGCAGGGTGTCCGCGGATCTGACACATCCTGGAACACGGTGGGCACCAGGTTCCAGGAGCGGCAAAAAGGGGACAGGCCGAAGCCCGCCCCCTAACAGGAGCCATTAGTAAATTTTTGTAATCTTTCCGTCGGTAATCCAAATGCCGTGGTTTTCGGGGAACGCGGATTCGGTCTCCTTGTCGTTGTAGTAGACTTCCAGGTTGCCCTCGGTAATCACCTTGTCCGGTTCTTCCAATGCGCGGAGCGCGGATTCGAAGTCGATACTCATGCCGGAATTGCACCATTCGTTCTCGCAGAGGTCTCGCTTCTCGGTGAGGGAGTAGCCGTTGCGGAGGTCCAGGAGGGCAAGGTTGCCGTCGAAGCCGGGGTCGTGCTTGATGCAGTCGATAAGGCTGTTGATGGCCATATTGAGTTCACCGCGGGAGAACAACTGACGGCCTACGGGGTCGCGGGAACTCTTGACGGGAGCGCTGTCGACTTCCGCTTCAATAGGATTCACGGCCTGCATACGGATAGCGCGGTGGGTCTTGAATTGCAGTTCGGTGGCCTGCTTAAACTCCAAAACCCCGAGCGGTTCGTATTCGCCCAGGTCATTCTTCATTTCTACGAGGAACTTCTTTCCGTTGGTCTTGATATTCTGCATTGTGCATCTCCTTTGGTTGAACGATTCCACGATGTGTCGCAGGGTGCACCTGAATCCGGCACTTCTGACACATGGTGGGACATGGGGGCGCATGGGGCAAAAGCCCCTTGCGGGGCTTGGGCTACATGGGACAGCACATGGAGAGCGAGAAGCCGATGCTCGTGCCGGGGTCGCAGGAGACCGAGGGGACGGGCTGACTGACTTCAAGCTGTTCCACAAGGGGCTTGACTTCGGCCATGGCAGCGATGGTCGGGTGCTTGCGCTTGATGGTGTCGGCCAAATAGGAGCGCACGGAGTCGCCCGAGTAGCACTCCCATGTGCGGTTGCAGTAGCCGATGTTGGCTCGGACTACGATGTTGCCGTTGGGGTCAACGAGGGCGGCAGAGTGAATGAAACTGATTTCGCGACGGGCGTCGCAGTGACGGAAAGACCACCATTCGGTGTGCCACTTTCCTGTAGGTGCAAAGTTCGGGGTCTTGTAAGCCATATCGGTCTCCTTTTGGTTGAACGTTCCCACGATGTTCCGCAGGGTGTCACTCGATCGGACACATCCTGGAACACGGTGGGCTGAAGGCAAAAATTGAAAATAAATAGTGCCCTTATGGGCACTTATTCTACCCCCCCTTCAAATTCCATTACGAAATCGAGGCAGTCCTTGCAGTGATGGTACTTAGAGAGCCATTCTTCCGCTTGCTCGGCATTTTCAATGAGGTCGTTGAGCAGACGGCCATAGAGTCCCTGCGAGCCGACAAAGGTTTGGATATAGCCCACGATGCGCTTGGAATCTTCCGAAATCATTGAAAAAAGTTTTTCCATTGTGTACCCCCTTAAAGCGGACGCTTGACCGCAAACGAGTGTTTGATTTCATCATCGCCCTCAACCCAAAAGTAGGTTTCGGACACGTCATTGAGGTCGGCCACCTTTTTCCACGCTTTCTGCAATGAGGCAACCTTGGCCTTGCAGTCCGTTTCGCTGCCGATGCATACGATGTTGCTTTCGGCCATAGTTTCGCCATTGTTGTAGTCGATGGTTTCCACCACCACGAAGAGTTCTTGTTTCATGTTGCTGCTCCCTTTACTTTGACTGACGACTCCACCATTGGGCCTCCTCAAACGAGGAGCCGTCATTCAATGCGTCTTCGTTGTCAGCGATATAAACACGTATTGCGTTGGAAAATTCGCCAATGGTACGCTCCACCCTAGACACGATGCCACGCACACGCTTATCGTCGGCATATCCAATCTGCAAATCGTCACCCACATGGGGGATATCGAACACATTGACCTTGTAAGAACGGCCACACCAATCTATCACTTCAATATGGTAAGTTGGATTCATGTTGTTGCTCCTTTTGTTGAACACTTCCACGATGTATCGCAGGGTGCCAGCTGATCGGTATGCCCCTGGTACACGGTGGCCGGAAATCAAAAATTAAAAAAGTAAACTTCCGTTTACTTTTTCTTCCCCACCCATACCCCAATCATGAACACGATGAACAGGAGAGCAAAGACAGGATGTATGGTGTAGAGAAAACAGAAGAGGCACAAGCCCCCGATGAAAGCAAGGCAACCCATACTACGCCTCCGCCTTGGCACCCTCGGCAATGGCATAGGCACGCACATATAGTGTGTCTATGGCCTTCTTCAAGCCGTCTTTGTCGGTGTGTTTGAAGTGCTTGTGGCAAAGGGGTGTCAGGTGTCCACCGCACATTGCGTTGAGTGTCAGCCTAATCGGCTTGTCAAGCGTGGAAAAGTGGTTGAACTCGTAGGTAATCACTATGCCGGTCGGAACAACATACAAGTCCACTGCGGCCAACTGTGCCGCATTGTTGAGTGAATCATACTCGAAGTGCTCCTTGCCATCCAGGATAGATTGGAGGACGAACTCGTCAGCCTCACCGAAGGTTCTCTCGGAGGCATCGGGGTGGCGTTCAATGTATGCCTTGCTGATTGCGGATTCCGCTTCTTGTAAAGTCTTGATTTCCATGGTGAACTCCTTTGTTTGAACATCCCCACGATGTGACGCAGGGTGTCACCGAAACGGACACCCTTCTCACACGGTCGGCCTAGCGGTGCTTGCCGAACTGCCGAACATTTCAGAAGTTCCGTTGCGGTGGACTACCACCACGGACGGCTGAACATTCATTCCGTTTGCGCTTGCAGCGAACTTGGCGAACTTGATGAACTTGCTGTTGAAGAGTTTGAGCATAATGGTCTCCTATTCCCCGTCAATGGGGTTCTTTTTGTGTTTAGGCGCCTTGTGGCGCTTGTCGGGTATTGCACGGGTGCGGGTCTTGCGCCCGTTCTGTGTTTCGGCGATACGCACCTTGCGCTGCGCCGGAGTTTCCTTTCCGGTGTCAATGGAAATCGTGATGGTGATGACGGGCATTATTACCTCCCCGCTGTACAGCAGAAGTCATCGTTGCTGAATTCCACGTGGCCATATTCGGCTTCAAGTTCCTTGTCGGAGACGAGTTCATCGGCATCGGCCAATTCACCATAGGACACATCGTGGTCTTTGGTGAGGAAGTTCTGTTTCAGTTCAAGTTTCTGTTCTTCGGTCAATTCGTTGAAAGACATGGTTTGCTCCTTTTGGTTGAACATGCCCACGATGTGTCGCAGGGTGTCGCCTGAACGGACACCCATGACACACGGTCGGCCTATGCTTCCTGTACGGCCACCTTGGCTTCGTCTGCCGAGAGGACAAACGTAGCGGTAAGTACGGAACAGCGGTATGACCCGTCCGGCAGGACTTCTGCTGTTCCGGTCTCCCCGTCCGAGGCCAGCAGGTCTCCATTCAGCGGATTTCGCAGGTCATAGTATCTCCCGTCAAAGGAGACCTCATGCCCGTTAGCCGTGCGAGCAACCCCGTCAGTCGGCGAAAAGTGCTCGTAGAGAGCCTTTATGTTCATCAGAACGAGCATGGTTCCTCCTTATGACTCCGTTGCGGGTTTGAGTTCTTCAACGAGCCAATGGTGCATGATGTCACCCCATTCGAGTTCTACCCTGCCATCGTCATCATTGACGGAAATTTCGCCGTCTATGCAGTTGGTTTCCTTGAAGGCGGCAGCGTCCTTCTTTGCGAAGGAAAATGCCGCGTCAAATGTCGGGAAGAATGTCCCGAAGCAACCTGCGTCCGATTCCGGTGTGGGTTCGCACCAGTTTACTACTACCCAAATGCTTTCTGCCATGTAGGTCTCCTTTCTGAATGATGTCCCCACGATGTATCGCAGGGTGTCACCGGATCGGACACCGGTGATACACGGTGGGACAGGGGCAAAATTGAAAAATAAAATTTAAAAAACGCCCTCGGGAGAAATCCCGAGGGGGTTGTTCATTCGGAGTCGTAAAACTTAATAATGGTTCGTCACTTTAAGCGTATCGGTGGGCAGTGAGTCAATGTAGGTCTCAATGCAACCCTTTACCTCGCACCACACAAGCCCGTCCTCGTCAAAATACGCCTGCGGAATCATGTCACGGAGCGTATGTTCAATCCGCCTAGCATCGGTCGGGAACTCCTTGGTGCCCATTTCATCCGGATACATTTCTTGCAGCCCATGGGCGGCTATCTTGCCGTCATGGCCCTCGCATATGGATAGCACCTGCTCGCCAAACGGGGCCGAGAGAAGAATGGGGTTAATGTCAAACAGATGCTCAGCATCGCTACCCTTGCCGAGGGTAATACGCACGTGGAGTGAATCGTTATCGGAATCGTGCCTTATCTGACGTGTCCATTCCTTATGCATGGCAATGGCCACCTCTTCAAGGGTGAGGCCAACATAGCGGTCTCCATAGCCAGGGGCTTGATAATATATCTGAATCGTTCGCATAGCTGACTCCTTTTCGTTTTGAACATACCCACGATGTGCAGCAGGGTGTCCGGCAATCCGGCGCACCCCGATCACGGTCGGTCTACTTGCCCATTAGCGTCCTCAACACGATGAGCAGGTCGGCAAACAGCACATCCGTCCACTTGGGGGACACGGAGAAGAACCCCTTGAATACCGCGGGCGGTTCATGTGCGGGCGGGCGGTTATGCTTCATGGCCGTCCCCCTCACGTTCAAGCGCCCCGTGCTCCACAAGGAACTCGTGGAGTTTCTTGCTCACTCGGTATTCCTTGTCGCCAATCTTGTAGAGGTAGACGGGATAGGTGCGTGTGCCCGTCTTGGTTTGGGTCTTGACAACGCCCACAATGTCACTAGATACGGACACTTCACCCGCTTCCATAATCAACTTGACAAGGCGGTCATGGTCATCTTTGCACTTCTTGAAGAACTCTTCACGTTTGAACTTGATATCCATAGTAGACTCCTTTTTGGGAAAACTAGCCCTTATAGACAATGGTGTAAATCATGCAGGCGCAGGGCGGGTTGTTCCCGAGAACAGCCACAGACGGAGTGATACTGACCACGTCATGTTTCTTGCAGAACTCGTTGACCCGTTGCTCAATAGCGGGATTCTCGTTAAAATTGTGGAATTTAAGTATGGCCTTGCCATTATACCGAGCAATGCTGTCATCACTCTGATATTTAATCTCGTCACTGATTATCTTGATTTGCATGGTAATGACTCCTTTGGTTGAACACTCCCACGATGTATCGCAGGGTGTCACCGGATCGGGCACCGGTGATACACGGTGGGCACAGGTCAAAATTAGAAAATTTTGTCACAAAATGTATACACTTTTTGTGACATATGTTCCCTAGTGCGACCACGAACATTTGTGGCAAAGTTCCCTATTGTGGAAATATGTATATTCGGAAATTGGCGCTCCGCAAAGGTCGCAGGAATAGGTCAGTTCAGATGTGTCCACCAATTCGTCCTTTGGTTTCACTTTCAGTTTCACCTTGCGTGTTCTCGGCATATCATACTCCTATTCGCTAACGATTTGGTTGCAGACCTTATGGAGTTCGGGAACGAACGCATAGACCTTGTAGTGACCCTTGGAGTAGGTCATCTCCGCCCACATATGAGCCATTGTCGGGTTCTCAAAGGTTTGACCGTTAATGTCAGTCAGCCATTCGCCCGAGGCATAGGTTTCTCCCTTGCCCGTAATCTCGTTGGTGCGGTGGCCGATGAACTTGCGATGCCATTTCTCGCCCTGCACGTGGTAGCGAACGGAGGGGAACATCGCCTTTAAGGTTTCATAGGGGAGTTTTTCAATCTCCCTTGCGTTGGCGATAGCCATAAGTTCGTTGTTTCCCATATTGGACTCCTTGTTTGAACGTTCCCACGATGTATCGCAGGGTGCCCCCAGTTCGGGCACCGGTGATACACGGTGGCCTGGGGTCAAAATTGAAAATTAAAAATCGGGGGAGCGATGCTCCCCCGTGTTCATTCGGAGTCTATTTCGTTTCGTAGGAGAGAATCTTTTCCTTTCCGTCAAGGACGGTCACCAAGTCATTCTTGCTTTCGTCAAGGTCAATGCAGTTGTCAAGCAGGAAGTCGGAGCTAATCCCGTGGTCATAGTCCTTGCCGTTGCCGTTGCCGAAGAACAGTCCATCGGGGATAATGACTAGGGAATAGTCGCCTCGGGTGTCCAAGGCAAGTTCCAAGTTGTATTCCGCCAGCTTGTTTGACAGCGGGGCGTAGAGCCGTTGGATTTCCTTGCACTTGTCGGTGTAGTCCTGCGAGAGCAGGGTGGCAGACACCTTGTCTTTGAGCGCCACGTCCTTCTGTGCCTTGAACAGGTCGTCAATGAGGTGCACCGCATATTCAAGAGTTGCTCCAACGGACTGGTCGCCCTCTGCCGTGGGACATTCGTTCGGCCATTCACTGAAAGAGGCCTCTTCGCTGAACATACCCTTTACGATATTGAGGGCTTTGATTTCTTCGTCAGTAAACTTTCGCATGGTTGACTCCTTTTGTTTGAACGCTCTCACGATATGACGCAGGGTGCGTGCATAACGGACACCGGTGATGCACGGTGGCCTGCGGCCCAACTTGGGCATAAAAAGAAGGTGCCCCAATGGGCACCATCATCACATGAATTAGCCGTGGTATCCGACGAGTCTACGCATCGCATGCTCCTTGTTAAAAGTTAGAAATCAAGGGGAAAGGGGGAGTTTCCCCCGACCCTATTCAGCACAAAGCACGTCCACCCTGTCGGCAAAGTTTCCGTATTCCCTGCGGAGAACCGACTTCGCCTTTTCAATGGCGTCTTCCCGAGTACATTCGGTGACCTTGATGGAGATGGACATGTTGATTTGGTCATTCGGGTGTTCGCCCGACTGCCCGAACTTGACAGACCATTCACGGGGTTCAAGTGTCGCCTTGTACTTTTCAAGAATGCAGTTCTCGATGTGCTCACGCAACTGCTTCGTGAGGGGATTGCAGACGCTACGGCAATCTTCGCCCTTGTAGAACGGGTCATTCGGGTAGCCCACGTAAAGGCCGTTTTCGCCCTCCATGATACGGAGGCCACGAATTACGAATTGGTCATTGAGAACAATCTGCGCCAATCCCTTCATGTGCCCCATGTTCGGGGTTTCTTTGAACGGGAAAACCTGACAGTTAGTGACTGCAAGGCAGTCAAATGCACTGGACTGAGACTTTTCTTCTTTTTTGCTCATACGAGACTCCTTTTTGAATTGAACATACCCACGATGTATCGCTGGGTGTCCCCGATCCTGACACCGGTGATACACGGTGGGCGCGGGGTCAAAAAATGAAAAATGAAATTCGGGCTTTCGCCCGATTTCATTATTTGCACTTGGCCTTGATTTCGTTTCGGTTGTCAAGGAACCACTTGATGTCTTCCACCAAATTTTCGGCAGGGTCTTCCGTTGCGGTGGCGTTGGCGCCAACGGCAAGCAACTTTTTTGTTTGGTCAAGATAGTCAGCGTGGTCCTTGCGCCTTTTGGCGATGGTGGCGTAGCACTTGGCAAGGCTCTCTTCCCCTTCCTTTTCAAAGAACGGGGCAAAATGCTTGCCTACATACACTTCCACCTCGTAGTTGTTTTGACTAAAAGTGCAGTGCCCCGTGCTCAGCAATTCGTCCATGTGGGCACTCGCATCAAAGATTTCGGGGGTGTAGCAATGGAGCAGGCACCTTTTATAGCCCTCCTTCCCAATGGTCTGAATGCCGAGTTCGTGACGATGGGAGTAGCTTGACTTCTTAGACAAGACGAAATAGAGCTTATCCTGCTCCACATGGGCATAGTCTTCCACCTTTACTTCATCGGAATTAACATCAACCTCGCCCTTGATTTCAAATGCGTAGTGGTTGGTGTAGCGGATAATCGTTGTAGCCATATCGGTCTCCTTGTTGAATGAACGTTCCCACGATGTATCGCAGGGTGCCTGCCGTTCCGTATGCGCGTGGGGCACGGTGGTCGCGCCCCTTGACAAAAAATGGCAAAGGGGAGAACCCCTTTGCCGTTGTTCATTCGGAGTAATTACTTCTTCATTGCAACCCCCATCGCTTCATACCTCTTTTTCACTTCATTGCCCCATTCTGTCGGGTATTTACCAATGCTCTCCAATGCATCAAGCATAACGCCCTTGCCGTCAAACCAACTCTCGTTCACCTGCTTGGCGTAGTCCTTCACCTCCTTCTCAACCCCATTTGCCATAGAGCAGAGCATACTGAACTTGTTGTTGCGGAAACAGAGTGTCTTTCCCTTGGCTTCCGCTTCCACGAAAGGCGCCCACCCATCGTTGAGGTCATAGGCCATCTCGCTCGCTTCCGCTTCGGTCGGGAATTCCACTTCATAGTGTCGGACGAGGAAAATCGGGGTGTCCTGTTCTTCCTGCATCGCATCAATAACTTGCTGTGCTTCCTGCATATCGGTCTCCTTTGCTTGAACATTCCCACGATATTACGCAGGGTCTCCCCGTTCCCGTTGCCCCAGGCACACGGTATCGGGATAAGTGGCTAGGGGCCGTAGTCCGATCAAACAAAGGGGAAATTCGGACTACAGCCCCATATAGGTTAATCGGTCACACGATAGAAGTAGGCAAGTTCGTCTCCCTTGAGGTTATCGCAAGCGTATGCATCCGCCTTTTGCCACAATTCGTTGTAGAGTTCGGCATAGGCCTTATTTGTTTCGTAGTGTTCCCAAATCTTGTGGTTCAGAGCCATGACGAGATGGGTCAGGTAGCGGTAGTCGCTCTTCCATTCCTTGAACGCACGATTGAACGTGTCCTTGATGGCCTTTATGCCGAACTTGTCAGCGATTGTAAAGTCCTCCGGAAAAGTGGTGCTGAAGTTATCTTCGTCTGCCATGATGGCCTCCTTGGTTGAATGAACGTTTCCACGATGTGCCGCAGGGTCTTGCCGGATCCGGTTCCCGTATGGCACGGTGGGCGCCTTGTTATACTTGCCCCTTTCGGGGCCGGACTATTCGTCCTGCGGCCACTCGCCCCAGCAGTCCATGCAAATCCAACTCCCGTTGTCATAGCTCACGTTGTCGCTCCCGCAAAACGGGCACTTGGGCATATCGTTCTTTTCTTCTGTCTGTTCCTTGTTTGCCATGTTGGTCTCCTTGGTTGAGTGAACATGGCCACGATATGGCGCAGGGCCCTGCCGGATTCGGTTCCCGTATGGCACGGTGGCAGACGGAGTTCCGCCACCGCGTTCTCGCGTCACCGCGTTAAAAATGACCATAGGGGACTCTGTCCCCTATGGGTTGTTCATTCATGGAGTTAAAAATTTCTCTGCACATCAAACAATTCGGGGTTCATGCGGCAGATAGAAGTGAAACCGCTGCGACTTACTACGATATGGTCAAGCACCGGAATTTGTAAAATTTTTCCCGAGGCGACCAAAAGTCGGGTCAATGCAATATCCGGCTGAGAGGGTTCGCTGTCACCGCTCGGGTGATTATGTGCGAATATAACGCTCACCGCATTGTCAAGTATGGCGAAGCGGAACGCCTCCCTTGGAGCCAATTTCGTTTCGTTCACTAGCCCCTTGGTCACGATATGCTTGCCTATGATATGGTTATGCGAGTCAAGGGTCACAAGAACCGCGTTTTCCTGCTGTTCCCACTTCAACCACGATACGTGATTTACTATTGTGGCGGGGTCAGTGACACATACCGCCCTAGTCCCTGCGAGATATTCTGCCGAACTCTCCATGACCATGAGCAACGTGTTGGCAACGTTCATGCCGACACCACGGAACTTTACAAGGTCATTCGCCTTTGCGTGGGGGTTCTCTGCGAGATAGTCCGCTATGCGGATACCCGTATATTCGTCACCGATTATGCGACCGAAAATTTCTGCCAACTTTGCCATAGTGAACTCCTTTGAACTGAACACTCCCACGATGTTCCGCAGGGTACTGCCGGATCCGGTTCCCGTATGGCACGGTGGTGCGGGGTGCCGGCCTGGGAAAGGATGACCCATCGGGGACCATTGGTCCCCGATGGGCATTCATTCAGCGGAGTAAACCTAGTTCCACTTGATATCGTCCGTGACGGCGTTGAACACTTCCCGAATGTATTCGTCCTTGTTCTCGGCAGGGATGGCAGCGACTTTGAGGTGCCGCTTGGCCGTGGAGGCATAGACACCGCCGTCAATGTAGATGTAGCCCTTGCCGCCATCGGTGGTGTAGAATTCATACTGCACGGACCCATCGTCAAACGTGCTGATGATGACGGCAGCGCGGTCGGTGGATACGCACTGGATATGGTCCTCTCCCGCAAATTCTTCGCAGATGGGAAGCTGTTCGGCGAATGCGGCAGCGGCAGCGATTCCGAGGATGACAGGCAGATTTCTCATTTTTAAACTCCTTGTTGATTGAACATACCCACGATGTATCGCGGGGTGTGGCCGGATCCGGTCCCCATTGGACACGGTGTCCCGAAAAATTTTTATTGATGGAAATGGTGCTCGGTTGAGCACCAATCCTGCTAGGCTACCGCCCGTGAATCATACTGAACACGCAGTTCACGGAGCCTGCCCATTTCAAGGCCGTGGAGCCATTGGAGCCAATGGAGCCTTGAACGGAAGAGCTCGGCCTTTCCACGGCAGTAGAGAGCCCTGTCCATCTTGGCCTCCATTCGGTCGCCCAAGTCAACTAGGCGCTTGTAGAGCGGGTCTGCATTTATGAAGTCCTTGAACGGCATAGTCCACCTCCTAGAATACCTTGGCGACCACGTTCACACCTGCCATTTCGGTGTGGAGGAAGTCCCCGATGAAGTTGATTGCATGGGTCAGCGAGCCGCAGAGGTGCGAAACGCAGTTGTAGTTGGAATTGACCGCACCCACGATGAAGAGGATTGCGACCACGATGAGGACGATAGTGACAAACGCTTTCATGATGACTCCTTTTGTTGAACGTTCCCACGATGTATCGCAGGGTGCGCCTGGATCCCGCCCCGATACCGCACGGTGGTCGGGCGCCACAGGCGGAAAAAGGACGAGGAATTACCCCTCGTCCGAAACTATCCGTCTGCCCCCGTAGAGTTGTCGGAGAATGTTGTTATAGCGGGCGCACTCCGAACTTTGCGGGTCGCACCCGTTCACGGCAAGCGTGTAGAAATTGATGGCCTTGGACGCGCTAGCGAAGGTCTTTGTGACCCCGTAGCACGTGACCTTGACCTCTCGGGCACGCTTGCGCTGTTGGATAATCTGTTCAGCGGGCGAAAGCATACCTACCCCCTAGTCCTTAAAGTAGCCCTCTACACACTCTTCAAATGTGTAGACACCGCACTTGGAGTTGTCATCTCGGCAATCAAAATGGGCGTAATATTCGTCCTTGCGGTCGGTGTAGTCGCCACCAAAGAGCACATCTTTAAGAGTGATTTGCTTCGTGGTGCAGAAGGTGTGGACACCCGAAATATCCACCACGTTGTCACTGCAACCGACAAGGGCGAGCAGGGAAATTGCGAGGAAGAGAATCTTTTTCATTTTGAACTCCTTTGTTAAATGAACATACTCACGATGTGACGCAGGGTGTCCCCCGAACGGACACCGGTGTCACACGGTGTCCGGAGGTTCCCGCAGGGAACGGGAAACACCCCCTCTCGGGGGCATTGCCATCCGGTTTCCTTAGCCCATCACTCCGAGACTTTCAAGGGCGGAACATTCCACCAATGCCCAATAGGCCTTGCGGATAAGGTTTCCCGCCTTGTCCTTGATGTCCCTGAACTTGCGGGCGATTTTCCACCCAGTCAAGCAGACACGATATTCTTCGGTGTCATACCAAATTGAGCCGTCACGATAGTCAACGAACACGTTGTTGAGGAACGCCCCACCGAAGTGCTTGGAGGCCTCCCACGCCTTGCGGCAGAGTTGCTTGATGTAGTTGATGTTCTGACGGATGAACTTGCCCATTGTTTTATCTCCTTGGTTGAATGAACATGCCCACGATGTGTCGCAGGGTGCCCCCGTTCCCGATACCGGTGGCGCACGGTGGCCCGGGGGTGAGGGAAAGGGCCAAAAATGAGTGCTCACCCGAGCACCCATTTTCCGAAATTTTATCTTATGCTCCCACGGAGAGCATGAAGTCCGAGAGGCTCATTCCGTGGAACTTGGAAAGGAACTTTTCCGCCTTTTCGTCCGTCATGTGGCTCAGTCGGTTCAGAACAGCGTTGAAACCGCTGTTGGTAATGGCGAGGTTCTTGATGTAGCTGACGATTTTCTTGCTTTCCTGACTCATGGATAACTCCTTGTTGAATGAACATACCCACGATGTGTCGCAGGGTGCGCACAGATCGAGCACACCTGACACACGGTGGTCGCGGGCACCGCACGGGCGCCTGAAAAGGCGGTTCCCGAGGGGTATCGGGAACCGCCATTCGGCAGGCCTACTTGATGGGCAGGACTACGAAGGGGACACCGCTCTTGGCGGCCTTTTTCATGGCCTTCTCGGCAGCCGCCTTGGTGCGGTGGCGGGAGTAGAGGTTCTTGCCGGTGATGAGGTTAGCGAACACGCCATACTTAGTCTTCATAGTGAAATCTCCGAATTTTCGGGAACTCTCGTGGGCGGTTCCCTTTGCCCTTTCAACACTACCACGATGTATCGCAGGGTGCCCGCGAAACCATGTCCCCGGGAACACGGTGGTCGCGGGTTCCCGCAGGTGAAAAGGAATGGTGCTCACAAGAGCACCTATTTCCGCTATCGGCTCAGTTCGTTCAATACCAACTTGGTCATGTCGGTCTCGGGAGCGGAGAGCAGGCTCAAAATGCGGTGCAGGGTATGGTTCGGCATGAGAGAGAAGTCATAGACCCCCCACTTGTCGCCCTTATCTTCAAGCAACTTGGGAGAGCCGTCCACGCCCGCAACTACTGCGCAGACCTTTACTTTGAGGTCGGGCTTGAACAATTCCTTGTGCGTGAACGATACCGACTTCGGCAACTTGACGATGTACTTTTTAAGGCGCTCCTCGTCGGTGTCGGGGCGTTCGGCCTTCGCCTTCGCCATAATAGTGTCATAAAGGTGCTGGCGGTACATAACCGCAGTGAAAACGCCCATAAATGCCATATTGACTCCTTTTTGAATGTTCATGTCCACGATGTTCCGCGGGGTGTCACCCGTTCCATACACATGGGAACACGGTGGACGGGGGATTCCGTAGGGAACGGAGAGGCGACCATAGGGGTAAATGGCCGCCCCTCACAGGGTGAATGTTAGCATTGGACTATGCGACCGCACTCCTCTTCAAGGTCTTCCACTTCCCAATCGGAGAAGTAGTCTGAAACCTGCTTTTCAAGGGCATCTTCCAAGTCCAAGTTCTCCAACTCCATGTTGGCGTCAAGTTCGCTGATTTTCGGTGCTCCGATGATGTTGAGTGGCATGGTGGACTCCTTTGTTTGGTTGAACGTACCCACGATGTGCCGCAGGGTCTCGCCGGATCCGGGAGGCCGCAGGACACGGTGCCCCCATACTTTGGGGCAGGGGGTAAAAAGGCCGTATAGGGATAATGGGACACGTATTTCACAAGGGGGTCACATCCCTCCCTCCCCCGGTCCCCCGGAACCTTTCGTTCCACCGGCGCGGGAACACGTGTTCCCCTGGGACCACGGGAGCT